>Ga0209902_100072_pt1 | contig 200239 bp, 198 predicted proteins | sample FECB27metaG_FD_188304 | JGI IMG/M metagenome (GOLD analysis project Ga0209902, IMG submission 188304) | Cyanobacterial communities from the Joint Genome Institute, California, USA - FECB-27 (SPAdes) (version 2) | ecosystem: Environmental > Aquatic > Thermal springs > Hot (42-90C) > Microbial... | reverse complement strand
CCCGGACTCCTGTTCCTTTAAAATCGCGATGATCTGCTCTTCCGAAAAGCGGCTGCGTTTCATGTTCTGGTCCTCAAAATGGGCCAGAACGAACTTCAAACCGGATTAGAAACGTGGGGCAACGTCACGACGAATAATCTCATTCAGAATTTTAAGAAGCCTATGGACCGGCGCGGCACAGCCCAGTGGCGTTGGAAGGAGCAGGCTGTCCAAGACGCATCAGCAGCACTCAATGCCGCGTTCGGCAATGCGTCGCTCGCCGGCATAACATTCGTCCCAATTCCACCGTCGAAGGTGAAGGCCGACCAGATGTACGACGATCGCATGCTGCGTATGCTGCGCGGGGTGCGGCAAGGTCTCGACATTCGGGAACTGGTCATCCAGCGAACCAACCGCGCGGCCGCTCACGATACCGAAGACCGACCGCGACCGGAAACGATGGCAGCGCAATACATGATCGACGAAGAGTTGGCGGCACCAGCCCCGGCAACGATTATTGTCTGCGACGACATCGTAACGACAGGCTGCCAGTTCATGGCGATGCGCTCGGTCCTGACCGCGCGTTACCCGCAGGCGGAGATATTCGGCGTTTTCCTCGCGCGACGCGCGCCACAGTACGTAGAGTTTGACGATTTTGAGCTGTAACGGTCCTGAGCGGAGGTTCGCGAGCAACCTTTCTTTGGATCACCGAGCCGTCTCCTGAAAGGCGGCATCCACACGCCATTCTTATGCCAAACGAATGCTGCCTTCTTCGGAAGCGGCAACCGGAGCAGACTTGACCGCCTCGCCCATCCCCGTGCATGACCTTGTGCCCGTTTCGACATTCACAAACCCATGCGCATCCTGCTGATCGACAATTACGACAGCTTCACCTGGAACCTCGTCCACCTGATCGGCGGGCTGGGTGCGAGCGTCGATGTCGTGCGCAACGATGCGCTGAGCGTCTCCGAGGCGCTCTCCGGCGGGCATGACGCCATCGTGCTGTCGCCCGGCCCCTGCACGCCCAACGAGGCCGGCATCTGCCTCGATCTCGTGCGCGAGGGCGCAGGCAAGGTGCCGCTTTTTGGCGTCTGCCTTGGCCTGCAGGCGATCGGCCAGGCCTTTGGCGGCGAAGTGATCCGCGCGCCGTTGCCGATGCATGGCAAGATCTCGACGATCACGCATCATGCTCGCGGCCTGTTCCGGGGCATCAACGGGCCGTTGAAGGCGACGCGCTATCATTCGCTCGTCGTCGAATGCCGCAGTTGTCCGCCGGAACTCGATATCGAGGCGACCACCGAAGACGGGCTGATCATGGCGCTGTCCCATCGCGACCTGCCCGTGCATGGCGTGCAGTTCCATCCCGAAAGCATCGCCTCGGAGCACGGCGCGACGATCCTGCGGAATTTCATCGAGATGGCGGAACGATGGTCGCACAAACACCGCGCGCCCGCCCTTTCCGCGACAGCCTGAGCAGACCAGAGTTTCCATGGACGATTTCAAACCCTTCATCGCCAAGGTCGCGACCGGCGCCACGCTCTCGCGCGACGAGGCGCGCGACGCGTTCGAGACCATCCTCTCCGGCGGCGTCACCAATGCGCAGGCGGCGGCCTTCCTGATGGCGCTGCGCGTGCGTGGCGAGACGGCCGAGGAGATCGCGGGCGCGGTCTCGGCGATGCGCGCAAAAATGCTGACCGTGCAGGCTCCGAGCGATGCCATCGATATCGTCGGCACCGGCGGCGATTCGTCGGGCTCCTACAATGTCTCGACGCTGGCCGCGATCATCACGGCCGCCTGCGGCGTGCCTGTCGCCAAGCATGGCAACCGCGCCGCCTCCTCGCGCTCTGGCGCGGCCGACGTGCTGACCGCGCTCGGCGTCAAGGTCGGGCTCGATCCGGCGGGGACGGAAGCCTGCATCGCCAGGGCCGGCGTCGGCTTCATGTTCGCGCCGACGCATCACGCCTCGATGCGCCATGTTGCGCCTGTGCGCACCGAACTTGGAACCCGCACGATCTTCAATCTGGTCGGCCCGCTCTCCAACCCGGCCGGCGTGAAGAAGCAATTGATCGGCGCTTTCTCCGAGACCTGGCTGGAGCCGATGGTGAAGGTGCTGGCCTCGCTCGGCTCGACCCGGATCTGGGCCGTGCATGGTTCCGACGGGCTCGACGAGATCACCACCACCGGGCCGACCCGCGTCGTCTCGCTGGAGAACGGCAAGATCGAAAGTTTCCAGATCGGCCCCGACGATGTCGGGCTGGCGCGGGCCAAGCCGGAAGACCTGCGCGGCGGCGAGCCGGCGCAGAACGCAGCCGCGCTGACGGCGGTGCTGGACGGGCAGAAGTCCGCCTTCCGCGACATCGCCGCGTTCAATGCGGGCGCGGCGCTGCTGGTCGCTGGCAAGGCCTCCGATCTGCGCGACGGGCTGGCGCAGGCTGAAAGCTCGATCGATTCCGGCCGCGCCAAGGCCGCGCTGGCGGCTCTCGTCGCCGTCTCGAACGCGTGAGGCGAAGATGAGCGATATTCTCGCCCGGATCGAAGCCTACAAGCGCCAGGAGATCGCCGCCGCCAAGGCCGCGATCCCGCAGGCGGAAATCGAGATTCTCGCCCGGACCGCGCCGCCGCCCAAAGGTTTTGCGGCAGCGCTGGCAGTGAAGCATGCGGAGGGGCGACCCGCGCTGATTGCCGAGATCAAGAAGGCGAGCCCGTCCAAGGGGCTGATCCGCGCCGATTTCGATCCTCCCGCGCTGGCGCGGGCCTATGCCGATGGCGGCGCGGCCTGCCTCTCGGTGCTGACCGATGGCCCGTCTTTTCAGGGCAGGCCGGAATTCCTGATGCAGGCGCGCGAGGCGAGCGGCCTGCCGGCTCTGCGCAAGGATTTCCTCTACGAGCCCTATCAGGTCTTCGAGGCGCGGGCCTGGGGCGCCGACTGCATCCTGATCATCATGGCCGGCGTCGACGACGCGACCGCCCGCGCGATGAACGAGACGGCGCTGGAGCTCGGCATGGACGTTCTGGTCGAGGTCCATGACGAAGCCGAACTCGACCGGGCGCTGCCGCTCGGCGCAAGACTCCTCGGCATCAACAACCGCGACCTGCGCAGCTTCAGCGTGGATCTCGCCGTGACCGAGCGGCTCAGCTCCCGCGTGCCGGGAGACCGCGTCATCGTCGGCGAGAGCGGCATCTTTGGCCCTGCCGACATCGCGCGGCTTTCCCGCTGCGGCGTCAACACCTTCCTCGTCGGCGAGAGCCTGATGCGGCAGGACGATGTCGCGGCCGCGACCCGCCAGTTGCTGACCGGCGCAACGCAGGAGGTCGCCGCGTGAGCGGGCTCAGCCATCTCGACGCGCGGGGCCAGGCCCATATGGTCGATGTCGGCGACAAGGCCGAGACGGCGCGCATGGCGGTCGCCGAGGGCTGCGTCGTGATGGCGGCACAGACGCTCGCCATTGTGCGGGCGGGCGACGCGAAGAAGGGCGACGTGCTCGGCACGGCGCGGCTTGCCGGAATCATGGCGGCCAAGCGCACGCATGAGCTGATCCCGCTCTGCCATCCGCTGCTGATCAGCAAGGTCTCGGTCGATCTCGCCATCGACGAGGCTTTGCCGGGTGTTCGGGTACGGGCGGAAGTGAAGATGAAGGGCCAGACCGGCGTCGAGATGGAAGCGCTGACGGCGGTCTCCGTCGCGTGCCTCACCGTCTACGACATGGTCAAGGCGGTCGATCGCGGCATGCGGATCGAGGGCGTGCGGCTGCTCCACAAATCCGGCGGCAAATCCGGCGTCTACGAGGCCGATTCGTCAGAAGCGGGCTTAGGCTGATGGCGCTGACGCCGGTCAAGGTGGCGCTCAGGGCTCTGCTCGACAGCGTGCCCGGCCCGATGTCGGCTGAAACTCTGCCGCTATCGCAATGCGCCGGCCGCGTTCTCGCGCAGGGCATCGCGGCGCTGCGCACGCAGCCGCCCTTCGCCAACTCCGCGATGGACGGCTACGCGGTCGGCGCCGATGATCTCGTGCCGGCAAAGGAACTGCGCGTTATCGGCGAATCGGCTGCCGGCCGCAGCTTTGCCGGGACGCTCGGTGCGGGCGAGGCCGTGCGCATCTTCACCGGCGCGCCGATTCCCGACGGGGCGGACACCATCCTGATTCAGGAAAATGCCGATGGGGTCGGCGAGACGACGATCCGGGTTCGCGAGGGCGCGGCCAAAGGACGTTTCGTCAGGGTGGCAGGTCTGGATTTTAGAGAAGGCGACGCTCTGCTACCGGCAGGGCGAGCGCTCGACAGCGCGGCGCTTGGGCTGGCGGCGGCGGGCGCGCATCCGGCGCTGGCGGTGCGGAAGAAGCCGCTCGTCGCGATTCTCGCCACGGGCGACGAACTCGTGCTGCCGGGCGAGCCGGTCGGACCCGACCAGATCGTCGCCTCCAACAGCTTCTCGCTCGCCGCGATCGTCGAGGCGGCCGGCGGAACCGTGCTCGATCTCGGCATCGCGCGCGACAATCATCCCGACCTCGCCGAACGCATCGCACGCGCCAGAGCCGCCGACGCCGATGTTCTGATCACGCTCGGCGGCGCCTCTGTCGGAGCGCACGACCTCGTCCAGGAAGCGCTGAAGCGCGCCGGGATGGATCTCGGCTTCTGGAAGATCGCGATGCGGCCGGGCAAGCCGATGATGATGGGCCGGCTGGGGCGGATGGTCGCCGTGGGTCTGCCCGGAAACCCGGTCTCTTCGATCGTCTGCGGACATCTCTTCATCGTGCCGCTGATCGAAGCTCTGCTCGGCCTGGCCCATCCCGAGCGGGATCGGAGCGAGCCGGCCATCGCCGGTATTGATATGCCGGCTAATGATGAGCGGGAGGATTATCTTCGCTCGGAACTGGCGCGATCCGACGCCGGTTGGGTCGCGACGCCTTTCCCGCGACAGGATTCCTCGATGCTCGGCACGCTTGCGCAAGCCCGGGCGCTGACGATCCGCCCGCCATTTGCCGAGCCGGCAAAACAGGGTGACCCCTGCCGGATCATTCGGCTGCGCTGAAGACGCTTGCGGAACACAACGCGAACCTGTATCATGTTCGTGATTTGTTTCGACTTTGCGCCTTGGGCGCTCCGGCGGGAACCATGCTGACACGCAAACAGTTCGAACTGCTCCGCTTTATCTATGAGCGCCTGCGCGAGAGCGGCGTGCCGCCCTCCTTCGACGAGATGAAGGACGCGCTCGACCTCAAGTCGAAATCCGGCATTCACCGCCTGATCATGGCGCTGGAGGAGCGCGGCTTCATCCGCCGCCTGCCGAACCGGGCGCGGGCGCTCGAGGTGATCAAGTTGCCCGATGGCGTCGCCGGTGCGCAGGCGCCGCGCGGCCGCTTCAGCCCGTCCATCGTCCAGGGCGGGCTCGGCAAGGTGAAGCCGGCAAGCAGCCCGTCCGAAGAGGATGCGCGCGCCACGATCGCGATCCCGGTGATGGGGCGGATCGCGGCGGGCTCGCCGGTTTCCGCGATCCAGAGCCGCAGCCACAATGTCTCCCTGCCGGCCGACATGCTGGGCGCGGGCGAGCATTATGCACTGGAGGTTCGCGGCGATTCGATGGTCGAGGCTGGCATCCTCGACGGCGACACCGTCGTTATCCGCAAGCAGGACACCGCCAATACCGGCGACATCATCGTCGCGCTGATCGACGACGAGGAGGCGACGCTGAAGCGGTTGCGCAAGCGCGGCTCGTCGATCGCGCTGGAGGCGGCCAATCCGGCCTATGAGACCCGCGTGCTCGGGCCCGATCGCGTCAAGATTCAGGGCCGGCTGGTCAACCTGATGCGGCGCTACTGAAGCCGGTCGGCGGCTTCGTCGTCCGAGGACTGTGGCTGCTGGACTGTCGATGCGGCAGGAGCCGCAGCTTGGGGCCGGCGTCTGCTCCACGGGCGGCCGTCTTTTCCGCCGTCGGCCGCGAGCCTGCGCCAGGGCGGCTGGCCCGGCAGGATCGCGTTGGAGCCCGCAAGGGCCGTCGCACCGTCTCGGCTCAGCGCCGTTCGGTCGATCAGCATCGCCTTGCAGGGCGCGTTCCACGGGATTGGCGTCACGACGAGGTCGGCGCGCCGGCAGTCCTCGACCAGCGCGGGCCGCTCGCGGACATAGGCGATGCTGCGGCCGTCCGACGTGGTGATGACGCAGCCCTGCCCGTCGCAGGCCGCGCCCTCGCGCAGGCTCGGATCGGTAGGCTTGCGGCTGTCGCCATCGGCGTTGAGCCATTGCTGGAGCACGAAGGCGCTCGGCCTGCCGGCGACGATGAGCCGGCCGTCCTTGCCCCGCACGGCGAACCCCGATCCGCTGCGTTCGATCAGAATCTCGGGCCGTTGCGGCTTGGCGGCGACGGCGACGCCCGTCGCCAGCGGGAGGATGGCGAGGAGGCGCAGCTTCGTCGTCCACAGCGTCGCCCAGAGCAGCGCCAGGCCAAAGCAGGTCAGCGCCGCCGCCCCGAAGGCTGGAACCACCAGCGTGGAATGGTCGATGCTCGCGACCCAGTTGGCGAGCCTGAGAACGGCGTCGGACGCCATCCCCATCAGCTTCCAGGCCGGCCAGTCGAGCCCGAACGGGTAGGCCAGCACGCCAAACACGGCTGCCGGCATGACGAAGAGCGAGACGAAGGGCAGCGCCAGCGCGTTGCCGAGCAGGCCGAAGGGATTAAAGGTCTGGAAATGGTAGGCTCCGAACGGCGCGGTCGCGGCCGTCGCGAGCAATGTCGTGACGATGATGCCGATGGCGGCGAGCCAGACCGTCCGCAGCGGCCATGGCAGCAGGGATGGCGGCTGCGTGCGGTCCCTGCCCTCCCAGCGTTCTGCGAAGGCCACGAGCGCCGCCACCGCGCCAAACGACATCTGGAAGCTCGGGCCGAGCAGCGCCTCGGGCTCGCGCAGCAGCACGATGATGGCGGCGAGCGCAAGATTGCGCATGCTTAGCGCCGGGCGGTCGACCAGGACGGCGCCCGACATGATCAGCGTCATGATCAGCGAGCGGACGGTGGCGACCTCCGCGCCGGAGAAGACGCAGTAGGCGGTCGCACCGAGCATGGCTGCAAGCGCCGCGATCTTCTTGATCGGCCAGCGCAGGGCGAGCGTCCGCGACATGGCCAGCAGCGCCCGAACCAGCCAGAAGATCGTGCCCGCCGCCAGCACCATGTGCAGGCCCGAGATCGAGACGATGTGGTAGATTCCGGCCGCGCGCAGATCGGCATTGGTCGTCTCGGTGATCAGGCCGCGCTTGCCGGTGACCAGCGCGGCCGCCATTGCACCGGCCTGCCCGCCGCCGATCTCGGCGATGCGCTGCGTCAGGGCGTTGCGGGCGCGGTCGATCGTGACAGCGAAAGCCAGACCCGGCGGCGGCGGATGGGGCGGGGGCGTCAATGTAATCTTGCCGGCGACGCTGCCGACCGCGCCGAGTCCGCGAAAGAAGGCGTCGCGACCGAAATCGTAACCGCCGGGCCGGGCCGGTCCCGGCGGCGGCAGCAGGCGCGCGACGGCGGAGATGTGATCGCCGGGGGCGACAGTGCCGGTGCGGACATTGACGCGTACCCGCCTGGGCTGATTGCCCGCCTCGATGCCGGCGATGCCCGTGACCAGCAGCACGAGGCGCGCGCCGGCGTCCCGGGCCTCGACCGATTCGACGAATCCCGTCACGACGCCGATTCGCGGCCTGTCCAGCATCGGCGCGGCGATGTCGGCCGTGCGCCAGGTCGCCGCGGAGAAGCCGGCAAAGATCGCGGCAAGCGCGATGCAGGCGATGAATGCGAGCCGCCTCCGGCGCAAGGCGAGCGCGCCCGCGGCCGACACCGCAAAACCGCCAAGAGGCGCGGCCAGCGCCGGCTCCCGGTCGGCGGCGAAATAGAGCAGGATGCCCAGCCCCATCATCACCGGCAGCCAGAGGAAGAGCCGGCGACGCTCGGCCTCGGCTTCGAGCGCGGCGTGCAGTCTGCGGCCGGCCTGATCAAGCCAGAGCGACAAGCCGACGCCGCGCAATCGCGCACCCTGCGGCCATGCCAACGCAGCGCCGGCGGCTGCCGAGCGCGATCTGGACTGGCCTTCGGGAGGCTGGCGCATGCGGCCGTCCCCGGTTCCGGCTATGGCGAGGTTGCGCTTAACGTTGCCGGGTCAGCCATGTTACAGGGGCCGCGCCGGTTGTCATGCGGTCTCCGGCAGAATTCATCCGTCGTCCCGTGCGGGGCGTCATTCCAGTGGGCCGGCAGTCGAAATGCCGGCCGGAGCCTTGCCTTTCATGAGCGATGCCGTCGTCACGCGCTTTGCCCCCTCGCCCACCGGCTTCCTGCATATCGGCGGGGCGCGCACGGCGCTGTTCAACTGGCTCTATGCCCGCCGGAACGGCGGCAAGATGCTGCTGCGGATCGAGGACACCGACCGCGAGCGCTCGACGGAACCCGCGATTGCCGCGATCCTCGACGCGATGACGTGGCTCGGCCTCGATTGGGATGGTGAGACTGTTTATCAGTTCGCCCGGGCGGAGCGGCACCGCGAGGTCGCGCTGCAGATGCTGGCTTCAGGCAACGCCTATCGTTGCTATGCGACGCCTGCCGAACTGGACGAGATGCGCGAGCTTGCCAAGGCAGCGGGCAAGCCGATGAAGTATGACGGGCGCTGGCGCGACCGCGACCCGGCGACCGCGCCTGCCGGCGTCAAGGCGGTCATTCGCCTGCGCGCCCAGCAGACCGGCGAGACCGTCGTCGAGGACCAGGTCCAGGGCCGCGTCGTCTGGCAGAACGAGAATCTCGACGATCTCGTGCTGCTGCGCTCCGACGGCAACCCGACCTATATGTTCGCCGTGGTGGTGGACGATCACGACATGGGCGTGACCCATATCATCCGGGGCGACGACCACCTGACCAACGCCGCGCGCCAGACCCAGATTTACCAGGCGCTTGGGTGGCCCGTGCCAAGCATGTCTCATATCCCGATGATCCATGGCCCCGATGGCGCGAAACTATCCAAACGCCATGGCGCGCTGGGGGTCGAGGCCTACCGCTCGATGGGATATCTGCCGGTGGCGTTGCGCAATTACCTGTTGCGCCTGGGCTGGAGCCATGGCGACCAGGAGATTTTCTCGACCGACGAGATGATCGCGCTGTTCAACCTCGAGTCGATCGGCCGTTCGCCATCGCGCTTCGACTTCGCCAAGCTCGAGAGCCTGAACGGGCTTTATATGCGCCAGTCCTCGGACCGCGACCTGCTCGACGCGCTCAAAGTCATCCTGCCCGAGATCGGGCCGGCTCGCGGCCTGCAGGACGGGTTGTCGCCAGAGCTGGAAGCAAAATTCCTCGCCGCGATGCCCGGGCTGAAGGAGCGCGCCAAGACTCTGATCGAGCTGCTCGACTCGGCCTATTATCTCTATGCCGCGCGGCCGTTGCAGCTCGACGCCAAGGCTGCCGCGCTTCTCGACGAGGCCGGCCGACAGCGCCTGCCCGGCCTCGCCGCCACGTTAGGCTCGGTCAACGACTGGTCTGTCGAAGCGCTCGAAGCGGCCGTGCGCGGCTTTGCCGAGGAGCATGGGCTAAAGCTCGGACAGGCGGCGCAGCCGCTGCGCGCGGCCCTGACCGGGCGGGCGATGTCGCCTGGTCTTTTCGATGTGATGGCGGTGCTCGGGCGCGAGGAAACTCTTGCTCGCCTCTCCGACCAGAGCTGAGCAATCGGCGACGCGATCGCCTTTCGGCTCGGTTGAAGCGCTATCGCAAATGGTCTAGTGACGCCTCATGTGAACGCTCCCGTCATGCGGCGGGAGGGGCACAAATATTGCTTGAATATCAGTCGGATGCTCCTGTCCTCCCGTTCGTATGCGCATTTGCCGTTCCGTCACGGGGCCGTCGCTTCAAGGCCCTCCAATGATGGCTCTGTCTCCTGCACAGTCGTTCGGCGCCGGGTCGGCAGGAACGACGACTGACTGGCAGCAAGCCTGAAAGGATCGGTTTCGATGAGCGGAAACAACGGACAGCTCCAGGTCGGCGACAAGACCGTCGACATGGCGATCAAGAAGGGCTCGATCGGCCCTTCCGTCATCGACATCGCCAAGCTTTACGCCCAGACGGGCATGTTCACCTATGATCCGGGTTTCACCTCTACGGCGAGCTGCGAGTCGCAGATCACCTATATCGACGGCGACGAGGGCGTGCTGCTCTATCGCGGGTACCCGATCGAGCAGCTCGCCGAGCATGGCGACTTCCTCGAGACCTGTTATCTGCTGCTGGAAGGCGACCTGCCGACTGCCGCGCAGAAGGCCGATTTCGACTATCGCGTGACGCGCCACACCATGGTCCACGAGCAGATGGCGCGCTTCTTCCAGGGCTTCCGCCGCGATGCGCATCCGATGGCGGTCATGGTCGGTTCGGTCGGCGCGATGTCGGCCTTCTATCACGACTCGACCGACATCTCCGACCCGTATCAGCGCATGGTCGCCTCGATGCGGATGATCGCGAAGATGCCGACGCTGGCGGCGATGGCCTACAAATACACGATCGGCCAGCCCTTCGTATATCCGCTGAACTCGCTCGACTACACCTCGAACTTCCTGCGGATGTGCTTCGCGGTCCCCGCCGAGGAGTACAAGGTCAACCCGGTGCTGTCGCGCGCGCTCGACCGCATCTTCATCCTGCATGCCGACCACGAGCAGAACGCTTCCACCTCCACGGTCAGGCTCGCGGGCTCGTCTGGTGCCAACCCCTTCGCCTGCATCGCAGCCGGCGCTGCCTGCCTGTGGGGTCCCGCCCATGGCGGCGCCAACGAAGCGGCGCTGCAGATGCTGCAGGAGATCGGCTCGGTCGAGAACATTCCGAAATTCATCGCCAAGGCGAAGGACAAGAACGACCCCTTCCGCCTGATGGGCTTTGGCCACCGCGTCTACAAGAACTACGATCCGCGCGCCAAGATCATGCAGAAGACCACGCATGAGGTGCTGGCCGAGCTCGGCATCAAGGACGACCCGCTGCTCGACGTGGCGATGGAGCTGGAGCGGATCGCGCTGCACGACGAGTATTTCATCGAAAAGAAGCTCTACCCGAATATCGACTTCTATTCCGGCATCACCCTGAAGGCGATGGGCTTCCCGACCTCGATGTTCACGGCGCTGTTTGCACTGGCGCGCACCGTCGGCTGGATCGCGCAGTGGAAGGAGATGATCGAGGATCCGTCCCAGCGCATCGGCCGCCCGCGCCAGCTCTATACGGGCGCGCCGCAGCGGGACTATACGCCGATCGGCCGTCGCTGACACGATCGGCAGGCCAGCTCAAGGGCCTGCAGGGCCGCGGCGTCAGCGCCGCGGCCTTTTCGCTTTCAGGGCCGGTCGGGCCCGTTCTGAAGAACGGCAAGAGCTGCTGCTACAGCCTTCGCGGCAGGGCTCGGGCCCGCCGCCGCCATGATCGTCTCGACCTCGGCGAAGCCGGCAAGCTGGCCGGCGCGGGCGGGACCTTCGGCAAGCGCGGCCAGCAGATGGCTTGCGAGCGCATCAGCCGTCACCATGTCCTGGATGAATTCCGGCACGGCGCTGCGGCCCAGAATCAGGTTCGGCAGAATCACGGTCGGCAGCTTGATCAGCCGCCTGGCGATGGCGGCTTCCCAGTTCGCGCCGCGATAGGCGGCGACCGTCGGCACCTGAGCCAGGGCCAGTTCGAGCGTGACCGTGCCCGATGCCGCCAGCGCAGCGCGCGCGGAGCGGAAGGCGGCGAGCTTGGCCGCCTCTCCCGTCACGATCTCCGGCCTGACAGGCCACTGCGCCGTGATGTCTCCGATCAGCGCCGCCAGATGCGGGACTGCAGGCAGGACAAAGCGCGCACCCGGCAAGGCGGACGCCACCCTGGCGATCGCCTCGCCGAAAACCGGCATCAGGTGGTAGATCTCGGAGCGGCGGCTGCCGGGCAGGATCAGGATGAGTGGGCTGTCGGAATCGGCGCGCCGGGCTGCCTCGTCCGCGTCGGGCCGCATCTCGCCAAGGCGCTCCATCAGCGGATGGCCGACATAGACCGTATCGGGACCATGCAGCCGTGCAAGGGCCGCCGGCTCGAACGGCAGAAGCGCCAGGATGCGGTCGACATGCGGCGTCATCCGCTTCGCCCGGCCCGGTCGCCAGGCCCAGACGCTGGGGCAAACCCAATGGACGATCGGGATCGACGGGGCGCGCTTGCGCAGTTTTTTCGCCACGCGCAGCGAGAAATCCGGCGCGTCGATGGTCAGCAGAAGGTCCGGCGCGAAGGCTGCGACGCCACGCGCCGCATCCTCCATCCGCCGCAGCAGCAGCGGCAGGCGGGCGATCACCGGGCCGAAGCCCATCACGGCGATATCAGCCTGCGCGAAAAGCGGGACGAGCCCGGTCTCGACCAACCCCGGCCCGCCGACCCCCGCCATCACCAGTTCCCGCTCGCCGAGCCGCTCACGCAGAGCCCCGACGAAGCGGATGGCCAGCGCATCGCCCGAGGCCTCGCCCGCGACGATCGCCAGCCGGAAGGGACGGCTCACGCGACGCCCTCGATGAAGATGTTCTGGCGGTCGGCGAGCGCGCCCAATGCCGCCGCATCGCCGACCAGCACCTGCCCGGCGCGCAAGCCGATGCCGGCCAGGCCGGCTTCGACGACATGTTCGAGCGTTCGCGAGCCGATCGCCGGCATGTCCACCCGCAGATCCTGGCCCTGCTTGGGAGCCTTGACGAGGACGCCGTCGCCCTTGGCGAATTTGAGCCGGCCGGCCGCGACCATCCCGGCGACACGCGCGATCATGGCGTCGGTGCCTTCTGCCGCCTCGATCGCGATGATGCGGTGGTCGGCGAGGATCGCGGCCTGCCCGACATCGAAGGGCGACAAGGCCGACAGCAGCGAAAAGCCGCGTTGGATCAGTGCTTTCTGCTCGGTCGTTGCAGTCCGCCGGCCAAGCGCGCCGGCTTGCGCCGTGAGCTCCGGCGCGATCGCGGCCGGGCCATGGACGCGAAAGCCCTGCGCCTCGAAGAATTGGACGACGCCGCGCAGCAGATGGTCGTCGCCGCCTTTGAAGGCCCGGGCGAAATGCGGCAGGTATTTCAGCGTCGACGCCTCGGGCCGCAGTCCGCCGAAGCTGGGCCGTGGCAGCGAGCCGAGCATGACGAGGTCGCCGATCTCGCGCCGGCGCAGCACCTCGAGCAGGCGGCCGAGCTGGCCGAGCCGGAACATCTGAATCTCCGCCGATGCGAAGGCGTGGGGATCGGCCGCGCCGTCCAGCCCCGCGACGAAGACGGCGTTGCCGCGATCTGCCGCCAGCCGCGCCAGCAGCGGCGGGTAATCCCCGCCGCCCGCGATAACGGCGAGCGGCCCGCGCATCGGCGCACCTGCGCGATCAGAGTTCACCGGTCGGCGGTGTTGACGTCATGGGGAACGCAGATCGCGCGTTCGCCGCCATTGCGGATGAAGTCGAGGATCTCGTGGATCAGCGGATGCGAGGCGAACTCGCCCGCGACATCCTCGACGCGCTCCGACAAGGTGCCCTCATCGGCGAAGAGCAGCCGGTAGGCGCGGCGCAATTCGTGGATCTGCTCCCGCGTGAAGCCGCGCCGACGCAGGCCGACGAGATTCAGCCCGGCAAGATGGGCCGGGTTGTCGCGCACCATGCCGAAGGGGATGACGTCGTGCATCACGCCGGCGCCGCCGCCGATGAAGGCGTGGTCGCCGACGCGGATGAACTGGTGCAGGCCGGTGCCGCCGCCGACGATGACGAAATTGCCGACCTTCACATGGCCGGCGCACATGACGTTGTTGGAGAAGATCACGCTGTCGCCGATCTGCGTGTCATGGGCGACATGCGAGTTGGCGAGAAAGAAGCAGCGATCGCCGACCGTCGTCTTCATGCCGCCACCCTCGGTGCCGGGGTTCATCGTCACCCCTTCGCGGATCATGCAGTCGGCGCCGATCGTCAGTGTCGACGGCTCGCCGCGATATTTCAGATCCTGCGGCGGATGGCCGATCGAGGCGAAGGGGTAGATCTTCGTGCGCGCGCCGATCGTGGTGTAGCCGGCGACGGCGACATGGCTGACGAGTTCGACGCCCTCGCCGAGTTCGACTTCGGGGCCGACCGTGCAGAAAGGACCGATGACGACGCCGGCGGCGAGGCGCGCGCGGGGATCGACGACCGACATCGGATGGATGGTGGCGCTCATAGGGCTGTCCTGATTTTCGGCGTGTCGGTGGCGGCTCAGACGACCATGGCGGAGAGATCCGCCTCGGCCACCAGCGCGCCGTTAACCCGCGCTTCGCCCCGGTAGAACCAGAGATTGCGCTTGCGCGTGATCTTGGTGAGGTGGAAGCGCAACTGGTCGCCCGGGACGACGGGCTTGCGGAACTTCGCCTTGTCGATCGTGGTGAAGAGCACGCTCGTCACGCCAGCATCGACGCTGCCGCGCGCGTTGACGACCAGCACGCCGGCAGTCTGGGCCATGGCCTCGATCATCAGCACGCCGGGGAAGACGGGCTGGCCGGGGAAATGGCCGGTGAACTGCGGCTCGTTGATGGTGACGTTCTTGATGCCGATGCCCGATTCGTCGCCGTTGATCTCGACGACGCGGTCGACCAGCAGAAACGGATAGCGATGCGGGATGCAGGCCATGATCTTCTGGATATCGGCTACGCCCAGCGCCGTCTTCGGATCGTTCATCGTGTCCTGATCTCCCAAACGGGCCGTGGCCTGGCCCGGCCCATCCCTTCGCCGTCGCGATCCAGTCGCGCTCTCTTGACCGTCACGCAACATGCTATCGCCGCCGATGTGCCGGAAAGACCACCCGCCCGGCAAGACAAATCGACAGATGGCGGCCGCTCATCGCTCGATACGAACGGATTCAGCCTTCCGGACGATCCGTCGTCTTGCCACGTCTGGCGACGAGCAGTTTGAGAAAGGCGCTCTCGCGCGCCCAGGCCAGCGCCGGCTGTGCGGGCGAGCCGCCATAGCGCGCGCCGCGCGGAATATCGCCAGTGACGCCGCTCTGTGCCGCGACCTGCGCGCCCATGCCGACGGTCAGGTGACCAGCCAGACCGACCTGGCCGCCGAGCACGACGAAATCCTCCAGCGTGGTCGAACCGGCGATGCCGACCTGAGCGACGATGACGCAATGCCTGCCGATCACGCAGTTATGGCCGATCTGGACGAGATTATCGATCTTGGTGCCTTCGCCGATGACGGTATCACGGCTGGCGCCGCGGTCGATGCAGGTATTGGCGCCGATCTCGACATCGTCCTGGATGATGACGCGGCCGATCTGCGGCACCTTCATGTGCCCTTTCGGGCCCATGGCGAAGCCGAAGCCGTCCTGACCGATCCTGACGCCCGGATGGATGATGACGCGGTTGCCGATCAGCGTGGATTGCAGGGTAGCGCCGGCTCCTATGGCGCAATCGCGCCCGATCCGGACCTGCGGCCCGATCACCGCATGCGACTGGACGACGGTGCCCGCGCCGATCTCCGCCCCGGGGCCGATCACGGCGCCTGGATCGACGCTGACCCCGGCCTCCAGGACAGCCGTGGCGTGGACGAACGCGCCCGGCGCCACGCCGCCCTGCGATCCAAAGACCGAGCCGGGGCTCAACGCCTGCGGAAACAGCCGGGCCAGAACCTTTGCGAAGATATGATAGGGAACCGGAGTGACCAACGCGACCGATCCGGCCGGAACGCGGGCTGCAAAACGAGGCGAGACCAGGCACAGGCCAGCCTTTGATGCGGCCAGCGCATCGGTATATTTGGCATTGTCCATATAGGCGAGGTCGTCGGGTCCCGCCGTCTCGAGCGGCGCGACGCCTGCGATGCGGCGCGCGGGATCGATGCCTTCAGGCAGCGCGACGCCGGACATGGCGGCGACTGCGCCGAAATCGAGCGCGGTCGCGGCCGGAAAGAAGTGTGGCTCTGACATCAGGGAAGGTCCGGGGCGGGACGCCAGAGCGCCCCGCCGCGTCAGAAGCGCGTGCCGCCCGAGAAGCGGAAGGCCTGCAGACGGTCGCCGCCGAACTTGCGTCCGGTCGTCGGGTCGAGCTGGCCGTCATCCTTCGACAAGGCGAAGGCGTAGTCGAAGCGGATCGGCCCAAGCGGCGACTGCCACAGAAGGCTCGCGCCGACCGACGAACGAATGACGTTCTTGTCGCGCACGCAGGCGACATTGGTCTGGTAGATCGACGTCGTCGCGACGTTGAACTGTCGCGCCTCGGAGCCGGACGGGCAGAAGGTCGGTGTCGTAACCGTCTTCGAACCACCGTCGTAATTGAACAGCGTGCCGGCGTCCGCGAAGATGGCGCCGCGCAATCCGAGGTCGCGCGGCAATCCGAAGATCGGGAACTGCACTTCCACCGTGCCGCCGAAATAGGTGGTGCCACCGAGCGCGTTGGCCGTCGGATCGTTCAGCACGTCGCGCGGGCCGATGCCTGACGGTGCGAAGCCGCGAACCAGTGTCGGTCCGAGGAAGTAATGGTCGATCATGCGCAGATTGCCGCTGGTGGCCTGAACATGGCCCGCCTGCCCGCGGATGAAACCGACGACGTCATCGAAGATTTCACGGTAGTAGCGCGCATCGGCCGAAACGCGCAGGAACTTCGAATCGCCGCCGACACCGGCGAACTCAGGCTTCAGCTCGGCGACGAAGCCGTTGCGCGGGTTCTGCACGTTGTCGAGCGAATTGTAGTTGAAGTTCACGCCGACAAGCGAGGTCAGGGTCGTGCCCTGCGCTTCCTTCACGGCGATCGTGGCCTCGCCATTGCTGAGGCAGTTGAAGGCGGCGTTCTCAGGCAGGCCCGAGCCGAGCGTGCCGGGCGTCACGCCGACGAGCGGCCGCGTGCAATCGTTGAACGGATTGGCGGTCGTGTTCGGGATTTCGATCTCGGTCGTGTAGATCGAATAGCGCGGCGTGATCGAGAACTCTTCCGTGATCGGGAAGGTCGCGCGGATCTGGCCGCCCGTCACACGGCTCTCGAAGCGGCCGGTGTTGTAGTTGTCGTTGAACTTCGAGAACAGATCGAAGCCGGCCGCGATGCGGCGTCCGAGGAAGTAGGGCTCGGTGAAGGAGAAGTCGACGCCCTTGCTGCGCTGGCCGAGCGTGCCCGCGATACGGACGAACTGGCCACGGCCGAGGAAGTTCGACTCTGACAGCGAGACCTCGCCGATGACGCCGTCGGAGGTGGAGTAGCCGCCGGCGATCGAGAACGAGCCGGTCGCCTTGTCCTCGACGTCGATGTTGACCACCACGCGATCGGGCGCGCTGCCCGGCTCGTTGGTGATGCGGACCTTGGTGAAGAAGCCGAGATTGTTCAGCCGGCGTTCGGCGCGGTCGATGAGGACCTTGTTGTAGGCGTCGCCTTCGCCGAGATCGAGCTCGCGGCGCACGACATAGTCGCGCGAGCGCGTGTTGCCGCGCACGTTGATGCGCTCGACATAGACGCGCGGACCCTCATCGACGACGTAGGTGATGCCGATCAGCCGGCCGGCGGCGTCACGGTCGCCGCGCGGGCGGACCTGGGCGAACGCGTAGCCGCGGCGCGAGACCTCGGTGGTGAGGCTGACCAGCGACTTCTCGACCGCCTCGGCATTGTAGGTATCGCCGGCGGAGGTCGCGACGAGACGCTGCAGCGCGTTCGGGTCGAGGTCGCGCAGCCGGGAATCGACCGCCACATTGCCGACGCGGTATTGCGGACCTTCGTCCACGGCGATGTCGATGATCCAACCCTGGGCGGCATCGTCGAAACGCGCCGTGTTCGACACGATCTGGAAATCGGCATAGCCGTTCTTAAGATAGAAGCGCCGGACCAGTTCGAGATCGGTCGAGATGCGGTCGGCGTCATAGACGTCCGAGGTCTTGATGAAGCTGAGGAAGTTCGATTCGGTCGATTGCATCAGCCCGCGCAGGCGGCCGGAGGAATAGGTGCCGTTACCCGAGAAGTTGATGCTCTTGATGCCGGTCTTGCCGGTCTCGACGATTGTGAAGACGACGTCAGGCCGGCCGTTCGGCAGCGGCGCGACACGGGCCGTGACCGACGACGCGCCATAGCCGGAGCGCCGATAGGCCTCCTTGATCCGCTCGACGTCTGAATCGAGCAGCGCCTGGCTGATCGGGCCGCGCGCCTTGGTCTGCACGAGCTGCGAAAGCTGGTCGCTCTTGACGCGGCGGTTGCCCTCGAAAGCGACGCGATTGATGGTGTCGTTCTCCTGCACGGAGATGACGGTCTGCGAGCCGCGACGGCTGACCTGAACGCTGGAGAACAGACCTGTCGAGAGCAGGTTCTGGCGAACCTCCTGCGGGCCGCCCTGGTTGGCGTAGGAGCGGATCGTCTCCGCATCGACGCGCCTGTTGCCTTGGACAATCACAGCCTGTGCGAACGCCACGCCGCCACTGACGGCCAGCATGAAGGCCGAAAGTCCGACTGATCGAGAGAGCCGCGTCTTGAAGGGCAGGCTCTTTTGGGTCGACGTCATCGGGTCGCCTATTCCATCTCTAAGGTCGCCACCCCAAGCGGGGGTTCCGGCCACTAAGCCGAAGCTCGGGAACTTTGCAGTCCAATCGCTTCTACAAAGTTTCCCGCAGGGTGCAAACCGGGTTTGTCGTTAACAAAATATTTTTAAACCCCGCGTGGCCATGCGGCCACGCGGCTTGCCGTTATTTTGCCGCAAATCGGCGACCGCGCGGCCCGCCTGGCCCTCAAAGCAGCGATTTTACGTGGACGAGGTCGTTCCACGTCACGAAAAGCATCAACATCAGAACGAGGCCGAGCCCGAAGCGGAAGCCGAGTTCCTGCGCCCTGTCGCTCAGCGGGCGGCCGCGCAGGGCCTCGATGCCGTAAAACATCAGGTGGCCGCCATCCAGCATCGGCACGGGAAGCAGATTCATCAGGCCGATCGAGACGGAGAGAATCGCGGCGAGGTTGATCAGCGCCATGATGCCGCCGCTTGTGGCGACGAGGCCCGAAACCTGGGCGATCCGGATCGGTCCCGAAAGCTGGTCGGTCGATTCCCGCCCGGTCACCAGCTTGGCGACGTAGTCATAGGTGCGGTCGACCACATACCAGGTCTCGGACAGGCCGGTCTTGAGCGCCTCCAGCGGCCCGTAGCGCTGCGTCGTCCAGTCCTCGGCCTTGCGCGAGGCCTGCACGCCGATCACGCCGATACGCTGCTTGCCGAGAGGAGTCGATGTCTCGACGAGGCTTGGCGTCACCGGCAGCGTCAGTCGGCTGCCGGCGCGCTCGACTGTGATCTGGAGCACGTCGTCGGGGCGGCCCGAGACGGCGCGCTGCATGTCGTTGAAGCTGGTGATCGGGCTGCCGTCGATGGACAGGATGAGATCGCCGGCGCGGATGCCGCCGCGCTCGGCGGCGCTGCCGGCGACGACCTGCTCGATGCGCGGAATCAACACCTGCTTGCCGAAGAAGAAGACGGTTCCGGCAAAAATCACGATCGCCAGCAGGAAATTCGCGATCGGCCCCGCCGCGACGATTGCCGCGCGCTCTCCGATCGACTGGGCCGGGAAGGAGCGTTCGCGCTCCCGCTCGCTCATCCGCGAGACCTCGGCATTGTCGGGCGCGCTCGCGGCGTCGGCATCGCCGGAGAACTTCACATAGCCGCCGAGCGGAATCAGAGCGAAGCGCCAGCGCGTGCCATGCCTGTCGTCGAAACCGAAGATCTCGCGGCCGAAGCCGATCGAGAACACCTTCACATCGACGCCGCACCAGCGGCCAACGAGGAAGTGGCCGAGTTCATGGACGAAGACGACGACCGTCAGCACAAACAGGAAAGGCAGCAGATAGGTCAGCAGAAAGCCGCCCGCGCCCATGATCGCCGCCGCAATGTCCATCATCGTCTCCAGAACTGCCTCAGCGGCGGATCGTCCCGAACCCGCTCATCCGAGCAGCTAGCGCAGGATTCGTGCGAAAAAACGACCATACGTCCGTCCGCGTCGCGCCTTAGGTGACAGTCGCGGCAGCGTGGGGCAAGAGCGCCAGGGCGCGTTTTCTCGCCTCTTGGTCAATGGCGAGTGCCGCGGCGACATCGGCAGGCGACGCCTGATCGGCGAACGCCATGGCGCAGACCTGCTCGACCAGCCGTGCGATGCCCGGAAACGGGATGCGCCCGGCGAGAAAGGCCGCGACCGCGACCTCGTTGGCCGCGTTCAGGACCGCCGGCGTCGCCCCGCCCGCCCGCAGCGCCGCGATCGCCAGCCCGAGCGCCGGAAAGCGCGCGAGGTCCGGCCGTTCGAAACTCAGCGGAGCGGTCTTCGCCAGATCGAGAAAACGCGCCGGCGGCGCATCGAGCCGGCCGTCGACCCCAAGGCAATGGGCGGCGGCGACGCGCATGTCGGGCAGGGCCATGCCGGCGCTGACCGAGCCGTCGCGAAAGGCGATCAACCCGTGGACGATCTGCTGCGGATGCACCAGCACCTCGAGCTGGTCGGGCCGGACCCCGAACAGGAAACAGGCCTCGATCAACTCCAGCCCCTTGTTCATCATGCTGGCCGAATCGATCGTGATCTTGGCGCCCATCGCATAGTTGGGGTGGTTCAGCGCCTGCTCGGGCGTTGCGGCCGCGATCTGGTCGGCGCTCCAGGTCCGGAACGGCCCGCCCGACGCCGTCAGGATCATGCTGGCGATCGACGAGACCGGCTCCGCGCCCAGCACCTGGAACAGCGCGTTGTGCTCTGAATCGAGCGGCAGGATGCGCGCGCCGACCGCCTGCGCGCGGGCCATCACGGCCGCGCCCGCGCAGACCAGGCTCTCCTTGTTGGCGAGCGCCACGACCCGGTCCGGCGTCAGCGCGGCGAACGTCGCCTCCAGCCCAGCGGCGCCCGAGATCGCGCTGACGACGATGTCGCTCTCCATCGCGACGGCCTCGAGCACGGCCGAGCGCCCTGCCCCGCAGGCTATGCCGGTTCCCGACAGCGCCTCGGCGAGCGCGGGACCGGCATCCTCGTCGGCCAGCGCAGCGAAGCGCGCGCCCGTCTCGACCGCGACGCGGGCCAGCGCTGAGGCGTCGCGACCTCCGACCACCGCAATGAGGCCGAGCCGTTCGGGGTTTTCGGCTACGACATCGCGCGTCGAGCGGCCGATCGAGCCCGTCGCGCCCAGAAGGGTGACGGTGCGGCGCATGCCTGTCTCAGCCATCGACATGCGAGAGAAAAAGGGCAAGGCCTGCAAAGACAAGCACAGCCCAGTAGCCGTCGAGCCGGTCGAGGAAGCCGCCATGGCCGGGGATCAGCCGGCTCGAATCCTTGGCTCCGAAGCGGCGCTTGATCGCCGATTCGAACAGATCGCCGGCCTGGCTGACGATCGAGGCGAAGAGCGAGGCGGCGATCGCGGTCAATGGTCCGACCAGCGTGGATGCAGCAGGCGTCAGCCACCAGATCGCAAAACCGCCGAGCATTCCCGCTAGCGTGCCGCCGAGCGCTCCAGACCAGGTCTTCTTCGGACTGACGCTGGGCATCAGCTTGGGCCCGCCGAGCCGCCGCCCGGTGAAATAGGCCGCGATATCCGTCAGCCAGACCACGGCGAAGCTCCAGATGATCAGCGCCAGGCCGAGTTCCGGCACGCCGCGCAGCGCCGGCGCGATCAGGGCGAAGGCGAGCGCATAGGCGACGCCACAGGCTTCCAGCAAACGGCGATCGACGACCAGCGGAGTCAGGACCGCGCCGATCAGCGCGGCCAGAGCCGCGACGCCAGCCAGCGCCGCGGCGCTGACCGGGACGAAGCCGAGCGCCAGCCCCGCCAGCGCCACACCGATGCCGCCGGGCGCCGCATTGCGACGGCTGACGATGGAAAGCCATTCATAAGCGACGAGCCCGGCGACCGCCGTCCAGACCAGCCGGAACGGCCAGCCGCCCCACCACGTCGTCAGCAGCACGCCGATCGCCAGCACGAGGGCGGAGACGATTCTGAGCCTGAGTTCGCTCGCGCCCGGTCTGGCGTCGCTGGAGTTCGGCTGGCCGGGAAGCGGAGCGTTCACGCCGCGCCAACATTGCGGTCGTCGGCCTCGCCGAGCCCGCCGAAGCGGCGCTCGCGCCGGCGGAACTCGGCCAGCGCCTCCTCCAGAGCCGCCTTGTCGAAGTCGGGCCAGAGCACGGGCGTGAAGACGAATTCGGCATAGGCCGCCTGCCAGAGCAGGAAATTCGAGATGCGCGTCTCGCCGGAGGTGCGGATCACCAGTTCGGGGTCTGGCAGGTCGGCGGTGTCGAGATAGTCGTCGAGCAGCGCTTCGGTGATCGCCTCGGGCTTCAGGCGGCCGGCTGCGGCTGCCTCGGCCATGCGCCGGGCGGCGCGGGCGATCTCGTCGCGCGAGCCGTAGTTGAAGGCGACGACCAGCGTCATGCCGTCATTGCCGCGCGTCAGGGTTTCGGCCCGCTCGATCAGCATGCGCAGATCGGGCGCGAGATCATCTCGGCCGCCGATGATGCAGACGCGGACGCCCGACTCGTGCAGCTCGGCGAGGTCGTTCTCGACGAAGCGCTTGAGCAGACCCAGTAAAAAGGAGACCTCTGCTTGCGGACGCCGCCAGTTCTCGGTCGAGAAGCTGTAGAGCGTCAACACCCTGACGCCGAGTTCGCCGGCGTTCCTGACCGTGCGGCGCAGCGCCTCCAGACCGCGGCGATGGCCTTCCTGCCGTGGCAGCCCGCGCTGCTTTGCCCAGCGGCCATTGCCATCCATGATGATGGCGACATGGGCCGGCGAGGCATGCACTGGACCTGCGCTCCGTTCCGGCTGGCGGTGGCCTGCTGACATTCCTTGAATCCCGTTCGGCCTGCCCCGGATGAACGCCGCAGGTGTCATCCCGCGCGCCTCTGGCGCGCTTCGCGCCAGATCGATCTGGAGCATGTTCTGATCGCAAAAGTGGTGTCCACTTTTGCGGAACATGCTTGAGCGATCAGACGCTCAGGATTTCCTTTTCCTTCGTCGCCAGCGCCTGGTCGATCTCGACGATATGCTGATCGGTCGCCTTCTGCACGAGGTCTGACTGGTGGGTCACGTCGTCCTTGGTGAAGGCGCCGTCCTTTTCCACCTTCTTGATGATGTCGATGGCGTCGCGGCGGACATGGCGAACGGCGATCTTCGATTCCTCGGCATATTTATGCGCGACCTTGACCATCTCCTTGCGGCGCTGCTCGTTCAGCTCCGGGATGCGGATGCGCAGCACAGCGCCTTCGGTCTGCGGGTTCAAGCCGAGATCGGATTCGCGGATCGCCTTTTCGACGGCGTTGACCATGCTCCGATCCCAGACCTGCACGCTGAGCAGGCGCGCTTCCGGCACGCTGACGGTCGCGAGTTGGCTGAGCGGCGTGCGCGCGCCATAGGCCTCGACCTGGATCGGATCGAGCATATTGGCCGATGCCCGCCCGCTGCGCAGCGAGGCGAGATCGCCCTTGAAGGAGGTGACGGCGCCATCCATGCGGCGCTTCACGTCGGCGAGATCGAATTTCGTCTGGGCCATCGTCTTCAAGACCTTGGAGTTTATACGAAACCGGGCGCGACCATGGCGGCGGGGCCGCAAAGGGTCAAGGTTTTCATCTTACAGGCACTTGGTCACGGCGTCACATAGGTCGCCCTGCCCTCGCCGCGCAGGACGGCGGCCAGCGCCCCCTTTTCCGCGATCGAGAACACGACGATGGTGAGCCCGGCGTCGCGGGCGAGCGCGAAGGCGGCGGTGTCCATCACCTTGAGATCGCGCTTGATCGCCTCGGCGTGGGTCAGCGTCTCGTAGCGCGTCGCCAAGGGGTCGGTCTTCGGGTCGGCGGTGTAGACGCCATCGACCTGCGTCGCCTTGAGCAGATGGCTGCAGCCCAGTTCGGCGGCGCGCAGGGCCGCGCCCGTATCGGTGGTGAAATAGGGGTTGCCGGTGCCGCCGCCCAGCACGACGACCTTGCCATGGCTGAGATGGTCGAGCGCGCGCTTGCGGGCATAGCTCTCGCAAAGCGAAGGCATCGGCACGGCCGACATGGCGCGGGCGGGGGCGCCGGCGCTCTCGATCGCATGCTCGAGCGCAAGCGCGTTCATCACCGTGCCGAGCATGCCGATCGAATCGGCGCTGGTGCGATCGAGCCCCTTGTTCAGGCCCTGCACGCCGCGAAAGAAATTGCCGCCGCCGACGACGATGGCGATCTCGACCCCCTCGCGCGCTGCGTGAGAAATGTCGTCGGCGAGAGCCGTCAGCGTGCCGCCGTCGAGGCCAGATCCTGCTTGTCCCGCAAGGGCTTCGCCGGAGAGCTTCACGAGGACGCGTTTGGGTCTCATCGATCGTCTCCCGGTCTCACCGCCTGATACAGCGCCGATTCGCCGCCGCACGAAGTCTTCTTACAAAAAAGGCCGCGCGGGGCGCGGCCTTTTGATGATGCTATCAACCGCCAAATCAGCCGGTCGTGCCGCCGGCGGCCGCGACCTCGGCCGCGAAATCCTGCTCTTCCTTCTCGATGCCCTCGCCGAGCGCAAAGCGCGCGAATCCGGTCAGCGCAACGGGCGCGCCGACCTTGCCTTCGCTCTCCTTGAGCACCTGGCCGACCGACTTCGAGCCGTCATGGATGTAGGCCTGCTCCAGCAGGCAGTATTCCTTGGCGTAGCTCTTCAGACCACTCTCGGTGATCTTGGCCAGAACATGCTCGGGTTTGCCGGCGTTCTTCTCGGCCAGGATCGCCTTCTCGCGCGCCAGCACCTCGGGATCGACCGAGGCGAGATCGAGTGCGATCGGGTTGGTGGCGGCGACATGCATGGCGAGCTGGCGGCCGAGCAGGCTGAGCTCCTCGGCCTTGCCGGTCGATTCCAGCGCGACGATGACGCCGATCTTGCCGAGACCGTCCGCGACTGCGCCATGGACATACTGGCCGATCACGCCGGCCGAAACCTTCAGCGAGGCGACGCGGCGCAGCGTCATGTTCTCGCCGATGGTGGCGATAGCGTTGGCGATAGCGTCCGAGACCGTGCCGCCGCCGGGATAGTGATGGGCAAGCACAGCCTCGGCATCGCCGCCGCGCTCCAGCGCAACATTGGCGATGCCATGGGCCAAGGCCTGGAATTCGAGGTTGCGGGCGACGAAGTCGGTCTCCGAGTTCAGCTCGATGACGACTCCCTGATGGCCGGAGACGGCGACCGCGACGAGACCTTCGGCGGCAACGCGGCCGGCCTTCTTGGCGGCCTTGGCAAGGCCCTTGGTGCGCAGCCAGTCGATCGCGGCTTCGATGTCGCCATCGACGGCCGTGAGCGCGGTCTTGCAGTCCATCATGCCCGCGCCGGTCTTGTCGCGGAGTTCCTTCACCATGCCGGCGGTTATCGCTGCCATTTTCTTTGTCCTTGTCGTCGCGTGCTGCGTGCGTGACGCGATGCAGCAACAGAATATGATGCGAGGCGTCCCGTGACGGGGAAACGCCGACGCTCCGTTTCCGGCCGTCGGCGCGTCCTCGACATCAGTCGAGACTATTCATGTGCGACGCGCTTGTGACGCGTCGCCAAAATCGGCTCAGGCGTCGGCGAGCTCGCGCGCCTGGGCGACCCAGCCGTCGCGCTCGATGCGGCCGGCGAGCTTCAGGTCGTGATCGACCTTGGTCACATCGGACGGCGCCATTGCGGCGAACTGCCAGAAGTGGAACAGGCCGCCATCATTGAGCTTCTGCACCAGCTCGGGACCCATGCCCGACAGCTTCATCAGATCGTCGGGCGCGCCGCGCGGAGCGGTCAGCAACTCGAAAGCGACGATCGCGGGGGCATCGGCGTCGACGGGCGCATCGACCGCGACCGGCTCGGCGACAGCCTCCTCGACGACCGGCGCAACCAACGCGCCGATATCCTCGCCACGGTCGCCTGAGGCGCGGCCGATGCCGTCGATCGCGGACCGGGCGACCAGATCGCAATAGAGCGCGATGGCGCGGCCGGCGTCGTCATTGGCCGGGACCGGGAAGGTGATGCCGTCGGGATCGGAGTTCGAATCGATGATGGCCGCGACCGGAATGCCGAGGCGCTGGGCCTCCTTGATCGCGAGCGCTTCCTTGTTGGTGTCGATGACGAAGATCATGTCGGGCGTGCCGCCCATGTCCTTGATGCCGCCGAGCGCCTTCTCGAGCTTGTCGCGCTCGCGCGCCAGCATCAGGCGCTCCTTCTTGGTCAGGCCCGTGCCGCCGCCCGAGAGCAACTCGTCGACCTTGCGCAGGCGCTGGATCGAGGCCGAGATGGTCTTCCAGTTGGTCAGCATGCCGCCGAGCCAGCGGGAGTTGACATAATACTGGGCCGAGCGCTTGGCGGCGTCGGCGATGGAGTCCTGCGCCTGGCGCTTGGTGCCGACGAAGAGAACGCGGCCGCCGCGGGCGACCGTGTCGGACACCGCCTGCAGGGCGCGCGACAGCATCGGCACCGACTGCGAGAGATCGAGAATGTGGATGTTGTTGCGCGTTCCGAAGATGAACGGCGACATTTTCGGGTTCCAGCGATGTGACTGGTGGCCGAAATGCGCGCCGGCTTCAAGAAGCTGGCGCATGGTGAAATCGGGCAGTGCCATGGTGGTTCGTCCTTACCGGTTGAGCCTCTGGGGTGCGAATGAACGAGGCATAAGCTGCCAAGCCACCGGAACGCCTTTCGGATGAAAGACGGTGCTCCCCATGTGGAATGCGGTGGGCCATATAGCGGATGGGGCGGGAATGCAAGGCTGGCCGTGCCGCTCGCGACGGCAGCGCGTGATCGGCCTGTTCACCCCAACCCAAGCTCGCCCAGCACGCGCCGTTCGATCTCGGCCTTGGGCAGATCGACCGGCATCACTAGCGGGCGCTCGTCCTCGCCTGGCTCCTCCAACGCGGCGAACTGGCTGTCGAGCAGGGCCGGCGGCATGAAATGGTGCTGGCGGGCGGCCATGCGCGCGCCGATCACCTCGCGCGAGCCTTTCAGATAGACCAGCGCCACGTCGGGACGATCGCCGACGATGACGTCGCGATAGCGCTTCTTCAGCGCCGAGCAGGTGACGATGCCGTTTTTGCCGGTGGCGCGCAGATCGTCGATCCAGGTCGCGATCGCAGCTAGCCAAGGCTTGCGGTCATCATCGTTCAACGGGGTGCCGCCCGACATTTTCGCGACGTTCTCGGGCGGGTGGAACGAGTCGGCGTCGCGAAAGGGCCAGTCGAGGCGCTTGGCGAGCCGCTCGCCGAGCGAGGTCTTGCCGGAGCTGGCGACGCCCATGACAACGATGACGGCAGGGCGAGCCGGCCTGGTGTCGATCGAAGCCACCGTTCAAGCCTTATCGGACGCCAGCGGGATCGGATCCGCCCCGACCGCGACGGGACCGATAGGAACGACCGTCCCGGGCTTCGGCTCGACATGGCCGCCAAAGCCGGCGCGCATCGCTGAGAGCACCTTTTCGGCGAAGGTGTGGTCCTTGCGCGAACGGAAGCGGGTGTAGAGCGAGGAGGTCAAAACTTCGGCCGGCGTCGCGGTCTCGATGGCGGCCTGGACAGTCCAGCGGCCCTCGCCCGAATCGGAGACGGTGCCGGAATAGGATGACAGGTCCTCGTCGGCCGCCAGAGCCTCTGCGGTGAGGTCGAGCAGCCAGGAGGTGACGACCGAGCCGCGCCGCCAGACCTCCGAAATCTCCGCCACGTCGAAATCAAAGCCGTATTCCGGCGGCAGGCCCTCCTTGGCCGAGGCGTTGCGCAGCAGGTCGAAGCCTTCGGCGAACGCCTGCATCATACCGTATTCGATGCCGTTATGGATCATTTTGACGAAATGCCCGGCCCCGACCGGGCCGCAATGCAGATAGCCCTGTTCGCTCGTCGGGTTGCGGCCGTCGCGATGCTTCGTCGGCTCGATCTCGCCCTTGCCCGGCGCCAGAGCCTGATAGATTGGCTCCAGCCGCCCGAAGGCCTGCCGGTCGCCACCGACCATCAGGCAATAGCCGCGATCGAGCCCATGCACGCCGCCCGAGGTGCCGACATCCATATAGTGGATGCCCTTGGCCGCAAGCTCCCGCCCGCGCCGGACATCGTCCTTCCAGAAGGCGTTGCCGCCGTCGATCAGCGTGTCGCCGGGCTGGAGCATCGTGGAGAGTTCGGCCAGCGTCGCCTCGGTGATCGCGCCGGCCGGCAGCATCACCCAGATCGCGCGAGGCGCGGTCAGTTTCGCGACCATGTCCTTCAGGTCGGATGCGACGACGGCTCCATCGGCGGCCAATGCCGCGCCCGGCTTGGGATCGCGGTCATAGACCACGCAATCATGCCCGGCGCGCATCAGCCGGCGCACGATGTTGGCGCCCATGCGGCCGAGGCCGACCATTCCAAGCTGCATCGTCTCGACCCTTCATCCACGCCAGCCGGCGCGATACTCGAAAATCCGTCAGAGCGCTTCTCGCATTCCGGCGGCCTCGGCGACAAGCCAGTCGCGCAGCAGCGCGAAGGCCGGGCTCGGCGGACGGTCGGCGGGATAGGTCAGCCAGTAGCCATGGCGGCTGCGAAAGCCGAGACCGGCGGGGTTTGCGAGCTGGCCGCCGGCCAGTTCCTCGCCGACCAGGGCGCGCGGGACGAGCGCGAGCCCCTGGCCGGCTATCGCGGCCCGAATCACCAGCGCGTAGAACCCGAAGCGGATCACCCGCTGGGGCTGCAGCCCCTCGACTCCGTTGGCCTCACCGAACTCGCTCCAGCGCAGCGGCGTCTGGAAATGGTCGAGCACCGGAAAGCGCGCCACGTCGGCCGCGTCCCCGATGCCGCCAAGGCGCGCGATCGCGTCGGGCGCGCCGACCAGCGCAACGTCGCGGCCGAAGAGGTAGTCGCAGATTTGCCCCGGCCAATCGCCCTCGCCGAAGCGGAAGACCGCGTCGGGCGCCTCGCTCGTCTCCTGCGTGACGAAGGTGGTGAACTGCACGTCGATCTCCGGATGAAGCTCGGCGAAGCGCGAGAAGCGCGGGACCAGCCAGCGATCGCCGAGAATCGGCAGGACATGCAGCCGGACGCGATGCTGGGCCGGCCGGAACGGCGCAAGCCCGGCCACCGCCGACACCAGCCCCGCCAGCACCGCGCGCGCCGGGCCGATGAAGGCGCGGCCGGCCTCGGTCGGCTCGAGCCCGCGCCGGTTGCGCAGGAACAGGGCCGTGCCGACGACCTGCTCCACGGCCTTGAGCTGCTTGCTGACGGCGCTCTGCGTCATGTTGAGTTCGGTCGCCGCACCCGAGCACGAGGCATGGCGCGCCACTGCCTCGACGACGCGCAGGCCGGTGGTCGATGGCAGGACATGCGGGTTGCCGCTCATGCCCGATCCTACAAGCGCGCCGCGGCTGAGGCAAAGTGCTATTCCAGAATGGAATGCAGACCGGAAATCATCTCCTTTGCCGACATCGGCGCAGCGGCACTACGCTGCCCCAGCGACACCAGCGGAGATGTCCCCGTGAACCAGCCCTTGCGCCTCTGGGGCGGCCGTTTCACCGCCGAGCCCGACCCCGCGCTGACCCGGCTCTCGCGCTCCGAGCCGAGCTATTTCCGGCTCGCGCCCTATGACCTCGCCGGCTCGCGCGCGCATATCCGCGAACTCGGCCGGGCCGGGCTGCTCGACGACGCCGAGATCGCCACGGTGTTGAAGGCGATCGACGAGGTCGAAACGCAGTTTGCGGCAGGACTTGTCGAGCCCTGGGCGGAAGACGAGGACGTCCATACGTTTCTGGAGCGCGTGCTGACGCAGAAGCTCGGCCCGCTCGGCGGAAAAATCCGCGCCGGGCGCTCGCGCAACGACCAGGCGGCCAACGATCTCAAGCTGTTCCTGCGCCACCGCGCCCGCACGCTGATGGCCGATCTGCTGGCGCTGCAGGATGCGATCGTCGCGCAATCGCTCGCTCACAGGGCGACGCCGGTTCCCGGCGTGACCCATCTGCAGGCGGCGCAGCCGATCACGTTCGGCCACCATCTGATGGCCCACGCCCAGGCCTTTTCGCGCGATGCCGGCCGGCTGATCGACTGGGACAGGCGTAATGCGGTGTCGCCGCTAGGCGCGGCCGCGCTCGCCGGCTCGGCCATCGCGCTCAATCCCGAGCTTTCGGCCGAGGAGCTCGGCTATGACGCCTCCTTCGAGAACTCGGTCGATGCGGTCGGCGCACGCGACCATGTCGCGGAGTTCCTGTTCGTCGCGGCGATGCTGGCGGTCAACCTGTCGCGGCTGGCCGAGGAGATCGTGATCTGGTGCAGCCAGCCCTATCGCTGGATCTCGCTGCACGATTCCTTCGCGACCGGCTCCTCGATCATGCCGCAGAAGAAAAACCCCGACATCGCCGAACTGACGCGCGGCCGTTCGGCCCGGCTGATCGGGGGCGCGACGACGATGCTCGCGGCGCTGAAGAGCCTGCCGCTCTCCTACAACCGCGATCTCGCCGAGGACAAGAAAGCCGCTTTCGACGCCGTCGACGCGCTGGCGCTGGTGCTGCCGGCGATGGCTGGCATGGTCGCGACCATGACCGTCAACACCGGCACGATGCGGGAGGCGGCTTCGCAGGGCTTCACGCTCGCCACCGAGGTGGCCGATTTCCTGGCGCGCAAGGGCGTGCCCTTCAGCGAAGGCCACGACATCACCGGCGCGCTGGTCAGGCTCTGCGAGGAGCGCGGCTGCGAACTCCACGAGATCGACGATGCCGGCCTGGCGGGCGTCGATCCGCGACTGACGCCCGACATTCGCGTCCATCTCACTCTCGAGGCCGCGCTCGATGCGCGGATGGCGCGCGGTGGCACGTCGCCTGCACGGGTCGGCGAGCAGATCGAGCGGTTGACGCAGGCGCTCGATCTGCATCGCGCCTGGGCGCAGGACTATCGGGGGCCGACGCCATGATGGAGAGAGCGACGCAGGTCCCGAGTTTCGACCCCGCCATCCTGAGCCTGCCGCGCGTCGGGCGGTTGCATCTCGGGCGCTGGCTTTCTGCGGCACTCGTGCTGCTGGCGCTGGCGCTCGTGATCAAGGCCTTCGCCGAGGGCGACATCGCCTGGAAGGTGGTGGGCCAGTTCTTCACCGCACCGGCGATCCTCGGCGGACTGGTCAACACCGTCATCATGACGCTCTGCGCCATGGCGCTGGGCATCACGCTGGGCGTCGTCTTCGCCATCATGGCGATGTCGCCCAATCTGGTGATGCGCGGCTGTGCCGCCTTCTACATCTGGTTCTTCCGCGGGACGCCGCTGATCCTGCAGTTGCTGATCTGGTTCAACCTGGCGCTGGTCTTCCCGACCATCGGCATTCCCGGCGTATTCTCGGCCCGCACCATCGACGTGATCGGCCCCTTCATGGCGACCCTGCTGGGGCTCGGCATCAACCAGGGCGCCTATACGGCGGAAGTCGTCCGCTCAGGCATCCTCTCGGTCGACCACGGCCAGACCGAAGCCGCCAGGGCGATCGGCATGACGCGGCTGACGACGCTGCGGCGGATCGTGCTGCCGCAGGCGATGCGGGTGATCATTCCGCCGGTCGGCAACGAGGTGGTGAGCATGGTCAAGCTGACCTCGATCGCCAGCGTGATCCAGTTTTCGGAAATCCTGCGCAACGCCCAGACGATCTACTACGCCAATGCCCGCGTCATCGAATTGCTGATCGTGGCGGCCGGCTGGTACCTGATCGTGGTCTCGATCCTGTCGCTCGGCCAGATCGTGCTGGAGCGGCATTTCGCCAAGGGGCGCGCGGGCGCGGGAGCGCGCAATGGTTGAAACCGCCCTCTCCGCCCCCATGGTCAAGGCGCTCTCCGTCACCAAGCGCTTCGGCACGCTGGCGGCGCTCGACGACGTCTCGCTGGAGATCGCCCCCGGCGAGGTCGTCTGTATCGTCGGCCCGTCGGGCTCGGGCAAATCGACCCTGCTGCGCTGCATCAACCAGTTGGAGCGCATAGACGCCGGCGCGATCTGGGTCGATGGCGAGCTGGCGGGCTACCGTCAGGATGGCGCCCGGCTGGTCGAACTCATCGACCGCGACATCGCCCGGCAAAGGCTGGCGAGCGGCATGGTGTTCCAGCGCTTCAACCTGTTCGCCCATATGACGGCGCTGCAGAACGTCATCGAGGGACCGGTCACCGTACTGAGGCAGCCCAAGGCCGCCGCCATCGCCGAAGCGGAAGCGTTGCTCGCCCGGGTCGGCCTCGCCGAGAAGCGAAACGCCTACCCCTCCGAGCTCTCCGGCGGCCAGCAGCAGCGCGTCGCCATCGCCCGCGCGCTGGCGATGAAGCCGCGGCTGATGCTGTTCGACGAGCCGACCTCGGCGCTCGACCCCGAACTCGTCGGCGAGGTGCTCGCCGTGATGCGTGACCTTGCGAAGAGCGGCATGACCATGGTCGTGGTGACGCATGAGCTGGGCTTCGCCCGCGAGGTCGCCGACCGCGTCGTCTTCATGGATCAGGGCCGGCTCGTCGAGCAGGGCCCCCCGGCGCAGGTGCTGGGCGCGCCAACACACCCGCGCACGCGCGATTTCATCGCCGCAGTTCTGTCGTGACCCGTTTCCGATCCGCAGCAAAGGAGCTTTCCATGCCGACATTGTCCCGCAGCCTGATCGCCGCGCTCGCCATAGCGCTTCCAGCCGCCGTCTCCGCCCAGGAGTTGCCGGCCCGGATCAAATCCGCCGGCAAGATCGTCGTCGCGACGCAGCCGAACTATCCGCCGATCATCTTCAAGGACCCCGCGACGAACACGCTGACCGGCCTCGACATCGAGATCGGCGAGGCGATCGCGGCCGAACTCGGCGTCAAGATCGAATGGCAGGAGACCGCCTTCGCGCAGATGCTGCCTTCGCTGCAGACTGGGCGCGTCGACATGGTCATGGCCGGCATGTCCGACAATGCGGCACGACGGGAGACCGTCGACTTCGTCAATTATTTCTCTTCGGGCGCGCAGTTCTACACGATCACGGCGCTGGCCGCAGGCGGCATCAAGACCACCGACGACCTTTGCGGCAAAAGCGTCGGCGCCAGCCGCTCAACGACCTGGCCCGCCGCGATGGAGACGTGGAGCAAGGCCAACTGCGTCGACAAGGGCAAACCCGCGATCACCGTGGTCGGCACCGAAGGCTCGGTCGACGCCCGCACGCAGCTCAAGACGCAGCGCCTGCAGGCCGCCGTTCAGGGCAGCGAGACGATGCCCTATTTCCTCAAGCTCGAACCCAACACCTATGTGCCGCTGGGGACGCCCTTCACCGATGTCCGCGCCGGCATCCCCTTCGCCAAGACGCCCGAGGGCAACCAGTTGCGCGACGCCGTCAAGGGCGCGCTCGACCGGCTCAAAGCCAAGGGGACTTACGACGCGATCTTCGTGAAATACGGGCTTCAGACGAGCGCCTTGCCGAAGATCACGGTCAACGAGGGGAAGTGAGCGCCGCCATCGTCACGCGGCGCGCTGCAAGGCGCGCCAGCGTCCCGGCGTCACGCCGAAAGCCTTTCGGAACTGCCGCGTCAGATGGCTCTGGTCGGCGAAGCCGCAGGCGGCCGCCGCATCGGCAATCTCGCTCCCGGAGCGCAGCATGGCGCGGGCCCGGTCCAACCGGCGCATCACGCAGTAATTGTAGGGGCTGGTGCCGAAGCTGGCGCGGAAATGACGCGCCAGCGCGAAGCGGTCGACGCCGGCAACGGCTTCGAGCTCGGACGAAGTGACGACCCGCTCCAGATGCGCATCGAGAAACGCCCTCACGCGCCCCGCCATGGCCACGGCATGCCGCGAGCCGACAAGGCGCGCCGCCGACGGGTCCAGCTCCAGCAGGGCCTCGGCGAGGTCCAGCACGATGGCGTCGGCCTCGGCCGGCTCCAGTGACGCCTCGATCGTTCGCAGGCTGCGCGCAACCGCGCGGACGAGACGCGGATCGGTCGAGACGGCAGCCGCGGCGAAAGGCAGCGCCCGCGCCCGCTCGCCCAGCGCCTGCCGCACCAGCCGGGGCTCCAGATAGAGCATGCGATAGCGGAAGCCGGTCTCCACGCCGGAGCGGCCGTTATGGAGTTCGTCGGGATGCAGCACGATGGCGTTGCCGGCGAGACTGTCCTGCCGGCTGCCGCGATAGTCGAAGCTCTGCACGCCGGTCAGCGTCAGGCCGAGCGCGTAGGTGTCGTGCCGGTGCGGGTCGTAGGCGTGGCCGCTGAAGAAGGCCTCGATCCGTTCGATGCCGTCGGCGGCGAAGCCGGTTCGCAGCCAGTCTCCCGGCGAAGGCCCGCACGATCGTTCAAGACCGCCCGCCCCCGTGTCGTCTAGCGATTGCGTCATGCGTTACGACACCAAGATCGCCATCGTGGTCAGCGAGGCTCTCGCGACCTGGCAGAAACTCAACGTCGCCAGCTTTCTGGCCGGCGGCGTCGTCGGAGCCTATCCCGAATTGACGGGTGAAGCCTATAGCGATGCATCGGGCCGGTTCTACGGCCCGCTGATCCGCCAGCCCGTGCTGGTCTTTGCCGCAACAGGCGAACAACTGGCCACGGTGCTGCAGCGCGCTCAGCAGCGTGGCGTGCGGCCGCATCTTTACACGCGCGAGCTGTTTGCGACCGGCAACGACAGCGACAACCGCGCCGCCGTGGCGGCCGTCGCCACAAGCGATCTCGATCTCGTCGGCCTTGCGCTTCACGCCGAGCGCAAGGACATCGACAAGATCACCAAGGGCCTGCCGCTGCACGGCTGAAGCGACAGACCGCCTGTTTCACGGAAACATCATCACCAGCGGCTCGATCGACCAGATCGGCTCGATCCGCAGCAACCGCATTTGCATCGCTCCGGGCAAGGCCGGATCGTTCCGCCAGCGCAGCATGGTCGAACTGGCGGTCTCGGCCCGTTTGAAGCCGACGGCGATGACCTCCGTCGCCGGCGCGCCCTGCTCGCCGCGCTCAGTCCCGACGAAGCTGAGCCGCCCCTCGCCCGACAGGGCGAGCGGGGCGACCCGGTCGAGCAGCGCCGCCCGTAGGCCCGGCGCATCCGCTGCGAACTCGAAGAAGACGACGGCTTCCATCGCGCATCAGCCGTTGCGGAAGGTGTAGCTGTAGCCGTTGATCGCCGGCACGCCGCCCAGATGCGCGTACAGCACCTTCGAGCCGGCCGGGAAGAAGCCCTTCTTCACGAGGTCGATCATGCCCTGCATCGATTTCCCCTCATAGACGGGGTCGGTCATCATGCCTTCGAGCCGGGCCGACAGGCGGATCGCCTCGATCGTTTCCTGCGAGGGCACGCCATAGACCGGATAGGCATAGTCCTCGTTCAGGACGATGTCCTCGTCGGTGATGTCCTTGCCGCCGACCAGCGCCGAGGTCTTCTGCGCGATGTCGAGCACCTGGGCGCGCGTCTGCGCCGGCGTAAAGGAAGCATCGATGCCGATGACGTTGCGCTGGCGCCCGTCTTTGGCGAAGCCGACGACCATGCCGGCATGGGTCGAGCCGGTGACGGTGCAGACGATGATATAATCAAACTTGAAGCCGAGTTCGGCCTCCTGCGCCCTCACCTCTTCGGCAAAACCGACATAGCCGAGGCCGCCGAATTTATGGACCGAGGCGCCGGCGGGAATCGCATAGGGCTTGCCGCCCTTGGCCTTCACATCCGCCAGCGCCTTCTCCCAGCTCTCGCGGATGCCGATGTCGAAGCCTTCGTCGACGAGCTGCACCTCGGCGCCCATGACGCGCGACATCAGGATGTTGCCGACGCGGTCATAGACCGCGTCCTCATGCGGCACCCAGCTTTCCTGGATCAGCCGGCATTTCATGCCGATCTTGGCGGCGGTCGCCGCGACCATGCGGGTGTGGTTCGACTGCACGCCGCCGATCGAGACGAGCGTGTCGGCATTGCTCGCGATCGCGTCGGGCACGATGTATTCCAGCTTCCTCAGCTTGTTGCCGCCGAAGGCCAGTCCGGAGTTGCAGTCCTCGCGCTTGGCGAAGATCTCGACATCGCCGCCTAGATGCGCCGACAGGCGTGACAATTTCTCGATCGGCGTGGGCCCGAAGGTCAGCGGGTAGCGTTCGAATTTGCTCAACATGGCAGGCTCGTCTCCGTCCGGAATGATGGCCGGAATCTACCCAAACATCCCTGAGACGTCCTTCCGAAGTGAGGGCTGATTTTGTCCTCTGATTTCGAGAAATTCCTTTTTCTGTTATCTGTGGTTCGCGGATAGACATAAAAATGGATGATTCTCCCATGGCCGAAAAACTCGACCGGACCGACCTCAAGATTCTGCGGTTGCTGCAGGCAGACGGCCGGCTCGGCAATGCCGAGATCGCCAAGCGGGTCAACACCAGCCCCGCCACCTGCCACCGCCGAATCCAGCGGCTCTTCGCCGAGGGCTACATCTCCTCCGTCCGGGCGCTCGTTTCGCCGCAGAAGGTCGAGATGGGCACGCTCGCCTTCGTCGGCGTGGTGCTGGATCGTTCGACGCCCGAAAGTTTCGGCGATTTCGAAGCCGCCATCCGCGATCTGCCTCTCGTGCTGGACTGCCACATCGTCGCTGGCGATTTCGACTACATCCTGAAAATCCGGGTCCGCGACATGGCCGATTTCAACAAGCTCCACGCCGACAGGCTGATCGCCCTGCCCGGCGTCCGGCAAACCAGAACCTTCTTCGTGATGAAGGAGGTGGTGGACAACGCGCCGCTGGCGTTTTGACCGGCGCGTTACCCGGGACCGTCACACCTGGATCAGCCGCTGCACCTGGTTGGCGTCGAGATCCTTCATCGGACCCGAGAGCACGACCTCGCCGCGATCCATCACGAACATCGTGTCGGCGAGGTCGCGGGCGAAGTCGAAATACTGCTCGACCAGCACGATCGCCATGTCGCCCTTCGAGCGCAGATAATCGATCGCGCGGCCGATATCCTTGATGATCGAGGGCTGGATGCCTTCGGTCGGTTCGTCCAGCACCAGCAATTTGGGCCGGGTGACCAGCGCTCGCGCAATGGCGAGTTGCTGTTGCTGGCCACCCGAGAGGTCTCCGCCGCGTCGGCCCAGCATGGACTTGAGCACGGGGAAAAGGTCGAAGAGTTCATCGGGAACGTAGCGCTCCTTGCGGGGCAAGGGCGCAAACCCGGTCTCGAGGTTCTCTTTCACGGTCAGCAGCGGGAAAACCTCCCTGCCCTGCGGCACGAAGCCGATGCCGGCGCGCGCCCGGTCCTCGGTGCGCATCGTCGAGATGTCCTCACCGCCGAAAGAGATTTTTCCGGCGCTGATCGCCTGCTGGCCGACGATGGCGCGCATCAGCGTGGTCTTACCGACGCCGTTGCGGCCCATGACGCAGGTGACCTTGCCGGCCTCGGCCGTGATCGAGACGCGACGCAGGGCCTGGGCGGCACCGTAATGGAGATCGATGGCTTCGACAGAAAGCATGCTCATCGCCCCAGATACACTTCGACGACGCGCTCGTTGGCGCTGACCTGGTCGAGCGGGCCTTCGGCCAGCACCGAGCCCTCGTGAAGCACGGTTACCTTGACGCCGAGTTCGCGGATGAAGCCCATGTCGTGCTCGACGACGATGACAGAGTGATCCTTCGCGATTTCCTTGAGCAGCACCGCCGTCTCGGCCGTCTCGCCATCGGTCATGCCGGCGGCGGGCTCGTCGACGAGCAGGAGCTTTGGATCCTGCGCCAGCAGCATGCCGATCTCGAGCCATTGCTTCTGGCCATGCGAGAGCGAGCCCGCGAGCCGGCCGCGCGCGTCGCCGAGCTTGATGATGCCGAGAATGTCGTCGATGCGCTTCTGCTGGCTCGCGGCCGTGTTCCAGAACAGCGTCCGGCGAACGTCCCGCGGCGCCTTCAGCGCCAGCAGGATGTTGTCCTCGATGGTGTGGAAGTCGAACACCGTGGGCTTCTGGAACTTGCGGCCGATGCCGAGATTGGCGATCGCCGCCTCGTCGAGCTTGGTGAGATCGACCTTTCCGCCGAACATCACCGTGCCGACATCGGGCTTGGTCTTGCCGGTGATGATGTCCATCATCGTGGTCTTGCCCGCGCCGTTGGGACCGATGATGGCGCGCATCTCGCCGGGCGCGATGGTCAGCGAGAGCCCGCGAATGGCTTTGAAGCCGTCGAAGGAGACGCTGACGCCGTCGAGATAAAGCAGCGAGGAGGTCAGCGCGCCGGGGTTGGGAGCGTTCATGGGCGTCACTCCGCCGGGGCCGGTGCGGGCGCAGCAGTTGGCGCAGCCTTGCGGCGCTTGCCCCACCACTCCTGCGCCGTGCCCAGAATGCCCTTGGGCATGAACAAGGTGACGAAGACGAAGAGCGCGCCGAGCGCAAACAGCCAGTAAGGCGCCATGAAGCCCGAGGTGAAAACCGTCTTGGCGTAGTTCACGACGACCGCGCCGAGCGCAGCCCCCACCAGCGTGCCGCGCCCGCCGATGGCGACCCAGATCACGGTCTCGATCGAGTTGGCGGGGTTGAATTCGCTGGGATTGATGATGCCGACCTGCGGGACGTAGAGCGCGCCGGCGACGCCGGCCATGCAGGCAGAAACGGTGAAGACGAAGAGCTTGAAGCGATCGACCCTGTAGCCGAGGAAGCGCGTGCGCGATTCGGCGTCCCGGATCGCGATCACGACCTTGCCGAGTTTCGAGACGACGATGCCGCGCGCGATCAGGAAGCCCGCAATCAGCATCACGCAGGTCATGGCGAAGAGCGCGGCGCGGGTCGTCTGCGCCTGGACGTTGAAGCCGAGGATGTCCTTGAAATCGGTCAGGCCGTTATTGCCGCCAAAGCCCATGTCGTTGCGGAAGAAGGCGAGCAGCAGCGCATAGGTCAGCGCCTGGGTGATGATCGAGAGATAGACGCCGGTGACGCGGGAGCGGAAGGCGAACCAGCCGAAGACGAAGGCGAGCAGGCCCGGCACGGCCAGCACCATCAGCATGGCGAAGGGGAAGGAGGAAAAGCCATACCAGTACCAGGGCAGTTCCTGCCAGTTCAGGAAGACCATGAAATCGGGCAGGATCGGGTTGCCATAGACCCCGCGCGAGCCGATCTGACGCATCAGATACATGCCCATCGCATAGCCGCCGAGGGCAAAGAATGCGCCATGGCCGAGCGAGAGGATGCCGCAATAGCCCCAGACCAGGTCGAGCGAGATCGCCAGCAGGGCGTAGCAGAGATACTTGCCCCAGAGCGACATGGTCGAGGTCGGGACGTGAAAGGCCGAACCGACCGGCAGCAGCAGGTTCGACAGCGGCACCAGCACGGCGATGGCGGCGATCAGTCCAAGGAAGACATAGCCGCGCCGATCCATGTTCTGCAGCAGGAAGCGGGTCATCATGCCTCCACCGCCCGGCCCTTGAGCGCGAACAGTCCGCGCGGGCGCTTCTGGATGAACAGGATGATGAGAACGAGCAGCCCGATCTTGGCGAGCACCGCCCCGGCATAGGGCTCAAGCAGTTTGTTGGCGATGCCGAGCGTCATCGCGCCGACCAGCGTGCCCCACAGGTTCCCGACGCCGCCGAAGACCACGACCATGAAGCTGTCGATGATGTAGCTCTGGCCGAGATTGGGGCTGACATTGTCGATCTGCGAGAGCGCGACGCCGGCCAGCCCCGCGACGCCCGAGCCGAGCCCGAAGGTCAGCGCATCGACGCGGCCGGTGCGGATGCCCATGGCCGAGGCCATGCGGCGGTTCTGGGTGACGGCGCGCATCTGCAGGCCGATCGGCGTCAGCCGCAGGATCGCCAGCAGCGAGGCGAACACCAGCATGGCGAAAACGATGATCCAGAGCCGGTTCCAGGTGATGGCGAGCCCGCCGAGTTCGAAAGCGCCCGACATGAAGGCCGGCGCGCCGACCTCGCGATTGGTCGGCCCAAACGCGGTTCGCACCGCCTGCTGCAGGATCAGGCTGATGCCCCATGTAGCGAGAAGCGTCTCCAGCGGCCGGCCATAGAGAAAGCGGATGACGCCGCGCTCGATCGCGATCCCGACAAGGCCGGCGACGAGGAAGGCGAGCGGCAGCGCGATCGCCAGCGAATAGGGAAACAGGCCGGGGAAGCTGGTCCGGATAATCTCCTGCACGATGAAGGTGGTGTAGGCGCCCAGCATGACCATCTCGCCATGGGCCATGTTGATCACGCCCATCACGCCGAAGGTGATGGCGAGCCCGATGGCGGCGAGAAGCAGCACCGACCCGAGCGAAAGCCCGTACCAGAGATTTTGCGCGGCCCGCCAGACGGCGAGCCGGCCCTCGATCTCGGTGATGGCGCGGGCTTGCGCCTCTTTGAGCGCCACCGAGGCATCGCCCGGCAGCGAACGCAGGGTCGCCAGCGCATCCTGGTCGCCGCGCTCGCGCAACAGATCGACCGCGGCGAGCCGGTCGAAGGGCGGTGCATCGGGTTTGGCGATCAGGATCGCGGCCTGGGCCTGGCGCAGCGCGGCGCGGGCCTTGCCATCGGTCTCCTTGGCGATCGCGGCTTCGAGCACAGGCAGCAGGCTGACGTCGCGCGACTTGAACACAGCCTCGGCGGCAAGCGTGCGCTTGGCCGCATCGGCATTGAGCAGGCCGAGCCCGCCAAGCGCCGCCTGCACGACGCGGCGCAGATTGTTGTTGAGGCGGACCGTGCTGAGGCCGGCTGGTTCGCTCGGCAACGCCTGGCCGGTGCGGGCGTCGACGAAGCCGCCAGTCGCTGTCTTGACGACGACCGCGCCACCGCCGGCCAGCAGCCTGCTCTGGGCCAGCGCCTCGATGATCGCCGCCGCCTGCGGATGAGCGGTCGCGATCAGGATGTCGACGGCGCGGGCCGTGTCGGAAAAGCTGTCGGCGTTCAGCCGGGTGAAGACTTCGTCGGCGGACTGGGCGAACGCAGCCGCTGACGGAAAAGCCAACGCGAAGACAACAGCCAACATGCGGAACAGGCGGGTCATGGATCGCTTTTCGTCTGTCGGAATGTCCTCCTCAGCCCTCATCCCGAGGAGCGCTCTGCAGGAGCGCGCCTCGCAGGATGCTCCAGCTGTTGCCGGAGCGTCCTGAAGCATCCTTCGAGACGCCGTTTTCGGCTCCTCAGGATGAGGGCTGGGGAATATGGCGAACGGAGAGGCGGCCGGGAATCGGCCGCCCCGTTGTCGTCGTCAGCCGCTCACGCGCCGCCGCACTTGCCGGTCTTGACGTTAAAGTTGCCGCACTTCTTCTCGACCCAGTCGCCGATCAGGTCCTTGGAGCCGTCGAGCTCTTTCGACCAGGCGTCGCCGGCGACGAGGCCGGTCTTCGACACGACGTCGAACTGGCCGTCGGCCTTGATCTCGCCGATCAGCACCGGCTTGGTGATGTGGTGGTTCGGGAGCATCTTGGAGACGCCGCCGGTCAGGTTCGGAGCCTCGATGCCCGGCAGCGCGTCGATCACCTTGTCGGGATCGAAGCTCTTGGCCTTTTCGACGGCCTTCACCCACATGGCGAAGCCGATGACATGGGCTTCCATCGGGTCGTTGGTGACGGCCTTGTCGTTCTTCTTGTAGGCCTTCCACTGCTTGATGAAGGCCTCGTTCTCAGGCGTCTTGACCGACTGGAAGTAGTTCCACGCGGCGAGATGGCCGAGCAGCGGCTTGGTGTCGATGCCCGCAAGCTCTTCCTCGCCGACCGAGAAGGCGACGACCGGAATGTCGGTCGCCTTGACGCCCTGGTTACCGAGTTCCTTGTAGAACGGCACATTGGCGTCGCCGTTGATGGTCGAGACCACGGCGGTCTTCTTGCCGGCGGTGCCGAATTTCTTGATGTCGGAGACGATCGTCTGCCAGTCCGAATGGCCGAACGGGGTGTAGTTGATCAGGATGTCTTCCTGCTTCACGCCCTTCGACTTGAGATAGGCCTCGAGGATCTTGTTGGTCGTGCGCGGATAGACATAGTCGGTTCCGGCGAGAACCCAGCGCTGCACCTTCTCTTCCTTGGCAAGATAGTCGACGGCCGGGATCGCCTGCTGGTTCGGCGCGGCGCCGGTGTAGAACACGTTGCGCTCGCTCTCTTCGCCCTCGTACTGGACGGGGTAGAACAGGATCGAGTTCAGCTCCTTGAAGACCGGCAGGACCGACTTGCGCGAGACGGAGGTCCAGCAGCCGAACACGGCCGAGACCTTCTCCTTGGTGATCAGCTCGCGCGCCTTTTCGGCGAAAAGCGGCCAGTTCGAGGCCGGATCGACCACGACGGCCTCGAGCTTCTTGCCCAGCACGCCGCCCTTCTTGTTCTGCTCCTCGATGAGCATGAGCATGACGTCCTTCAACGTCGTCTCGGAGATCGCCATCGTGCCCGAGAGCGAATGCAGGATGCCGACCTTGATGGTCTCCTGCGCAACGGCCGGCAGATGGCCGCCGATGAAAGTGGCGCCGGCGAGAGCGGCCCCCAGAATGACGCGACGTGTTGTGTTCACGGATGTATCCCCCGAGCGATCCCGTTTGGACGGCCCCGATGCGGACGCCGTCAGGCCTCCCTGGCCCTGGCGTTCCGGCTCGCAAGCGACGTGCCAACGGCATGACACGCACGTTCAGGCTGCAAACTATGGGCAAATTCCATGCGGATCAGGCCATTTTCTGCGCCGCATCGCAGGGATCACGCAATCTTCCTGTCCGCAGGAGTGATTTGCCTATTTCTTGTGCGGCGCTTTCGTGGCATGCGATCAGCTTCGTATGCGCATCCACTCAGTTCTGAAACGATGCCGAACCGACCAGCTTGGGCTTGACGTATCCAGAGCAAGGGCCATGTCGAGGCCATGACCGTGTTCGGCAGCCTGAGCGAACCCCAGTTGCGCCTGACCGCCTTCGCGCTGATCTTCGGCGCGATGGCGCTCTGGGAATTCCGCGAGCCATGGCGCGCGTCGGTGCAGGGCCGGGCTGTCCGCTGGCCGGGCAATCTCGGCATCTTCGCCGTCGATATCATCGTGGCGAGGCTGCTGTTTCCGGCTTCGGCGATCGGTTTCGCCACCTATGCGCAGGCACAGGGCTTCGGACTGTTCAACTGGCTCGGATTGCCTGCCTTGCTGGCCGGGATCGCCGGCTTCCTGCTGCTCGATCTCGCGATCTACGCCCAGCACGTCGTCTTCCACCATGTCCCCTGGCTCTGGCGGCTGCACCGGATGCACCATGCCGACACCGAACTGGACGTGACCTCCGGCTTTCGGTTCCATCCGGTGGAAATCGTCCTGTCCGTGCTGATCAAGGGGTTGGTCATCATCATGCTCGGCATTCCGCCGGGCGCGGTTCTCGCCTTCGAGATCGTGCTGAACGGCTCCTCGCTGTTCAACCATGCCAATGTCAGCCTGCCGGCGGCGCTGGAGCGCGTGTTGCGCTGGCTGATCGTCACGCCGGGCATGCACCGGGTTCACCACTCCGTCGTGATGCGCGAGACCAACTCCAATTACGGCTTCAACCTGCCCTGGTGGGACCGGCTGTTCGGCACCTACCGGCCCGAGGCGGCCGTCGGCGAGGCGGCGATGACGATCGGGCTTGAGAACTTCCGCGATCCTGCCGAGCAGCGGCTCGACCGCCTGCTGACCCAGCCTGTCCGCAACGAACGCGGCTGAGCCGGCAAAGCGTGCTGTCGCTTCCGCTGTTTGCCGCGCTCTTGTGCAGGGTTGTCGCCTTAAAAACAGGCAAAACTGTCGCGGTGCAGCATTTCACCGGCGTGACGGCGCTTTTCGCGGGCCGGCGCAGCGCGTTTTTTGACGTTTACGCGGTCGATCGAATCGCGCAGCCTGTCGCCGTCGGTAACAACTGAAAGGAGGTGATCCAGTGTCTCATTGTCATCAACCGCTGGAGCAAAGCGGGTGGACCTGGACTCATTCCCGGTGGGGGTCTTGTTCCGCGTGAGTTTTCGCGCCTTTGGGTCCGGTTCGCCGGGCCGCGGTTCGACAATGGAAGGGCTGCCCGCAAGGGCAGCCCTTCTTTCGTTGCAGAGCGGCCCGTCCGGCCTGCTTCTGGCGTTGCGGTCTTGCGCGTGGCAAGTAGTCCGGGTGTCTTCACCGCCCTGCCCCCAACCGACGAGCCGATACCGTGCCATCGCCCGCGCCTGAACCGAGTCGCGAGGCGATCCTCGACTTCATCTCGTCCGAACGCGCAGCCGGACGCGATGTCGGCCGCCGCGAGATCGCGCGCGCCTTCGGGCTCGATGCGGGCGGCAAGATCTGGCTCAAGCGGCTGATGAAGGAATTTCAGGAGGACGAGGCGAGCGAGAGCGCCGATGCGGCCGCAAAGCCCGGCCATCCGCGTGGCGCCCTGCCCCCCGTGCTGCTGTGCGAGATCAAGGCCAAGGACCGCGACGGCGATCTTGTCGCGGCCCCGCTCGAATGGAACGAGGCCGACCAGGGCGCAGCTCCGCGCATCCTGATCGAACGTCCGCGCGAATTCCGCGCCAAGCGCCATCAGGCTTCCACCGCACCGGGCCTCAACGACCATGTCCTGCTCAAGCTCACGCGGCTCAAGGGCATCGACGGCTTTGCCTATTCCGGCCGCGTGCTGAAGGTGATGGGCAAGGGCAAGGCGCAGGTGCTCGGCATTTTTCGCGCTTTGCCGGACGGTTCCGGACGTCTGATCCCGATCGACAAGAAGGCCCAGGGGCGCGAGGCGCTGATCCCGCAGGGCCGCACCGGCGACGCGCAGGATGGCGACCTCATCTCGGTGTCGCTACGCAATGAGACGCGCTTCGGGCCGTCCGAGGCGCATGTCCGCGAGCGGCTGGGTTCGATCAAGTCGGAGCGCGCCGTCAGCCTGATCGCGATCCATACCCACGGCATTCCCAACGTCTTCCAGCCGGCGACGATCGCCGAGGCTGAAGCGGTCCGTCCTGCCGGCGCCGCCGGGCGCGAGGACTGGCGCGATCTGCCGCTGATCACGATCGACCCGGCCGACGCCAAGGACCATGACGACGCGGTCCACGCCGCGCCCGACGGCGATCCCGACAATATCGGCGGCCATGTCGTCACGGTCGCGATCGCCGATGTCGCGGCCTATGTCCGACCGGGTTCGGCGCTCGACAAGGAGGCGCTGGAGCGCGGCAACTCGGTCTATTTCCCGGATCGCGTCGTGCCGATGCTGCCCGAGCGCATTTCCAACGATCTCTGCTCCCTGCGCGGCGGCGAAGACCGTCCGGCGCTCGCGGTCAGGCTGGTGCTGAAGGCCGACGGCTCCAAGAAGGGCCACTCCTTCCACCGCATCCTGATGCGCTCGGCCGCCAAGTTGTCCTATCAGCAGGCGCAGGCCGCCTTCGACGGCAGGCCCGACGAGACGACGGGTGCGATCCGCGACACGATCCTGATGCCGCTCTGGGCCGCCTATGGCGTCGCCTCGCGGGCCCGCGACGCGCGTCAGCCGCTCGATCTCGATCTGCCCGAGCGCAAGCTGATCCTCAAACCCGACGGCGCTGTCGATCGTGTCGTCGTGCCGGAGCGGCTGGCGGCGCACAAGCTTATCGAGGAGTTCATGATCCTCGCCAATGTCGCCGCCGCCGAGACGCTGGAGAAGGCCGGCAGCCTGCTGATCTATCGCTGCCACGACGAACCGTCGGTCGAGAAGATGCGCGCTCTCGGCGAAGTGCTGGCCTCGATCGGCATCAAGCTGCCCAAGGACGGCGCGTTGCGGCCGGTGCTGTTCAACCGGATTCTCGCCATGATAAAGGGTTCGGAGAACGAGCTCTTCCTCAACGAGGTCGTGCTGCGGACACAGGCGCAGGCCGAATATGTCGCGGAGAATTACGGGCATTTTGGCCTGAACCTGCGCCGCTACGCGCATTTCACCTCGCCGATCCGGCGCTATGCCGATCTGATCGTGCATCGCGCGCTGATCGCCTCGCAGCGCTTCGGCGATGACGGCCTGCCGAAGACCGCGACCTTGGCCGAGTTGCGCGAGGTCTCGACCCGCATCTCGGCGGCCGAGCGGCGCGCCATGGCGGCCGAGCGCGAGACCACAGACCGGCTGATCGCGCATTTCCTCGCCGATCAGATCGGCTCGTCCTTCGACGGGCGCATCGGCGGGGTCAACCGCGCCGGGCTCTTCATCAAGCTCGACGGCACCGGCGCGGACGGCTTCGTGCCGGCCTCGACGCTGGGCGCGGACTATTATCGCTATGACGAGGCCGGCCACGCGCTCGTCGGCGAGCGCAGCGGCGAGAGCTTCCGGCTCGGCGACCGGGTCCATGTCAAGCTGGTCGAGGCCGCCCCCGTCGCCGGCGCGCTGCGTTTCGAGTTGCTCTCGGAAGGCCGGCATGTGACACCGGGCCGCTCTGGAACGCGGGCGGCGCGGCCACCACTTCCGGGGCGCGGGCGAGCGAAATCGTCCTTTTTCAAGCCGGGCTCGTCGAAGCCGGGCAAAGCAAAACCTGGCAAGTCGAAACCGGGCAAGAGGCGCTGATGTCGGTGCAGGTTCACACATCCATGGGGCGGCCGGTCGAGCGCGACTGGCGACTGGCGATCGGCCGCGGGCTCATGGGAAAATGCCCGCATTGCGGTGAGGGCAAGCTGTTTCGCGCCTTCCTCAAGCCCGTCGACGCCTGCGAAGCCTGCGGCGAGCCGATGCATCACCAGCGCGCCGACGATCTGCCGCCCTATGTGGTCATCACCATCGTCGGCCATATCGTCGTCGGCGGTTTGCTGATGGCGGAGAAATACGCCGCCTGGCCGATGTGGCTGCACATGACGATCTGGCCAGCGCTGACCATCCTGCTGGCCATCCCGATGATGCAGCCGGTCAAGGGCGGCGTGGTCGGCCTGCAATGGGCACTGCGCATGCACGGCTTCGGCGGCGAGCCGCCCCGGCCCGAGCGCCAGCCCCTGCCAGCGACGCGCCCGTGACCGACCACGCCGTGACCCTGACCAAGGCCGAGCGCGCGCGCGTCACGGTCAATCTGCGCCCGCGCGACGCCGCGACCATGCTGATCATCGACCGCGCCGCGAAGAAGCCGCGCGTGCTGATGGGCAAGCGCCATGCGAGCCACAAGTTCATGCCCGGTAAATTCGTCTTTCCGGGCGGCCGGGTCGATCCCGGCGACAGGCGCATGGCGGCGACCGGCGCGCTCGGCCAGATCTGCGAGGACCGGCTCGCCGCGCGCGTCGTGCGGCCGAGTTCGGCCAAGGCTCGCGCGCTGGCGCTGGCCGCGATCCGCGAGACCTTCGAGGAGACCGGGCTGCTGTTCGGGTCGTGCGAATTCGGCGCGCCCGAGAACGCGCCAGCCGGTACATGGGCCGAGTTCGCCGCGCATGGCGTCTATCCCGACCTCTCCGCCGTCACCTATGTGGCGCGTGCGATCACACCGCCGCGCCGGCCCAAGCGCTTCGACACGCGCTTCTTCGTCATCGACTTCAACGGCGTCGCCGCCAAGGTCGAGGATGTCGTCGGCCCCGACACCGAACTGGTTGAACTGGTCTGGGTCGATTTCGACGAGGCGAAGGAACTGGACCTGCCGACGATCACGAAAGTGATCATTCAGGAGGTCGAGGCCCGCATCGCAGGCGGCTTCGGCCCGCATCTGCCGGTACCGTTCTACTGGGAGAAGCAGGGCAGCTTCATCCGCGAGGAGCTGTAGCGCAGCGGGCGCCGCAACGGCTGGCGACGCCGCCCGAACGCAGGCGACGGCTCATTCTTTCTTGACTTCGCCGCCGGGTTGCGGCATCCCCGGCGCACAGTTTGCCGGGGTCTTGCCCGGCCATTTCTTTTTACGGGCCTCAAGCGGCCCACGAGCCCGGGGATATCGCCATGGCCAAGGCCGTGACCATCAAGATCAAGCTGCTCTCGACCGCCGACACCGGTTTCTTCTATGTCACCAAGAAGAACTCCCGCACGATGACCGAGAAGATGTCCAAGAAGAAGTACGACCCGGTCGCGCGCAAGCACGTCGAGTTCAAGGAAACCAAGATCAAGTGATCCTGGTTGCCTTCTGGCACGACGAGACCTTTCGAAAGACCGCCTGGTTTCCAGGCGGTTTTTTCGTTTGAACCAGCGTCTTCCGTCTCGCCTGCTACGAACCTGGCTTCGGCACGAACAGGCAGAACGGCTTCTCGCTGGGTGTGATCACGGCGCCGCTGAGCATTCCGGCCCGGCGGCAGACGTGAAAGCGGCCGTCCTTGGAAACGCGGGTGGCGTTCTCCGGCACGAACGTTCCGTCATGCGTCATGTATCCGCCGGGCACGATCCGCGGATCGGGCTCCTTGGCGTCGCGGTCCAGGCCCATGGGCCAGCAATCGCGGTCGCTGCAGCAGTCGTAAGGGTACCAGCTATGTGCATGAACAAGCCCTCCGCCCCACGGTAATGCCGTGAGACAGAGCGCCAATGCGAATTTACGCATGGGTCGCTCCATTGATCGAGGATGTCAGGCCAGTCTCTTCGCGCTCGTTTTCGAGCTTCGAATCGTCATCAAACTATCACGCGGATGGTTAACGGGGATTAACCATGCTGCAGCGCAGCATAGATTAGCGGGCAAAGCAGCGCCGATCACCCCGATTTTTGGTTGGCTGATGCAAATTTGTCACGGTTTTTGACCGCGCCACCGTCAGGATTGCCTTAAAGTAAGCTCATCGACGCAGGCACGGCGGAAACGCCGGCGACAGGTGCCGCACTGCAGCGGCCGGGACGGACCAGTTGAGCATCGATCACAAGGACGACCAATCCCCGCAAGCGCCCCATGGGCCTGTGCGGAAAATGCTGCGGCTGATCGTGGAGAGCGACAGTTCCCGTTATCTCGGGCACAGGGTCGGTGCGTCTCTGGCGCTCGTCGGGCTGATCGCCCTGTTCGCCCTGGCGGGCTACGGCGTGCCCGCGCTGCTGGCGCGCTACTTCTGAACGCGCTTTGGCGAGAGGTGGTCGGCCGGCGACGGGTCTGAGGAGGCCAGATTGTCCCATCGCCGACCGACCGAGCCCAGCGGTTTCCCAGGAGATGCGGCGGACCTGAGCACCCGGAGGGCGTTTCGTCAGCGACCGGTTGCGACCGCTGCTGGAAAAGACCCTACAGAGGCATGACGGCGAATCAATCGAAGACGGTTGATTCAGCAATGTTCATCGATAGTTAACCCTACCTCGAAAGATTAACGCCAGCGACGGCGCGCAGCATTCAGGCGGCGTTGGCGACGATGACGCGGTTCCTGCCGGCGGCCTTGGCCCGGTAGAGCGCGTCGTCGGCGCGCTTCATCATCTCGGCGGACGACGCATCGCCGGCGCGACGGCTGGCGACGCCGATCGACACCGTCACCGGGATCTGGCGGGCGTTGGAATGGATTGCGAACCCATCGGCCTCGACGCGCTCGCGAATGCGTTCGGCGACGGCATAGGCTGCCTCCAGCGTGGTGTCTGGCAGCACCACGACGATCTCCTCGCCGCCCATGCGGGCAACGAGATCGATGCCGCGCGTGCAGGCGCGGACGCGGTCGGCGAATTCGCGCAGCACCTCGTCGCCGGCATCGTGGCCCCAGCTGTCGTTGACGAGCTTGAAGCGGTCGACATCGAGCACCAGCATCGCCAGCGAGCGGGCGCGCAGCGCCGATTCGTCGAACATCACCGTCAATCGGCTGTCCATGAAGCGGCGGTTATGCAGCCCGGTGAGCTGGTCCATCACCGCCATTTCCATGGAAGACTGGACGCTGTCGCGCAGCTTCTCGGTGAAGCGCTTGCGCCGTACCTGCGTGCGGACACGGGCCAGTAGTTCGTTGCGGTCGATCGGGCGGATCAGGAAGTCGTGCGCGCCGATCTCCAGCCCGCGCAGGATGCGGGCCCGGTCCTCGGCCTCGCCCAGCATCAGCACCGAGACGTTGCGGGTGCGCTCCAGCGAACGGAGCTGGCTGCACAGGCGCAGGCCGTCGAAGGATTTCAGGTCGAGGCTGACGAGGACGCTGTCGAAATCGCCTTCGGCCGCCCGGACCAGCGCCAGCTGCGCATCGGCCTCGACCTCGACGACATGAAATGCGGACAATGCGGTCTGGAGCCGCTCGACGACGGTCGGACGGTCCTCGACCACGAGAATGCGGCCGTTGAGCCCGGTCTCGGACGCAGCCGCCGCGAGCGGGTCGGCGATGCCGAGCCGGCGCGAGGCGAGCGCGCGATTGCGCAGTTCGTCGGTCACGGACTTCAGCCGCACCAGGCTGCGCACGCGTGCAAACAGCGCCGTGTCGTCGAGCGGCTTGGTCAGGAAGTCGTCGGCGCCGGCGTCCAGCCCCTTGAGACGGTCGCTCGGCTGGTCGAGCGCGGTGACCATCACGACCGGAATATGGGCGGTGGTGGCGCCGCCCTTCAGCCGGCGGCAGACCTCGAAACCGTCCATGCCTGGCATCATCACGTCGAGCAGGACGATATCGGCCTCGCCGCGCTCGCAGATGGCCAGCGCGTCAAGGCCGTTCAGGGCGGTGACGACGTCGAAATACTCCGCCGACAGCTTGGCCTCCAGCAGCTTCACATTGGTGACGATGTCATCGACGACCAGGACACGCGCGGACATGGGGCTACTTTCGGCTGTTCAGGCTGCACCGGCATAGGCGCGAACGGTTTCCAGAAATTTGGCGACCGAGATCGGTTTCGAGAGATAGGCCTCGCAGCCGCCATCGCGGATGCGCTCCTCATCACCCTTCATCGCGAAGGCTGTGACCGCGATCACGGGGATCGACTTCAGCGTCTCGTCCTCCTTGATCCATTTGGTCACCTCCAGTCCCGAGACCTCGGGAAGCTGGATATCCATCAGGATCAGATCGGGGTGATGCGCGCGCGCCAGCTCGATCGCCTCAATGCCGTCGGCGGTCTTCAGCGTGGCGTAGCCATGCGCCTCCAACAGGTCGTTGAAGAGCTTCATGTTGAGCTCGTTGTCCTCGACGATCAGAACAGTCTTCATCGTGCCGCCCTTCATCCGCGCCCTATCCGATCCGGATCGTTCCGGATTGTCCAAGCTGGCGGCCTCGTTCAAAGATCAAGCTAGCATGCGAGCCGTTGACGAAACGCAAACCGAACCCCCGAGAAGGAGCCCCATCCCGCCATGGCCAAATCCATGACCACCGAGACAGCCGAGGCGCTGGCCCTGCGCGCGCTCGGCTTTCTGGCGGCCGAACCCGAGCGACTCGAGCCGTTTCTGGCCACGACAGGGCTCGGACCCTCGACTTTGCGCGCTGCGGCCAGCCAACCGGGCTTTCTCGCCGCCGTGCTCGACCATCTCGCCGGCAGCGATTCGCTTCTTCTAGAGTTTGCCGGAAATTTAAGCCTGAATCCGGAAATCATCGCGCAGGCGCGCTCCATCCTGTCAGGAGCCGGCGGCGGCGAGTTCGCTTGAGCCCGGGCGAGCGCGCCATGGCGGCCCGTGTCCTGTGCCGCGACTGCCTCGCCGATCATGACGAGGCGGCAGCCGGCCTGCGCCGCTGCCCCGCCTGCGGCTCGCCGCGGCTGCTCCGGCATGCCGAGCGCGATACCCTGAACCTGGCCCATATCGACTGCGACGCCTTTTATGCCGCAATCGAGAAGCGCGACGATCCGAGCCTCGCCGACCGGCCGGTCATCATTGGCGGCGGCAAACGCGGCGTCGTCTCGACCGCCTGCTACATCGCCCGGACCTATGGCGTGCGCTCGGCCATGCCGATGTTCAAGGCGCTGAAGGCCTGCCCCGAGGCCGTGGTGGTCAAGCCGAACATGGCGAAATACGTCGCGGTCGGCCGGCAGGTCCGGGCGCTGATGCAGGAATTGACGCCGCTGGTCGAGCCGATCTCGATCGACGAGGCCTTTCTCGACCTGTCGGGAACGGAGCTGCTGCATCATGCCAGCCCCGCCGTGACGCTGGCGCGCTTTGCCCGGCGCATCGAGGCCGAGATCGGCATCACCGTTTCGGTCGGTCTGTCCTATGCGAAGTTCCTCGCCAAGGTCGCCTCCGACATGGACAAGCCGCGCGGCTTCTCGATCATCGGCCGGGCTGAGGCCGTTGCCTTCCTGTCGACCAGAGCCGTCGGGCTGATCCCCGGCGTCGGCCAGGCGAGCGCGAACAAGCTCGCCGAGGCCGGATTCCGGCTGATCGGCGATCTGCGCGACGCGCCGGTCGAAAAGCTGTTCAGGCTCGCCGGCAAGGACGGGCCGCGCCTGAAGAATCTCGCCAACGGCATCGACGAGCGAAAGGTCACGCCCGAGCGCGAGACCAAGAGCGTCTCCAGCGAGACCACGCTGGACGTCGATCTCGCCAGCTTCGAGTCGTTGGAGCCGGTGCTGTGGCGGCTCTGCGAGAAGACCTCGAAACGCCTGAAAGCCCAGCAGCTTGCAGGCCGGACCATCACCTTGAAACTGAAGACGGCTGAGTTCCATTCGATCACCCGCGCCGCGCGCCTGCCCGAGCCGACGCAGCTTGCCGCCAGGCTGTTTTCGGCCGGCCGCGATCTGCTCAGGCGCGAATGCACCGGTGCGCGCTACCGTCTGATCGGCATCGGCGCGAGCGATTTCAGCCCGCCCGAGGACGCCGACCACGGCGACCTTGCCGATGTCGCGACGCCGCGCCTGAAAGCCATGGAGGGTGCGGTGGACAAGCTCCGCGCCCGCTTCGGCGACGATGCCATCGGCAAGGGCCTGAGCCTGCGCGGGCCGGAGCGCCGCACGAGCGCCGGCCCGACTCCACGCAGTCCTACTTCGCACAATCCTGAGCGGGAAGAAGATCGAGACGGGTGAGCGTGCCGCGCAGCGCGAACGCGCCATAGTCGAGCCTGACCGCGCCGGTGACGCCGTTCTCGTAGAGCTCGAAGGCGATGGTGTAGGTCGGCGTCGTCTCGCCGGAGCCGACCTTGAAATAGGAGATCGTCACGGGCCAGCGTGCGATGCTTTCGAATTCCGGCCTCTGCAGCGGGGTTTCGCTGGGTTTCGCCTCGATCCGCTTCCCGATGACCGAGAGCGTGTCATAGACCTCCTTGCCGCTGTTGGCGCCGTCATAGAGCCTGACGTTCAGCGTGGTCTGCCCAGCCTTGGCGGCGGCGATCACCGCCTTCATCTGGGCGTTGGGGAAGAGCGCGTCGGCGGGCTCTCGATGGGTCTCGGGCTTGGGCGCGCGCAGCTTGACCTCGTAGCCGCCATTGCCCTTCTCGGCTGTGCCATCGACGATCTCGGCGGGTCCGACCCCGCTCGAGCTCTCCGTCTTGAAGCGGTAGCTCGCGCCGTCGCCGGCCTCGAAGCTGGTGGTGCGGGCGTCTATGACGCGCGGGCCCCTTTCGCTGGTGAGCTGAGTCACTTGCCGGAAGGACAGCGCGTAGCCCTCGCAGGCATCGCCGGTGAAATCGAAGGCGATGCGCCCGCGCGCGGCCTCGATGCTCTTGGACGGCTTGCTGGTGTCGAGAACCAGATCATAGACCGCCTTGTGCGGGCTGAGCTTGATCGCAGCGGCCGCGGGGGCCTGCGCCGCTGCCGGGGACGCGGCGGCGAGAACGGCGAGGCTGGCGCTGGCCGCAAGGGCCGATCCGATTCGTGTCATCTGCCGCTTCTCCGCTTCGGGACTTCTCCGAATCTAGGTGCATTGCGGCAATGGCGCAAACAAGGCGGTCGGCCAAAGCGGGCTGCGCAGACCGGCCCGGCGGACAGCGCCTTGCCGCCGCCCCGGCCATCGGCCATGAAAGCCTAAATCCTCTCGCTGCGGAGCCTGACCCCATGAATGCGATCGACGCGAAACTTGCCGAACTCGGCATCACCCTCCCCTCGCCCGCAGCTCCAGTCGCGAACTACGTGCCCTATGTGATCACCGGCAACCTGCTGGTGATCTCGGGGCAGCTCTGCTTCGGACTCGACGGCAAGCTCTCCGACAACCATAAGGGCAAGCTCGGCGTCGAGGTCTTCAACGAGGCCGGGCTGGAAGCGGCGCGGCTCTGCGCCATCAACGTGCTGGCGCAGGCCAAGGCCGCGCTCGGCGGCGATCTCGGCCGGATCACGCGCTGCGTCCGGCTCGGCGGCTTCATCAACGCCGCGCCGCATTTCGCCGCCTTGCCGGCAATCATGAACGGCGCATCCGACCTGATGGTGCAGGTGCTCGGCGACAAGGGCCGCCATGCGCGCTCGACCATCGGCGTCGCGGAACTGCCGGCGGACGCCGCCGTCGAGGTCGAAGCGATGTTCGAGATCGCCTGATGGTGCCGGAGGCGAAACCCGATCTCGGCTGGCTCGTCGCCCGTCCGATCGCCCATCGCGGCCTGCACGATCTCGCCTCTGGCCTGATCGAGAACAGCATGGCGGCGGCGGAGGCCGCGATCGCGGAAGGGTTCGGCATCGAATGCGACGTCCAGCTCAGCGCCGACGGCGAAGCGATGGTGTTTCACGATTTCGTGCTGGACCGGCTGACGCATGAGACTGGGGCGGTCTCCGCTCGCAAGGCGCAGGCGCTGGCGGCGATCTCGCTGAAGGGCGGCAGCGATACGATCCCGACGCTGGAATCATTTCTCGGCCGCATCGCCGGGCGCGTACCGCTGGTGATCGAGATCAAGAGCCGCTTCGACGGCGATCTGGCGCTGACGCGGCGAGCGGCCGAGATCGTGGCGGCCCATCCCGGCCATCCGATCGTGTTCAAGTCCTTCGACCCCGTCATCGTGACGGCGCTGCGCGAGATCGCGCCATCCATCCCGCGCGGCATCGTTGCGATGCTGGACTATTCCTATCCCGACTATGCCCATCTCGACGCCGGGCAGAAGCATGCGCTGGCGAACCTGCTGCATTTCGGCGAGAGCCGGCCTGATTTTCTGTCGTGGAAGGTCGCTGACTTGCCCTCGGCAGCGCCCTATCTCTGCCGGGAGGCGCTGCGCATGCCGGTGATGAGCTGGACGGTGCGCACGGCCCAGGAGCGGGAAAAGGCGAGCGCGCATGCCGACCAGATGGTCTTCGAGGGTTTCGTGCCTTGAGCGCTGAAGGAGATGGCGACCTCAGGGTGCGCGTCTCGACCTCGCTCAAGGCGATCCCCGCCGCCGACTGGAATGCCTGCGCCAACCCGCGCGCCCTATGCGCGGCGACGCTGTCCGTCGAGGACGCCGGCCCGGCATCCTCCGGCGATCCGCTCTCGGCCCGCGACGACGACAATCCCTTCGTCAGCCATGAATTCCTCTCGGCGCTGGAGGAGAGCGGCTGCACCGGCGGCCGTAGCGGCTGGTCGCCGGCCTATCTCTTGGTCGAGGACGGGGCCGGCAGCTTGCTAGCCGCCGCGCCGAGTTTTTTGAAGAGCCACAGCCAGGGCGAATACGTCTTCGACCATTCCTGGGCCGACGCCTACCAGCGCGCCGGCGGGCGCTATTACCCCAAGCTCCAGCTCGCAGCCCCGTTCACGCCCGCCACAGGCCCGCGCCTGCTGGTGGCGGAGGGACCGCGCGAGGACGAGGCGCGCGCGGCGCTGATCGCGGGGCTGGAAGCGCTCTGCACACGGACGCAGGCCTCCTCCGTCCATGTCACCTTCGCGCAGGAGCCCGATCTCGCCGCGCTGCTGGCGGCAGGCTATCTCGAACGCAACGACCTGCAGTTCCATTGGCGAAATGACGGCTTTGCGAGCTATGACGACTTCCTCGCGACGCTGGCCTCGCGCAAGCGCAAGGCGCTGAAGCGCGAGCGGCGCGAGGCGCTGTCGGCCGGGATCACGGTGGAGGTGCTGAGCGGCGGCGATCTGACCGAAAGCGTCTGGGACGCCTTCCATTCGTTCTACGAGGATACCGGCGCGCGCAAATGGGGCCGGCCCTATCTCAACAGGGCCTTCTTCTCGAAGGTCGGCGCGGCGATGGGCGAGCGCATCGTGCTGATGATGGCGAAACGCGCCGGACGCTACATCGCCGGGGCGATAAATTTTCGCGGCGCCAACACGCTTTACGGCCGCAACTGGGGCTGCATCGAGGAGCACCCGTTCCTGCATTTCGAGCTCTGTTATCATCAGGCGATCGACTATGCGATCGCTCACGGCCTCGCCCGCGTCGAGGCCGGTGCGCAGGGCGAGCATAAGCTGGCGCGCGGCTACCGGCCGGTCATCACGAAGTCGGCCCATTACCTTGCCGACCCGGGCCTGGCGCGCGCGGTGGCGGCCTATCTGCGGCAGGAGCGCCGGGAGATCGCCCATGCGCAGGAGGCGCTGGCGGCCGAAAGCCCCTTCCGAAAGGGCGGCGGCGATGACATCTGACGCCTCGGGCCAGGCCCTCGCTTTCTGCGACGATGCGATGCTGGGGTACCAGCGCAGCCGCACCGCCTTCGCGCCCGGCGCGTCATTCACGCTCGATGAAGCCTACCGCCTCGCGCATCTGCCGCTGGTTGCGCCCGCTCATCCGGGCGTGATCGCGCGGCGCGCCGGCACGGATTACGAATTCGGCCGGCACGCCCGCATCTTCTCGCTCGTCCTGCCCATCGACGATACGGCCTTGCGCGCCTCGCCGGCGTTCCAGGCGCTGGAGAAAGAACTGCGGGCAGAGCCTTTCGCCGAGAAGATCGCCTGGGATTTGCTGCCGCGCCGCGCCGACAGGCTGCATGCGACGATCTGCGGCTCGTTGGGGATCCGCGAAGCTCTGGTCATCACGCCCGAGCAGCGCCGGGCGCTGGTGGCGATCGGGCCCGTCTCGGTGCAACTGCGCGGCCTGTTCTCGGGCAACATCAATCGAGGCCGGCTCTACCTGCGCGCCTATCCGGAGCTTCGCGACGGACGAAACGCGTTCCATGCGATCCAGACCGCGATGGGCCGGCCGACGACCGAGCTCTATCTCGTCGGGCTCTACAATCTGATCGACGATCTGGACATGGCGGAAACGGCGGCTCTGGCAGCGCTGATCGACCGGCATTGGGAGTCCGAACTCCTGAGCTGGCGCGCCGATGCGCTTTGGCTGCTGGGCTCCTACGACGATCTCGTTCTCGATGCTGCCGTCTCCGAGGCGCTGCCGCTTCATGCCGGCGACGCCGGCCCGCCCCTCGAAAGCCTGCCTTGACGATGCCGGGCGGCGCGCCACAGGCTGCGGTCAGTCGACCAACAGCCGGATGCGCCATGACGACCCAGATGCCCGCCTACGATCCCGCCAACGTCTTCGCAAGAATCCTGCGCGGCGAACTGCCCTCGCAGACCGTCTATGAGGATGCCGAGACGCTGGCGATCATGGACATCATGCCGCGCGCGGACGGCCATGTGCTGGTGATTCCGAAAGCCGCCTGCCGCAACGTGCTGGACGCACCGCCCGACGCACTGAATGCGGTCGCCCTGACAACGCAGCGGCTCGCGCGGGCGGTGAAGGCGGCGTTTGCGGCCGATGGCGTCACCATCCAGCAGTTCAACGAGGCGGCCGGCGGCCAAGTCGTGTTCCACCTGCATGTCCACGTCATGCCGCGCCATGACGGCGTGAGCTTGCGGCCTCATAGCGGCGCGATGGAAAAACCCGAGGTGCTGGCGGCCAATGCGGAAAAAATCCGGATGGCGCTGGCGGGCGGCTGAGTCGCTCAGTTCAAGGCCCAGATACCGCCCATCAGCGTGGCCTCGCCGGCCAGCACGGCAATGACGATGCGGCGGCGCCAGATCACGATGATCGCCAGAGTCACGGCCAGCGCTCCGACGCGCAGCCAGAGCGGCGCGACCGACAGCACGCCGGGCGGCGCGATGATCAGCTTGGCGACGACGCCGGCGAGCAGCGCGGTCGCGACAGCCCTGACCCAGTCGAGGATCGGCGAATCCGGGTCGATGCGACGCGACAGCGCCACCGCGAGCCAGCGCCAGATCTCGGTCGGCAGGAAGGCGAAGAGCAGCAGCGCGATATAGGGCCAGAGCGGCCCGTCGAGCCAGGCGATCGGCTGCGTCATGGCCGTCTCGCCCGCCGGCGGCCGACCATGAAGGCGATGCTGCCGCCGATCAGCCCCGAGACGATCAGGTCGAAGCCGCCGCCGATGAAGCGATCGGAGATAGGGGCGAAGGCGAGGCCGAGCGCGATCGCGAGCCCGTCGCGCAGATCGCGGCTCCCGGCGACCAGCGAGGTCAGGAAGAAGATCGGCGTCAGGCAGAGCAGGCCGGCCGCCAGCGCCACGGGCAATGCGCCCAGCAGGTAGTAGCCGGCGAAGGTGCCGATCGCGCTGACCGTCATGCAGGTCTGGCAGAAACCGATGAAGTAGACCACGCGCTGTGCCGGCGGCACGGCCGGCAGGCGGCGAAGCCCCTCAGCCCAGCCGGTCACGGCGACGTAGTGGGCCAGCACCAACTGCATGCCGAGCCCCTGCCCCGGTTTGCGCAGCAGCGGCAGGATCGCGACCGTCATCGGCAGGAAGCGCAGCGAGGCAAACGCGATCGCGATCGCGATGGCGCTCCAGGCCGCCCCTGCCGCGATCGAGGCGAAGAAGATCACCTGGGATGGCCCGGCCCAGACCAGAATCGTCGAAAGCACGGCGACCTCGACGGGATAGCCGACGTCGCGCGCCAAAGAGCCGATGCCGACCAGCCCGAAGCCGACCATCCAGGCAGGAAATGACAGCGCATCGCGCATGCCCGCCAGCGCCACGCGCCGCCAGCCCCAATCCGCCTGAACCGTCATGAAAAGCTTCGCACGCGCATCGGCCCGCTACAGGGTGCGACCAGCGCGCCATGCGCCGCTCGCGTCCTGCTTCTAGCAAGCCCGAGCCGGCTAGCCGAGACGGGCGGCTGCGCGGCGGCCTTGCACGGGCCGCAGATGCAGGCAGCCTATCGGCCGCCCTTCAGGACGATGCCGACGATCTCGTTGCCGAAATCGACGATCTCCTTGGGCACGCCGCCGACCGCCCTGATCCCGAGATAGACCAGATAGATCAGCGCCGGCACGAGTATCCAGCCGAGGATCTCTTCGAACAGCTTGCGCCGCCGCCTGCGGCGGTCGCGTTTCTCGAACCAGCTCAGCCGGGTCCTGGGCGCGGCCGTTTCAGGCTCCGGCGCTTGAGCCCACTGGGCCTGCGGTTTGCGTTTGAACCACACGGTCGATCAGGCCTTCGTCAACGGAACCTTGGGAACCGACCGCAGTGATTTGGGCAGTTCGGTCGGGCCGCGTCCGACGGGCGGCTTGCCATCGCCGCCGCCGGATGCGCCGCGCTTCGGCAGCGCCTTTGTCGCCTTCGCGTCGTCGGCGAGCTTGGCGCGCGGCTTGCGCTTGGCTGCGGCCGCGGCCACGTCCTTCTCGGGTTTGGGCTTGACCGGCCCGTCCGGGAATTCGAGGCCGAGCACCTTGATGCCGGTCTCCGACTGGACCACGACGACCTTGACCGTGCCGCCATTCTTGAGCCGTCCGAACAGCACTTCGTCGGCGAGCGGCGTCTTGATCGTCTGCTGGATCAGCCGCGACATCGGGCGAGCGCCCATCGCCTCGTCATAGCCGTTCTCGACCAGCCATTCGCGCGCCTCGTCGGAGAGCTCGATCGTGACGTTGCGGTCGGCGAGCTGGGCCTCGAGCTGGAGCACGAACTTGTCGACGACGCGGGCCACCACCGTCTTGGGCAGATGGCCGAAGGAGACGACCGAATCGAGCCGGTTGCGGAATTCCGGCGCGAACAGCTTGTTGATCGCCTCGGTGTCCTCGCCCTCGCGCTTCTGACGCGTGAAGCCATAGGCGTTGCGGGCCATGTCGGCGGCGCCGGCATTGGTGGTCATGATCAGGATGGTGTTCCTGAAATCGACCTGCTTGCCGTTGTTGTCGGTCAGTTTGCCGTGGTCCATCACCTGCAGCAGGATGTTGAACAGGTCGGGATGGGCTTTTTCGATCTCGTCGAGCAGCAACACGGAATGGGGGTGCTGGTCGACCTTGTCGGTCAAAAGCCCGCCCTGATCGAAGCCGACATAGCCCGGAGGCGCGCCGATCAGCCGCGAGACGGTGTGGCGCTCCATGTATTCCGACATGTCGAAGCGGATCAGCTCGACGCCGAGCGAGACGGCAAGCTGGCGCGCGACCTCGGTCTTGCCGACGCCGGTCGGGCCCGCAAAGAGATAGCAGCCGATCGGCTTTTCGCCGTCGCGCAGGCCGGCCCGCGCCAGCTTGATCGACGAGGACAAGGCCTCGATCGCCTTCTCCTGGCCGTAGACGGTGCGCTTCAGCGTGGTTTCGAGGTTGCGTAGCACCTCGGCGTCGTCCTTGGAGACGGTCTTGGCCGGGATGCGCGCCATGGTCGCGATCGCAGCCTCGATCTCCTTGACGCCGATCGTCTTCTTGCGCTTGGCCTCGACGACCAGCATCTGCGACGCGCCGGTCTCGTCGATCACGTCGATCGCCTTGTCGGGCAGCTTGCGGTCATGGATGTAGCGCGCCGACAGTTCGACCGCCGCCTTGATCGCGTCGTTGGTGTAGCGGAGCTTGTGGAACTCCTCGAAATAGGGCTTCAGCCCCTTCAGGATCTCGATCGTGTCGGGGATCGAAGGCTCGTTGACGTCGATCTTCTGGAAACGCCGGACCAGCGCCCGGTCCTTTTCGAAATACTGGCGGTATTCCTTGTAGGTGGTCGAGCCGATGCAGCGCAGGCCGCCCGAGGCGAGCGCGGGCTTGAGCAGGTTGGAGGCGTCCATCGCGCCGCCCGAGGTCGCGCCCGCGCCGATCACCGTATGGATCTCGTCGATGAACATGATCGCCTTGGGGTGGGCCTCGATCTCCTTCATCACCTGCTTGAGGCGTTCCTCGAAATCGCCGCGGTAGCGCGTGCCGGCCAAGAGCGTGCCCATGTCGAGCGAGAAGACGGTCGCGTCCTCCAGCACCTCGGGCACCTCGCCGCGGATGATCTTCAGCGCCAGGCCTTCGGCGATCGCGGTCTTGCCGACGCCGGGATCGCCGACCAGCAGCGGGTTATTCTTCTGCCGGCGGCACAGGATCTGGATGGTGCGCTGGACCTCGGCCTCGCGGCCGATCAGCGGATCGATCCGCCCGTCGCGGGCCTTGCGGTTGAGGTTGACGCAATAGGCGTCGAGCGCGCTTTCCTTCTTCTTCTTGTCCTTGTCGGCGTCGTTGCCGCCGCCCTGATCGGCGGCGCGCTGGTCCCGGCTCTGCTCGGGCTCTTCTTCCTGCCCGCGCACGGGCCGCGATTCGCCAGCGCCAGGGCGCTTGGCGATGCCGTGGCTGATGTAGTTGACCGCGTCGTAGCGGGTCATGTCCTGCTCCTGCAGGAAATAGGCGGCGTGGCTCTCGCGCTCGGCGAACATCGCCACGAGCACGTTTGCGCCCGTGACCTCCTCGCGGCCCGACGACTGGACATGGATGACCGCGCGCTGGATCACGCGCTGGAAGCCGGCGGTCGGCTTGGAATCGTCGCGCCCGTCAGTGACCAGATTGGTCAGCTCCGCGTCGATATAGTCGACGAGGTTCCGCCTCAGCGTGTCGAGATCGACGCTGCAGGCGCGCATCACGGCCGCCGCATCCTGATCGTCGACCAGCGCCAGCAGCAGATGCTCCAGCGTGGCGTATTCGTGGTGGCGTTCGTTCGCGAGGGCGAGAGCCCGGTGAAGCGCCTGTTCGAGACTGCGCGAGAAACTCGGCACTGATTGCGCTCCTATTGAGAGGCCGCCGGGGCGACCGAATCTGGAATTCCGATCTGCAACGCTACTTCTTTTCCATCACGCATTGGAGCGGATGCATGTGCTTGCGTGCAAGATCCATGACGAGCGTCACCTTGGTCTCGGCGACCTCGTAGGTGAAGACCCCGCATTCGCCGACGCCGTTCTGATGCACATGCATCATGATCTCGGTCGCCTGGGCGCGGTCCTTGTTGAAGAAGCGCTCCAGCACGTGAACGACGAACTCCATCGGGGTATAGTCGTCGTTCAGCAGCAGCACGCGGTAGAGATTGGGCTTGCGCGTGCGGGTGCGTGTCAGGACGGCAGTGCCCGCGCCCTGCCCGCCATCGCCGGGGCGCTTGGGGCGGTCGGCCATCCCGGTGGCCCGCCCGTGCGGCGGCGACGGATCGCTGGCTCCGCCGTGGCCGGTCCCGACTGTCATAGAGGCTGAACGTCTCAAGCTCTGGTCCTTAATCCAACGACCGAGATAGTGCGTCGTCGAGGAATTTACAGACCTCTTGGCCGCTTGCCCAGTGCGTTTGACGGGATCGCCCCAAATCTGGCGTCCCGCTTCGAGCCGCCGTGCTTGACCCTTCCCCGCTCCCGGACTTAAGCCCGGCGGTCCGCCGATCAGGAACTCGAGCCCATGACCGCCAACGCCATCGTCACCATCGGCGCCGATCTCGCAAGGCCCGTGCGCTTCGGCAACGCCCTGCCGCTGTCGCTGATCGCCGGACCCTGCCAGATGGAAAGCCGCGACCATGCGCTGGAAATCGCGCTCTCGCTTCGCGAAACTGCGGACAAACTTGGCATCGGCATCGTCTTCAAGGCCTCCTTCGACAAGGCCAACCGGACCAGCGCGAAGGGCCAGCGCGGCATGGGGCTCGCCGCCGCCCTGCCGGTCTTCGCCGAAATTCGCGAGCGCACCGGCATGCCCGTGCTGACCGACGTGCATGATGCCGCCCAATGCGCGCCGGTCGCCGAGGTGGTCGATGTCCTGCAGATCCCGGCCTTCCTCTGCCGCCAGACCGACCTTCTGGTCGCGGCGGCGCAGACCGGCCGCGTCGTCAACATCAAGAAGGGCCAGTTCCTCGCGCCCTGGGATATGGTCAATGTCGCCGCCAAAGTGACCGAGAGCGGCAACCCCAACGTCATGCTGACAGAGCGCGGCGCCTCCTTCGGCTACAACACGCTCGTCTCCGACATGAGGGCGCTGCCGATCATGGCCGAGATCGGCGCGCCGGTGATTTTCGATGCGACCCATTCGGTGCAGCAGCCGGGCGGCAAGGGCTCTTCCACCGGCGGCCAGCGCGAATTCGTCGCGGTGCTGGCCCGCGCCGCGGTCGCGGTCGGTGTGGCGGGCGTCTTTATCGAGACCCATCCCGACCCCGACAACGCCCCCTCGGACGGCCCCAACATGGTGCTGCTCGCCGACTTCCCTGCGCTGATCGCAGAGCTGCAAGGCTTTGATCGCCTTGCCAAGCGTGCAGCGCAGCATACGCTGGCGTATGTCTGACGCCACGGCCGCAACGCCTCCAGCCACGCCGCAACCGCAAAAATCGCTGCGCCCGCTGATTCTGGTGCTGGGCGCCTGCGGCTTTGCCTCGACCTTCACAATGCGGCTGGTCGATCCGCTGGTGCCGACGCTGGCCGCCGATTTCGGCCGCTCGATCGCGCAGGTCGCGGCGATGGCGACCGCCTTCTCCTTCGCCTACGCCATCGGCCAGCCTTTTCTCGGGCCGATCGCCGACTCGGTCGGCAAGATCAGGACGATCGCCGCCAGCCTCCTGCTGCTGGCGCTGCTCTCGGTCGCGGCAGCCTTTTCGGCCGGGTTCGACATGCTGACGGCGATCCGCGCCGCGACCGGCATCGTCGCCGGCGGCATCATTCCCGTCGCGATGGCGGCGATCGGCGACCGTGCGCCGATGGCCGAGCGGCAGATTCTGCTCGGCCGCTTCCTCGTCATCATGATCGTGGGGCAGATGGCGGGCGCGGCCTGCTCAGGCCTGCTCGCCGAGCATTTCGGCTGGCGCAGCGTCTTCGTCGTCGCCGGAGCGATCTCGGCGGTGGCGGCCATGCTGGTGCTGGCCGTCCTGAAACCCCGGGCCATGGTCGATCGCGCGCCGCTGAGCTTTCGCGGCGCGATCGCCCGCTACGCGACGATCTTCGCCAATCCCCGCAGCAAGCTGCTCTATACGCTCGTCATCATCGAGGGCAGCCTGATTTTCGGCATGCCGCCCTATGTCGCCGCGATCCTGCAGGAGCGCGCCGGCGTCGGCCCCTCGCTCGCAGGGCTCGTCATCGCCGGCACGGGCCTGGGCGGCATCGTCTATGGCGTGCTGACCCGCATCCTGGTCGAGCGCATCGGGCCGTCGCGGATGACGGTCGGAGGCGGGCTCTTGATGGCTCTGGGCTACGGGCTCTTCGCCCTGCCATTCCTGCCATGGTGGAGCGCGATCGGGTTCTTCGTCGTCAACGGCTTCGGCTTTTTCCTGATGCACGGCACGTTTCAGGCGCAGGCGACGGAGCTGGCGCCCGGCGCGCGCGGCTCGGCGGTGGCGCTGTTCGCCTGCTGCCTGTTCTGCGGCCACGCCATCGGCCCCGTCATAATGGGGCTGGCGCTGCATGTTCTGGGCACGACAGGCGCGATCCTGCTGTTTGCGCTGGCGATCGGCCTGCTGGGGGTGATGACGCCGCGCATTCTGCCGCTGGCGGGCTCGCGGACTTGACCACTAGGAGAATGCTATGGGCCATTTACTCGACGCCGTGGCCGCTGGCGATGATGAACGCGTCTGGTTCCTTTGCGCCAACGACACCTATGGGGAGAACGCCTACACCAGTCCGCGCGCGATTTGGGGAGAGGTTCTCGACTGCATCAATATCGCGAATGACGAAGCGCTCGGAGCGATATCAGTATGCCTGCTTGAACACATGCTTGAGACTGATTTCGCCTATTTTGCCGCTGAGCTCTCGCGTGAATTAAATGCAGGCAACGCAAAGGTCGCCGGCTGCTTGTCGACATGCTCGAAATTCGGTGAAAGCCTGTATCCTAAAAATAGCCCTCTGTTCGATCAACTAAAGGACAAAGCCCGGTCGATGACAGTGTCACAGCCGGGCCGCTAGCCCTATCGCCCGCGATAAGGTGCGACGCCCTGATCGGGCAGCCAGAGCCCCTTCGGCGGCTCGCCTGTCTGCCAGAACACGTCGATCGGGATGCCGCCGCGCGGGTACCAGTAGCCGCCGATGCGAAACCATTCCGGCTCCAGCAGGTCGACAAGCTTTTTGCCGATGCCGACGGTGCAGTCCTCATGGAAGGCGCCGTGGTTGCGGAACGCGCCGAGATAGAGCTTCAGCGACTTGGATTCGACCAGCCATTTGCCGGGCAGGTAGTCGATCACCAGAATGCCGAAATCGGGCTGGCCGGTGACCGGACAGATCGAGGTGAACTCCGGGCAGGTGAAACGCGCGAGATAATGCGTGCCGGCATGGGGATTGGGCACGCGGTCGAGCCGGGCCTCTTCCGGAGAGGCCGGCATGGCGGTGGCGTGGCCGAGCTGCAGGGTCGATGCGTCGAGGGTCATGGCGGAAGGCTCCAGCACACAGCCCTCATCCTGAGGAGCGGGCCTTGGCCCGCGTCTCGAAGGATGCTCCAGAGTGCGCTGGAGCATCCTTCGAGACGCCGCTTGCGCGGCTCCTCAGGATGAGGGCTCAGGATGTTTTGCGGGCATTTAGCGCTTTGCCCCTCCAAACACCACCCGCCCCTTCCGCTCGGCGCATCCGTTGGCTAGAAGCGCGCCATCACTCCCGTCCTGTCCGCTCCGGAGCCTTCCATGACCGCGATCATCGACATCATCGGCCGCCAGATCCTCGATTCGCGCGGCAACCCGACCGTCGAGGTCGATGTCGTGCTGGAGGATGGCTCGATGGGCCGCGCCGCCGTGCCCTCAGGCGCTTCGACCGGCGCGCATGAGGCGGTCGAGCTGCGCGACGGCGACAAGTCGCGCTATCTCGGCAAGGGCGTCCTCAAGGCCGTCGAGGCCGTCAATGTCGCCATCGCCGAGGCGCTGGTTGCAATGGACGCCGAGGACCAGGCCGCCATCGACGAGACGATGATCGCGCTCGACGGCACGGAGAACAAATCGAAGCTCGGTGCGAACGCAATCCTCGGCGTCTCGCTGGCCGTCGCCAAGGCCGCCGCCGAAGCCTCGGGCCTGCCGCTCTACCGTTATGTCGGCGGCACCTCGGCCCGCGTTCTGCCCGTGCCGATGATGAACATCGTCAATGGCGGCGCGCATGCCGACAACCCGATCGACTTCCAGGAATTCATGATCATGCCGATCGGCGCGCCATCATTCGCGGAAGGGCTGCGCATGGGGTCGGAGATCTTCCACACTCTCAAGAAGAAGCTCCATGACGCCGGCCACAACACCAATGTCGGCGACGAGGGCGGCTTCGCGCCCAACATCAAATCGGCGGAAGCGGCGCTCGACTTCGTCATGCAGGCGATCGAGGCCGCCGGCTACCGGCCCGGCGAGGACATCGCGCTCGCGCTCGACTGCGCCGCGACCGAGTTCTTCAAGGACGGCGCCTATGTCTATGAGGGCGAACGCAAAACCCGCGATCCCAAGGCGCAGGCCAAATACCTCGCCAAGCTGGTCGGCAATTATCCGATCGTCTCGATCGAGGACGGCATGTCCGAGGACGATTGGGCGGGCTGGAAGGCGCTGACGGACCTCGTCGGCGACAGATGCCAGCTCGTTGGCGACGATCTGTTCGTGACCAATGTCACGCGCCTGTCGCGCGGCATCAAGGAGAAGACGGCCAACTCCATCCTGGTCAAGGTCAACCAGATCGGCACGCTGACCGAGACGCTGGCCGCCGTCGATATGGCGCAGCGCGCCGGCTACACCGCCGTGATGTCGCATCGCTCGGGCGAGACCGAGGATTACACCATCGCCGACCTGTCGGTCGCGACCAATTGCGGGCAGATCAAGACCGGCTCGCTCGCCCGCTCCGACCGGACGGCGAAATACAACCAGCTCCTGCGCATTGAGGAGGAACTGGGCGCGCAGGCGATCTATGCCGGGCGCTCGGCGCTCAAGGCGCTGGCCTGACGCCTACCAGCGCGGGAGCAGGCTCGTCGCCTGGGCCACCGTCCATGAGCCGGCCGCGCCGACGATGCCCGCGGCTCCGGTCACCAGGCCTGCGGCCCGTGCCGCAGGCTCGGCGACGACGCGGCCGATCAGCCCGGGCGGACGCAGCCGATCGACCTGATCGCTCGCCGCGACCTCGGCAATGACGAGCGGCTGGCCTGCCGGCTCGGCCTTGGCTTTGGACGGGTTGCCGGCGGCTTCGACGATGATGGTCCGGCGCGACGGCGGCAGCTCGGCATGGACGAGGCGCGGCTGCTGTGGTGCGCTCGCCACCGCGACGGCTGCCGGCGGCGCTGGAGCCGACCAGCCGATCGCCAGCGGCATGGCGAGAGCTGCCGGCGTCGCCGGGCCTGACACCCTTTCGAGCCTCGCCCCGGCACCCTCGACATTGAGCCGCATCGCGAACTTGCCATCCGGCGTCAGCGGTACGGACCATGCCGTTGCAGACGGCGGTTCGGCCGGGGCCGACAGCGACGGCAGGATCGTGTCCGGCAACGCGAATAACGCCGCCGCGACGGCCGAGGCCGCGATCGAGATCGCGACCTGGCCGCTGAATTCGCGCAGCATGCGGGTTGGCTTGGCAAAGGGCTTGGCGGCGGCCATCGACGATCTCTCCTGCGATGCGACGAGGTTGGCTTGCGCCGTCGGGCGCCGTCGCGGCCTGAAAGCGGAGCAATTGTGGCGGGCTTGAGAGAATTGTTTCTGACGGCGCGCCGGGTGCATGACTAACGCGTGATGGAGCGCGGCGAACGCGCGGGGGGCATGCGGCGCCGGCCCTAACGCGGAAGCCGGCGGCGGCGCTATGCCGTCTCATGCACTCCGTCACGCCCTTGTCCGCTTCGGCCGCCGCGCGCGAGCGGCTGCGCTGGCGGCTCGCCTTCGGCGGGATGATGGCCGCGATGCTGATTTTCGGCGCGAACTTCGTGGTCAGCCGGCATGCGGTGCTCAACGGGCTGACCTCGCACGACCTGCTGGCGCTGCGCTTCGCCACGGCGGGGTTCATCCTGCTGCCGACCTTCCTTTCGGCCGGCGGCCTCAGGGATTGCGGCGGGGTCGGCTGGAGTCGCGGCCTGACGCTGGCCGTGATGAGCGGCCTGCCGATGAGCTGGCTGCTGCTGACCGGACTGACCTACGCGCCGGCAGCGCATGGCGCGGTGATCGGGCCGGGCACGGTGACGGTGATCGGCATCATCGGCGGGGTCGTGCTGTTCGGCACGGCGCTCAACCGCCAGCTCTTCCTTGGAATCGGCGCGGTGCTGATCGGGCTGGTCTGCCTCGGCATCGCCGGAACGACGCACACCAATCCGACGATCCTGCTCGGCGACTTGTGCTTTCTCGGAGTCGGGCTGGTCTGGGGCGGCTATCCGCTGGTGATCCAGCTCTGGCGCGTCGACGCGCTGAAGGCGACCGCGATCGTCTCGGTGCTGTCGATGGTCTATCTGCCGCTCTTCGCGGTGTTCTTCTTCCGTGGCTTCGACGTCGCGCCGTGGTGGGTGATCGTCGCACACGGGATCAATCAGGGCGTCCTCAACATCATCGTCGGATTGTGGATCTGGAGTTGGGCGACGCGGGTGCTGGGGCCGTCCGTGGTCGGGCGCTTCCCGCCGACCATTCCCGTCATCGGCACGCTGCTCGGCATCCCTGTGCTCGGCGAAATCCCGACCGGGCTGCAGGTCGCCGGAATCGCGCTGATCATTGCCGGCCTGTTCGTCGCCTCTTGGCGGCGCTCAGCGCGCGCGGCGATAGAGGCGCATCAGAGCGAGGTTCCAGCCGACGCAGATGGCAAGACCGAGGCCGAGCGAAATCCCTGAACCGAGCGCGACCGCGCTGGCATGGACAAAGCCGAGCGCGAGCCCGAACCCCATCAGCCCGAGCGCGCCATTGGCGATGATCGCCGCCGTCGCAGACCCGCCGATGCGCGGCTGCAGCATCACGATCAGGCTCGACAACACGATCGGGAAAGCCGCGAGCACGCCCGACCAGCCGGCCCCGACATGGCTGCTGACGGTGGTCACCACGCCGGCCAGCAGCGCGACGCAGGCCGCGCGCAGCGGGATCGCATACCAGGGCCGCCCCGGCGGATTGAGCGGGCGCGCCGCGAGATAAGGCCGGAACAGCCGGTGCAGGATCGCGAAGACGAGGACCGTCGCGACAACCATCAGGAGGAAGGGCGGCTCGACAGCACGCAGACCAGTCACGACCGCAAACCAGACCGCAAGCGCCGCGACAAGGCTCGCGACTGTACCCAGACGCTGCGCCAGCAGCACATACACCAGCGCCAGCCCGGCATTGGCGAGGTTGGAACCCATGCTGCCGAGCGCGCCCGCCGCGATGAATCCTGCGTCGTGCTCCAGCGCGAGAAAGACGTAAACGGGCCCAGCCGAGATCGGCAGGGTCGCGATCATCGCCGCGACCATCGGCCCGCCGCGCTCGGCCAGCAGCGAACAGCTCACGACAACCACGGCAGCAACCGCCATCTTGAGCAGGAGCAACCAGAGCCAGGGATCGCTCACGCAGGCTCGCCCGCTGGCTCGCCCTTCGCCCAGCCTTCTTTCGTCTCGGCGATGAAATCGGCCAGCCGGCCTGCGGCGATGGCTGCGCGCAGGCCCGCCATAAGCTCCTGATAATAGGCCAGGTTGACCCAGGTCAGCAGCATCTTGCCGAGCATTTCGTCCGCCTTGACGAGATGATGCAGATAGGCCCGCGCATAGCCGTTCGCGGCCGGGCAGGCGGAGCGTTCGTCGATCGGGCGCGGGTCGTCGGCGTGCTTGGCGTTCTTCAGGTTCATCCGGCCGAAGCGGGTGAAGATCTGGCCGTGGCGGCCGGCGCGCGTCGGCATCACGCAGTCGAACATATCGACGCCGCGCGAGACCGCCTCGACAAGGTCGTCGGGCGTACCGACGCCCATCAGATAGCGCGGCTTGGCCTCCGGCAGTTCCGGCGCCACTACGTCGATCATCGACAGCATAACGTCCTGTGGTTCGCCGACCGCCAGACCGCCGATGGCGTAGCCCTTCAGGTCCATGGCGACGAGTTCGCGGGCGCTTTCGATGCGGAGCGACGGCACCGCGCCGCCCTGCACGATGCCGAAGAGCGCCCGGCCCGGCTGATCGCCAAATGCCGTCTTGCAGCGCTCAGCCCAGCGCAGCGAGAGCCGCATCGCCTTCTCCGCGACAGCGTCCTCGCAGGGCAGCGAGACGCATTCGTCGAGCTGCATGACGATGTCGGAGCCGAGCAGGTTCTGGATCTCGACGGAGCGCTCAGGCGACAGCATGTGCTTCGAGCCGTCGATATGGGACTGGAAGGTGACGCCCTCCTCGGTCAGCTTGCGCAGATTGGCGAGCGACATCACCTGGAACCCGCCGGAATCGGTCAGGATCGGGTGCGGCCAGTTCATGAATTTATGCAGGCCGCCAAGCCCCGCGATCCTCTCCGCGCCCGGCCGCAGCATCAGATGATAGGTGTTGCCGAGCACGACGTCGGCGCCCAGCGCCTTGACCTGCTCGGGATACATGCCCTTGACGGTCGCCGCGGTCCCGACGGGCATGAAGGCTGGCGTGCGGATGACGCCGCGCGGCATCCTGATCTCGCCGGTGCGGGCGGCCCCGTCGCGGCCGAGCAGATGGAAGCTGAAATCGGTTGTCATGGGCAAGCGGGTTAGCGCAGGCGCGGGCCGGGAGGAAGGCCCGCGCGTGCGCCCCGCCATGTCATGGCGGCGCGACGGCGAGGCGACACGCGGCCGCGCGGGGCGCCTGCGGGGCGTCACGGAGCCGTCACCACACCGGCCTAGCGTTTTGCGCAGCGTCGCACCGCTCCGCTCTCGGGTCGCGCGACATGTGCCGGGGAGTGTTCGCCATGAATCGTTTTGGTCTGCTTGCAATGGCCGGCGCGCTGCTCGCCTGCCAGTCCGCCTCGGCGCAGACGCCAGCCGAAATCGACCGCCGCTCCAGCGTCGGGATTTCCGCCATCGGCCCGGTCACCGGCGCGGGCTCGACCTTCGCCTTTCCGCTGATCGGCAAATGGGCGCAGCTCTACCGTGTCGTGAAATCGGACGGCGCCGACATGATCCCGCTCGACATCGGCGTCGAATACGAGCCGGTCGGCTCGCTCGGCGGCGAGGTCCGCGTGACCCAGCGCGCCACCGATTTCGGCGCGACCGAGCGCCCGGTTTCGAGCGAGGAACTCGCCCGCACCGGGATGATCCAGTTTCCCTTCGTGATGGGCGGCATCGTCCCGGTGGTGAACATCGACGGCGTCAAGGCCGGCGACCTGCGCTTTACCGGCGCGCTGCTGGCCGACATCCATCTCGGCAAGGTCAAGACCTGGTCCGACCCCGCGATCAGGGCGCTCAACCCGAACGTGAAGCTGCCCGACGCCGCGATCAACGTGGTCTGGCGCTCCGACGGCTCGGGCACGACCTTCAACTGGACGGATTATCTCACGAAATCGAGCCCCGAATGGGCCGGCAAGTTCGGCGCGAATACGCAGGTGCCGTGGCCGGCCGGGACCGGGGCCGAGGGCAGCCGGGGCGTCATCCAGGCGATCGCCCGGACGAAGAACACGATCGGCTATGTCGAACTCGGACAGGTGCTGCGCGCCTCGCTCGCCTATGGGCTCGTCCAGAACAGGGCCGGCCAGTTCGTCAAGCCCGACGCCGCCAGCCTGCAGGCCGCGGCCGCCAGCGCCGACTGGCCTGCGAGCAAGGATTTCGCGCTAATGCTGACGGACGCGCCCGGCCCGCAATCCTGGCCTATCGTGGCGACGACCTTCGCGCTCGTGCCGAAGCCGATCAACGCCCGCTCGCGCGAGGCGATCAACTTCTTCCGCGTCGGACTGGAGAAAGGCGCGGGCGACGCAGCCGCGCTCGGTTTCGTCCCGCTGCCGGAGCCGCTGGTGAAGCAGGTCAGGGCCTATTGGGATGTCGCGCTGAAGCCGGGAAGCTGAGGCGCTAGACCCGGAAGCTCAGACGGCCAACGCCGCCGCATAGATCTCAGGCTTGAAGCCCACGAGCGTTTGCTTCCCGAGGTCGAGCACCGGCCGCTTGATCATTGCCGGCTGCGCCAGCATCAGCGCGACTGCCTTCTCGCTATCGAGCCCCGCCTTGTCGGCATCCGGCAGCGCGCGGAAGGTCGTGCCGGCGCGGTTCAGGACCGTCTCCCAGCCATGCTCGGCGACCCAGCCCGACAGCGTCGCGCGGTCGATGCCGCTCGCCTTGTAATCGTGGAAGGCATACGTGACGCCCTTCCCGTCGAGCCAGGCGCGGGCCTTCTTCATCGTGTCGCAATTCTTGATGCCGTAGATCGTCAGCGTCATCGCAAGGCGTCCGGATCGGCGATCGGCAAATGGTGCCTCAGCTTCGCGTGATGACGGGCACGCCGATCAGCAGCGGATGCAGCCAGAGCACCGTCGCGAGATAGAGGGCAAGCCCGGCCACGATCGCGATGACGTCGCGGCGGCCGAAAGCGGGCCGGCCCATCGCCGCGAGGCTCGCGATCTCCTCGGGGCGGCGCTTGGCCGAGATGCGCGCCATGACCGCCCAGGCGAGGAAGCCGCCGAACAGAAGCATGCTGCCGAGATCGCCATTGGCGAGCAGATGGGCGGTCGCCCAGAGCTTCACCGCCAGCAGCATCGGATGCTTGGTGACGGCCTTGAGCCAGCTCGGCTGCTTGCCGACCGCGAGCAGGATAAAGACCGGCAGATTGATCAGCAGCGCGAGATGACGCGTCCAGACCGGCGGGTTCCAGACGTTGATCCAGCCGCCCGCCCGGTACAGGCCAAAACCATAGGCGATCAGGACGAGCCCGATCAGCGAAATCGCCGTATAGACCCCCTTGTAGCCGCCCTCGCCCATTCGCGCGATCGCGGCCGCGCGCGGCTCGCGCAGCGTCGTGAAGAGATGCGCGCCGAGGAAGAGCACGAGGCCGAAGATCAGGAGTGTCATGGCGATCTCGCTGCGGCGGCGGGGCGATTCGCGCCGCACCGCTTCTCATTAGAGGAAAGAAGAGGCGGTTGCAGGTGATTTCCTGCCGCAGGCGAGTTCAGAGTTCATGCGCCACAACTCCGGGCGTCCGAATGGCCGCCATCCGCACGACGCATGCAGGCAGCGCGCTGGCATGTCATGACACCGGCATCTCGCCGTGGAAGATGATTGTGACCTCGACCCAACAGGCACTCCCATTATGGATCGCGTCGCCCTCATCACTCCGGCTGTCGGCGAAGCGTTCGAGGCCCCCTACCGGTTGTGGCGAAACCATCCAGCCGCGGGGCTCGACTTTCCCGACATCGCTCCCGCCACGGTCGATGGCGCGGTGATGCGACGGCTCGTCGAGGCGCTCGCCTCCTGCCTGCCCGCCGATGTCGACATCCTGGCCGGCATCGACATGGGCGGGTTCGGACTGGCGGGCGCTCTCGCCTGCCGCAATGGCATAGGCTTCATCGATATCCGCAAGGTCGGCTCGATCCGGGCCGACGTCATCCGGGTGGTGATGGAGAACTATGATCTCGGCGACGGCATCGCGATGTCGAAGGGCAGCCGCATCGCCGGACGCAACGTCGCCATCATCGACGACTGCCTGGTGAGCGGCACAACCGCGCTGAGCGCCGTCAATCTGGTGCGGAGGCTGGGCGCGCGCTGCGACACCGCGCTGTTCGTCTACGAGCTGGACGGCATGGGAGGCCGCGAGAGGCTGGGGTAGGAGGGCGTGAGCGCGCATGTGCTGCGGACGCTGCCACGGGCGGATGCGCAGAGCCGCGGCCGCCGGGAATGAGCCTGAGCAGCCAAGGGCGCCTTAGCCTGCGTCAGACGTCGGCCTTGGCATAGCGTTTCAGCGCACGCTCGCGGCGCAGGCGCGACAGGCGCTGGATCCAGAAGACGCCGTCGAGCTGGTCGATCTCGTGCTGCAGGCAGACTGCCAGCAGGCCGTCGACCTCCTCGGTCTGCGCGACGCCGTCGATGTCGCGATAGCGCACGGTGACGCGGGCCGCCCGCTCGACCTCCTCGGACACGCCCGGCATCGAGATGCTGCCCTCGACATGCTTTGCGCTCTCGGCGGAGGCCGTGACGATCTCCGGATTGACATAGATCCGCGGTTCTTCGCCGGACAGTTCGATCGCCACCACGCGCCGCAGGACGCCGATATGCGGCGCGGTGATGCCGATGCCGGGAGCAGCCCGCATCGTATCGACGAGATCGAGCGCGAGCGCGCGCAAGCCATCGTCGAAGGCGACGATCGGCTCGGCGATGTGCTTCAGGCGAGGATCGGGAAAACGGAGGATCGGCCGGATCGTCATCGTCAGGCAGCCGCCGCCATCCGCGCGCGCGCCGCGACGACCGCGCCAAAATTCGCCTCGGCCCATTCGACAAGCCCGAGCAGCGGCCCAGCGAAGCTGACGCCGAGCGGCGTCAGCGAATAGGTGACGCTGGGCGGCACCGTCGGCTGCACGTCCCGATGCACGAGCCCGTCGGTCTCCAGCGTGCGCAGCGTCTGGGTCAGCATGCGCTTGGAGATGTCGGGGACGGCGCGCGCCAACGCGCTGAACCGCCTCGGCCCGCCCGCCAGCGCCGCCAGCAGCAGCATCGACCAGCGATCGCCGACATGGTCGAGCAGGCGGCGCACAGGGCAGCGCGTCGCGTCGAAGCCCATCGCCAGCCAGCTGTCGAATTTGGCGCCGAGCGCCTGATCGGCCTGCATGGGGACCCTCCAAGGGAACGGTAGCGTAACCTGGTGACGGGAAAGTGCCGTCTTCTCGGAAGTGTTAATGGTCTCTATCTGAGACCATGTCAACAAACCGAGACCGGAGAATCCTGATGTCTATCCCTCGTTATGCCGTCACCGCCGCCAGCGGACAGCTCGGCCAACTGGTCGTCGCCGCGCTGGCGGAACGCGCCGGTCCCGACAGCGTCGCGGCGATCGTGCGCGATCCCGCCAAGGCGGCCACCCTGTTCCCCAAGGGCGTGGCCATTCGCCAGGGCGACTACACCCGGCCGGAGACGCTCGATGCGGCCTTCGCAGGAGCCGAACGCGTGCTGCTGATCTCGTCCAATGCACTTGGCGAGCGCGTGGCGCAGCACCGCAACGCGATCGAGGCGGCAAAGCGGGCCGGCCTCAAGCGGCTGGCGTATACGAGCGTGCTGCATGCGGACGTGTCCAGGCTCGCACTCGCCGAGGAGCATCGCCAGACGGAGGCGCTGATCGCGGCGAGCGGCCTGCCCTACACGCTGCTCCGAAACGGCTGGTACACCGAGAATTACGCCGCCTCGATCCCGCCCTCGCTCCAGCATGGCGCCTTCATCGGCGCGGCGCAGGATGGGCGCATCGCCAGCGCCGCCCGCAGCGACTATGCGCTGGCGGCCGCCATCGCGCTGCTGAACGACGAGGGCGATCAGGTCATCCACGAGCTTGCCGGCGACGAGAGCTACACGCTCACAGACTTCGCCGCCGAGATCTCGCGACAGGCCGGCCGCGCAGTCCCTTATCTCAATATGCCGGAAGCGGAGTTCCTCGCGGCGTTGAAGGGGGCGGGATTGCCGGACGGGCTGGCCGGACTGCTGGCTGATTCGGATGCGGCCGCTTCGCAAGGCGCGCTGTTCGACGGTTCGCGCCAGCTCTCGCGCCTGATCGGTCGCGCGACGACGCCGTTTTCGGCGACGATTGCGGATGCGCTGAGGAAGTAACCAGTCACAAGCCGCCGTTCGGACACGGGCGGCGGCCATGGATGCCGCTTTAGCTCATTCCCACTCGATCGTGCCCGGCGGCTTGCTGGTCACGTCGTAGACGACGCGGTTGATCCCCTTGACCTCGTTGATGATGCGGGTCGCGGTGCGGCCGAGGAAATTCATGTCGTAGGGGTAGAAATCGGCCGTCATGCCGTCGACCGAGGTGACGGCCCGCAGCGCGCAGACATGGTCGTAGGTGCGATGGTCGCCCATCACGCCGACGGTGCGGACCGGCAGCAGCACGGCGAAGGCCTGCCAGATCACGTCGTAGAGGCCGGCCTTGCGGATCTCGTCGAGATAGATCGCATCGGCCTTGCGCAGGATGTCGAGCTTCTCACGGGTGATCTCGCCGGGGCAGCGGATCGCGAGGCCCGGTCCCGGGAACGGATGGCGGCCGACGAAGGCCTCCGGCAGCCCGAGTTCGCGGCCGAGCACGCGGACCTCGTCTTTGAACAGTTCGCGCAGCGGCTCGACAAGCTGCATCTTCATGCGCTCGGGCAATCCGCCGACATTATGGTGCGACTTGATCGTAACGGAGGGACCGCCGGAGAACGAGACGCTCTCGATCACGTCGGGATAGAGCGTGCCCTGCGCCAGGAAATCCGCGCCGCCGATCTTGTTGGCTTCGGCGTCGAAGACGTCGATGAAGAGCCGGCCGATGGTCTTGCGCTTGGCTTCCGGATCGGCCCCGCACTTGGCGAGCTCGGACAGGAAAAGCTCTTCGGCTTCAACGTGAACCAGCGGGATGTTGTAGTGGTCGCGGAACAGGCGCACGACCTCTTCCGCCTCGTTCATCCGCATCAGGCCGTGATCGACGAAGACGCAGGTGAGCTGGTCGCCGATCGCCTCGTGGATCAGCACGGCCGCCACCGCCGAATCGACGCCGCCCGACAGCCCGCAGATGACGCGGCCCGTGCCGACCTGATCCTTGATCTTCTTCTGCATCTCGGCGCGATAGGCCGCCATGCTCCAGTCGGGCACGCAGCCGCAGATGGTGACGACGAAGTTGCGCAGCAGCTTGCCGCCATCGGGCGTGTGGACCACCTCGGGGTGGAACATGGTCGAGTAGAAGCGCCGCTCCTCGTCGCTCGCCACCGCATAGGGCGCGTTCTCCGAGGTCGCCTTGACCGAGAAGCCGGCCGGCAACTGCGTGACGCGGTCGCCATGGCTCATCCAGACGGGATAGCGGCCGCCCTCCTCCCAGATGCCCTCGAACAGCGCAGACGGCGTGACGATCTCGACATCGGCGCGGCCGAATTCGGCGGCATGCCCGCTTTCGACCTTGCCGCCGAGCTGCTGCGCCATGGTCTGCTGGCCGTAGCAGATGCCCAGCAGCGGGAGCCCTGAGGAGAACACGGCCTCGGGCGCACGCGGCGAGCCTTCGTCTGGCACCGAGGCCGGGCCGCCCGAAAAGATCACGCCTTTAGGCTTGATGCGCTGGAACGCCTCGGAGGCCGACTGGAAAGGCGCGATCTCGCAATAGACGCCGATCTCGCGCACACGCCGCGCGATGAGCTGCGTCACCTGCGAGCCGAAGTCGATGATGAGGATGGAGTCGTGGTTTTTTTCGCTCGTCATCGCGCTCGGTTAATGGATCGCGCCGGGGCGCGCAACGCCAGAAAGACCCGTCATCCCGCGCGTTCCATGCAGGCGAGATAAAACCCGTCCGTGCCCGTCCGCCGCGGCGACAACTGCAATCCATGCCGCGTGGCGAAACGCGCAAGCAGGCCGAAATCACCGGCAGGCGACGCAAGCACGCTCGCCATGTCCAGCACGGCCAGCCCCTTTTGCCGACCAAGGCAGGCCTCCACCGCCGCGTCGTTTTCTTCCGGCAGCACCGAGCAGGTGATATAGGCAATGCGGCCGCCGGGCTTCACCAGCCGCGCCGCGCGTGCCAGCACCTCGGCCTGATCCTTGACCCGCTCGGCCAGCGCGCCGGGGCGCACGCGCCATTTCGCATCCGGATTGCGCCGCCAGGTGCCCGAGCCCGTGCAGGGCGCATCGACGAGGACGAGATCGACTTCGCCGGCCAGATCGGCCAGCGGCTCGTGGCCGCGCGAGCGCGGGATGCGGATCTCGACATTGGTCGCGCCCGACCGCGCCAGCCTGTCATGCAGCGGCGCGAGGCGGCGGCTGTCGAGATCGGTCGCAAGGAGCCGGCCCTCGTTCTGCATCAGGGCGGCAAGCGCCAGCGTCTTGCCGCCGGCCCCGGCGCAGAGATCGACCACCGTCTGGCCGGGCTGCGCGCCCGCCAGCAGCGTCACCAGTTGCGAGCCCTCGTCCTGAATCTCGAAACCGCCGGCGATGAAGTCCGGCTCCGACTGCAGCGAGGGTCCGCGGCCGTCATCGCCATGCTGGAAGCGTAGCGCATCGGGCGACCATGCGCCGGGCTCGGGCGCAAGGTGAGCGAGATCGTCCAGCAGCCTGTCGCGGCTCGTCTTCAGCCGGTTGGCGCGGATGTCGATCGGAGCGCGCGCCGCCAGCGCCTGCCCCTCGCCGATGGCATCCGCACCGAAGCTCATCACAAAAGCCGGCCAGAGCCAGTCGGGCACATCGGCGCGGACCCAGTCCGGCGCGCCGTCCAGCGAGAAGGCGGCGAGACGGTCATTTTCCTCCGCGCTCAACGGCGGTGGTGCGTGGTTCTCGCCGCTGCAGAGCGCGGCGATCTCGGCTGCAGGCATGCCGCGCAGCCGGGCGAGCATGCCCAGCACCAACGCGCGCGGCGTCTCCGAGCCCATGGCATAGCTCGAAGACGATCTGCGACGCAGCGCGTCATAGACCAGCGAGGCGATGGCGGCGCGGTCCTTCGAACCGGCGAAACGGCGCGACAGGCCCCAGTCCTTGAGCGCGTCGCTGGCGGGGCGGCGACGCTGGATGAGATCGTCCAGCACCTCGATGGCGGCGCTGATGCGGGCGGCTGGGGTCATGGTCGTCGAACAGTCCTGGCGCGGAAGCGGCTATGGTCGCGAGGGCGAAACAGGCGGCAGCCAGCTTCGAACGAATCCAGCATGACGCTGCGGAATGGCAGCGCTCGCGTCATGCTCTTGACGCGGTCGTTTCATAAGCGGAAAGACGTGGCAACCGCCTCTTCGCGACAAAGGTCCTCGAACATGCTCCGCGCAACCCGTCTCTCCCTCGCCGGCCTCCTCGTTCTGGCGCTCGGCGCCTGCGCCACCCAGCAGCCCGACCTGACCGCGCCGCCGGCCAAGCGCCTCGACGCCAAGACGACGCTTGAAAGCGGCCCGCGCCGCTGATGTTTTCGACCGGAGCGCCGCCTACGAATATCCCAGCGGCACTTCGGTCGTCTCCTTGATCTCCTCCATGACGAAGCTCGCCGCGACGTCGACCATGTCGACGCGCGCGATCAGGCGCTGATAGAGCCGGTCATAGGCTGCGACGTCTGGCACACGTGCCCGCAGCATGTAGTCGATCTCGCCCGAGGTCCGGTAGGCCCCGACGATCTCGGGCAGAGCCGCGATCGCCTCGCGAAAGCTCTGCGCCCAGGCGGCGCTGTGCTGGCTGGTGCGGATGCGGATCAGCACGGTGAGCCCGGCATTGAGCTTGGCCGCATCGACAAGCGCGACGCGCGCCCGGATGATTCCCGCCTCCTCCAGCAGCTTGACGCGCCGCCAGCAGGCGTTGCGCGACAGATGCACCAGCCCGGCCAGTTCCTCGATGCTGCGCGACGAATCGCGCTGTAACTCGCGCAGGATCGCACGGTCGAAATCGTCCAGCCTGAAATCCTGGGACATTCTGGCCTCACTGCCTCATCTGGCGGGATGATTATCCCAATACGGCCGGGGATGGTATCCAAATTGGGACATCATCTCTTCAGAATTCGACGATTCTGACGCCATCGAAGGAGATCATCCATGGCGCAGCCCGGCATTACAGAGCTTTTCACCCGTCACCCTGAAGCGGTCGGCGAGACCTATGGCGAGCATTTCGGCGTCGCGCTCAGCTATTCGGGCACGATGTTCAAGGCCGCGTTCTGCGCGCTCGTCCATGCCTTCCTGCCATTCTGCTTCGAGAAGACCGCGAGCGGCATCGTCAGGGGCATGGTCGCCGACATGGACCGGCGCACGGCCCCGCAGCCCAACGCCCTGCCCGCCGAGTAAGGGCTGGACGGCGGCGCAGGCGCTGGACGTTCGGGTCACGGGGCTGTCACATCGCCTGAGCAAGGTCGCGTCAAAGCCGACCGATCAGGGATAAAATCGATGACGCGCCTTCGCCACTCCACCAGTCTTTTTGCCGTTCTGGCCGTGTCCATGTGGCTCGGTCAGGCCGCTTTCGCCCAGACGCCTGTGCCCACTCTTGATGGCAAGCCGCCTCTGGTTGTCGGCCATCGCGGCGCCAGCGGCTACCTGCCCGAGCACACGATCGAGGCCTACAAGCTCGCGATCGAACAAGGCGCCGACTTCATCGAGCCCGATCTCGTGGCGACCAAGGACGGCGTACTGATCGCCCGCCACGAGCCCATGCTCGGCGGCACCACCGATGTCTCGACGAAGCCCGAATTCGCCAGCCGCAAGACGACGCGCAAGGTCGACGGCGTCGATACGAGCGAGTGGTTCGCCGGCGATTTCACGCTGGCCGAGATCAGGACCCTGCGCGCCAAACAGGCGATGGCCGATCGCGACCAGTCGCATAACGGCAAATACGCCATCCCGACGCTGCAGGAGGTGATCGACCTCGCCAAGGCTGAGAGCACCCGCACCGGCCGGACGATCGGCATCTATCCCGAGACCAAGCATCCGATCTTCCATGCCGCGATCGGACTGGCGCTCGAAGACCGTTTGCTCGACCTGCTGAAGGCCGCCGGCTGGACCGAAAAATCCTCGCCCGTCATCATCCAGAGCTTCGAGACGGCCAACCTCAAATATCTGCGGACGAAGACGCAGCTTCGCCTCGTCCAACTCGTCGATGCCGACGATGTCGACAAGGATGGCGGCATCGTTCTCGCCGCGCCCTTCGACAAGCCCTATGATTTCGTCGTCACGGGCGACAAGCGGACCTTCAAGGATCTGGTGACGGCCGAGGGACTGAAGGAGATCAGGACCTATGCCGACGGCGTCGGTCCCTGGAAGCCATACATCCTCGCCGGCAAGCAGATGATCGGCGCGGACGGCAAGCCGGAAGACCTGAACAAGGACGGCAAGATCGACGAGCAGGACCGCGTGCTGATCGCGCCGACCAATGTCGTGCGGGACGCCCATGCTGCCGGGCTCTTCGTTCACACCTGGACTTTCCGCAGCGAGCCCAAGCGCCTCGCCTCGAACTTCAAGGGCGACCCGGCGGCGGAATACAAGGCGTTCTTCGCTCTCGGCGTCGACGGGCTGTTCTCGGATTTCCCGGACCATGCCGTGAAGGCGCGTGGCAGGTAAGCCGCCAGGGTTCGACATGCCGGCGCGGCTTGCCCAGTTCCGGCAGGCGGCGTAAACCCCCGCGACCTGCCGGAAGCGGCGCGGTTGCCTTGCTCGCGCCCGAAAGGCGCGTCACAGCGGCGCGCCTGCGCATGCCACGCATCGCGACAGGCTCTCCGCCGCATCCGGCGACAAGACTTCAAGCGCGGCCCTGGCTGGTCGCGAGGATCGCCGATGGTTTCGCTGACGCCCCTGTTCGACCGCCCGCTTGCATGGGCCAGCGCCGGCCATTGGCGCGCCTGCGCCCTGCTCCTGCTGCTCTCGCTTGCCGCCTTCCTGCCGGGGTTTTCGACGCTGCAACCGCTCGACCGCGACGAGCCGCGCTTCGCCCAGGCCAGCAAGCAGATGCTGGAGACCGGCGATTTCGTCGATATCCGCTTCCAGACCGAGGCGCGTCACAAGAAGCCGGTCGGCATCTACTGGCTGCAGGTCACCGCGGTGCAGGCCGGCGAGGCGCTCGGCGTGCCGGAGGCGCGCACGCAGATATGGCTCTACCGACTGCCCTCGTTGCTCGGCGCGATCGCGACCGTGCTGCTGACCTATTGGGCGTTGCTGGCTTTCGTGAGCGCGCGCCTGGCCCTGCTCGGCGCGGGGCTGATGGCGGCCTGCGTGCTGCTCGGCGTCGAGGCGCGCATCGCCAAGACCGACGCCGTGCTTGCCGCCTGCGCCGTCGCCAGCATGGGCGCGCTTGCCCGAATCTGGCTCGACTGGACGTGCTCGCTTACCTTCGTGCCTTCCCGACATACCTGGCTGGTGTTCTGGGGCGCGACCGCTCTGGCCATTCTGGTCAAGGGGCCGATCGTCCCGATGGTCTGGGGGCTGGCGATCCTCGTCCTGAGCCTCAACCAGCGCTCCTTCCGCTGGCTTGCGCCGTTGCATTTCGGCCGGGGGCTCCTGCTCTGCCTGCTGGTCGCCCTGCCCTGGTTCCTCGCGATCGCATGGAAGACCGGCGGCAGCTTCTTCGCCGAGAGCGTCGGCCAGGACATGCTCGGCAAGGTCACTGAAGGACAGGAGAAGCATTGGGGGCCTCCCGGGCTCTACCTGCTGATCTTCTTCGGCACCTACTGGCCGGCGGCCGCCTTCGCCGCGATGGCGATCCCGTTCGCCTGGGCGCGGCGGCGCGAGCCGCAGGTGCTGTTCCTGCTGGCCTGGATCGTCCCGTCCTGGCTCGTCTTCGAGGCGGTGCCGACCAAGCTCCCTCATTACGTCCTGCCGCTTTATCCGGCGATCACGGCGCTCCTGCTGCTCGCCATCGTCAACAGCGGCATCGACCGGTTCCGGCGCGGCTCGCTTTCGACCGCCGCGCTGGTCGTGATCGTGCCGCTCGCGCTGGTCGCAGCCATCGCCTATGGCAACTGGACGCTGGACGGCGCCCTGCCCCGGTTCGCCTTGCCGTTCCTGCTGCTGGCCTTGCTTGCGGCGTGGCGCGTCTTTGCAGCCTTTCGCCGTGAAGATTTCGAGGGCGCGCTCTGGCGCGGCGTGGCGGCGAGCCTGCTGCTCGGCATCGGCGTCTACGGCTTCGCGGTCGAGAGCCTGCGCTCGTTCAAGCTCTCGCCGCGACTGGCCGAGACGGTCCGCGCCATCGGCTGTGCCGATCCGGCCGTCATCACGGTCGGCTACCGCGAGCCGAGCCTCGTCTTCCTCGTGGGCACCGACCTGGCGATGGGCTATGACGGACAGGCTGCGGCCGCCTTCCTGAACCAGCCCGGCTGCCGGATCGCTCTGGTGGAAAGCCGGGCGATGGCTGGCTTCGAGGCGGCTCTCGCGCAGCTCGCTTTGGCGCCACGCCTTGCGACGACGATCAACGGCTTCAATCTCAATGGCGGCCGCAAGCTCGCCATCGGCGTTTTTGTCCGTCAGTAAAGCTGGCTGAATACGCCTTGCCCCGCCCGCCGGCTTGACGCAGTTTGCGCGCCGCCCCTCCGGAATGCCGTTTTGACCGAGATCACCTCCCGCACCCCGCCGCTGCTCAGCATCGTCGTTCCGCTCCGCAACGAAGTCGGCAATGTCGGGCCGCTGCTCGCCGGCATCGAGGCGGCCTGTGCCCCGCTCGGAACCTTCGAGGTCGTCTGCGTCGATGACGGTTCCAGCGACGGCACGCCGCAGGCGCTGCGCGATCTCGCCGCCGCGCGCGACTGGCTCGTCATCGTCACCCACGCACAATCCTGCGGGCAGAGCGCGGCGGTGCGCAGCGGCGTGCGCCGGGCGCAGGCCCCGGTCGTAACCACGCTCGACGGCGACGGCCAGAACGACCCGGCCTTCATCCCGGCGATGGTCGCGGCTCTCAACGAGGCCGGGCCGGATGCCGGGCTTGTCCAGGGCCAGCGCGTCGGGCGCAAGGACACCGGCTTCAAGAAGCTGCAATCGCGCATCGCCAATGGCGTGCGCGGGCGCATCCTGAAGGACGGCACGCGCGACGCCGGCTGCGGGCTGAAATGCTTCCGCCGCGAGGCCTATCTCGCCTTGCCCTATTTCGACGCGCTGCACCGCTTCATGCCCGCGCTGATGGTGCGCGAGGGGTTTCGCGTCGTCCATATCGACGTGCGAGACCGGCCGCGCCTGACCGGGGTCTCGAACTACGGCTTCTTCGACCGGCTCTGGGTCGGCATCGTCGATCTCGTCGGCGTCTGGTGGCTGATCAGGCGGCGGCGGCGCGTGCCGCAGATCATCGCAAGCGAGACGGAGGCGCGGCCATGATCATCTCGATCGGACACGCCATCTCCGACTACATCTACGACGTCTTCGTGCTGAAATTCGACTTCTGGCTCGCCTTCGGCATCGTCGCGCAACTGCTCTTCACCGCCCGCTTCCTGGTGCAGTGGCTCGCCAGCGAGCGCGAGGGCAATTCGGTGATGCCGCTGTCCTTCTGGTATTTCTCGATGGCGGGCGGGCTGATGACGCTGGTCTACGGCATCGTCAGGCGCGAGCCGATCATCATCATGGGCCAGGCGCTGGCCATGGTGATCTACACCCGCAACCTGATCCTGATCTTCCGCAATCGCCGCAGGCGCGGGGACGCGCCTGCGGCGGACCGGTCAGGCTGAGGCGCGCAGACGCGCAAAGCCGGCGTCGAGATCGGCCTTCAGATCCTCCAGATCCTCCAGCCCGATATGGAGACGGATCGTCGGCCCCTGGAAAGACGGCACGGTCGCGGTGCGGTAGGGCTTGCAGTCGAAGGGCAGCGCGAGGCTCTCATAGCCGCCCCAGGACGCGCCCATGCCGAACAGCGCCAGACCGTCCAGCATCGCGCCGACCGCCTTCATCGAAACCGGCTTCAATTCGATCGCAAACAGCGACGAAGCGCCGGTGAAATCGCGCGTCCAGAGGGCGTGGCCCGGATCCGAGGGCAATCCCGGATGCAGCACGCGGGCGACCTCGGGACGCTGTTCCAGCCAGCGCGCCATTTCCAGCCCCGCCGGCATCTGCTCCTTCAGGCGAAGCTGCATGGTGCGGATGCCGCGCAGGGTCAGGAAGGCGTCCTCCGGCGCAATGATGATGCCGAGCAGGTCCCAGGCGTCCTTCAGGCGCTTGTAGAGTTCGGGCGTGCGGGCGGAGACGGTGCCGATCAGCACGTCGGAATGGCCGGCATAGTATTTCGTGCCTGCCTGCACCGAGATGTCGACGCCTGCCTTGTGGCTGTCGAAGAACAGCGGCGTCGCCCAGGTGTTGTCCATCATCACGAGGATGTCGCGCGCGCGGGCGGCCGCCACGATCGCCGGAATGTCCTGCATCTCGAAGGTCTGCGAACCGGGCGCCTCGGTCCAGATCGCCCTCGTGTTGGGCTTGAACAGCGTGCCGATGTGGCCGCCGATCGCGGGGTCGTAATAATCGACCGAGATGCCCAGACGCGGCAGCAGCTTGTCGCAGAAATTGCGCATCGGACGGTAGACGCTGTCGGTCACGAGCATGTGGTCGCCGGCCGACAGGGTCGCCAGCACCGGCAGGGTGCAGGCCATCAACCCCGATGAACAGACCACCACGCCGGCCCCGCCCTCGATCGTATTCAGCGCCGCCAGCAGCGCGTCGATCGTCGGATTGCCTTGCGTGCCATAGGTGTAGCGCGCCTTGCGGGCGAGAAAGTCCTCGGTGTTCGGATAGATCACCGTCGAGCCGCGCACGATCGCCGGGTTTACGAAGCCGTAGCTGTCGGCCGGGTCGCGCCCGGCCAGAACGAGGCGGGTCTTCTCGCGCAGGCGCGCGAAGTCGGACGGAGGCAGCTTTTTCATGGAACCGGCTGGCTTGAGAGGTGGCAGGAGGGGCGCTGGTCAGGCTTGACCACCTTTTGAAACTCGCATGTGATGCGAAGGCTGGAAAGAGGCGCTGCCGTGGGCGGCTTTGCTTGACGCTCATGCACGGCTCTGGCAATCGACTCAGGCGGGACGTCGCTTAATTTCTGTGCAGGCGAGCCGGATCAAACCGGATGTCGCATCAAGGGGACAAATCGCCTGCAGGCCGACCCAAAGACCACCTCAACGGGAGAGAGTTTGATGAAAAAGTTCTTTGCAGCCGCGATCGCAGGGCTTGGGCTCGCGGTCACCGCCTCGGCGGTATCGGCGCAGGCGCCTTCCACCCTGGCGCAGGTCAAGCAGCGCGGGATGCTGAACTGTGGCTCCAACACCGGCCTCGCCGGTTTCGGCGTGCCTGATGCCCAGGGCAACTGGCAGGGCCTTGATGTCGAGTATTGCCGCGCGGTTTCCGCGGCGATCTTCAACGACCCCAACAAGGTCAAGTTTATCCCGCTTTCGGCCAAGGACCGGTTCACGGCCCTGCAGTCGGGCGAGGTCGATCTGCTCGTCCGCAACTCGACCTGGACGATGACGCGCGACGCCTCGCTCGGCATCGTCTTCACCGGCGTGAACTACTATGACGGCCAGGGCTTCATGGTCCGCAAGAAGCTCGGCGTCACCTCCGCCATGCAGCTTTCGGGCGCCTCGGTCTGCACGCAGCAGGGCACGACGACGGAACTGAACCTCGCCGACTATTTCCGCGCCAACAACCTGAAATACGAGGTCGTCGCCTTCGCCTCGTCGGACGAGACGATCAAGGCCTATGACGCCGGCCGCTGCGACGCCTTCACCACCGACGCGTCGGGCCTCTATGCCGAGCGCCTGAAGCTGACGGCTCCGGACGAGCATATCGTCCTGCCCGAGATCATCTCGAAGGAGCCGCTCGGCCCGTCGGTGCGCAACAACGACTCAGGTTGGTTCAACCTGGTGAAGTGGGTCCACTACGCCATGATCAACGCCGAAGAACTCGGCGTGACCAAGGCCAATGTCGACGAGATGCTGAAGTCGCCCAATCCGGAAATCAAGCGTCTGCTCGGCACCGAGGGCAAGTTCGGCGATACCATCGGCCTGACGCCCGACTGGGTTGTCCGCATCGTCAAGCACGTCGGCAACTACGGCGAGAGCTTCGAGAAGAACGTCGGCCAGGGCTCGCTGCTGAAGATCGCGCGCGGCCAGAACGGCCTGTGGACCAAGGGCGGCCTGCAATACGCTCCGCCGGTCCGCTGAGACCAGAAGGGCGCCGGTCAAACCGGCGCCCTTTCACTTTCCATCGCTGCAATTGGCCGGTCGAACGCCGGGAGGAGGAGAGCCAGACTAGGGGTTGCTTGGTCCGGGATTTGCAAGGTCACCGAGAACGGGCATCAACCCGTTCCGACAACAGGGGAAACAAACATGAATAAATTCGTCGCCGCCGCGCTCGCTGGCGCGGCTATGACTGTCAGCGTCGGAGCGGCCCAGGCCCAGACCGGAACGCTCGCCCAGGTCAAGAACCGCGGCATCCTGCATTGCGGCTCCGGCACCGGCCTCGCAGGCTTCGGTCTTCCGGACGCCCAGGGCAACTGGAGCGGTATCGACGTCGATGTCTGCCGCGCCGTCGCCGCCGCCGTCTTCAACGATCCGCTCAAGGTCAAGTTCATCCCGCTCTCGGCGAAGGATCGCTTCACCTCGCTCCAGTCGGGCGAGGTCGATCTCTTGTCGCGCACCACCACCTGGACGATGTCGCGCGATACGTCGCTCGGCCTGAACTTCGCCGGGGTGAATTACTATGACGGCCAGGGCTTCATGGTCCGCAAGAAGCTCGGCATCGACTCGGTGCTCAAGCTGGGCGGCGCCTCGATCTGCACGCAGCAGGGCACGACGACCGAACTCAACCTCGCCGACTATTTCCGCGCCAACAATCTGAAATACGAGGTCGTCGCCTTTGCCAGCAACACGGAGACGGTCAAGGCCTATGAATCGGGCCGCTGCGACGCCTTCACCACGGACGCCTCCGGCCTCTACGCAGAACGGCTGACTCTTTCGGCGCCGGCGGACCACATCGTCCTGCCGGAGATCATCTCGAAGGAGCCGCTCGGCCCCGTCGTGCGGCACGCCGACGACAACTGGCTCGACGTCGTGAAATGGACGCAGTTCGCCATGGTCAATGCCGAGGAACTCGGGGTGACCAAGGCCAATGTCGACGAGATGCTGAAATCTCCCAACCCCGAGATCAAGCGCCTGCTCGGCACCGAGGGCAAGTTCGGCGAGGCGATCGGCCTGACCAATGACTGGGCCTATCGCATCATCAAGCATGTCGGGAACTACGGCGAAAGCTTTGAGCGCAATGTCGGCTCCGGTTCGCTGTTGAAGATTGCCCGCGGCCAGAACGCGCTGTGGACCAAGGGCGGCCTGCAGTACGCGCCACCCATCCGCTGATCGCATCAACGGCGCGCGAAGGGCTCGCGCGCCGTTTTTTTCCCCTGCTGAAACCGGACACGTCCACGACGTCGGAGACCGGCCTTCCACAGGCCGGTCTCACGGGACACTCGCATCAGACGACAAGAAAAAAGGGCGTAACAGGTGACGACCATTCCGACCGAGACGAGACAACCCGGCAAGGCCTCGCTGCTCTACGACCCCAAGATCAGAGGCTACGCCTACCAGCTCCTGCTGCTCGCGGTCGTCGGTTTCCTGATCTGGTCGGCAGCCTCCAACGCCATCGAGAACCTGCGCGCCCAGAAGATCGCGTCCGGCTTCGGCTTCTGGCACAATGCGGCCGGCTTCGACGTCAACCAGAAGCTTATCCCCTTCAGCGCCTCTGGCAGCACGTATGGTGAGGCCTTCTATGTCGGCCTGCTGAACACGCTGCTGGTGGCGTCGATCGGCATCGTGCTCTCGACCTTCCTCGGCTTCTTCGTCGGAGTGGCTAGGCTCTCGAGCAACTGGGTGCTGGCCAAGCTCGCGATGATCTATGTCGAGGTCATCCGCAATCTGCCGCTGCTGCTGCAACTGTTCTTCTGGTACAATGCGGTGCTGAAGCCGCTGCCTGACGCACGCAACTCGATCGCTCTGCCGGGCTCGATCTTCCTGAACAATCGCGGCCTGATCATGCCGAACCCGCAGTTCGGGCCGGCCTTCCAGGCGGTCGTGGTCGCCTTCTTCCTCGCCGCGTTCGCGGCCATCGCCTTCTACATCTGGTCGAAGCGCCAGCAGGAGCGCACCGGCAAGCAGTTTCCCAACGGCCTGATCACGCTCGGCCTGATTCTCGGCGTGCCGCTGATCGTCTATTTTCTCGCCGGGCAGCCGCTCGCCTTCGACCTGCCGCAGCAGGGCCGCTTCAACCTGACCGGCGGCCTGCAGATCTACCCCGAATTCGTGGCGCTGCTGATCGGCCTGACCACCTACACCGCCGGCTTCATCGCCGAGGTGGTGCGCGCCGGCATTCTGGCCGTCTCGCGCGGACAGACCGAGGCCGCCAATGCGTTGGGCCTGCGCGCCGGGCCGACGCTCAAGCTCGTGGTCATCCCGCAGGCAATGCGGGTCATCATCCCGCCGCTGACCTCGAACTACCTCAACCTGACCAAGAACTCCTCGCTGGCGGTGGCGATCGGCTATCCCGATCTCGTGCAGGTCTTCACCGGGACCGTGCTGAACCAGACCGGCCAGGCCGTCGAGGTCGTTGCCATCACCATGGCGGTCTACCTGACGATCTCACTCGTCACCTCGCTGTTCATGAACATCTACAACAAGCGCATGGCGCTGGTTGAACGGTGAGGGCGCCACGATGACCGACGCTACGCTCGAAAATGCACCATACGCCTTCGTCCGCAAGGAGACGCTGCCGCAGGAAACCCCGCCGCTTTCGGTGGCGGGCCCGATCGCCTGGGTCAGGGCCAACCTGTTCTCCGGGCCGGTCAATTCGCTGATGACGCTGGTCTGCATCTACATCGTCGTGACCAGCGTGCCCGACCTCGTGCGGTTCTATTTCATCGACGCCGTCTGGAGCGGCACGAACCGCGACGCCTGCCTCGCCGACAAGGTCGGCCGGCCGGTCGGCGCGTGCTGGGCCTATATCGCCGACCGCTACCAGTACTTCATCTACGGCTCCTATCCGGTGCCGCAGCGCTGGCGCGTCAACATCGTCTTCGCGATGTTTGCGCTCGGCATCGTCTGGCTGCTCTGGGACCGGATGCCGCTTAAGAAAGTCGGCTTCTTCTTCTTCTTCGTAGTGCTGCCGATCAGCGCCTATCTGCTGCTGCTGGGCGGCCCGGCGGCCGAAGGATTCCTGCGCACGCTCCTGATCGTCACTTTCGCGTTGATGGCGATCTATCTCGTGCTCTCCTTCGTGCCGGGCCTCGCGCGGTTCTGGATCGGCCCGGCCTTCCTGACCGTCGAGGAGGCCCTGCCGCCGTGGAAGCGGTTCTACCGGATCAAGCGGCTGATCCTGCTCTCGCTTGTCGTGCTCGGGCTGATCGCGATCCTGGCCGACACCGCAGGCCTGCCCCGCGTCGACACCGGCCTCTGGGGCGGCATGGTGGTGACCTTCCTGATCTCGGCGGTCGGCATCGTCTTCTCGCTGCCGCTCGGCGTCATGCTGGCGCTCGGCCGGCGCTCGCGCCTGCCGATCATCCAGTTCCTTTCGGTGGTCTTCATCGAGTTCGTGCGCGGCGTGCCGCTGATCACCGTGCTGTTCATGGCCAACACCATGCTGCCGCTCTTCGTGCCGCAGGAATATTCGCCCGACCGGCTGCTGCGGCCGCTGGTCGGCGTGGCGCTGTTTGCCGCCGCCTATATGGCCGAAGTGATCCGCGGCGGCCTGCAGGCGATCCCCAAGGGCCAGTACGAGGGCGCGATGTCGCTCGGCCTCGGCTACTGGAGCATGATGCGGCTGATCATCCTGCCGCAGGCGCTGCGGATCGTGATCCCCGGCATCGTCAACACCTTCATCGGGCTGTTCAAGGATTCGACGCTGGTCACCATCGTCGGCATCTTTGACTTCCTGCGCACCATCGAGGCCACCCTGGTCGATCCGACCTGGGCCACGCCGACCACGCGGGCGACCGGCTATGCCTTCGCTGCGGTGTTCTATTTCCTGTGTTGCTGGGGCATGTCGCGCTACTCGATTGCGGTCGAGAAACGCCTTGCCGCCGGCCAGCGTCGCTGAAGAGGGTTCATCATCATGGCTATGGCAGAAATGAAGACGAGCGATCGTCCCGCCGCGCTCAAAGCGACGTCGCTGAACACCGAAACCGCCGTCGAGATGGTCGGCGTCAACAAATGGTATGGCGAGTTCCACGTCCTGCGCGACATCAACCTGAAAGTGTCGCGCGGCGAGAAACTCGTCATCTGCGGCCCGTCCGGCTCGGGCAAATCGACCATGATCCGTTGCATCAACCGGCTGGAAGAGCACCAGAAGGGCTCGATCATCGTCGACGGCACGGAGCTTACCAACGACCTCAAGAAGATCGACGAGATCCGTCGCGATGTCGGCATGGTGTTCCAGCACTTCAACCTGTTCCCGCATCTGACGATCATGGAGAACCTGTCGCTGGCGCCGATCTGGGTCCGCAAGATGCCCAAGAAGGACGCCGAGGAAATCGCGATGCACTACCTGACCCGCGTCAAGATCCCCGAGCAGGCGCATAAGTATCCGGGCCAGCTCTCCGGCGGCCAGCAGCAGCGCGTCGCGATCGCCCGCTCGCTCTGCATGAGCCCCAAGATCATGCTGTTCGACGAGCCGACCTCGGCGCTTGATCCCGAAATGGTCAAGGAGGTGCTCGACACCATGGTCTCGCTCGCCGACGAAGGCATGACCATGCTTTGCGTCACCCACGAAATGGGCTTCGCCCGCCAGGTCGCCGACCGGGTGATCTTCATGGATGCGGGCCAGATCGTCGAGATGAACGAGCCCAACGAGTTCTTCAAGAACCCGCAGCACGAGCGCACCAAGCTGTTCCTCAGCCAGATCCTGCACTGAACTACACGCCCCCTGCCCCGCGGTGCGCTGCACCGTCGGATCGATCTCCTCGCGGCGCGCCGGTCAAACCAGCGCGCCGTTTCGTCATGGCTGCGGCGCGTTCGCATCCTGCCGGAACCACGCCGGTTCGCCTCGAAGGAACAATTTCCGCGCAGGCTGGTTGTCAGGTGTCTAAGGGAGGACAATTTTAATGAAACGCTTCATTCCGGCCATTCTCGCTGCGGTTCTGCTCAGCGGCTCGGCCTATGCCCAGACGATCAATCTCGGGCCGGGCGGTCAGCGTCGATCCGAGGGGGCCGCGCGAGCGCGCCATCGATCGCGACGACCGACGCGAGATGCGGATGCGCCAGCGTGAGCGCGCCGAGCGTCGCGAGTATCGCGCCGAGCGTCGGGGACGCGACTGCCGCGTCGTGACGACCCGCACCGAGACGCCGCGCGTCGTCGTCCGTCGCGAGACGCGCGTCTGCGATTGATCGGTCTCAGGGCGGCTCCGAAGCCGACCGACTGATACCATAAAGCCGGCCATCATTCCTTTGAGGAACGATGGCCGGCTTTTTTGCGTCCAGTCATCTGGCCCTGATTTGAAATCCGTTTAACGTGCGGTCGCCCGGGCGCTCGCTGCAGGCCTCGGGACTGTCGCTTGCAGATTTGGGACGTCGCATGGCCGGAATCCTGATCAGCGCTGTCAAGGCTGGCTGTCTCGGCCTGATCATCGGACCGCTGATTGCCGTCGTTCTGGTCTTCGGCGCGATGATCTTCGACCCCAAATGCGGCGTGGGCGATTCCGGCGGTTGCGCCATGGGCGTGGTCACCGCCCCGATCGCGGTCGCGCTGCCGAGTTTCGCGCTGTTCTTCGCAATCGGCCTGTTACGCGCCCTGTGGCGTCGGCGTCCCGCCGATCCGAAAGCAAGCATCGCAAAACTGCGCAACTGGGGTCGCGAGGATTGAATGCGAGCGCAGCGAACGCAAAAAGCTGCCTGCACGGATCGTGTGCAAGGACAATGGCGCGCCTGGCTGGATTCGAACCGTGGACCAGCAGCTGAGAAGGCGCCGGAGAACGTACGCATGCACTCTCACACAGTGCGGGTCAGCCTGCAGCGGGACGGCCAGCGCCGCGAGCAGCACAGAGCTGTCGCGAAACGCGCCGACCAATCCGAAGCACAACAGCAGCACAGCCTCGAGCAGCCACGAGGCCGCCAAGGACGAGACCGAAGCTGTCCAGCGCGAGATTGTCCGCGATCGCCGAGACGCTCCCCGACATGTGCGAGGTGTACTGGCCGATGGCCAAGAATCCGCCTGCACTCGCAGCGCCCGCGATGAAGCCCAGGGTCAGCGCCCGAAGCGCGTCGCTCGCGTCGTTGCGTTCCTGCGCGGTCATGTGCCAGCAGCGGCGAGCCGCGCGGCCCTTCCGAACCCGTCTTCGGCGTGCTTCATGGCGGCGTCGAAGGCTGGACCGGGCTGGAACCGTCCATCACGTGCGGCCCAGCGAATGATCCCGATGAGAGCGCATCAGTCTCAAAGCAGCTATGGCGTGGCGGTCATAGCCTGATCAGTTGTCTGCCGGGACATTCCGGAAATGATCAGCGCGCTCGACGAGATCGACCATGAGCGAGGCAGCGCGGATCGTCAGCGGGTGCGGCGTGGAGCCGGGCTTGGGTAAGATGTAGCCGGCCATCGCTCGCGCCAATTCGCATTGCCGCTGCGGCGCTTCCGCGAGCAGCGCGATCATCAGGTTCTCCAAGGCGATGACGCGAATGCGAAGCTGAATCACCTCGCGGCCTGTCAGATCAGGCACCTCATGGCGGACGTCGCCCGATCCAAGCTCGCCGGAGACGGCGCTCGTCTGAGGCCCGGACGGCGTCGCGCCGCCTTCATTGTCCCATCGCGACAGTGCACGCTGGCGTCGCCGCGTCTGCTCCACGTTTTGGTTATCGAGCTCGGACATCGGATTTCTCCTATCGCATGGCTGATCGATTCTGTTGAAGCAATCGGAGCCGATCGCAGCGCGCATCAAGGCACGGGCGCCGTCTTGCCAGGCGGAGCGCCGACGCCGCCGGGTGCCTGGGGGCCATGGGGATATTCAGGACTGTGTGAGTGAGTCGACATGTCGTCGTTTGGCTGGCCGACGACGCCACCGGCTCCATAGAAGCCCGCATGCAGGCCCCAGTAGCCCGTCACGAACACGATCAGCGCAGCCGCCAGCCCGGCCGGCACGCCTGCGAAGGCGCGCTTCAGCGCCGGCAGGAAATGCACCTCGCGTTCGTGGTCGATCGCGATCAGCACGAGCACCGCCATGATCAGGGCATGGCCGACCATGTCGATACGCCCGAATGGATAGACCGCAATGTTGAAAATGATCAACAACGAGATTGCCGACAGGCGCCGCACCAGCGGCGTCCAGATCAGGCCGAAGCCAAGCGTGAACTCGGCGACGCCGGCCATCGGAATGAACATGTCGCGCGGCATGCCAAGTGTCAGGAACGGCTTTTCCAGAACGAGCGGATGGAACCACGCCGGATAGGCGAACTTTTCGAGAGAAGACCACATCAGGGCAATTGCGACCGCCCAGCGCAGCACTTCGAAGCGGTGGCGCCGCCATTCCGGCCTGTTGGAGGCCTCCAGCACGAGATAGGCGGCGACGCCGACGCCGAGCGCGAGATAGTCGAGCAGATGGAAGAAATCGTAGTCCCGCAGCGCCAGGACCCAGAGGCCTATGATGCCGGCGGCCGAAAACGGCATCGTCTTGCGTGAGAAGATGCCGGCTGCGATCAGGAGCTGCGCCCAGGAGACCCATTCCGACGGCGTCTTCAGATCCGGCGTCAGGTAGACGCCGCCGACCGCGAAGATCGCCACGAAAAAGGCTGCCGTGGTCACGCGCATGAAATCGTCGGCGCGCATCCAGAGCGGGTTCGAGATCCGGTCCATGCCGGCAAGGATCACCTCGCCGGTTGCGCTGCGCTCGACAAAGCGGGTTGCGAGGAAGAACCCAAGGACCAGGACGATGGCGCACCAGAACCAGAGATTGCTCAGCGTCACGCCAACCGGCTGCGGCGCCGCCCCGACGATGTAGGGCGCAAACCATTTGACGTGGGCCTGCGCGGGCGCGAGCCAGACCGAAGCGCAGATCACCATCACGAGGCCAAAGAATCGGCGAGGCAGCACCGAGCTTGTTCCGCCGAAGCGCCGATCGATGGGGCGCGCCTTTGTCATTGTCATAATGAACTTTCTGAGGGTCACGAGGTCATGGACCTTGCGTCGTCACGGCAGGTGGCGCGGCGACGCTGACTGCCTGACGATGTGGCTTTGGGAGCAGTCGTCGCGGGCACGGAGCGCAATCAGTCCATTGTGGGTGACGCGCCAGTGATTGCCCTGCGGCTCGACCAGTCCGCGCAATCGCAGGACACGCAAAACGCTGTCGTCGAAGATGAATCGCCGTGTCCGTTCTTCGACACTTTCGAGCGCGATCCATTCCGGATCGGTCATGTCGAACGCGCTATTTGGCTCGATGAGCTGATCTTTCACGCGTCTCTCTGTGGTCTATTTCACGAACGACGGACGTAGAGTCATCCCTCGCCCCGAGGACAATGGACAATCGATGCAGCCTGTTTCGGCCAGATCATAACTGTCCGTGCGTTTGGCGTGGGAGGCTCGGAAACTACTCATAGCCCCTGCTCGTCTGCATTTTGCCGATCTCTGTGGCACAAAACGCGATCGAACCGCCTGCCGCGGCTGCAGTTACCGGCATGCGTGGCCTTGGGTAGTTTCCGAGCCTGCCGCCACCTCGATCGCGCAGGTATCGCTTGAGGCGCTGGCGTAGCGCCGTCGGCTAATCTCGCCGTCGATGGTCAGCAAGCCAGCGCGTCGTGCTGAAACGCAGCGCAAGGATTGTGATCGATGACGCCCGCTAGAGACCAATCGCGCCTCGCCTGTTACGCAAGCATCATGATCCCGATCAATCTCGGACCGAATTCAGACGGGCCGGTAAAGGTCGCGGCTTCTCTCGCCGACGGCTACTGCAGCCGCCTGATCGGCGTTGCCGCCGAGAACATGGTCGTCCCCTACTACGGCGATGGCATCGCAGCTGTTGACGCCATGATGATCGAAAGCGCGAGAGCGACAAACGCCGATAATCTCTCGAAGGCCGAGGCTATATTTCGCGAGGCGGCCGGGCGGACCCATGCGGTCGAGTGGCGTTCCGCCACCTGCGATCTTCGCGACTTCGTTCTGTCGCAGGCTCGCGCAGCCGATCTGGTCGTGCTCGCGCGGCAGGGCCCGACCGATTCGACCCAGGGCAATATGGCGCTCTCGCCCGGCTCCCTCGTCATGGATCTCGGGCGACCGATACTCGTCGTACCACCTCGCGTTGAAAGCCTCTCGGCCAAGCGCGTGGTGATCGCCTGGAAGAACACGCGCGAAGCCCGGCGTGCCGTTTGGGACGCACTGCCCCTGCTGATGCGGGCCGAACTCGTCACGATCACGTCGATCGGCGACGATGCCGAGAAACAGGGGACGAACGATGTCTGCCAGTATCTGGTCGAGCACGGCGTCTCCGCGCGCGCGGTGCTGCGCCTGGGGGAGAACAAATACCCCGTCGAGGAACTCAAAGAACTCGTTGTGCAGGAAGGCGCCGATCTCATCGTTGCGGGCGCATATGGTCACAGTCGAACGCGCGAATGGATTTTCGGCGGGCTGACGAACGATCTGCTTGAAGGCACGCCGGTCTGCTGCCTGATGTCCCACTGAAGGACGGGCGCCATGGCAACCTGCAATGACCGCGACAACGCGCTATGCGACGCCAGGCCTTTGAATGAAGAGACGCTCGCGTTGATCCAGAGGTACTGGAGCGCTGCGAACTATCTCTCGGTCGGCCAGATCTATCTGCTGGACAATCCCCTGCTGCGCGAACCGCTCAAACCCGAGCACGTCAAACCAAGGCTGCTCGGCCATTGGGGCACGACGCCGGGACTCAAGTTCATCTATGCGCATCTGAACCGGCTGATCGCGACGCGCGATCTTGACATGATCTATGTCTGCGGACCCGGCCATGGCGGGCCGGGCATGGTCGCCAATACCTATCTCGAAGGCTCCTACAGCGAGACCTATCCCGACATCGCGCGCGATGCCGAAGGGCTGCGCAAGCTCTTTCGCCAGTTCTCGTTTCCCGGCGGCATCCCGAGCCATGCCGCGCCCGAAACGCCGGGCTCGATCCATGAGGGTGGCGAGCTGGGCTATGCGCTGGTCCATGCGTTCGGCGCCGCTCTCGACAACCCCGACCTGATCGTCGCCTGCGTCGTCGGCGATGGCGAGGCCGAAACCGGCCCGCTCGCCGCGTCCTGGCACTCCAGCAAATTCCTGAGCCCCGTCCATGATGGCGCGGTGCTGCCGATCCTGCACCTCAACGGCTACAAGATCGCCAATCCGACGATGCTGGCGCGCATGGATCCTCAGGAACTGCGCAGCCTGTTCGTCGGCTATGGCTACGAACCCTTTTTCGTCGAGGGCCACGAGCCGGCGCTGATGCATCAGCTCATGGCTGGCGCGCTTGAGACCGTCTTCGACACGATCCGTGAGATACAGATATCCGCGCGCGATGGCGGTGCTGCGGGCCCACGGCCGCGCTGGCCGATGATCATACTGCGCAGCCCCAAGGGCTGGACAGGGCCGGATACGGTCGACGGCAAGAAGGTCGAGGACTTCTGGCGGTCGCATCAGGTGCCGATCGCCAACGCGCATGGCGACGCGGCGCATCTCCAGTTGCTCGAGACCTGGATGCGCGGTTACGAGCCCGAGACGCTGTTCGACGGCGACGGCGCGCTGCGGCCGGAGCTCCAGGCCCTCGCGCCGACCGGCGGGCGGCGCATGGGCGCGAACCCTCATGCCAATGGCGGGCTGCTAAAGCGCGAACTCGTTCTTCCGGACTTCAGAAGGCATGGCGTCGCCGTGCCCGCCCCAGGTGGCGCCATCTCCGAGGCGACCCGCGCGATGGGCGTCTTCCTCAAGGAGGTCGTCGCGGTCAACGCGGAGGCGCGCAACTTTCGCATCATGGGTCCCGACGAGACGGCGTCCAACCGCCTGGACGCGGTGTTCGACGTCACCGAGCGCGTCTGGATGGAGCGGATCGAGCCCTATGACGTCCACCTCGCGCAGGATGGCCGCGTCATGGAGGTGCTGAGCGAGCACCTCTGCCAGGGTTGGCTGGAAGGCTACCTGCTGACCGGCCGACACGGCCTGTTCTCCTGCTACGAGGCCTTCATCCACATCGTCGATTCGATGGTCAACCAGCACGCCAAATGGCTGAAGGTGTCGCGCGAGATCCCGTGGCGGGCGCCGATCGCCTCGCTGAACTATCTGCTGACCTCCCATGTCTGGCAGCAGGACCATAACGGCTTCAGCCATCAGGATCCGGGCTTTCTCGACCTCATCGCCAACAAGAAGGCCGCCATCGCCCGGATCTATCTGCCGCCGGACGCCAACTGCCTGCTTTGGGTCACCGACCACTGCCTGCGAACCTACAACCGCATCAACGTCATCGTCGCCGGGAAGGCCCCTGCCCCGCAATGGCTGACGATCGAGCAGGCGGCGATCCACTGCGCGGCCGGCGTCGGCATCTGGACCTGGGCCGGCACCGAGGCGGACGGATCGGAGCCCGATGTCGTCATGGCCTGCGCCGGCGACGTGCCGACGATCGAGACGCTGGCTGCCGTCGCCCTGCTGCGAGAGGCCCTGCCAACGCTCAAGATCAGGGTGGTCAACGTGGTCGATCTGATGACCCTGCAAAGCCGCGAGCAGCATCCTCATGGGCTGAGCGACCGCGATTTCGACGACGTGTTCACCTGCGATAAGCCGGTGATTTTCGCCTTTCACGGCTATCCGCAGTTGATTCATCGCCTCACCTACGCCCGGGCCAATCATGCCCGGATGCATGTCCACGGCTATCAGGAGGAGGGCACGACCACGACGCCCTTCGACATGCTGGTGATGAATAAACTCGACCGCTTCAACCTCGCCATCGCAGTCATCGAGCGCGTACCTGGCCTAGGAGCTGCGGCCGCGCCCGTGAAACAGCGTTTCCGCGACGCGCTGATTGCCCATGCGTTCTACATCCCAGAACATGGCGAGGACATGCCGTCGATCCGGGACTGGCGCTGGCCCGATCCGGCCGATCCGGTGCAGATGCCGGCGTCGTGAGCCGCGCATCAGGCCTCAAGCGCCTTCAGCAACGCATCGATCCTGATCGTCGCGAAATTCGAAAAGGTGTCGGAGATCGCGTAAGGCAGGATGATCCGGCCGCTCTGACGCATTGCGCCGCAGGTATAGACGACATTGGGGACGTAGCCCTCGCGCTCGGACGGCTCTGGTCGGACCAAGGGCTCGCGGGAGCGTGCAATCACCTTTGACGGATCGTTCTTGTCGAGCAGCACGGCGCCGATAGCGTACTTGCGCACCGGACCGACGCCATGGGTCAGCAGTAGCCAACCCTCGTCGAGCTCGATCGGCGAGCCGCAATTGCCGATCTGGACGAACTCCCAGGGGAATTTCGGCTTCACGATCGGCTGACCACCCTCCCAGACATGCAGATCGTCTGAATAGATCAGATAGAGGTTCTCGTTGTCCTGCCGGGCGATCATGGCATATCTGCCGCCGATCTTGCGCGGGAACAGTCCCATACCTTTGTTGCGGGCAGCAGAACCCTGCAGAGGCGACATCCGGAAGGACAGAAAATCCTTGGTCTGGATCAACTCCGAGCGGATCGAGCGGCCGCTGTAGGCGGTGAATGTCGCAAAGTATGTCCGCACGCCGTCATCGTCGAATTCAACGAAGCGAGCATCCTCGATCCCGTTCGACTGGTAATGAGTGACCGGAAAGATCACGCGCTCGCTGATGTCCTCGTCGGGGGCGAAGGTGATCTCGATCGTCTCGCCTTCTGGACCCGATGCCCGACTCTGGATCAGGCCCATCGAGGCCAAGCGGGCCGGAGGATCGACCGAGACGCTGCCATCGGCCGCGATCGAGCCCGATCGGAAGGTCAAGGACGAGACATGCCCCTCGCCCACAGCGCGCAGGCTCAAAATGAAACGGTGGCCCCCTTCGGGCGCGCCCGACTGATCGGGATGGCTGACGATGCTTGGATTGAAAAGCGCGGCCGCCTCGAAGGAATATTCGTGCAGGAAATAGGCCCCGACCAGACGCTTTTGGTCCGTGGTGAAGCAGACATGGGAAGCAAATGCGCCCTCCATCTCCTCGGCGCGCGCCTCGAAAATCTCCAGAAGGTTGCGGTGCCGACCCTGGAAGTTTTCCAGCACGTCTTTCAGCAGGCTTGCCGCCACATCGGGCGCGAGACCCAGAACGCGATCGACGATATGGTTGGCGCGCGTCTTGTCGGTCGGATTGAGGTCGCGCGGTTCCGCCGCCGGGTTGAAAGGCCGAACGATGACCCGCGCGGGGTCGGGTCGCAGGTGAAAAGCCTGACGGTTGAGGAAGGTCGGCTGGGAGGACACGCTGTTCTCGATTGTGTTGGCGTCACGACAGGCTAAGCGCTCAGCACCTGCAGAGCCGCGCTCTGGGGCAGGTCTCCGGTCTCGCGCTTGAGCTGGCGCAATTCGGCAAGGCTGATGAGATAGGAGACGACGGACTCTCCACCTCTGTTCTCATTGGCACGGTCGGGGTGCAAGCCGTCGCGGCAACTTCCCGTCTCCAGATCGACCAGCGGCACCGAGAGATCGTTTTCGCCGAGGAACCAGGCGAAGGCGCGCGAGGCCTCTTGCGTCCATCCCCTACCACCCTCGGCGCGCGAAGCCGCGAGACATGCGGAAATCGTGGCCGTCGCCTCAAGCGCCTGCTGATCGAAGGGACGCGGTGGTTTACGCTTGTCGCCGAAGGTTTGCGAACCCACCGGCTGGAACGTGCTGGCCGGACCGGTCTGCAGGGCGACCAGCCAATGCAGCGAGCGCAAACCGGCCTGCAGATAGGCGGGAACGGCCAGCGCCATCCCTGTCGTGATCAGCGCCTGCGACAACCGTGCATTGTCATAGGCCAGCCCGTCCTCGAACCAGACCCAGTCGTCGGTCTCGACGGCCTCGATCAGAGCAAGCAGCTTGTCGGCCAGCGCGAATTGCATGTCACCGGCGGCCGCATCTTGAGGCTGCATCGCGCAATAGCCGTTCAGTCCAAGCAACGTGAAGGCCCAGGCGCGCGGCGACAGAAATCCCGCGACGCTTGGAAGAGCCTCCGCGAACAGGCTCGCCGCCCAGCGCCGCCGCGACAGGTTGGCGTCGGAGCGCGCGCACTCGCCGAGCGCCCAGAGCGTCCGGCCATGGCTGTCCTCCGAGCCTGCATCTTCGAGCCAGCGCCGATCGAAGCTCATGAAATTGCGGAACCGGCGGGTATCGGGATTCCAGGCGTGCTGGACGAAGGCGGCAAAGCGCGTCGTCAGGACATCGGGCAGGCTGCGCTCGCCAGGCGCACCGAGCGCGCAAGCGACCAGCAGAGCGCGCGCATTGTCGTCGACGCAATAGCCGTGGGAGCGATCGGGCACGCTATGGACGGCATGCTGGAACAGCCCGGTATCGTCGCACATGGCGAGAAAATGGCTGATCTTCATCTCCGGCAGCGCGTCTGCCACAGGAATTGCGACAGGCAGGTTTTTGCGAGCCACCAGTTTTGGGCGTTGCGGCAGGCGTGCCCGCGCGAAAACCGATAGGTAGCGTTCCGCCGTTTTCTCCCAGGTCATCGAGCGGCTGCCGGCATAGGCGCGCTGGCGCATCGACCTCAGCCTTGGCGCATCGCCGAGCAGCGCCGCGATCTGACCGCCGATGGCCTCGGCATCGCCGAACGGCACGAGGATTCCGCGGCCATCTGCGAGCAACTCCCGGGCGTGCCAATAGGGCGTCGAGACGACGGCCTTGCCCAGGCCGAAGCTGTAAGCGAGCGTGCCCGAGGTCATCTGCGCTTCGTTCAGATAGGGCGTCACATAGACATCGCATGCGGCGATGAAAGCGAGCAGCGTTGGCTGATCGACAAAACGGTCGAGGAAGACGACATGGTCCTCCACCGCCAATTCCTTGACCCGCGCGACCAGGCTCTCGCGATAGGCCTCGCCCTGCTCGCGCACGAGATTGGGATGTGTCGCGCCGAGCACGAGGTAGAGCACATCGGGCCGGCTCGCGATGATCGCCGGCATGGCGTCGATCATCACCTCGATGCCCTTGTTGGGCGAGAGCAGCCCGAAGGTCAGGATCACGGTGCGGCCGGCAAAGCCCAATTGCTTCTTGGCGTCGTCGGGCTCGACGAAAGGGAATGCCGGGATTCCGTGGGCGATGACCTCGATCCTGTCGGGCGGAACGCGATAGACGGTCTGCAGGAGTTGGCGGGCCTTTTCCGCCATGACGACGACCTTCATGGAGGCATCGACGATCTGGCCCAGGACACGCCGATAGGCCGGCGTCGGTTGCTCCAGCACCGTGTGGAGCGTCGTGACGACCGGCATCGTCAGGCGTGAAAGCAGCGCCATGACGTGCGCGCCTGCCTCCCCGCCGAAAATGCCAAACTCGTGCTGGAGCGACACGATGTCGAAGGCTTCCCCGTTCAGGAATTCGGCGGCGCGGACATAGTCCTCGACGCGGTCGTCGCGCACTTGAAACCGGACTGTAGGCGGATAGTCGTAGACGTGGCCGTGGTCGGTCATCGCCACGATGCAGGCATCCAGATGCGGGGCGGACCTGGCGATCTCCTGATACAGGTCAGTCGTGAAGGTCGCGATGCCACATCGGCGCGGCAGCGAGTTGCCGATGAAGGCGATCCTGCGTGGTGGCGTCATCGGGCATCCTCCGATGCAGCCACGACAGGCGGCGCGTGTTGCAGATGCGGGAGCGGCTGCGCCCATGCGAGCTGCGTCTGCTCGTTCATGTCGATCTCGGTGAGCAGCATCGGATCGGCGGCGCCGCCGAGATGCGCGACGAGGGCGCGAATGCCCGGCGCACCGACCTGAATCCTCGCATGCTGCGCCTGCAGATAGACCCCCTCGCCCATTGCGATACCGACGTCAGCGATGAGCGCTTCGCCTGCGATCCCCAGCACCCAGGTCTCGTGCTGGGCGAACAGTTGCCAGGCGGAATGCGCAGGCAAATCCAGAAGCTCGATCACGAAATGCGGGTTGGCCAGAAGCAGCGTTCTCGCGCGGGATAGTCGCAGCGAACATAGCTGAGGCGGCGTCGCGTCCGCTCGCGCCACAGCGATCGCATCGTCGATATGAAGCTCGCGGCCGCGGCCATAATCGAACAGCCTGAAGGTCGTGTTGCTGCGCTGCTGCACCTCGGCGAGCACGAGCCCGGCGCCGATCGCGTGGATCGTGCCAGCGGGTACGAAAATGAACTCGCCGACATGGACCGGCCGCCACTGGATCAGTGACTCGATCGAACCGTCGGCGATGCTGGCGCGCAGTTCGAGATCGGTGACCGGATGCCTGAGCCCGACCGCCACTTCCGCGCCGGAAGCCGCCGCGAGCACATACCAAGCCTCGGTCTTGCCATGAGCAAGCCCCAAGGCCTTTGCAGATGCGTCGTCAGGATGAACCTGGATCGAGAGGCGTTGGCTCGTATACAGCAGTTTCACAAGCAGTTCCGGCTCGGCGCCGAGCACGGCAGGCCGCTCGAACCAGCTTTCACCCACCATGCCATGGGCATCGGAGCGCCCGCCCCAAACTCCGCGATCGATGCAACCCCACGGCTTCTCGACGTCCCGCCGGAGAGCCTTCTCAATCGTCATCCAAGTCTCCTGACGCCGTTCGTCGAAGAGCGGCTTCGACAGCCGCGTCAGACAGATTAGCAACCTCGCGGCTTTCGCCGTCAGCGTCGGAAATTACTCAGACAGCTCGGTTTCGAAGCCGCGAGGTGTACAGGCGGGTCCCTGTCGCACGCAGCGCTCAAAAGAGCTTCACCAACTGCTTGCCAAAGTTGCGGCCCTTCAACAGGCCAAGAAGCGCCTCTGGTGCGCTCGCCAGACCGTCCGCGACGCTCTCGCGGAACTTTATTTTCCCGGCCGCGAACAACGCGCCGATCTCGTCGAGCGCCGCGGGCCAGTCGTCCATGTGCTCGGACACGATGAACCCCTGAACCTTGAGCCGCGAGATCAGGATGAGACCGGGATTGGCCATCGACAATATTGCCCCGTCATAACCTGCGATGGCGCCGCAGACCGCGATGCGTCCGTGGGCGTTCATCCTCAGCATGACCGCATCCAGCACCGCGCCGCCGACATTGTCGAAATACGCGTCGATCCCGCCCGGCGCGGCCGCTTGCAGATCGGCGGCGAGCTGGCCGGCCTTGTAGTCGACGCAGGCATCGAAGCCGAGTTCACCGGTGACGTAGTTGCACTTGACCGATCCGCCGGCGATGCCGACGACGCGACAGCCTTGATGCTTCGCCAATTGGCCGACAACGCTGCCCACGGCGCCGCTCGCAGCGCTGACCGCGACCGTCTCGCCCGCCTTGGGGCAGCAAATCCGGTTCAGCCCATACCAGGCCGTGACGCCCGGCATGCCCAGAACGCCGAGGTAAGCCGAGATGGGCGCGAGCGCCATGTCGATCTTGCGCAGATCGGAGCCGTTCGAGACGCCGTAGTCCTGCCAGCCCAGCATGGTCGCCACCGTATCGCCGGCGTGCCATTGCGGGTTGCGGCTGTCGACGACCGTACCGACCGTCCCACCACCCATGACAGCGTTCAGCGCCTGAGGCGCGGTGTAGGATTTCGTGTCGTTCATGCGGCCACGCATATAGGGATCGAGCGAGAGGAACTGGTTGCGGACCAGAACCTGCCCGTCGCCCAACGGCGCCAGCGGTGTCTCGACGCTCTTGAAGTTATCGGTCGAGGCCTCGCCCTTCGGCCGGCTCGCCAGCAGGATCTGATGGTTCATGATCGTCATCGTCGCTGGTCTCCGGGATTCACATTGGACATTGCGCGTGCAGCGTCACTGCGCCGCGAACTCGATCACGACGCGGGCGGGGACCTCGCCTTTTTGCAAGCGCTCGAAGACATCATTGCTCGCCGAAAGCGGCTGCAATTCGGAATCGGCCCTGACCTTGCCATCGGCGGCGGGAGCCAGCGCCTCGGCCATGTCCTGGCGGTTGCCGACGAAGGAGCCGCGAACGGTGATACAATCGGCCACATAGTTGGGGTCGGCCAGAATGTATGACCCCGCTCCCTCTATGCTTGGTGCGCGGCCTTTGTCCCGGTGTCACATCAATTGAAAGCACCGCCGCTCAACGGAATTCGACCGCCCCATCACCGGCGGCAACGGTCGTCCCGGCCTCTCCCTGCAGGATCGCGGCAGCGTCCTGGAGACGTCCTATTGCGGCCTTTCCGCCTGTTGACTGCACAAACCGCGTCGCGGCTTCGATCTTGGGTCCCATTGATCCGATTGCGAACTGGTCTGACTGCAGAGAATGCGCTCCGACGGTAGCGATGGCGCGCGCCGTCGGCTCTCCGAAATCGCGATAGACGGCATCGACGTCGGTCAGAAGCATCAGCATGTCGGCCTTGAGCTGGCGCGCGAGAAGCTCGCTCGCGCGATCCTTGTCGATCACTGCCTCGATGCCGATCAGACTTCCATCGTCACGCGCGACCACAGGGATGCCGCCGCCGCCCGCACAAATCACGACGACGCCGCGCTCGACCAGCAGGGCGATAACCCGAAGTTCCAGGATTTCGAGCGGTTCCGGCGACGCCACGACGCGACGCCATTTGTACCCGTCGCGAGCGAACTGCCAGCCGCGCTGCGCCGTGATGTGCTGGCTCGTCAGCTCGTCATACATCGGGCCGATCGGCTTGGTCGGATTCGTGAAGGCCGGATCGGCTGGATCGACGCGAATCTGGGTCAGCAGCGTCGCCATCAAGGCGCTGTCAGGCAGCAGATTGCCGAGTTCCTGTTCGATCAGGTAGCCGATCATGCCGTCGGTCTCCGCGCCGAGAATATCGAGCGGATAGGCGCCGTCCTTTGGGCCGGCGGCGGCCTGCAGCGCCAGCAGTCCGACCTGAGGGCCGTTGCCATGCGTGATGATGAGCTGGTGCCCCTGCCCGATCAGAGCAGCCAGCGGCGCAGCCGCAAGCCGGATGTTGGCGCGCTGCGTCTTAGCGGTCATGGCCTCGCCGCGCTTCACCAGCGCGTTGCCGCCCAGTGCGATCACGAGACGCATCGCGGCCACCCTGAGACACTCGGGATGAAGATGGCACTGATCGTCCGCATGCGGTTCTCCTCCTGTTGAAACATCGAAGGCCGCGCAGATTGTCGATCGAGGGTAGCCATCGACGCGTCCCTGATCGTGGCCGTCGATCGACTCCATGCTGGACCTAGGTGATCGAGGACCGCGCTGCGGGAGGTTTGGAAACTACTCACTCCAGGCCGCCGAACTGCTGGCGACGGCACGCGCGATGGCGGAGACCAGTTCGGCTTCCATGAAGGGCTTCTGGAGGATGATGGCTCGTGAACAGAGCCCTTCGGGGTTCAACCGATCGCCGCTGACGAAGAGATGGGGGATGAAGCCCTCGCGGAGTATCCGCTCGACTGCTGTGACGCCACTGCCCTGGCGCAGCCGCGCATCGACGATCATCAGCTCGGGCCTGTTTGCAGCGGCGGCAGCCACCGCGCCGTCTTCGGTCGCCTCAATGGCAATGACATCGTGTCCGAGTTCCCGCAGAACTTCGGCAAGGAGCGTCCCGATGACGGGTTCATCCTCGACAACCAGCACCTGGAGCGATTGCATCACGGAAAATTCCTGCTGGCACCTTTTCGACCAAGTCCCGGAACGAAACTGCGCTGCAGGCCGTTCAGATGATAGCGCGACGTGCAGGGGCGAGGTCTGAAACAGACCTTAACCGGCGTTCAACCGGTAGCAGCAGGATCGGAAAATACTCACGTCGCGCAGCGGCAGGTATTTCGACCGGCACGACGGACCGGATTGTTCGGCCCCATATAAAGACCCGGTTCGCGTCCGGGCGTGCTAAGAACCCCTTACGGGGCTTGCAACCAGCGCCCAGAAAGCGAAGCCCGAATGTCACGGAAGCCTTCGCCAGCCAAAGCAGCAGCCGCGAAATCCAAGCGCCGCTCGTCGCTGCCGAAGCAAAATACATCTGCCGCCAGCTCCGACGGCGTCGTGGTCGTCGCCATTGGAGCCTCGGCCGGTGGGCTCGAAGCATGTCGCAATCTGCTGGACGTCATGCCAGCCCGCCATGGCATGGCGTTCATCCTCATCCAGCATCTCGAACCGACCCACAAGAGCATGATGGTCGATTTGCTGGCCGGCCACTCGTCGATGACGGTTCTGCAAGCGGCCGATGGCGCGCACGTGGAAGGCGACCATCTCTACGTCATTCCGCCCGGCAGCTATCTGTCGGTGACCAATGGGCTCATTCATCTGTCCGAGCCGCAAGAGCGCCATGGCGCGCGACTGCCTTTCGACTTTCTGTTGCGCTCGATGGCGCAGGATTGCGGGTCTCGTGCCATCGCCATCGTGCTGTCGGGCACCGGAACAGATGGAAGCATGGGCATACAGGCCGTGAAAGAGCATGGCGGCTTCGTCATCGCCCAGGATCCTCTCGAAGCCGGCCATGACGGCATGTCGCGAAGCGCGATCGCGACCGGCGCCGTCCACCTGACCCTTCCGATTTCGGACATGCCGGCAGCGCTCATAAAAGCCGCGAAACGACCCGCAAAATCGGCGTCGCGCGCGGACACTCCTGCCAGAGAGGCTGAGGAGCCCTGGTTGGCAAGCATTGTCAAACTTCTGCGCGCGAAGACCGCGCATGACTTCACGCTGTACAAGTCCGGCACGCTGCAACGCCGTATCGAGCGTCGACGGGGGCTCTCAAGGGTCGAAACCGATGGCATGGCAAGCTATCTGGAGTTGCTGCGGCGCGATCCAAACGAGTTGAACCTCCTCGCCAAAGACCTGTTGATCCACGTTACGAGCTTTTTTCGCGATCCCAAGGCCTTCGCCCTGTTGGCCGAGACCATCATCCCGGAGTTGATCGCGAAGCATCCCAAGGACCAGCCCCTGCGCATCTGGATCGCGGGCTGCAGCACCGGAGAAGAAACCTACTCGCTCGCCATGCTTTTCCGAGAGCAGATAACAGCAGCCAAGAGCGAGATGAAGCTGCAGTTATTCGCCTCCGATGTCGATGCCGAGGCGGTTGCCAGTGCCCGGGAGGGTCTCTACTCGAACGCGATCGAGGCCGACGTTTCCCCGGAGCGCCTCGCACGCTTCTTCAGCAAGGAGGAGCAAACCTATCGGGTGCTGCCCGACCTGCGCGGCATGGTCGTGTTCACGGTCCAGGACGTGCTGGCCGACCCGCCCTTCTCGCGCCTCGACATGGTCTCATGCCGAAACCTGCTGATTTATCTGCGACCCGAGGCCCAGGCCAAGATCATCTCGTTGTTCCATTTCGCATTGCGCGAAGGTGGCATCCTTCTGCTCGGCAGTTCTGAAACGGTCGGGCAAAGCGACGGCAGATACGAAGTCATCTCGAAAACCCATCGCCTCTATCGTCATGTCGGCCGCAGCCGACCTGGCGAGGCGGGTTTCTCGTTTGGTCCAAGCGATGGCGTGCGGGCGCCGGCCCGACCGGGGCAAAGTCCAACGCAATCGCGCCAGACTGCGTTGGCCGAATTATGCCGGCGAACGGTTATCGAAAACCATGCTCCGGCGGCGGTCCTGATCAACGCTGGCCACGAGTGCCTGTACTCGCTGGGACCGACCGACCGCTACCTGCACATCGCTCCCGGGCATCCGAGCCATGACCTCTTCGCCATGGCGCCGGAGGGCTTGCGTACCAAGCTCCGGGCCGCGCTTCAGAAGGCGATGCATGGCAACTTGCCGGTTGTGGTCTCGGGCGGCCGCGCCGGTCGTGGTGGAACGGCGCACCCGTTCACCGTTTCTGTGCGTCCGCTGCGGTATGACAGCGAGCGGCTGTTTCTGATCTGCTTCATTGACGAGGCCAAATCCGATCGCAAACCACGCCCTGTCGCGGCGGGCGATGCCCCCCGAGTCGCTGAACTCGAGCAGGAACTCGACGCGACCAAGGCCGAGCTTCGGGACGCGATCCGCAACCTCGAAATGTCCACCGAGGAGCAGCGCGCAGTCAATGAAGAGGCGCTCTCGGTGAACGAGGAGTTCCAGTCCACCAATGAGGAACTCCTGACCTCCAAGGAGGAGCTGCAATCGCTCAACGAAGAGCTGACCGCGCTCAACGGCCAGCTCCAGGAAACGCTTGAGCGCCAGCGCACCACCTCCGACGATTTGCAGAACGTGCTCTACAGCACGGATGTCGCGACGGTCTTTCTCGACCGCGAGCTCAAGATCAGGTTCTTCACACCAGCGACAAAATCGCTCTTCAACGTCATTCCCGGCGATGTCGGCCGGCCTCTGGCCGATCTCAACTCGCTCGCCGCCGACGGCTCGCTGCCCGTCGATGCCCAAACCGTTCTCCAGACCCATGCCGCCCTCGAACGCAAGATCGAGGGCAAGAACGGCATCTGGTTCTCGCGGCGGATCATGCCCTATCGCGCTCACGACCAGCGAGTCGAAGGCGTCGTCATCACCTTCACCGACATCACCGAGCAGAAGCTGGCCGCCCGCGCACTGGAGATGGCGAAACGACAATCCGAGACGGCAAACGTCGCAAAGTCACGCTTCCTGGCGGCCGCGAGCCATGACCTGCGACAACCCCTGCAAAGCCTGGCGCTGTTGCAAGGGCTGCTGGAAAAGGCCGTCGAAGGTGACAAGGCCAAGAGGCTGGTCGCCAGGCTCGGCGATACGGTCGGCGCGATGTCGGGCATGCTGAACACCCTTCTCGACATCAATCAGATAGAAGCCGGCACCGTCCACGCCGAGATCGTCGAATTCCCGATAGGCGATCTGCTGGCGCGGCTGCGAGACGAATTTCGTGATCACGCACAAGCGCAGGGACTGGCGCTGGACGTCGTCACCTGCAGCCTGACGATCCGAAGCGACCCTCATCTGCTCGAGCAAATGGTTCGAAACCTGCTGTCGAACGCCTTGAAATACACCAAGACCGGCAAGGTTCTGCTCGGCTGCCGACGCCGCGCCGGCAAGCTCAGCATCGAAATCTGGGACAGCGGGATCGGTATCCCCGACCACGAGCTGCACGCGATTTTTGACGAGTATCACCAGCTCGACAACGCCGCGCGTCAACGCAGTCTGGGCCTGGGTCTGGGTCTTTCTATCGTCAAGCGCCTCGGCGACCTGCTTGGTCATGTCGTCACCGTTCGATCGAGTCCGGGCAAAGGCTCGGCGTTCATGATCGAAACCGAACGCGTGCTTGATAGGACTGATGCCGTGATCGATCGACCTCGCCAGCGAGCCGAACTCTCGCCAGCGTCGGTTCACAGGGCCGGAACGATCATGATCATCGAGGATGAGCCGGATCTGCGCGATCTTCTTGTCCTCCTTCTGAAGGAGGACGGGCATCGCACGCTGGCCGCGCCCGACGGCCTGAGCGCGCTCGCCATGATGGCCGGCGGGTCGGCCCACCCCGATCTCATCCTGTCGGACTACAATCTTCCCAATGGGATGGACGGGCTTCAAACGGCAACCAAACTGCGGCAGCAGGCCGACCGCGACATCCCAGTCATCATCCTGACCGGCGACATCTCGACCGAAACCCTGCGCGCCATCGCAATTGCCCGCTGCAAGCACCTGAACAAGCCCGTGGAGGCGAAAGAGGTCATCCAGACGATCCAGACCATGCTTGCCTCTCCATCGGAGCAGCATGCCGCAAAGCCGTTGCGCCTGACGCAAGGCGAGACGGACCTGAACCACCCCGTCATCTTCATCGTCGATGATGATGATCAGGTCCGAACGGCGCTTCGTACCGTGCTGGAGGATAACGGCCACCCCGTCGCCGCCTATGCGAGCTGCGAGGGCTTTCTCGCGGCCTATCGTCCAGGCGACGGAGCCTGCCTCCTGGTTGACGCTTATCTGCCCGGGATGAGCGGGCTCGCCCTGCTGCGCCATCTCAACCAGCAAGGCCATCATCTCCCCGCCATCATGATCACCGGCAGCAGCGACGTCCCGATGGCGGTCGAGGCCATGAAGGCAGGCGCGGTCGATTTCATCGAGAAACCGATCAGCCGGAATGAACTGCTTGCCAGCGTCGGGCGCGCACTCGAGCAATCCCGCGATGAGAGCAAACGCGCGGCCTGGCGCGACAGCGCCGTCAGGCATGTCGGCGGGCTCACGCCGCGACAGCGTCAGATCATGGACCTCGTGCTGGCCGGCCACCCCAGCAAGAACATCGCGGCCGATCTCGGAATCAGCCAGCGCACCGTGGAAAACCACCGCGCCTCGATCATGCAGAAGACCGGGTCGAAATCTCTTCCGGCGCTTGCCCGCCTTGCTCTCGCGGCGTCGCCGGCAAACGACAAGGTCGCCTCGTGATGCGGAACAGGCCTCGCTTGTCGTCCGTGACCGATCGACAAGCGGTCAACCGCGGCAAGCCGATCGTAGCCGGGTTGCGCGTCGGATCCGGACTGAAGCCGTGAGCAGCAGAAACTTCGACGCCTTGTTCGCGCCAGGCTCGATCGCGCTGGTCGGCGCCAGCAATACGCCTCACTCGATCGGGCGTGTGCTGGCGCAGAACCTGCTCGGCGCCGGCTTCGCCGGACCGATCATGACGGTCAATCCGCATGAGACGGCCATCCTCTCGACCCTGAACTACCGCTCGATTGCGGAGCTGCCGACCGACATCGACCTCGCCGTGCTGGCGACGCCTGCGCCTTCGGTTCCGGGGCTGATCGCCGAACTCGGAGAACGGGGTTGTCGGGCCGCCATCGTCATCAGCGCTGGCTTCGGCGGCAGTGCTGAAGCGGAAACACTCCGCCAGCGGATGCTCGATGCGGCCCGTCCCCATCTGATGCGGCTGGTCGGGCCCAACTGCCTCGGCGTGATGTCGCCTCACAAGGGCATCAATGCGAGCTTCGCCCATGTGACGCCACGCCGTGGCGGCATCGCGCTGGTCAGCCAGTCCGGGGCCATCGCCACGGCGATGCTCGACTGGGCCGACGAGCGCGGGATCGGCTTTTCGCATGTGGTCTCGCTCGGCGACATGAGCGATGTCGATTTCGGCGACATGCTTGATTTCCTCTCGAGCGATCCAGCGACGCGCGCGATCCTGCTCTATGTCGAGAACGTCACCCATGCGCGCAAATTCATGTCGGCGGCGCGGGCGGTGGCGCGCACCAAGCCCGTGCTCGTCGTCAAATCCGGCCGCAGCGCGGCGGGCGCGAAAGCGGCGCTTTCGCATACAGGCGCTCTCGCCGGTTCGGACGCGGTCTACGACGCCGCCTTCCGTCGTGCCGGCCTGCTTCGCGTCGCCGAGCTGGACGAGCTCTTCGCTGCCGTTGCGATCCTGGCGACCGGAATGCGGGTCGGCGGCGACCGCATGACCATCCTGACCAATGGCGGCGGGGCCGGCGTACTGGCCGTCGATGCGCTGATGGCGCGCGGCGGCAGGCTCGCGCCGCTCAGCGAGGCGGCGATCGCACGGCTCGATGGCGTGCTGCCGGCGACATGGTCGCGCGGCAACCCGGTCGACATCATCGGCGACGCCACGGCCGAGCGCTACGCCGCCGCGCTCGAGGTGATCATGGCGGAACGCGACAGCGACGCGATCCTTGTCATCAACTGCCCGACCGCCGTCACGGACGGGCAGGATGCGGCGCTCGCCGTGATCGACGCCGTCTCGAAGCGACCTGCCGTTCCGATCCTGACCAACTGGCTTGGCGGTACTGCGGCGGCGCCGTCGCGGGCGCTTCTGCGCAAGAACAAGGTGCCGGCCTTCTCGACGCCCGAGGCCGCCGTGCGCGCCTTCACCCATCTCGTCGAATTCAGGCGCAACCAGACCCTGCTGCTGGAAACACCGTCGGCCGGGGTCTCGATCACCCAGGCCACGGTCGATGAGGCGCGCCGGCTTTTCCAGCTCGTGACCAGTGAGGGGCGGCAGACATTGAGCGAGGTGGAGGCGAAGGCTCTTCTGGCCCTGTTTGGTATCCCGACAGTGCAGACCCTGATCGCCAGGACGCCGAAGGAAGCGTCCGAGCTGTTCGTCGGGCTGGGCGGTCTCGTCGCGCTCAAGATCCTGTCTCCGGACATCACTCACAAGTCCGACGTCGGCGGTGTCGCCCTCAATCTGGCATCGGGCGCCGCGGTCGAGGCCGCCGCTCGATCCATGCTGGACAAGGTGGGCGTCGTCGCGCCGCAGGCGAAGCTGTCGGGCTTCACCATCCAGCCGATGATTTCACGGCCCCACGCGCTGGAGCTGATCTTGGGTATCGCGCGCGACGAGACGTTCGGCCCCGTGCTGCTGTTTGGACGCGGTGGCAAGGCGACCGAAGTGATCGCGGACCGCGCGATCGGTCTGCCGCCGCTCAATTCCGTGCTGGCGATCGACATGATCGAGCGGACCCGTATCTCGAAACTGCTGGCAGGCTTCCGCGACGTGCCGCCCGCCCCGCTGGAGCCGATCGTGGACGTGATGCTGCGGCTGTCGGAGCTTGTGATCCTTCTGCCGGAAGTGCGCGAACTGGACATCAACCCGCTGCTGGCCGATGCGTCCGGCGTCATCGCGATCGACGCACGCGTCGTCATCGATGCCGGCTCCGATGCACCGGCCAAACTGGCGATCAGCCCCTATCCGCGCGAACTCGAGCACGACATCACGCTTGCTGACGGGGAGCGCCTACGGCTCAGACCGATCCGCCCCGAGGATGAGACTCCGCTGGTCGCCATGGTTACGCGATGCTCGCCGCAGGACGTCAGGCTACGCTTCCTCGGACAGTTGAAGGTGTTTCCGCACGATATGGCGGCGCGGCTCTCCCAGATCGACTACGACCGAGAGATGGCGCTGGTGGCGACGGAACCGGGCGCCGCTTATGGGACCGCGCCCATCCTGGGTGTCGTGCGCCTGATCGGGGACCCCGAGAAGGACAAGGCCGAGTTCGCCGTCCTCGTCCGGTCCGACATGAAGGGGCGCGGCCTCGGTTACCGCCTGATGATAGAGATCATCGCCCATGCGAAGCGGGCCGGCTACAACCAGCTCTATGGCGACGTGCTGCGCGAGAATACGACCATGCTCGCCATGGCGAGCGAACTCGGCTTCGCCAATGACGAGGACGACTCCGAGCCCGAGACGGCGCGGATCGTGATAGATTTGAAGGCGGATCGGTAGGCCCGCCGGGACAGTTCGGCATCCGCGACGGCGCACAGGTCAGCGCGATCTCAGGCTTCTGATGTAGGCGATCACGTCTTCGGTCTCGGGTCCGGTGAACTGATAGCGGGGCATGTCGCCATGCGGCGTCCGGAGGAAGACGCGCAGCGACGTCTCGGTCTGGGAGGCCATGTCCGCGATCGCACCAAAATTCGGCGGCACACGATCCGGGCTTCGGTCGACACCATCGATCCGGTGGCATTGGACGCAGAGCGACGAGGCGACCAGTTTGCCCGCAACAGCGTCGCCACCGCTTTGTGCCAGGCTATTTTGCGGGCTGTTCAGCAAAGCGAAAGCGGTGAAGAGGATCATCGCAATGGGAATCCCTGCCAAAGGAATGCCGGTTCTGGTCATGTGTCGTGCTCGCTTTTGCTGACGCAGGCGGTCAATCTACCGCTGGTTTCCACCTGCGGGAGATCCGCCGGATATAGGCGACGAGACCGTCCGTCTCGTGCTCCAACAGCCGGAATTCAGGCATGCCAGGGTGACGTACGACCGTTCCGTCGATCAGCACGGGGGCTGGGTTGTCGTTCTCAAAGCGCTCGGCGATCAGCGGGAACGGCGGCGATTTGGGATTTGGGCTCAGGCCGGTCGGGCCGGTCGCGTGGCAGCCGCTGCAATGGCGCTGCGCCACCTCGCGGCCGACCTGCGCGCTCTCGGCGTTCTCCGGCCGCTGCGCATCCGCCGGCATGGCATGGCTCGTCTGAATGACCGCAAACGTGCCAAGCAACACCAGCAACAGCCGTATCGTCCGACACGCGTCACATTTTTGGCTTGCCAAAGTAACAAGGAACAGCACCCGAGGCGGCAGTGCAGCCACCTTGCGTGAGCTAGTTGGGATCATGGGATCTGCGCCGTCCGTCGTTGAAGGCAAGCACAATGACACCCTGTCTCAGCGGGCGGCAGCCTCGGTTTTTACTCAGTCAAGGCGGCGAATTGCTCGGTGTCTGCGCCCCGATTTAAGGTCACGCAGGCGAGCGCCACCAGCAACCGATGATCCTAATGAGACAAAAAGATCGGGAGTTTCGGTTTGGCGACGACGCTCTTCGTCGCCCCACCCAGAAAGAAGTCCCTCATCCTCCAGTGGCCGTAGGCGCCCATGACGAGGAGATCGAGGCCATGTTTGTCAGCATAGTCTTCGAGCGTATGACCAATCGATCGGCCTTTCGCATCTTCCTCGTCGAGAATGAGCGTGACGCCATGCAGCGCCAGGTGCCGCGCCAGATCCACGCCCGAACGTCGCGTTTCAATGTTCTTTTCGTTCGTCACGGTCACGGCGCGTACTGTCTTGGCCGCCTGCAGGATCGGCATGGCGTCGGCGATGGCGCGCGCGGCCGGGCGGCTGAAATCCCACGCGATGCCGACAGCGTCCAGCGCCTGGGAGTTGCGCCTCGGCTTGGCCGGAACGACGATGACCGGCCGGCCCGAGCCAAAGATCACGCATTCGGCGATGTATTGCTGGAAGCCCACCGGGTCTTCGACCGGGATGATCGTCAGGTCGCGCAACCGCGCATGCTCGATAACGGCGCCGGGGATACGTGCCGTCGTGCATAGTTCGAGCATCTGGTCATGGACGACGCCACGTTTCGTCGCCATGGCTGCGAACGCGTCGAGGCCTGACTTGGCGTTGGCGGCGCTCTTGTTGCGCTCCGCATCGATGATGCCGCCGATATTGAAGAAACCAAAGGGTACAATCGTTCCCGGCACCTCGATGTCGAATTCGTACGTCAACGCCGTGACGTTGCCCTGCAACAGGGCCGCAATCGCAACGCCCTGTTCGATAGCCGAAGCCGGCGACGCGTTCGGGTAGCTGCTGAGCTGAAGGAGGATATCCTTGAAAGGCATCTGCTTCTCCCGAAACCATCGAAATGCAATGAGCGCACCCATTCTTTGGCTCGCAAAATTGCTGCTCTTCGGGAGATGGCGGAAGGGTCGGAAACTACTCAGGCTGGCCAGTGGGCCGCTCCAGCTCGTCGCCGCACCGGTTGTGCGGCTCAACGGCAATACCATTGTTGACTTGCAATTTTCGCGGACGGGGGTCTCGCAACATGAGCCTCGACGAGGCGTCCGTGCCCCCTGTCAACGCGACATTCGAGCAACCGCAGGCGTTCTTTCATTGCTGCGATGGAAATGACCAGCCGATGCGGGCGACGCGGACATGACCCATCGCGGGATCCTGGCACAGTCGGCTCGGAGGAGCCGAAGATGCTGCCCCGCTACGTCAGGAGAACGATGAGCCAGGTCGCAAACGGCGTCCAGAAGCGCCGGGCCAGCCGGAGAGACGTCGGCAAAAAGTCAGAATGAGTTCTCACTGCTTGTCAGAATGAGGGACTCCTAAACCGGAGACTTCTCTATCAGTGGAATGGCGAGCCCGGCTGGATTCGAACCAGCGACCAGCAGCTTAGAAGGCTGCTGCTCTATCCATCTGAGCTACGGGCCCGTCACGGCAGGGAGATGACCCCGCCGATCCGGAGAAGACGCACGAAGCGTGCGTCCTGCTCAAGGCATAAATCACTGCGCCCGGTCAGTGCGTCCACTGCCCGACACGGCCGAACTTGAAATTGTCCGAATAGGCCATCGAGCGGCGTCTGGCCTCGTGCGGCTCATCGACCCGGAAGGGGATGCCGTTGCGGGTGGCATAGGCGATAGCCTCGTCGCGGCCGTCGAACCAGAGCTTGAGTTGGCTCTTCATGTCCCCCGAGGAGGTCCAGCCCATCAACGGCTCGATCTCGCGCGGCTGCTCCGGCTCGTATTCGAGCAGCCAGCGCTCGGTCTTGGCAGTGCCGGACTGCATCGCCGTGCGGGCGGGGCGGTAGATGCGTGCGGTCATGATCTCGCTCGTCGCTCCACAGGTCGCCGGCCGAACAGGCCGCATATTTGCAAGAAAATGGTCGGGGCACCAGGATTCGAACCTGGGACCCTCTGCTCCCAAAGCAGATGCGCTACCGGGCTGCGCTATACCCCGACATCCGGCATGCGACGTTTTACAGTCGCAGGCCCTTCGCGCGGCTTTCTCGCCTGCCGGCCGCGACGGCGACCCGCATAGCATCGAACGCCATACATGGAAACAGCCGAGTGGACGCAGCGCACCATAGATCAGCGCTTGGGATCAGCGCTTGAACAGCGGGTGCTCGACCTTGTCGCCGGGCTTGATGCCCAGGCTCTCGCTGATCCCGCCATTGATTTCCAGCACCGACAGCACCGGCTCGCCCGAGGGAATCGTCCGGCGCGACAGCGGCTCGGTCCGCTCGGCGATGCGCGCGATCGTGCCGTCGGCCCGGATGAACAGCATGTCGAGCGAGATGAAGGTGTTCTCCATCCACATCGCCACAGGCTCGGTGCGGGCGAAATCGAACAGCATGCCGCGATCGGCGGGCATGTAGTTGCGGTGCATCAGCCCCTTGGCGCGCTGCTCGTTGGTCCGCATCACCTCGACCTGGAAGGCGTGGCGCTTGCCGCCGCTGACGATGCTCAGCGCCTCCAGCCCGGCCGGCGCGGCCTGCTGCGCGCGTGCAGCCATTGGCGAGACGACGAGCGCCAGGCAAGCAAGACCAGACAGGAACAGGCGTCTGAAGGCATTCATCGTAGGGCGCTCCATCATCGTGGTCATATGGGTCGCGGGCATACGGGTCGCGCGAGTGCCGCAATCGCGACAGATACCGACGATCCGCGTGTTGCGGTCAAGCATTTGCAGCAGTTGCGACCCGCTTTGCGTCTTTCTTTCGTCGCGCCCTTGCGGCAGGTTCATACCAAACTGGGAGATCATCATGCTCGCCTCGAATCGCCGCCGCGCAGCGCTCCATAAACCTGTCCTGCTCGCCCTCGCCTTCATCTTCAGCGCGGGCGCGGCCGCCCGTGCCGCCGATTTCCAGCTCGACAATGTCAGGCTCGACCTTGGCGGCTTCGCGATCGCCGCGCCACGGATCGTGGTCAAGGGTTCGCCGCTCGAGCGCGAGCAGTTCGCGGCGCTGCTGAACGCCAGTACGGGCGACAGCGCTGTCGCGCGCATGACCAAGCTCACGGCGGCCGAGATCAGCGCGCCCGAACTGCGCTTCGAACAGACGCTGGGGCCGCAGAAGCAGACGACGATTTACCGCGACATCCGCTTCACCGACATCCGCGAAGGCAGGATCGGGCGCGGCGAGGCGGCGCGCGGCGCGATCGCGGTGACGGGCGCGGCGACCGGCCCGATGACCGGCGATATCCTGCGCACCAGCTTCGAGGCGCTCGATCTCAGGCAGGTCGCGCGCGTTCTGACCGAGAAGGCGCAACCCGGCGCGAGCGAACCGCTTGTGCCGCTGTTTGGCCGTTTCGAACAGGACGGCTACACGCTCGACATGGGCAAGGCCGGCAAGATGTCGCTCGGCAAGTCGAGCGGTTCGGGCTTTGCCGCAAGGGTCGGTCCCGAGCCGCTGGGCGAGGTGCTTTCCCGGCTCGTCGCGCTCAGCGACGCCGCCGAAAAATCGGCGCGGGATCCCAAATCTGCCAACAAGCCGCTCAAGACCGAAGACGACAGGCGGATGGGGCTCGCCCTGCTCTCGCTGTACGACTCTGTCGCCTACGGCAATGGCGAGTTGCGCGACCTCGCTATGACCGTGATCACGCCGCCGACGCCAGGCGCCAAGCCCGAAACCGTTGATATGAAGGTGGCGCGGATCGCTTACGGCGAGAACGCGCCTGCCAAAAGCGGCTTCTCGCTGGAAGGCACGAGCTTTTCCGGCGGCGGCGCGAAGGGCCAGATCGAGACGATTTCCTATTCCGGCTTCTCGCTTGCACCGGTGATCGAGGAGCTGAAGGCGCTGCTGGCAAAGCCTGATGCCGACATCGACAATCTCGACTTCCGCAAGTTCATCCCGACCATCGGCACGTTCCGCATGACCGGCCTGAGCATCGACGCGCCCCAGCCGCCCCGCCGCGGCCAGCCGCAGCCGCCACTGCGGATCGGGCTCGGGCTGATGGAACTGAAGTCGGGCGAACAGCTCAACGGCGTGCCGACGGCCTTGAGCCTGACGATCGACAATCTGCTCGTGCCGGTCACCGAGGGGCCGAGCAATCCCGCCGCGCGCGACCTGATCGCCATGGGCTACAGGATGCTGGATCTCTCCAGCAAGGTCGATATGGCCTGGGATGCAGCCAGGAGCGAACTCGGCGTCCGCTCGCTCTCGGTCGGGGCGGCCAACATGGCCAAGCTCGACATCTCCGGCATCCTCGGCAACGTCACCAGGGACCTGTTCGCGAGCGATCTTGCTCTGGCGCAGGTCGCCGCGCTCGGCGCGACCGTGCGCAGCGTCGAGGCGAAACTGCAGAATTTCGGCCTGCTCGAGAAGCTTGTCGAGAACGAGGCCCGCAAGGCCAACCGCAAGCCAGACGAGATGCGCCGCGAATATGCGATGATGGCGAGCCTCGGCCTGTCGGCGATCCTGGGCCCCTCCGACGCCGCCAAGACGCTGACGGCGGCGATCTCGCGCTTCGCCGCGCAGCCGCGCGCGCTGACCGTGCAGGCAACCGCCAAATCGGGATCCGGGCTTGGGCTAGCCGACGTGCTGACGATCACCGACCCGACCCAGATCTTCGACAAGATCGACCTCAAGGCCACGGCCGAGTGAGACAGGCGGCTGACCGGCACGGTGACGCCCTGCTGCCCGAGGATGCCCACTGGACGCCAGGCGCTTTCGTCGCCTGGTGGGCCGGTCTTCCGCAGATTCCGCGCGGCTGGCTCTCGCGCCGCCTCAATCCCGACAACCAGACAAGGCTGCATCTGGCGCATCTGATCGCCCGGCGACCGGGCCAGATCGCAATCGGCCCCTACAGCTATGGCCGTCCCAAGATTCGCTTTCCCGAGAGCGGCGCGCGGCTCGTGATCGGCCGCTTCTGCTCGATCGCCGACGGCGTCGAGATCCTGCTCGGCGGCAACCACAGGCTGGATTGGGCGACGACCTATCCGTTCGCCGCCCTGCCCCGACTTTGGCCGGAGGCGGCGGGTATCGACGGCAGCCATGTCAGCAACGGCGACGTCACGATCGGCCATGATGTCTGGCTCGGTTCGCAAAGCCTCATCCTGTCGGGCGTCACCGTCGGACATGGCGCGGTCGTCGCGGCGCGGGCCGTCGTGACGCGCGATGTCCCGCCCTATGCGATCGTCGCGGGCAATCCGGCCCGGCTCGTGCGCTACCGCATGGATGAGGCGCGCATCGCGGCGCTGCTGGCGACGCGGTGGTGGAGTTTGCCGCAGGCGGAACTGCGCCGCCTGATCCCGCTCCTGATGTCGGGGCGTATCGATGAACTTGCAGAGACCGGCCAGACGCGAACCGCCTGAACGCTGCGGAAATGTCTGGAAACGGGCAGAAACATATTGTCAATTCCGCAACGTCACTCTACCGAAACCGGTACCCTCTTCACCGGGTCCTGACCATGCATGCTTCCGCCCAGGACAAGGCGCGCGTTTTCCGCCGGGCCTATCTCGCCGAGGTCGAAACGACCGCGCTGACGGTGCTGGATGTCGGATCGGCCATCGTCGATGGGCAGAGTCTGTCGAACCGCGATGTGATGGCAAATCCGGCCTGGGCCCTGCGCGGGATGGATATCGAGCCCGGTCTCAACGTCGATATCGTCGTTGCCGACCCCTATGACTGGACGGAGATCGCATCCGGCTCCGTCGATGTCGTGACCTGCTCGGAGGTGTTCGAGCATGCCGAGTTCTTCTGGATCACGATGCTCGAGATCGCCCGGGTGCTGAAGGGCAACGGGCTCGCCTTTATCACCTCGCCCGGCGGGGGACCGCGCCATCGCTTCCCGGTCGATTGCTGGCGCTTCTACGACGACGCCTTCCCGGCGCTGGCCCGCTATGCCGGGCTCACTCTGCTGGAAGCGCAGGTGCAATGGGTGCCGGCCTATCGCAAGGGCATCCAATGGCGCGATTCGAGCGCGGTGATGCAGAAGCCGGCGCGCGATCTGGCCGCCACGCGGCTGGACGCGGCCCGCGCCAGCATCGGCCGAAGCCTGCGTGGGCCGGAGCCCGCGCTGCACGAGATTGTCCTGTCGAACCTGCCCGATGCGCCCTGCCCGCTGAGCCCCATCGCCCCGCTGACCGGCCGGAACGCCTTTCGCGCGCGCGAAGCCGAACTGCTGGCAGGCGAGAGCGTGGCGTTGCGCAAGACACGGCTCGTGCTGCGCCAGCTACGCGAAATCCGGCGGATCATCGCGACGCCGATGCGCGACCTGCATCTGTGAGGCCTGCATCTGTGAGGCCCTGGCGGCGCAGCGCCGTATCGCCGCGTCGAAAGGCGATCGCGCCGGCCGCCGAGCCGGCATGCGCGGCCATCTTTCCGCGATTGAGAAGAAGGCCGTAAGCTGCTGCCTTCGCAGCGCTTTTCATGATGCTCCAGAGAGAGGGCGCAGCCAGCCCGTATTTCGTCGCGACATGGGCATGCGACCAAGCGAGGTGCCAGCGCGCCGTGAAGCGGCGACCCGGCCTTGGCGCGCTGGAACGCCCTCGCCCGTGCAGGGCTTTCGCGGCGTCGACATGCACCAGCGCACAGCCGGCGTCGCGCATCCGGCGGCAGAGATCGTCATCTTCGTAGAACAGGAAGATCGCCGGATCGAAGCCGCCCAGCGCGAGGAAGAGATCGCGGCGGACCAGCAGGCAGGCGCCCGACAGGAACGGCAGGCAGACATCTCCCTCCGGATTGGGCATCGCGCCTTTCAGATTGAGATGGGGCGGCGAGAGCAGCGAGCGCGGCTGCAGGAAGACCCGGCCCGAGGGCTCGACGATGCGCGGCGCGAGCAGCCCCGCGTCGGGATAGCGCGCGGCGGCCTCCAGCAGCGCCACGATCGCGCCCGGTTGCAGGACGAGGTCTGGGTTGACGATCAGCGCATAGGGCGTGTGACAGGCCGCGATGCCGGCATTGTTGGCGCGGCCATAGCCCTCGTTGCGGGCACTGGCGATGAGACGCGCGCCAAGGGTCTCCGCAATGGCGCGGGTGTCGTCCGTGCTGGCATTGTCGACGACGATCGCCGGAACGCCTTCGGTTCGCAGGGCGGTCAGGCATTGCGCCAGCACCTGCGCGCTGTCGTGGCTGACCACGATGGCGGTGACGCTGTCGGCGGCGATGGCTTGGGGGTCTCCCGGCATGGCGGCCTTGTCGCCGGGAACGCGGTGCGCAGGCAAGCGGAATTCAGCGCCGGGCCAGATGGCCGAGTTCGCGCTGCAGATCGGCGCGCTCGCTCGCATCGCAGGCCATTGGAGCCTTGTAGGCCTTCACAGCGAAGCCCGAACTGGCAGCGGCAAAACGCGCCCTCTCCTCGCGGTCGAGCCGGGCCGCGATGCGGGCGCGATCGACCCTGACGCCGCAGTCGAAGCCGCGCGAGACTCGCGAGGCCGCATATTCGGGCGTGCCCGGCAGCGGGCCGAGCGCCGTACAGGCGGCAAGGCCAAGCGCCGTCAGCGCGGCGAGGCAGAGCTTTTGAGACGACATGGCGGACCGGCGCGTTCAGAGACCGTCGAAACGGCCGGCGCGAATGCCGTTCATGCGCTCGCGCAGGGCGGCGCGCTCCTCGCGGTCGCAGGCTTCCGGGCGGATGCCCTGGTTGATCGTCTGGGCTTCCGAGACCGTGATGTAGGTCGAGCGGGCGCTGGCGATGTGCTCGGGCGTCGCGCCGGCTTGCGCCTCGGCGGCGAGGAAGCGATCCAGCGTGTCGCGGCGCGGGCTGCCGGCGCGGCAGGCCGAGGCGCGCGAGACGATATTGGCCAGCTCCGAGGCGCGCGAGGCGCTCGGATTGGACGGGCCGGAGACGCACGCCGCCAGCGGCAGCGTCAACAGGCAAGCGACCGCAAGCGGCCTGAGGAGGACGACAACGCGCATGGATCAGCCGTTCTTCTCGGGAGCGTTGATGCGCAGATGCGCCTCGCGGAGCTGCTTGGGCGAGGCTTCGGACGGCGCACCCATCAGCAGGTCGACCGCCTGCTGGTTCATCGGGAACAGCGCGACCTCGCGCAGGTTGGTCGCGCCGGCGAGCAGCATGATGATGCGGTCGATGCCGGCCGCCATGCCGCCATGGGGCGGCGCGCCGTACTGGAAGGCGCGATACATGCCGCCGAACCGCTCGATCACCGTCTCCTCGCCATAGCCCGCGATCTCGAAGGCCTTGACCATCGCCTCGGGACGATGGTTGCGGATGCCGCCCGAGGCCAGCTCGTAGCCGTTGCAGGCGATGTCGTACTGGAACGCCTTGATCGTCAACGGATCGTCGTTCTTCAGCGAGTCGAGGCCGCCCTGCGGCATCGAGAACGGGTTGTGCGAGAAATCGACGCGCTTGTCGTCCTCGTTGTACTCGTACATCGGGAAATCGACGATCCAGGCGAAGGCGAACGCGTTCTCGTCGATCAGCCCGAGTTCGTGACCGACCTTGTTGCGGGCCGCGCCGGCGAATTTGTAGAACTTGTCGGGGTTGCCGGCGGCGAAGAAGCAGGCGTCGCCGGGCTTCAGGCCCAGTTGCGCGACGATCGCAGCAACGCGCTCAGGCCCGATGTTGTTGGCGATCGGCCCCTGCCCTTCGCCATCTTCCTTGATCATCAGGTAGCCCAGTCCCGGCTGCCCCTCTCCCTGCGCCCAGGAGTTCATCCGGTCGCAGAAGGCTCTGGAGCCGCCCTTCGGACCCGGAATGGCCCAGACGCGGTTCTTCTCGTCCTCAAGAATCCGTGAAAACACCTTGAACCCCGAGCCGCGGAAATGCTCGGAGACGTCCAGCATCACCAGCGGGTTGCGCAGATCGGGCTTGTCGGAGCCGTACTTCGCGATCGACTCGGCGTAGGGGATGCGCGGCCAGCCCTGGGTCACCGACTTGCCGCCGCCGAACTCCTCGAAGACGCCGGAGATCACCGGCTCCATCGTGGCGAACACGTCGTCCTGCTCGACGAAGCTCATCTCGACGTCGAGCTGGTAGAACTCGCCTGGCAGCCGGTCGGCGCGCGGGTCTTCGTCGCGGAAGCAGGGCGCGATCTGGAAATAGCGATCGAAGCCCGCCATCATCAAGAGCTGCTTGTACTGCTGCGGGGCCTGCGGCAGCGCGTAGAATTTGCCGGGGTGCAGCCGGCTCGGCACGAGGAAGTCGCGCGCACCTTCAGGCGACGAGGCCGTGAGGATCGGCGTCTGGAACTCGTTGAAGCCGGAGTTCTTCATGCGGGTGCGGATCGAGTCGATCACCTTGCCGCGCAGCATGATGTTGTTGTGCAGTTTTTCGCGGCGCAGATCGAGGAAGCGGTACTTCAGCCGCGTATCCTCGGGGTATTCGAGGTCGCCGAAGACCGGCATCGGCAACTCCGCCGACGGCCCCAGCACCTCGATCGCGGTCGCGAACACCTCGACCGCGCCGGTCGCGAGGTTGGCGTTCTCGGTGCCGGTGAGGCGCGGCTTGACCTTGCCGTCGATGCGCACGACCCACTCCGAACGCACCGCCTCGGCATCCGCGAAGGCCGGCGAATCCGGGTCGATCACGACCTGCGTCATGCCGTAATGGTCGCGCAGGTCGATGAAGAGCACACCGCCATGGTCGCGGATGCGGTGGCACCAGCCCGAGAGGCGGACCTGCTGGCCGACATCGCTCTCGCGAAGCGCGCCACAGGTATGCGAACGATAGCGGTGCATCGAGACGGTCCGGTCCGGTTCCTGAAACTTCGCCCGTCAGTCTCCCCCCGCTTGGCTCTTGTCAAGCAGTCACAGGCCGTTTGTTATGCCGTGTGCGGCAGTGCAACAGAGGCCAGCGCCATGTCCGTCTTCGATCGTGCAACCGGCACCTTCGTCAACGCCGTCAAGATGCAGCTGGCCGCTGCGGTCGCTAACAAGGGCCGCAACGAGCGCTTCTGGGCCAAGGTCGGCGGATCCTATTCGGGCCCCCGCGTCCTTGCGGAGGGCGATTCCTGGTTCTGCTACCCGTCCGAACTGGTCCTGGGCGCACCGGAAGACATCATCACGCAACTCGGCCGCGAATTCGCCGTAGCGACGCAGGCCGTGCCGGGCGATCTCGTCGCGATGATGCGAGACACGCTGTTCAGCACAGGCGGCCTGCTGACCGGCCTGAAGCAGTTCAAGGCCGACGTGCTGCTGCTCAGCGGCGGCGGCAACGATCTCCTCGGCGACGGCGCGCTGGAGCGGACGCTCGCGCCCGGCCCGCGGCCGCTGGCAGACTATTTCAAACGCGAGGCGTTTGCCGACAGCTTCTGGGGCGTGCTCGACGATCTCGAATTCGTGCTGCGCGAGGCGCTCAAGGCCAATCCCGGTCTCAAGGCGGTGATCCATGGCTACGATTACGCCATCGCGACCGGCAAGGGGCCGTGGCTGCGCGCCCCCATGCTCAGGCTCGGCATCCCGCAGAGCCAGCATCAGGCGGTGATCGACCGCATCGTCGACTGGTTCAACCGGGCGCAGATCGAGATGGCGGCCAAGATCAACGCCGATTTCGGCGAGCCGCGGGTCTTCCAGGCCAATCTGCGCGACGCCGCGCTGACCGCACAGTGGTACGACGAGATCCATCCGAGCACGGCGGGTTTCAAGACGATCACGACGCGGATCCGCACGGCGGTGCTCAAGGCCCATCCGCTCGTCGCGTGAGGCGCTCAAACGGAGCAATCCGGTTTCCACACCTGGCATCTTGCTCTAAGAGCGCCTGATGAGCCTCATCACCACGACCGCCGCCCTTGCCGACGCCTGCGCGCGGCTGGCCAAACATCCCTTCGTCACGGTCGACACCGAGTTCCTGCGGGAGACGACCTATTATCCCAAACTCTGCCTGATCCAGCTCGCCTCGCCCGACGAGGCGGTGCTGGTCGATCCATTGTCGCCCGATCTCGACCTCGCGCCGTTCCTGCTGCTGATGGCCAACCGGCATGTGGTCAAGGTCTTCCATGCAGCGCGGCAGGATCTCGAAATCGTCTGGATCATCGGCAAGCTGATCCCGGCGCCGCTGTTCGACACGCAGGTCGCCGCCATGGTCTGCGGCTATGGCGATTCGGTCGGCTACGAGCAGCTCGCCAACGATCTCGCCAAGGCGCGCATCGACAAGTCGTCGCGCTTCACCGACTGGTCGCGCCGGCCGCTCAGCGAGGCGCAGCTTTCCTACGCCGAATCCGACGTGACCCATCTGCGCGACGTCTATCTGGCGCTCGACGCCGATATCAGGGCGAGCGGCCGCGAGGCCTGGGTCGCCGAGGAAATGTCGGTGCTTAATTCTCCGGGCACCTATGAGGTCAAGCCGGAGAACGCCTGGCAGCGCCTGAAGGGCCGCATCCGCAAGCCTAAGGAACTGGCGCTGCTGATAGAGCTCGCCGCCTGGCGCGAGCGCGAGGCTCAAGGTCGCGACGTGCCGCGCCAGCGCGTCCTCAAGGACGACGCGCTGATGGACATCGTCCAGCGCGGGCCGCGCTCTGTCGAGGCGCTGGCCGAACTGCGCTCGGTGCCGAACGGGTTCGAGCGCTCGCGCGCCGGCGGCGAGGTGCTTGCCGCCATCGAGCGGGGCATGGAGCTCGATCCCAAGACCCTGCCCCGGCTGGAGCGCGAACGCGGGCGCGGCGGCAACGGCGCGGTGCTCGATCTGCTCAAGGTGCTGCTCAAGGCGGTGTCGGACGCCGAGCGTGTTGCGCCCAAGATCATCGCCTCGTCGGACGATCTGGAGGCGATCGCCTTTGACGACGAGGCCGATGTTCAGGCCCTGCAGGGCTGGCGGCGCGAGGTCTTCGGCGAAAAGGCGCTGGCGCTGAAGAACGGCGCCTTGAGCCTCAGGATCGTGCGCGGTCGCGTCACGGTCGCCTGATTCAGCCCGATACGATGTCGTGCTCGCGACCCAGGAGCTTGGCGAGCTGCTTCAGCCGCCCCATGACGCGGTCGCTGGCGAGCGCCGTCAGGTCCGAGGGCAGGCGCAGCACCAGCCGGCTGTCGACGCAGAGCAGCGTCGTCCGCGACAGGAGGCCGGGCATGCCGGCCGAGAGCAGATAGGCCACCCGGAACGCGCCGGCGAGCACCTGCGACATCTCGATCTGGCGCGGCGTCAGCAAGGTGCGCAGCCGTTCGGCAGAGAGGCTGTCGGTCTTGTTGCCGGCATAGCGGTGGAAAACCGTCAGCGCCAGAAAGACGCGGCCGGGATGATCGACGCCGCTGAAAGCGGCATGCGCGATGACATTGAGGCTCTGCTCGCCGCGATAATCGGGATGGGCCCGCCAGCCGATGTCGGACAGCAAACAGGCCGCCTCCTCCAGCCGGCGGTCGCCGGGTTCGTCGGGCAGACGCGCGCTGGCGACCAGCCGCCGTGTCCAGGCGATGAGGTCCGCTCCATGGCGCGGCTCGCGCGAGCGGAGCTGGTTGTAGTCCTGCGCTGCGCGCAGCAACGGATCGACGGCGCGCTCATGGCCGGGCAGCATGTCGTGCAGCAGGCCCTCGCGCACGCCGCTGGCCGAGATCACGACGGCACGCGGACGCCCGCGCTTGATCAGGAGGTCTAGGACCAGCGCGCCATAGGCCAGCAGCGGCCGGCGGGCGGACGAGACCGCGTCGATCGCCTCCAGCACGCTGGCGTCGGCGCGCTCGACCAGCCGGGTGAAATCGGCGACGTCGCGGGCCGGCACGGTGTAGCCATGCATCACGCTGAGCGGATAGCCGGCCTGGCGCTGGTGCAGCGTCGCCAGCGCGCGCCAGGTGCCGCCGACCGCGAAGAAATCCTTGCCGCGCATGGCCGCGACCTGCGGCAGGTCGTCGAGTTGGTCGCGTACGATCTTCTCGGCCGCCTTGAGCGAGCCTTTTGAGCGGTCCATCAGCGCCAGCCCGCCGATCGGCATGCTCACGCCCTGCCCCACCCGGTCGCCATCGACGGCGATGAGTTCGAGCGAGCCGCCGCCGAGATCGCCGACGACGCCTTCGGGCTCCGCAAAACCCGAGATCACGCCGAGCCCGGAGAGAAATGCCTCGCGGTCGCCCGAGATCAATTCGATCGGCTGGCCGATCGCATTTTCCGCCCTCGCCAGGAAGTCCGGCCCGTTGGCGGCGTCGCGCGCAGCCGCCGTGGCGATGACGCGGATCGAGCCGACCTGCATCGCCTCGCAGAGGATGCGGAAGCGCACCAGCGCCTCCAGAGCCCGCGCCATGGCGTCGTCGGCGAGGCGGCCCGTGGTGGCGACCTGCTTGCCGAGGCCCGCCATCTCCTTTTCGTTGAAGACCTGGGCCGGCGCGCGCGCCAGCATCTCGTAGACCACGAGACGCACCGAGTTCGAGCCGATATCGACGATCGCGATCGTCTCGCCGAAGCTGAGCCGCCCCGGCGCGAAACCGGGGAGCATGAACTGGTCAGCCCTTCTTGCCCGACTTTCGGGCGAGACTGCGGGGGCTGGAGTTAGAAAGCGATTTTCCACGTCCGGACAGGCTCGGATTCGTCATGAAATATTTGTGGGCGTTGAACGACTCGTCGCCCGGGGCCGGGACAATGCGTCGCGAACCACCATCGGGCAAGATCGTCCAGCTCTGTTCGTTGTCGAGAAAGTTCGCCTGCATGATCTGTTCGAGCAGTTGCTGGTGGACCGTCGCGTTCAGGATCGGCGTCAGCGCCTCGACGCGGCGGTCGAGATTGCGCGGCATCAGATCGGCCGAGGAAATGTAGAGCTTGGCCTTGGCCGAGGGCATGCCGTGCCCTGCGCCAAAGGCGTAGACACGGGTATGCTCCAGGAAGCGCCCGACGATCGACTTGACCCGGATGTTGTCCGACAGGCCCGGCACGCCTGGCCGCAGGCAGCAGATGCCGCGCACCACGAAGTCGATCTCGACGCCCGCCTGACTCGCATCATAGAGCGCGTCGATGATCTCGGGGTCGACCAGCGAGTTGCACTTGCCCCAGATCGCGCCCTTCCGGCCCGCCTTCACATGGGCGATCTCCTCGGCGATGTCGTCGAGCAGGCGCTGCTTGAGGCCGACCGGCGAGACCGACATCTTTTCCAGCTCGGCGGGTTCCGCATAGCCGGTGATGAAGTTGAAGACGCGGGCGACATCCTGCGACATCACCGGATCGGCGGTGAAGAACGACACGTCGGTGTAGATGCGCGCCGTGATCGGATGGTAGTTGCCGGTCGCGATATGGCAATAGCTGACGAGCTGGCCGGCCTCGCGCCGCACCACCATCGAGAGCTTGGCGTGGGTCTTCAGCTCGATGAAGCCATAGACGACCTGCACGCCGGCGCGCTCCAGGTCCTTGGCCCAGCGGATATTGGCCTCCTCGTCGAAGCGGGCCTTGAGCTCGACCAGCGCGGTCACCGACTTGCCGGCCTCGGCGGCCTCGGCCAACGCATGCACGATCGGCGAGTTCGACGAGGTGCGATAGAGCGTCTGCTTGATCGCGACCACGGACGGATCGCGGGCCGCCTGCTGCAGGAACTGCACGACGACGTCGAAGCTCTCATAGGGGTGGTGGACGATCAGGTCCTTCTGGCGGATGGCGGCGAAGCAATCGCCGCCATGCTCGCGGATGCGCTCGGGGAAGCGGGCGTTGTAGGGCTTGAACTTCAAATCCGAGCGGTCGACGCCGACGAGCTGCGAAAGCTCGTTGAGGCCGATCATGCCCTCGACCTCGACGATCTCGTCATGGTCGACCTTGAGCTCGCGCACGATCAGCCGGCGCAGATGCGCCGGCATGGCGGCGCTGACCTCGAGCCGGATCACCACGCCGCGGCGGCGCAGCTTCAGCATCGTTTCGAAGACGCGGACCAGATCCTCTGCCTCCTCCTCGATATCGAGGTCGGTGTCGCGGATAACGCGGAAGGAGCCGGTGCCCTTCACGTCGTAGCCGGGGAACAGCTTGCTGATGAACAGCGAGACCGTGTCCTCAAGCGTGATGAAGCGGTGCAGCCCCTCGCGCGCCAGATCGGGCAGCTCGATGAAGCGGTCCATCTTGATCGGCACGCGGATCAGCGCGTCGAGCTGGCGGCCGTCGCTGGTTCGCTCCAGCGCCAGCGACAGGGTGAAGCCGAGATTGGGGATGAACGGGAAGGGATGGGCCGGGTCGATCGCCAGCGGGGTCAGCACCGGGAAGACGTAGTGCAGGAAATAGTCCTCGAGCCAGAGCCGTTCCTGCGGGCCGATATCCCCGGGCGCCAGCAGATGGATGCGGTTCTCGTGCAGGTCGCGCTTGAGCTCGACCCAGCGGGCCTGCTGGTCGGCGGTGAGCGCGGTGACGGCCTTGCCGAGTTCGGCGAGCTGCTCGGCCGGCGTCAGCCCGTCCTGACTTGGCGTCACGACGCCAGCCTTGTGCTGTTCGCGCAGGCCCGAGACGCGGACCATGAAGAACTCGTCGAGATTGGCCGCCGAGATCGAGAGGAAGCGCAACTGCTCCAGCAGCGGATGATTGCGGTTCGATGCCTCCTCCATGACCCGGCGGTTGAACTGCAGCCAGGACAGCTCCCGGTTCATGAACCGCGCCGGCGACTGGCGCAGATCGACCGCTTCTATGGAGGCGGCCGGTTCGGCGACCTTGAGCGGCGCTGGTTCCATGTTCATCGGCTGTCCCGTCCGTCTGGTCGCTGCTTTGGCCACGCATGGTCTCCTTGAATGCGTTGAAGCCATCCTAGCGTGACGGTTCGATGACGCGCGCAGGTTTTTGGGTCATGATCTGGTGCCAGCGCGGCTGCGGCGAGCCGCCCCCTTGCGCGATCCGGCTCCCTCCTGTTTCGTGCATATGTGAACGATATCGTTTCGACTCGTCGAAACCAGCCCATGATCCGACCGCATCCACCGAGGCTTTCTTGACCGACAATGCGACCTCCCTCGACGACGGCGATATCGTCTATCCGTCTGCCGTCCCCTTCGTGCTCGCCCATCTCGCCTGCTTCGGGGCGCTCTGGAGCGGCGTGACCGCGACGTCGCTCTGGCTGGCCTTCGGCCTCTACTGGCTGCGGATGTTCGCCGTCACCGGCGGCTATCACCGCTATTTCTCGCACCGGACCTACAAGACCAGCCGCGTCATGCAGTTCGTGCTGGCGCTGCTGGCGCAATCGACGGCGCAGAAGAGCGTGCTGTGGTGGGCCTCCAAGCACCGCCACCACCACCGCCATGCCGACACCGAGCTTGACGTGCATTCGCCGATCCACACGACCTTCATCTATTCGCATCTCGGCTGGATCTTCTCCAAGCAGCATCACCGCTTCGATTCCGCCACCATCACCGATCTGACGAAGTTTCCGGAACTGCGGCTGCTGCACCGCTTCGAGTTGGCGCCCGCCATCCTGCTGGCGCTGCTCTGCTATGGCATCGACGGCTGGGCCGGGCTGTTCGTCGGCTTCTTCTGGTCGACGGTCGCCGTCTATCACGGCACTTTCTGCATCAACTCGCTCGCCCATGTGCATGGCGACAAGGACTATGTCACCGGCGACGAGAGCCGCAACAACTGGTGGCTGGCAGTCATCACCATGGGCGAAGGCTGGCACAACAACCACCACGCCTACCAGTACAGCGTCCGCCAGGGTTTTCGCTGGTGGCAGTGGGATCCGACCTTCTACATCATTGCCGGCCTCTCGAAACTCGGCCTGTTCTGGGATCTGAAGGCCCCGCCGCAGGCGATCGTCGAGCGCTCGCAGGCGCTGCCGCCGCGCGTGATCGAGCGCTCGGCCGAGCGGCTGGCGGCCTCGGTGCCGCTCGACCGCGCGCTGACCGCCTTCCGCGAAGCCTATGCGGCGACGCCGGCGCTCGCCGATCTGCATCTGCCGACAATGACGCTGGCGGAGCTGCGCGAGGCGCTGGCGCAATTGCAGCACCGGGCCAGCGACCGGCTCAGCCAGATGCAGCTTCAGGCGCAGGAGGCGATGGCGCAGTGGCACATGCCCGTGCTTCCGAGCCGCGAGGAGCTGACCGAAAAAGCTGCAGCCATGTTCGTGAAGACGCCGTCGCTCGACGCGATCGCGGCACGCGCCCACGACCTGCTGATCGAGGCGATGCACGCCCGGCTGGTCACGCCGGAAGCCGGTAGGACGACCCGCGCCTGATCAGCCGCCGGGGATTTGCCCAGCCAGCGCCTCGGCCGCCAGCACGCGGGTGACACGCCGCCCGCGCTCTAGCGAGAGCCTGTCGAGCCCGTCGACCAGCGCGCGCGCGGCCGCAAAGGAGCGCTCCATCCGCAACGCCAGCATCTCGACGATGCCGGTATCGACGATGAGCTGCCGGTCGATGAAGAGCTTGACCAGCACGGCGCGCAGCAGGGCGTCGTCGGGCGGCTCGATGATGGCGTGCGGGGCCAGTCGCAGCCGCGACAGCAGGTCGGGCAGCTTGACGCCCCACTGGTCGGGCGCGGCGCGCGCGGTCAGCAGCAAGGCGCCGTCGCGGGCTTTCAGCGCATTCATCAGGTGGAACAGCGCCGCCTCGTTGCGCGGGCCGCGATCGCAATCCTCGACCACGAGCGCGCCGTTCGAGACCAGATGCGGCACGCTGTCATCAGTCACCGCTTCGACCGGCACGACCCAGGCATGGGCGCGCCTGGCCCAGATCGCGGCGAGATGGGTCTTGCCCGCGCCCTCGGCCCCGACAAGCCGCAGCCAGGCGTCGGGCCAGGACGGCCAGGCCTCGATCAGGTTGTAGGCGGACTCGTTGGACGGGCCGATCAGGAAATCCTCGACGCCGTGGCGGCTGTCGACAGGCAGGTCGAAGGCGAGCTGGCGCGGGCGGGCGGGAAGATCCGGCATTGCGATCAGGTATCGGACTCGACGCGCGCCTTGACGATGGCGGCCTTCATCCTGTCGCCGCCATGGTAGAAATGGCTCGCCATGTACTGCTTGAGCGCGAAGCGGCAGAGCACGCCGACGACCGCCGCCAGCGGCACCGCCATCAGCAGGCCGACGAAGCCGAACAGCGAGCCGAAGGCGAGCAGCGCGAACATCAGCCAGACCGGATGCACGCCGATCGAATCGCCGACGAATTTCGGCTGGAAGATGTTGCCCTCGAGGAACTGGCCGGCGGCGAAGACGGCCAGGGTCGCCAGCGGCAAGGTCCAGTCCGGCCAGAACTGCACCAGCGCGACGCCGACCGACAGGACGAGCCCGATCAGCGAGCCGACGAAGGGGATGAAGGAGAGCACGCCGCTGATGATGCCGATCAGCGCGCCGAAATTGACGCCGAGCAGGCTCAGGCCCACGGCATAGAAGATGCCGAGCAGCAGGCAGACCAGCGCCTGTCCGCGCAGGAATCCGGCGATGGCGACATCCATCTCGCGCAGCAGACCGCGGATCGTGTCGCGATGGTCGAGCGGCAGCCAGCCATCGACGGTGGCGCACATCCGGTCCCAGTCGACCAGAAGGTAAAACGCGATCACCGGGGTCAGGATGAACAGCGAGAACACGCCGACGATCGCCGTGCCGCCGGTCCAGAGCGAGCCCAGCATGCTGCCGGCCCATTTGGTGCCCTCGCCGACGAGATTGCCGAGCGAACTCTGCGCGTCCTCGGCGAGCTTGCTGCCTCCGAGACGCTCCAGCAGCGGCGCGCCCTGCTCCAGCACCAGCGCCTGCAGCCGCGCCGCCAGCGTCGGCAGCCGCTCGACGAGGCCGACGAGCTGTTGGCCGAGCAACGGCGCGAGCAGGATGAGAGCCAGAGCGATCACAAGCAGGAACAGGCAGAGAATGACCAGCGTCGCGGTCAGACGGCCCAGCCCCATGCGTTCCAGCCTGTCGGCCAGCGGATCGAGCAGATAGGCCAGCGCCAGCGCCGCGATAAAGGGCAGAAGCACGTCGCGCAGCAGGACTAGCAGCAGCACGAAGACGATCAGCGAGCCGAGCCAGAAGCCGATTTGACGTTGCAATGTCATCGATCAGGCCTCTCGCGCCGTCGCATTAGGTGCAGTGCAGAAATGGGTGGAACCGGAGGAGGTTCCAAGCCGCAGCGCGACAAAATGCGTCGCCCTGCCCGACCGCCGGTCTCACGCCGCCATATGGCGCAGCCAGAAGGCGAGATAGGCGGTCATGGAGCCGACCGTCAACAGCGCCACCAGCAACTGCCCGAGCTGCATCGCCTGCCCCGCATCGACTCCGAAGGCCTGCGTGCCGAGCACCAGCGCGGCAAAGGCCAGTTGCGCCGCCGTGTTGAGCTTGCTCACCACGATGGGGGCGATCACCACCGGTCTCTCCATCACCCAGGACAGGATCACCGCCGAGACGATCATCAGGTCGCGCGCCACCACCAGAATGACGAGCCAGACCGGAATGACGCCGATCACCGCAAGCGTGACATAGATCGAGACGATCAGCGCCTTGTCGGCGACCGGGTCGAGATAGGCCCCGAGTTCGCTGGCCATATCGAAGCGCTTGGCGATGAAGCCGTCGATCGCATCCGAGACGCCGGCCGCGACGAACAGCACGAAAGCGGCCTGCCAGCGCTGGTTGACGATCATGACGATCACCAGCGGCACCAGGATCAGCCGGCCGATGGTGATGAGGTTCGGGAGCGTCATGGCGCGAGCTTCGCGCAAACGCGGCGGAGTCGCTAGCCCCGAAGCGGTGGAGCAAGGCTCCGAAAGCGCCCTGCCGGCTTGCAAGCTCCGGCCCGGTTGCCTATCGCTCGCCTGACTTTAAGCGAAAGCAGGCATCATGACCAAGCCGGGCCAGAACGGACTGACCTATGCGCAGGCCGGCGTCGACATCGACGCCGGCAACGCCATGGTCGACCAGATCAAGCCGCTGGTGCGCGCCACGCGCCGGCCCGGCGCCGACGCCGAGATCGGCGGTTTTGGCGGGCTGTTCGACCTGAAGGCGGCCGGCTTCACCGATCCGATCCTGGTCGCGGCCAATGACGGCGTCGGCACCAAGGTCAAGATCGCGATCGAGAGTGGGCTGCATTCGACCATCGGCATCGACCTCGTGGCGATGTGCGTCAACGACCTGATCGTGCAGGGCGCGGAACCCCTGCTCTTCCTCGACTACTACGCCACCGGCAAACTCGACCCCAAGGTCGGCGTCGAGATCGTGCGCGGCATCGCCGATGGCTGCCGCCAGGCCGGCTGCGCCCTGATCGGCGGCGAGACGGCCGAGATGCCCGGGATGTATGCCGAGAAGAACTACGACCTTGCCGGCTTCGCCGTCGGCGCGGCAGAGCGCGGCACGCTGCTGCCGCGCGCCGACCTCGTACCGGGCGATATCGTCTTCGGCCTGCCCTCCTCGGGCGTGCATTCCAACGGCTATTCACTGGTGCGCCGCATCGTGGCGCTGAGCGGGCTTTCATGGGACGCCCCTGCCCCCTTCGCACCGAGCATGAGCCTCGCCGAAGCGCTGCTGATTCCGACGCGGATCTATGTCAAGCCGCTGCTGCAGGCGCTCAAGGACACCGACGGCATCAAGGCGCTGGCGCATATCACCGGCGGCGGCTTCCCCGACAACATCCCGCGCGTGCTGCCGGACGGACTCGGCGTCGCGCTCGACCTCGCCGCCATCCCTGTGCCGCCGGTCTTCGGCTGGCTCGCGCAACTGGGCGGCGTCGCCGAGCGCGAGATGCTGCGCACCTTCAACTGCGGCATCGGCATGATCGTCGCCGCGGATGCCGCCAAGGCCGACGAGGTCGAGGCGGCGCTGGCGGCGGCGGGCGAAGCGCCGGTCAGGCTCGGCGAGATCGTCCCTGTCAGCGCGGGACAGGAGCAGGTCTCCTATCGCGGCAAGCTCGCGCTGTGACCCACGCCCCGCCCCGCCGTCGCACCGGCATCCTGATCTCAGGACGCGGCTCCAACATGGTGGCGCTGGCGCTGGCGGCGCAGGCTCCGGACTTCCCCGCCGAGATCGGACTCGTGCTGTCGAACCGGCCCGATGCCGGCGGGCTGGAACGGGCACAGGCCATGGGCATCGCCACGGCCGTTGTCGATCACCGCGCCTTCAACAAGGACCGGGAGGCCTTCGAGCGCGCCATGGACGAGGTGCTGCGCGTCAACCAGATCGAACTGATCGCTCTCGCCGGCTTCATGCGGATCATGACGCCGTGGTTCGTGCGGCGCTGGGAAGGCAGGATGATCAACATCCACCCGTCACTGCTGCCGCTGTTCAAGGGCACGCATACGCATGCGCAGGCACTGGCGGCCGGCGTCGCCGAGCATGGCTGCAGCGTCCATTTCGTCGTGCCCGAACTCGACGCCGGCCCGGTGATCGCGCAGGCGCGCGTGCCTGTGCTGCCCGGAGACGACGCGGACGCGCTGGCGGCGCGCGTGCTGGCGGAGGAACTCGTGCTCTATCCGCAGGCGCTGGCCGAGGTCGCTTCCGGGCGGGCCGCGCTGGTCGATGGCGCGCTGCGGCGCTCCTGAGGCAGGTCGCAGGCCGCGTTGGCGGCCCGGACCTCCTCCTCCTTCTGCCAGCGCCGGAACAGGTCGGCCCGGCGCGCCGGATAGCGCTCGTCGCGCGCCACGAGATCGGTGATCCGGTCGGTGCGGAAATGGCGGAAGGCCTGCCGCAATTCGCACCAGGCGATGACGATGCGGACGCGGTCATAGAAGGTCATGCCGATCGGCCAGATCATCCGGCGCGTCGCCTGTCCGGCCTCGTCGCGGTATCCGACATCGAGCTTGCGGCCGAGCCGGATCGCGGCGCGCACGGCTGCGACATCGACCTGATCGGCCGGCAGGTCGCGGCCATAGACCGGCGCAAACAGCGCGCCGTCGAGCAGGATCGGCTTGAGATGGACGGGGAGGACGGCCGCGACCTTGCTAACCACGTCCTCGGCGGCCCGCGCCAGCACCGGGTCGGCGCGCTCGGTCAGCCAGCGCATGCCGACCAGCACGGCCTCGATCTCGTCAGGCGACAGCATCAGCGGCGGCATGTCGAAGCCGGCGTCCAGCACATAGCCGATGCCGGCCTCGCCCCTGACCGGCACGCCCTGGCGGGCAAGCGCGGCGATGTCGCGATAGACCGTGCGCACCGAAACATCGAGCTCTGCGGCCAGCGTATCGGCCGTGACGGGCCGCCGGCGGCGGCGCAGACCCTGGATCAGATCGAGCAATCGTTCGGCGCGCTGCATGTCGACACTTCCCAACCGTCTTGAGCCCGAGCACCATGACGCAGTCTGCTGACAAAACCTGTCAGCAGCGTGTCAGTAGGCTCGGCGATGTCGAAAGCGCAAGGGAGACCGCCATGATCGTGCTGCACAGTTTCGGGCCGGCGTTTGGACTGCCCGATCCGAGCCCGTTCTGCATCAAGGCGGATATCCTGCTGCAGATGTCGGGCCTGGCCTTCACCCGCAAGGCGGGCGATCTGAGGCGGGCGCCCAAGGGCAAGCTGCCGCTGATCGTCGATGATGGTCAGACCATCGCCGATTCGAGCTTCATCCGCTTCCATCTGGAGAACCGCCATGGCGTCGATTTCGACAAGGGCCTGAGCGACGAGCAGCGCGGCGTGTCATGGGCGCTGGAGAAGATGCTGGAGGACCAGCTCTACTGGATTATCGTGCAAGAGCGCTGGGTTGACGACGACAATTTCGCACGCGGTCCGGCCGCGTTCTTCAAGGCGGCCCCCGCACCGTTGCGGCCGGTGATCGTCGCCATGGTCAAGCGCAAGGTCCGGCGCAATCTCGAAGGCCACGGCATCGGCCGGCACAGCGATGCGGAGCGGCTCGTGCTGGCGCGGCGCGGGCTCGACGCGGCCGCCGCCATCCTCGGCGACAAGCCTTATCTTATGGGCGCGGAGCCGACCGGCGGAGACGCCACACTCGGCGCCTTCATGATCGCCGGCCTCTGCCAGCTCTTCACCTCGCCGGTCCGGGCCGAGATCGAGGCGCGCCCTGCTCTGTGCGCCTACGCGGAGCGGATCAGGACGTGCTATTTCGGCCAGGCGGCAGCCGTCAGACCGGCCGCTTGAGCTTGCACTGGTCGATGAAGCCAAGGCCCTTGGCGCGGGCTGAGTCGTTGAAATAGCCGGTGTCGCGGAAGGCCTGAAGCTCGTCCTTGGTCATCGCGTTGACCGTGCCCTTGGCGTAGCAACTGCAGGGCGTATGCACCGCCTCGCGGGTCGTGCCCAGCAGGCGCGACTGCGTCACCAGGCAGGCATCGAAGGCCCTGAGCTGGATCCGGTAGGGCGTCAGATTCTTCGCCGTCGGGTCCGGCGGCGGCAGGGCCGTGGTGCCGCTGGCGGCATGCGCCGCCACCGCGATCGCAAAAGAAAACCCCGCGGCCAGAACAGCCGCTCCCATCCGCCGCATCGTCATCTGTCCGCCGACCCTTCGAAATCATGTCCAGCAGGCATGCTTCATGCCCGCGCCGCCGCCGCGCGGATGGTCCACAGCGGCGCTCAAAGGTCAAGCGGCGCAATGCCTCAGGCCGCCCTGATCCAGACCTTGTTATCGTGGAAGGCAGCCCCGCCGAAGGGCGCGACAGCGTCCGCCCCGGTGATCGTGTTGATGCCGCGGCCATGCCGGTGGGCGGAATTGGGCCAGATCGATTCGGCGATGACGACGCCGCGCACCACGCCCTCGAACAGCACGGCATGAAGATGCACGCTGCCGCGCCGGTTGCCGATCACAACCTCCTGCCCCGCCGCGACGCCGAGGCGGGCGGCGTCGTCGGGATGCAGCATCAAAGTCGGCCGGCCTTCTTTCTTCAGCGAGCCGGGCGTCTCGGTGAAGGTCGAGTTCAGGAAGCTGCGCGCGGGGCTCGTCGCAAGCCGGAAGGGATGAGCCTCGTCGGCGTTCTCCAGCACGTCCCAGTAGTCCGGCAGGCCCGGCATCGCGGCCCACGGCCCCATCGGCCCCTCATTGGCGCTCGGCACCTTCGGCCAGTCCGGCTTGAAGCGGAATTTTTTGTCGCGATAGCCGAACCCGTCGAGATAATGCGCCGTGCGATAATCCGGCTGCACATCGTGGAAATCGTTGGCGATCAGCTCGTCGAGCGTGCCGCGCCCGCTCTCGCGCAAGGTCCAGTCCACGATCTCGCGCGGGGTCATGGCGAAGCCGCGATGCTCAGCGCCAAGCCGGTCCGCAAGCGCGCAGATCACCTCGTGGTTCGACCGGCACTCGCCCGGCGGATCGACCAGCTTGCCGCCCCACATGATGTGCTGGTGGCCGCCGCCCTGATAAAGATCGTCATGTTCCATGAACTGCGTCGCCGGCAGCACGATGTCGGCCATCGCGGCGGTCTCGGTCATGAACTGCTCATGGACCACGGTGAACAGGTCCTCGCGGGCGAAACCGGCCTTGACCAGCTCCTGCTCGGGCGCGACCGAGACCGGGTTTGTGTTCTGGATGAACAGCGCCCTGACCGGCCCCTTGTGGCGCAAGGCCTCGGCGTCGCCTGTCAGCACGCGGCCGATCTGCGACTGGTCGAGCTGGCGCACCGATTGGTCGGCGACGTCCAAGCCCTCGATCAGGCTCTTGCGCCATTTGTAGATGCCGCTGTTGCTGTGGAAGGCGCCGCCGCCCTCATGCTGCCAGGCCCCCGTCACGGTCGGCACGCACAGCGCCGCATGCATCGAGACCGCGCCGTTGCGCTGCCGCGCAAACCCATAACCGAGCCGGAAGAAGCTCTTCTTGCGCGTGCCGACGAGCGCAGCAAATTCCTCGATCTCGGCGACGCTCAGGCCCGTGATCGCTGCCGCCCATTCGGGCGTGCGGCTCTTCAGATGCTCCTCCAGCTCGCCCGGCGCGTCCGTGTGCGTCGCCAGATAGTCGCGGTCGGCATGGCCGTCGCGGAAGAGGATGTGCATGACGCCGCAGGCCAGCGCGGCGTCCGTGCCGGGCCGCAGCACCAGCGCCAGATCGGCCTGGTCGAGCGTGGCGTTGCGGTAGATGTCGATGGCGACGATCTTCGCCCCGCGGGTTTTGCGGGCCTTGATGGCGTGATGCATCACATTGACCTGCGTGTGCACGGCGTTCGTGCCCCAGATCACGACGCAGTCGGACTTGGCCATCTCGCGCGGATCGGGCCCTGCCAGCCGCCCCGTGCCGGCGATGAAGCCGGTCCAGGCCATGGTCGTGCAGATCGTCGAATACTGGCCGGAGTATTTCTTCGCGTGGCGCAGGCGGTTGATGCCGTCGCGCATCACCAGCCCCATGGTGCCGGCGTAGTAATAAGGCCAGACGGCCTCCGCCCCATGCCCGGCCTCGATCGCCAGGAAGCGTTTGGCGATCTCGTCCAGCGCCTCGTCCCAGGTGATGCGCTCGAACGCGCCTGAGCCCTTCGGCCCGGTGCGGCGCAGCGGATGCATCAGCCGGTCGGGATGGTGGATGCGCTCGGAATAGCGCGCGACCTTCGCGCAGATCACGCCGTCGGTGTAGCTCTGACGCTTGGAACCGCGCACCCGGCCGATGCTGCGGCCGTCGATGACCTCGACCTCGAGCGAGCAGGCCGAGGGGCAGTCATGCGGGCAGACGGAGGGCAGATGCGCGACGCGCGGCAGTTCGGTCATGGGACATCCTCGGGCATGCAGTCGTGCCGTGCTGCGGCGCAGCGGTCAATCCCGCCCGCGTCAACCGGGGGTTAACGCTAACGCTTCAGATTGCCGGGATCGGCCCCGTCTCGAAGACGTGGCCAGCGTATCCGGAGTTGTCTGCCTATGCGTTGCGTTGCGTTGTTTCTCGGCCTCGTGGCCGGGCTCGTGCTGTCGTCGCTCGACCGGGCGTTCGCCCAGTCGAGCGAGTATACGCAGCTCACCTCGCCGGCCTCGGCGCAGAACTGGCACCTGACCCTGGGCGCTGGCCTGCGCTACCAGCCCGACTATGCCGGCTCGAACGACTACGTCTTCCGGCCGCGCCCGATCATCTCGCTTGGCCGGGGCATCAAGAGCACCTGGTGGACGGCCGAGGACGACGCGCTCTCGATCGGCTTCTTTTCGGGGACGGCCTGGCGGGCCGGCTTCTCCGGCAATCTGCTCTGGGAGCGCAAGGCCAGCGTCAATCCGGCGCTGGTCGGCGTGCCCAACACCAAGTTCGGCGTCGAGGCCGGCGGCTTCGTCGAGTTCTACCCGGCCTCCTGGCTGCGGGCGCGCGCCGATCTGCGCCGCGGTTTCGTTACCCATGACGCGCTCGTTGCCGACTTCAAGCTCGACGCCTTCACCAAGATCGGACAGGCCTGGACCGTCGGCGCAGGCCCTCGCATGAGCGTGGTCGGGGCCGACTATATCCGGACCTATTTCGGGCCGAACCCCGGGCTCGCCGGCATGGGCGGGCTGCTGCAGCGCTACAATGCCGGCGTCCACTCGGTCGGCGCGATCGCGCAGGTGACCTATCACTGGAGCGAGAAGCTCTCGACCACGGCCTATGTCGAATACAAGCACCTCGTCGGTGACGCGGCCAAGACGCCGATCGTGCGGAATTTCGGCTCGCGCGATTCGGTGACGCTGGGCATCTCGGCGAGCTACGCCTTCGATCTCGGCTTCTGACGAAGGTCAGTGACCGTGGCCATGGGCATGATCGTGCCCATGGCTGGCGAGTGCGCCGAGATCCTGCCCGGTGCGGTATTCCGTCCAGCTCTGGCGCAGGATCAGCGTCGCCGAGTGCAGGAACAGGCCGGCCATGATGGCCGCGACCGCAAGGTCGGGCCAGGCCGTGCTGGTGCCCCAGACGCCGACCGCCGCCAGCATGACCACGACATTGCCGATCGCGTCGTTGCGCGAGCAGAGCCAGACCGAGCGGACATTGGCGTCGCCATCCTTGTAGCGCGCCAGAAGCAGAACGCTGGCGAGATTGGCGGCGAGCGCGAGGAAACCGACCAAGCCCATCACCTCGGCGCGCGGCAGGCCCGGCCCGAGAAGCTGATAGCCGGTCGAGCCCAGCACCCATAATCCCATCACGAAGAGCGAGACGCCCTTGGCCATGGCCGCCAGCGAGCGGGTGCGCAGCGACGCCCCGATCACGGCGAGGCTCAGGCCGTAGGTCAGCGTATCGCCGAGAAAATCGAGCGCGTCGGCCTGCAACGCCTGCGAACGGGCGAGATGGCCCGAGACGATCTCGACCAGGAACATCACGGCGTTCAGCGCGATCACGGCCCACAGGATGCGCTTGTAGCGCGGATCGACGCCGTCGAAGACCGGGTTTCCGGAGCAGCCGCAAGCCTCGGCTACCGCGGGCTTCGCATGGACCGGCGCATGGGCGTGGTCGTGTCGCGAGTGGTCGTGGTGTGAATGCGCGCAGCCGGTCATCGTCTCGAGGCCTTTCATCGGGAAGGCCTGCACACTACATGCTCTAGCGACTAGAGGATCAAGAGGGATTTTCGCAATGGATGCGATGCCGATCGGGGCGCTGTCGGAGGCGACCGGCGTCAAGGTGCCGACGATCCGCTTCTACGAGCAGATCGGCCTCCTGCCTGCGCCTGTCCGCACGCAGAGCAACCGGCGCAGCTACGGCGAGCCCCATCTGCAGCGCCTGCGCTTCATCCGCCATGCGCGCGATCTCGGCTTCTCGGTGGACGACATCCGCGAATTGCTGGCGATGACGGCGCAGCCGCAGGCCTCCTGCGACCGGGCAGACAGCATTGCCCGGCGACATCTGGGCGAGGTCGAGCGCCGGATCGCGCAGTTGCAGTCGCTGCGAAGCGAACTGCAGCGGATGATCGGCGAATGCAGCCATGGCCGGATCGCCGATTGCCGGGTGATCGAATCGCTCGCCGACCACGGGCAGTGCCTGCACGAGCACGCATGAAAAAGGCGGGCCTCACGGCCCGCCCCTCAAAACGCATTGAACCACGGAGCGCGTCGGATCAGCCGACGATCTCGTTGCCGGAGAAGAACTGGGCGATCTCGATGGCGGCGGCTTCGGGAGCGTCGGAGCCGTGCGCGGTGTTCTCGCCGACCGACTGGGCGAAGAGCTTGCGGATGGTGCCCTCGGCCGCATTGGCCGGGTTGGTCGCGCCCATCACGTCGCGATAGGCGGCGATGGCGTTCTCGCCTTCGAGCACCTGCACAACGACGGGGCCCGAGGTCATGAACTCGACGAGTTCGCCGAAGAAGGGACGCGCCGAATGGACGGCGTAGAAGGTCTCGGCCTGGGCCTTTGTCATCAGGATGCGCTTCTGCGCGACGATGCGCAGGCCGGCCTTCTCGATGACCGCGTTGACCGCGCCTGTCAGGTTGCGCTTGGTCGCGTCGGGTTTGAGAATGGAGAAGGTGCGCTGGAGGGCCATCGGTCGATCCTTGGGGATTTGTGCGGGGATTTCGGCGCGCTCATAGCAGCCACCTCCCCGCCCCACAAGGCTCGCCGGCTTATCCGGCTCGCAACTTCCTAGCCTGCCCGGCTCAGTGGCGGGTCAGGAAGGCGCGGGCCTCGCGCAGCGCCCGGGCGAGTTGCTCGGCGGTCATCTCCAGCGCCAGTTCCTGACGATGCGCGGCGGCCTGCCGGCAACCGCGGGCCAGCGCCACGTTGAACCAGGTCTGGGCGGCGACGAGATCGACCGGCGCGGTGCGGCCGGCCGCATACATCAGCCCGAGCTGGTAATAGGCTTCGGCCGAGGTCTCGCTGGGAACCGTCAGCGAAGCGGGGATCGCGCTCATTTCCATGCGTGCCATGACAAACCACCCTGTTTTGTTGTCACCGGCCACCCGTCCAAGGCCCCGGCTTGTGAGGACGAGATTTGGCCGCAGCCCTTAAAGGCGACGCTAAAAATTGCGATGAATCGAAGCTCAACGAGACGTAATCGAGTCGTTAAAGCAACGAAGGATTCAGCCTTCGATCGCGAATAGTGACGATATTTCAATGTGATCCGCGCGATGCCGCCAGCGCGACATTGACGCGGCGTTCACCTTGTAGCGCGGCAGCCCCGATTTATCACTGCCGCAGCGGCAGCTTGTAAGGCCTGCGATCTCGGATATGGTTCACATCAGAACCATGCAGCATAGCGTGGTCGCATCATGGGAGGATGCCGATGCCTGTTCGATCGACGATCGTGAAGGGCGCGCTTGCCGCGCTCGGGTTTGCCGCCGCCGGATTGGCAACGCCGGCCGCCGCGCAGGATGTCACCGGAACCTGGCTGCGCGACACCGGCGCCTCCCGCGTGCGCTTCGCCAAATGCGGCGATGCGATGTGCGGCACGCTGGCCTGGCTCAAGGACACCGCCGGCCCGGCAAAAGTCGGCCAGCGCATCTTCTACGACATGAAGCCCGACGGTGCCGGCAAGTGGAAGGGCAGCGCCTTCAACCCGGAGGACGGCAAGACCTATTCCGGCACCATGACGCTGTCGGGCGACAATCTGACCACATCCGGCTGCGTCATGGGCGGTCTGATCTGCCGCTCGGTGAAGTGGGCGCGGGCGAACTGACGCCCGAAGGGCGTCGGCAGTCGGAATTGGGCAGTGGGCGGTCGTGACCTATGAATCCGACTGCCGACCGCCTATTGCCGACTGCCGCCCTCACCGCGCCTTCTGGTTGAACAGCAGCGCATGCTCTTCGGGCGTGCGCTGCTCAGGCGGCTTGCGCAACTCCTCGGCGACCTTCAGGCCCCGCTGCACGGCGGGGCGGGCGTTCATCGTCTCCAGCCAGCGCTCGACATGGGGAAACTGCTTGATGTCTTGGCCCTGCCGCTCCCAGCCGCGCGCCCAGCCGATGCAGGCCATGTCGGCGATCGAATACTCCCCGCAGATATAGTCGCGGCCGGCGAGGCGCTTGTTCAGCACGCCGTAGAGCCGGTTCGACTCGTTGGTGTAGCGCTCGATCGCGTAGGGAATAGGCTCAGGCGCATAAAGCCGGAAATGATGGGTCTGGCCGAGCATCGGGCCGAAACCGCCCATCTGCCAGAACAGCCATTCGTCCACCGCGACGCGGGCGCGCTCGTCTGACGGATAGAATTTCCCCGTCTTGCGGCCGAGATATTGCAGGATCGCGCCGGATTCGAAGACCGAGATCGGCTGGCCGTCGGGGCCGTCGGGATCGACGATCGCGGGCATGCGGTTATTGGGCGAGATCGCCAGGAACTCGGGCTTGAACTGGTCGCCCTTGCCGATGTTGACCGGGACCATGGTGTAGAGCAGCCCGCACTCCTCCAGCATGATGCTGATCTTCCAGCCATTGGGCGTGGGCCAGTAATACAGGTCGATCGGCTTGGTCTGGCTGGCGGGCATGGCTTTACGTGTCCTGTCGCTGTTGAGTGCCGGCAGCAGGTTTAAGCCGGCCGCCGCGCGCCCGGAAGGGCCGCGTCGTGCGAGAGGCGCGGGCTCGCCATGTCGTGATGGGCGATGAGCGCTTGAATTCAACCACAGGTTCAGCCGAGACTGGCGTCATCGGCCGGGCGGCCTACGGACTGAGCCCGTCGCCCCGCGCCGGTTCCTTGAGGATCACCGCCATGCGCCTTCCCCTGATCGCCGCCAGCCTCGCCGCCGCCTGCGCGCTTGCGCTCGCCCTGCCTGCCGCAGCGCAGACCAACCCGCTGCAGCAGCGTCCCGCCGCCCCCGCCCGCACCGCGCCGGCAACCACGGCCGCCGCGCCGGCGACCGAGACTGCCAAGCCCAAGCGCGCCCGCTCGGAGGCGCAGCTGAAGAATGACAACCGGCTGCGCGCCTGCGGCGCGGAATGGCGCGCCAACAAGCCCGATCTGACCAAGAAGGGCTACAACTGGATCAAGTATTCGACCGAGTGCCGCAAACGCCTGGCTGCGCAGGGGCAGTGAGAGGTCGCCGGAGCGCCGGCTATGGCGCTCCGCTCACACCGTGATCTTGAAGCCCTCATGGCTCTGGTCGAAGCCTAGATTGCGGTAGAAGCGGTGCGCGTCGATCCGGCCCTTGTTCGAGGTCAGTTCGATCAGCCCCGCGCCGCGCTCCTTGGCGAATGTCACAGCCGCCGCCATCATCAGCGCGCCGATTCCTAAGCCCCGGCTCTCGGGCGCGACATGGACGCTCTCGATCTTGGCGCGCCTGCGCCCGCGCGCGGCGATGCCGGGTATCAGCGTGACCTGCCAGGTGCCGAGCACGACGCCCGCGCGCTCGGCGACGAAGAGATGGTTGGCCGGGCTGGCCTCGACCTCCTCGAAGGCGCGCAGATAGTCGGGATGGATCGCCTCGGCCTCGATCTCGGCCGGCGTCATCGTTTCCGTGGCCGAGCCATGCAGGATCAACGCGGCGATCCGCGCCACATCCTCGCGCCGCGCGGGGCGGATGGCGATCTCCGCCTGGTGGCTCTGAGTCTCGTCCATTTGCCGCCTCTATTCCGCGAACAGCCGCTTGGCCATCATCAGCGTGTTGGGGGTGTCCTCGCGGCCGTCGAACCGCGCCTGACGCTGCAGGAAGAAGCCCATGCGCTCGTAGAAGGCGATCGCCGGCTCGTTCTGGCTTTCGACCTCGAGCCGCGCCACGGGCGCCTGCGGAAAGCAGGCGAGCGTGACCTGCAGCAGCGTCCGGCCGATGCCAACGCCCTGGTGCTGCGGCAGGACGTAGAGCCGCGTCAGCAGCGCGGCACGGTCGGGCTCCAGCCGGGCCGAGGAGGTGGCGATGATCTCCTCGCCGACCAGCGCGACGAGGAAGGCCCCGTCTTCGCGGCCGAGTTGCGCGGAGAGATTCTCCAGCGAATGCCAGGCATTGGTGATCTCGGCGACGCGCCGCCAGCCATAGATGCCGTCATAGGTGGCATGCCAGGTCTCGACCAGCATGGCCCGGACCGCCGGCAGATCGGCGGTCTCGGCATCGCGGATGATGAGACCGTCCGGCGTCACTCGATGCCGAGCTTGGCTTTGAGGATTTCGTTCAGGGCCTGCGGGTTGGCCTTGCCCCCGGACGCCTTCATCGCCTGTCCGACGAACCAGCCGAGCATGGTCGGCTTCAGCTTGACCTGCTCGACCTTATCGGGATTGGCCGCGATCAATTCGTCCACCGCCTTCTCGATCGCGCCCGTATCGGTGACCTGCTTCATGCCCCGCGCTTCGACGATCTGGCGCGGATCCAGATCCCCGTTTCCTGCTTCCGACCAGAGGATCTCGAACAGGTCCTTGGCGATGCGGCCCGAAATCACGCCCTCCCCGATCAGGTCGACCAGCCCGCCGAGCTGGGCGGCCGAGACCGGAGAGGTGGTGACGTCCTGGCCTTCCTTGTTGAGGCGGCCGAACAGTTCGTTGATGACCCAGTTGGCGGCCGCCTTGCCGTCGCGGCCCTTGGCGACGGCTTCGAAATAATCCGCCTGCTCGCGCTCGGCGACCAGCACCGAGGCGTCATAGGGCGAGAGGCCGTACTCCGCGATGAAGCGTGCCTTCTTGGCGTCCGGCAGTTCCGGCAGATGCGCCTTCAGCTCGGCGACGAAGGCGTCGTCGAATTCGAGCGGCAGCAGATCGGGATCGGGGAAGTAGCGGTAGTCATGCGCCTCTTCCTTGGAGCGCATCGAGCGGGTTTCGCCCTTGGCCGGATCGTAGAGCCGGGTCTCCTGGTCGATCTTGCCGCCATCCTCCAGAATGCCGATCTGGCGGCGGGCCTCGGTCTCGACGGCCTGGCCGATGAAGCGGATCGAGTTGACGTTCTTGATCTCGCAGCGCGTGCCCAACTCCGCGCCGGGCTTGCGCACCGAGACGTTGACGTCGGCGCGAAGGTTGCCCTTCTCCATGTCGCCGTCGCAGGTGCCGAGATAGCGCAGGATGGTCCGCAGCTTGGTGACATAGGCCCGCGCCTCGTCGGCCGAGCGCAGATCCGGCTTGGAGACGATCTCCATCAGCGCGACGCCCGAGCGGTTGAGATCGACGAAGGACATGGTCGGGTGCTGGTCGTGGATCGACTTGCCGGCGTCCTGCTCCAGATGCAGCCGCTCGACGCCGACGGTGATCTGCTCGGTCGGCGACAGATCGACGACGATCTCGCCCTCGCCCACGATCGGGCTCTTGTACTGGCTGATCTGGTAGCCCTGCGGCAGGTCCGGATAGAAATAGTTCTTCCGGTCGAAGACCGAACGGTTGTTGATCTGCGCGTTGAGGCCGAGGCCCGTGCGCACGGCCTGGCGGACGCATTCGGCGTTGATTACCGGCAGCATGCCGGGCATGGCGGCATCGACGAGACTGACATGAGCGTTGGGCTCCGCGCCGAAAGCGGTCGCAGCGCCTGAGAACAGCTTGGCGTTGGAGGTGACCTGGGCGTGGATTTCCAGGCCGATCACGACCTCCCAATCGCCTGTCGCGCCCTTGAGCAGCTTCTTCGGGTCGGCGGGACGGACATGCGCGTTCATCGAGTTCTTCCGGATGCAAAGCTGGATTACGGGTTACGATTTCGCCGCGCATGCGGCAAGCGGCTGTTGCTCTGCTGTCACCCGATGGCCGCAATCATGCTAGATTGCCACCGTTGCGTCATTGTGTTGAGTGATGGATCTTGACAATCGTCACTGTCGATCCCTTCTAGCGTCACAGGCCGGAAACCCGACATGGTTGTGCTGGCCCCCTCATCGGGAGTTCCGACATGCCCAACCGCCTTGCAAAAGGTCTGGCCCGCGCCGCAATGGCGAGCGCGTTCATCCTGACATCGGGCGCGGTGCTCGCGCAGGGCTCCCCACCCGCCCCGCCGGTGCAGGTCTCCGCGCCGCTGGCCAAGCGCGTCACCAACTGGGACGAGTTCACCGGCCGCTTCGAGGCCAGCGAGCAGGTCGAGGTGCGCGCGCGCGTCTCCGGCTTCCTGGATTCGCTGCATTTCCGCGACGGCCAGCTCATCAAGAAGGGCGACCTGCTGTTCACCATCGACCCGCGGCCCTACCAGCTCTCGGTCGATGCGGCGCGCGCCGAGGTCGCCCGCGCCAAGGCGCAGGTCGAGCTGACGCAGAGCGAGGTCGAGCGCGCCGAGGCTCTGACGCAGAACCGCACCATCACGGCCCGCGACATCGACCAGCGCCGCGCCAACCTCAACAGCGCCATCGGCTCGCAGCAGGGGGCCGAGGCCAATCTCAAGACGGCCGAACTCAATCTGGAGTGGACGCAGGTTCGCAGCCCCCTGGCGGGCCGCATCTCGAACCGTCGCGTCGATCCCGGCAACCTCATCGCCGGCGGCCAGTCAGGCGCGACGCTTCTGACCACCATCGTCGCCAGCGACCCGATCTATTTCGTCTTTGATGCGTCCGAAGCCGATTATCTGCGCTTTTCGCGGCTTGCAGCGGAGAAGCTGCGCGCCTCCTCCCGTGACGGCAACAATCCGGCGCAGGTGCGCCTCGCCGACGAGCGTGAATGGAAGCGCCAGGGACGGATGGACTTCGTCGACAACGCGCTGAATGCGCGTTCTGGCACAATCCGGGGCCGCGCAGTATTCGACAACGCAGACCAGTTCCTGACGCCGGGCACGTTCGGTCGCCTGCGCCTCTTCGCCGGGGAGTCCGACGCCCTGCTGGTGCCCGACACCGTGATCGTTTCCGACCAGGCCAACAAGATCGTGATGACGGTCGGCCCCGACAACAAGGTTGCGCCCAAGCCCGTCACGCTTGGCGCGATCAGCGAGGGACTGCGCGTCGTCACGAGCGGACTGACCGCGCAAGACAAGGTCATCATCGGCGGCCTGGCCAATCCGATGGTGCGCCCGGGCGCGACGGTGACGCCGCAGCCGGGCGAGATCAAGGTCGCGGCGGCCAGATAGAGCCGCCGCCGCACCCGCAAGCCTTTCCCCAGCCGGCCCTCGCGCCGGACGCCCTGCCTTCAGGCCAGGATCGACTCCTATGTTCCGTTTCGCGCATTTCTTCATCGATCGGCCGATCTTCGCCACCGTGCTTTCGGTGCTGCTGACGATCGCCGGCGCCATCGCCCAGCGCAGCCTGCCCATCGCCGAATATCCCGAGATCGCGCCGCCGACCGTCTCGATCACCGCGACCTATCCCGGCGCCTCGGCCGAGGTCGTCGCCGCCACCGTCGCCACGCCGATCGAGCAGGAGGTGAACGGCGTCGACGACATGCTCTACATCACCTCGCAATCGACCGGCGACGGGCGCGTCACGATCAACGTCGTGTTCAAGGCCGGCACCGATGTCGACCAGGCGCAGGTGCTGGTGCAGAACCGGGTCGCCGCTGCCGAAGCGCGATTGCCGCAGGAGGTCCGCGCCTTCGGCATCCAGACCCGCAAGGCCTCGCCGGACCTGATGATGGTCGTCAACATGCTGTCGCCAGACGGCACGCGCGACGCCCAGTACGTCTCCAACTACGCGACGCTCTATGTGAAGGACGTGCTGACTCGCATCGACGGCGTCGGCAACGTGCAGGTCTTCGGCGCACGCGATTTCTCGATGCGGATCTGGCTCGACCCGGCCAAGGTCGCCGCGCGTGGCCTCTCTGCCGGCGACGTGGTGGCCGCTCTGCGAGCCGCCAACGTCCAGGTCGCCGCCGGCGCCATCAACCAGCCGCCGGCGAAGTCGGAGGCGGCGTTCCAGCTCTCGGTCAACACGCTCGGCCGCCTCAGCGATGTCGAGGAGTTCTACAAGATCGTCGTGCGCTCGGATGCCAATGGCGGCACGATCAGGCTGCGCGACATCGCGCGCGTCGAACTCGGCTCGCAGGACTACACGACCAACGCCTATCTCAACAACAAGGACGCGGTCGCGATCGGCGTGTTCCAGCGCCCGGGCTCCAACGCGCTGTCCACGGCCGCCTCGATCATCGGCACGATGGAGACCCTGAAGAAGGATTTCCCGAGCGGCATCGAGTACCGCATCGTCTACAACCCCACCGAATTCATCGGCGAATCCGTGAACGCCGTGGTGACGACGCTGCTCGAGGCGGTGGCGCTGGTCGTGCTCGTGGTGATCCTGTTCCTGCAGACATGGCGGGCGGCGATCATCCCGATCGTGGCGATCCCGGTCTCGCTGGTCGGCACCTTCCTGGTGATGAGCGCGGTCGGCATCTCCTTCAACACGATTTCGCTGCTGGCGCTCGTGCTCGCCATCGGCATCGTCGTCGACGACGCGATCGTGGTCGTCGAGAACGTCGAGCGCTATCTGGCGCAGGGCATGTCGCCCAAGGAAGCCGCCCACAAGACCATGGACGAGGTCGGCGGCGCTCTGGTCGCGATCGCGCTGGTGCTGTGCGCCGTCTTCATCCCGACCGCCTTCATCACCGGCCTGCAGGGCGCGTTCTACCAGCAGTTCGCGGTCACGATCGCGGCCTCCACCGCGATCTCGGCCTTCGTCTCGCTGACGCTGTCGCCGGCGATGTCGGCGATCCTGCTCAAGCCCCACAGCCATGAGCCGCCCAAGGGCTTCTTCGCGGCTTTGGGCGCGCCGCTGCGCTGGTTCTTCAAATACTTCAACAAGGGTTTCGACTGGCTCTCGCGCAGCTATGGCGCGGTGACCTCGCGGCTGATCCGTTTCAGCGTCATCATGCTGATCATCTATGGCGGTCTGATCGCCCTGGCGGTCCACCGCATCGGCGCGACGCCGACCGGCCTGATCCCGCAACTCGACCGCGGCTACTACATCGTCGCCTTCCAGTTGCCGCCGGGCGCCTCGCTCGACCGCACCGACGCGGTGATCCGCAAGGCGACCGACGTGCTGCTCTCGCGGCCCGGCGTCGCCGACGCCGTCGCCTTCGCCGGTCTCGACGGCGCGACCTTCACGATCGCGCCCAATGGCGGCGTCGTCTTCGTCCGGACCAAGGACTTCAAGGAACGCGCCAAGGAAGGCCTGACCAACCAGGGCATCATCGCCGATCTGCGCCAGCAGATGTTCGCCATCAGCGAGGCCTTCGCGCTGGTGATCGAGCCGCCGGCCGTTCCCGGCATCGGCACGGGCGGCGGTCTGAAGGGCTATGTGCAGGATCGCGGCGGGCGCGGGCTCGCGGCGCTGGAGGGCGCGACCTGGATCGTCGCCGGCTCGGCGGCACAGATCCCCGGCATCCAGCAGCCCTTCACTCTGTTCTCGACCAAGACGCCGCAGGTCTTCGCCGATATCGACCGGACCAAGGCCGAGATGCTCGGCGTGCCCGTGACCCGTATCTTCGAGACGCTCTCGGTCTATATGGGCTCGGCCTATATCAACGACTTCAACATCCTCGGCCGGACCTACCGGGTGACGGCGCAGGCAGACAACCCGTTCCGGCTCGACATCCGCGACGTCGCCAACCTGAAGACGCGCAATGCCGAGGGCGAAATGGTGCCGATCGGTTCGGTCGCGTCCTTCTCGGACACGACCGGCGCCTATCGCGTGCCGCGCTACAACCTCTACCCGGCAGCAGAAGTGCAGCTCTCCATGGCGCGCGGCTACTCGACCGGCCAGGGCATCGCAGCCATCGAGAAGCTGACGCAGGAGCGCCTGCCGGCCGGGTTCGGCTTCGAGTGGACCGAGATCGCGCTGCAGGAGAAGCTCGCGGGCAACACCGCGACGATCGCCTTCGGGCTCGCCGTCGTCTTCGTCTTTCTGCTGCTGGCGGCGCTCTATGAGAGCTGGCTTTTGCCGCTCTCGGTCATCCTGATCGTGCCGATGTGCATTCTCGCGGCCATGGTCGGCGTTTGGCAACAGGGGCTCGACCGAAACGTGCTGGTCGATATCGGCCTCGTCGTGCTGGTCGGCCTGGCGGCGAAGAACGCGATCCTGATCGTCGAATTCGCCAAACAGGCGGAAGAGGAAGGCATGAGCCGGCGCGAGGCCGCGATCGCCGCCGCCAAAACCCGGCTGCGGCCGATCCTGATGACGTCGCTCGCCTTCATCCTCGGCGTGCTGCCGCTGGCGATCGCGACCGGCGCCGGCGCGGAAATGCGTCAGTCGCTCGGCGTCGCGGTGTTCTCCGGCATGATCGGCGTGACGATCTTCGGCCTGATCTTCACGCCGGTGTTCTATGTCGTGGTGCGCTGGCTGGCCGGGCTGTTCGAGAAGAAGAAGCCTACCCCTGCGCCGCATGGGGATGCATCGCCGACCCACTCGTGATCTGATCTCCCTCGCGGCGGCAGGCCGTCGCGAGGGAGCCCAATCGCATGGTGGGGTGGCTGACGGTCGTTCTCGGCATCGCGCTGGTCAGCGTGCTGATCGCGGGGGTTGCGATCATTCCGGCCTGGCGCCGGCTCAAACGCGCCGAATACATCCGGACCTATGCCTGGCCGCCTGGGTTGCTCGACAAGCTGGCGAGCCACCACCGCGGCTTCACCCGCAAGGAGACGGCGCTGGTCGCGCAGGGGCTGCGTCAGTTCTTCCTCGCCTATCTCAACAGCGGCCAGCGCTATGTGGCCATGCCCTCGCAGGTCGCCGACGACCTCTGGCACGAGTTCATCCTCCATACCCGCGCCTACAAGGAGTTCTGCGACAACGCCTTCGGCTCGTTCCTGCACCATACGCCGGCCGTCGCGCTTGCGGATGGCCGGAAGAAGGACAATGCCGGCCTGCGCCGCGTCTGGCTGCACTGCTGCCGCGAGGACGGCATCAATCCCAACAACCCCTCGCGCCTGCCGCTGCTGTTTGCGCTCGACGTCAAGCTGAACATCCCAGGCGGCTACCGCTACTACCCCGACTGCGCCCAGTTGAGACGCAATGGCGATGCCGGCTCGCAATGCGGTGGGGACTTTTCAAGCTCGTCCTATGATGGCGGGACGGAGGGGATGGGCTCCGACAGCCGCGGCGATGGCGGCTCCGGTGACAGCGGCGGCGACAGCGCCAGCGGTGGAGATGGCGGCGGCTGCGGCGGGGGCGGTGGGGACTGAAGTCCGGTCAGACGAAACGCCGCGCCAGCAACCGGCAAAGCCACCCAAGCCACAGCGCCATGGCGGCAGCGACCAGATGCTCGCGCGGCAGCGCGAACGCGTCGGCACGCAGGTGCTGGACGACGACGAGGACAAGCAGCGACGCCGCGACGAGGATCAAGGCCCAGCCGAGGAAGGTCAGGCAGGCATAAGCCATGGCCCGGCTCAGGCCCACCACTTCTCCCCGACCGTGAACCGCCCGGCCGCCTGCTCGATCACCTCGCCGAGCGCAAACAGCGTCTCCTCGTCGAAGGGCTTTCCGATGAGCTGGAGGCCGAGCGGGAGCCCTGCTGAGTCCAGCCCCGCCGGCACGGCGATGCCCGGCAGGCCGGCCATGTTCACCGTCACCGTGAAGATGTCGTTGAGATACATCTCGACCGGGTCGGCCGAGCCCTTCTCGCCGATGCCGAAGGCCGCCGACGGCGTTGCCGGCGTCAGCACCGCGTCGATGCCCGCCGCATAGGCCTCGTCGAAATCGCGCTTGATCAGCGTGCGGACCTTCTGGGCGCGCAGGTAGTAGGCGTCGTAATAGCCAGCCGAGAGCACATAGGTTCCGATCATGATGCGGCGCTTGACCTCGGCCCCAAAGCCCTCGGCGCGGGTCTTCTCGTACATGTCGACGATGTCGCGGCCGCCCTCCCGCAGGCCGTAGCGGACGCCGTCATAGCGGGCGAGATTGGACGACGCCTCGGCCGGGGCGACGATGTAATAGGCCGGCAGCGCGTATTTCGTATGCGGCAAGGAGATCTCGACGATCTCGGCTCCGGCCGCCTTCAGCCAGTCGATGCCCTTCTGCCAGAGCGCCTCGATCTCGGCGTTGAGCCCATCGAGGCGGTATTCCTTCGGGATGCCGATCTTCATACCCTTCACGGAGCGGCCGACGGCCTTCTCGTAGTCGGGCACCGGCAGGTCGGCGCAGGTCGTGTCCTTCGGGTCGTGGCCGGCCATGGAGCGCAGCATCACGGCGCAGTCGCGCACGGTCTTGCCGATCGGCCCGGCCTGATCGAGCGAGGAGGCGAAGGCGACGATGCCCCAGCGCGAGCAGCGGCCATAGGTCGGCTTGATGCCGACGGTACCGGTGAAGGCGGCGGGCTGGCGGATCGAACCGCCGGTGTCGGTCGCGGTCGCGGCCAGGCACAGACCGGCTGCTACGGCCGAGGCGGAGCCGCCCGACGAGCCGCCGGGGACCAGATGAGCGCCTTCGACGGCGCCAGCTCCGCCTGTCCCGACATTCGAGCCGGCCCTGCGCCACGGATTGACGACATTGCCGAAGGCGGATGTCTCGTTCGACGAGCCCATGGCGAACTCGTCGTTGTTGAGCTTGCCGAGCATGACCGCGCCGTCGCGCCAGAGCTGGCCCGACACGGTCGACTCGTAAGGCGGCACGAAGTTGCCGAGGATCTTCGAGCAGGCAGTGGTCCGCACGCCTTGCGTGGCGAACAGGTCCTTGATGCCGAGCGGCAGGCCCTCCAGCGGGCCGCCCTCGCCTTTCGCGAGCTTGATGTCGGAAGCACCGGCCTGTTTCAGCGCATGCTCGGGCGTCTCAAGCACATAGGCGTTGAGCGCGCGCGCCTGCTCGACGGCGGCGATATGGGCCTTCGACAGTTCGGTCGCCGAGAAGGTTTTTGCCCTCAGGCCGTCGCGGGCTTCGGTGAGCGTCAGGCTGGTCAGGTCGGTCACGTTGGGAATCCGGAAGCTAACTGGTCAGGAGACCCCGGATCATGCTTCGCATGTCCGGGGTGATCGAATTGGCGCTCGTCGCGCCTATTCGATCACCTTGGGCACCATGAAGTAATTGTCGTCCGACGCCGGCGCATTGGCGACGATCGTGTCGGCGATCTCTCCATCGGTGACGACATCCTCGCGCTGCTTCATCGCCATCGGCGTGACCGAGGTCATCGGCTCGACGCCGGCGACATCGACCTCGTTCAACTGATCGACGAAGCCGAGGATGGCGTTGAGCTCGCCCTGCAGCTTGGGCAGGTCGGCCTCCGGCACGGCGATGCGCGCCAGATGCGCGACGCGTTTGACGGTGGCGAGATCGACCGACATGGCGGGCTCCTGAAATGGCTGCAGCGCGATGCGCGGCTGCGTCAGGGCTATAAGCGCCGCATCACGCACCCGCAAGAAGCCGGCTGCCGCGCAAGACAGGCCAACCGCGTGTCTTGGTCCGTCTGCCTTGCTCCGGGGCAGCAAACCTCTTTCGTCAATCGAGATGCGTCGTCGGGTATATATCATTCCAGTCCGGATTTGAGTGCTCGATCAATTCGATCTTCCAGCTTCTGCGCCAGTGCTTGATCCTCTTTTCATGCGCAATCGCGTCGTCCGGCCGATCGAATTGCTCGGCATGGACAAGACGCAAAGCGCCGTAGCGATGCGCAAACTCAGAACCTCGCCCTTCACGATGATCGAATACGCGCCGCGAAAGCGAGTTCGTCACGCCGACATAAAGCGTGCCGTTTTTCTTGCTCGCAAGAATGTATACCCACATCGAGACACCAAAGAGCGTGTCGTCCCGGGCGAAGCGAAGCGAAGACCCGGGATCCATTCCGGAACGATGCCGGATTAGATGTCGTTTGGCGATCCTTGATCGAGGACCGTTCCGGAATGGTCCCGGGTCGGCGCAGCTTCGCTGCTTGCCCGGGACGACCACGTTATATGCTTGCTTCAATTGGCATTTTAACGATCAGCTTCTGCCTCTGTTCGAACGGAATCAGCCATGACCGACGCGCCCCGCGCCACAGCCGCCACCCTCGCCCGCCGGATCGCGCAGGGGCGCGGCGACGAGCCGGCCGATCTCGTGATCCGGGGCGCAAGATTGTTCGACCTCGTGACCGGAGACCTCACGGAGACCGACATCGCGCTCTGCGGCAACACCATCGTCGGCACGCATGTAAGCTACGAGGGCAGGTCCGAGTTCGACGCGACCGGTCTGATCGCGGTACCCGGCTTCATCGACACCCATCTCCATGTCGAATCCTCGCTGGTGACGCCGCTCGAATTCGAGCGCTGCGTGCTGCCCCATGGCGTCACCACCGCGATCTGCGACCCGCACGAGATCGCCAATGTGCTGGGTGTCGAGGGCATCCGCTATTTCCTCGATTGCGCCGAGGCGATGCGGATGGATCTGCGCGTGCAGCTCTCGAGCTGCGTGCCGGCGACGCATCTGGAAACGGCCGGGGCACGGCTCGACGCTGGCGATCTGGTCGCGCTGATGCACCACCCCAAGGTGATCGGGCTCGCCGAGTTCATGAACTTTCCAGGCCTGCTGGCGCGCGATCCGGTCTGCCTTGCCAAGCTGGAAGCCTTCTCGCACCGCCATATCGACGGCCATGCGCCGCTGGTCCGGGGCATGGACCTGAACGGCTATCTCGCGGCGGGAATCCGCACCGATCATGAGACGACGACGGAGGACGAGGCCCGCGAAAAGCTCAAGAAAGGCATGGCGATCCTGATCCGCGAGGGTTCGGTCTCCAAGGACCTGCACGCGCTGATCCCGCTGATCACGCGCGACGCCTCGCCATATCTCGCCTTCTGCACCGACGACCGAAACCCGCTCGACATCGCCGAGGAAGGCCATCTCGATTACATGATCCGCACAGCGATCGCCCATGGCGCGGACGTGCTGGCGACCTACCGGGTCGCGACGCTGTCGGCGGCGCGGAATTTCGGACTGTTCGACCGCGGCTTCATTGGGCCCGGCAAGCGCGCCGACATCGTGCTGCTCGACAATCTGGAAAGCTGCTCGGTGCGGGAGGTCTTCGCCGACGGCAAGCTCGTCGAGGACAAGCTGTTCAAGCGCCGCAAGCCGGTGGCGGCGGTCGGCCATGGCAGCGTGAAGAGTCGGACGCTGACGCCGGAGGATTTTCAGGCGAAGGCGCGCGATGGCGAAACGCCCGTGATCGGGGTCGTGCCGGGCCGGATCATCACCGAGCGCCTTTCGATGGCGCTGCCGGCGCGCGATGGGCAGGCTTTGCCCGATCTGACGCAGGACGCGGTCCGGGTCACGGTGATCGAACGGCACGGCAAGAATGGCGGCATCGCGTCCGGCTTCGTCCACGGCTTTGGCATGCAGCGCGGCGCAATCGCCTCCTCGGTCGGCCATGACAGCCATAATCTCTGCGTCGTCGGCGTCGATGAGGCCTCGATGGCCGCCGCCGCCAACCGGCTGATCGCGACTGGCGGCGGCTTCGCCGTTGCGGAAGACGGCGTCGTGGTCGCGGAGCTTGCCCTGCCGGTCGCAGGTCTGATGAGCGAGCAGCCTTTCGAGGCGGTGCGCTTCGCGCTGGAGGAACTGCGCCACGCCGCCAAAGCGCTCGGCGTGGTGCTGGCCGAGCCCTTCCTGCAGGTCGCCTTCCTGACCCTGCCGGTGATCCCGCACCTCAAGATCACCGACAAGGGGCTGGTCGATGTCGATGCGTTCGGGTTCGTCTAGGAGCCGGCGAACAAATCGTCCGACACCTCGATCCCTTCCGCCATCGCCTTCGCCCGCAGCGCCAGCCGCCGCATTCCCGGCAGCCTCGTGCCATCCTGGTCCTCGATCGCATGCGCCAGCAGCCGCATGCGCTCGTCGAACCAGTTGCCGCCCATGGCGTGCGGGTCGATGGCGAGGATGAGTTGGCCGGTATCGGGCGGGCCGCCCTTGTCGTCGAGGAAGGACGAGGCCTGGAAGGCGAAATGCGTCCCGACCAGCGCCGCCGCCAGCACCTCGACCATCAGCGCCAAAGTCGCGCCCTTGGCGTCGCCGAGCGGAACCATGGTGCCGGCGAGCGCAGCGCCTGCGTCCGTCGTCGGCTTGCCGGCCGTGTCCAGCGCCCAGCCTTCCGGGATCGCCTCGCCCTTCTGCTTCGCCGCCACGATCGGCCCGCGCGCGACCTTCGACAGCGCCATGTCGATGACAAGCGGCTCGCGGCCGGCGAGCGGCGCGGCAAACGCGATCGGATTGGTGCCGAACACCGGCTTCGCCCCGCCCCAGGGCGCGATCGCGGCCGGCGTATTGGCGAAAAGCAGCGCGACCAGACCCTGCTCGGCCAGCCGCTCGACATGCAGGCCAGCCGCGCCGCAATGGTTCGAGCGGCGGATCGGGGCCGCGACCACGCCTTGGGCGCGGGCGATCGTCGGCAGTTCGATCACGGCGAGGTCGATCGCGGGATAGGCGAAGCCGTGAGCTGCATCGATCGCCAGCACGCCGGGCTTCGGCTGGCGCGCGATCGGCACCGCCTTGCCGTCGATCTTGCCGGCATTGAGCATGGCGAGATAGGTCGGCACGCGTGACAGGCCGTGACCTTTCAGCCCGTCGGCTTCGGCCATGACCAGCGCCCAGGCGACGGAGGCGGCGTTTGCGGGAGAAGCGCCCGCGCTCGCAAACAGGTCGGTCAGCCCGGCTTCGGCCTCCGCGAGCGACAGTTTCATAGCCGGCCCTCCAGCGCAGCCATCACCCGCTCGGCGACGAGGCCGGAGACGCGGCCATTGGATTCGACCGTATTGCCGGCGATATGCGGCGTCAGGATCAGATTGGGCACGCCCTCGAACAGCCTTCCGCCCTTGCGCAACGGCTCCTCCTCGAAAACGTCGATCGCCGCGCCGCCCAGCTTACCGGCCTTCAGAGCCGCGACCAGCGCCGCCTCGTCCATGACGCCGCCGCGCGCCGCGTTGACCAGAACGGCGTCGGGCTTCATCCGCGCGAAAGCCTTCCTGTCGATCAGCCCCTTCGTCTCCGGCGTCAGCGGCAGATGGATGCTGATGACGTCGGAGGTCGAGAGCACCGCCTCGAGATCGAGCTGCTGCGTCGTCTGCCAGGCAGGGTGGTCGGCCGGCACATAAGGATCGAAGGCGACCACGTTCATGCCGAGCATGCGGGCATGGTTGGCGGCGTCGCGCGCGATGGCGCCGAAACCGACCAGGCCAAGCCGTTTGCCGGCGATCTCGCGGCCAATCAGCTTGGTCTTGGGGAATTCGCCCGCCACCATCGCCGCATTGGCGAAGTACGCGCCGCGCAGCAGCACCATGGCGCTGCAGATGACGTACTCGACGACCGACAGGCTGTTCGCGCCGGTCGCCGGGAAGACCTTGATGCCGCGCTCCGTGCAGGCGTCCATGTCGATATTGTCGAGCCCGACGCCAAGCCGACCGACGACTTTCAGCTTCTTTGCAGCCGCCAGAACCTCGCCCCTGACCTGCGTCTGGTTGCGCACGATCAGCGCAGGCACGCCGGCGACGAGCTTCGCCAGTTCGTCGGGCTTGCCGAAGAGTTCGGGGTCGTGATGGACCTTGTAGCGCGCGCTCAGCGCAGCGACCGCGGTCTCGTCCATGAATTCGGTGATGACGATGTCGGTCATGACGCTTCCAGCGGTTCAACCCAGCGCCAGCAGGCCGCCGGTCACGGATGCAAGGATGACGAGGCTCGTGCCCGTCACCAGAACGAGGTGTCGCCAGCCCAGCCGCGCCATCGCCGCCATCGAGGTGCCCAGGCCCAGCGCCGCGATGGCGATCAGCAGACCCCAGCGCGAGGCTTCGAGCAAGGCCGCCCGCAGCGGCATGTAGACATCCGCCAGCGCAGGCTGGGGCGCAAGGGCGCTATTGGCCAGGCACAGGATCAGGAAGACGATGGCGAAGACCGGCACCGGCACTTTCGCGGCGCCCACTGAGGCGCCGTCGCGCACCAGCCACCAGCCGACGATCAGCACGGCGGGCAGCAGCAGGAAGACGCGAAACAGCTTGACGATGACAGCGGCGTTGGCGGCTTCGTCGGAGACCGACTGCCCCGCGCCCACGACCTGCGCGACATCATGGATCGTCGCGCCCAGCATGATCCCGGTCTGGGCCGGCGAAAGCTCGAGCCAGCTGCAGATCAGCGGATAGGCCAGCATCGCCAGCGTCGAGAGCGCGTTCATCGCGATGACGGTGAAGGCGACGTCGGCGGCCTTGCCCTTGTAGTCGGGCACCACGGTCGCGGTCGCGAGCGCGGCTGAGGCGCCGCAGACGGCTGTGGCGACGCCCGCCAGCGCGCCCATGCCGGTCTCGCGGCCGAGCCAGCGGGCGAGGACGAAGCCGGACGCCACCGTCAGCGCCATCGAGACCATGACCAGCAGAGCGGTCGTCGCCCCGAGCGCGATGATGTCGCCAAGCGCGATGCGCAGGCCGAGCAAAGCGATCGCCCAGCGCAGCAGCTTCTTGACGCAGAAGGTCAGGCCCGGCTCGAAGCGGGCGGCATTGGCGACCGGATGCAGCAGCATGCCGATCACCAGCGCGATCACGATTGCCGGGATGCCCACTCGACCGCCAGCCGCCGCCTTGAGCAACGGCTCGGCGACGACGGACGCGATGGCCACGATCGTCGACAGCGCGATGCCGGCGGCGAGCGGTCGCCATTGCGCGGGCGAAAGCAGGGTCGCGCTGTGTGCCAAGTCTAAGGCTCCCGCCCGCGCCGGCTCAGGCCGAGCGATACAGCTTCGTCATCGAGTATTCGCGATGGCCCAGCGCTTCTGCCGCCGTCAAGCGGCCATTGGCGGTGCGCACGATGTTTTCGATCAGCGCATCGCCGGCCTGCGGGATCGTCAGGTCGCGGCGCAGAATGCCGGAAACGTCGACGTCGATATGCTCGGGCATGGTCCGCATCGTCTTGGGGTTGCCGGTGATCTTGATCACCGGAACGATCGGGTTGCCGATGACGTTGCCCTGCCCTGTCGGGAAGGTGTGGACGACATAGCCGCCCGCCGCCATCAGCGTGACGCATTCGGCCGCCGCCGAGGAGGTGTCCATATAGTAGAGCCCGGGTCCCTTGGACGGCGCCTCGGCCGGCTGCAGGATGTCGATGTACTTGCACTCGCGGCCGATCTTCTCGAGGTTGCCGAGCGCCTTTTCCTCGATCGTGGTCAGGCCGCCGGCGATGTTGCCCTTGGTCGGCTGCGAATCGGAGAGATCGTCGGTCTTGTGAGCCTCGATCACGTCCTCCTGATAGGCCTTCCACATCTTGTACCAGCGCTCGCCGACCTCGGGCGTCGCAGCCCTCGCCTTGCAGAGATGCTCGGCCCCGGTGATCTCGGAGGTTTCGCCGAAGACGCCGTAGACGCCGCGCGGGATCCATTTGTCATACATGTTGCCGACGGTCGGGCACGACGACAGGCCGGTGGTGGTGTCGGATTCACCGCATTTGGTGGAAACCCAGAGCTCCTCGATGCCGCACTTCACGCGCTGCAGCTCGGTCGCCCACTGCACGAACTCCTTGGCGACGTAGGACGCCTTGGCGATGGTGGCGATGTCGCCATGGCCCTCGATGCCGAAGCCGACGACCGGCTTGCCGGTTTTGGCGATGCCGTCGACCACGCGCTTGGTCCAGCCATCCTCGATGCCGATGACGACGACGGCCGCCACATTGGGGTTCGAGCCGGTGCCGATCAGGGTGCGGAAATGGATGTCGAGATCCTCGCCGAACTGGAGCCTGCCATAGGCGTGCGGAATCGCCAGCGTGCCCTTGATGTTGTTGGCGACGGCCTCGCAGGCGGCGTTGGAGAGATCATCGAGCGGCAGCAGCAGGACGTGGTTGCGCACGCCGACGCGGCCGTTCTCGCGCCGCCAGCCCATGAAGCTGTCGAGCGCGCGGCCGCTCGGGCGCTTGAGCTGCGGCGTCTTGAACTCGGGCGCCTCGATCTTGCGGCCCTTGATGCGGGCGAGCTTGCCCTTGACGAGATCGAAATTGGCGACGATCGACATGGCGTTTCCTTACGTCTGGTTGGGCTCGACCGTTGCGGGAGCCGATTGGCATTTCGGTGGAGCCGGTTGCGGCAGGTGGTTCGACTGCCGCCTCAGCCGGCTTACCAGCGCTTGGTCTTGGCGTTGTGGACGTGCAGGTGTTCGCCCTGCTTCACGTCAGCCTTGGCCACACCGATATCCTGGCCGTATTTCCAGAGCGTCTCGCCCTTTTTGATATCCTTCAGCGCGACCTTGTGGCCGATCGGAATGTCCATCTTCGCCGTCAGGCGGAAGTCGGAATTGTCGTGCGTGATTACGCACAGCATGTCTGTGCCGGCCTTCAGGCCCTCGACGACGACGACCCCGACGGTGTCCTTGCCCTCATGCACCAGGAGATGCGGCTTGCTCATCTGGTCTCTCCCTCAGCAACGGTGTGGCGCCGGACGCGCCGTGCAAATCCGGACTCGACCCGCGCTTCGTCAAGTCTTATATAAGACATATGAGTAGGCACAAGCGCGAAAATGCAGAGCGCATCGACCCGGCGGACAGGACGGAGCCGCTCGGCTTCCGGCCGCTCTATGCGCAGGTCAAGGCGATCTTCATTGGCCGGCTTGCCGATGGCGTCTGGGCGCCGGGCGCGGGCCTGCCGAGCGAGGGCCAGCTTGCCGCCGAGATCGGCGTCAGCCAGGGCACGGTGCGCAAGGCGCTCGACGAGCTCGCGGCGGAAAACCTGCTCGTGCGGCGGCAGGGACGCGGGACCTTCGTCGCCGAGCACGACGAACGACGCATCCTGTTCCAGTTCTTCAAGCTGGTGCCCGATGACGGCGTCGCGCGCTTTCCCGACAGCACGGTGCTCTCGGTCGTGGTTGCGCTCGCCGATGCGGACGAGCGGAAGGCGCTCGATCTTTCGCCCGGCGACGATGTCATCCGGATCAGGCGCGTCCGCGCGCTTGATGGCGCGCCGCTGGTGCTGGAGACGGTGAGCCTGCCGCGCCGGCTGTTCGGCGGGATCGAGAGCGGCCCGGTGCCCAACAATCTCTACAGCCTCTATGCCGCGCGCTACGGCGTGACAGTCGCAAACGCGCGGGAAAAGCTCAAGGCGGTCGCCCTCGATGCCGCCGAAGCGACGCTGCTGGCCGTCCCGCCCGGAACCCCTGCTTTACAGGTCGATCGGCTGGCGCTGGCGCTCGATGGCGGTCCGGTCGAGCGCCGGATCAGCCTGTGCTTGACGGAGGGAGCGCATTACCTGTCCGATCTCCGCTGAGGCGCGGGCACGATGCCCGCTCCGCCCAGCCATTTTCACAAAGCCGACGCAGAGCGGCGCTTCTCAACTCAACCGGAGGAAACACCCATGAGCCTGAAGACGACACGACGCATCGCTGTGGCCGGACTGATCGCGGTCGGCTTGGCTGGGCCTGCGATGGCGCAGGCCTTCCCGACCAAGCCGGTCACGATCATCGTCTCCTTCGCGGCTGGCGGTCCAAGCGACGTCATTGCGCGCCTGCTCGGCGAGCAGATGAGCAAGACGCTCGGCCAGCCGGTCGTGGTCGAGAATGTCGCAGGCGCGGGCGGTACGGCCGGCGCCAAGCGCATGGCCGCGGCCGAACCGGACGGCCACACCATCCTGATCCACCATCTCGCGCTGGCCGCTGCGCCGGCGCTCTACGGCAATCTCGGCTACGACACGAAAACCGACTTCCTGCCGATCGGACTCGTCAACACCGGGCCTATGGTGGTCGCCAGCAAGCTCGCGCTGCCGACGACCGACGCCAAGAGCTTCTTCGCCTACGCCAAGGCCAATGCCGACAAGCTCTCGCTCGCGCATGCCGGCGTCGGCTCGAACTCGCATCTCTGCGGCGTGCTGATGTCGCAACTGCTCGGCGTCAAGTTCACCGAGGTCGCCTATCGCGGCACGGGGCCGGCGATGAACGATCTCGTCGGCGGCCAGATCGACTTCCTCTGCGACCAGTCGACCTCGGCCGTCTCGCAGATCCTCGGCGAAAAGATCCGCGCCTATGCGGTGACCTCGACGGAGCGGCTCGACGTGCTGCCCAACGTGCCGACCGCGATCGAGACCGGCACCAAGCTGGAGATGACGATCTGGCACGGCCTCTATGCGCCCAAGGGCACGCCCGCGCCCGTCCTCGACAAGCTGAACGGCGCCTTGCGGACCGCATTGAAGCAAACGGCCGTGCTCGACAAGTTCAAGGCATTCGGCACCACCGTCTTCCCCGAGTCCGAATGGACCCGCGAGGCGCACGGCAAACGCTTCGTCGGTGAGATCGACAAGTGGGGCGCCTCGCTGAAGGCGGCAGGCATCAAGCCGCAGAGCTGAACTGATCACGATGCGCCGCTCGCCCGAGCGGGCGGCGCATGCTACCGGCTGCAGCCATGTCAGCCAATATCGTGCCGCTCGACCACTTCCTCTCGCTGCCCCGCCATGCCCGCCTGCTCGGGCTCGATCTCGGTTCCAAGACGATCGGCCTGGCCCTGTCGGATGTCGGCCGGCAGATCGCCTCCCCGCTGGAGACGATCAGGCGGGTCAGGTTCCAGATCGACGCGGCCGCCTTGCTCAGGATTTCCGAGAAGCACGCGATCGCGGGGCTGGTCATCGGCCTGCCGCTCAATATGGACGGCTCGGAAGGGCCTCGCGTCCAGTCGACGCGCGCCTTCATCCGCAATCTCCTCCCGCTGACGACGCTGCCGATCGCCTTCTGGGACGAGCGGATGTCGACGCTGGCGGTGACGCGGACCCTGCTCGACGCCGACGCATCACGCGCGAGACGGGCCGAGGTGGTCGACAAGATGGCCGCCGCCTACATCCTGCAGGGCGCACTCGACCGGCTGATGCGGATGGGGCGGGACCAGAGCGGACCCGATAGCGGTTCGATATGAAAAACCCCGCTGGCACGTGGCCAGCGGGGCTTCGATTTATGCGCGATCGCCGATCTCAACGATGATTGCGGAAATCATAGGGCTGGCGGTAATAGGCGCGCGGCGCCGGAGCGTAGTAGGCCGGCTCCTCGTAGTAATAGGCGCGCGGCGCGGCGTAGACAGGCTGCGCGTAGTAGCCGTCATCGTAATACGGAGCGGCATAGGCCCTGCGGCTGGAGGCGATCGCGGCCGCGCCGAGAATGCCGAGTCCGACCGCGCCAGCGATCGCTGCGCCACGACCATATCCGCCGCCGCGATAGCCACGGCCGCGATACTGCGAATAGTCAGCCGCCGCCGCATCGAGACGCGCGGCATCGAAAGCCGGCTTGGCCGGCGCGGCCAGAGCGGGCGTGACGATGCCAGCCGACACGACGCCGAGCGAGGTCAGGCCGATGATGGCGGTCTTCCTGAGCGAGTTGATGCTGAGCGAGTTCATGCGAACCTCCTGGTGCCCCGGACAGGCCGGGATTGACCGATACGCTAGGTTCAGCCGGTTGAATGCGGCCTGAACCAATCGCGGCGGGATTGCGGCAGGCGCAAGGTGGCCTGCGCCTGGAATGCTTGCCGGTCCGATGCGGGCGTGAAAGGAGTGGGCGCGCGCCGGCCAACGATAATAACGGCGTGTGCACTCGTTTGTTCCCGCATGAGCGCGCGCCCTGGCCCCACGGGGCTCTGCCGCAGAAGTCGAATTCGCTCCCATGATCGACAGCCTTGTCGCCGTGTTCCTCGTCATCGCGACCGGATGGGCGCTCAAGGCGCGCGGCGTCGTCTCGTCCGACCATTGGGGCGGCGTCGAGCGCCTGACCTATCAGGTGCTGTTCCCCGCCGTCGTGGTGCATACGCTGGCGATGGCCGATCTTGGCCGCCTGCCGGTGCTCGCCATGGGCCTGAGCCTCGTGCTCGCGATCCTGATCGTGGCGTCGCTGCTCCTGTTGATTCGTCCGCTCCTTGCGCGAGGCGGCGTCGATGGGCCGGCCTTCACCTCGATTTTTCAGGGCTCGGTGCGCTGGAATACGTTCGTGGCGCTGGCCTTGGCAGCCGGCCTTGAAGGCAAGACCGGCGCGACCCTGATGGCGATCGCGGTGGCGTCGATGATCCCGCTGCTCAACGTGATGTGCGTGCTCGTGTTGGCGCGTTTCGCCAGCGGCCGGCAGATGAGCGCGGCGGCGACCGTCAGGTCGATCGCCTTCAACCCGTTCATCTGGTCCTCGGTCCTCGGCCTGGCCCTCAACCAGGTCCAGTGGATGATGCCCGTCGCCGTGGCGAGCTTCGTCGATATTCTCGGCCGCGCCGCGCTTGGCGTCGGTCTGCTGGTCGTGGGCGCTGGGCTTGATCTGCGCCGGCTGGCGCAGCCGAAGCTCGCCCATGCCGTCGCCTGCGGCCTCAAACTCGTGGTGATGCCCCTGATCGCCTGGACACTGGCGCGTCAGTTCGGCGTCACCGGCCCTGCCCTGACCATGACGATCGTCGCCGCAGCCGTGCCGACCGCGACCGCCGCCTATTTCCTGGCGCGCGACATGGGCGGGGATGCACCGCTGATGGCGGAGATCACGACGCTGGAGACCCTTCTGGCGCTGATCACGCTGCCGCTGGCCGTCCTGCTGCTGACCTGAGCGCCGAGCGCTTCAGCGGGGGCTGACCTGCCGATCTCAAGGACCGGCCATAGATTATTAAAACTTCAGGTTGCATAAATATCGATAACACAACCCGGAGACGTCGTCATGACGCAAGCCTCTACGCCCCAACTCCGCGCCCGCCAGGCCGGCACGGCCAACGATCCCGCCTTGCTAGACGCCGTCTTCGACAGCGCCTCGGTCGAAGCCTGGGCGCAGCATCGCCAGCTCCAGTTCGAGGTCTCGCGCTATATCGAACTGCTGCTCGGCGAACTCGCGACGATGGCCAGGGCTGCCGAGCTGAAGCACCTGCTGCACTTCATCGAATTGACGCGGCAGGAAGCCGGCGACCAGACGAGGCGCTGCCGCATCGACCGCTAAGCCGCACTTCAGACCGCGCGACTCAACAGGCCGCCGGGATGGCGCTGGATCGCGCAGGAGAGTTCCAGTTCGAGTACGGCGCGGCTGACATCGCGGGCCGCGAGGCCGCTGGCGCGCACGAGGTCGTCGAGGGAGATCGGCGCTGCGCCGAGCAGGCGCAGCAGGGCGACGCATGGATCGTCAGCGGCGCCAGTCTCAACCGGAACCTGCGCCGGATCGAAGCCCGGCGACGGCAAGGCATGCTCGGGCGCAGGCGCGATACCCGGCAGGTCCAGTTCGTCCCAGAGCCGGTCGGAACCGCCCTGCCCGCTGTCCTCGCGAACGCCGACGAAGTCGAGATGCGCCATCCCGTCCTCCAGCAGCGGCCGTAGCGCCTCGATGACATGCGCAGCTTCGCTGACCAGCGTCGCGCCCTCGCGGATCAGGTGGTTGCCGCCCTCGGCGCGCGGATCGAGCGGCGAGCCCGGCACGGCGAAGACCTGGCGGCCCTGCTCGTTGGCGAAGCGCGCCGTGATCAGCGAACCGGATTTGCGCGCCGCCTCGACCACGATTGTGCCGAGCGACAGCCCCGAGACCAGCCGGTTGCGGCGCGGGAAGTCGCGGCCGCGCGGGGCCCAGCCGAGCGGCATCTCGGTGACGCCCGCGCCCTGCGCGATGAGCTTTTCGAACAAGGGCAGGTTCTGAGGCGGATAGATTTCGTCGAGCCCCCCGGCCAGCACCGCGACAGTGCCGGTCTCAAGGCTCGCCTGATGGGCAGCCGTGTCGATGCCGCGCGCCAGCCCGGAGACGACGACGAAGCCGGCTTCGCCGAGGTCGCGCGCCAGCCGCGCCGTGAACTTCTGGCCGGCGGCCGACGCGTTGCGTGAGCCTACCATCGCGACGCAGGGGCGCAGCAATACCTCGACCGTACCCAGCACGGTCAGCAGCGGCGGTGCGGAATCGATCGCCTGCAGCGCTTTCGGATAACCGGCTTCGCCCAGCGCGATGAAGCGCGCACCCAGCCTTTGCGTGGCCACGAACTCACGCTCGGCCTCGGCAACCGTGCAGAGCTTCAGGCTGCGGCCGGCCTGACGGCCGAGTTCCGGCAGGGCGTCGAGCGCGGCGGATGCGCCGCCGAACCGGTTCATCAGGCTGCGGAAGGTGCGCGGGCCGATGCTTTCGCTGCGGATCAGACGGAGCCAGTCGAGGCGCTGGCGATCGCTGAGGACGATGCCAGCCATGCGGGTTCAGCCCTTCTGGCCGATCTTGCCCTCGCTGCCTTTGAGCAGCCGGGCGATGTTCTCGCGATGCATGAACCAGAGCAGCAGCGTGAGCGCGCCCATCAGCAGCGCGGCGCGCGCATCGCCGACCCAGAACCAGAGCAGCAGCGGCGTCAGCAGGCTCGCCAGCAGGGCCGAGAGCGAGGAATAGCGGCTGAGATAGGCGGTCCCGAGCCAGAGCGCGGCGAAGACCAGCGCGATCGAGAATTTGAGGCCGATCAGCACGCCGAGATAGGTCGCGACGCCCTTGCCGCCGCGGAAATTGAGCCAGACCGGGAACAGGTGCCCGATGAAGGCGCCGAGACCCGCCAGCAAAGCCGCCTCGCGCCCCCCCAACAGGAAGGCGCCGACCAGCACCGCCACCGTGCCCTTGAGCATGTCGCCGGCGAGCGTCGCCGCAGCGAGTTTCTTGTTGCCGGTGCGCAGGACGTTGGTCGCGCCGATATTGCCCGAGCCGATGCTGCGCAGGTCGGGCCCGCCGGAGAGCTTCGTCAGGACGATGCCGAAGGGAATCGAGCCGAGCAGGTAACCGATCGAGAGCGCCGACAGGATCGCAGGCCACGACAGGCCCAAAGTCATCAGTTCCGGCATGCCGCCCCTCGTGCCCGCCCCGCGCGTCGCGCGACCCTAGCCGCCTTGCACCTCATAGACCACCCGGCCGGCGACCAGAGTCATCTGCACCAGCCCTTCCAGCCGCGCCTCGTCGAAGGGCGAGTTCTTGGCCCGCGATTTCAGCTTGCGCTTGTCGACGACATGGGGGGCGTCGGGGTCGAGCAGAATCAGGTCGGCCGGCGCGCCGACCGCAAGCCGACCGCAGGACAGGCCGATCAGCCCGGCCGGACGCGACGAAAGCGCCGCCAGCAGGGCCGGCAGCCCGATTTGGCCTGAATGGACCATGCGCAGCGCCGCCGGCAGCAGCGTCTCGATGCCGAGCGCGCCATCGGCGGCCTCGGCAAAAGGCTGGCGCTTGGTCTCGACATCCTGCGGATCATGATCGGAGACGACGACGTCGATGACGCCCTCGGCAAGAGCCGCGATCATGGCGAGGCGCTCGTCCTCATGGCGCAAGGGCGGCGAGACCTTGCAGAAAGTCCGGTACTCGCCGACATCGTTCTCGTTCAGGGTGAGGTTGTTGATCGAGACGCCGCAGGTGATGGCGACCCCATCGGCCTTGGCGCGGCGCACCAGATCGACCGATTCGGAACAGGAGATCATCGCGGCGTGATAACGTGCGCCGGTGGCCCTCGCGAGGCGGATGTCGCGCTCCAGCATCACCGTCTCGGCCTCCTGCGGAATGCCCGGCAAACCCTTGCGGCTGGCGAATTCGCCCTCGTTCATCACGCCCGACCCGCGCAGGTCCGGATCCTCGACATGGTTCATGATCAGCGCGTCGAAATCGCGCGCATAAATCATGGCGCGGCGCATGAGTTGCGGGTTGCGGATCGCCTTCGCGCCATCGCCGAACGCAACCGCGCCGGCCTCCAGCAGCAGCCCGAACTCGGTGATCTCCTTGCCGAGGATGCCCTTGGTCAGGGCGGCGCAGGGCAGGACGTTGACCACGGCCTTGTCGCGGGCGCGGCGCTTGATGAAGTCGATGATGGCGGGATCGTCGATCGGCGGATCGGTATCGGGCCGGCAGACGATCGTAGTGACGCCGCCTGCGGCCGCGGCCTGAGAACCGGTGCCAAGCGTCTCGCGGAATTCAGCGCCGGGCTCGCCGAGAAAGGCGCGCAGATCGACGAGGCCGGGCGCAAGCACCAGGCCTTGTCCTTCGACGCGGCGCTTGCCTTCGCCCAGAGCGGGGGCCGCGCCCCAGACGATGTCGGCGATCGCCCCGTCGCGGATCAGCAGCGAGCCGCGCTCGTCCCGGCCCGTCGCCGGATCGACGAGGCGCGCATCGAGGATCGCGATGTCGGTCGCTTCAGCCATATCCGTTCCCGTCAGTGCCGTCACGGCCGTGCCTGCCCGTAAACACATGCATCCAGAACGCGACCAGCGCCCAGAACAGCGCGCACAGGATCGCGCCCGCGACGATGATGAACCAGGTCCAGCCTGCGCTGGGCTCGGCGATGAGAAAGCCCGCCGCGACGATCAGGTAGACCGCCACGAAGACGAAGCGCGCCCGCCGCATCAGCCCCAGCAGCATGGCGACGAGGCTGTCCATCCCGCTCAGCCATTGGGCAGGTGCTGCGAGAGCGCATCGAGCACGGCCATGCGGACGGCGACGCCCATCTCGACCTGCTCGCGGATCAGCGATTGTGCGCTGTCGGCAACCTCCGAGGAAATCTCGACGCCCCGATTCATCGGGCCGGGATGCATCACCAGCGCGTCGGGCGCGGCCAGATCGAGCTTGGCGCGGTCGAGCCCGTAATAGCGGAAGTACTCCTTCGAAGACGGCACGAAGGCGCCATGCATGCGCTCGAGCTGGAGGCGCAGCATCATTACGATGTCAGCGCCTTCCAACCCTTTCTTCATGTCGGTGAAGACGCTGACGCCCATGCGCTCGATGCCGGCCGGAAGCAGCGTGGACGGCGCGATCAGCCTCACCTTCGCACCCAGCGCATTGAGCAGGATGATGTTGGAGCGGGCGACGCGCGAATGCAGGATGTCACCGCAGATCGCCACCGTCAGCCCCATGATGCGCCCCTTGTTGCGGCGGATCGTCAGGGCGTCGAGCAGGGCTTGCGTCGGGTGCTCATGCGCGCCGTCGCCGGCATTGACCACCGAGCAGCCGACTTTTCGCGCCAGCAGGTTGACCGCGCCGGCCGCATGATGGCGCACCACCAGAATATCGGGCCGCATCGCATAGAGGGTCGCTGCGGTGTCGATCAGCGTCTCGCCCTTTTTCACCGAGGAGGAGGCGACCGACATGTTCATGACGTCGGCTCCGAGCCGCTTGCCGGCGAGCTCGAAGGAGGCCTGCGTCCGGGTCGAGGGCTCGAAGAACAGGTTGATCTGGGTGCGCCCGCGCAGGGTCGCGGTCTTCTTCTCGACCTGACGCGAGAGCGCGACATAGGCGTCGGCGCGGTCGAGCAGCGCCTCGATATCCAGATGGGACAGCCCCTCGATGCCGAGGAGGTGGCGGTGCGGATAGAGCGGTGCGGGCGCTGTCATTTGAAGAGGGGTTTGTAGGCCTGAGTCGTGGCGCGCGCAAGGCGATTCAGCGCGCGGCGGCGTCTGCCAGCGACAGGCAAGCCGCACGCTGCTCATCATCGCCATACCGCACAAGGGCACGCAAAAAGCGGCTATCGGCAGTCACGAAGCGGACGCCCTTTGCCAGCGCGAGCGCGAGATAGAAGCAATCATAGGCCGGATGTCTGAGGGTTGCGGCCAAGCCAATCGCGGTTGTCATGAAGTCCGCCGTCGCCGCGAGTTCGATCCTGACCGCGCTTATGAATCCAGCCGCCTCCTGCGCCTCGGACAGGTTCAGTTCCTGCAGCCTTATCTTCGTGGCCAACGTGTTTGCGATTTCGGCCACGAGCAAATCGGGAGCAAGAAGCCGGTGATTGCGCATCAGCAACAGGGCCTGTTCGGAATCGGCTTCCATCGACACCCATTTAACGACGACACTCGCATCGACGACGAACGTCGTCATCGCGCCTCGTCTCGCGAAATCTGCTGCAGCACTTCGGAAGGCGTGTGTTGCCGATCGCTGATCCGGCGACGAAAATCTGCCAAGCGTTGCTCGAAATCCGAATCGAGATCAGGCCCGAGCACGTCCGCGAGGATGGCCCGATGCTCCGCTTCCACCGAGCGGTTATTGTTCGCTGCGCGACGCTTGAGACGCGCAACCAGGCGTTCGTCGAGATTGCGGACGTGAAGACTGGTGACCATCCCGCTTCCCCATCGCCAAGTATGCTAGCATTGCTAGCATACCCCGGCCCACCCGTCGACATCGGCGCAACAGCCGCCGCCGTTTGACATCGCATGCCGCTCTCCCCACTTTCGCCGCCGCCCCCGACCCGCTATCACCTCGCACCGCGTCGGGCCGAATTCGGCCGGCACGCCATATGCCTGCGCAGCATTTCTGGTGCCTGCGCAGCATTAATCGTCATTCGAGATTGAAACGCCCCATGAAGCTCCTCGTCGTCGAGTCGCCGGCCAAGGCCAAGACGATCAACAAATATCTCGGCTCCGATTACGAGGTCATCGCCTCGTTCGGGCATATTCGCGACCTGCCCGCCAAGGACGGCTCGGTCGAGCCCGACAACGACTTCGCCATGAAATGGGAGATCGAGGGACGAGGGGCCAAGCAGGTGGCCGAGATCGTCAAGGCGCTCAAAGGCGCCGAGAAGCTGATTTTGGCGACCGACCCCGACCGCGAGGGCGAGGCGATCTCCTGGCATGTGCTTGAGGCGCTCAACGCCAAGCGCGCGCTGAAGGGCATCCCGGTCGAGCGCGTCACCTTCAACGCCGTCACCAAGGACGCCGTGCAGAAGGCGCTGGCCAATCCGCGCCAGGTCGATCAGGCGCTGGTCGACGCCTATCTGGCGCGTCGGGCTCTGGACTATCTCGTCGGCTTCACGCTCTCGCCGGTGCTCTGGCGCAAGCTGCCGGGCGCGCGCTCGGCCGGCCGGGTGCAGTCGGTGGCGCTGCGCATCGTCTGCGACCGCGAGCGCGAGATCGAGGCGTTTCGCGCCCGCGAATACTGGTCGCTGGTGGCGACGCTGGCGACGAAGGCAGGCGGGGTGTTCGACGCGCGCCTCGTCGGCGCCGACGGCAAGAAGATCACCCGGCTCGATATCGGCACGGGCGATGCGGCGCATGCCTTCAAGGCGGCGCTCGATACGGCTGCGTTCAGCGTGGCCGAGGTCGAGGCCAAGCCGGTCAAGCGCCACCCCTACCCGCCCTTCCAGACCTCGACCCTGCAGCAGGAGGCCTCGCGCAAGCTCGGGCTGGCTCCCGCAAGGACGATGCAGCTGGCGCAACGGCTTTATGAGGGCGTCGACATCGGCGGCGAGACCGTCGGCCTGATCACCTATATGCGGACCGACGGCGTCGACATGGACGGCTCGGCGATTTCGGCCGCCCGCCGCGTCATCGGCAAGGAGTTCGGCGACCAGTACGTTCCGGCCGTGCCGCGCAAATACACGGTCAAGGCCAAGAACGCGCAGGAAGCCCATGAGGCGATCCGCCCGACCGATCTCGGCCGGCTGCCGGCCATGGTCGTGCGCCATCTCGAGCCCGAGCAGGCGCGGCTCTACGAGCTGATCTGGAAGCGCACCATCGCCAGCCAGATGGAATCGGCTTCGCTGGAGCGCACCACGGTCGATATCGCCGCGACCGTCGCAGGCCGGAACCTCGAACTGCGCGCCACCGGCCAGGTTACCCTCTTCGACGGCTTCCTGACGCTCTATCAGGAAAGCCGCGACGACGAGGAAGACGAGGACTCAAAGAAGCTCCCCGCGATGAAGGCCGGCGACGACCTGGAGAAGCGCGCCATCGCCGCCGACCAGCATTTCACCGAGCCGCCGCCGCGCTATTCGGAGGCGAGCCTCGTCAAACGCATGGAAGAGCTCGGCATCGGCCGGCCCTCGACCTATGCCGCGACGCTCTCGACGCTGCGCGACCGCGAATATGTCCGCATCGACAAGAAGCGCCTCGTCCCCGAGGACAAGGGCATGCTGGTGACGGCGTTCCTGGAGAGCTTCTTCAAGCGCTATGTCGAGTTCGACTTCACCGCCAATCTCGAAGAGAAGCTCGACCGGGTCTCGAACGCCGAGATCGACTGGAAGGTGCTGCTGCGCGAATTCTGGGAGGAATTCACGAGGTCGATCGGAGACACCAAGGATCTGCGCGTCACCGAGGTGCTGGAGGCGCTGAACGGCGTGCTCGGCGCGCATGTCTTTCCGGCGCGCGAGGATGGCGGCGACCCGCGTTCCTGCCAGGTCTGCGGCACTGGCACGCTCTCGCTCAAGCTCGGCAAGTTCGGAGCCTTCGTCGGATGCTCCAACTATCCCGAATGCCGCTACACCCGCCCCCTCACCGTCTCCGCTGCTGACGGCGAAGCCACCGCGGAGGGCGGCACTGGCGCACCGGGCGTGCGCATCCTCGGCAAGGACCCTGTGACGGAGTCCGAGGTGACGCTGCGCGACGGCCGCTTCGGGCCTTACGTCCAGCTCGGCGAGGGCGAAAAACCCAAGCGCTCCAGCCTGCCGAAGGGCATGACGCCGGGCGGCGTCACGCTGGAACTCGCGCTCAACCTGCTCTCGCTGCCCAAGGAGGTGGCGAAGCATCCCGAGAGCGGCGAGCCGATCCTCGCCGGCATCGGTCGCTACGGGCCTTACGTCCAGCACGGCAAGACCTACGCCAATATCGACAAGGACGACGACATCCTGCAGATCGGCGGCAACCGCGCCATCGACCTGATCGTCGCCAAGGAGAGCGGCGGCGGCGGCAGCCGCTTCGGGCGCGGCGCGGCCGTGCCCGGCCGCGATCTCGGAGAGCATCCCGGTGGCGGCAAGCTCGTGGTCCGGGCCGGAAAATACGGGCCTTACGTCAATTGGGGCAAGGTCAACGCGACTTTGCCCAAGGCGCTGACGCAAGAGGCGATCACGCTCGAACAGGCGGTGGAACTGGTCAACGCCAAGGCGGAGAGCAGCGGCATCAAGGGACCGGGGAAGGCGAAGGCTCCGGCCAAGGCGAAAGCTCCGGCCAAGGCGAAAACGGCCGCGAAGCCGAAGGCAGCGACCAAGCCGAAAGCGGCTGCAAAGACGAAAGCAGCCGCCAAGGGCTGACGATCGGCGCTACAGCACGCCGTGGCGCTCGAAGACGGAGCGCAGACTGGCCCCGGCGAGCAGTTCGTCGCGCGTCGCATCCTCGGCGTCGATCTTCTGAAGCGCCAGCGCGACCGCCTCCTGCGCGATCCGCCGCGGCACGATGACCACACCATCGACATCGCCGAAGATGAAATCGCCAGCCTCGCAACGCGCGCCGGCGACCTCGATCGGCTCGTCGACCGCCATCATCTCGGCGCGGCCCTTGGTGTCGAGCGGGCCGATGCCGCCATGGAAAACCGGGAAGCCGACCTCGCGGATGCGGCGCACGTCGCGCACCAGCCCGTCCATCAGGCAGCCTGCGGCGCCGCGCACCATCGCCGCCGTGGTCAGCAATTCACCCCATGGCGCGATCCGGTCGGTCGGCCCGTCGCAAGCCAGAACCGCGACCTCGCCGGGTTTGAGGCTGTCGATCAGGTCCATCTCCAGAGCGTAGGGATTATGGCCTTCGGGCGTGTGATAGCGCTTCATGTACAGCCCGGTTCGGGCGAAGCCGCACAGGATCGAGGCGTCGTCGAGCGGCCGCACGAACGGTTTCACCGCCTGGTTCGGAAACCCGAGCTGGTCGAGCACGTCCGACAGGACTGCCGAATAGAGCTTGGTCTTCAGGACAGCGAGATCGAATTGGCCGTTCAGGGCTGACATGGCAGTTCCTCCGGAGCGGCGGGCAGAGTGTTGCCGCTCCGGATTCCGGTCAAGCTTAATGCCGAAACTAAAGCGGCTTCAGCCCGGCCTCGATCTCAGCCCGCCTGCCCTCCAGGAACGGCGGCAGCGCCAGCTTTTCGCCCATCGTCTCGGCGGGCTCGTCGGCGGAGAAGCCGGGTTCGTCGGTCGCGATCTCGATCAGGATGCCGTTGGGCTCGCGCAGATAGAGCGAGCGGAAATAGAACCGATCGACCTTGCCGCTGTTGGGATAGCCCGCCGCCTTCAGCTTCTCGGCCCAGGCGTCATAATCGGCGAAGGTCGGCGTACGTAGCGCCAGGTGATGCACGCCGCCCGCCCCTTCACGCGCCTGCGGCAGATCGGGCTCGACCGCGACATGGAGTTCGGCCGCCGGGCCGCCCTCGCCGATCTTGAAGATATGGATGTCGCCGGTGGCATGAGCGGCATCGCGATAGCTGCCGATCAATTCCAGCCCGAGCAGTTGCGTCAGCACCACCTGCGTCCGCTCCAGCGCCGGCACCGAGATGGTGACGGGGCCTAAGCCCCGGATCTGGTGCTCGGCGGGAACCTCGCTCTTCTCCCAGACGGTGAAGGGGATCGTCGCGCCATCGGTCAGCAGGGTCAGGCGCTGGCCTTCGGGATCATCGACATCGAGCGCCATCCGCCCGTTGATCTCGCGGATTTCAGAAGGCTTTGCGCCTGCGGCCAGCAGCCGCTCGCGCCACCAGTTGAGCGAGGCCTCGTTGGCGACGCGCAGGGAGGTGCGCGTGATGGAATGGGTGCCACGGCGCGCCGGCTGGGCCGGCCAGTCGAAGAAGGTCAGATCCGTGCCCGGCGAGCCGGCCCCGTCGGCGTAAAACAGGTGATAGGCCGAGACATCGTCCTGGTTCACCGTCTTCTTGACCATCCGCATGCCGAGGACCTGCGTGTAGAATGGTGATTTCCAGCCGCGTTGGCGGTGATGGCTGTGACGTGGTGGATGCCGGTCAGGGTCATGGTCTGGGCTTTCGCTCTGGCGCGACGGCGTCAAGCCCCCGCATTCGAGGCCTCAGATAGAGAGCCTGCGCCGCCATGACAGCCCGGCCCGCGCCAACCGGCCGCTTGCAATTCTGCAATGATCCAGTCGGAGCGGGCTCAGGCTGACAGTTGTCAGATCAGGGCTTGGGCCCCGACGTCGCCGGCGGAGCCGAGACCACCGGCGCGGTCGCCTTGTCGGCCGGCGTCGCCGGCGTGGTGCAATCCTGCGGCTTGGCCTTGCAATCGAACACCATGGTCGGCGCGGCCGAGGGACCGGAGCTGCCGGCCGAGGGCAGGATCATGTTTTGGCCCTTGTCGATCTGCTTCGGATCGGTCGTCGTCGGGCCCAGGCCCGTGTTCGATTGCGGCGCGGCAGCCGGCGGCGATTGCGGCGGGGTCGCCGTCGCCTGCGCCAATGCGCCGGTGGCGGCGAGCGACAGCGCAAGCGCCGCGAGGGATGCGCGCAACGGATTCAGGGTGGCGGCGAGGGTCGGCATCGTTGAAACCTTTCGGCGGCGCATCGCAGTCGATGGCCGCATGAGGAACTGGTGCCGAGGAAACAGGCAGGAAGCCCGGTTGTTCCGTCTCCGCCGCTTGCCGACCCCGCCGCCGGTTACCCGAGGGCGTGCCGGCTGGGCTTGGCCTTGAGCTTAAGATCTTCGAGGTCCTGCCGCTCCCGCGGGGTGTTGCGCATGAGCTGGTCCTTGCCGGGCCCATATTGCACCGGCTGAGCGATATCGACGCCATACCAGGCCGCCGCGCGCAGGACGAAAGAGGGATCGGCTAGATGAGGCCGGCCCAGCGCGACGAGATCGGCCCGGCCCGAGGCGACGATGGTGTTGACCTGGTCGGCGCTGGTGATGTTGCCGACGCACATCGTCGCGACACGGGCCTCATTCCTGATCTGGTCGGAGAACGGCGTCTGGAACATGCGGCCATAGATCGGCCGGCTGTCGTTGACGGTCTGCCCGGTCGAGACGTCGATCAGGTCGCAACCGTCTTCCGCGAAGGCGCGGGAGATGGCGACCATGTCCTCGGGCGTGACGCCGCCGGCCTTCCAGTCGGTCGCCGAGATCCGCACCGACATCGGTTTCTCCCGCGGCCAGGCTTCGCGCAGCGCCCTGAAGATTTCGAGCGGATAGCGCAGACGGTTCTCGACACTGCCGCCATAGTCGTCCGTGCGATGGTTGGTTAGCGGCGAAAGGAAGCTCGCCAGCAGATAGCCATGGGCGCAGTGGAGTTCGAGCATGTCGAAGCCGGCGCGCATCCCCCGCTCGGCTGCGGCGACGAACTGCGCCTTGACCCGGTCCATGTCGCCGCGGTCCATCTCGCGCGGGATCTGGCTCTCGGGATAATAGGGCAAGGGCGAGGCCGAGAGGATCGGCCAGGCGCCCTCCGTCAGCGGCCGATCCATGCCGTCCCACATCAGCTTCGTCGCGCCCTTGCGCCCGGCATGGCCGAGCTGCAGGCAGAATTTCGCCGCGGAGTTGGCGTGGACGAAGGCGACGATGCGAGCCCAGGCGACCTCCTGCGCATCGCTATAGAGCCCGGTGCAGCCCGGCGTGATGCGGGCGTCTTCCGCCACGCAGGTCATCTCGGTGACGATCAGGCCCGGCCCGCCAATGGCGCGCGAGCCGTAATGCATCAGGTGCCAATCGCCCGGCAGGCCGTCATGGGCGGAGTACTGGCACATCGGCGAGAGCACCATGCGGTTCTCGACCTGCATCTCCCGGAGCCTGAACGGCTGAAAGGCCGGCGGCACGGGCGAGCCGTCCTTGCGCTGCCTTGCATCGGGGCCGAGATCGTCGGCGACCAGCCTGTCGATCGCGGCGACGAAGCCCGGCGCGCGCAGAGCGAGGTTGTCATAGGTGATCGCCTTGGAGCGGGTCATCAGGCCGAAGGCGAAGCGTAAGGGATCGAAATCCCAGAAGCGCCTGAGCTGTTCGAACCAGACCAGCGAGACATCGGCCGCATGCTGCGTCTTCTCGACCTCCTCGCGCCGCGTCCGTTCGAACAGGGCCAGCGCCTCTCCAACCTTCAAGCCCGCCTTGTGGAAGGCTTTGTGCAGCGCGATCGCGTCTTCCATGGCGAGCTTGGTGCCCGAGCCGATCGAGAAATGCGCGGTCGCCTTGGCGTCGCCGATCAGCACGACGTTCTCGGCGACCCAGTTGGCGCAGCGGATCATCGGGAAATTGCGCCAGAGCGAGCGGTTGGTGACGAGCCCGTGGCCCTGCAGTTCCTCGGCGAAGATGCCTTCGAGGAACGCGGCCGATTCAGGTTCGCTCATCGCGGCGAGCCCCGCCTTGGCAAAGGTCTCCGGGTCGGTCTCCAGCACCCAGGTCGAGCGGCCAGCCTCGTACTGGTAGCAATGGGCGATGAAGAGCCCGTACTCCGTCTCCTTGAAGAAGAAGGTGAAGGCATCGAAGGGCCGGGTCGAGCCCATCCAGGTGAAGTGGTTGGGCCGCAGGTCGGTCTGCGGCCGGAAGCGCTCGCGCCAGCCCTCGCGGATGCGGCTGTTGATGCCGTCGGCGGCGACGACGAGGTCGTAGTCCGCTTTGAGCACCTCGATATCGGGGGCCTCCTCGCTGAAATGCAGGGCGACGCCGAGTTCCCGCGCGCGGGCCTGCACGAGCAGCAGCAGCGAGCGCCGCGAGCAGCCGCAAAAGCCGTTGCCGGAAACGCGATGAACGCTGTCCTTGAAATGGACCTCGACATCGTCCCAATATGCGAAATTGTCGCGGATCGCGGCATAGCTCGCCTCATCCGCGGCCTTGAAGGTGTCGAGCGTCTGGTCGGAGAAGACGACGCCGAAGCCGAAAGTGTCGTCGGCCTGGTTGCGCTCGAACACCGTGACGTCGAGCGTCGGCCAGTCGCGCTTCATCAGGAGCGCGAAATAGAGCCCGGCGGGCCCGCCGCCGACCACCGCGATGCGCATTGCGAACCTCCCGCCAAAACGTCAGAAAATTATTTTAGGTCTGAAATATTTTTATCTCAAGGGGTGAACGAAGGATTTGGCTCCGGCATGCGAAAGGGTCGCAGCGCGACCGATTTAGACTGATAGAACGGCCGTTTATCCAGTCGGCCTTATCGTTCTTCGCAACGCTCAAGACCGCTTGCCAAATGCTTTAGACCTAAAATATATTGGTTGTCTCAGGGAGGCGATGCGGGATGGTTCTGGCCGGGCGGCATGCGATGGTGACGGGCGGCGGACGCGGCATCGGCCGCGCGGTCGCGGTCGCGCTGCGGGCAGCCGGCGCGCGGGTCAGCATCGTCGGCCGTGACGCAAGCATGCTGGCGGAGGCAGTCGCCGCCGGCGCTGCCGATGCCTTCGCTGCTTGCGACGTGCGCGACGAGGCCGCCATGACGGCCTGTCTCGGCGAGCTTGCTTCTGCGCAACCCTTCGACATCGTCGTCGCCAATGCCGGCGCGGTCGAGACCGGGCCGTTCCAGCGCAGCGACGCCGAGCGCTTTCGGCGCATGTACGAGATCAACCTGATCGGCACGATCAACGCCTTCCACCCGGCCCTGCCCGACATGGTCGCGCGCGGCCATGGCCGGCTGATCGCGATCGCCTCGACGGCCGGGCATCGCGGCTACCCTTACGTCTCGGCCTATGTCGCCGCCAAGCATGCTGTCGTCGGCCTCGTCCGCTCGCTGGCGCTGGAGACGGCGAAGAGCGGCGTCACCGTCAATGCGGTTTGTCCCGGCTACACCGAGACGGACATGGTCGCCGACAGCGTGGCGGCGATCACCGCCAAGACCGGCATCTCGCGAGAGCAGGCGCTGGCCGAGTTGGTCAGGGCCAACCCGCAGGGAAAGCTGATTTCGCCCGACGAAATCGCCCAGGCCGTGCTGCATCTCTGCGGGCCCAACAGCGGATCGATCACCGGGCAGTCGCTCATGATCAATGGCGGGGAGTTCTGACATGGACACGCCGTCCCCCTCACTCGTCCTCGACCGCGAGACCAAGGCCAGCGAACGCCCCGGCGACCACAAGGACGAACTTCGGCTCTGGCTGCGGCTGCTAACCTGCTCGACGCTGATCGAGACAGAGATCCGCAACCGCCTGCGCGAAGAATTCAAGACGACCCTGCCGCGCTTCGACCTGATGGCCCAGCTGGAAAAGTCGACCACCGGCATGACCGTCGGCGAGGTTTCGCAGCGCCTGATGGTCTCGAACGGAAACGTCACCGCCGTGGTCGCGGGGCTGCTCGCCGATGGCCTCGTGGACAAGCGCGCCGCGACCCAGGACCGGCGCGTGCAGGTGCTGACGCTGACGGCGCAAGGACGCCGCGCCTTCAAGGCGATGGCCGAGCGTCACGAAGGCTGGATCGCCGAACTCTTCGCGGGCCTGAGCGGCGTCGACACCGTCCAGCTCTTCCGCCTCCTCGGCCAGACCAAGGCCTCGCTGCACAAGGCCATTGCGCAGCGCGCCGACGACAGCCGTGGAGAGACGCCGTGAGCCTGCCCGTCCAGACGATCGCCAACGCCACCATCCTGCCGCTGGCCAGCTTCACGCCGAGCCATTTCCAGCTTTCCGTTTCGGCCAAGGTCGCCACCGTCACCCTGAACCGGCCCGAGAAGAAGAATCCGCTGACCTTCGAAAGCTACCGGGAACTCACGGATCTCTTCCTCGCCGCGCAGAAGGAGGAGACCGTCAAGGCGATCGTCATCACTGGCGCGGGCGGAAACTTCTCATCCGGAGGAGACGTCTTCGAGATCATCGGCCCGCTGGTCGCGATGGAGACGAAGGACCTGCTGAAGTTCACCCGCATGACCGGCGATCTGGTCAAGGCGATCCGGGCCTGCCCGCAGCCGGTGATCGCCGCGATCGACGGCATCTGCGCCGGCGCTGGCGCGATCATGGCGATGGCGTCGGACCTGCGGCTCGGCACGGCGGGAACCAAGATCGCCTTCCTGTTCAACCGCGTCGGCCTCGCCGGCTGCGACATGGGCGCCTGCGCGATGCTGCCGCGCATTATCGGCCAAGGCCGTGCGGCGGAGCTGCTCTATACCGGCCGCATCCTGAAGGGCGAGGAGGCAGAGCGCTGGGGTTTCCTGAACCGGCTCTGCGCGCCGGACGCCGTGCTGGCCGAGGCGCAGGCGCTTGCCGCCGAGCTCGCCGACGGGCCGACCTTCGCCAACGCCATGACCAAGCGCATGCTCGAAATGGAATGGGCCATGTCTGTCGAAAGCGCGATCGAGGCCGAGGCCGTGGCGCAGGCGCTCTGCATGCAGACCGAGGATTTCGCCCGCGCCTACCATGCCTTCGCCGCAAAGCAAAAACCGGTCTTCGAGGGCAACTGAGATGGCCGCGTCTCCTCGCCTCGGCATCGGCCTGCTTGGGGACACGCTCGCCTGGCCGTTCTTCGAGGAGCGCCACCGCGCCTTCGCCGCCGAGCTGACGGCCTGGGCCGATACTTGTCTGCCCGACCTCCCTCATGACGATGTCGATGCCGCCTGCCGCGCCCGCGTCGCGGCATTGGGCCGGGCCGGCTTCCTGAAAGCCGTCGTGCCGGAGGCTTATGGAGGGCTGGCTAAGACGCTCGACGTGCGCACGCTATGCCTCGCCCGCGAAATTCTCGCCGCCCGAGACGGGCTCGCCGATTTCGCTTTCGCCATGCAGGGGCTCGGCACCGGCTCGATCACGATCGCCGGCTCCGACGAGATGAAGGCGCGCATCCTGCCGGGCGTTTGCGACGGCAGCCGGATCGCCGCTTTCGCCCTATCGGAGAAGGAGGCTGGCTCCGATGTCGCCGCGATGGCGACCACCGCCGTGCCGGACGGCAACGACCATATCCGCATCGACGGCGAAAAAAGCTGGATCTCGAATGGCGGGATCGCCGACCATTACGTGGTCTTCGCCCGCTCGGGCGAGGCGTCCGGCGCGCGCGGGCTTTCGGCCTATCTGGTCGAGGCCGACAATCCGGGCCTGAGCGTCACCGAGCGCATCGACGTGATCGCGCCGCACCCGCTGGCGACGCTGCGCTTCGATTCCTGCCGCATTCCGGCGGAAAACCGCATCGGCGGCGCAGGCGACGGCTTCAAGGTCGCGATGGCGACGCTCGACATCTTCCGCTCGACGGTCGGCGCGGCCGCGCTCGGATTCGCAAGGCGCGCGCTGCACGAGACCGTGTCGCATGCGAACGGGCGAAAGCTTTTTGGCGGCACGCTCGGCGATCTGCAGCTCTCGCAGGCCGCCATCGCCGACAGCGCAGCAGAAGTCGATGCGGCGGCTCTGCTGGTCTACCGGGCCGCCTGGACCAAGGACAAGGGCGCGGCGCGCGTCACCCGCGAGGCCGCGCTGGCAAAACTCGTCGCAACGGAGAACGCCCAACGCGTCATCGACCGCGCCGTCCAGATTTTTGGCGGGCTCGGCGTGACCAAGGGTGTCAAGGTGGAGGAACTGTACCGGGAAATCAGGGCGCTGCGCATCTATGAGGGCGCGAGCGAGGTCCAGAAGGTCGTGATAGCGCGCGACCTGCTGAAGTCGCATGCCGCCGGAACCGGAGGGTGACGATGACGGCTCTTCTGCGCTCAGGCCATGCCGACAGCTTTTCGCGGGACAACCTGCCCCCAGTCGAGAGCTGGCCTGCGCTCGACCTCGCGGCGGCGGGCCTTGCCTATCCCGAACGCCTCAACGTCGTCACGCAACTGCTCGACCGGCATGTCGCGGAAGGCCGGGCTGAGCGGACCGCGATCATCTCGGGCGAGCTGCACTGGAGCTATGCCGATCTGGCGGAACGCGTGAACCGCATCGCCAATGTGCTGGTGCGCGATCTCGGGATGGTCACCGGCAACCGCGTGCTGCTGCGCGCCGCCAACACGCCGATGATGGTGGCTGCCTATCTCGCCGTGCTCAAGGCCGGCGGCGTCGCGGTCGCGACCATGCCGATGCTGCGGGCCGGCGAACTGGCCTGGCCGATACGCAAGGCGAAGATCGCGCTGGCGCTCTGCGACGAGGCGCTGGTCGCCGACCTCGAAGCGGCCCAGGTGCAGGCGCCGGAGCTCGCCCGCATCGTCACCTGGGGCAGCGACGCTGCCGACGGCCTCGGCCGCCTGATGGCGCAGCCCGGCTATGAGCATTTCGACGCCGCAGACACCGCCTCCGACGATGTCTGCCTGATTGGCTTCACCTCGGGCACCACCGGCGAGCCCAAGGGCACGATGCATTTCCAGCGCGACCTGCTGGCGATCTGCGACTGCTATGGCGCACGGGTACTGAAAGCCTCGCCCGACGACCGCTTCATCGGTTCGCCGCCGCTCGCCTTCACCTTCGGGCTCGGCGGGTTGGTGCTGTTCCCGATGCGGATCGGGGCGGCGATGGTGCTGCCCGACAGGACCGCGCCGCCCGACCTGATCGCTGCGATCGAGCAGTCGCGCGCCACAGTCTGCTTCACCGCGCCCACAGCCTATCGCGCCATGCTCGACCGGCTCGACGGGCGCGACATCTCGTCCTTGCGCATCTGCGTCTCGGCCGGCGAGGCGCTCCCGAAACCAACCTTCGACGCCTGGCACGCAAAAACCGGGCTGCCGCTGATGGACGGCATCGGCGCGACCGAGATGCTGCACATCTTCATCGCCGCGCCGCGCGAGGCGATCCGTCCCGGCGCGACCGGCCTGCCGGTGCCGGGCTATCAGGCGAAGATCATCGATGAGGACGGCCGCGACGTGCCCGACGGCACGCCCGGCCGGCTCGCCGTGCGCGGCCCGACCGGCTGCCGCTATCTCGCCGATCCGCGGCAGGCAAAGTACGTCCTCGACGGCTGGAACATCACCGGCGACACCTATCTGCGCGACCAGCAAGGCTACTTCTGGTACCAGGCCCGCTCCGACGACATGATCATCTCGTCGGGTTACAATATCGCCGGACCCGAGGTCGAGACCAGTCTACTGACGCATCCGGCGGTGGCCGAATGCGGCGTGGTCGCTGCGCCCTGCCCCGAGCGCGGCAACATCGTGAAGGCCTATGTCGTGCTGCGCGAGGGCCATCACGGCGACGCGGCGCTGGTGAAAGCGTTGCAGGATCACGTCAAGGCGGCTATCGCGCCCTACAAATATCCCCGCGCCATCGCGTTCGTCTCAGGCTTGCCGAAGACGCCGACCGGCAAGCTGCAGCGTTTCGCCTTGCGCCGGATGGCGCAGGGCGAGAGCTGAAATCCAGGACCATACGAGCCGGAACGGCCGAACCGAGGCGACGCCATGTCGAACGATGCGAGATCCATCGAGGCGCTTGCCCGCGCCATCAACCCGGAAGGCTGGCCCGCGCCGCGCGGCTACGCCAACGGCATGGTGGCGCAAGGGCGCGTGCTGGTCACGGGCGGGCTCGTCGGCTGGAATTCGGACGGCGTCTTCGCGCAGGGCTTCCTGCCGCAGCTTGGCCAGACGCTGTCCAACATCAAGGCGGTGGTCGAGGCCGGCGGCGGCCGGATCGAGGATATCGTTCGGCTGACCTGGTACGTCACCGACATCGACGCCTATCGCGCCAGCCTGAAGGAGATGGGCCCGGTCTATCGCGCCGCGATGGGCCGGCACTTCCCTGCCATGGCGGTGGTGCAGGTGGTCGCGCTGGTCGAGCGCGAGGCGCTGGTCGAGATCGAGGCGACGGCGGTGATCGCGGGCTGACGGGGCCGCCGGTCCCGTCTCAGATCCCAGCGCCGTCCTGCAGCGTTCCGGCAGCGCCACCGCGCCAGAGCTTTGCATGCAGGGCCCGCAGGGCAGGCCTAAGCGCTATGTCGCCGAGCGCCAGAGTCGCGGATAGTCCCGCCCGTCCAGTCAAAGCATAGGCGGCGGCGAACAGACCCAGCGTGCTCGCGAGCCGCCAGCTTGCGCCTTCCAGCCAACGCCGGCGATCTGGCGTGCCGCGCCGGCCGACGATGCGCAAAGCGGCGCGGCCGATCCGCACCGAGGCACTTTCGCTGCCGGACGGGCCGGGCGCAGCCCCCTCACCCGGTTCGACGAAGCCGAATGCCACCGTCTCGTTGCTGCGGCGGTCGATCAGGATGAAGCCGCCGAGCTCGCGGCTTTGCGCATAGGACAAGGCGACCAGAGGCCGGTCGAGCCGCAGCGTGACGAGCCCAATGCCGTTCATGCGCAGGCTCTGGGCGGGGACCGGCCTGAAACCCTCGATATCGATGCTGTGATGCAGGGTCTCCAGCGTCGCATTCGCTCCTTGCGTCGCGAGCTTGACGAGAAACTGGCCACCCGCGATCAGCGCGCGCTCGCCGGTCCAGAGCAAGCGGGCGCGCAATTCGCGGGTCGCCGCGATCCCGCTGCCGGCGGAGACGATGACATCGCCGCGCGAGATGTCGACCTCGTCTGCGAGCGTCAGGGTCACCGCCTGCCCGGCCACGGCCTGCCGCGCCTCGCCGCCTGAGCCGATCACCCGTGCAATCGTGCTGGCGCGGCCCGATGGCAGCGCCACGACGGCGTCACCGACGCGGGCGCGGCCGGCCACCGGCGTCCCGGCATAGCCACGAAAATCGAGATCGGGCCGGTTGACCCATTGCACCGGCAGGACAAAGCCGGCCTTGTCGGCATGCTTTTCGTCGATCGCGACCGTTTCCAGCAGCGGCAGCAGGGCCGGCCCGCCATACCAAGGCATCAGGGCAGAGCGGCGCAGCACGTTCTCGCCGTCGCGGGCCGAGACCGGCACGAAGGCGATGGATTCGAAGCCGAGCCCGGAGACAGCCGCGCGGTAGTCGGCGGCGATGCGCGCGAATACGGCCTCGTCATAGCCGATGAGGTCCATCTTGTTGATGGCGACCACGACATGGCGCACGCCGACCAGCGAGACGATGAAGGAGTGCCGCCGCGTTTGCGGCAGCAGACCCTTTCGCGCGTCGATCAGGATGATGGCGAGGTCGGCCGTCGAGGCGCCCGTCGCCATGTTGCGGGTGTACTGTTCGTGGCCCGGCGTATCGGCGACGATGAAGCTGCGCTTTTCCGTCGCGAAATAGCGATAGGCGACGTCGATGGTGATGCCCTGCTCCCGCTCGGCGACAAGCCCGTCGACCAGCAGGGCGAAATCGGGCTGCGCGCCTTGCGTGCCGAATTTTCGCGACTCCGCGTCGAGCGTTGTCAGCTGGTCGTCGAGGACCGCGCCGGCCTCGAAGAGCATCCGGCCGATCAGGGTCGATTTGCCGTCGTCGACCGAGCCGCAGGTGATGAAGCGCAGCAGCGAGGGCTGGCCGGCCTCGGCGGCGACGACCGGATCATTGGCCGCCGGGCGGCTGACGGCATCTGTGGGGCGGATCGCCCGGGCGAGCGAACTCATCGGAAAGAGGCCTGCATCAGAAATAGCCTTCCTGCTTCTTCTGCTCCATCGAACCGGCGCCGTCATGGTCGATGACCCGGCCCTGCCGCTCGGAGGAACGCGAGGCGCGCATTTCGGCGATGATGTCGGTCAGGTTCGCCGCGTCGCTCTCGACCGCGCCGGTCAGCGGGTAGCAGCCGAGCGTCCGGAATCGGACCATCCGGGTTTCGACGACCTCGCCCGGCAGCAACGCCATGCGCTCGTCGTCGCGCATGATCCAGGCGTCGCCCCGGCGCACGACCGGGCGCGGAGCGGCGAAATAGAGCGGCACGACCGGGATGTTCTCCAGGGCGATGTAGTCCCAGACGTCACGCTCGGTCCAGTTGGACAGCGGAAACACGCGAAAGCTTTCGCCCTTCGCCTTGCGGGTATTGAACAAGGCCCAGGGCTCGGGCTGCTGGTTCTTCGGGTCCCAGCGATGCTCGGAGGAGCGCAGCGAGAACACGCGCTCCTTGGCGCGGCTCTTCTCCTCGTCGCGACGCGCACCTCCGAAAGCCGCGTCGAAACCATGCAGGTCGAGCGCCTGCTTCAACCCTTGCGTCTTCATCACATCGGTATGGACGCGCGAACCCGAGGCGAAGGGGCCGATCCCGGCCTGCACGCCCTCCTGGTTGATATGGACGATCAGGTCGAGCCCGAGCCGCGCCGCCGTGGCGTCGCGAAACGCGATCATCTCGCGGAATTTCCAGGTCGTATCGACATGGAGCAGCGGAAACGGCGGCTTTGCGGGATAGAACGCCTTCGTCGCCAGATGCAGCAGGACGGCCGAATCCTTGCCGATCGAATAGAGCAGCACCGGCTTGTCGCAGGTGGCCATCACCTCGCGGATGATGAAGATCGCCTCGGCCTCGAGTTTCTGCAGATGGCTGAGCTGGATCATGCCTGCGCCTCCGCGAGCCCGGGTTGGCCTTTGCTCTGGAGCTCGCCGTCCGGGCCGACATGCAGGCCGCATTCTTTCGCCGCGTCGTCTTCCCACCACCAGCGCCCGGCCCGCTCGGGTTCGCCCGGGGCGATCGCACGGGTGCAGGGCTGGCAGCCGATCGAGACGAAACCGCGCCCGTGCAGCGGGTTCAGCGGTACGGCATGGGCTTGTGCGAAGGCCAGCGCCTCATCGCGAGACCAGTCGAGCAGCGGGTTGACCTTGACCAGCCCGCGCGCGGCGTCGAACTCGGCGAAAACCGCGCCGCCGCGCGCCGCCGACTGGTCGGCGCGAAGCCCCGTGATCCAGATGCCGGCGCCGGCGAGCGCGCGGCCGAGCGGCTCGACCTTGCGGATGTCGCAGCAGCCTTTGCGCGCGTCGCGCGAGCCGTAGAAGCCGTTGATGCCGTTCTGGCGGACGAAGAGTTCGAGCGCGTCGTTGCGTGGATAGAACGGGCGGATGACGATGCCGTAGCGCGCCTCGGTCTCCGCCCACAACGCGTAGACCTCTGGAAAGAGCCGGCCGGTGTCCAGCGTAACGAATTCGACGGGCAACCCCGCCGCGACGATCAGATGGGTGAGGACCTGATCCTCGAGCCCGAAGCTGGTGGTGAAGACGATGCGGCCGGGCGCGGCGGTGGCGAGCGCTTTCAAGCGGCCGGCGACGTCCGTTCCGGCGAGCCTCCGGTCCAGCGCGCCGACGTCAGGCACGTCCAAAATTTCCACGGCCATGATCGCCTCGGACGTTCGGTAAATCGAACGCTTCAGCTATAACCGTAGGCCCGAATGATCAATTCACAGCCGGTAGCGTGGTTTTTCTTATTTCACTTCCAATGGAGAAGAACGTTCCTCTGAGGCATTGTCTGCTCCCACAACCCTCATCCTGAGGAGCGGGCGGAGCCCGCGTCTCGAAGGATGCTCCAGTTCGCACCGGAAATATCTTACGCGTCCTTCGAGACGCCGCTCGCGGCTCCTCAGGATGAGGGCTGTGATCGTTTCGGGATGCTCAAATCCCTCGCGTCGCGCCGCCATCGATGCGGATCTTCGCGCCGGTGACGTAGCTCGCCCGCTCGCTGGCGAGGAAGGCGACGACGTCGGCGAATTCCTGCGCGGTGCCGTAGCGGCCGGCTGGAATGGTGGCGCGCGACGCCTTGGCGGTCTCTTCCGGCGTGGTTCCTGTCCGGTCGGCTGCTGCCTTGTCGAGCTGATCAACGCGCTCGGTATGGATGCGGCCGGGCAGCACGACATTGACGGTGACGCCCTGGCTCGCGACCTCGGCCGAGAGCGTCTTGGACCAGCCGATCACCGCCGAGCGGATGCCGTTGGAGAGCGCCAGCCGCGGGATCGGCTGCTCGACGCCCGACGAGGCTATGGTGATGATGCGGCCAAAGCCGCGCTCGGTCATGCCGGGCAGCAGGCCCTGCGCCAGATGGAACAGGTTGGCCGCCATCGCCTCGAAATGCTTGAGCCAGTCGTCGCGCTTCGCCTCGCGGGCCTCGGACGGCGGCGGGCCTCCGGAATTGCCGATCAGGATATCGACGCCGCCGGCGTCCTTGAGCACGCCGACGAGCGAGTCGACGGAGGCGAGGTCCGACAGATCGAGGCTGGCTGCAAAGACGCGGCCCCGCGCTTCCTCCGGGAGTTCGGACACCCAGGCGTCGGTGGCGGCGACGTTGCGGGCGGCCGCGATCACTGTCGCGCCCTCGCTCGCCAGCGTGCGGGCGATGGCCGCGCCGAGCCCGCGGCTCGCGCCGAGCACCAGAGCGCGCTTGTTGTGAAGACCGAGATCCATGATGTGCCCTGTCGGTTTGGCGGCGCGGGCGCGCTGCTCTCCGCCCGCCTGATAGCGGCTGGGACGGCGCAAGGGAATGGCCTGACGCTGCCGGCCTGTTCAGTATACAGGGATCGCCCAATTGCTGCGCTGCAGCGACGCTTTTATTTGACGAATTCCAGTATGCCGGCATTCTCTGTATACCGAACGGAGGATGATGCGATGGCCGACGCACCTCGCTTCCCGCTCAACGCCTGGTATGCAGCCGCCTGGGACATCGATATCAAGCGCGCTTTGTTCCCGCGCACCATCGCCGGGCGGCACATCGTCTTCTACCGCAAGGGCGACGGCGCGGTGGCGGCGCTGGAAGACGCCTGCTGGCATCGTCTCGTGCCGCTCTCGCGCGGCCGGCTCGACGGCGACACCGTCATCTGCGGCTATCATGGGCTTGCCTATAACGCGCAAGGCCGCTGCACCTTCATGCCCTCGCAGGAGACGATCAATCCGTCGGCCTGCGTGCCCTCCTACCCCGTCGCCGAGAAGCACCGCTTCATCTGGGTCTGGCCGGGCGATCCGGCGCTGGCCGACCCCGCGACGATACCCGACCTGCACTGGAACCAGGATGCGGACTGGGCCGGCGACGGCGGCACGATCCATGTCAAATGCGACTACCGGCTCGTGCTCGACAACCTGATGGACCTGACCCACGAGACCTATGTCCACGGCTCCAGCATCGGCAACAGCGCGGTTGCGGAAGCGCCGTTCGAGACCACGCACAGCGAGCGCACCGTCACCGTGACGCGCTGGATGGAAGGCATCGAGCCGCCGCCGTTCTGGGCGGGCCAACTCGGCAAGCCCGGCCCGGTCGACCGCTGGCAGATCATCCGCTTCGAGCAGCCCTGCACCATCGCGATCGATGTCGGCGTCGCGCCTGCCGGCACCGGCGCGCCCGGCGGCGACCGCTCGCAGGGCGTCAACGGCCATGTGCTGAATACGATCACGCCCGAGACCGACGGGACCTGCCATTACTTCTGGGCCTTCGCCCGCAATTACCGGCTCGCCGACCAGGCGCTGACGACGCAGTTGCGCGAGGGCGTCTCCAGCATCTTCAAGGAGGACGAAGAGATTCTGGAGGCGCAGCAGATCGCGATGGAGGCCAATCCGGGCCGCGTCTTCTACAACCTCAACATCGATTCAGGCTCGATGTGGGTGCGCCGGCTGATCGACCGGGCGATCGCGGCCGAGGCCGCCCCGAGCCAGCTCCAGGCGGCGGAGTAGGCCATGTCGCTCGCGCTCGACCGGGAGACCGACAAGGGCGGCTCGCAGACCGTCAAGGCGCAGCTCGCTTTGCGCGAACTCGTGCTGAGCGGCGCGGTCTCGTCCGGCGAAAGGCTGACCGAGCAGGGCATGGTCGAGCGGCTCGGCGTCTCGCGCACGCCGATCCGCGCCGCGCTGTTGCTGCTGGCGGAGGAAGGCCTGCTGGAGCCGCTGCCGAATGGCGGGTTTTCGGCGCGCGCCTTCAGCGAGCGCGAGGTTCTGGATTCGATCGAGATGCGCGGCACGCTGGAGGGTCTGGCGGCGCGGCTCGCGGCCGAGCGCGGACCCAGCCACTATGCGCTCGAACAGATCAGGCATGGGCTCGACCGGATCGACGCCGTCGTCGAGCAGGCGACGACCTCGCTTGCCGCCTTCTCGGCCTATGTCGACCTCAACGCCGCCTTCCACCGCCAGGTCATCGCGCTGGCCGGCAGCGGCACGCTGGAGCGCCAGATCGAGCGGGTGATGACCCTGCCCTTCGCCTCGCCCAGCGCCTTCGTGATGGCCCAGGCCGACATGCCTGGCGCCGGCACGGTGCTGATCGTGGCGCAGGACCAGCACCGCTGCATACTGGAGGCGCTCGCCGCCCATGAGGGCGCCCGCGCCGAGCATGTGATGCGCGAGCATTCGCGGCTCGCCGGCCGCAACCTCAGCCGGGCGCTGCGCCATCGCGAGGCGCTGGCGCTTGTGCCGGGCGCGGCGCTGATCCGCACCCTGCTCGACGTCTGAGGGGCGACGCCGATGCGCTTTGCGACGATCTGGGGAGAAGCGGAGATCAGGGCGGTGGCCGATGTCGCCGAGGGCATCCGCGAGATCGCGATCGCCCCGCTCGGGCGGCCCGTGGCGCGCTTCCGGCCCGGCGCGCATCTCGACATCGCGCTCGTCATCGGCGAGCGACCCGACACCCGCTCCTATTCGCTGGTCGGGCGGCCGGGCGAGCCCTGCTATCGCATCGCGGTCAAGAAGCGCGCCGACAGTCGCGGCGGCTCGCAGGCGATGTGGCGCATGCAGCCCGGCGCAAGGCTGAGCATCTCCGAGCCGATCGACACCTTCTCGGTCGAGCCTGGCCGGAGCGCCTATCTGCTGGTCGCCGGCGGCATCGGCATCACGCCCCTCGTGGGCATGGCCGAGGAGCTTGCCGCCAATGGCGCCGATGTCCGCCTGCTGCATGCGGTTCGCCATCCTCAAGAGGCTGCCTATGCGCAGCGGCTGGGCGCCTGCCTCGGTGCGCGCTACCGGCTGCACGCTTCGGCGCAGGGCGATCGGCTCGACCTCGCCCAGGCCTTCGCCGTGCTTGCGCCCGGCGGACTTGCCGCGATCTGTGGGCCGATGCCGATGCTGGACGCGGCGAAACGGACATGGGCCGCGCAAGGCCGCCCTGCCGCCGACATGCGCTGGGAAACCTTCGGTTCCAGCGGCAATCTCTCGACCGAACCCTTTGTGGTGAAGCTGCCGCGCTTTGGCCGCGAGATCGCGGTGCCGGCCTCGCGCAGCCTTCTGGAGGCGCTGGAAGAGGCCGGGCTCGAAGTGATCTCGGATTGCCGGCGCGGCGAATGCGGGCTCTGCGCCGTCGATGTCCTGGCTTGCGACGGCGCGATCGACCATCGCGACGTGTTCTTCAGCGCGCATCAGAAGCAGGAGAACCGCAAGCTCTGCGCCTGCGTCTCGCGCGCACATGGGACGCTGACCATCGACACCGCCTGGCGACCAGGTTGACAGCAACGGTCGCACAGCAAAAACTGTGCGAATTCAGAATAATAGTGCGATAATCGCACATATTAGGAGGTTACCATGACGCACACGACAACAGCAGTTTCCCGTCGCACCGCGCTCGCCTTGGGCGGTTCGGCGCTGGCGCTGGGCCTGTCGGGATTGGCCGCACAAGCGCAGCAGGTCGTCAAGATCGGCCTGGTCCTGCCGATGACCGGCCCCTTCGCCTCGACCGGACGGCAGATCGAGGCCGCCGCCAGGCTCTATGTGGCTCAGAAGGGCGCGAGCGTCGCGGGCAAGACGATCGAGCTGATCGTCAAGGACGACACCGGCACGCCCGACGTGACGCGCCGGATCGCGCAGGAGCTGCTGATCAACGACAAGGTCTCGTTCCTCGCCGGCTTCGGCCTGACGCCGCTGGCCTTCGCGGTCGCTCCGCTGGCGACGCAAGCGAAGACGCCGACCATCGTGATGGCGGCCGCAACCTCCTCGATCACCGAGCAGTCGCCCTTCATCCTGCGCACCTCCTTCACGCTGCCGCAGGTGACGATCGGCATCGCCGACTGGGCCGCCAAGAACGGCGTGAAGAAGGCGAGGACGCTGGTCTCGGACTATGGCCCCGGCCTCGATGCCGAAAAGGCGTTCAAGGAGCGGCTGACGGCGGCCGGCGGCGAGGTCGTCGGCGACATCCGCATCCCGCTGCGCAATCCCGATTTCTCGCCCTTCCTGCAGCGCGTCTCGGAGACCAAGCCCGATGCGCTGTTCGTTTTCGTGCCCTCGGGCGTCGGCTCGCAGTTCATGAAGCAGTTCGTCGAGCGCGGCCTCGACAAGTCCGGCGTGCGCCTGATCGCCACCGGCGACGTCACCGATGACGACATCGTCGACGGCATGGGTGACGTCGCGCTGGGCACCATCACCGCGCATCACTACTCCGCCGCCCACCCCTCGCCAGAGAACAAGGCCTTCGTCGAGGCCTTCCGCAAGGCGGCCAACACCCGGCCGAACTTCATGGCGGTCGGCGGCTGGGACGGCATGCACCTGATCTACGAGGCGCTGAAGAAGACCAATGGCGCGACCGACGGAACGGCGCTGGTCGAGGCGATGAAGGGGCTGGCCTGGACCAGCCCGCGCGGGCCGATCTCGATCGACGCCAAAACGCGTGACATCGTCCAGAACGTCTATGTCCGCAAGGTCGAACGGATCGACGGGCAGCTCTACAATGTCGAGTTCTCGACATTCGAGGCCGTGCCCGACCCGGTCAAGGCGGCGAAGCCATAGGCCGACGACGCGCACCCCGTCATCCCGGCCAAGCGGCGCGGCCGCGCCGATCCCGGATCCATCCTAGGGCGACATAGTGCTCGATGATGGATTCCGGAGCTTCGCTTCGCTCCGTCCGGGATGACGGCGCTCTTCCACCCCATGGCCTCTCCCGGAGCACCCTCCCTTGCTGACCATCCTGTTCGACGGGATCGCCTATGGCATGCTGCTCTTCGTGCTGGCGGCCGGCCTTGCCGTGACGCTCGGGCTGATGAATTTCGTCAACCTCGCCCATGGCGCCTTCGCCATGGCCGGCGGCTACGCCACCGTCGTGTTGATGAACCGGCTCAGTGTACCGTTCCTGGCCTGCCTGCCGCTTGCCTTCCTTTTCAGCGCGGCGCTTGGCCTGCTCTTCGAGCGCACCCTCTACCGGCACATGTATGAGCGCAGCCATCTCGACCAGGTGCTGTTCTCGATCGGCCTCGTCTTCATGGCGATCGCCGCCACCGACTTCCTGATGGGCTCGCAGCAGCAGAGCCTGCGCCTGCCGTCCTATCTGCAGGGGCGCTTCGAGGTGATGGGCGTCGGCATCGGCGTCTACCGCCTGTTCATCGTCGTCATCTGCGGCCTGCTGGCGCTCGGCCTGCAATGGGTGCTGGCGAACACGCGCTTCGGCGGCCAGTTGCGCGCCGCCGTTGACGACCGGCGCGTGGCGCGCGGCCTCGGCATTCCGGTGGTCAGGGTGTTTGCGATAACCTTTGCTTTCGGCTCGGGGCTGGCGGGTCTTGGCGGCGCGCTGGGCGCGGAGATCGTCGGGCTCGACCCGACCTTTCCGCTGAAATTCATGCTCTATTTCCTGATCGTGGTCACGGTCGGCGGCACGTCGAGTTTGACCGGGCCGCTGCTGGCGGCGCTGCTGCTGGGCGTCGCCGATGTGATGGGCAAGTATCTCGTGCCGCAGCTCGGGGCGTTCATGATCTACGCGATGATGCTGACGATCCTGATGATCAGGCCCAACGGCCTGTTCGCACGGGGGCGTTGAGTGATGCTGGACAAGACTCCCGAACGCGTGGAGCCCGCCGACGCGGCCCTGTCACCAGCCGAGTTCCTGCGTCGGAAGGCGGCCTGGCGCTGGCCCGAATTCCTGTTCTGGGGCAGCGCTTTCGCGCTGGTTCTTCTGTTGCCGAACCGCCATCTCCTGCTCAACGAGATCGCGATCCTGGGGCTGTTTGCGCTCTCGCTCGACCTGATCCTCGGCTATGCCGGCATCGTCTCGCTCGGCCATGCCGCCTTCTTCGGCGTCGGCGCCTATGCGGCGGGCCTGCTCGCCAAGAACGGCATCTCGGAGCCTGTGACCGGGCTTCTGCTTTCGGGCGCGATCGCAGGCTTTGTCGGCTTCGTCGCAAGTTTCATGATCCTGCGCGGCACCGATTTGACCCGGCTGATGGTGACGCTCGGCGTCGCGCTGATCCTGCACGAACTCGCCAACCGGCTCGACTGGATCACCGGCGGCGCGGACGGGCTGCTCGGCATCTCGCTGGGGCCGATTCTCGGCCGTTTCGAGTTCGATTTCACCGGCACCACGGCCTATAGCTACAGCCTGACCGTGACCTTCCTGCTGTTCCTGCTGGCGCGGCGGCTGGTGCATTCGCCCTTCGGCCTCTCGCTCAGGGCCCTGAAGGAGAACCCGCTCCGGGCCGCCACCATCGGCATCGCGCCGGCCCGCCGCATCGTCGCGATCTACACGGTCGCGGCGGTATATGCCGGGATGGCCGGCGCGCTCCTGACCCAGACCACCCAGTTCGTCTCGCTCGAGGTGCTCGATTTCGCCCGCTCGGCCGACACGCTGCTCGTGCTGGTGATCGGCGGCTCGGGCTATCTCTATGGCGGGCTGATTGGCGCGATCGCCTTCAAGCTGATGAAGGACACGCTGTCGGCGATCACGCCGGCCTACTGGATCTTCTGGATGGGCGCGATCCTGGTGATCCTCGTGCTGATCGGCCGCGATCGGCTGATGGAACAGCTCGCCCGCCCCTTCGCGTCGCTGCTGCGCCGGCTTGGAGCGCGCAAGCCAGAAGAGCGCAAATCATGACCGCGGCTCTCCAGACGACCGCACTGAGCAAATCCTTCGGCGGCTTCAAAGCCAACACCGACGTCTCGCTGACCGTGAAGCCCGGCGCGCGCCACGCGCTGATCGGCCCCAACGGCGCGGGCAAGACGACCTTCATCAATCTGCTGACCGGCGTGCTGCCCGTCACCTCGGGCTCGATCTCCCTGCATGGCGACGATGTCACCGCTGTCAGCCAGCAGGGCCGCGTCAGGCGCGGCATGGCGCGCACCTACCAGATCAACCAGCTCTTCATGGAGCTGACGCCGATCGAGGCGATCAGCCTCGCCATCGCCGAACGTCAGGGCTCCGGCGCGCGCTGGTGGAACCGAGTCGGGCGCGATTCGGGCGTGATCGACGAGGCCGAGGCGCTGCTCCGGCGGATGAAGCTCGGCGAGTTGATGACGCGGCGGACGAGGACCCTGCCCTATGGCCGGCAGCGCCTGCTCGAACTCGCGCTCGGCATGGCCTGCAAGCCAAGACTGCTGCTGCTCGACGAGCCGGCGGCCGGCGTGCCCGAGGACGAGCGCCACGACGTGCTCGACGCGGTCTCAAGCCTGCCCGACGACGTTACCGTGCTCCTGATCGAGCACGACATGGAGCTGGTCTTCTCGTTTGCCGACCGGATTTCGGTGCTGGTTCAGGGCCAGCTCTTCGCGGAGGGCTCGGTCGACGAGATCTCGGCCGACCCGCGCGTGAAAGCCGTCTATCTCGGGGAGGACACGCATGTCTGACCTTCTGGAGATCGAGGCCCTCGTCGCCGGCTATCGAGACGCCGTCGTCATCAACGGGCTCTCGCTGTCGCTGGCCCAAGGCCAGGCGCTGGCGCTGCTCGGGCGCAACGGCGTCGGCAAGACCACGCTGATCGACACGATCATGGGGTTGACGCGGCATGTCGCCGGCAAAATCCGCTTCGACGGGGCCGACATCACCCGCCTCGCGCCCGAAAAGCGGGCGGCGGCCGGCATCGGCTGGGTGCCGCAGGAGCGCAACATCTTCCGCTCGCTCAGCGTCGAGGAGAACCTGACCGCCGTGCAGCGCGGCACGGGCTGGACCGCCGCGCGCGCCTACGATCTGTTCCCGCGCTTGGCCGAGCGGCGGCGCAATCTCGGCAACCAGCTCTCGGGCGGCGAACAGCAGATGCTGGCCGTGGCGCGTGCGCTGATGCTGGACCCGAAGCTCCTGCTGCTCGACGAGCCGCTGGAGGGGCTGGCCCCGATCATCGTCGACGAATTGCTGGCGGCGATCGCAAAGCTCAACCGCGAGGACGGCCTGACCACCATCCTGGTCGAGCAGAAGGCGCGAAAAATCCTGCCATTTACCGACCGGGCGATCATTCTGGAGCGCGGCGCGATCGTGCATGCGGCCGACTCCGCAGATTTGCGGGCAGACGACGCGGCAATGGCGGCCCACCTCGCCGTCGCCGAACGACCGGCGCGAGCCCGGCGCGGACTGCCTTCGACCCGTCACGCATGAACACGCCAAAGACCGAACCAGGGATACCGATCATGATGACCACCAAGCCCCCGTTCCGCGCCGACATGGTCGGCAGCCTGCTGCGCTCGCAGGCCGTCGCCGATGCTCGTGCGAAGCGTGCGAAAGGCGAGATCGACGCCGCCGCGCTGAAGGCAGTCGAGGATACGGAGATCCGCAAGCTTATCGCGAAGCAGGAAGCGGTCGGCCTGAAGGGCGTGACCGATGGGGAGTTCCGCCGCGCCTACTGGCATTTCGACTTCATGGAGGAGCTCGACGGGATCGATGCGATCACTGCCGATTCCGGCATGAACTTCAAGGGCGGCGTCGGCATTTCCAAGTCGCTGCGCATCACCGGCAAGGTCGGCTTTTCCGGCCATCCGATGATCGAGCACTTCACCTTCCTGCGCGACAATGTCTCGCCCGGCTCGACGCCGAAGATGACCATTCCCGGCCCGAGCATGCTGCATTACCGGGGCGGCCGGAAGATGATCAATATGGGCGTCTATCCGGAGATGGAGGCGTTCTATGCCGATGTCGGCGGGGCCTACAACAAGGCGGTGCATGCCTTTTACGACGCCGGCTGCCGCTACCTCCAGCTCGACGACATCTCGTTTGCCTATCTCTGCGACCCCGAGCAGCGCGAGATGCTGCGCGCGCGCGGCGACGATCCGGCCCGCCAGCCCGAAATCTACGCCGGGATGGTCCAGGCCGCGCTGAAGGACAAACCCGCCGATCTCGCCATCACCATGCATCTCTGCCGGGGCAATTTCCGCTCGACTTTCATCGCGTCGGGCGGCTACGAGCCGGTCGCCGAGGTGCTGTTCAATTCCATGCCCGTCGACGGCTATTTCATGGAATGGGACAATGACCGCTCGGGCGGCTTCGAGCCCCTGCGCTTCCTGCCCAAGGGCAAGCATGTCGTGCTCGGGCTCGTCACCTCCAAGACCGGCACGATCGAGAGCAAGGACGACCTCAAGCGCCGCATCGACGAGGCCTCGAAGTTCGTCCCGCTGGACCAGCTCTGCCTGTCGCCGCAATGCGGCTTCGCCTCGACCGAGGAAGGCAACACGCTGGCCGAGGACGAGCAGTGGAAGAAGCTCGAGCTTATCGTCGAGACCGCGCGCGAGGTCTGGGGCTGAGCCGCCCACCAACCGATTGAGCCCTGCCAAACCCAGCGCCGCCGCCGTGCCCGGCACGACGGCGGCGCTGTCGCGTTAAGGTAAACGACATATGAATGGGCGTTTTGGCTGCAAAAGCGTCAAATGCGAACGATTGTTCGCATCGTGTTCGCCCGGGGTTGCACATGGCTCGCGGGGCTTTGCTAAAGAGGCCTAGGTTTACCATTGGTGAAGTCAGGTCGCGCGCCCCGTCTCGTTTCGTAACGCAGGCAGGTCTCCGAACCGGGTTTTGGCAGGTGGACCGGCATTCCGGCTGCTGACGCCGGAGCCTGAGGACCAAGCCTTTGCCCAGCGCCCGTCGCCAGCAAGCCCGCCCGACGACAGGAGCGGCACGCGCCAAGCGTGCTCTCCAGCCGACGCTTGCACTGTTGCGGCAACGCCCCGAAGCGCCGGCCCGCAAACCCGGCACCACGGTCTGGGCCTTGCGGAACCGCTACCTCGTCGGCCAGGTCTTCGTGGGTCACGTGATGGCGCTGGCGCTCTGGAATGCGCCGGCCTTCGCGCAGAACGCCATCACCACGGATGGCCGGACCCAGACCGCGATCGCGGTCGATGGCGCCACGACCACGATCACGACGAAGACGATCGCGGGCGGCGCGGGCTACAACTCGTTCAACCGCTTCGAGCAGGTCGCCGGCTCGACGGTCAACATGCACCTGCCGCAGAATACCGGCGCGCTGGTCAACATCGTCCGCAACGGCCCGGTCGTCGTCAACGGCATCCTGAATTCCTACAAGAACGGCTCGATCGGCGGGCACGTCTATTTCTCGGATTCCTCTGGCTTCACCGTCGGCCCGTCCGGCGTGATCAACACCGGCCGGCTGACGGTCAACACGCCGACGCGCGAATTCCTCGAGGGCGTGATCAGCCCCGGCGGCGTGGTCAACGAAACATTGGCCGCGCGGCTTCGGGCCAACGACGTGCCGATCTCGCCCGATGGCGCGATCTCGATCGAGGGCCGCATCAACGCGAAACGCGGCGTCACGCTGCACGGCCATTCGGTCAGCGTCAGCGGCCAGATCGCCGCCAACGCCGCCCCGGTCGACGTCGGCGAGCGCCGCCGGCGGCACCAGACCGCGTTTGCGGCCAGCGTCAACACCTCCGGCGTCCGCCATGGCGGCGCGATGGTGGCGCGCAAGGGCGGCGGCATCGAGATCGTCGCGGCCGGCACGGCCCGCATCTCCGGCACGCTCAGCGCCAACGCATCGGGACGGCGTTCGGCCGGCACGATCACCGTCCATTCCGGCAAAGGCACGGTCGTCGCCGCCAGCGCCCGCATCAGCGCCCAGGGCGCGGCCCCCTCCCCGCGCGCAGCAGCCAGCGCGAGCGCGGGCCGGCCCGCCGTCAACACCGGCGACGGCGGCAAGGTCTCGCTGACCTCCGACACCACGATTTCGATCGCGCGCGGCGCGCAGTTCGACGTCAGCGCGGCCCACAACGCGGCCGGCAAGGGCGGCGAGATCAAGGTACTCGCCGGCACCAATCTCGATGTCGAAGGGGGCGCGATCTTCCGGGGCAAGGGCGGCCTGACCGGCGATGGCGGCTTCACCGAGCTCAGCGCGAAGAAGACGGTGACGCTGGGTGCGGTCGATGTCGATCTCTCGTCGCGCGGCGGCAAGGCCGGCCTGCTCTATATCGACCCGGAAGACCTGATCATCGGGACCGGCGGCAGCGCCAGCATGATCACCAACGGCACCGACGTGTCGTTGCAAGCCGACAACAGCATCACGATCGCCGCTGACGGCATCATCGACACGCGACAGTTCAACCGTGGCGCCAATGGCGGCGTGCTCTCGGCAGCCAATCCCTCGACCGGGGATTCGGGTTCGATCACGCTGACCGCGCCGAACATCACCGTGTTCGGCTCGCTGCTCGCCGGTGTGGTCAACAGCGGCGGCACCACCCATCTCGCCGGCAATGTCACCCTTGATGCGACCAAATCTCAGAGTCGGACTCGAAACGATCTGAACGCGATCAGGGCTTTGCGAGGCGTCGCGTGACGGCTCTGATGTGGGCGACGAGAACCCAGGCGGTGGCACTTTCGACCGTGGCCTCGAAGTCTTTGGCGAGCCTGCGGCATCGGCCGAGCCATGCGAATGTTCTTTCCACGACCCATCGACGTGGCAGGACTTCGAAGCCCTTGGCGCGATCGGACCGCTTGATGATCTCGATCTTCCAGCGTCCGGCCTTTGCCAGGGCGCCGCGCAGTTTGTCGCCGGCATAACCGCCATCGGCGAAGACGTGACGCAG
>Ga0209902_100071_pt1 | contig 201911 bp, 202 predicted proteins | sample FECB27metaG_FD_188304 | JGI IMG/M metagenome (GOLD analysis project Ga0209902, IMG submission 188304) | Cyanobacterial communities from the Joint Genome Institute, California, USA - FECB-27 (SPAdes) (version 2) | ecosystem: Environmental > Aquatic > Thermal springs > Hot (42-90C) > Microbial... | reverse complement strand
GGGGGGGGGGGGGGGGGGGGGGGGGGGGGCGAACGACCGGGCGAGCCCAAGCGAAGTCGAGCCCTGTCGTTCGCCCCCCCACCCCCGCCTCCGCTTCGCTCGGCGGACCCTCCCCACGAGGGGGAGGGGGACGATTCACCCAGTTCCCTAAAAACCGTCGAAAATCCTCGGCGTCGCTGCTAGGACAGCGCGCTCAACAGGATGAACCGCCTTGCCCGCATCGCGCGCCAGCATCGAGACCGTGACCGCGCTTCTGGAGCGCGAGGGCTACGCGCTGGCCGAGCCGGCGATCCTGCAGCCGGCCGATGTCTTTCTCGACCTGTCGGGCGAGGATATCCGCCGGCGCATCTTCATGACGCAGGATGCCGAGGGCCGCGACTGGTGCCTGCGGCCCGAATACACCATCCCCGTCGCGCTGGCCCATATCGCCTCGGGTGCGACGGAGCCGGCGGCCTATTGCTATTGCGGCCCGGTTTTTCGGATGCGCGCCGGTGAGCCCGGCGAATTCGTCCAGGCGGGGCTTGAATCCTTCGGCCGCAACGATCTGTCCGCCAGCGATGCCGAGATCATGGCGCTGACCATCGAGGCGGCGTCAGTGCTGGGCTTGCCCGCGCCCCGCATCGTCATGGGCGACGTCGCGATCCTGAATGCGGTGCTGGACGCGCTGTCGGTTCCCCATGGCGCGCGTCGCCGGCTGATGCGCGCGGTCGTGCAGGGCAGGGGGGCCGATGCGGTCGAGGCGCTGGCCCCGGTCGCGTCCGAGGGCGAGGCCGCCCATGCCGGCCTGCTCAAGGCGCTGGAGGGGCAGGACCCCAAGGCGGCAAAAGCCTTTGTCGAGGATGTGCTCTCGATCGCGGGCATCGCGGCAGTGGGCGGGCGCAGCCCCGGCGACATCGCCGAGCGCTTTCTGGCGCGGGCCGCCGAGCGCGAGAACCCGGTCAACGCCGAGACGCGTGCGTTGCTCGGCGACATCCTCGCAGTCTCGGGCGATCCCGATACGGCCTCGGCCGCCTTGCGCTCGCTCGCCGACAGGGCCTCGCTCGATCTGTCCCGCGAACTCGATGCCTTCGACGAGCGCACCGGCTTCCTCGCCGTGCGCGGCGTCGATGTCAGCCAGATTGCGTTCTCGGCCGGCTTCGCCCGCAATCTCGACTACTACACCGGCTTCATCTTCGAACTGCACGACCCCGCGCGCAGCGACGCCAAACCGGTCGCCGGCGGCGGACGCTATGACGGCGTGCTCGGCCGGCTCGGCGCGGCGCATGCCACGCCCGCCGTCGGCGCTTCGCTCTGGCTCGACCGGCTGACGGGAGCCGCCTCATGACGACCCCTAGCGACGCCCCGCTGGTCATCGCCGTCCCGTCCAAGGGCCGGCTGCAGGAAAACGCCACCGCCTTCTTCGGCCGCGCCGGGCTGAAATTCGTGCAGTCGCGCGGCGAGCGCGAGTATCGCGGCGCGATCGCCGGGCTGGAAGGGGCCGAGGTCGCCTTCCTCTCGGCCTCCGAGATCGTGGCGCAGCTTGCCTCCGGCAAGGCGCATCTCGGCGTCACCGGCGAGGATCTGGTGCGCGAGCAGGTCGCGGACGCCGACAATGCGGTCGAGATGCTGACGCCGCTCGGCTTCGGCCAGGCCAATGTCGTCGTCGCGGTGCCGCAGGCCTGGATCGACGTCCGCACCATGGCCGATCTCGACGACGTCGCCTCGCTGATGCGCGCGAGGCAGGGCCGCAAGCTGCGCGTCGCGACGAAATATGTGAACCTGACCCGGCGCTTCTTCGCGCAGCATGGGCTCAACGACTACCGCATCGTCGAGAGCCTGGGCGCGACCGAGGGCGCGCCGGCCGCCGGCACGGCCGAGATCGTCGTCGACATCACCACCACCGGCTCGACGCTGGCGGCCAACGCGCTGAAGGTGCTCGACGACGGCGTGATGCTGGCGTCCGAGGCCAATCTCGTCGCCTCGGTCAATGCCGACTGGAGCGAGACGGCGCGCCGGGCGGCCAACGCCATCCTGTCGCGCATCGCCGCCGAGGAAGAGGCCCGCACAGTTCGCGAAATCCGCGCCACTCTGACCGAGACGGGCGAGACGCTTTCTGAGATCGTCGCCAGTGTCGGGGCGCGCATGCCCTTCGGCCCGGCGATCGCGGGCGCGCCCGCGACGATCCATTGTCCGGAGAAGGCGGTCTTCGCGCTGGTCGCGCGGCTGGCGCAGGCCGGCGCCGACGACGTCACTGTGTCCGCCCCGGCCTACGTCTTCCGGCGCGAGAACCCGCTGCTGGCCAGGCTTCTGGCCCGGATCGGCAGCGGCTCCTGACGAAAAACGAGGCTGCTGACAAAAAACGAGACCGCTCCGGGGGGGAGCGGCCTCGCATGGTGCGGCCTGTCCAGGGGGAAACGGCAGGCCGCCGGTCTCGTCGTGTCCCCGACGTTTCAACGACTACCCGCAACTCAGACGGGTGGATGCGGCGGCTCCAAATATTTTCAGCGCCGGCTGCCAGCATCAGACCTGCCATCCGGTCGGCCATCTCTTGGGCATGATTTGGGCCGATGGCTTGCGTTCAGGGTTGATCCGTTAACGATAGCGCTCTACGCGCTGTCTCTCGGGACAAGCCGCGCGACCGTTTTTGCCGATGAGTGCAGGTAGGATGATGATGAACCGACGCTTTTGCCTCGCCGCTGCCTTCGCCACGTTCGCCGCCACGACGCTGGTCGCCACCGATGCGTCGGCGCAGCGCCGCCAGCAGATGCCCTCGCGCGAGGAACTCGGGACGCCCGCGCCAGCGCCGATCCCCCAGCAGGAAAAGAACTTTCCGCTCGGGGCCGCCTGGAGCGCCTCGACGCTGAACGGCAAGTCGGTCGCCAGCATGCGTGCGACGCTTCTCGTCGACGCCAATCTGCGCGGCACGGGCTTTGGCGGCTGCAACACCTTTTCGGCCTCGGCCTATCCGCTGCGCCAGCAGGGTTTCGCCGTCGGCCCGCTCGCCTTGACCAAGCGCGCCTGCGACAAGGAGATCTCGGGCTTCGAGCGCAACTATCTCACGGCGCTGCGCGGCGCGCGCAAATGGGATCTGGTTCAGGGGCGGCTGGTGATCTCGACCGCGCTCGGCGATCTGGTCTTCGAGCGCGCGCTTTAGCGCGCGGCCCCGGTCAGGCCGGAACAGTCGCGGCCTTCGGGCTGAAGGTCCCGTCCGCATTCGGCTCCATCGTGATGATCGCGTCGTGCATCTCGCGCAGGGTCGAGCGGTGGCCGATGGAGACGACCTTGGTGTTGGGCAGTCCGGTGCGGATGGTCTCGTAGATCTCGCCCTCGAGCTTTTCGTCGAGCGAGGCGGTCGCCTCGTCGAGCAGCAGCCAGTTCGGCTTGGCCAACAGGGCGCGCGCCACCGCCAGCCGCTGCTGCTCGCCTCCCGAGAGCCGCTGGCCCCAGAGATCGACCTCGTCGAGCCGCTCCGCGAGGTGGCCGAGCCTGACCTTGTCCATCGCATCGCGCAGCGCCGCGTCGTCGAAGGCGTTCTCCTCGGCCGGATAGGCCAGCGCGGCGCGCAAGGAGCCCTGCGGCAGATAGGGCCGCTGCGGCAGCAGCATCACTTCCGCATCGTGGGGAATGCCGACCTTGCCTTCGCCAAAGGGCCAGATGCCGGCGATGGCGCGAAACAGCGTCGATTTGCCTGAGCCTGACGGCCCGACCAGCAGCGTCGCCCGCGCCCCGCCGAGCGCCAGCCCGTCCGCCCGCACGATCGGCTTGCCGTTGGGCAGCGTCAGGGTCGCGCCGTCGATGGTGAGGCTTTCGCCGGGCCGGCGCGCGCGATCGACGCCGCCATCCTGCGATTCCTGCGCCTGCTGGATCGCCGCCTCGAACGAGGTCAGGCGGTTGATCGAGGCGAGGTAGGAGGCGATCGACTGGTAGCTGTTGATGATGAAGGAGAGCGCCGTCTCGACGCGCCCGAAAGCCGAGGAGGTCTGCGTCAGCGTGCCGAGCTGGAACTCCTTGGCGAAGTAGCCCGGGGCCAGCAGCAGGAACGGGATGACAACGTTGGCCTGGTTGTAGGACAGGGTGAAGCTCGTGATCTTCAGCTTGCGCCACATCAGGTCGTAGAAATTCCGCACGATGGCGCGGAAGCGGCGGCCGAGATGGGTCAGCTCGGCCTTCTCGCCGCGCATCGAGGCGATCTGCTCGGAATATTCGCGCAGGCGCGCCATCGAGAAGCGGAAATCGGCCTCGCGCTTCTCCTGCTCGAATTCGAGCGGGATCAGGTAGCGGCCGATCAGATGGGTGATCCAGGTCGCCAGCGCCGCATAGAGGAACGTCGCCCAGAAGATGAAGCCGGGAATGACGATCTCGGTGCCGGGGATGCGGATCGTCACCGGCAGCGACCACAGGATGATCGCGAACGAAACCAGCGTCGAGATCTGCGTCAGCAGCGTCAGCGAGAAGGCGTAGGTCTGGTTCAGGAAGGCGCGGGTGTCCTCGGCGATGCGCTGGTCGGGATTGTCGGCGGTGCCGGCGAGCGACATGCGGTAATGCGCACCCGCGGAGAGCCAGCGCCGGTTGTAGTCGGCCGCCATGTATTCGCGCCAGCGGATCAGCAGCACGCTGTTGGCGACGATCTCGATCAGGTTCGTCACCACCGAGATCGTCGCCCAGACGCCGAAGACCCAGATGAGCTGGTACCAGAATGCCGAAATATCGTAGTTCTGCAGCGCGTTGTAGAAGTCGCGGTAGAAGAAATTCAGCCGGAGCGCGATGCCGACCTGCGCCTGGTTGAGCACGATCAGGAAGACCAGCAGCCCCACGGCCGAGTGGCCGAGGCTGACGCTGAACTTGCCCAACGGCCAGAAATTCAGCGTCGAGCGTTCCTCAGCGAGGAAATAGGGCGAGGCGATGCGGGCGATGCGCTGCACCACCGGAGCGAAGGAGATCGCATAGATCAGGGTGCCGAAGACCGCGACCGTGGTCGGCAGGCTGGCCGGCGGGGCGACCGCGCTCCAGTTCGCAGGCCAGAAGCCGAGCTGCGCCAGCACGGCGCCTGCACCGAAGACGACATATTCCGTGCCGAAGATCGCCGAGAAGATCTTCAGGAAATAGGCGATGCCGGTGGAGCGGAACACGGCCGCCGCCAGCAGCAGGCCGACCACCCCCATGCCGATCATGCCGGCGCTGCCGGCCTGAATTCCCACGCCGAGCGCGATCACGGCCAGCACGGCGACGGCAAAGCTCAACGGACGCATCGGCACTATCCTGACAGGGGAAAGCTCGCGACGGACGCCGCGATTCGGACCATGATCCAGTGCAGCGCAACAGACAAGAAAGCCCGGCTCAAGGCCGGGCTCTCCCGCTCATCGTATTGTGATGCGACGGTGTCGTGGCGGTCAGCCGCCGGGCTTCTGCTTGCGCCGCGCCTCCAGCTCCTCGGTCACGGCGATCACGTCGAGATAGTCCTCGTGCTTCGCCGGCGCATAGGCCGAGACCTGGCCGTCGGTGAAGGTCCTGAAGACCTCGGGCGCATCCGTCTTCATCGCCATCATCGCTGCGACGAAATCGCGCTTTAGCCCTTCGGGCAGGTTGGCCCGGGCCGAGAACGGGCTCGCCGGGATCAGCGGAGAGGTCCAGATCACCCGCGTCGAGCCCTGCGGGATCATGCCCCGACCGGCGAGCCGCTGCACCACGCCGGACTTCTCGTTGACCTGAAAGGTCGCGACCGCCTCGAACTGTCCGCGCACCAGCGCGAGCACGGAATTGTCGTGGCTGCCCGAAAACACCGTGCCGCTGAAATGGGCGGCCGGGTCGAAGCCCTGCTTGCGCAGATAATAGGACGGGAAGGCGTAGCCGGAGGTGGAGTTCGGATCGGCGAAGGCAAAATTCTTGCCCTTCAGATCCGCGATCGTTTTATACGGACTGTCGGCGCGCACGACGATGACGGAGAAGTAGCCCTCCTGGCCGTTATTGTCGACGTCGCGAAACAGCGGCTGCAGCTTGTCGCCGAGCACGCGCCGGCCGAGCGAATAGACCGCAGGTCCGAAGCGCGAAAACTCAAGCTGGTCGGCCCGCATCGCCTCGACGAGGCCGGCATAGTCGCTGACCCGGTAGAGCTTCACCGGCACGCCGAGCGCCTTGGTCAGATAGTCGATCACCGGCTGGGTGCGGGCCAGCGCCGCCGCCTCGTTCTCGGCCGAGGAGACGCCGAAGCGGATTTCCTTGATGGTCTGCCGCCAGTCGGCCTGGGCGAAGGCAGGCAGGGAAGGCGTCGCGGCAAGGCCGGCGAGCATCGTGCGGCGTGTGAGCATGGGGCGGCCTCCGGTAGGGGACGCCATCGACCATGACGCTGCTCTGCGTCGCCGCCGCTACGGAGCGATGTCGTTTGCGTGACGCCATGCCGGATTGCGAGCGAAGCGAAGACGGGATGGAGAGCCGTCTGCAATGACGAAAAAGGCCCGGCTTGCGCCGGGCCTTTCGTATCCTCGCGGGGTGGTTGGATCAGAAATCCATGCCGCCCATGCCGCCACCGCCGCCGCCCATGGACGGACCGGAGTCCTTCTTGGGCAGCTCGGCGATCATCGCCTCGGTGGTGATCAGCAGGCCCGCGATCGAAGCCGCATCCTGGATCGCCGTGCGCACGACCTTGGTCGGGTCGATAATGCCCATCTTGACGAGGTCGCCGTAGACGCCGGTCTGGGCGTTGTAGCCGTAGGCGTAGTCCTTCGACTCCAGCAGCTTGCCGACCACGACCGCGCCGTCATCGCCGGCATTGTCGACGATCTGCTTGGCAGGCGCCATGATCGCCTTGCGGACGATCTCGACGCCGGTCTTCTGGTCGTCGTTCTGGGTCTTGATCGCCTTGACGGTCGACAGAGCGCGCAGGAGGGCGACGCCGCCGCCCGGCAGGACGCCTTCTTCCACGGCCGCGCGGGTCGCGTTCAGGGCGTCGTCGACGCGGTCCTTCTTCTCCTTGACCTCGACCTCGGTCGCGCCGCCGACGCGGATGACCGCGACGCCGCCGGCGAGCTTGGCCAGACGCTCCTGGAGCTTCTCGCGGTCGTAGTCCGAGGTGGTCTCCTCGATCTGCGCCTTGATCTGCTGGACGCGGCCTTCGATGTCCTTCTTCTTGCCGGCGCCGTCGATGATCGTGGTGTTCTCCTTCTCGATGCGCACCTTCTTGGCGCGTCCGAGCATGGCGAGCGTCACGGTCTCGAGCTTGATGCCGAGGTCTTCCGAGATCATCTGGCCGGCGGTCAGGATCGAGATGTCCTCGAGCATGGCCTTGCGGCGATCACCGAAGCCCGGAGCCTTGACGGCCGCGACCTTCAGGCCGCCACGGAGCTTGTTGACGACGAGCGTGGCCAGGGCCTCGCCCTCGACGTCCTCGGCGATGATGAGCAGCGGCTTGCCGGTCTGCACCACGGCCTCGAGGATCGGCAGCATCGCCTGGAGCGAGGACAGCTTCTTCTCGAAGATCAGGATGTAGGGGTCTTCCAGCTCGGCGACCATCTTCTCGGCATTGGTGATGAAGTAGGGCGAGAGATAGCCACGGTCGAACTGCATGCCCTCGACGACGTCGAGTTCGGTCTCGGCGGTCTTGGCTTCCTCGACGGTGATGACACCCTCGTTGCCGACCTTCTGCATGGCGGTCGCGATCATCTTGCCGACCGACTCGTCGCCGTTCGCCGAGATGGTGCCGACCTGCGCGACTTCCGCGTTGGTCGTGACCTTCTTGGAGTTCTTCTTCAGGTCCGAGACGATCGCCTCGACCGCAAGGTCGATGCCGCGCTTCAGATCCATCGGGTTCATGCCGGCGGCAACCGACTTCAGGCCTTCGCGCATGATGGCGGCGGCGAGAACGGTCGCGGTCGTGGTGCCGTCGCCGGCGGCGTCGTTCTGCTTCGAGGCCACTTCGCGCACCATCTGGGCGCCCATGTTCTCGAACTTGTCGGAAAGCTCGATCTCCTTGGCGACGGTGACGCCGTCCTTGGTGATGCGCGGCGCGCCGAACGACTTGTCGATGACGACGTTGCGGCCCTTGGGACCCAGCGTCACCTTGACGGCGTTGTTGAGGATTTCGACGCCGCGCAGCATCCGGTCGCGCGCATCGGTGGAGAACTTGACGTCTTTGGCTGCCATGAGAGCAACTCCTTATAAAATTGCGGGAAGAGCGGTCTCAGGCGTTCAGCCGATGACGCCCATGATGTCGGATTCCTTCATGATCAGGAGATCCTGGCCATCGATCTTGACCTCGGTGCCCGACCACTTGCCGAACAGGACGCGGTCGCCCGACTTCACGTCGAGCTTGATCAGCTTGCCGTCTTCATCGCGGTTGCCGGGTCCGACGGACACGACTTCGCCCTCCTGGGGCTTTTCCTTGGCGGTATCGGGGATGATGATGCCACCCTTGGTCTTCTCTTCGCCATCAAGGCGACGGACCACAACGCGGTCATGCAACGGACGGAACTTCATGGTTCTGTCTTCCTCTTGGATCGAATTTTGGTGCGGGCCGCGCGGACGGCGCCCGCGATGGGCATCTGTTAGCAGTCGCTTGAAGAGAGTGCCAACCGATGGCGCGGAGATAGGCGCGGGGCTTGCCGGAGTCAAGGAAGCATCGCGCATGAAGGTGAATTCCGGCGCGATGCCGGGGCCAGCCGGCCGGCTGCCAATTCGAAGACGAACACGCTAGCATGGCAGCATGACGACGCCTCCTCATGATCCTCGGCCCGACCCTCGCCTCGACGATATCGCCCGCTCCTGCGTCGCTTTGCATGTGCGCATGACAGCGCGCGCCGTGACGCGGGCCTATGATGAGGCGATGCGCCCGAGCGGGCTCAAGATCACGCAGTTCGTGCTGCTCTCGGCGCTGAGCACGGGTGCCTGGCGCTCCGTCACCGAACTCGCCGAACGCTTCGCGCTGGAGCGCACATCGCTGACCCGCAATCTCCAGCTTCTGGCGGCGGAGGGGCTGGTCGAGCCGGTGGTCTGCAAGGGCCGCGCCTCGATTTACGCCGTCACGACCAAGGGCCGTGCCGCGATCGAGGCCGCGATCCCGTACTGGCGCGCCGCGCAGCAGCGCGTCGAGAGCGGGCTCGGCGAACAGCGCTGGGGCGAGACGCGCGAAGGCTTGAAGGCGCTGCGCCGGATCGCACGACAGCCGGTCTGAGCCGGCGCTGGCGCTTGACCGAACCGACATCGCACCCTTATCGTGTATCTACACATCAGGGGAGCGGATCATGGCGGGCGGGTTTGGAGTGGTGACTCGCGAGGTCCTTGTGGCTGAGGACGGGCTGTCCTTCCTGCGCGGCATGATCGAGGGGCGTCACCCCGGCCCGCCCTTCGCCGATACGATGGATTTCGACCTCGTTGAGGCGGAAGAGGGCCGCGTCGTCTTCACCGGCAAACCCTCGGCCCGCTTCTTCAATCCGCTCGGGACGATCCATGGCGGCTGGACGGCGACGATCCTCGATTCCGCCATGGCCTGCGCCGCGCATTCGACGCTGAAGGCGGGCGAGGGCTACACCACGCTGGAGATGAAGCTGAACTACGTCCGCGCAGTGATGCCGCAGAGCGGCGTCGTGCGCTGCGAGGGCAAGCTCATCCATCGCGGCGGGACTGTGATCACCAGCGAGGGGCGGCTGTCGGACGAGCGCGGCAGACTGCTCGCGCATGGGACGGAGACGTGTCTGGTGCTGGCGGCAAAGGCGAAGGGCTGAAGCCTACCTCCGGCTGACCGCCACCGCCCCCGCCACGATCAGCAGCGCCCCGGCATAAGTCGTGATCAGCGGCACTTCGCCGAACATCGCGTAGCCGAGCAGGCTCGCCCAGATCAGCGCGGTGTATTCGATCGGCGCGAGCCGCGAGGCCTCGGCGCGGGCGAAGGCCGAGGTCAGCATCAGGTGTCCGCCGACGGCGAGCAGCCCGGCCAGCCCATAGGCGGCAAGGTCGGCCAGCGTCATCGGCACGAAGGCGAGCATGGCGGGAATGGCGAGGCAAAGCGCCGGCCCGCAATTCTGGAACACGACGATGATTGCGGGATGCTCCTTCAGCGCGATGCGCCGCAGCAGGATCAGGTTGAAGGCGTAGGCGACGGCCGAGAACAGGGCGGCCGCGACGCCAAGCTCCGCACTGGGCAGATGTCCCTGAAGCCGCGGCCAGACCATCACCAGCATGCCGGCGACGCCAAAACCGAGCGCCGTGAAAATGCGGCTGTCGAGCCTCTCCTTCAGCAGCAGCCCTCCAAGAAAGGCCACGAAGACCGGCGCGAGGAAAGACAAAGTCAGCGCCTCGGCCAGCGGCAGCACGGACAGCGAATAGAAGAAGCTGCCGGCCGTGACCACCACCACCGGCACGCGGATGGCGTTGCCGATCAGGCTCGCGCGCGTCGGAAAGGCGGGGCGCACAATCGCCAGCACGGCGAGTGAAACCAGCCCGCCCATGGCGAAGCGCATGAACAGCGCCACGATGAAGGGATGCTCGCGCATCTGCCCCTTGATCACGGCGTCCATCGCGGTCAGCAGCGCGATGCCGAGCGCGGCGCGCAGCGCCGTGGTCAGGCTCATGGCGTGCGGCCGGCGAGAGGCTTGCCCCTCAGCGCCTTGCGGAAGTGGTGCTCCCAGGTCGCCGAGACATCGGCGAGATAGCGTTCGCCCGGCCAGCGCACGAAGCCGAGCTTTTCATAGAAGCGATGGCCGCGCGCAAAGCGGCTGTCGGACCACAGCATCATTTCCGCAAAGCCGCCGGCCTCCGCGAAGGAAAGCGCGCGGGCAAACAGCGCCTGCGCGAGGCCGGAGCCGCGAAAGGCCGGATCGGCATAGACCTTGAAGATCTCGACCGCGTTCTGCTCGGGAACGGGCACGACGCCGAGCGAGCCGGCGATGCCGCCGCCGGGCGCATCCGCCACCCAGAGCTGCCCGCCCTTGGCGGAAAAGTGGCTTGCCGGTGCGCGCAGCTCGGGGAATTCCGACCATTCGAACAGGCAGTTCGGATATTCGGCGAAGCTCGCGGCGATCAGCGAGGCTAGGGCTTGGGAGTCGCTGTCGCGAGCGTCTCGGATCAGGGGCAGGGCGGCGGTCATGCGCTCGGCAATAGCGGCAGCGCGTCGTGCGCGACAGGGGGGCGGGCAGGACGGGCACATTCGGCGCACGCATGCCGGGCTGTCGGGGAGGCGACCGCGTTTTCAGCCATGGCGCTTTGCGCTATGATGAACGCATGAAACGCGACATCGCCTTGCGTGAACTGAACCAGCGAGCCGACGCCCTCAAGGCGATGGGCGCGACGTCGCTCTACCTGTTCGGCTCCACGGTGCGCGACGAAGCGGCCGATGGCAGCGACATCGACCTGTTCATCGACTATGATCGGGAGAGCCGGTTTTCGTTGCTCGATCTGGTCGGGATCAAGCTCTATCTTGAGGACGAACTGCAACTCCCGATCGACGTGACGACCCGCGACAGCCTCCACCCCTTGCTGAGGGAGAGCATCCAGCAGGATGCAATCCGGGTGTTCTGATGAAGCGCAACCCGCTCGTTTTCGTTTTTGACATCGAGGCGGCAATCGCAGGTATCATCGAAGCGACATCCGCAAAGACAGTCGATGAGTTCAAAGCTGACTGGTTGATGCGCCATGGGGTTCAGCGCGGCATCGAGATCATTTCAGAAGCGACACGTCATTTGCCTCCAGAGCTCCTGGCGCGGCACTCAGAGATCGCTTGGCCGAAAGTTCGGGCGGTTGGAAATGTCCTGCGTCACGAATATCAAAGCATCTCCGATGACATCATCTGGAGTGTCGTCAAGGACGATCTTCCGCGCCTGCAAGCCGTGATGGCGCTGATCCGTTCCGAGCTTGAAGGCCGGTAAGGCTGACCGGCTCACCCCCACAACGCCAGCCCCGCATCCACCGTGAGCTTCAGCGCCGCGACGAAGAGCAGCCCGTAGCACCAGAGGAACAGCGTCTTCTGGTCGAGTTTGTCATGCACGATCCGCCCGAGCCAGATGCCGAGCGGCACCGCCGGGGCCAGCGCCACCGCGCTCCACAGTGCATAGGGGTTCTTCAGTCCGAGCAGCAGATAGGGCGGCAGCTTCAGCCAGTTGGCGAGCGTGAACAGCGCGATCGTGGTGCCGACCAGCAGGTTCTTGGGTAGCCCGCGACCGAGCAGATACATCGCCACCGGCGGGCCGCCGGCATGGGCGACGAAGGTGGTGAAACCCGACGCCGTGCCCGCCAGCAGCGCCAGCGGGGGAGAGACCGGCCGCGAGCCCGGCGCGGCGAGCCTGCCCTTCAGGAACCATTGCAGCGTGAAGGCGAGCGTCGTCAGGCCGATCACCAGCGTGACGATGCGCGGATCGACGCGCACGAAGACGAGGTAGCCGATGCCGATGCCGGCGACGAGGCCGGGCAGGAGCCAGACGAGATCGGGCTTCGAGCGCGTCTCGGCGCCGAAACGCTGCAGCGCCATGATGTCCATCGTTGAGACCAGCATGGCGATGATGATCGCCGCATCGAGCGGCTTCACCACGAAGGCGAGCAGCGGAATGCCGAGGATGGCGAGCCCGCCGCCAAAGGCGCTCTTGCCGATCGCGATGACGAGGATCGTCGTCCAGCCGACGAGATAGAACAGCGGATCGACTGGCATCAGGAGATCGTGTTGGCCTCTTTGCGGCGGCGCGCTTGGAAAACCGCCTTCATGCCGCTACGCCAGTCTCCGGCCCTGTCTCCGGCGCGCGCCTGAGTCGCGAGGCTTCCATATCGCCGCGACCGAGCCGACATGACCGTTCTCGTGCCCTTCGTCATCAATGCCGGGCTGAACTTCGTCCTCGGACTGCTCATCGCGTATTATCTCGGACCGGCCGAGTTCGGCCGCTACGCCATAGGCGCGGCGATCATCGTTCTGGTCAATACGGCGCTGCTCGACTGGGTCAGGCTCTCGGCGGTGCGCTTCTATTCGCTGACGACGCGTGAGACCCAACCCGAGATACGCGCCACGCTCGATCTGCTGGTCGCCGGCATCAGCATCTCGCTGGCCGCGCTTCTCGTCGCGGCGGTTGCGGTCGGCGTCGATTTCAGGCTGCCGGCGATGCTGCTCTCGGCCGCCGTTCTGGCGGGCATCGGGGCCGGCCTGTTCGACTATCATGGCGCGATCGCCCGCGCCCGCTTCCTCGACGCCGCCTATGCGCGGCTGATCATCGTCAAGAACCTGATGGCGCTGGTGCTGATGGTCGGCGGCGCCTGGCTGACGCGCGATCCGACGGTGGTGCTGTTTGGCGGGCTTGTCAGCGTCGCGGTCGCGCTGCTGGCGGTGCGCCGTGCGCTGGCCGATGCGCCGCTCTCGATCCGCGCCGCGCGCAAGGACGTGGCGTGGATGTTCTTCGTCTATGCGCTGCCGCTCGTCGCTGGCAACGCGATCTATTCGCTGATCCCGCTGCTGAACCGCTCGCTGCTCGCCAGCGCCCATGGCTATGCCGAGGCGGGCTATTTCTCGCTCGCCTCCGACATGGGCCTGCGACTGTTCGGCGCGCTCGGCGCGACGCTGGAGATCGTGCTGCTGCGCGAGATCATCCGCCTCGACGAGACGCGCGGACGCCTCGCCGCCGAAAAGAAGATCGCGAAGAACATCGTCGTCGTGCTCGCGGTGACGCTGCCCGTCGCCGTCGGCCTCTGGCTGGCGCTGCCGGCCTTCGACCGGCTGATCGTGCCGGCGAGCTTCCAGGGCCGCTTTGCCGCCTATATGGCCATCCTTCTGCCGGGCTTCGCTGCGATCGCGATTTTTCAGGCTGCGCTCTATCCGGTCTTCCTGATCGGCAAGCGCACCGGCATCGCTACGCTGGTCGCCCTGCTCGGGCTCGCCGTCAATGTCGCCGTCGTCGTCGCGCTGGCGCTCGGCGGCGAGCCGCGCGGCTACGCCGTCGCGCAGAGCGCGGGCTTCCTGACCGTGCTGGCCGTCACCGCCATCGCCGCATTGCGAGCCCTGCCGCAATGGCCGCCCATGCACGATTGCGGTCTGGTTCTGCTCGCCTGCGCCGTCATGGCGGCGGCGATCTGGCCGCTGCGGGATACGCTCGCCGCGCCCGTCGAACTCGCGCTCCAGGTCGCGATCGGCGGGCTGGTCTATCTCGCGATCGTCTGGTTCGGCGATGTCGCCCGCATGCGCACCGGCCTGATGCTATGGTGGGCGATGCGCAAGAGCAGACGAGCCGGAGCGAAACCGACATGAGCGCGACACCGATCAGGCGGAGCCTTGCCGCGCTTGCCGCGCTTGCCGCCTGCGCCGCCGGCCCCGCAATGGCGCAGACCGCCGACCAGCTTGTCGGCCGCTGGGGGCTGGCCGCCTATTTCCGCGACGCCGACGCCGCCAGCGTCAAGGCCGCGGCGATGCGCCAGTGCGGCGCGCCCTACATCATCGGAAAGGGGCCTGGCGGCGGCGTCATGCTGCATCGGCCAGACGAGAGCCGCACCAGCGAGCATGTCGTGAAGTCGTCCTTGCTCGGCAAAAGCTATATCGGCCCGGCAGGCGAGGCCGGGGGGTCGAAGGACCGCGAGATCGTCTCCTTCGACGGCGCGACGCTGATGCTGCGCTGGGTCGACGAGAGCGTCGCCCGCCGCTACGGCACGATGGTCTTCGTCAAGTGCAGGCGCTGACAGGCGAATAGCGGCGACAACCTTTGGTTCACCCTGTCCGTTGCCGATCCGCTAAGGTTAATTCGCTGAATTCTTAGGATTAATCGTCCTGCGCCCGCATCACGGCTAACGATTCACCATTCCTTTTAAGGACAGTGCTCAGGCTCTTTCGCAGGTTGATGTCGAGAGAGTTTGCGTCATGCGTTCAGTCCGCTTCCTGACTTTCACCGCACTAGCGGGCGCGCTTGCGCTCACCGGCCCCGCCGCCGCGCAGAGCTTCGGCCAGCCCATGCGCCATGACCCCTTCACCACCGGCGCGACGCCGGCTCGCGGCGGCAATTATGGCGGCGGCTTCATCGAGATGCTGATGACGGGCCGCGATCCCGGCCAGCAGGCGCGCGGGGCTGCGGTCTATAACCGCCCGGGCGGGCAGGGCGCCTATGGCCAGCGCAGCCACGCCCCGGCCGGCTATGGCGCCGATCCCTTCGCGCCGGCCCCCGAGCAGCGTGTTCCGGGCCGCCGCATGGCGGCGCTTGGCGAGCCGGTCGAGGCGCAGCGCCCCATCGAGCGCGTGATCGACCCGCGCTTCCACAAGCAGGAGGTCGCCTATGACGGCAGGCACGCGCCGGGCACGATCATCATCGACACGCCGCGCCGCTTCCTGTTCCTCGTCCAGCCCGGCGGGCGGGCGCTGCGCTACGGCATCGGCGTCGGCCGCCCCGGCTTCGAATGGGCCGGCATGAAATCGGTCACCCGCAAGGCCGAGTGGCCGAACTGGACGCCGCCGCCGGAGATGCTGAAGCGCCGGCCCGATTTGCCGCGTTTCATGACGGGCGGCCCGGACAACCCGATGGGCGCGCGCGCCCTATATCTCGGCTCGTCGCTCTATCGCATCCACGGCACCAACGAGCCCCACACGATCGGGCAGGCGGTGTCCTCGGGCTGCATCCGCATGACCAATGACGACGTCACCGACCTCTACGAGCGCGTCCGCGTCGGCGCGAAGGTGCTGGTGATCTGACGCAGGTGCTTCTGGTCTGAATTCAAGCTTGGGCCAGCAAAAAGCCCGCCCGGCGCGAGCCGGGCGGGCTGTCGTCATTCTCTGGGCCTGTCGTCAGGCCCAGCTGTCGTCGTCGCCGCCGCCGAAGCTGGAGCCGTCATCGTATCCGGCGTCCTGCGGCGCGTCGTAACCCGCGTTCTGATAGTTCGCCTCGTTGGACGAGCCGTCATCATAGTTCGTGTTGTCGCTCGCGGTCTGCGTGTTGCCCGCCCCGTCCGCCGGAGCCGAGCCGCTGCTCGCCGCTTCCGCCGGCTTGGCTTCGCCAGCCTTGCCGCCGCTGAAGGCGTTGGTCAGGACGCTGCCGAGCATCATGCCGCCGGCGACGCCGGCCGCCGTCGTCAGGGCGCTCGCCATGAAGCCGCCGCGCGCGGGCGGCTGCTGCTGCGGCTGGCCGCCCCAGGGGCCGGGCTGCTGCGGGGCTGCGCCCATGCCTTGCTGCGGCATGCCCTGATGAGGACTGCCGCCCTGCATCGGAGCTGCCTGCATCGCGCCGTTCTGCGGTGCGTTCCAGGCCGAGGATGGCTGGCCGGGCGCGCGCTGCGGAAACGACGGCACGGCGCCGGCGCGTGGCGCAGGCTCGGACGGGCGTCCGCCGCCGAAGATGCCCGACAGGAATCCGCCCGACTGGGCCGGCGCGCTCTGCTGGCGATCCTGCAGATCGCGCAGCTGCGCTTGCAGGTCCTCGACCTGCGCCTGCAGGTTGGTCAGCGCGGTCTCCTGGACATAGACGGCCTGCGCCATGGCGTAGGGCGCATAGGGCTGCTCGCGCAGGCGGTCCGCGATGTAACGTTCAGCCTCGGGGTCGCGGGGCTGGTTGGCCGCCTGACGAAGGCGGTCGAAAATCCCGGCGATCACGTCGCGTTCTTGCGGCGTCATCGTCATCTCCTCTCACTGTTGGGCAGCGCGGCTGCGCGGCCGAGTGGAAGGTGGTGTGGGGCTGTGACGGTATCAAGGCGTTTCTATCGGACCCGAAAGAACTAATCCGCCCGGGCTTGCACACGCGATGCGGTGGAAGCTCCGGGATAAGCGCCTCCTTTTTTGGCGCAATCGCCACAAACGCAAAACCCTCCGTCACGGACTGCGTGACGGAGGGCTTCGATGTGTTGCCTTAGCGAGAGGCCAATGCCGGCTGCAATAGCGCCGCTGCGTCAGATGCTGTCGTCGGGCAGCGGGATCGCGCCGTCTTCCTCGGGATCGGGCGTCAGCAGGGTGCGGCGGTTCAGCACCACGACGGTCGTCCCCGTCGGCACGCGGCTGTGCAGGTCGATGATGTCCTGGTTGAACATCCGGATGCAGCCGCTGGAGACCGACTTGCCGATCGACCACGGCTCCGATGTGCCATGGATGCGGTAAAGCGTGTCGCGGTTGCCCTGATAGAGATAGAGCGCGCGGGCGCCGAGCGGATTGTCGAGCCCGGCCGCCATGCCGCCGGCCCACGGGCCGTTCTTTTCGGGATCCCGCGCGACCATCGCGGCGGTCGGCGTCCAGCGCGGCCATTCGGCCTTGCGCGCCACGGTGGCGCGGCCGCGCCAGGACATGCCCTGCTTTCCGACGCCGATGCCGTAGCGGATCGCGCGGCCGCCCTCGCGGACGAGATAAAGGAAGCGGTTGTCGGTATCGACCACGATCGTGCCCGGCGTCTCGCGCGTCGGGTAGGAGACCTCCTGCCGCAGGAAGCGCTCGTCCACCTCCGACAGATCGGTCGCCGGCAGCGGAAAGGTCTCCTCCGGCTGCTCGCCATACATGGCAAGATACTGCGCGCTGACGCCCGGCGGCGTCGCCACCTCATAGGGCTGCGGCTGCGCGCTGACGCAGGCGGCAAGCGCGAGCGGCATCAGCAGGACGGCGAGCCGCCGCAGCAGACGCGGGAAGAGGGAAGGGGCTCGAACGGCGGTGGTCGCGGGGGACATGAAGTTTGGCTCTGCTGATTTTGATCTTGCGTACGGGCGGATAACGACAGGACAGGCTTCAGGTTCCCTAGAAGACAAAGTTCTTAGAAGCACTGCACCATCACGTTCAAGGCGCGCCGCATGGCGGCGGGGTGAACAGGTCGTGGCGAAACAAAGGCGGATACAATCTGTGGCCGATCGGCAACAATTTCCGCGGAGCCGCGTCTTCGTCAGCGTCAGTCATGCAGCCTTGGCCGCTCCGATCATCGTCGCGGCGATATCGGCGTAGAGCGTCGTCCACGCGCGTTCGACCGCCGGGGTGAAACCATCCCCCAGCGAGGTCCGCAACGTCCAGATCAACGCCGCGCCGACATGGTCGTAATGGCCCGGCTCGACATGGTAGGCGCGGTGCCCGCGGCCGAGCTTCTCCAGCAGGATCGTCAGCCCTTCGCGATCGTTCAGCGTGGCGATGGCGACCAGCAGCGTCTCCATCAGCTTCGCGCCCTGGGCCTTGATGTCGCTCTTGAACAAGGGACGCACCTCCGGCGCGATCTCGAAGAGCCGGTCGTAGAAAAGTTTCGCCGTCTCGGCCTTGCGCCTGTGCAGATGGGCGAAGGTCTCACGGATCAGCGCGATGTCGTTTTCCGTCATTGACCGCTCCCATGTGCCGTCGCTGGCCGGGGCTCGTCACGTCATGATCTGTTGTCGACTGCGTGCTCGATCCCGTTCGGCCCGCGACGTCGCAAGACTATATCATCTGACCGAACGACAGAAGGCGAAGTTGCCGGGCGCTTTGCGCTATCCGGCTGAATCGTAAACGGTTTCAATCACAGTGCGTGGCAGGACGCGCGCCGCAAGTCTGTCGCGCTCAAGTCTGACGCAAGACCAGCCCGAGCCGCTCGCGCCGATGCCAGCGCCACAGCATCAGCACGGCGACGATGGCGAGCCCGACCGCGAGCCCGATCCAGATGCCGATGCCCGACAACGAAGTTTTGAAGCCCAGTAGCGCCGATAGCGGCAGGCCGATGCCCCAATAGCCCAGCAGCGCGTACAGCATCGGCACCCGCGTATCGCCGAGCCCGCGCAGCACGAAGGAGCCCACCACCTGCGCGCCGTCCGCGATCTGGAAGATCGCCGCCCAGAGCAGGAACGCCATGGCGAGTTCTGCGACGGCGGCCGCGCCCGGCTGCGACCGATCGAGGAAGGGCGCGATCAGCCAATGCGGCGCAAACAGCATCAGCAGAGCCATCAGCGCCATGAAGCCGATCGCGAGTGCGATCGCTGTCGCGCCGGCCCGGCTCACGCCCTCGGGATCGCCGGCGCCATAGGCCCGCCCCACCCGGACGGTTCCGGCCTGCCCGATTCCGAGCGGGACCATAAAGGTCAGCGAGGCGATCTGGATCGCGATGGCGTGCGCGGCCAGCGAGGACGGGCCGATCAGCCCCATCATGAAGGCGGCCCCGCTGAAGATCAGCACCTCGAAGGCAGCGGTTGCGCCGATCGGCAGGCCGAGCCGCCAGAGCCCGCGATAGCGCGGCCAGTCCGGAACCCAGAAGCGGCCGAACAGTCGGTAGCGCCGGAAACGCCTGTCCCGCGTGACGACGAAGGCGAGCCCGACCAGCATCAGGAGCGATGACAGCGAGGTCGCCAGTCCCGAACCGGGCAGGCCGAGCGCCGGGAAGCCGAGCCGGCCGAACATCAGGCACCAGTTCGCCAGAGCGTTGAAGGCGACGGCGACCAGAACCACCACCATCGCCCAGAACGGCCGCTGCAGCGCCGCCAGAAAACCGCGCAGCACGAGATAGAAGAAGAACGGCAGCAACCCCCATTGCAGCGTGGCGACATAGGAGCCGGCGGCCTTCGACAGCGCCGGGTCCTGTCCCATCGCCAGCAGAATGACTTCCGCCTGCCAGAGGAACAGCCACATCGGTCCGACCAGCGTCAGCGCCGCCCAGAACCCCTGGCGCACGGTGCGGCGGATTTCGCGCACGGCGTGGCGGTTGCTCCCGAGTTCGATCGCCAGCATGGGCGGCACCGCGCCCATCACGCCGATGCCGAAGATCAACACGCCGAGATAGAGATTGGCGCCGAGCGCCCCTGCCGCCAGCGCCTGCGGGCTGAGATGGCCCATCATCGCGATATCGGTCGTCGTCATTGCCGTCTGCGCGAGATTGGTCAGCACGATCGGCCAGCTCAGCGCCAGCATAGCCCCGGCCTCGGTCAGCCAGGGACTGCGCTTGGGCGCGGGCGGCGCGATTTCTGTCATGACGACGTCGGACATGGCGCTTTTTAAAAAACCGGGGCGTCGCTTCTAGCTGCGTCTGGCCGCGCGCAACAGCCGCGCTGGTGCAAGGCGCGGTTGTCTCGCCGGTCTGCGCCAGCCGCGCGTCCGCCGCAGACCGGCCTGCCGAAACATGGCTGGCGGCGCGGCGCGCGCCCGGCCATCATCGCGTCATCATATCCCGCACAGAGAGACGCTCGTCTTGGCCAGCTCAACCGATCCTGCGATCGTCTCCCTTGATGCGATGTCTTTGTCTTCGGCGATCCACGCCCGGACCATCTCCTGCGTTGCCGTTATGGAGGCCTATCTCGACCAGATCGAGCGCTTCAACCCGGCCGTCAACGCCATCGTCTCGATGCGTCCGCGCGCCGATGTCCTCGTCGAAGCCGCCGCCTGCGATTCCGAACTCGCAGCCGGCCGCTCGCGCGGCTGGATGCATGGCTTCCCGCAGGCGATCAAGGATCTGGCCGATTGCGCGGGCTTTGCCACCACCAAGGGCTCTCCGGTGTTGAAGGACACCGTCGCATCGACCGACGCGATTTTCGTGGCCCGCATGCGGGCGGCCGGCGCGGTCTTCATCGGCAAGACCAACACGCCCGAGTTCGGGCTCGGCTCGCACAGCTTCAATCCCGTCTTCGGCGCGACCCGCAACCCCTACGATCCCTCGAAGGCGGCCGGCGGCTCCAGCGGCGGGGCTGCGACCGCGCTGGCAATGCGCATGCTCCCCGTCGCCGACGGCTCCGACCATGGCGGCTCGCTGCGCAACCCGGCCGCCTTCAACAATGTGCTCGGGCTGCGCCCGGCCTATGGCCGCGTTCCGGTGGCGACCGACGAGGTCTTCCTGCCCGGCATGAGCGTGGCCGGCCCGATGGCGCGCAAGACAAAGGACCTCGCCGCGCTGCTGGCGGTGCAGGCCGGCTACGATCCGCGCGTGCCGATGTCGATCAGGCAGGACCCGGCCGGCTTCCTCGGCCCGCTCGACCGCGATGTGAAGGGCCTCAGGATCGGCTGGCTCGGCGACCTCGACGGCCATCTGCCGATGGAGCACGGCGTCAAGGCGCTCTGCCGCGAGGCGCTGAAGGCGTTCGAGGGCCTCGGCGCGACGGTCGAGGACGCCAGCCTCGGCTTCGATCCCGAGGCGATCTGGCAGGCCTGGAAGACGCTGCGCTCCTGGCAGATCGGCCATACGCTGCTGCCGATCCACGCCGATCCCGCCAAGCGCGCTCTGCTCAAGCCCGAAGCCGCCTGGGAGGTCGAGCGGGGCCTCGAACTCACCGCAGCCGACATCATCACGGCGTCAGCCTTGCGTTCGGCCTGGTATCAGCAGGTCGTGAAGCTGTTCCAGCGCTATGACGTGATGGTGCTGCCGAGCGCGCAGGTCTTTCCCTTCGCGGTCGAGATGCGCTGGCCCGCCGAGATCGCCGGACGGCCGATGGATTCCTATCATCGCTGGATGGAGGTCATCGCGGCGGTGACGATGTCGGGCTGTCCCGCGATCAGCGTGCCGGCCGGTTTCAACGCGGCGGGTCTGCCGATGGGCATGCAGCTTTGGGGTCCCAACCAGTCAGAGCGCTTCCTGCTCGAACTGTCGCAGGCCTATGAGGACGCGACCGGCTGGGTCGACAGGCGCAAGCCGGGCCTGCTCGCCGATTGATCGGGCGGGCCCGGACTTTGCCTCCCGGACGCGCCATGGAGCCTTCACCGATGAGCACCAACCTGCGGATCGACGGCGACAGGCTGGTCTCGCGGCTGGCGGCGCTGTCACGGATCGGAACGACGCCCGAGGGCGGCTGCCGGCGGCTCGCTCTGTCGGACGAGGACAGGCAGGGCCGCGACTGGCTGGTCGGCGAACTGCAGGCGCTCGGGCTCGATGTCCGGGTCGATGCGATCGGAAACATCGTCGGCATCCTGAAAGGGCAGGAGGAGGGGCCGGCCGTCATCCTCGGTTCCCACATCGACACGGTCGGCACCGGCGGGCGCTTCGACGGGGCGCTCGGCGTCGTCGCCGGCGTCGAGGCGCTGGCGGCGTTGAAGGACGCCGGCCTGACGCCGAAGCGCGACATGGCGGTGATCGCCTTCACCAACGAGGAGGGCGCGCGCTTCCAACCCGACATGCTGGGCTCCTATGTCTGGGCCGGCGGCATGAGCGTGGCCGACGCCCATGCCGAGAAGGACGCCGACGGCGTAGTCCTCGGCGAAGAGTTGCGCCGCATCGGTTATGAGGGAGCCGAACAGCCGGGTTTCGTGAAGGCGCATGCCTATCTCGAGCTGCATATCGAGCAAGGGCCGGTGCTGGAGAGCCAGCGCGGGGGCCAAGGCACGAGTCTTGGCGCGGTCACGGGCGTCCAGGCGATCTGCTGGCTCGAACTGACGCTGAAGGGCAAGCCGAGCCATGCCGGCACGACGCCGATGGCGTATCGCAGGGATCCCGGACTTGCGGCGGCGCGCATCAACATCTTCGCCAACGAACTGACGAAGCGCATTCCCGGCCAGCTCGCCAATTGCGGCGTCATCCGGATCCAGCCCGGCAACGTCAACGTCGTGCCAGAGACGGTCACGATGACGCTCGATCTGCGCAATCCGCTCGATGCGCCCATGGCCGATGCCGAAGCCGCCATTCGCCAGTTCTGCGCCGAGCTTTCGGCTGCGGACGATATTGCGATCACCTTCCGCGACCTCGCGCGCTTCCCGGCCACGCCCTTCTCCGAGGAACTGATCGCGACGGTGGAGCAGAGCGCCGCCGAGCTCGGGCTGCCGATCCGGCGGATGATCTCGGGCGCGGGCCACGACGCGCAGATGATGGCGCGGCTCTGCCCGACCGCGATGGTGTTTATTCCCTCGGTGGGCGGGCTCTCGCACAATCCGGCCGAGTTCTCGACCGACGAGGACATGGTCAAGGGGGCGAACGTGCTGCTGAGCGCGGCATGGCGCGTGGCGAATGCGTGAGAGCGGTCAGGCGAGACCTGATTCCCCTCCCCACCCATCTCGGGCTTGCCCGAGATGGGCATCCCGGGTGACCCAAGTCGGCAACAGCCGACTTGGGTGTGGGGAGGGGTTAGGGGGGGGGGGCGGAAAGTCGGAGCGATCGGCTGTCCGGTTAAGCCGTTCCGCTGATACCAGCCTTCAGCCAACCCGCCGCTCGCCCCGTCGTTCGCCCCCCATCCCCATACCCTTCCCCACGAGGGGGAAGGGAGGAGCCATGCCTGCCTCGTTCATCGCTTTCGAGAGAACTGAACCATGACGACAATCGCCGCCCTCTCCGCCGCCGAACTCGGCCCGCTCTTCGCCTCCCGGGAACTCTCGCCGGTCGAGGTCGCGAAGGACGCGCTCGCGCGGATCGAGCGCTTCGAGCCCGAGATCAACGCCTTCGTGGTCCGGGATGCACAGGTCACGCTGGCAATGGCGCAGGCCGCGGAGGCGCGTTACCTGAAAAGCCAGCCGCTTGGCCCGCTCGACGGCGTACCGGTGACGATCAAGGACAATATCGGCGTCGCCGGCTGGCCGATGCGGCGCGGCTCCGCAGTCGGCAGCGATGCGCCGTTCGGTCATGACGCGCCGGCTAGCGCGCGGTTGCGCGAGGCCGGTTGCGTCTTCCTCGGCAAGACGACGATGCCGGAATATGGCTGGAAAGGCGTCGGCGATTCCCCGCTCTCGGGCATCACCCGCAACCCTTGGAACACCGATACGGGTCCGGGTGGCTCTTCGGCCGGAGCCGCTTCCTGCGCGGCGCTCAATCTCGGCTGCATCCATCTCGGCACCGACGGAGCCGGCTCTGTGCGCATTCCCGCCGCCTTCACCGGCGTCGTCGGTCTGAAACCCACCTATGGCCGCATTCCCGCCTGGCCGGTCTCGACCATGGGTTTTCTCGCCCATCTCGGCCCGCTGACCCGCACGGTGACCGACACGGCGCTGGCGATGAACGCGATCGGCCGGCCCGACAACCGCGACATGACGGCGATGATCGACGAACCACCCGATTTCGTCGCCGCGCTGAAAGGCGGCGTGAAGGGCCTGCGGCTGGCCTGGTCGCCGCGTCTCGGCGGCGACGTCCCGGTCGATCCCGAGATCACGGCGCTGACGCGCGAGGCGGCCTTCGCCTTCCGCGATCTCGGCGCGAGCGTCGAGGAGGTCGATCCCGGCTTCGCCGATCCGATCGAGACCTTGATGACGATCTGGTCGGCGGGCGCGGCCCTGGCTTTGCGCAGCATGGGCAAGGCCGAGCGGGCGCGCATGGACCCCGGCCTGGTCGCGATCGCCGAGGCCGGCGAGCAGGTGCCGGGCGCTGCTTACGTCGATGCGCTTTTGAACCAGCGCAATGCGCTTGCGCATCACATGGCGCAATTTCATGCACGCTTCGATCTGCTGCTGACGCCGACTTTGCCGCTGCCGGCCTTCGCGGTCGGGGCCAATACGCCGGCCCATGGCGGTTATGGCGACGACTGGACCCGCTGGACGCCCTTCACCTACCCCTTCAACATCACGCAGGCGCCGGCGATCTCGCTGCCTTGCGGGCTGACCAAAGCCGGTCTGCCCGCCGGCCTGCAGCTTGTGGGTGCGTTCGGACGCGATGCGCTTGTCCTGCGTGCGGCGGCCGCATTTGAATCGGCAAGACCCTTCGCGCGCGTGGATGCGCCGATCAAATCGATTTAGGCGCGATCGTCGCAATTTTCTGCCCGGAGCGGCCGAAAGCGGACAGGGATTGCGGTTTTCCCGCCCTCGCAGGCCAACCGGTTCCGTTTGGCACGAAGCGTGCAAGCTCGTGCTGCGCCGCAGGTCGTCCGTTTCGCGTGTTGTCAGGGCCGAATTTTCTGCCCAAACTCGCGCCAAGGTCGCCCGTACAGAGGTTGCCGCGTTCAGGGGAGAGCATGTGATGGACCGCAGAACATTTCTGAAGACCGCAGCCGGGACAGGCGCGCTTGCCGCGACCGGCGGGCTCGCCATGCCCGCGCTGTCGCAAGGCGTCGCCGCCAAGACGCTGCGTTTCGTGCCGCAGGCCAACCTCGCCAATTTCGATCCGATCTGGGGCACGCAATATGTCGTGCGCAACGCCGGCTTGCTGGTCTGGGACACGCTTTACGGCATTGACTCGAAATTCCAGCCGCAGCGCCAGATGGTCGAGAGCGAGACGGTCTCGGCCGACGGGCTGGTCTGGACCTTCAAGCTGCGCGCCGGCCTCAAATTCCACGACGGCGCGCCGGTGACAGCCAAGGACGCCGTGGCGAGCCTCGTGCGCTGGTCGGCGCGCGACCCCATGGGCCTGATGCTGCGCGCCATCCAGAACGAGCTCGTCGCCGTCGATGACAGCACGTTCAAATGGTCGCTGAAGCAGCCCTATCCCAAGATGCTGTTCGCGCTCGGCAAGAACAACTCGCCCTGCTCCTTCATCATGCCCGAGCGCATCGCCAAGACCGATCCGTTCACGCAGATCACTGAGTATATCGGCTCGGGTCCGATGAAGTTCGCCCGCAGCGAATGGGTGCCCGGCGCCAAGGCGGTGTTCGAGAAGTTCGCCGACTATGTGCCGCGCGACGAGCCCGCCTCCTGGCTTTCGGGCGGCAAGAAGATGCTCGTCGACCGCGTCGAATGGATCATCATGCCCGACGCCGCGACCGCCGCCGCGGCGCTGCAGAACGGCGAGATCGACTGGTGGGAGACCGCGCTGTCGGACCTCGTGCCGGTGCTCAAGAAGAACGCCAACATCAACGTCGATATCGGCGATCCGCTGGGCAATATCGGCGCCTTCCGCATGAACCACCTGCACCCGCCCTTCAACAATCTGAAGGCGCGTCAGGCGGTCATGACGGCGCTGAACCAGGAAGACTACATGCGCTCGATCGTCGGCGACGACGACAAGCTGTGGAAGCCGATGGCGAGCTTCTTCACGCCCGGCACGCCGCTCTACACCGAGGAGGGCGGCGACATGATGAAGGCGAAGAACGTCGCCGCCGCCAAGAAATTGCTGGAGGAATCCGGCTACAAGGGCGAGCCCGTTGTCTGCGTCGTCGCCCAGGACATGGCCGCGGTGAAGTCGATGGGCGACGTCACGGCCGAACTGCTCAAGAGCATCGGCATGAAGGTCGAGTTCGTCGCCACCGACTGGGGCACGGTCGGTGCGCGTCGCGCCCAGAAGACGCCGCCGAGCCAAGGCGGTTGGAGCATGTTCCACACCTGGCATGCGGGCGCCGACTGCGTGAACCCGGCCTCCTACACCGCCGTGCGCGCCAATGGCGACAAGGCCTGGTTCGGCTGGCCCGACGTGCCCGCCGTCGAGACCGAGGTCGCCAACTGGTTCAATGCCAAGGACGCGGCCGAGGAGAAGGCCGTGATGGGCCGGCTCAACAAGGCCGCCGTCGAGAACGTCGTCTATGCGCCGACTGGCTTCTTCCTGGGCTATCAGGCCTGGCGGAAGAACGTCACCGGCGTGACCAGCGGCCCGTTCCCGGTGTTCTGGGGCGTCACCAAGGCTTGATCGCGATCGGGGAGGGCGGGTTCGCCCAGCTCTCTCCGCCGTCATTCCGGACAAGCGGCGTAAGCCGCGCCGCTCCGGGATCCATCATAGAGCACCGACTGAGCCCTATGATGGTTCCCGGGTCTGCGCTTCGCTTGCCCGGGATGACGTCGGCTTTTGACGACAGCTCTATCCGCCCAAGCCAGGTTTCTTCGCACAGATGTTCGCATTCATCGTCAGACGCATCATCACGACGATCCCCGTCATGGGGTTCGTCGCGCTGTTCGTCTTCTCCCTGCTCTACATCGCGCCGGGCGACCCGGCCGCCGTCATCGCCGGCGACCAGGCCTCGCCCGCCGATGTCGAGAAGATCAGGCTGAGCCTGGGGCTCGACAGGCCCTATCTCGTGCGCTTCGGCGAATGGTTCTTCCGCGTGCTGCAGGGCGATCTCGGCACCTCGATCTTCACCTCGCTGCCGGTGACTCAGCTGATCGCGCAGCGCATCGAGCCTACGGTCTCGTTGATGGTGCTGACGCTGATCCTCGCCGTATCCATCGCCGTGCCGCTCGGCGTGCTCGCCGCCTGGAAGGCCGGGACCTGGATCGACCGGGCGGTCGTCACCTTCGCGGTCTTCGGTTTTTCCGTGCCGGTCTTCGTCGTCGGCTATCTGCTGGCCTATGTCTTCGCGCTCCAGCTCGACTGGGTGCCGGTGCAGGGCTACACGCCGCTGTCGCAAGGGGTCTGGCCCTGGTTCAGGAACCTGATCCTGCCGGCGATCACGCTCGGCTTCGTCTATATCGCGCTGATCGCCCGCATCACCCGGGCCTCGATGCTCGACGTGCTGCAGCAGGACTACATCCGCACGGCCCGGTCCAAGGGCGTCGCGCAGAACTCGATCCTGTTCGTGCATGCGCTGAAGAACGCCGCAGTGCCGATCATCACCATCATCGGCATCGGCGTGGCGCTGCTGATCGGCGGCGCGGTCGTCACCGAGAGCGTCTTCGCCATTCCCGGCCTCGGCCGCCTGACGCTGGATGCGATCCTGCGGCGCGACTATCCGGTCATTCAGGGCGTCGTGCTGATCTTCTCCTTCGTCTACGTGCTGGTGAACCTGATCATCGACCTGATCTACACCCTCGTCGATCCGAGGATACGCTATTGAACGCGCAAGCCCCCGCACCCGTGCCGTCCGACCTTGCGGTCGCGCCCGCGCTTCCCGATGTGCTGAAAGCCCGCAAGCCGCTGACCGGTTTCACCGGCTTCCTGCGCAAGAACCCTTCCATCGCCTTCGGCGGCGCGCTGCTCTGTGTGATGTTCTTCATCGCCATGTTCGCGCCGCTGCTCTGGACGGTCGATCCGACCTCGATCTCGCCGTCGCGACGCACGCGCGTTCCCTCCGAGCTCTACTGGTTCGGCACCGACATGCTCGGCCGCGACATCTATTCCCGCGTCATCTACGGCGCGCGGGTCTCGCTGCTGGTCGGCTTCAGCGTGGCGATCCTGGCCTCGATCGCGGGGCTGACCATCGGCCTGTTCTCGGGCTTCGTGCGGGCCGCCGACGGCATTATCATGCGCGTCATCGACGGCATGATGTCGATCCCGCCGATCCTGCTCGCCATCGCGCTGATGGCGCTGACGCGCGGTTCGGTGCAGAACGTCATCATCGCCATCACCATCGCCGAAATCCCCCGCGTGGCGCGCCTCGTACGCGGCGTGGTGCTGTCGCTGCGCGAGCAGCCCTATGTCGATGCGGCGGTCGCGGCCGGCACGCGCACGCCGATGATCATCTTCCGCCACATCCTGCCCAACACCATGGCGCCGATGAGCGTGCAGGCGACCTATATCTGCGCCAGCGCCATGATCGTCGAGGCGATCCTGTCCTTCATCGGCGCGGGGATTCCGCCCGCGACCCCGTCCTGGGGCAACATCATGGCGGAAGGCCGCGCCCTCTGGCAGGTCCGCCCGCATATCATCCTGTTCCCGGCGATCTTCCTCTCGCTGACCGTGCTGGCGGTGAACCTGCTCGGCGACGGTCTGCGCGACGCGCTCGACCCCCGCATGGCGAAGAATCTGTGATGACTGCCTTTCTACTCGCCTTGTTTCTCTCAGCCCTCATCCTGAAGACCCGCGCAGCGGCGTCTCGAAGGATGATCCCGTGCGCGCTGGAGCATCCTTCGAGACGCAGGGCTCGCGCCCTGCTCCTCAGGATGAGGGCCGTGGAAGAGGAACGCCGCTGATGGCCCTGCTCGAGATCGACCAGCTCCAGACCCATTTCCGCACGCCGGACGGCATCAACCGCGCGGTCGATGGCGTGTCCTTCTCGATCGAGGCCGGGCAGACGCTGGCCGTCGTCGGCGAGTCCGGTTGCGGAAAATCCGTCACCGCCATGTCGATCCTGCGGCTGATCCCGGAGCCGCCCGGAAAGATGGCCGGCGAAATCCGCTTCCAGGGCAGGAACCTGCTCGACTGCACCGACGCCGAGATGCGCCAGATCCGCGGCAACGAGATCTCGATGATCTTCCAGGAGCCGATGACGAGCCTCAACCCGGTGCTCACCGTCGGCCGCCAGATCGGCGAGACGCTGCGGCTGCACCAGAAGCTCTCGGCCAATGAGGCGACCGAGCGCGCCGTCGAGATGCTGACTTTGGTCGGCATCCCCGAGCCGCGCCGCCGCGTCACGGAGTATCCGCACCAGCTCTCGGGCGGCATGCGCCAGCGCGTGATGATCGCCATCGCGCTCGCCTGCTCGCCGAAGCTGCTCATCGCCGACGAGCCGACCACGGCGCTCGACGTGACGATCCAGGCGCAGATCCTCGACCTGATGCGCGACCTCAAGGCCCGCGTCGGTGCGGCGATCATGCTGATCACCCATGATCTCGGCGTCGTCGCCGAAGTCGCCGATCAGGTCGTGGTGATGTATGCCGGCCGCAAGGTCGAGGAGGCCTCGGTCGGCGATCTCTTCGCCAATCCGCGCCACCCCTATACGCAGGGGCTGTTGGGGGCGGTGCCGAAGCTCGGTTCCTCGCTGACAGGCAAGACCGAGCGGCTGGCCGAAATCCCCGGCCTCGTGCCGAGCCTCAAGAAGAAGATCGACGGCTGCGTCTTCGCCGGCCGTTGCCCCAAGGTGCAGGATGTCTGCCTCAAGCTCGCGCCGGGGCTTGAACTGAAGGCGCCGGGCCATGTCGCCGCCTGCCATTTCTCGGCCAAGGAGGCGGTGACGGCATGAGCGCTGAACCGATCCTCCAGGTCAACGACCTCAAGAAGCACTACCCGATCCGCGGCGGCTTCTTCTCCGGCGTCACCGCGAACGTCTATGCCGTCGACGGCATCTCGTTCCATATCGACAAGGGCGAGACGCTCTCGCTGGTCGGCGAATCCGGCTGCGGCAAGTCGACCGTCGGCAAGGCGATCCTGCGGCTGTTCCCGATCACGGCCGGTCAGGTCGTGCTCGGCGGCCAGCGCATCGACCAGTTGTCCGCCGGCAAGCTGAGGCCGCTGCGCCAGCGCGTGCAGGTCGTGTTCCAGGACCCCTATTCGAGCCTGAATCCGCGCATGCGCGTGCGCGACATCCTGGCCGAGCCGATGACGAATTTCGGCCTCGCGACCGGCAAGGACGCGATCACCGAGCGCGCCATGAAGCTGATGGACAAGGTCGGCCTGCCGCGCGACGCGGTGCATCGCTGGCCGCATGAGTTCTCAGGGGGCCAGCGCCAGCGCATCGGCATCGCGCGCGCGCTCGCAGCCGAACCCGAGATCATCATCTGCGACGAGGCGGTCTCGGCGCTCGACGTCTCGGTCAAGGCGCAGATCGTCAACCTGCTCTGCGACCTGCAGAACGAGCTCGGTCTGGCCCTGCTCTTCATCAGCCACGACCTCGCCATTGTCGAGCACATGACACACCGCGTCGCCGTGATGTATCTCGGCAAGATCGTCGAGATGGGCACCAAGCAGCAGATTTTCGCAGCCCCGCGCCATCCCTACACCAAGGCGCTGCTCTCGGCCGTGCCGGTTCCGGACCCGAAGGTAAAGCGCGAGCGCATCCTGCTCAAGGGCGATGTGCCGAGCCCGATCAACCCGCCAAAAGGCTGCCGTTTCAACACGCGCTGCCCTTATGTCTTCGACCGCTGCCGTTCGGAGGAGCCTCCGCTCAGGGCGATGGCTGAGGGCCATGTCGCAGCCTGCCACCTCCACGACCTGCCCGCCGCCGACAATCCGCTTCTGACGCAAGGCGAGCCTGCGCCCGCCCACGCTTGACCAGAGAGCGGCGCAAAGCCGACGATCCGCCATGCCTGATTTCGTGCTGAACCCGCATCTCGACCGCACGGCCGCCTATGGCGACGAGCGGCGCGGGATCCTGTCACTCGATGCCGCCCGCATGGCCCATGCCGCGATCACCAGTTGGGCCGGTTATGCGCCGACGCCGCTGCGAGACTTGGCTGCCGTCGCCGACCAGCTCGATCTGGCGCAGGTGCTCTACAAGGATGAGGGCGAGCGTTTCGGCCTGAAGAGCTTCAAGGCGCTGGGCGGGGCCTATGCGGTCGACCGGCTGGTGGCGGCAAAGGGCGCAGCGGGTTTGACCGTGACCTGCGCCACCGACGGCAATCACGGCCGCTCCGTCGCCTGGGGCGCGCGCCGGGCCGGCGTCAAGGCCGTGATCTATGTCCACGAAACCGTCAGCGAGAGCAGGGCCGAGGCTATCCGCTCCTATGGTGCGAGCGTGGTCCGCGAGGGCCGCACCTATGACGACAGCGTGCGCGCCTGCGCGGAGGCCGCCGCCCGCAATGGCTGGGAGATCGTCTCCGACACCTCGTGGCCGGGTTATGAGGACGTGCCGAAGGACGTGATGCAGGGCTATGCCGTGCTGGCGATGGAGGTTGAAGCTCAAGGGGCGAAGCCGACCCATGTCTTCGTGCAGGGCGGCGTTGGTGGGCTGGCGGCCGGCGTGCTGTCGTATCGCTGGGAAAAGCTCGGAACGGAGCGGCCGGTTCTGGTCGTGGTCGAACCGGAAAAGGCAGCCTGCCTGTTCGAATCCGCCAAGGCCGGTGTGGTCACGACGGTCGGCGGCGATCTCGACACGATCATGGCAGGCCTTGCCTGCGGGGAGCCCTCGATCCTGGCCTGGCGCATCCTGAAGCCCGGCGCGGACGCCTTCCTGACCATCCCCGATACCGACGCCGCCGATGCGATGAAGCTGCTGGCGAGCCTCGGCGTGGTCGGCGGCGAATCCGGCGTGGCGGGCCTCGCCGGTCTGATCAAGGCCGCCGGCGACCCGCATCTGCGCGCGCAGCTCAAGCTCGACGAAACGTCGCGCGTGCTCTGCTACGGCACCGAAGGCGCGACCGACGCCGAGGTCTATCGCGCCATCGTCGGACGCTCCGACGAAGAGGTTCGCGGCGATGCGTGACGCTCCCGCATTCCGGTCAGGCGGTCAGATCGACCACCGCGTCGCCCGAAACCGCATCGGTGACGCCAACGCCGCCGCCGAGATCGTCCAACGTGTCGCGAAAACTGTTCAGCGTCGCGATCATCTGCGGCCGCGCGGCCTTGATCGCGTCGGCATCGGCCCATTCGCCGATCAGGCAATAGGTCCGCTCGCCGGTCTTGATGATGTGGCCTGCATCGAGGCCTGGCCACTTCGCCCTGCCGTCTCGATGAGCCGCGAGAAACTCCTCGTCCCGGCCTTCCTTGACGCGGAAACGCACGACGTTGAACGTGGCCATGGCTTTGGTCCCCCCGCCGCGCGGACGCCCGGCGGCGGTTCGAAGCCGCGCAGGCGGGCAGCGTATGAAAGCTACCCCTACGTCAATCGCAGGGCAATGGCATCATGACCCGCATCCTCACCATCGCCGCCGCCCAGATGGGGCCGATCCAGCGCGACGAGCCGCGCTCGTCTGCAGTGGCGCGCATGGTCGCGCTGATGCGGCAGGCGAAGGAAAACGGCTGCGATCTCGTCGTCTATCCGGAGGCGGCGCTGACCGCCTTCTTCCCGCATTGGTGGATGGAGGACGAGGCCGAGATCGATACGTATTTCGAAAGCGCGATGCCCTCCAACGAGACCGCCCCGCTGTTCGAGGAGGCCAGGCGTCTCGGCGTCGGCTTCCATCTCGGATATTGCGAACTGGCGCAGGAGGGAGGCCGCAAGCGCCGCTTCAACACCGCGATCCTCGTCGACAAGACGGGTGCGATCGTCGGAAAATACCGCAAGATCCATCTGCCCGGCCATCCCGAGCATCGGCCTGACGCCCCCTTCCAGAACCTCGAAAAGCGCTATTTCGAGACCGGCAATCTCGGCTGGCCGGTCTGGCACGCCATGGATGCCAATATCGGCATGATGATCTGCAACGACCGGCGCTGGCCCGAGAGCTATCGCAGCATGGGCCTGCAGGACGTCGAGCTGATCGTGCTCGGCTACAACACCCCCAAGCACAATCCGCCGGCGCCCGAGCACGACCGGCTCGGCAACTTCCACAACCAGCTCGTGATGCAGGCCGGCGCCTACCAGAACGCGAGCTGGGTCGTCGGCGTCGCCAAGGCGGGACCGGAGGCTGGCGTCGACCAGATCGGCGGCTCCTGCATCATCGCCCCGACCGGGGAGGTGGTGGCGCAGGCCGTCACCGAGGGCGACGAGCTGGTGGTGGCCCGCTGCGACATGGATCTGGGCAAGAGCTACAAGGCCTCGACCTTCAATTTCGCCAGGCACCGCGAGCCGCAGGCTTATGGGCTGATCGTCGAGCGCAAAGGCGCGGTGGGGCCGGCATGATGGCGTCGGGCTTGTCGGTTCGAGCACGCAGGTGTAGTATATCCGTCTTGGATATACGGAGGTGACGATGCTGGCGAAAACTCGGGCGACCACCAAGCTCTTCGTAACCAATCGCACTCAGGCCGTGCGGCTGCCGAAGGAACTCGCCTTCCCGCCTGAGGTGACCGAAGTCGAGATCATCAGGCAGGGTTCGGGCGTGCTCATTCTGCCCAAGGGAAAAAGCTGGGACGATTACTTCGATCGCGGCACGCGGGCGAGTGACGACTTCATGAGCGACTGGAAGCCGCTTGAAGGCGAGGAGCGGGAAGAGTTCTGAATGCTGACCTACATGCTTGATACAAACATTTGTATCTACGTAATGAAAGACAGGCCGGAGCGATTGCGGGCACGATTCCGCGCCGCTGCGAGCAGCTTTTGCATTTCCACGGTGGTTCTGGCCGAACTCCAGTTCGGAGCCGAGAAATCCGCTGCCCGCTCAAAGAGCCTCGAAGCGGTTGAAGACTTTCTCGCGCAGGTCAACGTCCTCCCATTCGATCACGATGCAGCCGTTCACTACGGCCAGCTTCGTGCTGAGCTTGAGCGCGCCGGTACCCCTTGCGGCCTGCATGACACCCAGATCGGCGCGCATGCCCGTAGCCAAAGCCTGATCGTCGTCACCAATAACCGGCGCGAATTCGACCGCATGCCCGGCCTGCGCGTCGAGAACTGGGTCTGACCAGAGCCACCCGATATGCTCCTCTTCATTCCTTCCACAGCCGCCCCTCAGGACCAACCATGACCCACGATCTCATCCTCAAGGGCGGCCGGGTCATCGACCCCTCTCAGAAGCATGACGGCGTCCTCGATGTCGCCTTCACCGACGGCAAGGTCTCCGGCTTCGGCAAGGACCTGAAGGGGGCGAAGGAAATCCGCGACGTCTCCGGCTACATCGTCACGCCGGGCCTGATCGACCTGCACACCCATGTCTACTGGGGCGGCACCTCGCTGGGCATCGACGCCGACGAGTTTTGCAGGGCCTCGGGCGTCACCACCTCGGTCGACACCGGCTCGGCTGGGCCGGGGAACTGGCCGGGTTTCCGCAAGCACGTCATCGAGCGTTCGCAGGCGCGCATCCTCGCCTATCTCCACGTCTCCCATGCCGGCATCTACGGCTTCGACCATCGCGTCATGGTCGGCGAGAGCCGCGACATGGCCATGATGAACCCGATCGACTGTGCCGAGGTGGCCGACAAGAACCGCGACCTGATCGTCGGCATCAAGGTCCGCGTCGGCCTGCATGCCTCGGGCGACCAGGGCACGGCCCCGCTCAATGTCGCGCTGCAGGTCGCCAACGAGGTCGGCATGCCGCTGATGTGCCATATCGACCACCCGCCGCCATCCTATGAGGAGGTGGTCAACATGCTGCGGCCCGGCGACGTGCTGACGCACGCCTTCCGGCCGTTCCCGAATGCGCCGGCGACCGCGCAGGGGACGGTGAAGCCCGAGGTGCTGGCCGCCCGCAAGCGCGGCGTCATCTTCGACATCGGCCATGGCAAGGGCTCGTTCTCGTTCAAGACGACGCGCGCCATGCTCGCCAACGGCTTCGAGCCCGACGTGATCTCGTCCGACGTCCACAAGCTCTGCATCGACGGCCCGGCTTATGACCAGGTCACCACGATGTCGAAATTCCTGCTGATGGGGATGAGCCTGAACAACGTCATCGCCGCCTCGACCGTGAACGCCGCCATGGCGTTGAAGCGGCCGGAATACGGTTCGCTCCGGGTCGGCTCGCTCGGCGATGCGACGATCCTGACGGTGAAGGAAGGCAAGTTCGACTATGCCGACGTCACCGGCGAGCACATGACCGGGGACAGGAAGATCGTCTCCGAGGGCGTCGTGCTGAAAGGGGCGTGGTGGCATCCCAAGCGGACGAACAAGTTCAGGAAGGTGGCGGCGTAGCGGAGATGCGCTCGCGGCAAAACCATGTATCGATAGACCCGTTCTTGCGCTGACGGAGAATTCCGATGCTGAAGGATCGATCTGGGCTCGCGGTCATGCTCGTGCTTCTTGCCTCTGCTCCGGCGGCGGCGCAGACGCCCGATATCCTGAACGGAAAATTCGCCTTCAACTGGCATTCGGACCCCGCCCGTGAAAAATGCCGCAAGGTCGCGGGGTCGCTGCTGGTCAGTTTCAAATCGGCCAGATACCGGTGCGACCTGGAGGCCAAGTCCAACAGCTCCTCCGGCGCGACCGTCCGCACCTGCACGGAGGTCAAGGGCGATAAGGAATATCTTGTGTTCGACACGCTGCGCGCGTGCGAACGCGAGCGGAAAGAGCAAGAATCGAACAGTTGAGGCTGGATTGTTGTTCGCCGGAACAGGCCGCGCCGCCTGATCTGCGACGTCGCGACCGCTTGCCATCATGCTGTCTGGGCTACGTCCGCCGAGGCAGTTGAACACCGACCCTGTCTCGCCCCGCTGTGCGGCAAGATCCTTCGACTTCGAGACCCATGAGGAGAGACCAGAATGTCCGCCGATGCCAAACTCGCCGAACTCGGCCTCACGCTCCCCTCCGTCGTTCCGCCGATGGCGAACTATGTCCGCTTCAAGCGCGCTGGAGATTTGATCTTCCTGTCGGGGCAGGGCCCGCGCAATCCCGACGGTTCGATCCCCAACGGCAAGGTGGGCAAGGAGTTCACGGTCGAGCAGGGCTATGAGTTCGCCAGAAACACAGGGCTGGGCCTGCTTGCCGCGATGAAGGAAGCAGCCGGCTCGCTCGACAGGATCGAGGTCATCAAGCTGCTCGGCATGGTCAATGGCGTGCCGGAATTTGGCGAGCAGCCCAAGGTCATCAACGGCTGCTCGGATTTGTTCGTCGCGGTGTTGGGCGAGAACGGCCGCCATGCCCGTTCGGCCGTCGGCATGGGCTCGCTGCCCGGCAACATGCCCGTCGAGATCGAGGTGATCGTCAAGGTGCTGCCGTGACCGGCGCGTCCCCTGAGAGCCTGAAGGCCGAGATTGCGCGGGTCTACGGCACGCCCGCCATCGTCATCGATCTCGACGTCGTCGAGGCCAATATCGCCCGGCTCCAGGCGGCCTGCGACGCCAGGGGCGTCGCCAACCGGCCCCATATCAAGACGCATAAATCGCCGGAACTCGCCCGGCTCCAGATCGAGGCTGGCGCGCGCGGCATCACCTGCCAGAAGCTCGGCGAGGCGGAGGTGATGGCCGATGGCGGCATCGACGACATCCTGATCAGCTACAACATTCTGGGCGAGCAGAAGCTCGGCCGGCTCGGGGCCTTGCAGCGGCGCGTCCGGATGATCGTGGCGGCCGACAATCCCGTCACGATCGCGGGCCTGCCTGATGCCGCCGCCATTGCCGGGCGCGATCTGGAGGTCGTGATCGAATGCGACACCGGCCGCAAGCGCGCCGGCGTCGAGACGCCAAGCGAGGCGGTCGAACTGGCGAAGCTGATCGCGCGCTCAAAGGGTCTCACCTTCGCGGGCTTCCTGATGTATCCGCCCGAGGATGGCTGGGAGCGCACGCAGATCTTCCTCGACACCGCCAATGCCGGCCTGCGCGATGCGGGGCTGGAGGCCGGCATGGTCTCGACCGGCGGCTCGCCCAACATCCCCAATATCGGCAAGCTCAGGGGCGCGACCGAACACCGCGCCGGAACCTCGATCTTCAACGACCGCATGCAGATGGCTGCCGGCGTCGCCGCGCTGGAAGACTGCGCGCTGACGGTTTACGCCACGGTGGTGAGCCGGGCCGGGCCCGAGCGCGGCATCCTTGATTCAGGCTCCAAGACGCTGACCAGCGACACCGGCGGCCTCGACGGCCATGGGTTGATCCTGGAATACCCGGCGGCGAGGATTGCGAAATTCGCTGAGGAGCACGGTTTCCTCGATCTCGCGGCGAGCAATGAGCGTCCGAATGTCGGCGAGGTCGTCCGGGTGGTCCCCAACCATGTCTGCGTCGTCGTCAACATGGTCGACCGGCTGGTGACAGTGCGCGGCGACAGGCTTGTCGGCGAACTGCCGGTGGCGGCGCGAGGGAAGCTGGTGTGACCAGATAAGGACTGGGAACCCTCTACCGAAGGGAGAGGGGTTCCCACTCCTTGCCTCACCCCTCCGGATGGCGCGCATTCCAGGCCGCCGCATACTCCGCGCACAGCCTGTCCAGTTCCGCCCTGTCCGTCACGCCCGCAGGTCGTGCCCGAGACGGCGAGGCCATCTGGAACGGCACGCAGCGCTGATGCGCCAACCGCCAGAGCCGGCGCAGCTCGGCCAGCGGATCGGCGTGGTCGTCCACCCGCAGATCGAAGCTCGGCGCAGGGTCGCTGTTCCAGATCCGGATCGCGCAGGATTGCCGGCCGCGCTTGTCGCCGCCGGCTTTTTCGCCGGCCTCCAGCGCCACCAGCAGCCGCTCGTCGAAATCCAGCGCCGCACCCGCGACATAGGCCTTGAGCGTCTGCTCGATCACGTCCGGGCCGTCCAGCATGTTGCCCGCGACCGAGACCTGCGGCCCATCGACCGCGCCGCACCAGTCGATGCATGCGGCGCCCGTATGTGAGGCCGTCTTGCCCTCGCGGTCGATCAGATGGAGTTGGCGGTGCGCGCGACCTTCATCGGCTGCCGTCAGCGCAGCCACGATCTCGACGGCCGCGCGGCCCTCCTGGAGCAGGCGCAGGCCGTCGATGCCGTAGAGCGGGTTGACGAAGGCCTGGCTCGCGATCGCGCCGACGCGACCGCAGCCGGATGGCACGCGTGCGCCGACCGCAAAGGCGCAGGTCGAGACCGCGACGCCATAGGCGCCGGTGGCGGCGTCGCGGGCGACGATGGACCATGTCATGGCAAGGCTCCTTGGTGTCAGTGCTGTCGTGCCGCTGGAGGGTGCGCTCTTCCCCTCGCCCCTGGTGGGGAGGGGATAGAGGTGGGGGGCGAACGACCGGGCGAGCGGGAAGGGTGACGAATGCGCCGGCGCCCTCGATTCTTGAGCCGCTCACCAAGCGGGCCGCCCCCTACCCCCAACCCCTCCCAACAAGGGGGAGGGGAGGAGCCTACCGCCCGATCGCGTAGGCCTGCATCAGACGCGGGGTCGCCGCCGCGCGCAAGAGGCCGTCCCGGCTCTTCTCGGCGGCGGTGAGGCGGCCGATCGTCCATTCCGGCGCGATCTCCAGATCGTGGCCGCGCGCCCTCAGATCCGCGATCGCGTGCGGGCCGAGGCTTTCCTCGACGGCGAGATGGCCGGGCCTGGCCTCGCGCGGGTAGAAGGAGAGCGGGAAATGCTGGGTGTGGAACAGCGGCAGGTCGATCGCCTCCTGCAAGTTCAGCCCGTGATGGACGCGGCGCAGGAACAGCCCCATTTGCCACTGCTCCTGCTGGTCGCCGCCCGGCGTGCCGAAGGCCAGCCGCGGCTCGCCGTCCTCGAAGGCCAGCGTCGGCGAGAGCGTGGTGCGCGGGCGTTTTCCCGGTGCGAGCGAGGAGGGCAGGCCCTCCTCAAGCCAGAACATCTGCGCGCGCGAGTTCAGCGGGAATCCGAGTTCCGGGATCACCGGCGAGGATTGCAGCCAGCCGCCTGACGGCGTCGCCGCGATCATGTTGCCCCATTTGTCGATCACGTCGATATGGACGGTGTCACCGCGCCGCCCCGCAGCGACCATCGAGGCGATGGTCGGCTCGCCGACGGTCGCGCCGCCGCTCACTGTGGAGCCGACGATCCGCACGCCCGCCAGCGTGCGCCTGACCTGCTCCTCATGGCCGGCGATCATGCCCGGCCGCAAGTCATGCGAGGCCCGGTCGCTGATCAGGTTGCGCCGCCCCCGGGCGTAATCCTCGGAGATCAGCGTGGCGAAGGGCACCTTTACGAAGTCAGGGTCGCCGTAATAGGCCTCGCGGTCGGCGAAGGCGAGCTTCAGCGCCTCCGCGACGTGATGCACGAATTCCGGGCTCGCCGGGCCCATCGCGCCGATGTCGATGCCTTCGAGGATTTTCAGCGTCTGCAGGAAGACCGGGCCCTGGCTCCAGATGCCGGCCTTGAACACCTCCCAGCCGTGATAGTTCACGCTGGCTGGCGTCTCATAGGTCGGCGTCCAGCGCGCCATGTCGTCCGCGGTCAGCAGGCCGCCATGGCGACGGCCAGAGGAATCCATCGCTTCGCTGGTGCGGCAGAATCTGTCCATCGCCTCGGCGACGAAGCCCTTGTACCAGGCGTCATAGGCCGCCTGGATCTGCGTCTGCCGGTCGGAGCCGGCGGCCTCGGCTTCGGCGAGGATGCGCTTGTAGGTGTCGGCGGCGGCCTTGTTGCGGAAGAGCTCGCGGCCTTTAGGGACATTGCCGCCCGGCAGATAGACGTCGCCCGAGGTCGTCCATTCATTGGTGAACAGGTCGGTCAGCCCGGCGATCGTGTCCGAGACGCGCGGCAGCATCGGGTGGCCGTTCTCGAAATAGCCGATCGCGGGTTCCAGCACCTCGCGCAGCGGCAGGCGGCCATGGTCGCGCAGCAGCGTCATCCAGCCGCCGAACGCGCCGGGCACGACGGTCGCGAGCAGGCCCGAGCCCGGCACCATGTCGAGGCCGAGCGCCTTGAAGGCGTCGATCGTCGCCTTCATCGGGGCCGGACCCTGTCCGCAGAGAACCTCGACCTTCCTGGTCTGGGCCGAATAGAACACGGCCGGCATGTCGCCGGCGGGGCCGACCAGATGCGGCTCGACCACCTGCAGCACGAAGGCTGCCGCCGCGCAGGCGTCGAACGCGTTGCCGCCCTTCTCCAGCATCGCCATGCCCGAGGCCGAGGCGAGCCAGTGCGTCGAAGTGACGACACCGAAGGTGCCGAGGATTTCGGGGCGGGTGGTGAACATCACAGAAGTCCCTCAAGTCGCAGGCGTAAACAAACGTAGTCGTCATCCCGGACAAGCGGCGAAGCCGCGCCGATCCGGGATCCATTCCAGAACCTTTCCGGGCGAGGTTCCGGAATGGATCCCGGGTCTCCGCTTCGCTACGCCCGGGATGACAATGTTGAGCAAAAAGCGATCGAAAAGGACATGTTACCCTTCCTTCGGGTCGAGCGCGTCGCGCAGGCCGTCGCCGAGCAGATTGAAGCCGAGGACCGCCAGAAAGATGGCGACGCCGGGCGCGACCGACATCCACGGCGCCTGCTCCATGAAGTTCTTGGCGACGTTGAGCATCTGCCCCCAGGACGGGGAGGGCGGCTGCTGGCCGAGGCCGAGGAAGGAGAGCGAAGCCTCCAGGATGATCGCCTGCGCCATGAACAAGGTCGACTGCACCACGATCGGCGACATCGTGTTGGGCAGCACATGCACCAGCATGATGCGCAGATTGCCCGCCCCGATCGAGCGCGCACCCTCGACAAAATCCTCGGCTTTCACGCTCATCACCTGCCCGCGAACCAGCCTGATGAAGATCGGCACGGCAGACAGGCCGATCGCGATCATGGCGTTGGTCAGGGACGGGCCGAGGATCGCGGCAAACGCGATGGCGAGGATCAGGAAGGGGCAGGCGAGCATCGCCTCGGTGATGCGCGAGATCACGATGTCGGTCCAGCCGCCATACCAGCCGGCGAGAAGGCCGAAGGGGATGCCGATGGCGAGCGCGATCATCACCGAGACGATGCCGGCCAAGAGCGATGTCTGCGCCCCGTAGAACAGGCGCGAAACCTGGTCGCGGCCGAGTTCGTCGGTGCCGAACCAGTAGAGTTCGGAGGGCGGCTTGCGGATGGCAAGGAAGTTGGATTTCAGCGGGTCCGCCAGCGGCAGCAGCGGCGCGAACGCCGCCATCAGCACGAAGAGCAGCACGACCGTGCCGCCGATCAGCGCCGAGCGGTTGCGCAGCAGCTTCGACAGCGTGCTGCGACGCCGGGGCAACGGCGTCTCGGTCTGCGCTGCCGCGACGACAGGGTCGAGGGTGGCGTCGCTCATCAGCCGCTCCTCAGTCGGGGATTGACGAGCACGTAGAGGATGTCGGCCAAGAGGTTCATCAGGATGAAGCCGATCGCGGTGCAGAGCACGACGCCCTGCACGACGCCGTAGTCGCGGTTGAACACGGCGTCGACGATGAGCTTGCCGAAGCCGGGAATGGTGAAGACCTGCTCGGTCAGCACGGCGCCCGCCAGCAACTCGCCGAAGAGCAGAGTCGAGAGCGTGATGATCGGCACCAGCGCGTTGCGCAGCGCATGGCGGTTGACCACCGTGTTCTCGTCCAACCCCTTGGCGCGGGCGGTGCGGACATAGTCGGAGCGCAGCACCTCCAGCATGGCCGAACGGGTATGGCGCATGATGAAGGCCGCCAGCCCGCCGCCGAGCACGAAGGCCGGCATGATCAGCCGTTCGATCGCGGCCTTGGGATCGACGAAGATCGATTCATAGCCCGAGGCCGGAAGCCATTTCAGCTCGACCGAGACGACGAGGATCAGCATGATGCCGAGCCAGAAATTCGGGATGGAGAGGCCCGACAGGGCGAGCGCGCTGGTCGAATAGTCGATCGCGGTGCCCTTGTTGCGCGCAGCCAGAATGCCGGCGGGAATGCCGATCGCGACCGCGACCAGGATCGAGGCGACGGCGAGCTGCAGCGTCACCGGCAGTTTCTGCGCGATCAGCCCCAGCACCGGCTCGCCGGTGCGCAGCGAGCGCCCGAAATCGCCCTGCACCACTTGGCCCAGCCAGGCGAAGAATTGCACGAAAATCGGATCGTCGAGCCGGTAGATCGCGCGCAGCCGCGCGATCATCTCCGGATCGCGCTCCTCGCCGGCGATGACGAGAAACGGATCGCCGGGCAAGGCGCGCTGCAGGGCGAACACCATCAGCGCCACCAGGAACAGCGTCGGGATGGCGACCAGGACGCGGCGGGTGATCAGGGTCAGCATGGTCTTCTCCCTCCCCCCGCTTGCGGTGGGGAGGGTCGGGGTGGGGGGGAGAGTCTAGGCCGTTGGAGCCAAGCGTCGGCGTCGGGGTTCCTTCTGCACGCCCCCCCATCCCTAACCCTTCCCCACCGCAAGCGGGGGGAAGGGGACGAGACAGCGCTGACAAGCGCACGCTGAAGCGGCGATCGCCTCACTGCCGCTTCAGCCCCGAAAGCCTGATCATGCCGTCGGGATTGATCGTGAAGCCCTGCATATTGGCGCGCAGCGCGAAGAAGACCGTCTGGTTGTAGAGATAGACGATCGGCAGTTCGTCCTGCAGGTATTTCTGCGCAGCGTCGTAGAGCTTCTTGCGCTCGGCGACGTCGTAGACCGTCCGGGCCTGGTCGAGCAGCTTGTCGACTTCCGGGTTCGAGTAGCGGCCGTCGTTCTGGTTGCCCTTCGAGGTGACGAACTGGTGCAGGTTCCCGTCCGGGTCGATCCGGCCGGACCAGCCGATGCGGCTCATCTGGAACTTGCCCTGCTGCTGGTCGCGGAGCTGGCTGGCGAACTCGGTCGACCTGATCTGGATGTCGATGCCGGCCTCCTGCGCCATCGCCTGGATCACCTGGCCGAGCTGGGCGTCGACCGGGTTGTTGGTGACGAAGAGCTCGACCGAAACCTTCTCGTGACCCGCCGCCTTGAGCAGCGCCTTGGCCTTGGCGACGTCGCGCGCCGGCACCGGGAACTCGGCGCTGACATAGGGGCTGCCGGGGTTGAAGGGCTGGATCATCGGCTCGTAGAGACCCTCGAACACGACCTGGCTCAGCACCTTGCGGTCGATCGAGAGCGACAGCGCCTGCCGAACGCGCTTGTCCTTGGCCATGGGCTGGTTGGCCGCATCGCCATGGGCGGTATTGATGGTGATGCCCTGGTAGCCGATGTTGGCGGTGCTCTGGACCTTGAGGGCCCGGTCGCCCTGGGCCGACTTCACATCGGTGGGGGCCAGACGCTCCAGCATGTCGAGTTCGCCGGAGCGCAGATTGGCGAGCCGCACCGTGGTGTCGGGGATGGCGCGGTAGAGCACCCGGTCGAAATGGTAGTTCTGCGCCTCCCAATGCTCCTTGAAGCGCTCCAGAACGATGCGGTCGTTCTGCACGCGCTCGACGAATTTGTAGGGGCCCGAGCAGACCGGCTTGGCGCCGATATCGGCGGTCAGGCTCTTGGGCGCGAGCATCATGCCGGCGCGGTCGGTGAGCTGGGCGAGCAGCGTCGCATCGGGGCGCTTCAGCTTGAGCGCGATCGTGCTGCCGTCGATCACCTCGATGCTGTCGACCGAGGCGAGTTCGGATTTGCGCAGCGAGTCGGGCAGCGTGCGGGCGCGTTCGAGATTGGCCTTGGCGGCCTCGGCGTTGAAGGGCTCGCCATCATGGAATTTGGCGTCGGTGCGCAGCTTCATCGTCAGCGTCAGGCCGTCAGCGGAGAACGACCATTCGGTCGCCAGACGCGGCGTCAGCTTCAACTGGGGATCGATGTCGAGCAGCTTGTCGCACAGCCCCTTGAAGACGATGCGGCCGACGAAGGTGCGCGCCTTGTGCGGGTCGAGCACGTCGGGGTCTTCCTGCAGGCCGATGCGCAGGGTCGAGGGCGTCTGCGCCATTGCGGGCAGCGCCGCGAGCGTCAGGAATGTCGCCGAGGCCAGAACGGTCAAGAGTTTCATCGCATATCCCCTGTTTTTGACACTTTGAACCCGTTGTTCACGGCCAGCCGCTGGCAGACGCCGCCGCAGAAGCTCGGTCGGACGTTCTCCTCCACCCCGACCTTGCCGCGACCATCCTTGCCATTCCCCGGCGCTCCGCCGATTTCGTTCCAGTCGGTACCAATCTGGCGCAGTTCCGGCACGCCGTCGATGCCGCATCATCGTCGCACCCGCAGATTTCTGCATGCGGCGTTTGGCACAACCTGCATGCAATTGCGCGGCCAAGCCCGCGCGTCGGCGGCAGGGTTCCTCCACTCTGCCGCACTGTCGCGCGCGCTGTCATCTCTGTTATCAGGGGCGAAGGGAATGAAGGGCCGATGCCGATGCTGCTGGGTGTGATCGCCGATGATATGACAGGCGCGACCGATGTCGCGCTGATGCTGAACCGCGCCGGCATGCGCACCGTCCAGGTCATCGGAGCCCCGGCGCCTGGAGCGGCCCTGCCCGAGGCCGACGCCGTCGTCGTTGCGCTGAAATCGCGGACCAATCCGGTCGCCGAGGCGATCGCCGATTCTCTGGGCGCCTGCGAGGCCCTGCTGGCCGCCGGCGCGCGGCAGATCCTGTTCAAATACTGCTCCACCTTTGATTCGACGCCCGCCGGCAATATCGGCCCAGTGGCGGACGCGCTGATGCAGCGGCTCGGCGCGCGCAGCGCGATCATATGCCCCGCCTTTCCCGCCAATGGCCGCTCGATCTACCAAGGCTATCTCTTCGTCGGCGCGGTCCCGCTTCACGAAAGCTCGATGAAGGACCATCCGCTGACGCCGATGCGCGATTCCAGCCTCGTCCGGCTGATGGCTGCCCAGACGCAAGGCAAGGTCGCCCTCGTCGATTATGCGACGGTTCTGAGCGGGCCCGACGCGGCCAGGACGCGCATCGCGGCGCTGACGGCCGAGGGCGTGCGCTATCTCGTGACAGACGCGCTGACCAACGCCGACCTGATGGTGCTCGGCGAGGCGGTTGCCGACGAGCCGCTGCTGACCGGCGGCTCCGGCATCGCGATGGGCCTGCCGCAGAATTTTCGCAAGGCGGGGCTCCTGCCCGAGCGCGAGGTCGCCGCTCGGTTGAGCGCGCCGGCAGGGCGCGCAGGCATCATCTCGGGAAGCTGCTCGACCGCGACGCGCGGCCAGATCAGGGCTGCGGTCGCCGCAAACGTTCCGGCGCTGAAGGTCGATCCGATGGCGCTGGTATCGGGCGCGCAGAGCGCCGAAACGCTGGCCGCATGGGCGCTGGCGCAAACCAGCGACAAGACCTTCCTGCTCTATTCCAGCGACGATCCCGCCGAAGTCTCCGCCATCCAGGACAGGCTCGGCCGCGACAAGGCCGGCGAGACGGTCGAGCACGCCTTTGCCGAGACGGCAAAGCTGCTGGCGGCCGGCGGGGTCACCCGGCTTTTGGTCGCGGGCGGCGAGACCTCGGGCGCTGTGGTGCAGGGGCTTGGCATCCGCACGCTCGAGATCGGGCCCGAGATCGACCCCGGCGTGCCCTGGACGCGCGTCGTCGATGGCCCCGACATGGTCATCGCCCTGAAATCAGGCAATTTCGGCGCGCCCGACTTCTTCCTCAAGGCATGGGGCTTGCTGGCCTGAGTGCTTGGTTCCGGCTGTCGCAAATGTAAGATGCCGCGCGCGAACAGGGGGGTTGCATGGACATGGCGTTTCTCGGCGATCTTCTGACCAGCGTCGCCGATCGCGGCCGGGCGCTGATCGGCTTCGAGCGCTTCGCCGGCCGCAACCGGCCGATCGCGCAACTCTGCGAGGATCTGCTGTCGGGGCGGGGCGAGGCCTCGGGCATGGCGCTGGCGCAGGCAGTGCTCGACGCCTGGGAGCGGCTGGACAAGGCCGGGCGGCAGGGCTTCTTCGCGATGCTGCAGGAGCGCTTCGGCCCCGATCATGACCGGCTCGGCAAGGCGATCGAAGCCTATCGCGAAGACCCCTCGGCCGCCAATATCGCTGCCCTTCATCTGGCCTCCGAGCCGCGCCGGCAGGAATTGCTGCGCCGCCTCAACCTCGCGCCCGGCGGCACGCATGTGCTGGTCAGGATGCGCGAGAGCCTGTTCGAAGCGGCGGAAGCCGATCCCGAACTCGCCGCCGCAGACAGCGATTTCCGGCACCTGTTCGGCTCCTGGTTCAACCGCGGCTTCCTCGTGCTGCGCCGGATCGACTGGCGCACGCCGGCCAACGTGCTGGAAAAGATCATCCGCTACGAGGCGGTCCACGAGATCCAGGGCTGGGACGATCTGCGCCGCAGGCTGGAGCCGGCCGACCGGCGCTGCTTCGCCTTCTTCCATCCGCAACTGATCGACGAGCCGCTGATCTTCGTCGAGGTCGCGCTGACCGGCGAGATCCCGCGCAGCATCGGCGAGGTGCTGGCCGGCGACCGCGAGGTGCTGACGGCGCAGGCTGCGAGCACTGCCGTTTTCTATTCGATCTCGAACTGCCAGGAAGGCCTGCGCGGCATCTCCTTCGGCAATTTCCTGATCAAGCAGGTGGCCGAGGACCTGAAGCGCGAACTGCCCAATCTCGACACCTTCGTCACGCTCTCGCCGCTGCCGGGCTTCGCGCGCTGGCTCTCGGGGATCGTCGAGGAGCCCGGCGATTTCCGCATGACCAACGAGGAGCGCGCGGAACTCGGCCGCTCGCCCGGCGAGGCGATCTCGCTCGACGAGGCGACGCGCGCCCGCCGCGACAGGCTGCTCGGCCAGATGGCGGCGCAATACCTGCTGCGGGCGCGCACGGCGTCTGGCCGCGTCATCGATCCCGTGGCGCGCTTCCATCTCGGCAATGGCGCCAGACTCGAGCGCATCAATGTCGGCGGCAATCTCTCGGCGCGGGGCCTGCGCGAGTCGCATGGCGTGATGGTGAATTACCGCTATGACCTCGACGAGATCGAGATCAATCACGAGGCCTTCGCCACCCGCAACACCGTCGTCGCCAATTCCAGCGTGCGAAAGCTGCTGCGGCCGGCGACCTGATCTTCGAGAAAACCGGAAACGCCTGAAAGGACCCGAAATCATGGGCAACCATCTGTTCGACCTCATCCGCGCGCGCATGCCCGCAGCGGCTGCGCCCTTCGCCCTGCTCGATGATGGCCGCCGCTATTCCTATGCTGACATGGTCGATGTGTCGGGCCGCTTCGCCAATGTGCTGGTCTCGCTCGGGGTCAAGCCCGGCGACCGCGTCGCCGTGCAGGTCGAGAAGTCGATCGAGGCGCTGATGCTCTATCTCGGCGCGATCCGCAGCGGAGCGATCTTTCTGCCGCTCAACACCGCCTATACCCCCGCCGAGATCGAGTACTTTCTGGGCGACGCGCAGCCTGTCGTCTTCGTCTGCGATCCGGCCCGGGCCGAGGCGATGAGACCCTATGCCGAGGAGGCCGGCGCGACGCTGGAGACGCTGGGCGTCTGGCGCTCGCATGACGTCTCGGCCGGCACGCTCGCCGACAAGGGGCTGGCGGCCGAGACCGCCTTCGCCGATGTCGATCGCGGCCCCGACGATCTCGGCGCGATCCTCTATACCTCGGGCACGACCGGCCGCTCCAAGGGCGCGATGCTCAGCCACGACAACCTCGCCTCGAACGCGCTGGCGCTGGTCGACTACTGGCGCTTCACGCAGGCCGACGTGCTGCTGCACGCGCTGCCGATCTTCCACACCCATGGCCTGTTCGTGGCGACCAACTGCGTGCTGTTCTCCGGCTGTTCGATGATCCTGCTGCCGAAATTCGACCCCGACCAGGTTTTTGCGCATCTGCCCAAGGCCACCTGCATGATGGGCGTGCCGACTTTCTATGTCCGGCTGCTGCAGGATGCGCGCCTGACCAAAGAGGCGACCGCGCATATGCGCCTGTTCGTCTCGGGTTCCGCGCCGCTGCTCGCCGAGACCCATCGCGAATGGCGCCAGCGCACCGGCCACGCCATCCTCGAGCGCTACGGCATGACCGAGACCAACATGAACACCTCCAACCCCTATGATGGCGAGCGCGTCGCCGGCACGGTCGGCTTCCCGCTGCCGGGCGTCTCGGCCCGCGTCACCGATCCGGAGACGGCCAAAGTGCTGGCGGCCGACGAGATCGGCATGATCGAGGTCAAGGGCCCCAACGTCTTCAAGGGCTACTGGCGCAATCCCGAGAAGACGGCGGCCGAGTTCCGGGCCGACGGCTTCTTCATCACCGGCGACCTCGGCAAGATCGATTCGGCCGGCTACGTCCACATCGTCGGGCGCGGCAAAGACCTGATCATCACCGGCGGCTACAACGTCTATCCCAAGGAGGTCGAGACCGAGATCGACGAGATGCCAGGCGTGATCGAGAGCGCCGTGATCGGCTGCCCGCATCCCGATTTCGGCGAGGGCGTCACCGCCGTCGTCGTGGTTAAGCCCGGCGCGACGATCACGGCGGCGACGATCGCAAAAACGCTGGAGCAGCGGCTGGCCAAGTTCAAATTGCCCAAGCAGGTCTTCATCGTCGACGACCTGCCGCGCAACACCATGGGCAAGGTCCAGAAGAACCTGCTGCGGGAAAGCTACAAGGATGTTTATGCGCGGCAGATTAAGGCGGGGGAGTGAGGGAAGGTTCTCGCGTCTACCCAGTTTTTCGGAGCGCGATCCAGTCCTTGAGCGCCGCATCGATGCGGCTTTGCCAGCCTGGCCCCTCCATCCTGAAATGATCGACGACATCCGCCGAGAGCCGGATCGTCGTCGAGATTTTAGGGGTGGCTGAAGGCGGACGGCCACGGCGCACCAGCCGCTCACCGAGATAGACATCCGACTCGGCGAACTTGGCGAGCCATTCTGGCGCAGACAGGTCGGGCGCATCGTCCGGATCAACCCAGGATGGGTCCAAATGCGGCTTGTTCATCGTCATTGGCCTTCCTCAGACTGATAATGCGGCGCTTTTGCGCACGCTCTGTCCAGACGGCGACCACCATGCGGCCGTTTATGAATCCAACCGTGATGACGCGTGTTTCGCCGTACTCGAACCGATCATCGATGCGCGAGACATGACGGTCGATAAAAATCTGCCTCGCATCGTCGAAATCGAGTTTGCGCTCGGCGAGCGTTGTTTGGCGCTTGTGAGGATCGTAGTCGATCTCCATTTGTGTAACAACAAAAATCAGTGACGCCGTCAGCCAGCCTCGTACAACCGCTCCAGCGGAAACCGCGCCACATCGGCCAATAGCTCGACGAAGCCCTTCGCCTGCAGCTCCGCCGTCGCCTTGCCCTTTTCGGCCGTGGCAAGGCTCGCATCGCCGGCCGCGCCCGACGGGTTAACGTCCTGCGCCATCCAGGCCATGGCGTGCAGGCCGGTCGGCCTGAGCCAGGCGTAACCCTCCTCGGCCATGGTCACGGTCGAGGGCTTGAATGGCGCGGCTTTCGTCATGTCGACGACGTCTGGCCGGAAATGCAGCATCAGCGAGGTCTCGATGTCGCCGCCATGGATGCCATGATTTGCGTCGAGTTCGGCGAAGACGCCGGGCGGCAGGCCGAAGGCGCGCCATGCCGTGGTGACGGCCAGCATGCCGTGGCTGACGCGCAATTCGCGCGCGACGACCTTCATCGGGTCGATATTGCCGCCATGCGAGGTCACGATCACGAGCTTTCGCAGGCCGGCGCGCTTGACGCTCTCGCCGATCTCGATCCAGGCCCGCGCCGCGGTCTCCCATGTCAGCGTCAGCGTACCCGGCGAATGCAAATGCTCGTTGGACTTGCACACGGCCATGGTCGGCAGCACCAGCACGTCGAGCGCGGCCGGGACCAGCGGCATGGCGAGCCCGAGCATGGCGTTCATGATCGTGGTGTCCACCGCGACCGGCAGATGCGGGCCATGCTGCTCGATCGCGGCCAGCGGCAGCACGGCGACAGTGCTGTCAGGCGACAGTCCCTCGAATTCCGTGGTCTTCAGCTCACCCCAGAAACGTGCGCTCATGCTCGTCGATCCTCGTTTCGCGTTCCGTTTTCGGCGAAGGGCGCGCCCGTCGCCTGCTCCAGCACCTCCCAGAGCCGCTCGGCGATGGCCGGGTCGTTCGCCTCGCCCGCCGTCCTGGCCGGACCGGGCGCGCCCCTGATCTCGCGCCAGCCGTCGGGGCCATAGTAGCCGCCCCCGGCGACGTCTGGCGCGGTGGCGGCATAGAGCGTCGGCAGGGCTCCCGCCGCCGTGGACTGGCTGAACAGCGTCGCGGCCAGCGGAACGAGCCGCCAGAACAGCCCGGCCAACCCGGTGCGGCCGGTCGCGGGGCCGTTGCCGATGAGCCCGCTCGCTGCCCAGCCCGGATGCGCCGCGAGGCTCGTCAGTGCCCAGCCGTTCTGATCGCTCCGCCGCTGCAGTTCCAGCGCGAAGATCAGCATGGCGAGCTTGGACTGGCAGTAGGCTTTCCAGGGATTGTAGCGCCGCTCGCCATGCAGATCGTCGAAATCGATCCGGCCGCGACGGTGGGCCAGGCTGCTGAGCTGGACCATGCGAGGGGCGGCAGCCTTCCGCAGCAGCGGCAGCAGCCGGCCGGTCAGCGCGAAATGCCCGATCACATTGACCCCGAATTGCCGCTCGAAGCCGTCGGCGGTGAGGCTTCGGGTCGGCAGGGCCATGACGCCGGCATTGTTGATCAGGATGTCCAGCGGCTCGGAGGCGGCCAGCCGCTCGTCGGCGAATGCCGCCACCGAAGCCAGATCCGCCAGATCGAGCGTGGCGAAGCTTACCTTGGCCATTGGCAGGGCTGCGCGGATCGCCGTCATCGCCCGCGCACCCTTGGCAGGACCGCGGCCGGCGAGCAGGACCGTGGCTCCGGCCCCGGCCAGCGCGAGCGCCGTCTCGTAGCCGAGACCTCCCGGACCGGTGACGATGGCGTGTCGGCCGCTCAGCTCCGGGATATCGGCGACAGACCAGCCGCGTTGTGCCGCCGTCATTCCGCGGCGGCCTTGGCCTGCGCCTCCCACCCCAGCAGCTTGCCGGGGTTCATCAGTCCGAGCGGATCGGCGAGGCGCTTGAACTCCGGCTGCGGCGCATCGGTGCGCTTCCAGCCGGCATTGTTCAGCACCCATGTATGCGGGTTGGACGCTTGGATGCCAGCCTCCTCCGCCAGCCGCATGATCTCGTGCAGACGCTCGGGCGTCGTGTAGCGCACCAGCGGCAGGCTCGAATGATAGACGCGGCCCTGCCGGCGCTGGAACTCGATGTGAAAGATCACATCCTCGCGGAAATGCTCCTCCGCCCAGTCGAGCAGTTCGAGATTGCGGCCGGGCGGGAAGCGCAGTTGCAAATAGGTGATCGTCGGATCGACCTTGAGCGCATGCAGCGTGGTGTGGTTCCAGGTGTATTCGTAGAGTGGGCCGGGCGCGCCCTTGTCGCGATGCTCGCCGAAAGCGGCGGCCCGGGCCGCCTCCGCATCGCGCGAAAAGGTCACCGTGCCGCCCATCTGCAATATCAGCCGGTCGAGTTCGTCGCCCTGCGGCTCGGAGACCATCAGGATGGCGAAGGCCTTGTCCGTGCCGAGAAACGGCGCGAGCCTTCGCAGATAGGGCGCGATCCGCGCGTCATGGATGCTGACGAGCTTCTTGGCGATGCCGTCGCATTCGGTGAAGGCCTGTCCGAAGGCGGCGGCCGCCTTCAGGCTGTCGAAGGTCGCGATCCGCTCGGCCCAGTCATGGGCGGGCGCGAGCGGGACCTCGACCTCGGTGATGATGCCGTTGACGCCATAGGCGTGCATCACCTTGAGGATGTCCTTGCCCCGCAATTCGATGATGCGCGGCTCGGCCTCGACCGTCATGACCTGCAGCGCCGTCACAGCGCCGAGATTGTCGATCTGGCCCCAGGTGCAGGAGCCTGCGCCCGCCGCTCCGCCGGCCACGAAACCGCCGATCGTGGCCTGCGCCCTTGTCGAGGGGTGCATCCGCAGTTCCTGCCCCTGCGGCCAGAGTGCCTTGTCGATGTCGAGCAGGTTCGCGCCCGCCTCGAAGCGGCCCGCGCCGCGCTTGGCCCAGACGACGCGGTTGAGCCGGGTCAGGTTCATTACCACGCCGCCCTCCAGCGGCACGGCCTGCCCGTAATTGCCGGTGCCGCCGCCGCGCACCGTCAGCGGGACGCGGTGGCGGGCGCAGGCCGAGGCGACGCGGCGGACGTCCTCCTTGTCGCGCGGCAGGATGATCAGCTCCGCCTGCTTGCCCTCCAGATCGGGCTTCAGCACCGGCGAGAACCAGAAGAAGTCGCGGCTGTGCATCCGCAAGGACGGCGCATCGTCATAGATCGTCAGGCCGGCGAGGTCGGCGCGAAGCGCGGCGAGGGCAGGGCGGGTCGTCGAAGGAGGCGTCATGGCGTTCCGGTCGGAAGGAGTGAACGACAGCTTAACCGGATGCGGCGCGGGCGGAAGCCGGCGCGGCGCAGGAGCGCCATGACGGGGTGATACTGCCGTCGAATGCGGCAACTGCCCGTTCTCTGTGCGCAGGCGCCTCATGCCGCATTTCCAGCGGCCCCCGCTGCATGGCATGTCTATTGCTCGCCCGCGATCTCAGGCATCGTTGCCCGAACAATCTTCAGGGAGGTCACCAGCATGACGACGATGAAGTATCGGATGAGCCGGCGCGCGGCGCTCGGCCTGCTCGGCGGCTCGGCCGCCTCCGTCCTCGTGCCGGTTCCGGGCGCGCGGGTCAGCGCCCAGACGCTCGACAAGGTCTCCTACCAGACCAACTGGCGCGCCCAGGCCGAGCATGGCGGCTTTTATCTCGCCGCCGCCAACGGCATCTACAAGAAATACGGCATCGACGCCGAGATCCGCCCGGGCGGCCCGCAGCAGAACCCCTCGCAGCTCCTGCTCGGCGGCCGCGTCGACATGATCATGTCGAACTCCTTCGAGGCGATCCGCTACGCGCAGGAGGGCATCCCTTTCCTCTGCATCGCCTCGATCTTCCAGAAGGACCCGCAGGTGCTGATCTCGCACCCCGGCCAGGGCAATGATTCGCTCGCGGCGCTGAAAGGCAAGCCGATCCTGATCGGGGCCGCCGGCCGCAACAGCTTCTGGCCGTTCCTGAAGGCCAAGTTCGGCTACACCGACGAGCAGATCAGGCCCTACACCTTCAACATGGCCCCCTTCCTGGCCGACAAGACGATCTCGCAGCAGGGCTTCCTGTCCTCCGAACCCTTCGCCATCCAGAAGCAGGGCGGCGTGACCCCGCTGGTGCATCTCATCGCCGACGCCGGCTTCGAGAACTACAACACCACGATCAACATCTCCCGGAAGATGGTCGACGAGAAGAAGGACCTGGTGCAGCGCTTCGTCACCGCCTCGCTGGAAGGCTGGGCCGAGTACATGAAGGCGAGCCCCGCCAACGCCGCCGCCAACGCCCAGATCCTGAAGGACAATCCCGACATGGATCAGGAGAAGATCGACTACGCCGTCAAGGTGATGACCGAGAAGGGCATCGTGCTCTCGGGCGACGCGCTGACGCTCGGCGTCGGCGCGATGACCGACGCGCGGTGGCTAAGCTTCTACAAGACCATGACGGAAGCGGGCGTCTTCCCGGCCGGCATCGATTTGAAGAAGGCCTACAGCCTGGAGTTCATCAACAAGGGCGTGGGCAAGGCTTAATCCGCATGCCCATGTGCGGGTCATCCCGGACAAGCGGCAAAGCCGCGCCGATCCGGGATCCATTCCAGAACCTGTCCGGATAGCGCTCCGGAATGGATCCCGGGTCTGCGCTGCGCTCCGCCCGGGATGACAGACGTTTGGTGTGACAGAAACAAAGAAATACGGATCATCAGGCTTTGGAAACAGCCGCTCTGAGCACACTCACCAAGGAGCACGCCGCCAGCGGCCGGCCGCTGGTCCAGATTCGCGGCGTCTCCAAGCAGTTCGCCAACGGCACGCTCGCCGTGCGCGACGTGAATCTGGCTCTGGGCACGGGCGAGTTCGTCAGCCTGCTCGGCCCGTCGGGCTGCGGGAAATCGACGCTGCTGCGCATGATCGCGGGGTTAGGCGCGCCCTCCAGCGGCGCGATCGACTGGCCGACGACCGGCCACGACGCCGGCGGCGAGCCCGAGCGCGATCTCGGTTTCGTCTTCCAGGACCCGACGCTGATGCCCTGGGCGACGGCGCTGGCCAACGTCATGATGCCGCTGACCCTGAAGGGCGTCCGCAGGAGCGAGGCGGAAGCCCGCGCCGCGCAGATGCTGGCGCTGGTCGGCCTGAAGGGTTTCGAGGGCTCCTATCCGCGCGAGCTCTCCGGCGGCATGAAGATGCGCGTCTCGATCGCGCGCGGGCTCGTCCTAAAGCCCAAGATCCTGCTGATGGACGAGCCGTTCGCGGCGCTCGACGAGATCACCCGCCACCGTCTCAACGACGATCTGCTCGAGCTGTGGTGGAAGGAGAAGTTCACCGCCGTCTTCGTGACCCACTCGGTGTTCGAGTCGGTCTATCTCTCGAAACGCATCGTGGTCATGGCGGCGCGTCCCGGCCGGGTCATGGCCGATCTCGATGTCGACGCGCCCTATCCGCGCGACGAACTGTTCCGAACCTCGCCCGAATACGCCCATCTCTGCCGCGTCGTCTCGGGCAAGCTCAAGGAGGCGATCGGATCGTGAGCGCGCCGTCGATCGAAACCCTCCTGCCGTCGCATTCCAGCGGCACCGACGCCGAGGCCCGCCCGGTCTTCGCCACCGAACCGCGCGTGCTGGGGCTCCCCGCCAGCGCCTGGCCGCGCATCCTCGCGCCGCTCGTCATCGGTGTGCTGGCGCTGGGCCTGTGGGAGTTCGCCGTCTACTGGAACGCGATCCCGCCCTACATCCTGCCCGGCCCGCTGCTCATCGGCGCGACCCTCGTCGCCGACTGGGGCACGCTGTCGGGTTCGCTCTGGATCACGCTGAAGATCACCTTCATGGCGCTGGCGGCCGCCGTCATCGTCGGCGTGACGCTTGCGGTGCTGTTCACCCAGTCGAAATGGCTGGAGATGTCGCTTTTGCCCTATGCGGTGATCCTGCAGGTCACGCCGATCGTGGCGATCGCGCCGCTGATCATCATCTGGGCCGGCGACATCAACCTGTCGCTGCTGATCTGCGCCTGGATCGTCGCCTTTTTCCCGATCCTGTCGAACACCATCCTGGGCCTGAACTCGGCCGACCATAACCTGATCAACCTGTTCCAGCTCTACGGCGCCACCCGCTGGCAGACGATGCGCTATCTCAAGCTGCCGGCCGCGCTGCCCTATTTCCTCGCAGGGCTGAAGATTTCCGGAGGGCTGGCGCTGATCGGCGCGGTCGTCGCCGAATTCGTTGCCGGTACGGGCGGCAGCGCCTCGGGGCTGGCCTATCGCATCTTGGAGGCCGGCTATCAGCTCAAGATCCCGCGCGTGTTTGCGGCGCTGATCATGATCTCGCTGTCGGGCATCGCGATCTTCCTGGCGACGAGCTGGATCTCGCATCTGCTGCTGCGGCGCTGGCACGAGAGCGCGCTGAAGCGGGAGAATTGAGATGAGCGCCATCGCCGAGCGCAAACCCAGGACAGCGCAGCCCTCTCGGTACAATATCGCGGCCCTGAAGGCGGAACTTCCGGACATCCAGCTCATCGACGAGCCGCAAGTCGTCCGCAAGCGCTCGCGCGACTTCTTCTGGTATTCGCCGGTGCTGAACGTCGAGTTGGCGGACAAGGCCGCCGACATCATCGCCGTGCCGCGCGACGAGGCCGAGGTCGTGCGCATCGCCGCGGCTTGCGCGAAGCTGCGCATCCCGCTGACGGTCCGGGCGGCGGGCACCGGCAATTACGGTCAGGCCGTGCCGCTGCAGGGCGGCGTTCTGCTCGATATCAATTCGCTGACCGGAATCGCATGGCAGAAGCCCGGCATCGTGCGGGCGGCGGCCGGCTCGCGCCTGCTCGACATCGACATGGCGACGCGGGACGAAGGCTTCGAACTGCGCATGCACCCCTCGACCAAGCGCTCGGCGACGCTGGGCGGGTTCGTCGCAGGCGGCTCGGGCGGCGTCGGCTCGGTGACCTATGGCGGCCTGCGCGAGCCCGGCAACATCCTGGCGGCCCGCATCGTCACGGTCGAGGACGAGCCGCGCATTCTGGAACTGCGCGACGACGCGGCCCAGAAGGTCAACCGCGCCTATGGCACGACCGGCATCATCACCGCGCTGGAAATGCCGCTGGCCCCAGCCTGGCCCTGGATCGACGTCATCGTCGCCTTCGACGACTACATGGAGGCGTTCCAGGCCGGCTACGAGGTCGCGCTGGCCGACGGCATCGTGAAGAAGCTGGTGACGCCGGTCTCATGGCCGATCCCGGGCTATTTCGGAGCGCTGAAGCAGCATTGCCCGCAAGGCAAGAGCATCCTGATCTGCATGATCGCCGAAGCCTCGCTCGGCCCGTTCAGGGCGATCATCGGCCAGCGTGGCGCGGTGACCTATGAGGCGCCCTCGGAGGAGGGGCCGGGCACGGTTCCGCTCTACGAATACACCTGGAACCATACGACGCTGCAATGGCTGAAGAGCGACCGCTCTGTGACCTATCTGCAGTGCCTGTTCCCGCATGACCGGCTGCTCGAGAGCGCGCAGGAGATGATCGCGCGCTTTCCACACGAGGTGCTGGCGCATCACGAGTTCATCCGCTTCGGCGGCAGGGTCACGGCGAGCGCGCTGCCGATCCTGCGCTACACGACACGCGAGCGGCTGGACGAGGTCATCGCGCTGCATGAGGAGGCCGGCGTGATGATCGCCAACCCTCATGTCGTCTCGCTGGAGGCGGGCAGCCGGCACAAGCGCGCCGATGCCGACCAGCTCGGCTTCAAGCGGCAGGTCGATCCGTACGGCCTGCTCAATCCCGGCAAGATGGCGAGCTTTACGCCGTCAGGCCAAAATCAGGCGAAGTAGGCGAGCTTCCGGTCGGCCGGCATGGAATCCAGCGCGTAGAGGTCGGATTCCGAGGTTGCCGCCGCCGCCGCTCGCATGGCCGCGGCGGTTTCCAGGATCGCGGTTTCCGGGCTGCTCTCGATGGCGGGTGCGCCGGCTGCGACCGGCTCGACGAAATCGAGATCGATCTCGACCGGGGCCGCTTCAGCGGTCTCCTCGAAGACGATATCGTCGCTCAGGTTCTGGATCGAGCCGATCCTGCGCTCCATCGGCGGTGTCATCGTCAGGCTGACGGTCTCGGCTGGGTCGGTTGCCGGCGCGCCGATCTCGACCATCTCGATGTCGTCATAGGCGGCGTTCGGCATCAGAGCCGGCGTCTCGTAAATCGGAGCCGGCATCTCGCAGACCGGATCGCTCCAGGTCACGATCTCCATCTCGTGCGTGTCGGGCTCGTCCTGCGCCCGGTCGGAAATGGCGCGCAGGCTGGAATCCAGCATGGCGATGGTGTCGGCGATCTTGTCGATCTGCTGCGCCGTGCCCTCGACGATCGCGGCGGCGGCGAATATCTCGGTCGTGCGGCGGTCGAGCAGGTCGCAGAGTTCGTCGGTCTCGCCGGCTTCGCGCAGCCGCCAGGACGCTTCCTGGATGGTCTCGGTCGCAGCGAGAATCTGGGCCGACGAGGTTTCGATACGCTGCGCGAGGCCAGACGACGCGGCCTCCGTCCGGCCGCTGATGCGTTCGAGATCGACGCGCAGATCGGCGATCAGGGCGGCCGCCTCGCGCAGGCTCGGGTCCGGCGCGGGCTCGGCTGCGGCGACGCCGACCGCGCGCTCGATCCGGCCGATCGCGCCCAGCAACTGGGCGGTGTCGGCCTGGCGGTTGCGCTTGGCGAATTCGGCCATGAACCAGCGTCCGCGCGCCGTCTCCATCACGGCCTCGGAGATCGTCTCGTAGTCGTTCTCGCTGAGCGCTGTCAGCGAACGCGCCTCGCTCATGACCAACCTGCTTTGGAAGGACTGGCCGAATCGGCATTCGTCAGTCGTGATGCACCATTGCAAAGCCTGCCTCACGATTGATTAAGGAATTGCTCCCGGGCGATGCGGCAAAGCGGATGCGGCCTGCCGTGACGAGACTGTCCCCTTCCCGCAACGGCCTGGCCGCGCGGCTGTCGCTGTTGCACGCGCTGACTTTCCTCTCCGTCGGCATCTACATCCCGTTCTTTCCGCTCTGGCTCGCCTCGCGCGGGATATCCGACGTCGCCATCGGCGCACTTCTGACCATCCCGATCGTCGCGCGCGTTCTGGCGGCATCGAGCGCGGCCGGCCTCGGCGACGGCCGGGTCTCGCCGGTGCTGCTGCTGGCCGGGCTCAATCTGGCGGGCGCACTGTTCTACGCCGCGCTGTCAGCCCAGTCCGACCCCTGGATCATCGGCCTGCTGATGGCGCTGAGCGCGATGGCCACCGCCGGCGTCATCCCGCTTGCCGACATGCTGACGACGGCGCAGGTCCGGGCTGGCGCAGGCATCGATTATGGCCGCGTCCGGCTCTGGGGTTCGGTCAGCTTCTTCGCCGCCAATCTGCTCGGCGGCGTGGTGATCGCGCGGCAGGGCGCGGGCATCGTGCCGCTGGCGATGGCAGTCTGTTTCGCCTGCGCCGCGCTCCTGGCGCTGGCCGCGCCCTCCCCGCCGCACGGCCTGTCCGCGAAGCCGGCGCAAGGCGCGCCGCGCGCCGGCTTCGGTACATCCTTCTGGTGGGCCATCGCCGCCGTCGCCTGCATCAACGCCACCCATGGCGCGCTCTATGCCTTCGGCTCGCTGCACTGGCGCAATCTCGGCTACAGCGAGCAGGCGATCGGCGGGTTCTGGGCGGTCGGCGTCGGCGCGGAAATCCTGCTGTTTCTGGTGGCCGGCGGCATCGTCGCGCGCGGCGTCGCCGGGCTGTTCTGGATCGGCGTCGGCGGGGTCGCGGCGCTCCTGCGCTTTGGCGTCATGGCGTTCGATCCCGGGCCATGGACGACCCTCGTCCTGCAATGTCTGCACGGGCTCAGCTTCGGCTGCCTGCATCTCGGCGCGATGGCGGTCGTCTCCGCGTTGGCGCCCGATGGCAGGCGCGCCGCGGCGCAAGGGCGGCTGGTCGCGGTCAGCGCGTTGGCGAGCGCGGCAGCCACCCTGATCTCCGGGCCGGTGTTCCAGAATCACGGTGCGCTCGTGTTCCTGGCGATGACGCCGCTGGCTGTGCTCGGCTGTGTCTTTGCTGCGCTTGCAAAGCGCAACCTGCCCGGCGATACAGGCTGAAGGGGTGGAACCGGCATGGTCTGCAAGGCGTTGTAGCTGGTCTGTCATGGCCGCGCCACGCCGGGCAGGGGACATCACGGAGTATCATGGCGACCCTCGACACCGCCGATCCGCAAGCGGTCTTCCGCGACGACGCAGGCACGCTCGCCATTGCGCTTTCGGGCGCGTGGAGCGCCGAGCATGCGCCTCGCATCGAGGAACTGATCGAGGAGATGGGCGGCCGGCTTGAGAAAGTCGGCGCCGCCCGCATCGACCTGTCGTCGGTCGTCCGGCTCGACACGCTCGGGGCCTATGTCCTCAACCGGCTCAAGGCCGAGCGCGAGGAGGCGGGCGGGGCGGTCGAGATCGCCAGCCAGCGTCAGGAACACGCCGTCCTTCTGGCCGAGATCAAGATCCATGGCGAGGACGCGATCTCGCCGGCCGGCAGCTTCGGCGTCGTCAGCGTGCTGGTGAACATCGGCGCGGCGATCGTCCGCTTCGGCCGCGACATGGTCGGCGGCGCGATGTTCCTGGGCGAGGTCGTCGTCGGTTCGCTCGCCGTGCTGCTCGGCCCGCGCAAATTCCGCGGCCCCTCGCTGATCAACCAGATCGAGCTGATCGCCTTCAACGGCGCGCCCATCATCATGCTGATCTCGTTCCTGGTCGGCTGCATCGTCGCCCAGCAGGGCATCTTCCAGCTCCAGCAGTTCGGCGCGACGGCTTTCGTCGTCAACCTGACCGGCATCCTGATTCTGCGCGAACTCGGCGTGCTCCTGACCTCGATCATGATCGCCGGCCGTTCGGGCTCGGCCTTCACCGCCGAGATCGGCTCGATGAAGATGCGCGAGGAGATCGACGCGCTGCGCGTGATGGGGCTGGATCCGATCGAGGTGCTGGTCGTCCCGCGCATCCTCGCTCTGGTCATCTCGCTGCCGATCCTCGCCTTCATCTCGGCCATGTCGGGCCTGACGGGGGCGGCGCTCGTCGCCTGGCTCTATGGCGGTATCGGCATCGACACCTTCCTCGCCCGTTTGCAGGGCGTGATCACCTGGAAGCATTTCGCCGTCGGGCTGATCAAGGCGCCGTTCATGGCCTTCGTCATCGGCCTGATCGCCTCGATCGAGGGGCTCGCGGTCAAGGGTTCGGCCGAATCACTCGGCCGCCAGGTCACGGCATCGGTGGTGAAGGCGATCTTCATGGTCATCGTCGTCGACGGCCTTTTCGCCATGTTCTTCGCGTCGATCGCGTTTTGAGGCCAAGCAGCGTGACGATGATCCAGGACACAGCCGGGATGCCGGCGAGCGAGCCGGACGGGACGGAGGCCGACGCCGACGCCGTCATCCGCGTGCGCGATCTCAGGGTGGAGTTCGGCGACAAGGTCATCATGGACGGGCTCGACCTCGACGTGATGCGCGGCGAGATCCTCGGCTTCGTTGGCGGCTCGGGGCAGGGCAAGTCGGTGCTGACCCGCACCATCCTCGGGCTGGTGCAGAAGCGGCGCGGCACGATCGAGGTGCTCGGCCAGAACGTCGAGGGCCTGGACCAGGCCGGCCGCCGCGCGCTGGAGCGCCGCTTTGGCGTGATGTTCCAGCATGGCGCGCTGTTTTCGGCGCTGACCGTGAGGCAGAACATCCAGGTGCCGATGCGCGAGTATCTCGAGCTCTCGCCGCGCCTCCTCGACGAGATGGCGATGGTCAAGCTCGACCTCGTCGGCCTGAAGCCCGAAGCCGCCGACAAGACGCCCTCCGAGCTGTCGGGCGGCATGATCAAGCGCGCCGCTCTGGCCCGTGCATTGGCGCTCGACCCCGAGATCGTCTTCCTCGACGAGCCGACCTCGGGTCTCGACCCGATCGGCGCGGCCGAGTTCGACGAGCTGATCGTCACCCTGAAGCAGACTTTGGGGCTGACCGTGTTCATGGTAACCCATGACCTCGACAGCCTTTATTCCGCCTGCGACAGGATCGCCGCGCTGGCCGACAAGCGGGTCATCGCGGTCGGTCCTCTCGCAACGATGCTCGAATCCGACCATCCTTGGCTGAAAGCCTATTTCGGCGGCGAGCGGGCCCGCGCCCGGCTGTCGTCGAAACAATGAGGACATAGCGTTCAGACCATGGAATCCCGCGCCAACTACGCACTTGTCGGTCTCTTCACCCTTGCGGTCCTCGCGGCGGTGTTCGGCTTCATCTACTGGTTCAACAGTGGCGCGGGGCGCGACACGCGCGACGTCAGGATCATTTTCGAGGGTTCGGTGACCGGGCTCGGGCGCGGCTCAAGCGTGCTCTTCAACGGCCTGCGCGTCGGCGAGGTCACGCGCATCCAGCTGCGGCCCGACGACCCGAAGCAAATCTTCGCGGTGATCTCGGTCGAGGGCTCGACTCCGCTCAAGACCGACACCAAGGCGCGCATCGAGGCTCAGGGGCTGGCAGGTGTCGTCGCGCTGCAGCTTCTGGGCGGCGACAAGGATGCGCCTGCCCTTGTGGCGGCGCAGGGTGAGGACCTGCCGGTGATCAAGGCTGAGCGTTCCGAGTTCCAGGATCTGCTCGAGACGGTGCGCTCGATCGCCAACCGCGCCAACACCGTGCTCGACAGCGTCGACGGCATCGTCAAGACCAACGCCTCGCCGATCAACCAGACGATCGAGAACGTCCGCAAGTTTTCCGCCGCGCTCGGCGAAAACTCCGAGGGTGTCGGCAAGCTGATGGCGAGCTTCGGTCAGATCGCCGAGACGATCGCGCCGCTCAGCCAGAAGCTCGGCACGCTGAGCGAGGACCTGTCGCAGGTCGTGCGCGCCATCGACCAGCAGAAGATCACCAACACGCTCGACAATGTCGAGAAATTCACGCGCTCGCTCGGCGAATCCGGCGGCGATGTTTCCAAGGCCGCCCGCGAGACGGCGGCGCTGACCGAGAAGCTCAACGGCGCGGTCGATGCCCAGAAGCTCGCGGCCACGCTGAACGACATCCAGAACTTCGCTTCGGTGCTCGGCAGTTCCGGCGGAGAGGTCGCGCGCGCCGTGCGCGATGTTGCGGCGCTGGCCGACCGCTTCAACCGGACTCTGGAGGAGAACAAGATCGCCTCGGCCATCGACAACATTGAAAAGTTCACCGCGGCGCTGGGCGGCAACAGCGCCTCCGTCGACAAGGCGGTCAAGGATGTCGCCTCGATCACCGGGAAGCTCGACCGCGCCGCCGACCAGATCGAAGGCGTGCTGAAGGGGGCGGAAGCCTTCCTGAACTCGGCCGCGGGCGAAGAGGGCAAGGGCACCTTCGCCGAGATCACCAAGGCGGCGCAGTCGATTCGGACGCTGGCCGACAATCTCGACGGGCGCACGGCCTCGATCACCGCCGGCATCAACCGCTTCACCGGGCCGGGCCTGCGCGACATCGAATCGCTCGCGGCCGACGGAAGGCGCACCCTCACCGACCTGGCGCGGACGCTGCGCAATCTCGAGCGCAACCCGCAGCAGTTCATCTTCGGCGGCAAGCCGCCGCTCCCCCAGTACAATGGCGCGCGCTAGCTCATGACCGACACAACGATCTCCCCGGCCGGGCTGCGCCGGCTGGCTCTGCCCCTGCTGCTCGCCTCGGCGACGCTGCTCGCGGGCTGCGGCGGCGGCGCGACGCCGACCACCTTCGACCTCTCGGCTCCCTCGGGTTTCGGCCGTGTCGGCGGTTCGCGCGCGGCGCTGATCGTGGTCGAGCCCACGACGGTGCAGACGCTCGATTCAGACCGCATCATCGTCAAGGATTCAGCCGGCGCGCTCTCCTTCCTCGGCGGCGGGCAGTGGGCCGACCGGGTGCCCAGGCTGGTCCAGACGCGGCTGATCCAGACCTTCGAGAACGGCAGCCGGCTCGGCGCGGTGGCAAGGCCGGGCGAGCGGATCGTGCCCGACCTCCAGCTCAACACCGACATCCGCAGCTTCAACATCGACGCGGCCAGCGGCGCGGCCGTCGTCGAGATCACCGCCAAATTGGTGGGAGACCGAACCGGCAAGGTCCAGCGCGCCAGACTGTTCCAGGCCCGCGTGCCGGCCAGCGCCAGCGACGGCCCGGCCGCAGCCCAGGCGCTCGACCGCGCGCTGTCGCAGGTGCTGATCGAGATCGTGCGCTGGGCGCGGTAACCCTATGTGCGGATCGGTCGTCGGGCAGTCGCCCGGGAAGGCCGGACGTCAGCGCGGACATGGCGCGCTTATCGGTCGCAAGGCGGCAGGGGGCCGCAACTCATCCGTTCAGCCGACAGCGGTATGGTTAACCTGCCATTGAGATGATTCGTGTCTGCTACCTCCGATTGGGAGGTGACCATGATTCGCGGAATTTGGCTGGCGCTGACGTCTTCGGTTTTCGCTGTGCTGTCGAGCACGGTGCTGGCGCAGGCCCTGGACCCGGCGCCGATGGAGGCACCCGGCGGGGGCGAACGGTTCTCCTTCACCCCGTCCATCGGCTATCTCGGGGCCAAATCGACCGAAAACGTCTACAATACCGGCAACCGAACGGACAAGCTCAGCCAGCTCGACTGGAAGGCCGACGCCGTCACGCTGGGCGGCCGCGCCGCCGTGCAGACTTTCGAGGGCCTGACGCTGCGCGGCAGTCTCTGGGCCGCCGTCTCATCCGGCGCCGACATGCGCGATCGCGACTGGTTCCTCGGATATCAGGGCCCCGACTCCTGGACCCATCAATCGATCCATCCGGACACGCGGGTGCCGAAAGCCTGGCAAGGGGATGTCAGCGCAGCCTACAGGCTGATGAATATGGGCGATGTCGGGATCGCGGGCCTGGCAGGTTTCCGGCGTTACGACGTGAAATACCAGGCCTATGGCGGCAGCTTTCTCTACTCGGTGAACGCTCTCCGCGACACCGCCGGAACCTTCGATCCGGGCCGGCTGACGATCTCCTACCGGCAGAAATGGGATACGCCCTATCTCGGGCTTGGAGCCTATTATCGCGGGGAAACCCTGTCGGTCTCGGCCGAAGTCTACGGCAGCCCGCTCAGCTTCGGGCACGCCGATGACTTTCACGCGCTGCGCAACACGGTTTTCACCGACAAGTTCTCTCCCACAGGAATGGTCGGCGCGAGCTTCGGCGTCGATTACAAGCTCACCTCGGTCCTCTCGCTCGCCGGACGCCTCGAATACACCCGATATGTCGAAGCGCGAGGCGGCACCCGGATCCATAACGGTGCGACAGGCCAGTTCTTCCGCATCCCGAAGCCGGGAGCCGGCGCGGACGCCGAGACACTCAACGTCTCGCTGGGCGTGAAGGGGAAGATCTGAGGCTGACAGCCGCCGAGGTCGCCAAATCGAGGTCGTCCCGGCGTCGATGCCGGGCGGCGCACGGGCACAGCGCTCAGGCGATCTGCGGCCGCCATGCGATGACGCCCTCGGTCCGCGCCCTGACTTCGGGGGAGGCTAGGCAGGTCGCCACAGCCTCATAGCCCAGCGCGCCGGGCCATGGATCGACGCGGCTTGGCGGCGCGTGATTGGCCGGGCAGAGGATGATCGCCTCATCGGGGCCGATGGCGGGCAGATCGAGGATCGCCGAGGAGCGCGTCAGCAGGAACAGTGGCCGGCCGGTCGCGCCACGCTGGCGCAGATGGGCGATCAGGGCCTCCTGCGTGGACTGGTCCAGCCCCTGTTCGACCATGTCGATGACAAGCACGGCGTGATTGTCCGCTTCCAGCGCGGCCAGTAGCGAGGTCAGCGCCCCCGACATCGTCGCGCCGTCCTCGACCAGCCAGGCCAGGCTCCGGTCGATCCGCGTCTTCAGGCCGGGATCGGCGGCGAGCCGCGACCGCGCCGCCGCTCCCTCCCCAGCCAGACGGTCCAGTCCGAGGAAAGACGCATCCGGCAGCATCTCGGCCAGCCGCTGGGCCAACCGCGTCTTGCCGCTGCCGAGGGACCCGATGATATAGGTCAGCGGTTTGATGTCGAGCAGCTCGAAACGCTCCCCGCCCCATGGCCATGGCAGCGCGAAGGCGACGCTCGCGCCAGCGGCCGGCCTCAGCAGGCGTGAGATATCCTTTGGCGCGGGGGCTTCGCCCCGACCCAGATCGGCGCGCATGGCGCTGACCCTGTCGATCGTCTCGGCAATGTGTCAGCGCTTGACCTCAAGCGCCGCCTGATGCGCGGCAAGCGCCGGCTCCAGAGCCGATGCGTCTCCGTCCAGCACCCGCGCCATCTGGGCCATGCTGAGTCCGAGAGCCCGCAGCGCCACGATATCGCCGAGCCGGGCCATGTCCTTCGGGCCGTAGGCACGCCACCCGGCGGCGGTGCGCGCGGGCCTGATCAAGCCGCGCTGCTCATAAAGCCGCAGGGCCTTTGCCGATACGCCGAACCGTTGGGCGGCCTCCGATGGCAACAGGACTTCAGCGGAAACTCTCACGAATCACCTCCTTGCGGCTGACCCATGTCTTATCGGGCCGGCCCCATGGGCCGGGTCAATTGCATCGCCAAGGAAAAAGGCCGCCCCGAAGGGCGGCCTTCATGATCTCCCGGTCGGCGTATTCCAACCCTACTCGAACCGCCCGCTGGCATGGGCCAGCATGGTGTAGACCTTGCCGGTCTCCGAGGTCAGGTAGGTCTTGGCGACCATCGAGTCGCGGTCGTCCTTGGCGGCCTCGCCGAGCAGGCGCTCGAACTCGTCGATATAGCGATCGACGGTTTCCTTGAACTCCGCGTCGCGGCGGTATTTGCGCCGGATCTCGTCGAAGGTCTGCTGGCCCTGCAGCGTGTAGAGCCGGCGCGTGAAGACGTTGCGCTCGCCGCGCTTGTAGCGGTCCCAGAGCTCGACGGCCGCGTCATGGTCGATCATCCGGGCGATGTCGACCGAAAGCGAGTCGAGCCGCTCGATCGAATGCGCGGTCGGCTTGCTGGCCTCGGGCGCCTTGTCCTCGCGGGAGGCGCGGTTGAGCAGGTCCGAGAGCCAGCCGGCCTTGGCGGGGGCTTGCGCCTGCGGCTCGGGCTGCGACGGCCGACGCGGCAGCTCCGGCACGGGCGCGGCTCCGCGCGGCGCGACCGGGGCAGGGCGGGGCTCCAGCCGCGTCTCCTGGCGGGGTTCCGGACGCGGCTCCTGCCGTGGCTCCGCGCGCGCCGGCGTGGCGTCGAGCGAGGGCCGCAGCAGCGGCTCGGCCGCGACCGGCATCCGGGCCTGCACGGTCGTGCTGGTGGCGTAGGCCGGCGCGGCCAGGGCGGCCGGCGCAGGCGCACGCCGGGTCTGGGCGTCGCCGGGCATGGCGACGTCGCTGCGGCGGCCGGAGCGGGTGACGATCTCGGTCAGCTCGTTCAGCGCCTTGATCTGCTCGGCGACGACGCGGCGCATGGCCGAGGTCGATTCCTGCGTCTCGCGCGGCAGGTCGAGCACGCCGCGGCGCAGTTCGGCGCGGGTCGCTTCCAGCTCGCGCTGGATCTCGGCCGTGACGGTACGCATCTCGTCGGCGGTGCCCTGGAAGCGCTCGGTCACCTTGGCGAGCTCGCCGCCGACCTCGTTGGCGACCTGCTCATAGGCCGAGCGCAGCGCATGCGCCGTGCGCTCGCGCTCCTTGCCGGTGGTCGAGCGGATCATCTCGAACTGCTGCGAGATCGCGCTGGCGGTCGCCTCGGCGGAGTCGCTGAGGACGCCGCCGATCTGGCGGGCGCGGGCCTCGGCGGTGCTGAGCGAATCGTCGATCAGGGCGGCGAAGGAACGCGTGATCGATTCGACGTCGTCGGTGCGGCTGGCGATCAGGCCGTGCAGCTCCTCCAGCGTCTCCTTGCGGCCGGCGAGCGCGCGTCCGACGCGACCCTCGACCTGCTCGAGGCGGGTCGCGACCGCATGCAGCGCAGCCGTGCTGGCCTGGGTGACCTCGGTCAGTGCGGCGCTCTTGCCGTCGATCTGTCCGATAAGCGCGGTGGTGTCGCGCAGCGTGCCTTCCGAGAAGCTCTTCAACTCCTCGACCTGCGCCGCGACCTGATGGGCAGCCTTCCCCGTCTCGTCCATCACGGTGGCGACGATCGCCTGCAGTTCGCCGACCCGCGTCGTCAGACCGGTCTCGATCGAACCGAGGTTTCGCGAGGCGCCGCCGACGATCTGCTGCATCAACTTGTTGGCGTCGGCGAGGCGGCCGAGCATGCCGCCAAGCTCGTCGCGGAGCTGTTCATTGGTCGTGACCAGCGCATCGACGGAGCCGCGCGTGCCCGATTCCAGCGTCTCGCGCAGGCCGGTGGAGGAGGCGTCGAGCGCCGAGGTGATCTCGGCGCCGCGCTCGCGCAGCCCCTCGATGATCGAAGAACCGCGGTTTTCGATCGCGCGCACCACGGTCTCGCCGACGCTGGCGACCTCGCTGGCGATTGCCTCGCCGCGCTGGCTCAGCGCGGAGACCATGCCGCCGCCCTTGTCGTCGAACAGGGTCCGCAACTCCTCGGCGCGCGCGCCGAGCGCCAGCGAGATCGAGTCCGACTTGCTCTGCAGCGTCTCGGCGATCTCCTTGCCGCGCGAATCGAGCGTGCCCGACACGGTGTCGAGCCGGTTGACGACGCGCTCCTCGAAGCGGCCGACGCTCTGGTTGAGCGTGTCGGCGATCTGGAGCGCGCGGCCGCCGAGCGTTGCATTGATCGCATCGGCCTTCTCGCTGAGCGTCCGGGTGAGGGACTCGCTCTTGGAGGTGACGACCTCGCCGATCTCGTCGGCCTTGGCGGCCAGCGCGCGGGTGACCTCGCGGCCGCCCTCGGCCAGCACGCGGGCGATATCGACCGTGCGCTCGACCAGCGCTTCGTTCAGCGCCGTGGCGCGCGAGCCGAGATTGCCGTCGATCCGGGCGATCAGCCCGTCCAGCGACTTGCCGATCTCGGCGCTCTTGGCGCCGGAACGCTCCTCGAAGACCCGGATCTGGTTCTCCATGGCGGTCGCGGCTTCGGCGGTGCGGTTCGCCATGAGTTCGGCGGCCTGCTGCGAGACCGCGCCGACCCGGTCGGCCAACTGGTGGCCTTCCTCGGCAAAGAGCCGCTCGACCTGCGCCAGACGGCTGGTGATCGTGTCGGTGAGGCCGCGTGCATCGTCCGACAGGCGCGTCACGAGCGCGCCGCCCTGTCCGACGAGGATCGACTCGAAAGCGGCCAGCCGGTCGCCGAGACCGGTCTCGATGGCGAGCCCCTGACGGTCGAACAGCTCGGCCAGCGCATCGTGCCGGCTCGTCAGCGCCTCGGTCAGCGCCTGCGAGCGGCCCTCGACCAGCCGCAGCATCGATTCGGCGTTGGCGGCGAGCGCCTCGTTGACGCGGCCGCCCTGCTGGGTTAGCGCCAGCACGATCTCCTTGCCGGCGCCGGTCAGCGCCGTGCGCGCCTCCTCGGCATGGACGGTGAAGGTCTCGCGCAGACCATGCGTCGCCTGCGTGACGCGTTCGGCGACATGGCGGCCATCGACATTGATCGTCTCGGTCAGCGCCTTCGTCGCCTCGGTCATGCGGCGCGCCAGATCCTCGCTCTGCTCGCCGAGCAAAGTGTGGACCTCGCGGCCGGTGCTGACGAGATCGCCGATCATGCTCTCGCGCTGCTTGTCGAGCAGAGCGCCGACCTCCTGGCCGGTCTCGTCGAGACGGGTCAGGAAGCCGCTCTGCTGCAGGTCCAGTGCGGAGCGGGCGGCATCGGCTGCATCCGCGACCCGGGCGGACAGCGCCGTCCCTTGCTCGTCGAGGCGCAAAGTCACCGCATCGCCGGTCTCGCCAAGGCGCGTGATCAGCGCGCCGCTGCGTTCGGAAAGAACGGTGTGGACCGAACGGCCGACATCGGCGATGCGGGCCACGATCGCCTGGCTTTCATTGGCCAGCAGATCCTTGACCTCGAAGCCGGCCTGCGAAACCGTGACCGTCATCGCGCCGGCCTGTTCTTCCAGCAGCGCGCCGACCTTGGCTCCCGTTTCCGACAGGCCCGAGACCAGCTTCTCGCGCTGCTGGTCGAGCAGCATGTTCACGTCGCCGCCGGCGCTGTTGAGGCGCGAGACGAGCGCTTCGGACTGACGGTCGAGCACGTCTCCGACATCCGTCCCGGCGCTGGTGACGCGGGACACCAGATTCTGCGATTGCTGGTCGAGCAGCGCATGAACGCTGTCGCCGGTTTCCGACAGACCGCCGACCAGCTTCTCGCGCTGCTGCTCGATGAGAGAGTGAACGCTCTGGCCGGTCTCGGACAGACCGCCGACCAGCTTCTCGCGCTGCTGCTCGATGAGAGAGTGAACGCTCTGGCCGGTCTCGGACAGATCGCCGACGAGCTTCTCGCGCTGCCGGTCGAGCAGCGAACCGACATCGGAGCCGGCGCCGGTGACGCGCGTAACGAGGGTGTCCGCCTGCCGGTCGAGCAGCGCATGCACGGTCTCGCCGGTCTCGGAGAGCCGAGTCACGAGGCTGCCGCCCTGTTCCGTGAACAGCCCGTGGACGCTGGCCCCGACCTCGGTGATCCGCGTGGTCAATTCCTCGCCATGGCGCGAAACCGTGTCGCCGATCGCCTTGCCCGCCTCGTCAGCGCGCAGCAGGATCGCGTCGCCGCGCTCGCGCAGCACGTCGTCGACGGTGCGCGCGGTCTCGTTGAGGCGGGTCAGCAGGCTGTCGCCCTGTGCGCCGATCGTGCTGTTGAGGCTCTCGCCGACTTCGAGCAGGCGCGTCGCGATCGCCTCGTTCTGGCGGTTGAGCAGACCGTTGACGCCGCGGCCGACCTCGGCGAGGCGGGTGGTGACGCTCTCGCCCTCATTGGCCAGCGCGCTGCGCAGGCTCTCGCCGGTCTCGGACAGGCGCGAGCGCAGGCTCTCGCTCTGGCCGTCGATCAGGGCGACCATGTTGCGGCTGCTGGTCTCGAAACGCTCGGCCGCCTCGCCGCCGCGCAGAGAAATCTCCTGCGCCAGATTCTCGCCGGTCTGGCGCAGCGTCTCGTTGACGCTCTCGACACGCGCGGTCAGCGTGTCGGCAACCTGCATGCCGGTCTCGCTGATCGCCCTCGTGACGTCGCGCGCGCCGGAGGTCAGGCCCTCTGTCAGCACCGCGCCGGTGCGCTCCAGCGAGGCCGCGATCTCGGCGGCGCGGCCGTCCAGCAGCACCGCAAGGTCCTGGCTTGCCCCGGAAAGCCGGGTGCTGACATCGCCGGACGTGGTCTGCAGCCGCTCGACGAGGTCGTTGCCGCGGCCCGTGATCTCGTCGACCATGCGCTCGCCGGCGCGGCCGAGCGCCAGCGTGATCTGGTCGCCCTTCTCGCCGAGCGAGCCGGTGACGCGGTCGCCGGCGGCGTTGACGGCGTCCGAGATGATGCGGCTGGCGTTTTCGAGGTCCTTGGACAGGCCCTCATGGGCGCCGCTGATCGCGAACTTGACCCGCTCGGCATTGCCGACCACGGCCTCGCGCTGCGTCACAAGTTCGTCGATCAGAGCCCGCAGGCGGATCTCATTGTCGGCATAGGCGCGCTCCAGCGTCGCGATCTCGCCGCGCACGATGGTCTCCAGCTCGCCGGCGCGGGCGACCGCGCGCTCGATGCCGTCGCCCATCGCCGCGACCTCGCGGCGGATGGTCTGGCTCAGCGAGAGCACGGCGTCTGAGCCGACGATTTCGGGCTCGGCCAGCCGCAGCGCGACTTCGGTCATGGCGCGCGAGACCAGGCGCATCTCCTGCGTGCGGCGATAGAGCGCCGCCAGCACGAAGAAGAAGATCACTGGCGCGCCGACGGCCAAAGCCAGCAGGGTCCATTCGCCGATGCCGAAGGCGGCAAGCCCCTCGGGGAGACCGGCGGAAAACGAGCCGAACCGGCTGATCATCAGGAAGGCCGCGCCGCCGAGCCAGGCGACAGAGGCGGCGAAGGCGAACCAGAGCGGACGCGTGGATGGGCGCACGGAAAAGGCCTGGACCAGCGAGCTGGAATCCCGGCGGTCGTCATTGGCGACGCGGCTGGTGTCGGGCGCGATCGCCGGCCTGGGCCGGGGCTGCGGCGCAGCGGTGGCCGGCTCCGCGAGCGGAAGCGGTTCGATCCTGGGCAGGTCAAGCTTGGGCTGATCAATCCTGGGCAGGTCGAGCTTGAGGTCGTTGTCGGTGGTGGAGGGCAGTTTCGGCTCGGGCCCGGAGGCCTGGCCGTCCGTCTCGGCCTTCGGCTGGTCGAGCCGCAGGGCCTCCTCGATCGCCGACATCGCGGCCTCCGTCGGATCCTGGAGCTTTTTCTGCCGGGTCATCTGTGCCGCCTCGCTACGCTACGCGATGAGCATTCCGCGGAGTGTCGCGCAGCGCATGCCGCCTCTGGCAAGCGTGGCGCGACGGACTCTGCGCCCATCATTTACCAATTGGAAGGGTAGTGGACCGGCAAAGTGATGGAAACCCATTTGACCGGCCGATTCACAAACGTCGTTAACGCCTCATTCACCATGATGGCGCTTCTTGGAGATGATCCAACCTGCGCCCGCTCCGTCCAGAAAGCCATCGTCCAGAGACCGTTATGCCCCAGACCGCCATCGACCTCGTCCATCTCGCCCGCCAGACCGGCGGCGACCAGGAACTCGAACGGGAGCTTCTGGCTCTGTTCGCCCAGCAATGCGTCCGCCATCTGCGCACCATCCACGCCACCGACGATGCGCAGGCGAAGATGGACGCGGCCCACACCTTGAAGGGGGCCGCCCGCGCCATCGGCGCCTGGCATGTCGCCGACGCGGCCGACGCGATCGAGCAGCATCTCGCGGCGACCGACCCCCGCCGGGCCGAGACCGCGATGGACGCGCTGGCGCTCGCCGCAGCCGAGGTCCGCGCCGTGATCTCGCGGCTCGACTGCGCGGCGTGATCGCGGAACGCGTCGGAAAAAGCGCTTTCCTCCCGCCTTTGAAATGCTCTAAGCGGAGCCCGCGAAGCATGATGCCGACAAGTCGGAACCGGTTTTCGGGCAACATCATGCTTCAGCTCTAGCGCCGCCGGAGTTTACGATGCCGAAGATCACCTTCATCGACGCCAAGGGAGAGAGCCGCACCGTCGAAGGCGAGGCCGGCTCGACCGTGATGGAGGTCGCCGTCCGCAACGGCGTACCCGGCATCGAGGCCGAATGCGGCGGCGCCTGCGCCTGCGCCACCTGCCATGTCTATGTCGACGACGCCTGGGCCACGAAGACGGGCGGCCCGGAATCGATGGAAGAGGACATGCTCGACTTCGCCTTCGACGTGCGCCCGAACTCGCGTCTGTCCTGCCAGATCCGGGTCCGCGACGAACTCGACGGCCTCGTGGTCAGGACGCCGGCGCGGCAGGGCTGAGAGTCGCCGGACTTCCGGCTACTCGGCTGCGGCGGGAATGGCTGGCGCCAGCGTCGTCTCCTGTCCTGGCACCGGATGACGCGGCACGAGGAAGGCGAGCGACAGCGACACCGTCGCGACCGCCGCCCCGATGTAGAAGACGATCGCCGGATCGCGGATCCAGAGAAGGCCGAAGGTCACCGGCAGGACCACCGCCGCGATGTGATTGATCGTGAAGGCGACGGCCGAGGTCGGCGCGATATCGGCGGGGTCTGCGATCTTCTGGAAATAGGTCCGCTGCGCCAGCGTCAGCGTGAAGAAGACGCCGTCGACGATGAAGAGCGCGCCGGCGACGTAGACGCCCCATCCGGCGAAATGGCCCTGGCTCGCCAGCGCATAGCCGACAAAGACCGCGATCAGCGAGATGTTCTCGAGCTGAATCGTGGCGCGCTCGCCGAAGCGTCCGACGAGGCTGCCGAGCATCGGACCCATGAAGGTGTTGATGCCATAGGTTGCCAGCAGCAGCGTCGCGGTGGCCGAGACGTCGTAGCCGAAGCGCTCGACCAGCAGGAAGCCGCCAAATGCCATGAAGATCTGCCGGCGCGCGCCCGACATGAAGGTCAGCGCGTAATAGAGCCAGTAGCGTCGCCGCAGCACGAAGCCTTTGTTTTGGGGCACCGTGCCCTCGAAGCGCGGAAAGGCGAGCCATGCCAGAAGCGTCAGCGCAACGGTGATCAGGCCGGCGGCGAGGAAGACCGAGATGTAGGATGGCTGGAAGACCCGCCAGATCACCGCGATCGACCCGAAGGCCAGCAACTGCGCCATGGCGGACGCGCCGGCGATGCGGCCGAGCAGCCGTGGGGCCTCGGCCTTGGGCAGGAGCTGCAACTGCAGCGATTGCTGGGCCGTCTCGTAATAGTGGAAGCCCAGCGACATGATCGTCGTGGTCAGCAGGAGTCCGCCGAGCGTCGGGTAGTAGCCGGTGATGGCGACGCCGATGCCGAGCGCGACCAGGCTGACATAGGCCAGCAACTGCTCGCGCATGAACCAGAACAGCACGATCGCGGTGAAGGCGAGAAAGCCCGGAATCTCGCGGACCGATTGCAGGATGCCGATGTCCTGCCCGCTGAAGCCCGCCGATTCCTTGGCGAAATTGTTGATCAGCGCGCTCCAGCTCGCAAAACCGAGCCAGTTCAGGAAGGCGAGCGCCATCAGGAACACGGCCGGCGAATGGAGCAGGGCGTGCGGGCGTCGCGCGGTCGGGGTTTCGTCGGTCATGCGGTGACCCGGCAGGAGGAGCGGCGCATAAGGCGGCGCGTCGTCGCAGCGTCGGGCTGCGTGCGGCGACACTCTGAGTCCGCCGGCGGCGGCCGTCAATTCCGGCGCGGCATGGCGACCATGCGTGCCGATGGCGCTGAGCGGCGATCTTGCTAGGATGCGCTTCGCCAACAGCCGGGAGGATGCGATGTACAAATCGATTCTGGTCCCCGTCGATCTCGCCGAGGCCGATCTCGCCGAGCCCGCCATCGCTGCCGCGGTCGCCTTCGCCGAGACGTCGGGCGGCACGGTGCGCCTCGTCTATGTCCGCTCGCTGGTGCCGATCACCTATATGGAGTTCGTCCCGGCCGATTTCGACGCCGAGCAGCAGATCGACGCCGAGGCGAAGCTCGCCGCCATCGCGGCAAAAGTCGCGCTGCCGACCGAACTGGTCTCGGCCAAGGTGCTGGTCGGGTCCGTCCACGGCGAAGTTCTGGCCGAGGCCGAGGCCAGCGGCGCGGACCTGATCGTGATCGGCTCGCACGAGCCCGGCATGCTGGCCTATGTCATCGGCTCAAACGCCTCGACCATCGTGCGCAGGGCGAAATGCTCGGTGCTGGTGGTGCGATAGAGCCGGCATAGCCGCGTTACATTGCGGATTATCCGGAAATATGAGATTATCCGGATAATACAGCAAAGGAGGTCGGCGATGCTGACGATCACGGCTGCCGAGTTTCAGAAGCGGTTCGGGCGCTATCGCGAGGCCGCGATCAGGCAGCCCGTTGCGGTGACACATCATGGCCGCGACAGCCTCGTTCTGCTGTCGGCGGAGGAATATGCCCGTCTGAAGTCGTTCGATGACAGGAAGGCCTATTATCCCTGGGAGTTGCCGGACGATGTCGTGAAGGCCTTGGACACCATCGAGATTTCTGAAGAATCGGCGCAATTCGACCACGAGTACAAGTGACGACGCGGCTGGAGCCGGGCCTCGTCATTCGTTACGCCTATCTCTGGCGTTCCGAAGCGGAGGCCGGGCGGGTCGAGAGCTCCAAGGACCGGCCCTGCGCCGTTGTGGTCGCGACAATGCGCCACGATGGCAAGACGACAGTCTATGTCGCGCCGATCACGCATCGGCCTCCGTCCGATAGCCGCTACGCAATCGAAGTTCCGCTTGGGACGAAGAAGCGCCTTGGTCTCGACGATGCCAGATCATGGATCATCACCAACGACCTGAACGCGTTCACCTGGCCCGGACCTGACATTCGCGTCATCGGCCGCGGCGAGGATCGCGGGTTTGCCTATGGCGTTTTGCCGAAGGCGCTGATGGTCGATCTGGTTCTCGCGATCCGCCGGAATGTCCGCGACGGTCGGGCCAAATCCGTCCGACGCGATGAATAGGTGCAGGCGCGAGCAACAGCGCGATCTGGATCGTCACACCGCCATTCGCCCAGGCACCAGTTCATCTGGCACCTCTCCAGTCGCCAACTCCCTCGGCTTGTTGTGCTTCACCATCGGCCAGACCTGCCAGAACGAGGCGGCCGCGAGACCGATCCCAAGAAACCCTGCCGCCGTCGCGCCCTGCTGGAAGGCCCGCGCCGTGAAGAAGGCGAGCATCACGATCGAGAGCCCGCCGACCAGCGCCAGCGCCGCCCACATCGGATAGGGCTTTCCCGCGACGAACCGCGCCTTCGGGTTGGCCTTCGCGATCGCAGCCGACAGCGCCGCCACGAACGCATGGTAGCCTTCGTCGTCCCGGTCGATGTCGGTCAGCGAGCGCCAGGACAAATTGCCGAAGGTGATCGACTTGCCGTCGGTCAGCGTGAGCTTCGTCTTGTAGCCCTTCGAGGTCACGTTGCTCGGCGCATAGAGAAAGCGCACCTGCTCGACCGCGCCGAGCTGGACCCGGTCGATCTTGCGGGTGGTGTCGATCTCCATCGTGCCGCCATCGAGGCGATAGGCGACCTCGTAGCCGATCGGCTTGGGGCGCTGGCGCCAGGCGGGGGCAGGGGTGTCGTCAGGATGATGGGGCTGCATGCGGGCAGCCTTAGCGGCTTGCGCCGACCGACGCTACCGCGCCAGCACCTTCATCGCGCCGTCCAGCCCGTCCAGCGTGAGCGGGAACATCCGCCCGCCCATCAGGCCTGAAATCTGGCGGATGGACTGCGTGTAGCTCCAGAGATGCTGCTGGACCGGGTTGAGCCAGACCGATTTCTGGAAGCGGCCGGTCAGCCGCTCCATCCAGACCGAGCCCGCCTCCTCGTTCCAGTGCTCGACCGAGCCACCCGGCATCGCGATCTCGTAGGGGCTCATCGAGGCGTCGCCGACGAAGACGCAGCGATAATCGGCCGGATAGGTCCGCAGCAGCTCGAAGGTCGGGATCACCTGGTCGTGCCGGCGGCGGTTCTCCTTCCAGACCCGCTCATAGGGGCAGTTGTGGAAGTAGAAGTGCTCGAAATGCTTGAACTCGGCACGGGCCGCCGAGAACAGCTCCTCGGCGAGCTCGACATGCCAGTCCATCGAGCCGCCGACATCGAGGAAGAGCAGCACTTTGACGGCGTTGCGGCGCTCGGGCCGCAGCTTCACGTCGAGATAGCCATGCCGCGCAGTCTCGGAGATGGTGGTGTCGAGGTCGAGTTCCTCGGCCGCCCCGGTGCGGGCGAACTTGCGCAGGCGGCGCAGCGCGATGCGCAGGTTTCGCACGCCGAGTTCGCGCGTGTCGTCGAAATCCTTGAACTCGCGCTGGTCCCAGACCTTCACCGCGCGGAAATTGCGGTTCTTGTCCTGGCCGATGCGGACGCCTTCGGGATTGTAGCCATAGGCGCCGTAAGGCGAGGTGCCGGCGGTGCCGATCCACTTCGAGCCGCCCTGATGACGGCCCTTCTGCTCTTCAAGCCGCTGTTTCAGCGTCTCCCAGAGCTTGTCCCAACCCAGCCCCTTGAGCTGTGCCTTCTCCTCGTCGCTCAGATATTTCTCGGCGAGCTTGCGCAGCCATTCCTCGGGAATGCCGGCCTTCTCAAACGCCTCGCCAAGCGTCTCCATGCCCTTGAAGACCTGGGCGAAGACGCGGTCGAAGCGGTCGAGATGGCGCTCGTCCTTCACCAGGCAGGTGCGCGCAAGATAGTAGAACTCGTCGACGCGGTGCTCGGCGAGGTCAGCCTCGACGCCTTCGAGCAGGGCCAGATATTCCCGCAGCGTGACGGGAACCCTTGCGGCGCGGAGATCGGTGAACAGGCGCAGGAACATCGCGCTACTGTGCCGGCCCGAGCCGGCCGGTCAAGCAGCACCGGCGCAAGGCCAGATGCTGCTTGATGGGGAAGGCCGGATCACGCCACGGCGTCGGCAAGATCCTTGGTCACCTTGAACTTGACGACGGTCTTGGCGGGAACCTTGATCATCGCGCCGGTCGAGGGGTTGCGGGCCTCGCGGGCCTCGCGCTTGGCCGCCGAGAGCTTGCCGACGCCGCCGAGCGTGACGTCGTCGCCCGACTTCAGCGTCTTGGCGACGATGGCGCCGAGCGAGGCCAGAATGGCGGAGACGTCGGTCTTGGTCTTGCCGGTCTCGTCGGCGATGGCGGCGATCAATTCGTTCTTGGTCATGAAATCCTCCTTGAGAAGGGGTTGGCCGCGCCGCATGCGGGGATGTTGCTCGGCTCCCATGCTCCATGGGAAGCCAGCGCCGCAAAGGTTCAGCGCGTGATCTGCCAGTTGGCACAACGACCGCAAAAACGCGACCGCCACGGCGCTAGATACGCACAGGAAACCGCTTCGTTCCCCTGCAACTGCGGGTAATCTCGCAGGCAAGCGCCGATTCCGGGCATGCCGGGACGATTGACAAGCGCCGATTCATTATTTCAAGCTTAAAATAATACGGCTGCGGGGACGGATATGAAGGTCATCATCGTCGGGGGCGGAATCGGTGGGCTGACGCTCGCTTTGATGCTGCATCAGCGGGGCATCGCAGCGACCGTCTACGAACAGTCAGGCGAACTCCGGGAGGTTGGCGTCGGGATCAACACGCTCCCGCATGCGATCCACCAACTCACCGAACTCGGCCTGCTGCCGGCGCTCGATGCGGTCGCGATCCGCACCCGCGAGCTGATCTACATGAACCGCTTCGGCCAGATCGTCTGGCGCGAGCCGCGCGGCATGCATGCAGGCGCGCCCGTGCCGCAATTCTCGATCCATCGGGGTCGGCTGCAAGGGGTGATCCGCGACGCGGTGGTCGCCCGGCTCGGTTCGGAGGCGCTGCGCACCGGCCGGCGGTTGCAGGGTTTTGTCCAGGATGAGGGCGGCGTCACCGCCCATTTCGTCGATTCGCGCCGGGGCGAGGCTGGCGAAACCGCGCGCGGCGACATCCTGATCGCCGCCGATGGCATTCATTCGGCAGTCCGCGCCCATTATTTTCCCGATCAGGGCCCGCCGCGCTGGAACGGGGTGCAGATGTGGCGCGGCGCCTGCGACTGGCCGGCTTTCCTCGACGGAGAGAGCATGATCATTGCCGGCGGGATGGCGGGAAAGCTCGTGCTCTACCCGATCGCGCCCGGTGCTGCGCCCGGCACGCGGCTGACCAACTGGGTCGTCAACATCCGCACCGGCGATCCCGCCAAGCCGCCGCCGAAGGAGGCATGGTCCAAGCCCGGCAGGCTGGAGGATGTGCTGCCTTTCGCGCGTCGCTTCACCGTGCCCGGCGTCGACATCCTGGAACTGATCCAGGCCTCGCCCGGCTTCTGGGATTATCCGATGTGCGACCGCGACCCGCTGCCGCGCTGGACACACGGCCGCGTCACGCTGCTCGGCGACGCCGCCCATCCGATGTATCCGGTCGGCTCCAACGGCGCTTCGCAGGCGATCCTCGATGCACGTTGCCTGGCCGATCTGCTGGTCAAGGCCGAGCATCCGCGCCATGCGCTGGCGGCCTATGAAGCCATCCGCCTGCCGGCGACGGCCGAGGTCGTGGCGATGAACCGCGTCGGCGGCCCCGAGCGCGTCATCGACGCGGTCGAAGCGCTGGCGCCCAACGGATTCGAGGATGTCGAGCGCGTGCTGAGCTACGCCAGGCGCGAGCAGATCGTGACATCCTATGCCGGCAAGGCAGGGTTTTCGGCCGAGCAACTGGCGCGCAAGGGCTGATCAGGTGCTGCGGGCTCGCAGGCCGTCGACGGGCGACTGGTAGGCGGCGAGCCGGCCGGCGAGATCGAGCGGGGAGCGCTTCGCGTTTGCCGTGACCTCACCGAAGGCGACGCCGCACCGGTTGTCCGTGCGCCAGAGCACTTTCGCCCGCACGGGTGCGCCAAGCTGCGCGACCTGGAGATCGAAGCGGTCGGGAACGAGCGCGCCCTTGGCGAAGCTGAGAAGAGCTCCGTCTGTCGAGAGGTTGCGGACCTGGCAGTCGACGGTGGCCTTGCCCTGGTTGAAGGCGACGAAACCGCCGAACAGGCAGCGCGCCCGGGAGGATGTCCTGCGTTCCATGGCCTCAAGCGCTCCTTGCGGTGGCGGACAATGTTCTCTCTCTGTCCTGTTGTGCCACTCTGGCGCATTCCGCCCGGCCGCGCATCATAAAGCGTTGAACAGCCTTAATATGCGACCCGATAGGCGGCCTTGTCAGACGCCGCTCCGTCCGGCGCGTCTGGCGCGGAAGGCGGCGAGATCGAGCGGCGGGTCCGGGCGGCATTCCTGGGCCGAGAGGAAGGCGACGCCGACATCGTCGCCGCGCCGCCAGCACTGGCGTACGCGTCGGCTTTCGGTGTCGCCTGCCGTCTCGATCTCGAAGGTCGCCGGCAGTGTGATCCAGTCCGTCATCCGCAGCAGCGCGCCGGTCTCGGACTGGTTGCGGACCGAGCAGCCGAACATCGACTGGCGGCCGTTGAAGACGACGCTTGCGGGCTGATACAGGCGGTTGCGCGCGGCGTGGCGACGATCGGGTTTCATGGCGCGGCTCCATCCGGGGGCTGGCGACCGGCATCATGCCGTCATGTCGCCTCCGATGCACGGACGATCTCGGCTTAATCTTAATCGCGGGCGCTCCGGCACCCGCTGGCAGCGCCATCGACGATCATGATCGGTCGTTGGCGGAAGTCTATCGCCGCGAAAGCCGGCGTCTGTTATGGCATCTGACGCAGAGTTATGCGGGGGGAATCGAGATGAAGACTTGGCTGGTGATCGGAGCGCTGCTTGGCAGTGCGACCATGGCGCAGGCGCAAAGCCCGGGCGACTGGGTGCTGGCGCGCTTCAAGAACGGCAATTTCTGGTTTCCGGGCGTGCTGCAGGGCGTCTCCGGCGATCGCCTGACCATCCAGTATGACGATGGCGACCGCGAGACCCTGCATGTCAGCGCCGTGCGTCCCTATAACTGGAGGATCGGCAGCCGCGTCGAATGCAATTTCCGCGGCGCGGGCGCCTGGTATGCCGGGCGCATCACCTCGCTGGGTGGAAGCTCGCTGTCGATCGACTATGACGACGGCGACAAGGAGCGCACCACGACGGGCCGCTGCCGTTCTCGCTGATCCTTCGCCCTGCCGCCGCTCACGCCCCTTCGGGCGGCGGCGGCAGGAAGTCGACCTCGTGCTTTGCCGAGAGCGCCACGACCTCGGCAGGGTTCTGCTGCGCCATAGAATGGATGCCCCAGAACAGATCGTAGAGCCGGCCTGTCGGCGCGACCCAGAACAGGCATTTCACCGTCGCGTCGGATTTGTTGAACAGCCCATGCGGCACGCCGCGCGGCAGCCGGACGAGGTCACCGGAGGTCGCGACGCTCTCCTGCCCGTCGAGGACGAGGTCGAGCCTGCCCTCCAGCATGTAGACGAACTCATCCTGCGTCGGATGGATATGCGGCGGCACGAAGGTGCCCGGCGGAAAGGTCGCGTGCCAGGAGAACGAGTCCGGGCTCAAGCTCTTGGGCACATAGGTCTGGCCGAGGATGTTCCAGGAGATCGCGTCGAGGCCTTCATTGGCCTTCGTCACGCCGGCTGTCAGCGGCTTCATGGTTTGTCTCTCCCTCAAAGATGCAGGAAGCGGTCCTTGACCGCCGCGTCGCTGCGCAGGTCGTCGCTGGTGCCGCGCCAGACGACGCGGCCCTTTTCCAGCACGATATGACGGTCGGCGATCTTCGCCAGCGCATCGACGTTCTTGTCGATCACGAGAATGGATTCGCCCTCGGCTTTCAGCGCGGCGAGACAGGCCCAGATCTCCTGCCGGATGATCGGGGCCAGCCCCTCCGTCGCCTCGTCGAGAATGATCAGGCGCGGATTGGTCATCAGCGCCCGGCCGATCGCCAGCATCTGCTGCTCGCCGCCCGAAAGCTGGTTGCCGCGGTTGGCGCGGCGCTCCTTCAGGCGCGGGAAGAAGTCGTAGATTCGCTGGATGTCCCAGCGCGGCTTTCCGAAGCGGCTGGCGGCGGTTGCGATCAGGTTCTCCTCGACCGAGAGCGTCGGAAAGATCATCCGCCCCTCGGGGACGAGGCCGATGCCGGCCTGCGCGATCCTGAAGGGTGCGGCCCCGGTCAGATCGCGGCCGGCGACGGTGACGCGTCCGGCCTTCGGCTTGATCAGCCCCATGATGGCGCGGATCGTCGTGGACTTGCCCATGCCGTTGCGGCCGAGCAGCGTCACCACCTCGCCATCGGCGATGGTGAGATCGACGCCGAACAGAATCTGCGCCTCGCCATAGCCGGCGTCGAGGGCCTCAACCGTCAGCATCTCACCCCTCCTCGCCGAGATAGGCTTCGCGCACGGCGGGGTCGGCCCGCACTGTCGCCGGATCGCCCGAGGCGATGACGCGGCCATAGACCAGCACGGTGACGCGGTCGGCCAGCGCGAAGACGGCCTCCATGTCGTGCTCGACCAGCAGCATGGCGTAGCGGCCCTTCAGGCTCTTGAGCAGAGCGATCAGCCGCTCGCCTTCTTCGCGTCCCACGCCGGCGAGCGGCTCGTCGAGCAGGATCGCGGCCGGCTCCAGCGTCAGCGCCATGGCGATCTCGAGCGCTCGCTTCTCGCCATGCGAGAGCCGGCCGGCGAGCACCTCGGCCCGTTCGGACAAGCCCACCGACGCGATGGCCGCGCGCGCCGGCCCGTTCAGGCTCTCGTCGCACGCGGCGTTGCGCAGCAGCGCCAGCGGGGAGGGCGAGCGCGCCTGCACGCCGAGCGCGACGTTCTCCAGCACCGAGAGTGAGGGGATCGTCGAGGTGATCTGGAAGGTGCGGGCGAGGCCGGCCCGCGAGCGCTTTTCGGGCGAGAAGCCTGTGATGTCGGCTCCGCGAAAGCGGATGCTGCCGGCGTCAGGTGGCAGCATGCCGGAGATCTGGTGGACCAGCGTGGTCTTGCCCGCACCGTTGGGGCCGATCAGCGCGTGGAGTTCGCCGGGCGCGACATCGAGGCTGACGCCGTCGGTGACTTTCAGCGCCCCGAAGGATTTCCGCACGCCCGATAGCGCCAGCACCGGCTCAGTCATGACGCCGTCCGCCGAGCTTGCCGAGGATGCCGACGAGGCCGCCGCGCGTGAACAGTACGAAGAGCACGATCAGAGGCCCAAAAATCGCCTTCCAGTGCTCGGTCCAGCCGGCCAGCAGGTCTTCGGCGAAGAGGAAGGCGAGCGCCCCGATGATCGCGCCATGCAAGGAGCCGACGCCGCCGAGCACGACCATGAAGATCAGCTCGCCCGAGCGCGACCAGGACATGAAGGCCGGACTGACGAATTCGGTCTGGTTGGCGAGCAGGAAGCCCGACAACCCCGCGATCATGCCCGAGATGACATAGGCGATCAGCCGGATGCGCGAGACGTCGAAGCCCGTGACGGTGACGCGCGTGGCGTTCTCGCGCGCGGCGCGCAGGATCCGGCCGAAGCGCGAGGCGACGATGACGCTGATCAGCAGGTAGCAGCCGGCGAGCATGCCGAGCACGACATAGTAGAACGAGGTCCGGTTCGCGAAGGGCTTGAACCCGGCGATCGTGCTGCGGTCCGACAAGGTGAGCCCGTCATCGCCGCCATAGGCCGAGAGCGCCTGCGCCAGGAAGAACGCCATCTGGCCGAAGGCCAGCGTGATCATGATGAAGGCGACGCCTTTGGTCCGCAGCGAGACCGCGCCGGTGACGGCGGCAAACAGCGCGCAGGCGACGAGGATGACCGGCAGGATCAGCAGGGCCTCGGTGCGCCCCTCGGTGATCATGATGCCGGTGACATAGGCGCCGATGCCGATGAAGGCGGCGTGGCCGAAGGAGACCAGCCCGCCGACGCCGAGGATCAGGTCGAGCGAGAGCGCGGCGATGGCGAAGATCATCGCCCGCGTCACCAGCGTCAGCCAATGCGCCGGCAGGCCGAGCGAGACCGCGAGCGGCACGGCGGCGAGCAGGAGAAACAGGATGATCGCGATGAGCGGCCGGCGCTTGCGGGCCGGCAGGGCGACGACCTGCGGCTCGGTCATAGCCGGATCCTGCAAGGTTGGCGCGGCGCTCACGAGCGGCCCTTGGCCGGCAGCAGGCCCTCGGGCCGCACGAACAGCACCATCGCCATGACGAGGTAGATCAGCATGGAGGAGAGCGCAGCCCCTGTCGCCCGCGCCGAGGGCGCGCTCATGAACAGGCGCAAAAGATCGTTCATGAAGGAGCGCCCAAGCGTATCGACGAGGCCGACGATCAGAGCGCCGACGAAGGCGCCCCGGATCGAGCCGATGCCGCCGACGACGATGACGACGAAGGCGAGGATCAGGATCGAATCGCCCATGCCGGGCTCGACCGAGAGGATGGGAGCCGCCATCGCCCCGGCAAAGCCCGCCAGCATGGTGCCAAATGCGAAGACGATCATGAACAGCTTTCGGATATCGACGCCGAGCGCCGAAACCATCGAGGCGTTCGATGCGCCGGCGCGCAGCAGCATGCCGGTGCGTGTCTTCTCGACGATGAACCAGAGCAGCCCCGCGACCGCCAGCCCCGAGCCGATCAGTGCGAAGCGGTAGACGGGGTAGAGGATGCCGTCCATCAGCGCGACCGAGCCGGTGAGGAACTCAGGCACCGGCACGGACAGCGGGGCCGCGCCCCAGATGATCTTGACGCCCTGGTTTAGCAACAGAATGAGCCCGAAGGTCGCCAGCACCTGGTCGAGATGGTCGCGTTCGTACAAGTGCCGGAAGACGAGGAATTCGAGCGCAAGCCCGATGACGAGCGCGGCCGCCAGCGCCAGCACGAGGCCGAGCACGAAGCTTCCCGTCAGCGAGACGAAGGTCACGGCGAGGTACGCGCCGAGCATGTACTGCACGCCATGGGCCAGGTTGATAAAGTCCATCACGCCGAAGACCAGCGTCAGCCCCGCCGCCACCAAAAACAGCAGGATGCCGAGCTGCAGCCCGTTCAGGATCTGGACGATGAGGAGGCTGGTGGTCATGGATCGTCGGCTCAGTCTGCCTTTGCGATCATACTCCGCCGTCATCCCGGACGCAGCGAAGCGGAGCTCCGGGATCCATCGTAGAGCACCGCAGCACCTTACGATGGATCCCGGATCGGCGCGGCTACGCCGCTTGTCCGGGATGACGGCGTGGGTGGAACGCTTGCCTTACTTGAGCGCGCAATCCTTCGCATGCGGGTCGGCATAATCCGTGAACACTTTTGAGGCGATCTCGGTCTGGAACTTGCCGTCGGCGCGCTTGGCGACCTTGACCAGGTAGAAATCCTGGATCGGATAGCCATTGGTGTTGAACTTGAAGTTGCCGCGCAGCGAGGTGAAGTTCGCCTTCTTCAGCTCAGTACGCAGCTTGGCCTTGTCGCCCGCGCCGCCGGCCGCCTTGACGGCGGAATCGATCAGCATCGCGGCGTCATAGGCCTGCATGGCGTAGGAGCCCGGCACGATCTTGTAGGCCGCCTCATAGGCCGCAACGAACGCCTTGGACTGGGGATTGTCCATGTTGGGGGCCCAGGTCATGCCGCCGAACAGGCCGACCGCAGCGTCCTGCTGCGCCGGCAGCGTCGATTCATCGACGGTGAAGGCCGAGAGGAACGGGATCTTGCCCTGCAGGCCGGCCTGCGACCACTGCTTGACGAAGTTGACGCCGAGGCCGCCCGGAAGGAAGGCGAAGACCACGTCGGGCTTGGTCGAGGCGATCTTGGCGAGGTCGGAGGCGAAGTCCATCGAGGTCAGCGGCGCATAGACCTCGTCGACGAGTTCGCCCTTGAAATAGCGCTTGAAGCCCGCAAGCGAGTCCTTCCCGGCCTGATAGTTCGGCGCGATGATATAGGCGCGCTTGAAGCCCTGATCCTGCGCGTATTTGCCCAGAACCTCGTGGACCTGGTCGTTCTGGTAGGAGGTCACGAAGAAGTTCTCGTGGCAGGCCTTGCCGGCCATGGTCGACGGGCCGGCGTTCGGCGAGATCAGGATCGCGCCGGAGTCGAGCACCGGCTTGGCGATCGCCCCGAGGATGTTGGAAAAGATCGGGCCGACGACGAAGTCCGCTTTGGAACTCTCGACATAGCCGCGCACCTTGCCGACCGCGACGTCGGGCTTGAGCTCGTCGTCGATCACGGTGATCTGCACCGGGACGCCGCCGAGCTTGCCGCCGTTCTTGTCGACCGCGAGCTGGAAGCCGTCGCGGAGCTGCTGGCCGAGTGCGGCGGCCGGGCCGGTGAGGACGGAAACGACGCCGATCTTGATCGGCTCCTGCGCCTGGGTGGCGGTGGCCGCAGCCAGCGCGAACAGGCCGGCTCCGAGACTAAGCGTGAATTTCGATGTCATGTCAGGTCCTCCCGGGACGAGCGAGAAAGCGGCAGCGCGGCAGGGGTCCCTCAACCTCCTGAAACCGCGCGACGAGGGCATATTGTTTCAAGCTTAAAATATCTGCAAGGGGGTCTTGCGGATGAATTTCCAACCGCTCGATCAACCTCCCCGTCATCCCGGAGCTGCGCTTTGCTTGTCCGGGATGACGGGGAGGGTGTGACGACAGACAGAGCACTCTCACGCCTGCACGCCATCGACATACCAGTCCATCTTGGACAGCATCTCGTCGGTCGCCTTCTCGCCGGCCTTGAGGCGCACGACGCCCTTCTGGTCCTTGAGTTCGCCGGTGAAGGGGTGGAGCGTGCCATCGACGATGCCCTTCTGGACCGCGTCAGCGGCTGCTCGGGCGGCCGGCGTCACCGCGTCGTTGTAGGGCGCGATCTTGACCATGCCGTCCTTGATGCCGCCCCAGACGTCGCCGGTCTTCCAGGTGCCGTCCATCGCCGCCTTGACGCGGGCGATATAGTAGCCCGACCAGTCGTCGACGATCGCCGAGAGATGCGCCTTCGGCGCAAACGCCTTCATGTCCGAGGCCTGCCCGAAGGCGAAGACATTGCGCTGCTCGGCCGCCTGCAGGGCCGCAGCCGAGTCGGTGTGCTGGGTGATGATGTCGCAACCCTGGTCGATCAGCGCCTTGGCGGCGTCGGCCTCCTTGGCGGGGTCGTACCAGGTCGAGGCCCAGATCACCCTGGTCTTGAAATTCGGGTTCACCTTCTTCGCCGCGAGATGGAAGGCGTTGATGCCCATCACCACCTCGGGGATCGGGAAGGAGGCAATGTAGCCGGCCTGTCCCGATTTCGACATGTGCCCGGCGATCGTGCCGATGACCGCGCGGCCCTCGTAGAAGCGGGCATTGTACGTCGCGACGTTCTCGGCGCGCTGATAGCCGGTGGCATGCTCGAAGAAGAGCTTCGGGAACTGCTTGGCGACCTGGATAGTCGGATTCATGAAACCGAAGGAGGTCGTGAAGATGATCTGGTTGCCGCCCTGCGCTAGCTGGCGGATGGCGCGCGCGGCGTCCGGGCCCTCGGCGACCTTCTCGATGAAGCTGGTCTTCACCTTCGCGCCGAACTCCTTCTCGACGGCGAGCCGGCCCTGATCATGCGTCCAGGTCCAGCCATGGTCGCCGACGGGACCGACATAGATGAAGCCGACGCCGAGAGGGGCCTGCGCCAGCGCGCGTCCGCCTATCAGCGGCAGGGTCGCGGCGGTTGCGCCCGCGCCGAAATTGAACCTGCGGCGGGTGATGATCGAAGTCATGTCGGTCTCTCCGTGATCGAGGGTGGCGTCAGGACGCCGAGAAGGGTTTGCCGAGGCAGGCCGGCGCGGCGAGCCGGCTGGTTGTCCGTCCTAGCGACATCATGGTCAGAACTGCGATCGTCGCAAGATAGGGGGCCATCGCCAGCGCCTCCGGCGGGAGCCAGGTGACGCCTGCCGCCTTGAACTGGAGCTCGGCCGTCATCACCGCGCCGAACAGGTACGCCCCGAGCAGCAGCCGGCCGGGCCGCCACGCCGCGAAGACGACGAGTGCGAGCGCGATCCAGCCGCGGCCAGCGGTCAGGCTGTCGGCCCACATCGGCGTCAGCGCCAGCGAGAAATACGCCCCCGCCAGCCCGGCTAGCGCGCCGCCGAAGCCGATCGCGGCATAGCGGATTGCGATCACCGGATAGCCGATCGCATGGGCCGAGGCGTCGTTCTCGCCGACCGCGCGCAGGATCAGTCCGGCCCTTGTCCGGTTGAGGAAAAGGCTCACGGCGAGCACGAGCGCCAGCGAGAGGTAGACCACAATGTCGTGGCCGAACACGGCGCGAAGGACAGGGTGGCCCGACAGCGCCTCCGGGAACGCCGGCCCAAGCCGCGTGATCGTGCGCCCGACGAAGCCAGCCCCGATCAGCGAGGACGCGCCGATGCCGAAGATCGTCAGCGCCAGCCCCGTCGCGACCTGGTTGGCGGTCAGCGACAGCGTCAGCATGGCGAAGACCATCGCGGTCGCGACGCCGGCGATCAGCGCTGCGACGAGGCCTGCGCTTGTGCTGCCGGTGCTGTAGGCGACCGCGAAACCAGCCACAGCACCGGTCAGCATCATGCCCTCGACGCCGAGATTGAGCACGCCGGATTTCTCGACGACGAGTTCGCCAAGAGCGGCGAGCAGGATCGGTGTCGAGGCGGCGACGAGGGTCATGACGATCGAGACGAGGATGGCGGTTGTCATGGGCGCGCTTCTCGCCTTGCTGCGCCCGTTCTCACAAAATGCGACGTCATCCCGGACGCAGCCAAGCGGAGCTCCGGGATCCATCCCTGAGCATTGCGGAGCCCTATGATGGATCCCGGAGCTACGCGGCTGACGCCGCTTGTCCGGGATGACGGCAGTGTGGTTCGCGGGCTTGTGCAGACAGAACGCGCGCTCATGCCGCCCGTGCCTTCCAGCCGATGCGATACTTCACCAGCACATCCGTCGCGAGCAGCACGAACAGCAGCAGCGCCTGGAACATCCCCGTCGCGGCCTGCGGCAGGCGCACAGTCGTCTGCGCGATCTCGCCGCCGACATAGGTCGCCGCCAGCACCACCCCGCCGAAGACGATGCCGAGCGGATTCAGCCGGCCGAGAAAGGCGACGATGATGGCCGTAAAACCGTAGCCGGTCGGGAATTGCGGCGTGAGCTGGCCGAAGGGGCCGGCCGCCTCGAACAGGCCCGCCAAGCCCGCAAGCCCGCCGCCGGCCAGCAGCGACGCCCAGGTCACCCGGTCGGCGCTGAAGCCGCCATGCCGCGCGGCGGCCGGCGCGAGGCCGACGACCTTCACCGCATAGCCGGCGGTCGTCTTCTCCATCAAAAGCCAGGCGACCAGCGCGATGACGAGCGCCAGCGGAATGCCGAGATGGACGAGCGAACCCTCCGCCATCGCCGGCAGTGTCTGGTCCGCGCTGAACATCCTCGTCTGCGGGAAATTGAAGCCGTCGGGGTCCTTCCACGGCCCGCGCACGAGATAGTAGAGCGCTTGCACCGAGACGTAAGTCAGCATCAGGCTGGTCAGGATCTCGCTGACCTGCAGTCTGACGCGCAGGAAGGCCGGGATCGCCGCCCAGGCCATGCCGCCGAGCACGCCGCCAATCGCCATGGCCGGCAGGATCCACCAGCCGGTCATGCCGTGGGTCGCGAGCGCGACGCCCGTGCCGGCGATCGCGCCCATGACGTATTGGCCTTCAGCCCCGATGTTCCAGACATTGGCGCGGAAGCCGATCGCGAGGCCGAGCGCGATCATGACGAGCGGCGCCGCCTTGACGCCGAGATCGGGCCAGCGCTGCGGCTCGAGGAACGGCGTCAGGAAGATGTCGCGCACGGCGTGGACGCCGTCATACCCCATCGCGGTGAAGACGATCATGCCGATCAGCATGGTCAGCCCGACCGCGATCAGCGGGCTGGCATAGAGCATCGCGGTGCTGGGCTCGCGCCGGCGTCGCCATTCAAACATGTGATAAACCGGGTGCCAGCAAAAGCTCCTCCCTTCCCCCTCGTGGGGAAGGGTATGGGGATGGGGGGCGACCGACCGGGCGAGCGACAGCTTGTAGTGGCGACGCGGTAAAAACTCTCAGCCGCTTGCTATGACTTTTCGCCCCCCACCCCTGCCCCTCCCCACGAGGGGGAGGGGTTTCGCGCGGTGCTGGCATACATTGAACTTCAAGCATGGGCTTCGACTCCATGCGCGGCATCCGCCCCATGCACGCCGCCCATCATCAGGCCGATCTCGTCGATTCCGAGCGTGGCGACGTCGCGCGGCGCCGAAAGCCTGCCCTCGTTGATGACGCAGAGCCGATCGGCGAGCTCCAGCAACTCGTCGAGATCCTGCGAGATGACGACGACTGCCGAGCCTTTGGCGGCGAGATCGACCAGTTCCTGCCGGATCGCGGCGGCGGCTCCCGCATCGACGCCCCAGGTCGGCTGGCAGACGACGAGGACCGACGGCGTCTGGCCGATCTCGCGGCCCATGATGAACTTCTGCAGATTGCCGCCCGAGAGCGAGCGCGCCAGCGCGGCCGGTCCCGTGGTGCGGACATCGAAGCGCTGGATCACGGCGGTCGTGAAGCGCGCCACATCGCCCCGACTGATGACTCCCAGCGGGGCCAGCGGCAGGCGGTGGCGCGCGGTCAGCACGGCGTTGTCGGCGAGCGAAAAATCCGGCACGGCGGCGTGGCCGTTGCGCTCCTCGGGGACGCAGGCGAGGCCGAGCGCGCGACGGGGACCGGCGCTTTCGCGGCCGATCGGCTTGCCGTCGAGCGCGATGGCCTCGGCCGAGCCCGCGAGCCGCTCGCCCGACAGCGCGGTCAGCAATTCGCTCTGCCCGTTGCCCGCGACGCCGGCGATGCCGAGGATTTCACCGGCGCGAGCCTCGAATGTGACCGCCTCAAGGTCCGTGCCGAAAGGCGGCTCGCCATCGAGCGAGAGCGCCTGGACGCTCAGACGGATCGCGCCCGCCCCGCCGCCGGGCTTGCGTTCGATCTGGCGCAGCTCAGCGCCGATCATCAGCTCGGCCATGCGTTTCGTGCTCTCGACCTTCGGATCGCAGGTCGCGACCACCTTTCCGCCGCGCAGGATCGTCGCTGCCTCGCAGAGCGCTTTGATCTCATGCAGCTTGTGCGAGATATAGAGGATGGCGCAGCCTTCGGACGCGATCTGGCGCAGCGTGAGAAACAGCTTTTCGACCTCCTGCGGCGTCAGCACCGAAGTCGGCTCGTCCATGATCAGCAGCTTGGGCTTCTGCAGCAGGCAGCGCACGATCTCGATGCGCTGGCGCTCGCCGACGGACAGCGTGTGCACCGCGCGCTCGGGATCGAGCGGCAGCGAGTAGCTGTCGAGGATTTCGGCGACACGGGCCTTGAGCTCATCGCGGTCGACCGCCTCGTCGAGGCCGAGCGCGATGTTCTCGATCACGCTCATCGCGTCGAACAGCGAGAAATGCTGGAACACCATGCCGATTCCGAGCTTTCGCGCGGCTTTGGGCGAGGGGATCGCGACCGGCTGGCCGTCCCACTGGATCGTGCCTTCGTCGGCCTGCTGCACGCCGTAGATGATCTTGACCAGCGTCGATTTGCCGGCGCCGTTCTCGCCGAGCAGGGCATGGATTTCGCCCGGCCGGACGCCGAGCGAGATGTCCTCATTCGCCTTCACGCCCGGAAAGCTCTTGGAGATGTGCGAGAGCGCGAGGCGGGGCGGCGTCATGATCGGCTCGTCTCTCCCCGCCCGGTTGCGTTCGCGGCTGAGGCCGCCGGCTCCTTGCCGCCAAGCAAGCTCCGCACCAGCTCGGCCGCCGTCAAGGCGGCGATCACCGCCGGCCGCTTGTCGTCCACATCCGCGCCGCCGATCGGACAGGTGAGCAGGGAAAGCGCCTCGCGCCGACCACCAGAGCGCAGGAAACCTGCCTCGAAGCGCGCGCGCTTGGTGACCGAGCCGATCATGCCGACGTAAGACCCGTCGCGACGTTGGAGCGCTGCTTCCGTCAGCCGATAGTCGAGCGCATGGCTGTGGCTGAGGATCACGAAGGCGGCCCTCGCAGGCGCGCTCTCGACCGCCTCCACCGGATCGGCCATGCGGATGCAGGTGATCGCTGTGGGCAGGCCATCCGTGACGCCGTCGCGATCGTCGATCAGCGACGTCGCGAAGGGCAGGGGCGCGAGCGCGTGGGCCAGCGCACGGCCGGTATGGCCCGCGCCGAAGATCAGGACGGCAGGGCGCAGGGCGGCTTCGGCCTTCTCGCGCGCGACCAGCATCGCGAGATCGGCGGCCGTCGCGCGGTGCAGCGAAACTGCGACGCGTCCGCCGCAGCATTGGCCCATTTGCGGGCCGAGCGGGATGTCGAGGCTGCGCGTTGTCTCGCCGCCAGCCAGCATTTCGCGGGCGACGTCGATGCAATGAAATTCGAGCTGTCCGCCGCCGATCGTGCCGGCGATGGCGGAGGCGCTGACGGCCATGGTCGCGCCGGCCTCGCGGGGGGTGGAGCCGGAGGCGCGGGTAAGGGTGACGAGAACGACGCCGTCCGTCAGATGACGGTTGAGGAAGGGGGAAAGGGAGCTCATCGCCACACCAGGCGAAGTGACGCGAAACCGTCAGACGAGGCACAACGGCACTCCCTCCCCCCGCTTGCGGTGGGGAGGGTCGGGGTGGGGGGGAGAGTCCAGGCCGTCGCTTTACGGCAGACGATGAGCCTCTTCCTGCACGCCCCCCCATCCCTAACCCTTCCCCACCGCAAGCGGGGGGAAGGGAATCTGTCGAAGCTCGGCCTGCTGTTTTCGAACATCATCAGGCGGCTCCCGCCTCCTTTTGCACCCTTTCCACCGCCTCAAGCACCCGCTCCGGCGTCGCCGGCGCGTCTAGCCTCGGGCATACCCTGTGCCCGCCCACGCTCGCGACCGCATCCGACAGCGCATGCAGCACCGAAATCGCCAGCATCAGCGGCGGCTCGCCGACGGCCTTCGAGCGGTGGATCGTCGGTTCGCGATTGGGCGCGTTCTCCAGCAGATCGACGTTGAAGATGCGCGGCCGGTCGGACGCCACCGGGATCTTGTAGGTCGAGGGCGCATGCGTCTTCAGCGCGCCCTTGGCATCCCAGACCAACTCCTCCGTGGTGAGCCATCCCATGCCCTGGATGAAGCCACCCTCGATCTGGCCGATGTCGATCGCCGGGTTCAGCGAGGTTCCGCAGTCGTGCAGGATATCGACGCGCTCGACCTTGTATTCGCCGGTCAGCGTGTCGATCGCGACTTCCGCCGCCGCCGCACCATAGGCGAAGTAGTAGAACGGATGACCGCGCCCGGCCTTGCGGTCCCAGTGGATTTTGGGCGTGGCGTAGAAGCCCGTCGCCGAGAGCTGGATGCGCGCCATGTAGGCGAGCCGGACCAGTTCGGCGAAGGCGATCTCGCGGCTACCCACCGCGACACGGCCGGGCTTGAAGACGATCGCCTCGGGCTTTTCCTGCCAGTGCCGCGCCGCGAACGCGACCAGCCGCGCCTTGATCGTCTCGCAGGCGTCGAGCGCCGCCATGCCGTTCAGGTCGGAGCCGGAAGATGCCGCCGTCGCCGAGGTGTTGGGCACCTTGCCGGTGGTGGTCGCGGTGATCTTGACCTGGTCTAGGCCGATGCCGAAGGCCTGTGCCGCGACCTGCGCCACCTTGACGTAAAGCCCCTGGCCCATCTCGGTGCCGCCATGGTTCAGCATGACCGTGCCGTCCGTATAGACATGCACCAGCGCACCGGCCTGATTGTACCAGGTCGCGGTGAAGGAGATGCCGAACTTGACCGGAGTCAGCGCGATGCCGCGCCTGATGACGGGGCTCGTGGCATTGAAGGCGGCGATCGCCTGCTGGCGGGCGTGGTAGTCGCAACGCCGTTCCAAATCGGCCATGACCTCGCCGGCGATCATGTCCTCCACCGGTTGGTGATAGGGCGTCAGCACGCGGCCCTCGCCGCCATAGAGGTTGCGCCGGCGCACCTCCAGCGGGTCGAGCCCGGTGGCGAAGGCGACCTCCTCGATGAAGCGCTCGGCCCCGACCATGCCCTGCGGCCCGCCGAAGCCACGGAAGGCGGTGTTCGAGACGGTGTTGGTGCGCAGCGGTTCCGAGCAAGCGCGCACAGCGGGGTAGAAATAACAATTGTCGGTGTGGAACAGGGCGCGGTCGGTCACCGGCCCCGAGAGGTCTGCGTTCCAGCCGCAGCGCGCGCCGAAGACCGTATCGACCGCGAGGATGCGGCCGCCATCGTCGAAGCCGATCTCGTAATCGACGATGAAATCGTGGCGCTTGCCGGTGATGACCATGTCGTCGTCGCGGTCGGGCCTGAGCTTGACGGGGCGCTTCAGCTTTCGGGCGCAGAGGGCGGCGACGCAGGCGAACAGGTTCGACTGCGTCTCCTTGCCGCCAAAGCCGCCGCCCATGCGCCGAATCTCGACCGTGACCGCATGCGAGCCGACGCCGAGCACGGCGGCGACCATGTGCTGGACTTCCGTGGGATGCTGGGTCGAGGAGAAGACCTGCATGTCTTCGTCCTCGCCGGGGATGGCGAGCGCGATCTGGCTTTCGAGGTAGAAATGGTCCTGTCCGCCGATCGCCATCGAGCCCTTTAACCGGCGTGGACTGGCAGCCATGGCGGCAGCGACGTCGCCGCGCTCCAGCTTCAGCGGCTCGGTGACGAGGTCGCCCCCGGCGGCGCGCGCCGAGGCGACGTCGAGAACGGGCGGCTTCTCCTCATAGCTCGCCTTCGCCAGCAGCGCGGCGCGGCGGGCCTGGTCGCGCGTCTCCGCCACCACTGCGAACAGAGGCTGGCCGTGATGCAGGATGGTATCGGTCGTGAAGACCGGCTCGTCGTGCTTGTGCGTCGACGAGATGTCGTTGACGCCGGGGATGTCGGTGGCTGTCAGCACGGCGAGCACGCCGGGCGCGGTGCGGACGGCGTCGAGATCGAGGGAGACCAGCCGGCCATGGGCGATGGTGCTCAGGCCCAAACAGGTATGGGCAAGCCCCGCCGGCTCGGCGAGGTCGTCGATGTAGAGCGCCTCGCCCGCGACATGCTTCTGCGCGGAATCGTGCCGGATCGCCGATCCGACCAGCGGCTGCGGAGGCGCGAGATCGAGCCGCTTGCGCGCGTCAGCCATGGTCGGCCTCCGCGAGCAGGCCCGCGACCCGCGTCGCTGTTTGCGCCTCCGTCGTCTCGATCAGGAAGCGTCGCAGCAGGTTACCCGCCACTTTCAGCCGGTAGCCGGCCGAGGCGCGCATGTCGGAGAGTGGGGTGAAATCGTCGGAGAGTGCGGCGATGGCGCCGGCGACCGCGTCTTCGCTCCAAGGCTGGCCGAGTAGAACTGCTTCCGCCGCCCCGGCGCGCTTGGGGATGCCCGCCATGCCGCCATAGGCGAGCCGGGCTTCGGTGACGATGCCGACCTTATCCCTCCGGATCAGGAACGCACCGCATAGGGCGGAAATATCCTCGTCGAAGCGCTTGCTGATCTTGGAGACGTGGAACAGCGCATCGGTTTCGAGCTTCGGAACGAGTATCGCCTCGACGAACTCGCCCGGCCGCCGGTCCTGCTTGCGATAGTCGAGGAAGTAGTCCTCGATCGCGATCTCGCGGCGCGTGACGCCCCGGCGCAGCACCAGCGTCGCGCCGAGCGCGATCAGAACCGGGGGCAGATCGCCGATCGGCGAGCCGTTGGCGATGTTGCCGCCGATCGTGCCGGCGTTGCGGACCTGCTCGCCTCCGAAGCGGCGCATCAACTCGTCGATGTGCGGCGAGATCGCAGCCAGCGCGCGCCGGACATCGACATGGTTCGCCATCGCGCCAATGCGCAGATGGTCGCCATCATCGGCAATCATGCGCAGCGGCTCGATGCGGCCGAGAGAAATCACCGGGTCGAGCCGGCGCATCCCCTTTGTCACCCAGAGCCCGACATCGGTCGCGCCCGCGACGAGCGTGGCGTCCGGATGGGCGATGACGAGGTCCGCCAGCGCCTCCGTCGTCGCCGGCGCAAGGAAGCGTCGGCCTTCGCCGCCGAGCGACAGGGTTTCCGCATCCGCCAGCGCCGCGAGCATCTCGGCGACGCCCTTGCGGTTCAGTGCGAAGCGATCCCGAGCCCGATCCGCCAGACGATACATTGCCTGCGCCGCCGCGATGATCGGCTGGTAGCCGGTGCAGCGGCAGAGATTGCCCGCCAGCGCGTCCTCGATCCGAGCGACGCCCGGCGCATCCTCGTTCAGCCAGAGCGCGAACAGCGACATCACGAAGCCCGGCGTGCAGAAGCCGCATTGCGAGCCGTGATGATCGACCAGCGCCTGCTGCACCGGATGAAGCGCGCCGCCGGCATCCTTCAGATGCTCGACCGTCAGCAGATGGCAGCCATCCAGCGTGGCTAAGAAGCGGATGCAGGCGTTGATCGCCTCGTAGCGCAGCGCGCCCCGGTCGAGCCGTCCGACGACGACGGTGCAGGCCCCGCAATCGCCCTCGGCGCAGCCCTCCTTGCTGCCGGTCATGCGCCGGTCGAGGCGCAGCCAGTCGAGCACCGTTAGCGTCGGATCGCAGGACGCGATCTCGATGCGTTCGTCGCCGAGATAGAAGCGCAGGGTTTCACGCATCAGGAGCAAGCTCCCCGACGCCAATACCCTCCGCCGTCATCCTGGACAAGCGGCGCAGCCGCGCAGCTCCGGGATCCATCATCGAGCGCTGTCGTTCCTCTATGATGGATTCCGGCGCTCCGCTTCGCTCCAGCCAGGATGACGGCGGAGGGTATTGTCGATGGAAGAGCGAGACGAGCGACCGAACCCAAATCATGCCCGCAGATTAGGCATGTTCCACCCTTGGCCGGAAGCGCTGATTTGATGCAGAGATGACGCGGAATTGGGCCGGGTTTTTTACGCGATGAGCAAAATAACCTCGATGAAAGCGATTCGTGGCCGCTTGCTGTGGTTCGTCCGCGATCCGTGGGCGGAAGGCGACAGGGCGCATCGTTATGTCGAGGACGGCCTGCTCGTCATCGAGAACGGGCTGGTCAAGACGGCGGGCGAGGCCGCCGACCTGCTGCGAACCCTGCCGGCCGACGCGGAGATCGTCGATCACCGGCCGCATCTGATCATGCCGGGCTTCATCGACGCGCATCTGCACATGCCGCAGACGCAGGTGATCGCGTCTTACGGCGCGCAGTTGATGGACTGGCTCAACACCTACACCTTCGTCGAGGAGCAGAAGCTGAGCCAGCAGGGCCATGCCGAGAAGCTCGCGCTCTTCCTGCTCGACGAGCTTATGGCCAACGGCACGACCACGGCGGTGATCTACTGCTCGGTCCATCCGCAATCGGTCGAGGCGCTGTTTTCGGAGTCCGAAGGCCGCAATACCCGCATGCTCGCCGGCAAGGTGATGATGGACCGCAACGCGCCCGAGGCGCTGACCGATACGGCTGAAAGCAGCTACGCCGACTCCAAGGCGCTGATCGCGCGCTGGCATGGCCGGGGCCGGCAACTCTACGTCATCAGCCCGCGCTTCGTCGTGACCTCGACGCCCGAGCAGATGGAGGCGGCCGGCCGGCTCGCGGCCGAGCATCCCGATTGCCATGTCCAGACCCATATCAACGAGAATCGGGCCGAGATCGCGCTCGCCAACGAACTCTATCCCGAGCCGGGCGACTATGCTGGCATCTACCAGCATTATGGCCTGCTCGGCCCCAAAAGCCTGCTCGGCCACTGCGTCCACATGACCGAGCGCGAATGGCGGCGCTTCGCCGAGAGCGGCACCGTCGCCGTGTTTTGCCCGACCTCGAACCTGTTCCTTGGGTCCGGCCTGTTCGACTGGGCGCGTGCGCGGGCGGAAGGCGTGCCCGTGGCGGTCGCGACCGATATCGGCGGCGGCACCTCCTATTCGATGCTGCGGACGATGTCGGAGGCCTACAAGGTGCTGCAGTTGCAGGGCCAGTCGCTCTCGGCCTTCGCGGCGCTGCATGCGATCACGCTGGGCAATGCGAAGGCGCTTGGGCTCGACCACCTGATCGGCTCCTTCGAGCCTGGCCGGGAGGCCGATGTCGTGGTGCTCGATCCCACGGCCCAGTGCGCCATGGCGCACCGGCTGGAAACCGCCCGCACGCTGGCCGAGGAGCTGTTCGTGCTGGTCACGCTCGGCGACGAGCGCAATGTCGTCGCGACCTATGTGATGGGGGAGAAGGCCGTAGCGGGATAATGGCTCCGCCGCTCCATTCCGTCATGGTCGGCCTTGTGCCGACCATCCACGTCTTCGCTTGTCGAGTTCTATGCCCAAGACGTGGATGCTCGCCACAAGGGCGAGCATGACGGCGTTCGGGTCCGCAGCCTACTCACCCCAACACCCCGCCCTTCCGTGCGAAATCGAGATAGATTTCGCGCAGCCTGAGCGCCGCCGGCCCCGGCGCGCCATTATGGATCGTGTGTCCGTCGATCTGGACCACCGGCGTGACGAAGCTGTTGGCAGAGGTGATGAACGCCTCTTCCGCATCGAGGGCCTCGGTCAGCGTGAACTCGCGCTCTTCGAAGGTGAAGCCGGTCTCGGCCAGGAAGGCCAGCACGGCCTTGCGCGTGATGCCGGGCAGCACCTTCTCGGAGAGCGGCCGGGAGATCAGCGTCTTGCCCTTGACGATCCAGGCGGTGGACGATGCTCCTTCGGTGACGACGTCGCCTTCCAGCATCCACGCCTCCTGCGCGCCGCTTTCGGCCGCAAGCTGCTTGGCCAGAACGGGGGCAAGCAGGTTGACGCTCTTGATGTCGCGCCGGGCCCAGCGAATGTCGGGGCAGGTCACCACCTTGATCCCGGTCTTCGCCGTTGGCGACTCGCTCAGGTTGCGCTCCTGGGTGAACATCACCAGCGTCGGCTTCACATCCTTCGGAAAGGCGAAATCCCGGTCTGCCGCGCCGCGCGAGACCTGCAGGTAGATGCCGCCCTCCTTCATCGCATTGCGGGCGATCAGCTCTTCGTGGATGGCGACAAGTTCTGCCGTCGACCAGGGCAGTGACAGCCTGATCTCGCCGCACGAGCGTTCGAGCCGCGCCAGATGCGCCTCGCAATCCACCAGCTTGCCGCCCAGCACGGCCGAAACCTCGTAGATGCCGTCGCCAAAAATGAAACCGCGGTCGAAGATCGAGATCGTCGCCTCTTCCTCGGGCAGATAGGCGCCATTGACGTAGACGGTGCGGCTCATGGGACTCAGCTCTTCTCAAGGCTTGCGGTGAATCTGTCCTAGCCGAGCCGCGCAGGCGAGGCGAGCCCCGTTGCCGGCTTGCGGATCGGCGTTTCGCGTAACACTGTCGCTCTCCAGACGAGGATTCGCCATGACCGCCAGACCCGACCGCATGCCGCCGCTGGCGGAGGCCGACCAGACGCAGGCCCAGCGCGACGCGGCCGAAACCTTCAAGACCATCCGCGCCCAGCCGGTCTTCGGGCCGTTCGTGCCGCTGCATCGCAGCCCCGACCTGATGCTGCGGCTCGCGCCCGTCGGCGATTTCATGCGTAAGGAGTTGTGCTTTGGGGTCAGGCTCGCCGAGATCGCGATCCTGTTCACCGCGCGGCGTTACGACCAGCCGGTCGAATACGCGATACATGCCGAGATCGCGGCCAAGGCCGGGCTGCCGGCGCATGTCATCGCCGCGCTGGCCGAGGACCGCCAGCCGCCGGACATGACGCCAGACGAAGCCCTGATCTGGTCCTGCGTCGCCGAGATCGACCGCGGCAAGCGGCTTTCGGATACGAGCTATGCCGCGCTCGTCGCCCGCTTCGGCGAGCAGGGCGTCGTCGAACTCGCCGCGCTGATGGGCTATTACCAGTTGCTGGCGACGGTGATGAACTGTGCCCGCACGGCCGCCCCTCCCGGCCCGGAACTGCCGCCGGTGCGCTGAGAGACAACTCCTGTTCCCGTCCCGGGCTGGTCAAGCGGGGTGGACGCCCCTAGTTTCAGCGCGGGAAACGACACCGGGCCGCCAGAGCCGCATCAGCGCGCCATGTCCGGATTTCAGGAGGATGATCCATCATGACGACAAACGGTTTTCGCCGCCGCGACATCGTGGCCGGCCTCGGTCTCGTTGCGGCCACGCCGCGGCTGGCCTTCGCCCAGGCTGGCCCGGTCAAGCTCGTCGCGCCGTTCCCGCCGGGCGGTTCGGTCGATGCGATCTCGCGTCTGGTCCAGCCGGGCCTGCAGCAGCGGCTCGGAACCAGCGTCATCGTAGAGAACCGGCCGGGCGGCTCGGGCTCGATCGGCGCCAACGCGGTGGCGAAATCAGCCCCTGACGGCACGAGCTGGCTCGTGGTCTTCGACACCCACGCCGTCAACCCGACGTTGCTGCCGAACATGCCCTTTGACTCGGTCAAGGACCTCGATCCGGTCGAGCTGATCGGCACCGCGCCGATGGTGCTGGCCTGCCACCCCTCGCGCCCGTTCAAGACGCTCGCCGACGTACTGGCCGCCGCCAAGGCCGCGCCCGGCAAGCTGACCTATGCGACGATCGGCAATGGCAGTCTCGGCCATCTAGCCATGGTGCTGCTTGGCAAACGCACCGGCGTCGAACTGACCCATGTGCCCTATCGCGGCGGTGGGCCTGCCATGAACGACGCGGTCGGCGGCCATGTCGACCTGATCATCGGCTCGGCCGCGCTGGTCGCGCCGCAGCTTGCCGGGGGTCTGATCCGGCCGCTGGTCCAGACGGCGGCCAAGCGCATCAGCACCATGCCCGAAGTGCCGACCGTTCTCGAAAGCGGCTATGAGGGCTTCATCGCCGACGCGTGGTGGGGCGTGTTCGCCCCCGCCGGGACGCCAAAGCCGGTCGTCGACAAGTTCCGCGCCGCCCTCGTTGAGACCATCCGCGACCCCGTCATCAACCAGCGCCTGGTCGAGCAGCAGCAGGTCACGCTGGCGCTGACCGGGCCGGACGGATTCCGGACCTTCTTCGCCGAGCAGATGAGGATCTGGGGCGCGGTGGTGCGCGACAACGCCATCAAGGCCGACTGAAGTCTTGCAAGGCCGACTGAAGGATACCTGAATGAGCCGTCCCATCGTCGTCGTCCTCGACGACAGCCAGAACGTGGCGCGCGCCTCGGCCGACTGGTCGAAGCTGGAGGCGCGCGCCGAATTGCGCTTCCTCAGCAAGGCCTTTTCCAGCGAGGACGCGGTCGCGGCCGCGTTGACCGATGCCGATATCGTCATTCCGATGCGCGAGCGTACGGTTTTCTCCGCATCGCTGATCGGCAGGCTGCCGAAGCTCAGGATGATCGCCTCGACCGGGCCGCGCACGTTGACGCTGGATGCGGCCGCCTGCACGGCGCGGGGCATCCTCTGCTCCAACACCGGCGGCACGCAGGTCGGCGCGTCCACGGCGGAGCTTGCGTTCGGGCTGATCCTCTCAAGCGCCCGCAATCTGCCGCTGGCCGACGCGATGATGAAGGCCGGCGGCTGGCATGACGGTCTGCCGCTCGGCGGAGTCGTCGCCGGCCAGAGGCTCGGTCTCGTGGGCCTCGGCAAGCTCGGCCAGCGCGTCGCGCGCTATGCAAAAGCCTTCGACATGGATGTCGTCGCCTGGAGCCAGAACCTGACCGAGGAGACGGCGGCCTCGGCCGGCGTCAGGCGCGTTTCGAAGGAGGAGCTGTTTGCGACCTCGGACGTCATCTCGCTGCATCTCGTGCTGTCGGATCGCACGCGTGGCGTCGTCGGCGAGGCTGAGCTTGCGGCGATGAAGCCGGGCGCTTGCCTCGTCAACACGGCGCGCGGGCCGCTTGTCGACGAAGCCGCGTTGCTGGCTCATCTCAAGAGCGGCGCGATCCGGGCTGCGCTCGACGTCTACGGCCAGGAGCCGCTGCCGGCGGACCATCCGCTGCGCAGCCTGCCCAACGCCGTGCTGACGCCGCATCTGGGTTATGCGGCCGCCCCGGTCTTCGCCGAGTATTATGGCGAGAGCATCGAAAACGTGCTGGCCTTCCTCGACGGCAAGCCGATCCGGGTGATGAATCCGGAGGTGCTGCGCGCGTAACAGACCTATCCGTCATCCCGGACAAGCCGCGTAGCGGCGCAGCTCCGGGATCCATCGTAAGGCTAAGGCAGTGCTCTATGATGGATCCCGGAGCTCCGCTTCGCTGCGTCCGGGATGACGGCTTTGGTTATCGTTCGATGCGTTCACCCGGTCGGCTGATGTTTGATCGCCGCCGCCAGCAGCCTCTGCGTATAGTCCTGTTGCGGTGCGGAAAACATCGCCTCCGCCGGTCCTTCCTCGACCACGCGTCCGTCCTTCATCACCATGATCCAGTCGGCCATGGCGCGGACCACGGCGAGGTCGTGGCTGATGAAAAGATACGACAAATCGTGCCGCACCTGCAGCGTCTTCAGCAGCGCGACGATGCTGGCCTGCACCGTGCGGTCGAGCGCCGAGGTCGGCTCGTCCAGCACCACCAGCGCCGGATGCAGGATCATGGCGCGGGCGATCGCGATGCGCTGGCGCTGCCCGCCCGAAAACTCGTGCGGATAGCGGTTGCGCAAGGCGGGATCGAGCGAGACCTCGGCCAGCGCCGCGCAGGCGCGCCGGTCGCGTTCGGTGCGGTTCAATTGCGGCGCATGGACCAGCAGCCCCTCGCTGACGATCTCGCCGACCGTCATGCGCGGCGAGAGCGAACCGTAGGGGTCCTGGAACACCGCCTGCAGGCTTTTGCGCAAGGGCCGCATCGCGGCGCGGTCGAGCGGCTGGAGGGCGCGATCCTCGAAGCGGATGCTGCCCGAGCAGGGTAGGAGCCGCAGCACCGCCTTGCCGAGCGTCGACTTGCCGGAACCGGATTCGCCGACGATGCCGATGGTCTGGCCGCGCCGCAGCGTCAGGCCGACGCCGTCGACGGCGTGGAGAATGGTGGTCTCGCGCCGGAACAGGCCGCGCGAGAGATCGTAGCTGACGCGCAGATCGCGTGCCTCCAGTAGCACCGGCGCGTCGTCCGGCGGCGGGGCCTTGGTCCCATGCGGCTCGGCCGCCAGCAGCGCGCAGGTATAGGGATGCGTCGGGGCCTGGAAGATCGCCTGCGTCGGCCCGCCCTCGACGATCTCGCCGTCCTTCATCACATGGACATGCCCGGCATAGCGCCGCACCAGCCCGAGATCATGGCTGATCAGGATCACCGCCATGCCCAGCCGCTGCCGCAGCTCCGCAATCAGGCTCAGGATTTCGGCCTCGATCGTGACGTCGAGCGCGGTCGTCGGCTCGTCTGCGATCAGGATGTCGGGGTCGTTGGCGAGCGCCATGGCGATCATGACGCGCTGGCGCTGGCCGCCCGAGAGCTCGTGCGGATAGGCGTCCAGCCGGGCCTCGGGATGCGGCATGCGGACGAGCTTGAGCAGGTCGAGCGCTCTAGCGCGTGCGGCCTTTCGCGACAGGTTCTGGTGACGGCGCAGGGGCGCGGCGATCTGATGGCCGATCGAAAACAGCGGATCGAGCGAGGTCATCGGCTCCTGAAAGATCATCGCGAGCTTCTTGCCGCGATAGGCGTTGAGCTTGCGGGGCGGCAGGCCGAGCAGTTCCGCGCCGCGATAGGAGACCGAGCCCGTCGCCTCGCCATTGCTTGCGAGCAGCCCCATCACGGCCATCGCGGTCTGGCTCTTGCCGGAGCCCGATTCGCCGACGATGGCGACGAAGTCTCCCTGCGCCACGTCGAGGTCGATCCCGCGCACGGCTTCGACGATGCCGTCATTGGTGCGGAAGCGGACATGCAGGTCGCGGATGGAGAGGATGACGGGCGTCACCTCACCGATCCTTCGGATCAAGCGCGTCGCGCAGGCCGTCGCCGAGGAAGTTGAGGGCAAACAGCGTCGTCACCAGGAAGGCGGCGGGGAAGGCGAGCAGCCACCATGCGCTTTGGATCGAGCGTGCGCCGTCAGAGATCAGCACGCCCCAGCTCGTCATCGGCTCCTGCACGCCGAGCCCCAGGAAGGACAAAAAACTCTCCAGCAGGATCACTTTCGGCACCAGCAGCGTGACATAGACGATGACTGGCCCCAGCGTGTTGGGGACGATGTGCCGCCTGATGATGCCGCCCGACGAGACGCCGAGCGCCTGCGCCGCCAGCACATAGTCCTGCCGCTTGATCGAGAGAGTCTGGCCCCTGACGATGCGGGCCATGTCGAGCCATTCGATCGCGCCGACGGCCAGAAACATCAGGACGAAGTTCCGGCCGAAAAACACCACCAGCAGGATGACGAAGAAAATGAAGGGCAGGGCGTAGAGCACATCGACGATGCGCATCATCAGCATGTCGATGCGGCCGCCGAGATAGCCCGCCGTCGCGCCATAGGCCACGCCGATGACGAGCGCCACGCCCGTCGCAAGCAATCCGATCGCAAGCGAGACGCGGCCGGCGACGAGCGTGCGAGCGAGCAGGTCGCGTCCGTTGCCGTCGGTGCCGAACAGGAAGCGCAGTCGCTTGAGCGGAACCTCGACCTGGATCTTGCGGCCATCGGGCGCGGTCGCGGCAACTCTCGCCGGCCCGAAGGCGTCGGAGCGTTCGAAATAGACCAGCAGCCGCGTGTCGACGAGGCGCGAGGCCGACAGCGTCAGGGTCACGCGATCGCCGGCGACGACGATGTCGGCCGCCACCACGCGCATCCGCGCCGCGACGCGCTGATCGCGGCGGGGATCGTTTCCGCCCGAGGATGGGCCTGAAGGCTAGCCGGGGCGCGGACATGGTCGGGGTAGACGCGGTCGTAAGGATGACCGGTCAGATAGGGGCCGATCAGGCAGGCGAGGCCGATCAGGCCGAGCAGGACGAGGCTCGTCATGGCGGCGCGGTTGCGACGGAGCCGCAGTGCAGCATCCTGCCAGAGCGAGCGGGCGGGGCTAAGCGGCGTGAGGGCAGCGTCGCTCATCGCTCACTCCAGCCTGACGCGCGGATCGAGCAGCGCATAGAGCAGATCGACGACGAGGTTGAAGACGAGGACGAAGACGGCGACGACGACGACAGTGCCCATCACCAGCGTGTAGTCGCGGTTCAGCGCGCCCTCGACGAAATAGCGCCCGATGCCGGGAATGGCGAAGATCGTCTCGACCACGACGGAGCCGGTCAGCAGGGCAGCCGCCGCCGGGCCGAGATAGGAGACGACCGGCAGCGCCGCCCCGCGCAGGGCATGTAGCGCGATCGTCGCACCCGACAGCCCCTGCGCCCGCAAGGTGCGGATGTGGTTGGCGCGCAGCGTCTCGATCATCGCCGCCCGGGTCATCCGCGCGATCACGGCGATCTGCGGCAGCGCCAGCGTCAGCACCGGCAGCACCATGTTGCGCGCCGCCCCGCCATTCCAGCCGCCGACCGGCAGCCAGGCGAGCATCAACCCGAAGACGATCTGCAGCACCGGCGCGACGACGAAATTGGGGATGGTGATGCCGGCGGTCGTGAAGCCCATCACGGCATGGTCGGCCGCGCCGTTCTGGCGGAAGGCGGCAAGCGCCCCGAGCGGCCCGCCGATCGCGAGCGCCAAACCCAGCGCCGAGGCTCCAAGCTGCATCGAGACCGGCAGACCCTGCGCGAAAAGCTCTCCGATGGTGAAGTCGCGAAAATAGAAGGACGGGCCGAAATCGCCGCGCATAAGCGCGCCGAGATAGGTCAGGTATTGCACATGCAGCGGCTGGTCGAGCTGGTAGATCCGGCGCAGATTGGCCATCACGCTGGCTTCCAGCGGCTGTTCGAGATCGAACGGCCCGCCCGGCGCGAGACGCATCAGCACGAAGGACAGGCTGACGACGATAAACAGCGTCGGGATCGCTGTGGCGAGACGGCGCAGGATGAAGGGGAGCAAGGGCTCGCCCTCACGTCATTGCGAGCGCAGCGAAGCAATCCAGAGGATTGCGTGAGCCCTCCTGGATTGCTTCGCTGCGCTCGCAATCACGGTGAACTCGTGCCTCAAGGCCTCAGGCTCATGAACCGCGTCGGCAGCGCTCCGCGCAGGTTCTGCTCGAAACCGGCAAGCTTCGGCGAGACCAGGTTCTTCGACGAATAATACAGGATCGGGATCCACGGCACATCCGCCACGACGATGCTGTCGGCCTCGCGCAGGATCGCGGCGCGCCGGGCGAGGTCGGTCTCTTCGGCGGCGGCTTTCATCAGCGCGTCGAACTGCGGATTATTGTACTTGCCGGAGTTGAAGCCGGTGTTGTCGCTCAGGAACAGGAACAGGAAGTTCTGCGGGTCGGAATAATCGCCGATCCAGCCATAGCGGGCGACATCGAAATCGCCGCCGTCGCGCAGGAAGGCGAAATGCGTTTTGCCGTCGGTGTTGATGAAGGAGGTCTCGACGCCGATCGCCTTCCACTGCTCGGCGATGGCAATCACCGTGCGGCGGTTGTTGTCGGTGGTGTTGTAGCGAAGCTGCAGCCGCAGCGGCGCGCCGGGACCGAAGCCTGCCGCCGCCAGCAACCTCTTCGCTTCGTCCTCGCGGTCGAGCGGCGAGGCGAGCTTGAAATCGGCCTCGGCGCGCTCGCCGTAATTGCCGATATTGGGCGGGATCACGCCATAGGCCGGCAGCATCGTCCCGGCCCAGATCTCGTCGGCGACGAATTCCCGGTCGATCGCCAGCGAAAGCGCCCGGCGCACGCGGACATCGTCGAAGGGCTTCTTGGCCGAGTTGATGATCAGGAAATAGGTGCCGAGATAGGGCGCGACCTTGACCTGGTCGCCGAGTTTTTGGCGCAGCTGCTTGATCTGGTCGGCTGGAATATCGGTCGTCATATGCAGTTCGCCGGCCTGGAAGCGGCGTGCGGCGGCGGCAAGGTCAGACGCCGGGTAGTAGATCACCGTGTCGATCCTGACGTTGCCTGCGTCATGGAAGGCCGTGTTCCGGTCGAGCCTGATATGGGAGTTCGGCACGCTCTCCTTGAGAACATAGGCCCCGTTCGAGACCCAGTTCTCGGGCTTGATGAAGTCTCTTCCGGATTTGGCGATGGAGGGCGGATGCACCGGCAACCCGGTCTGGTGCGTCAGCAGTTCGAGGAAATAGGGCGTCGGCCGCTCCAGCGTGATTTCCAGCGTGCGCTCGTTGAGCGCCCTGACGCCGAGATCCTCGAGCTTCGCGCCGGGGCCGGCCTTGTTGATCGTCTCGGCATTGAGGATCGGATAGAGGATGTTGGCGTATTTCGCGCCCGTTTCGGGATTGATCATCCGGCGCAGCGAGAACACGAAGTCGTCCGCCCTGACCGGGTCGCCATTCGACCATTTCGCGGTGGCGCGCAGCGCGAAGGTGTAGGTCTTGCCGTCGGCGCTCGTCGTCCAGCTCTCGGCTGCGCCGGGGATCACCTCGCCCTTCATCGAGTGGATGACGAGGCCCTCGAACAGGTCGCGCATCAGATGCGCCTCGGTCACCGTCGAGGTCTTGTGCGGGTCCAGCGTCTCCGGGTCGCCGTCATTGCCGCGATGGAAGACGATCTGGGCGAGGGCGGCGCTGGCGGTCGTGGCGGCAAGCGCCAGCGCGAGAAACAGCGGCAGGACGCGGCGGCTGAGCTCGATCATCGAAACTTCCCCCAACGGCAGCCAAAAATCAGGCTGAGTCGACGATTCCAGACGAGTAGAGCGCGGCCTTTCGCCCAAGCCAAGATGAAACTGGCAGCAGGTATCGGCCGCCCCGGAGGCGGTCTCAGCCGGTCGCCGCCGCGCGCTCCTGCGCCTCCACCACCGCGACCGCCGTCATGTTGACGACGCCGCGCGCCGTCACCGAGCCGGTCAGGATATGCGCCGGCTTTGCCGCGCCGATCAGGATCGGACCCACCGGCAGCGCGTCGGCCAGCACCTTGGCGAACTGGTAGGCGATGTTGGCCGCATCGAGATTGGGGAAGATCAGCACGTTGGCCACGCCCTTCAGCCGCGAGGAGGGCAGCACCCGCTCGCGCACCATTGCGACCAGAGCCGTGTCCGCCTCCATCTCGCCGTCGCATTCCAGTTCCGGCGCGCGCTCGCGGATCAGCCCGAGCGCCTTGCGCATCTTCAGCGAGGACGGCGTGTCGGCCGCGCCGAAGTCCGAATGCGAGAGCAGCGCGATCTTGGGCTCGATGCCGAAGCGCTGGACATGGTGCGCCGCCAGCACCGTCATGTCGGCGATCTCCTCGGCGGAAGGGTCGTGCCGGACATGGGTGTCGGCGAGGAAGAACGCACCCTTGTTGGTGACGATCAGCGTCATCGCCGAGATGTCGCAGACGCCGGGCTGCAGCCCGATGATGTCCTTGATGTGCCGCAGCCGCGAGAGGAAGCGCCCCTCCAGCCCTGCAATCATGGCGTCGGCCTCGCCGCGCGCCACGGCCAGCGCCGCGATCACGGTGGTATTGGTGCGCACCAGCGAGCGCGCCGCCTCGGGCGTCACGCCGCGCCGCCCGGCGATGTCGAGATAGGTCTGGACGTAGTCCCGGTAGCGCGGATCGTCTTCCGGGTTGACCAGCTCGAAATCCTTGCCCGGCCGGATCGACAGGCCGAAGCGCTGGATGCGCGTCTCGACCACGCTCGGCCGGCCGATCAGGATCGGGATGGCGAGGCCTTCCTCCAGCGCGACCTGGGCTGCCCGCAGCACGCGCTCATCCTCGCCCTCGGCATAGATCACGCGCTTTGGATCGGCCTTCGCCTTGGCGAAGAGCGGCTTCATGATGAAGCCGGAGCGGAAGATGAAGCGCGACAGATCCTCGCGATAGGCCTCGATATCGGGCAATGGCTTGCGCGCCACGCCGGTCGCCATCGCGGCCTCGGCAACGGCGGGCGCGATGCGCAGGATCAGGCGCGGATCAAACGGGTTGGGGATCAGCGAGGTCGCCCCAAATGTCGAGGCCTCGCCGCCATAGGCGCGCGCCGCGATGTCGGACGTCGCCTCCCGCGCCAGCGCCGCAATGGCGCGGACGGCCGCAAGCTTCATCGCTTCGTTGATCGTCGTCGCCTGCACGTCGAGCGCGCCCCTGAAGATGTAGGGGAAGCACAGGACGTTGTTGACCTGGTTGGGATAGTCCGAGCGCCCGGTGCAGATCATCGCGTCGGGGCGGACGGCAAGCGCATCCTCCGGGGTGATCTCGGGGTTGGGGTTGGCGAGCGCCAGGATCAGGGGCTTCGGTCCCATGGCCTTTGCCATGTCCGGCTTGAGCACGCCGGCCGCCGACAGCCCGAGGAAGACATCCGCGCCGCCGATGACCTCGGCCAATGTGCGGGCGTCGGTCTCCTGGGCATAAATCTCCTTCCAGCGGTCCATCAGGGTGTTGCGGCCCTTGTGGACGACGCCTTCGAGGTCGGTGACCCAGATGTTCTTGACCTGCGCGCCCAGCGACACCAGCAGATTGAGGCAGGCCAGCGCAGCCGCGCCAGCGCCGGAGACGACGATCTTGACGTCGCCGATGTGCTTGCCGGCAAGATCGAGCCCGTTCAGGATCGCGGCCGAGACGATGATCGCGGTGCCGTGCTGGTCGTCATGGAAGACCGGGATCTTCATCCGGGCCTTCAACTGTTCCTCGATCTCGAAGCATTCAGGACCCTTGATGTCCTCGAGATTGATGCCGCCGAAAGTCGGCTCCAGCGCAGCGACCACCTCGACGAACTTCTCGATGTTCTTCTGCTCGACCTCGATGTCGAAGCAGTCGATCCCCGCGAATTTCTTGAAAAGGACCGCCTTGCCCTCCATCACCGGCTTGGAGGCGAGCGGGCCGATATCGCCCAGGCCCAGCACGGCAGTGCCGTTGGTGATGACGGCGACGAGGTTCTGGCGCGAGGTCAGTTCGGCCGCCTGGGACGGATCGTCCACGATCGCCTCGCAGGCGGCCGCCACGCCGGGCGAATAGGCGAGCGCGAGGTCGCGCTGGTTGCCGAGCGGCTTCGTCGCCTGGATTTCGATTTTGCCGGGGCGCGGCAGGCGATGGTAGACCAGCGCGCCCGAGCGCAGATCCGCCGACAAGGTGCTCTTGGCCATCCCCACGCTTCCTTCGCGTCATCAATCCGAGGCAACGAGGTCGCGCGTTCGGGGCCGTGCGTCAAGACGCACCGGCAGCGAAGGTCTTGCGCGCGTCGGGAAAGCGCTTCGATCGGCAGGAGAAGGAGGTCGAAACGCGCAACATGAACGACCGATTAACGGCCGAAACATCTCAAAAAAATAATGATTTCAATGCACTATGGCGCGTGGGATCGCGCTCTCCCAAAGTATTCGTCGCCGTGCCGCTGGCCGGCGTGATGGCTGGGAGGTGGTTATGGAATCCGCGCGCTCCGCATTCGACGAAGTCGTCTCCCTGCGTCAGGCCAAGCAACTGATCCAATGCATGGCGCATGAGCAGAGCTTCCTGCTGCTCTCCCCGCCCGGACTGGGGAAATCCGAACTGGTCTACGAGGCGGCGCGCGAGGCGGGCCTGCCCTGCCGTTCGCTGCTCGGCACGCAGATCGCACCGGAGGATGTCAGCGGCATTCCGCGCATCATCGGCGAGCGCTCGGTCTTCTGCCCGCCGCGCATCCTGTTGCCGGAGAAGCCCGAGCCCTTCTGCCTGTTCCTCGACGAATTGCCGGCCTGCTCGCCCGACGTCCAGAAGGCGTTCTATTCCCTGCTGCTGGAGCGCAGGCTCGGCGAGCACGCGCTGCCGAAAGGCACCTGGGTGGTGGCAGCCGGCAACCGCTTGCAGGACCGCGCTCTGGTGCGCGCGATGAGCTCGGCGCTGGTCAACCGCGTCACCATCCTGCAATTGCGCGTCGATGCCGGCGACTGGCTCGCCTGGGCCCAGCGCGCCGGCGTCAGGGCCGAAATCCGCAGTTTCATCGCGGCCATGCCCGACGCGCTGATGCGGCCGGTGCCCGCCGAGCCGCAGCCGTTCTCGACGCCGCGCGCCTGGGCCTTGCTCTCGCGCGCGCTCGACATGGCGCAGAAGGCCGGCGTGCTCTCCGGCGAGACCCGGCGCGCGCTCGCCTTCGGCCGGCTCTCGCCGGAGGATGCGGTGGTGTTCTGCGCGCTGGCCGAGGATTCGATCGGCGCGATCCGGCCGCTGGAGGAGTATCTGCGCAAGCCCGAACATCTGCCCAAGGGCGATGCCGCGCGCTGGTTCATCCTCGACTGCATCCGCCAGTTCGTGCGCGACGGCAAGGCGCAGGGGCTGAAAGCCGCGGTGGTGAACCGATTCCTGCGCAGCCTCTCGTCGGAACACCAGTTGCTCGTCCTGAACGACATGGTCGAGATCTGGGGCGCGCTCGGGGCCGACCGCGCCATGCTCGCCTTGCTGCGCAAGGTCGCCGCTGTATGAGCGCCGTCCCCGATCGCGCCAGAGACGAACGCGCCAGTGACAACCGCGCAACCCGCGCCCGCATCCTGAACGGATTGCGACTGGTCACCGCGCCGTTTCCGCATTTGGCGGGTCTGGCGGCGGCGGTGCGCGTCGAGATCGACGACCGCGTGCCGACGATGGGCGTCTTCGCGTCCGGCCGGCTGCTGGCGAACCCGGCTTTCACGGCGCGGCTGTCGGCCGACGATCTCGTCTTCGTGCTCGCCCACGAACTCCTGCATCTCGCCTTGCGCACCCATGACCGGGCGCGCGGCAGCGCCGCCATCGAGTTCAACTACGCCCATGACTACATCATCAACGACATGCTGCGGCATGCGCTGGGCCGGACGACGATCCCAGCCGGCGGACTCGACATGGCTGGCGCGCGCGACAAGGCGGCCGAGGAGATCGTGCTGGAGATGCGGCGTTCGGGCCAGTTCATGACCTCGCGCACGCAGGTCTGGGAAGGCACGCTCGTCAGCGTCGAGCAGGTGCTGGGCGCGGCGCGGCAGGCGCCGCCCGGCGCGATGGGGGATGCGCTGGACGCCGCCCGCGAGCGCGAACTCTTTCCAGACGATGCGGCCGGGCAAGCCGAGCGCGCCCGGGCGATCCGCGATCTCGCGGCGCGCGGTATGGCGCTCGCCGGGGCGATGGGCGCGATGCGCGGGCGCGGCGTCGGGACAGGCGACACGCAGCAAAACGTCAGGGCGCAGCGCGGGCTCCATGCGACGCCCTGGCATGTCGCGCTCCAGACCTGGCTCGAGGGCGTCGCCGCCGGCGAGCGCACTTACACACGCGCCTCGCGGCGGGGCGCAGAACGCACCGATCTCGTCGCGCCGGGGCGCAAGCGCCATTCCTGGATGCTGACCGTCGTGCTCGACACCAGCGCTTCGATGACCGACGAGATCCCCCACGCGCTCGGCGCCATCGCCGATTTCTGCGACGCGGCCGGCGTCGACGAGATCCGGCTGGTGCAATGCGATAGTGTCGTCACCTGCGACGAAATGGTCTCGCCGGCCGCGCTCGCCGACTATCGGATCAGCGGCTATGGCGGCAGCGACCTGACGCCGGCGCTGCTGGCCCTGGCCGAGGATGCGCGCGTAACGGCCGCGATCGTCATCACCGATGGCGACATCGGCTACCCGGCGGAAGCGGTTCCCTATGCGGTGCTCTGGGCGCTGCCCAAGCCGTCGGCGTCCTTCCAGCCGTCCTATGGGCGGGTCGTTTCCATGCAGCCGGGGGCAGCGTCATGAAAGTCGTTCAGGATCTCGTCGCCTATTTCGACCGCGGCGGACAGCTCTCGCGCCGGCAACTCAGGCGGCTGCTCGACAAGAACGCGATCGCCTCCGACGCGCCGCCCAACATGCACGGGCTCTGCGAGAAAATCGGCGCGACCTACTACTTCCGCATCACCGGCGTGGCGGAGGGCCAGATCTGGGGCACCGACATCTATAGCGGCGATTCGATCCTCGGCGCGGCCGCGGTGCATATGGGGCTGCTCAAGCCGGGCCAGAGCGACGTCTTCCGGGTCAGGGTCGTAACGCCGCCGGAGGAGTTTCCGGGCAGCGAGCGCAACGGCGTCACCAGCACGCCCTATGGGAAGTACCAGTATGCGTGGGAGCTGTCGGCGATTTGACCACCCGGTTCGCTGTTGGGAAGGCGGCAACGGCCCGACTGCCGTCTGTCACAGTCGCCCGGTGGTTTCGGTCTGATCGTCCGGAGCCCGCTTCACCTTCAAAGACGTGCTGGGCGGAGCGAAGCCAGCCCGACGAGGCGGCCTTGTCGCATGCGCTCAAGCTTTGTCGTCGGGGTGCCGGCAGGCACGTCGCCACGAACGGCCCTTGCCCGGCGGGAGGCCGCGACGCCATATTTGTCGGGCTCTGGAACTGGCTATCAGCATGGAGAGGACAATGCCTAATCCCCCCAAGAACCTTGTGGACGGCCATCGTGGCAAGCCGAGTTGGCGTCCGGTCTCGCCTGCCAAGGTGATGGCTCCGGTCCTGCCAGCCGCGCCATCCGGCGATCCCAAAATCGATCTCATTCTGAAGCGGCTGGTCGCGATCGAAGCGAAGCTCAACGATCTGCACGACCACATCTCGCATATGGAAGCCAAACACACCGACCGCATCATCGAGGCGATAGGCGAAGTGCTTTAGCGTCCGCGACGGCCTCGCCTCCCAATCTCGCGGTCAGAACGCCTTGAAGGTGATGATCGTGTGCGTGTCGGCGATCTCGGGCACCGACTGGACCTTCTGCGCCACGAAATGCCCGATATCGACGTCCGCTCCGACATGGAATTTGGCCAGGATGTCGTAATTGCCGGCGGTCGAATAGATTTCCGAGGCGATCTCGCGGTCGGCGAGTTCGCTGGCGACCTCATAGGTCTTGCCGAGCTTGCATTTGATCTCGACGAAGAAGGTCTGCATCGTGTGCTCCGCGCTGCCAGTGGCTTCTGGATAGAGCCTCCAGCCTGAAGATCAAGCGCCGGCGAGCGCGGCCAGCCTAGCGGTCATGGCGCTGTCGGGATCGGCAAGGCCGGCGACGACCGTGAAATGGTTCGCGCCCGCGATCTCCTCATAGCGCGTCTGCACGCCTTCCAGCCCCCAGACATCGACGATCCGCCGGCTCTGCTTGAGATACTCCTCGCTCTCGGCGCCGCCGACGACTGCGTCCATGACGAGGCGCGATGGCGCGGGCCAGAACAGCGGGCTGTCGCGCTCGGCGGCCTCGAAAGACAATCCCAGCGCCGTGTTCACGCTCGTTTCGGTCAGCGGCTTGAGGTTGTAGATCCCAGAAATACCATAGGCCGCCGGCACGAGCTGGTCCGGCAGTTCCGGATCGACGTTTGTCCAGTCGGTCGCCAGCAGGCAGGCGGCGAGATGGCCGCCGGCGGAATGCCCGGCCGCGACCACCGGCAGCTTGTAGGAATGCCACAGGGCGGCCGCCGCCTGCTGCAGCTCCCAGACGATGTGGCCGAGTTCGACCTGCGGGCACAGATCGTAGCCGACGACCGCGACGGGCACGCCGCGCCGGTTCAGCCCGCATGCCATATGCGAGAAGAAGCTGCGGTCGAGCGCCTGCCAGTAGCCGCCATGGATGAACATGACGATGGCGTCGCCCCTGATCGCGTCCGGCTTGAACAGATCGTAGCGCTGCCGCTCGCTCTCGCCATAGCTCACGCCGAGTTCGCAGAGCGCAGCCTCACGATAGGCGGCGGCGTCGCTTGCCCATCCGGCGATGATGGCCGGATGCTCCGGCACGCGGGCGCGGTTGTTGTATTCGGTTTCGTAATCGGGCGAGGTCTGCGGTTCTGGCTGCATCGGTTCTTTCGGATTGGGCGGATGGCGGCGGGCAAACCGGCTGTCCCATCGCAGGCGGCGCCAGTTTGCGCCATCGCTTTTGACAGGTCGAGCGCCAAACGCCACAAGGCGGCCATTCCGGCGACGACGCCCCAAGCCCTGGAGATGATGATGGACAACCCGGTTCTGGCCGAGGTCCTGCGCGGCGATGTCGTCGAATCGCGCCATCGCGGCGCGGCGATCGTGGTCGATGCCGATGGCGGCGTGGTGCTGTCGCTCGGCGATGTCGCGCGGCCGGTGTTTCCGCGCTCGGCGGTCAAGGCGCTGCAGGCGCTGCCGCTGTTCGAGAGCGGCGCGGCCGATCGCTTTGGCCTCAGCGAGCCCGAGATCGCGCTCGCCGTCGCCTCGCATTCAGGCGAGCCGGCCCACGCCGAAGCGTCGCTGTCGATGCTCAGAAGGGTCGGCCGCGACGCCGGCTGTCTCGAATGCGGGGCGCATTGGCCGATGAACGAGGCTGCGGCGCGGGCCATGGCCAAGGCCGGGGCCGAGCCGAGCGCGCTCAACAACAACTGCTCGGGCAAGCATGCCGGCTTCGTATGCCTCGCCTGCGGGCTCGACGAGGATCCGGCCGGTTACGTCAAGGCCGGCCATGCCGTGCAGCAGGCGGTGCGCGGCGCGCTCGAGGACGTTACCGGTGCGGCCCACCTCGCCGAGCGCTCCGGCATCGACGGCTGCTCGATCCCGACCTATGCCGTGCCGCTGCAGGCGATGGCGCTGGGCTTCGCCCGCTTCGGCACCGGGCATGGCTTTGGTCCCGAGCGCGCCAGGGCGGCCGCCCGCATCCGCAAGGCGGTCGCGGCCCATCCCTTCATGGTCGCCGGCACGGGACGTTTCGACACCCGCGCCATGGATCTGCTGGGTGCGCGCGCCTTCATCAAGACCGGGGCGGAGGGCGTCTATTGCGGCTCCCTGCCTGAACTCGGCTACGGCATCGCGCTGAAATGCGACGATGGCGCGGGCCGCGCGGCGGAGGTCGTCATGGCGGCGCTGATCGCGCGCTTCCTGCCGCTGGACGAGACGCAAGGCGCGGACTTCGCGCCGCTGCGCGAGAGCGTGCTGACCAACTGGAACGGAATCGAAGTCGGGCGGGTGAGGGCGGCGCAGGTTTGACGGCTGAAAGGTCACGCGTTACCTTTCGAGACCGAAGGAGATCGCCATGCCGCGCCCCGCGATCAAGGATGGTCTGAGCAAGCAGGCCCGTTACCGTGCCGCCAAGAAGGCGGCGGGGTTGAAAGAGGTGCGAATCTGGACGTTCGATACAAATGATCCTGTGTTTATGGCTCAATTGCAGCGCGATATCGCGACCATTAATGCCGATCCGGACGAAGCAGCGGTCATGGACTGGATCGAGGCAGTTGCCGCCTGGCCGTCCGACGACGAATGAAGCGCGGCGATATCGTCACGGTCGCCATGCAGGGCGACTTCGGTAAACCGAGACCAGCGGTTGTCGTTCAAAGCAACGCCTTGTTCGGCACGAGGCATGTCATTGTCTGCCCATTTACGAGCAGTACCGACGACGCACCGGCGATGCGCTATAAAGTCAAGGCGACTGCCGAGAATGGATTGCGCGCTGATAGTGCCATAATGCTGAACAACCTTTCGACGGTCAGTCGGAATAAGTGCAGTCGAGTTATGGGCAGGCTGACTGACGAGCAGATTCTGATGCTGAACGAATGCTTGGTCTTCATCCTTGGCCTTGCCGACTGATTTTTACGCCACCGCGTTGTTCTCGATCCTGACGCCGGCCGCACGCTGATCGGCCGCCTTCGTCAGGTCGCCCGTCACCACCTTGCCGTACTCCGTGCCCACGACCGCGCCCTTGCTCGCATCGGCGATGACGTTGTTGGCGATCAACGCGTTGCGCTCCTTCGGCACCAGCGAGACAGAAATCCCGATGCCGGTCTTGCGGACCATGTTGCCGGTGGCGACGAGGTTGCGCATGCCCCATGACCAGCCGAGCGAGATGCCGATCTCGCTGGCGTTCTCGATGACGTTGCCGGTCACAGCCGCTTCCGCCTCGACATGCACGCCCATGCCGCCGATCAGCTCCGTGCCCTTGGGGGCGAAGCCCCTCTGGGCGTTGCGGATGATGTTGTTGGCGAAGACGGAAAGCCTGCCGCCATGGTCGAGATTGGTGATGTTGGCGCCTTGCGCACAATCCTCGACGAGGTTGCCGGTGATGATCGCGCCCTCGAAGGCGAACTCCGAATAAAGCCCGACCTCGCCGCAGCGCCGGCCTTGATTGCCAATGATCTGCACGCCGGAGCCCGAATTGTTGCGGATGAAGGTCAGCGCGCAGTCGCGGAGCGTGTTGCCCTCGATGATGACGCCGCCGGCCTTGTAGAGGCTGATGCCGTTGCCGTTGGGCCCGTCGCCGCCGGCGTCCGAGCGGATGCGGTTGATCCGGTTGCCGCGCACGATCGACTGGTCGTCGCCGGGCTGGCTGCGCCAGAGCTGGATGCCGTTATTGCCGCAATCCTCGACCTGGTTGGCCTCGATCGAAAGTCCGCGCGAATCGAGCGAGAACAGGGCCGAGTCGCGCATGCTGCGGAAACGGCTCTGCCGGATGCTTCCGGCGGTTCGGTTCAGCATCAGGCCGACCGAGCCGGCATTGCCGAATTCACAGTCCTGCAGGCTGAAATCCAGCACCTCGTCCGCGACCAGCAGGCCGGTGCGCTGGCCCGGGCGGATGTCGAGCCCGTCCAGCATCAGCCCCGACAGGGCTGCGCGCCTGATCCGTCGCGCGACCAGCATCGGCCCGGCCTGGGCGGCGATGAAATGGCTGGCGCCCGGAACGCCGATGAGTCGCGCCCCTTCCGGCAGCACGACATTGGCGATGCGATAGCGTCCCGGCGGCACCATCAGCGGCGCGTTGCGTTTCGCGGCTTCGACGAGCGCGTTCTGCAGGATACTTGACTGGTCGTCGGCGGAGCCCGGACGCAGGCCCAACGTCGTCGCGTCGAGGCCGAATTGGCCGAGCGGCGCGGATGCGGTGGCGCGCGGTGCGCTTTGCGCGCGGGCCGACGCGAGACCGGCTGTCCCGAAAGCTGCCGTTGCCAGCAGGGCGCGTCGCGAAATCAGCATGGCAATCTCCTCCGGTCCGCCGGGCTTCAAGCGGCATGCCAGCGGTACTGTGCCGTTCTGGAGCAGCGAGCCGCCCCAGAGCGACTGATCAGCTGCGTTGCCGGCCGATGCGCGCGAGATCGCGTCCGATCGCGGCGAGAGCCACGCTCAGACCGGTTGCGCCCGGCCGGAACGAGCGGATTCGCGCCAGCGGACGCGACCCTGGCAACGGCCGCAGCCACGGCACATGGATGAAGATCACCGGCACGCCGCTTCGCGCCGTCTGGCGCAGCGCCGCCGCATAGCAGGCGTCGCAGAGATAGCGCCCGGCCGAGGCCGAGAGGCGGGTGCGGATGCCGACGCGCCTGAGCGCCGCCAGCGCGCCGGCCGGGTTGCCGCTCGTGCGCAAGGGCAGGGCGCTTCGGTTCGCGGGGGCATCCGTCGGGGTCGCTCCCGTCGCATCGGGATGGAGCCGGCTGGCATGGCCGCGTCCGAACAGCTCGACCCTGACGAAACGCGCACGGGCGGCGAGCCCGAGCATCAGGACTGCCCTGGGCCGGGTCTGCGCCAGATGGTCCTTCAGTGCCGGCAGGCCGACGGCGTAGCTCGTCTCCATCACCAGCAGATCGGCCTTGAGCCCGGCCTGGGCCAGTTTCCTCGAGACCCTGAGCGCCAGCTCCCTCGTCGGGTTGACCCTGACATGGGGGAAGGGGCCAAAGCCGGTGATCAGGATGTCGGGTCGTCCGTCCATCACAGTCTCACAGTCCCAAAGCCTGCGCGATTTCTTCCGCCGCTACGCCGGCCGCGATTTCGCCTTTCGCGACCGCCGCTTCCAGTTCAGAAGCGCGCGCCTTCAGGGCGGGGTCGTGGCGAAGCTTCGCCTGCAGCCGGTCCTCGACCATCGCCCACATCCATTTCACATCCTGCCGGCGGCGCTTGTCCGCGATCAGGCCCTTGGCCTCGTGGCGGGCGCGATGGTCCTCGATCATGGCCCACAGCGCCTCGAGCCCTTGCCCGGTCAGCCCAGATATCGTTACGGCCGGCGTCGTCCAGAGCGGCGAGGCGGGGGCGAGAATGTGCAGCGCCGCCTGGTACTGCGCGGCTGCCGCGCGCGCAGCCGTCGCGCCAGCGCCATCGGCCTTGTTGACCGCGATCATGTCGGCGAGTTCGATGATGCCTTTCTTGATCCCCTGCAATTCGTCGCCTGCATTGGGCAGCATCAGCACGAGAAAGAAGTCGGTCAGGTCGGCCACAGCCGTCTCCGACTGGCCGACGCCGACTGTCTCCACGAGAATGACGTCGAAGCCCGCCGCCTCGCAGAGCAGCATGGTCTCGCGCGTCCTGGCGGCGACGCCGCCGAGCGTGCCCGATGACGGCGAGGGCCGGATAAAAGCGTTGGGATCGACGGCAAGCCGCGCCATCCGCGTCTTGTCGCCGAGGATCGAGCCGCCGGTGCGGGTCGAGGACGGATCGACCGCGAGAACCGCGACCTTGTGGCCCTGTCCCGTGAGATAGCTTCCGAGCACGTCGATCGTCGTCGATTTGCCGACGCCGGGCACGCCGGTGATACCGACGCGGATCGCCCCGCCCGTGTGCGGCAGCAGCGTCTGGATCAGCGCGCGCGCCTGCTCGCGATGGTCGGCCCGGCGGGATTCCGCCAGCGTGATGGCGCGCGCCAGCGCCGCGCGCTCGCCGGCGAGGACGGCGTCTGCAAGGCTGGCTGGCGAGGCGGCGGACGCTGACATCACTGGCCAGTAGCAAGCCTCCTGCGGCTCCGACAAGCGCAACCTGCCGTCGTCACTGTGTCATGCTTGCATCTTGATGATCGGCCGGTTTGGTGAGACCAGTTTCCTCATGATGCGTGCGGCCTGCCGGTTTCGTTTTGTCGTGTTGGCGTTGCTGGCTCCGCTCGTCCTGGCGGGCTGCGGCGGGCCGGCGCGCACGCTCGTTCTCTCCGCCGCCAAGCCCGACGAGATCGCCGGAACCGTCAGGGTTTTCGTCGCTACCACGCGCGAGGCCGCGGATCAGCCGCAGTATTTCACCGGCGAGCGCGGCCCCAAGCTCGCCTTTGCCAAGCTCGACATCACCGTTCCGCGTGCCCACAAGCCGGGTGAACTCGAACTGCCGGGCAGCGGAGGCCAGACCGTTCCGGGGCAGCATTTCGCCGTGGTCTCGGTCGAACCCCTCGCGCTGCCCGAGACGCTGGTCGCGGTGCGCCGCGAAATCCAGCGGCGTCCGGCAGCGGAGCGGGACGTTCTCGTCTTCGTCCATGGCTACAATACGAGCTTCGCGGATGCCGCCTATCGCTTCGCCCAGATCGTCCATGACGCCGGCTTCAAGGGCGTGGCGGTGCTCTTCACCTGGCCCTCGCGCGGCCAGCTCCTGCAGTATCCCTACGACCGTGAGAGCGCGATCTATTCGCGCGATTTCCTCGAACTCAACCTGCGCGCCATTTCGCGCGACCTCGGCACGACCCGCATCGACATCCTGGCGCATTCGATGGGGACGTTCCTGACGCTGGAGGCGCTGCGGCAGGCGTCGATCCGCGGCGACGGCAGCTTCGGCGGCAAGCTGCGCGACGTCATGCTGGCCGCGCCCGATGTCGATGTCGATGTCTTCAAGACGCAGATGCGGCAGATCAGGCGGCCGGTCACGGTCTTCGTCTCTGCGGACGACCGCGCGCTCGATTTCTCGCGCCGGTTCGCCGGGGACAAGACGAGGCTTGGCGCGGTCGCGGCCAAGGACACTGAACTCGTCGCGGAACTGGAGCGGGCCGGCGCACGCATCATCGACCTCTCGGAGGTTTCCACCAGCGACCGGCTCAATCACGCGAAATTCGCGGCCTCGCCCAAGGTGGTGCAGATGATCGGCCGCAGATTGCAGGCCGATGGCGGCATCGCCACGGCTGGACCGGGCTTCGGCGACAAGCTGGGCGATGTCGCCAGCGGGCTCGTCGGGACAGTGGGCTCCACGGTCAATCTGGTGGTGTCGGCTCCGGGCGCCGTCATCGGACGGTAGAACGAGCGCCGCAATCTGGCCGCGTTAGCCTGTCGTTAAGACGCGGCTGGCCAAGTCGGCCGTCCCCATAGCTCGCGACAGGTTCCGCCCATGCCCGATTCCCGGCACGCTTCCCTTTGCCGACGCTCGGTTCTGCTGGCGCTGCTGTCGACGACGCTCGCCGCCTGCGCCCAGACGGAAGCCGCCGTCTCGCCCTTTTCGGAGCCGACCCGCGCCGACGCCTCGGCGCTCGGTAAGGAGTCATCGCTTCTGGTCGCCACCACCCGCAAACCCGCTGGCGATGGCAGGCCGCCCTTCTTCGGGCGCGAACGCGGCGACGGATTGAGCTTCGCGGAGGCGAGGTTGTCCCCGCCGGGGCGTGGCATTTCCGGGCGGGTGTCGTCCGCGGTCAGCGGCGACTGGGCCGTGCTGGGCCTGGAGAGACGCACCTCGTCGGCCCCGGCGCTGCGCTTTGCCGAAGCCGCGACGGGCCGCGACGTGCTGCTCTACGTCCATGGCTACAACGAAACCTTCGAATCGGCGGCGCGCAGCGCCGGCCAGCTCTCGCACGCGCTCGAGTTCCAGGGCAGGACCGCGCTGTTCGCCTGGCCATCGGGCGGGGGGCTGCTCGACTACGCCTATGACCGTGAAAGTGCGCTGTGGTCGCGTGACGGTTTCGTGCAGTCTCTGCGGGCGCTGGTCAACAATCCGACGATCGGCCGCATTCACATCGTCGCCCATTCGATGGGCACCTTCCTGACCCTGGAGGCACTGCGCGAATTGCGGCTCGAGTCGGATGTCTCGGCCCGGATCGGCTCTGTCGTCTTCGCTTCGCCCGATATCGACATCGACGCCTTCGAGCAGACCGTTTCGAAGCTCGGTCCGCTCGCCCGCCGGATGACGCTGATCATCGACCCGGGCGACCGGGCGCTGGCCGTCTCCGCCCGCATCGCCGGCGGCGTCGCGCGGGCCGGCGCGGCCGACCGCTCCCGTCTGGAGGCGCTGGGCGTGCGCGTCGCCGACACTTCGGGGCGCGGCTGGAGCATGCTGCGGCACGACCTCTTCCTCTCCGACGGCGAGGTGACGCAGGTGGTGCGCCGGGCGATGGACCGCGACGGCGCCTGATACGGCGCAACCGGATTTGCCTCGCAGGCCGGTTGTTCGTAGCGTCCTGCGATGTGGCCGCGCCTGATCCTGTCTTTGGGAATCCTGATCGTCGGGCTCACCCTCGTCGCCTGGTGGCTGCTCAGCGGCTTCGGATGCGAGATGAACACCAGCGGGTGCAGCGTCGTCAGACTCGATCTGGGTCGGGACGCGCTTCGGATATTCCTGCCGCCGATCGGTCTCGGCATTGTCCTGATCGTCCTTGGGTTCTGGAGGATGCGTTAGCATCGTCGCGGAACGCCATGTCTCCACTCAGATCGGCGGCAGGCCGTTTCGCTTTTTGATGATCGCCAGCGCGAAGTTCGATTCGACCGACTGGATGCATTTCAGCCGCGTCACCTTCAGTTTCAGGAAGCGCTCGTAGCCCTCGATGCCATCGGTGAGCACACGCAGGTGATAATCCTGGCTTCCGGTCATCAGGTAGCATTCGGTGACCTCCGGCCAGCTTTCCACCGCCCGCTCGAATTCGGCGATGTTCTCCTGTGTCTGTTGCGACAGGCGCACCGAGACGAAGACGCTGAAGGGCAGGCCATAGGCCTTGGGATCGACGATCGCGGCATAGCCGCGAATGACGCCGGTCTCCTCCAGCCGCTTCAGCCGGCGCAGGCAGGGCGTCGGCGACAGTCCGACCTTTTCGGACAGCTCCTGATTGGTGATCCGGCCATCCTCCTGCAGGGCGGCCAGCATGCGGCGATCGATTGAATCGAGCATGGACTGCTCCCAGGCGGATCGAAATTAGCAGATACCTGCTTCGATGCCGTGTCGTCCAGTGAAGATCGGCCATGCAATGATGTGGTGAAGCGCGTAGGCTGTCGGCATTGCAAGGCTCCAAAGAGCCCAAGCCACGCGAACAAGCCACGCGAAACGGAGATCAGCGATGAGCGACAACAACTACCACAAGGACCGCATCGCCAACCGCAAGCTCCACCCCGAGACGCTGATGATGGGCTTCGGCTATTCGCCGGCGATGTCGGAGGGCGCTCTCAAGCCGCCCGTCTTGCTGACCTCGACCTTCGTTTTCGAGAACGCGCAGCAGGGCAAGGACTTCTTCGACCTGACCTCGGGCCGTCGCCTGCCCAAACCCGGCGAGAAATCGGGCCTGGTCTATTCGCGCTTCAACCATCCCAACATGGAAATCCTCGAGGATCGCCTCGCGATCTGGGACGAGGCGGAGAAATGCGCCGTCTTCGCCAGCGGCATGGCGGCGATCGCGACGACCTGCTTCGCCTTCCTGCGTCCCGGCGACACCATCATCCATTCGCGCCCGCTCTATGGCGGCACCGAGACCCTGCTGAAGAACCAGATGGGCGCGTTTGGCGTCACGCCCTTCGGCTTCACCGACGGGCTCGACATCGCGCAGATGCGCGAGACCGCGAAGGCCGCCGCCGCCAAGGGGCGCGTCGGCATGATCCTGGTCGAGACGCCGGCGAACCCGACCAACGGGCTGGTCGATCTCGAAGCCTGCGCGACCATCGCCGCCGAGCTGGAAAAGAGCCAGGGCCATCGCCCGCCCGTCGTGGTCGACAACACCATGCTCGGCCCGAAATACCAGAAGCCGCTCAAGCACGGCGCGGATCTGACGCTGCTCTCGCTGACCAAGTATGTCGGCGGCCATTCCGACCTCGTCGGCGGCTCGATCTCGGGGTCGGACAAGCTCGTCCGGCAGGTGAAGGGCTGGCGCGGCTCGCTCGGCACCCAGGCCGACCCGAACTCCTGCTGGATGCTGATGCGCTCGCTGGAGACGCTGGACATCCGTATGAGCCGCGCCAACGAGAACGCCAAGCTGGTCGCCGACTATCTCGCCAGCCACCCAAAAGTGGCCAAGGTGCATTATCTCGGCGACCTGCAGGACGGCGACCCGCGCAAGGCGGTGTTCGACCGGCAATGCTCCGCGCCGGGCTCGACCTTCGCCTTCGACGTCGTCGGCGGCGAGAAGGAGGCGTTCGCGGTGCTCGACAACCTCCAGATCATGAAGCTCGCGGTCTCGCTGGGCGGCACGGAGACGCTGGTCTCGCACCCCGCCGCGATGACGCATTCGGGCGTCGCGCGCGAACTGCGCGAGGAGATCGGCCTGACCGACGCGCTGATCCGCATCTCGGTCGGCATCGAGAACATCGAGGACCTGATCTCGGATCTGGCGCAGGCGCTGGAGGCGGTGTGAGGTCTTTGGAGCGCTCTACCGTCATGCTCGCCCTTGTGGCGAGCATCCACGTCTTGTCGTAGCGCTCGACGACGGAAGACGTGGATGGTCGGGACGAGCCCGACCATGACGGAGCAGGGCTTGGTGGAGAGAGGCTAAACCCCGACCCGTCCCCAGCCCGGCAGCTTCAGAGCCGGGCTGCGCAGGTCGAAGCCGGCGACGAGCCCGAGCAGGTTGATCTCGACGCCTTCGACCCAAGCCAGCGTGACGCCGGCGAGCCCATAGAGCGAGGCCTGCACGCCGGTGCGGCTGGGGGTGAGCCCGGCGAACAGGCCGGCCTCGCGAAAATCCTTGCCGATCGCGGTCGGCGGCAGGGCCTGGCCGAGTTCTGGCACCTCGGCCAGCACATGCTGGACGAAGCTGTTGGAGTTGGGTCCCGGCCAGGCGAGGTAGCTGCCCGGCGCGTTGTAGGAATAGCTCGCAACGGCGGCGCGGATGCGCGGGATCAGGTGTTCGGCAGCCTCGCCGCGCACCTCGGTCACGAGTTCGGGCGTGTTGCCGTACCAACGGCCATCGGCCTCGCGATGGTTGACGCGCACCGGCGTGCCCCAGCCGACGACGTCGAAGCGTGTATAGGCGCGCGCGCCCTTCTCCTTGACCACCACCCATGAGTGATGCGCGAAGACGCCGCGCCAGCGACCGACGCGGGCGGCGAAGACATGCACCGTCGCCTCCGGCTCGATCGCGGCCGCCGGCAGCAGCTTTGCGCTAGACCAGTCGGCGCGCCGCCAGTCGCCGGCGAGCGGCTGCCACGACCACCACGCCGCATGGGTCGCGACCGGGATCAGGAACAGCAGGGCGAAGGCAAGCAGGAAGCGGCGGAGGAAGCGCATGAACGAGGATATGTGGCGGGCTTGTTGCATCGCAAGATGGCGCGAGCGGCTGCGGCGTCGCCGCCCGATCAAAATCCGTTGAGGCGCGCGGCCAAGCTGCTAGCTTTGGCGGGAGCAAGACAAGGCGTCGCGACGCGGCGGGAGAGATGAAGACGATGGCAGGGCAGGGTTGGCTGAAGGGCGTTGTGGCGGGCGTGGCGATGGCGCTGTTGGCGGCCGGGCCGGCGCAGGCGCAGAACAAGGAACTGCGCATCTACAACTGGTCCGACTATGTCGATCCCGAGGTGCTGGACGCCTTCAAGAAGGAGACCGGGATCACCGTCGTCTACGACACCTTCGACCAGATGGAGACGGTCGAGACGAAACTGCTCGCCGGCAAGACCGGCTACGATTTGATCGTGGTCACGGCCTCTTTCCTGCCGCGCCATATCCCGCTCGGGCTCTACGCGCCGATCGACGCTGCCAAGGTTCCCAATCTGAAGAACGCCTGGCCGGAGATTCAGGGGAGGCTGGCGAAATACGACCCCGGCAACAGGTTCGCCGTGAACTACATGTGGGGCACGACAGGGATCGGCTACAACGTTGCCAAGGTGAAAGAGCGGCTGGGGCCGGACGCCGTCATCGACAGCTGGAAGATCCTGTTCGATCCGGATCAGCTCAAGAAGCTTTCCAATTGCGGCGTGCATGTGCTCGACGCTGTCGAGGAGATGTTTCCCGCCGCGCTCCGTTATCTCGGGTTGAACCCGGACTCCAAGGCCGAAGCCGACCTCAACAAGGCCGGCGAGCTGCTGCGCCGGATGCGCCCGCACATCCAGAAGTTCCACTCGTCGGAATACATCAACGCGCTGGCGAACGGCGATATCTGCCTCGCGGTCGGCTATTCCGGCGACGTGCTGCAGGCGAAGAAGCGGGCGGAAGAAGCCAAGAACAACGTCCAGATCGCCTATTCCATTCCGAAGGAGGGTGCGCTGATGTGGTTCGATTCCTTCGTCGTTCCGAAGGACGCCGGCAATGCGGAGGCGGCGCTGGCGTTCATCGATTTCGTGAACCGTCCGGCGATGGCGGCCAAGAACTCCGACTTCATCCAGTACGCCAACGGCAATCTGGCCTCGAAGCCGCTGCTCTCGGCCGCCGTGCGCGACAATCCGGGCATCTATCCGACCGACGCCGTGATGGGGCGGCTCTACACGATCACGCCCTACGACCAGAAGGCGCAGAGGCTGGTCAACCGGCTGTGGACCCGCGTCAAGACCGGCAAGTGAACCAGGACGCGAGCGCGGGCGGCGGGGCGATCCGCAAGGCCTCGTTCGGCGGCCTGCGCCGGTCCTTCCAGCCCTGGAACGACCCTGCCGCGCAGCCACTGGTCGAGTTCCGGGGAGTGACCAAGCGCTTTGGCGCGGTCACGGCGGTCGCGGACCTGTCGCTGAAGCTCTATCCGCGCGAGTTCTTCGCGCTGCTCGGCCCATCGGGCTGCGGCAAGACCACGCTGATGCGCATGCTGGCCGGGTTCGAGCAGCCTGACGAAGGCCAGATCCTGCTGGACGGCGTCGAGATCACGCCAGATGCGCCGCATCTGCGGCCGGTCAACATGATGTTTCAGTCCTACGCGCTGTTTCCCCATCTCAGCGTCGCAGACAACATCGCTTACGGGCTGAAGCGGCAAGGCAAGCCGAAGCCCGAGATCGCCGGGCGCGTCGCGCAGATGCTGGCGCTGGTCAAGCTCGATGGGCTCGGGGCTCGGCGTCCAGACCAGCTCTCGGGCGGCCAGCGCCAACGCGTCGCGCTCGCCCGGGCGCTGGCGCGGCGGCCGCGCCTGCTGCTGCTCGACGAGCCGCTGGCTGCGCTCGACCGCAAGCTGCGCGAGGAGACGCAGTTCGAGCTGGTCAACATCCAGCACGAACTCGGCACCACCTTTATGGTCGTCACGCACGACCAGGACGAGGCCATGACCATGGCCGACCGGATGGCGGTGATGGATCGCGGCCGGCTCGTCCAGATCGGCCCGCCTGACGTGATCTACGAGGCCCCGGTCAACCGCCAGGTCGCGGAATTCGTCGGCGACATCAATGTGCTGGAGGGCCGCGTCACGGATGTTGCCGGCGATCTCGTCCTCATCGAGACGAGCTTTGCCGGCATGGTCGAACTGGATGAGGACGAGCCCACTCTGGCGGCAGGCGACAGGGTCATGGTCGGCCTGCGGCCGGAGAAGATTGAGCTCTCTCACGACGAGCCGGCGCAGGCGCGCAACAAGGTCCGTGGCGCGATCTGGGACATCGGCTATCTCGGCGACATCACCATGGTGCAGGTCAGGGTCGGCGAGACCCTGCTGAAGGTCTCGCTCGCCAACCGCACGCGCCGGATCGCGCGGCCCTTCGCCTGGGAGGACGAGGTCTGGCTCGCCTGGGACGTCGAGGCCGGTATGGTGCTGGCGCCGTGACGGCTCGCCATTTCAAACGCCCTCATCCTGAGGAGGCCCGTAGGGCCGTCTCGAAGGATGCTCCAGATGTCTCCGGAACTGGCTGGAGCATCCTTCGAGACGCCGCATGCGCGGCTCCTCAGGATGAGGTGTTTGGAACTGTAGAACCTGTTTCGGAGGTTCGGTTATGAAACCGGGCTCGCGTCTCCGAAGCCTCGTCCCGGTAATCCCCTATTTCTGGCTCGTGCTCTTCTTCCTCATCCCCTTCGCGATCGTGCTGCGCATGGCGCTTTCGGACGCCGACACCGCGGTCCCGCCCTATGCGCCGCATTTCCAGGAGTTTTCGGAGCTGCGCAGCTTCCTATCGGGGCTCGATCTGGAGAATTTCCGGCTGATCGCCAGCGACGATCTTTACTGGCAGAGCTACCTGACCTCGCTGCGCATCGCGGCCCTGACCACGCTTGCGGCGCTCGTGATCGGCTATCCGATGGCCTATGCGATGGCCGTCGCGCCGGCCCGCTGGCAGGGCGTGCTGATCGTCCTCGTCATCCTGCCGTTCTGGACGTCCTTTCTCATCCGCGTCTACGCCTGGATCGGCATTCTGAGGCCCGACGGCCTGCTCGATTCAGCGCTGCTCTGGCTGGGCCTCACAAGTGAACCGCTGCGCCTGCTCAACACCGAGGCCGCTGTGCTGATCGGCATGGTCTATTCCTACCTGCCCTTCATGGTGCTGCCGCTTTTCGCCAGCCTGCAGAAGCTCGACCGCATATTGCTGGAGGCTGCCGCCGACCTCGGCGCGACGCCGGCTCGCGCCTTCGTCTCGGTCACACTGCCCCTGTCGCTGCCGGGCATCCTCGCCGGCTCCGCGCTCGTCTTCATCCCTTCGATCGGCGAATTCGTCATTCCAGACCTGCTCGGCGGCCCCGACACCACCATGATCGGAAAAGCGCTCTGGACCGAGTTCTTCTCCAACCGCGACTGGCCCTTGGCCTCGGCGGTCGCGGTCGTACTGCTCGTCGTGCTCGTGCTGCCGCTGATGCTGCTCCAGCGTGCGCGTGCCGCGCGCGGAGCCGAAATATGAGGCGGCTCGGTCCCGGCCTCGTGCTCGCGCTCGTCGCCGGCTTCGCCTTCCTCTATCTGCCGATCGTGGCGCTGGTCGCCTATTCGTTCAACGGCTCGCGGCTGGTGACGGTCTGGGGCGGATTCTCGACGCGCTGGTATGGCGCGCTGCTGGCAAACCAGCCGCTGCTCGACGCCGCCTGGCTGAGCCTGAGACTCGCCTTTATCTCGGCCACGCTGGCCACGATGCTCGGCACGTTGGCCGCGCTGACGCTGGCGCGCCATGGCCGCTTCGTCGGCCGGACGCTGTTTTCCGGCATGGTGCTCGCCCCGCTGGTCATGCCGGAGGTGATCACCGGGCTGTCGCTGCTGCTGCTGTTCGTTTCGCTCGATGTCGAGCGCGGATTCTGGACTGTGACGGTCGCGCACGCCACGCTGGGCTTGGGCTTCGCGACCATCGTCGTGCAGGCGCGGCTGGCGCGCTTCGATGCGTCGCTTGAGGAGGCCGCGCGCGATCTCGGCGCGACGCCGCTCGTGACCTTCTTCACCGTGACGCTGCCACTGATCGCGCCCGGCGTCGCGGCGGCCTGGATGCTCGCCTTCACGCTCTCGCTCGACGATCTGGTGATCGCAAGCTTCACCACGGGCCCGGGCGCGACGACCTTGCCGATGCGGCTCTATTCGGCGGTCAGGCTCGGCGTCTCGCCCGAGATCAACGCCGCGTGCACGCTGCTGATCGCAGGCGTGGCGATCGTGGTGATCGCGGCCTCGCTGCTGCTGAAGCGCGAGCGGCTGGCCGGGCGATAAACGGGGAGTGAACGCCGGCCTCAACCGCCGTTCAGACGGGTTTTGCGAGAGTGCGCATCAGGCAAGGGGCTTATCCCGCGCCGTCGCACAGGACAGGAACCATGTTCCGCACACTCGCCCCGACCAGCCTCGCCACCCTCGTCATCGGCGCAGCCGCGCTGGCCGGCGCGAGCCTCGCCAGCCCCTCCGACGCGCAGGCCTATGACGGCCGCCACTACGAGCGGGGCGGCTACGACCGCCCCCATGGCTGGCGCGCCCCGCCGCCGGTCGTCCATGGCTACTGGGGCCACCGCCGCTGGCAGCGCTACCATGACGGCCGCGACTTCCGCGGCCCGCCACGCCCTTATGGCTACGGCTGGAGGTAAATTAGGCGCGGGGAACGGCGCGGCCCGCTAGGGCCGCGCCTGCTTGTCAAGCTATTCCGCAGCGTCGCACTGGGCATAGCCGAGCCGGCCGTTCAGCTCCTCCAGCAGCTTCTCGGCCGCGTCGGCGATGACCGTGCCCGGCGGGAAGATCGCGCTCGCTCCCGCCTGCATCAGCGCCTCGAAATCCTGCGGCGGGATGACGCCGCCGACGACGATCATGATGTCGGGCCGGCCTGCGCTGGCGAGCGCGGCCTTGAGTTCCGGCACCAGCGTCAGATGTCCTGCCGCGAGCGACGAGACGCCGATGATGTGGACGTCGTTCTCGACGCCCTGCCGCGCCGCCTCGTCCGGCGTCGCGAACAGCGGCCCGATATCGACGTCGAAGCCGAGATCGGCGAAGGCCGAGGCGATCACCTTCTGGCCGCGGTCGTGTCCGTCCTGTCCCATCTTGGCGACGAGGATGCGCGGCCGGCGGCCATCGGCCTCGGCGAAGGCTTCCGTCATCATCTGCACGCGCATGACCGCCGGGTTCATGGTGCCGACCTCCCGCTTGTAGACGCCCGCGATCGACTTGATCTCGGCCCTGTGCCGCCCGAAGACCTGCTCCATCGCCATCGAGATCTCGCCGACGGTCGCCTTGGCGCGCGCGGCCTTGACCGCAAGGTCGAGCAGGTTGCCGTCCCCGGACGCGCCATTGGTCAGCGCCGTCAGAGTCGACTCGACGTCCGCCTCGACGCGCTCGGCCTTCAGCCTGCGCAGCTTCTCCAGTTGCTGCGTCCGCACCGAGGCGTTGTTGACGACGAGCACGTCGATCTTCGCCTCGTTGTCGGGCTTGAACATGTTGACGCCGATGATGCCCTGCTGCTTGCCGTCGATGCGGGCCTGCGTCTTGGCGGCGGCCTCCTCGATGCGCAGCTTGGGGATGCCGGCCTCGATCGCCTTGGCCATGCCGCCCAGCGCCTCGACCTCGGTGATATGCGCCCAGGCCTTGGCCGCGAGATCGGCGGTCAGCCGCTCGACATAGTAAGAGCCGCCCCAGGGATCGATGATGCGGCTCGTGCCGCTTTCCTGCTGAAGCAGGATCTGGGTGTTGCGGGCGATGCGGGCGGAGAAATCCGTCGGGAGCGCCAGCGCCTCGTCGAGCGCGTTGGTGTGCAGCGACTGGGTATGGCCCTGCGTTGCCGCCATCGCCTCGATCATGGTGCGCGGCACGTTGTTGAACACGTCCTGGGCCGTCAGCGACCAGCCCGACGTCTGGCAGTGCGTCCGCAGCGGCAGCGACTTCTCGTTGCTCGCGCCGAAATCCTTGACCAGCTTGGCCCAGATCAACCGGGCGGCGCGCAGCTTGGCGACCTCCATGAAGAAGTTCATGCCGATCGCCCAGAAGAAGGACAGGCGCGGCGCAAACGCATCGACGCCAAGGCCGGCGCGCTGGCCGGCGCGGATGTATTCGACGCCGTCGGCGAGCGTGTAGCCGAGTTCGAGGTCCTGCGTCGCCCCGGCCTCCTGCATGTGATAGCCGGAGATCGAGATCGAGTTGAATTTCGGCATGTTGGCCGAGGTGTAGGAGAAGATGTCGCCGATGATCCGCATCGAGGGCGAGGGCGGGTAGATATAGGTGTTGCGGACCATGAACTCCTTGAGGATGTCGTTCTGGATCGTGCCCGAGAGTTTTGCCGCCGGCACGCCCTGTTCTTCCGCCGCGACGATGAACAGCGCCAGCACCGGCAGCACCGCGCCGTTCATCGTCATCGAGACGCTCATCTGGTCGAGCGGGATGCCGGAGAACAGCGTGCGCATGTCGTAGATCGAATCGATCGCGACGCCGGCCATGCCGACATCGCCGCCGACGCGCGGATGGTCGGAATCATAGCCACGATGGGTCGCGAGATCGAAGGCGACCGAGAGACCCTTCTGCCCGGCGGAGAGGTTGCGCCTGTAGAAGGCGTTGGAGTCCTCGGCTGTGGAGAAGCCGGCATATTGCCGGATCGTCCAGGGTTGGTTGACGTACATTGTCGGGTAGGGGCCGCGCAGATAGGGCGCGATGCCAGGCAAGGTATCGACGAAGGGCAGGCCGGCGCGGTCGTCGGCCGTATAGATCGGCTTGACCGGGATGCCTTCCGGCGTGAGCCAGGGCTCGCTCTGCACCCCGGCGAAGGGCGGCGTCGCGTGGTCGCTGCCGAAGGCCAGCGTCGTGAAATCGGGGATCGCGCTCATGCCCGCCTCTCCAGTTTTTCCAACGCAGCGCGGCGTCTGGCCAGCGCCGCATCGAGCTTGCTGCGCCGATCCGGCCTGGCCTTGGCCTTGCTGCCGTCGCCGCCGAAATCCCAACTGCCGACATCGCCTTCGAACAGGATGGCGAGCAGCAGGACGACGAGGATCACCGGAATCCACAGCGTATAGCGGCCGAGCCACCAGACAAGCGCCGCGACAGCGAGCGCGACCATTGTGACGGCAAGCGGATGATACATGAAATACTGCAGCTTGGCGGCCACGCCCAGCAGCAGCAGCGCGATGAAGACGATGCCGATAAACGTGCCTATCGCAGCCTTGCGCCAGAGCCGGCCGTCCATCTGTTCGAGCAGCGAGATTTCGCGGCGCAGGCGCTCGGCGCGCCGCTGCCGCAGCGGGTGAGAGGAGCCGGAATCAGCCGTCATTGCGCCGACGCCTTGTCCCACCAATGGTGAAAATGATTCACTGGCCCATGGCCATGGCCTACGGGCACGGAGTCGGAGGCCGCGATCGCGGCGGTGATGTAGCTTTTTGCCCGCGCGACTGCCTCGGGCAGAGCCAAACCTCTGGCGAGGCCGGACGCGATGGCGGACGACAATGTGCAGCCCGTGCCGTGCGTGTTGCGCGTCGGGTGGCGCGGCGCGCTGAAGCGCTGGCGCACGCCGCCGGCGAGCAGCAGCAGGTCTGTGCTCGTCTCGCCTGCGCCATGGCCGCCCTTGATCAGCACATTGGCCGCGCCGAGCGCCTGCAGCCTGTCGGCCTGCTTGTCGATTGCGGCCTCGGTCGTTGCTGGCGCGGAGCCGAGCAGGGCCGCAGCCTCGGGCAGGTTCGGCGTGATCAGCGTCGCCAGCGGGAAGAGATGGCGGCGGATGGCGTCGATTGCATCGTCCCGCAGCAGTTTTGCACCGGACGCCGCGACCATGACCGGATCGAGCACGATGTTGCGCGCGTTGTGGCGAATGAGCCCGGCGGCGACCGTCTCGATCAGTTCGGCGGTGGCGAGCATGCCGATCTTCACCGCCGCCACGTCGAGATCGGAGAAGACCGCGTCGAGCTGCGCGGTGACGAAATCGGCGGGAACGGCATGGATCGCGGTCACGCCTTGCGTGTTCTGCGCCGTCAGTGCCACGATCACGCTGGCGCCATAGACCTGATGCGCCGCGAAGGTTTTAAGGTCCGCCTGGATGCCGGCGCCGCCACTCGAATCCGAGCCGGCGATCGTCAGCGCGATGGGGAAGGCTGCGCTCACTCGGCAGCTTCCAGCGTGATCCGGAGCTTGGTGCCGGTCGCCTTGGCGTAGCGCTCCAGAGTCCGCGTGGAAGGTTTGCCGCGCCCGCTTTCGAGACGCGCGACGACCGATTGGGTGGTGCCCATGCGCTGGGCGAGCTCTTCCTGAGTGAGGCCGGCGCGGGTGCGGGCGCGGATCAACGAGCTCAGCAGCACGAACGCCTCTTCGAGCGCGTCGTATTCGCGCTTGAAGTCGGGGTCGCTCATCTGTTCGAGACCCCACTCCCGAACGTTGAGTGACTGGCTTCTCATCACGTCACGCTCCTTGCCCGCTCTCGTGCGAGGCGAAGTTCCTTGGCGTCTGCTCCGACTTCTTGATGAAGACGCGTAGGATGACGACTCTTCTGGTGGTCACTCATCATAGCAAAAAAGCGCTATTTCAACAAGGTCGATAGCACGACGCCTTGCGCGTCCTCCAGCACGGCGACCGCATCGCAACCCGCGAAGACAAAGGCCTCGACGCCGGCCTCGCGCAGCGCCGCCTCGTTCCCTCCGGCCCTTCCCGCCAGCCAGATTGTCGCGCCCGCCGCCTTCAGCGCGGACGTGGCTGCCGCGCCCTCTGCATCATAGGCCGCATCCGAGCCGCACAGGCAGGCGAGTTTCGCACCCGAGGCGTGGAACGCCACGACCAGCGCCGCGATATCGGTCCCCGCATCGGCCGCAAAGCCGTCATGGCCCGGCGCTGCGATGCCGCCGGCCTCGAACAGGTTGCGTGCGAAGCCGGCGCGGGCGGTGAAATCGGCCACGTTGCCGAGCGTCGCGAGGAAGATGCGCGGACGCTCCGGCGCGGCGTCGGCGCGATCCCGCAGCGCCTCGAAGGGTTCCGCCAGACGCGTGGAGGGGAGGGGTTCGACCTCGATCCCGACCTCGGGTGCGGATAGGGCCTGCGAGCGCGGCGCCCCCTTCGCCAGTGCGGCGATCAGGTCTCCGCCATCCTGCTCCGCCGCCTTGGCCAAAGGCAGCTGCGGCTTTGCCGGCTTGACCGGATCGACCACAAGCACGCTGACGGCGGCCTCCGCCAGATTGGGATACTCGCTCGTCCCGGTGATCGGCTCGCGCCGCGTCGCGATCGCTTTTGCGCGCGTCTCGCGCTCGCGGGCGAGACCTGTCTGGATATGGCCGTTCGCCAGCGCGGCGACGATGCCGGGCAGGCCGTCCTTTGCCTCGCGCTCGAGATCCTGCAGCTTGCTCCAGGCCTGCTCGCAGAGCGCCTGCGTCAGCGCCTCGAAGCCGCCCGCGCCGGCCGCCGGATCGGCGACGCGCCAGAGGCTGGCTTCTTCGAGCAGCACGAGCTGGGTGTTGCGGGCGGCGCGCCGCGCGAAGGCGTCGGGCAGGCCGAGCGCGGCGGTGAAAGGCAGGACGGTGAGGGAGTCCGCGCCGCCGACGCCGGCCGAGAAGGTCGCGACCGTGGCGCGCAGCAGGTTGACCCAGGGGTCGCGCTTCGTCAGCGAGCGCCAGGCCGTCTCGGCATGCAGCACCATCGGCTTCGGCGTCAGGCCGCAGGCGCTCTGGACGCGGTCCCAGAGCAGCCGCGCCGCCCGGAACTTCGCGATTGTCAGGAATTCGTCGGTGTCGGCGACCAGCACGAAGGAGATCGCGTCGCGCGCCTCTGCTAGCGGCATGCTCTGCGCTTCGAGCGCCCGCAGATAGGCGATCGCCGTGGCGAGCGCGCCGCCGAGTTCCTGCGCTTCGCTCGCGCCGGCCTCGTGATAGGGCCGCGCATCGGCGGTCACGAAAGGGCCGGCAAAGCCGCGCGCCTTCAGCGCCGCGATGGTCTCGCCGAGCCGGCGGGCGATCTCCGGCCAGGAGGCGGCCAGGTTGCCCTGACTCGCCAGCACGCCGATCGGGTCCAGGCCGAAATCGACCGCGGTCGTCGCCGGATCGAGCCTGCGGCTTTCGACCAGCGCCGCCAGCATCAGCGCATTGACCCGGCCCTGCGGCGCGGGATCGAGGCGCACTCCGATCAGGTCGAGCAAGACTGCGTCAAGCGCCGCATCGAGCGCCGCGACGTCGTCCGCGACGAGGCCGTAGCCGCGCGCGGCGCGGGCTCCGGCGAAGCTCAGGACGAGCGAATCGGCGCCGCCCTCCAGATCGGCGAGCGCCAGCGCGCGGGCCTCCTCCGGGTCAGGATGATCGACGCGCGCGGCGACTTGCCAGCGGCCGGCTTCGGCGCGCATCGGTCGGAGCGCAGGCGTGGCGGCGGGGTAGAGTGGTTCGATGCGGATGCCGTCGGCCGTGCGGCCAACGAGGCGCTTCTCGAAATCGGACCCTTTCAGAACCTTGTCGACGGCCGCGCGCCATTGCTCGATCGCCGGCGTCGGGAAGGCGTCCATGAAGGCGAGATCGGATGCTAGGGCCGAGTTCATCTGCGCCGGTGCTCCTCTGTGCATCCATTGTGCAACCGCGAAGCCGTGATTGCCATGGGGGTCATCGCGCCGCCATGCCTACTTCGTCGCAAGCCGGATGCGCAAAGGGCCGTTGCAGACGACAACGCCGCCCGGATGGGGCGGCGCTGCAAAATCTGTCAGGGTGAGGAGGCGCTCAGACGAACTGGCCGAGACCCGGGATTGCGCCGACGATCGCCCCCATCGTGTCCTCGCCGGCCTTTTCGCGGCCCACCGCGAACATCTCCTTGGAGACCGACTGGATCTGGCCCATCGAGAGCCCCGCGCCCATCAACTGGCCGCCGAGCGCCATGACGCCGCCGCCACCGCCCATCATGCCGCCGACCATGCCCATCAGCCCGCCCTTGGCGCCGCCTTCGGCATCGGCCAATTCCTGCGCGCCGGGAAGCGAGGTCATCAATTGGCCGATCTCGGCCGCCGGACCTTCCTTCTGCAGGAAGGCGAGGATGATCCCGATCGCCTTGCGCGCGAGCTCCTCGTTGAGGCCGGAGACCGCAATGATGCGGGAGATCAGTTCATCCATGGTCATGTCCTTTCGATGATGCCGCACGATAGTTCACATATTAACGATCTAATCAACCCCGCATCGGGCTTCCGCCGTCGCCTGCGTTTCGCTACACCCTGCTGACGTTTCGATTACATGACAGGGCGACATCATGGCGCAAGCGGATACCGGAAACGGAGCGATCCTGATCGGCAAGAGCTGGAAGGAGGAGAACCTCCTGCTCAAGCTGGCCAACCGCCACGGGCTGGTGACCGGCGCGACCGGCACCGGCAAGACGGTGACGCTTCAGGTGATGGCCGAGGGTTTCGCGCGCAACGGCGTGCCGGTCTTCGCCGCCGATATCAAGGGCGATCTGTCGGGGATCGCGGCGCCCGGCGATTCCAAGCCGCCCTTCGTCAAGCGGGCCGAGGAGATCGGCATCAAATATGAGCCCGACCAGTTCACCACCGTGTTCTGGGATGTGTTCGGCGAGCAGGGCCACCCGGTCCGCGCGACGATCTCCGAGATGGGGCCGCTGCTGCTCGCCCGCCTGCTCGATCTCAACGACACGCAGGAGGGCGTGCTCAACATCGCCTTCCGCATCGCCGACGAGCAGAAATTGCTGCTGCTGGACCTGAAGGATCTGCGCGCGATCCTCGTCTTTATCGCCGACAACGCCAAGGATCTGACCACGAAATACGGCAATGTCAGCGCCCAGACGGTCGGCACGATCCAGCGCGCGCTCTTGGTGCTGGAGAACCAGAAGGGCGAGAAATTCTTCGGCGAGCCGGCGCTGGACATCAACGATCTGATGAAGACTGACCGCTACGGACGCGGCATCGTCAACATCCTCTGCGCCGACAAGCTGATGGCCAATCCGCGGCTCTATGCGACCTTCCTGCTCTGGCTGCTCTCGGAGCTGTTCGAGCAGCTTCCCGAAGTGGGCGATCTCGACAAGCCAAAGCTCGTCTTCTTCTTCGACGAGGCGCATCTGCTGTTCAACGGTGCCCCGAAAGTGCTGCTGACGGCGGTGGAGCAGGTGGTGCGGCTGATCCGCTCCAAGGGCGTCGGCGTCTATTTCGTCACGCAGAATCCGCTCGACATCCCCGATACCGTGTTGGCCCAGCTCGGCAACCGCGTCCAGCATGCGCTGCGCGCCTTCACCCCGCGCGACCAGAAGGCGGTGCGCGCGGCGGCCGAAACCTTCCGCCAGAACCCCAAATTCAAGACGGAAGAGGCGATCACCCAGCTCGCGGTGGGCGAGGCGCTGACCTCGACGCTGGAAGGCAAGGGCACGCCGACCATGGTCGAGCGCACGCTGATCGCGCCCGCCATGGCGCAGGTCGGCCCCTGTTCGCCGCAGATCAGGCAGCAGGCGCTGAACGAGTCGGGCTACAAGGGCAAATACGACACCATGGTCGATCGTGAATCGGCCTATGAGGAGCTTGCCAAGCGCAAGAATCTGGCGGCCGCCGAGGACACAGCCGTCGAGGCCGGGACCGCCGGCGGCGGCATCATGGACACAATCGGGGGCTGGCTCGGCGGCAATTCCAATGCGCCTCGGCCGAAGACCGGCCCCGGCAGCCGGGGCGGCGCGATGCCCCAGAGCATGACCGAGAAGATCATCACCTCGGCGGCGCGCTCGGCTGCGACCTCGATCGGCCGGCAGGTCGGCACCGCGATCCTGCGCGGCGTGCTCGGCTCGATGATGGGCGGGCGGCGCTGAGCAGGGACGCCATGCTTGGCGGGTGGCTGACGGCAGGGCCAAGCCTTGTCATGATGGTGCATCAGAATCGGCTTTCGATCCGCGAAAGCCTGAAAGACGAGCGCCATGTCACAGCTTCCCGCCATCCTCTCCCGCCTCGACGCCGATCTCGAAACCGCGCTGACGCGGCTTTCGACCTGGCTCGAAATCCCGTCGATCGGCACCGACCCGGCCTTTAACGGGGAGACCCGTCGGGCGGCGCAGTGGCTCAGCGATGATCTTGCGACTCTCGGTTTCGCCTCCGAGGTTCGCGATACACCCGGCCAGCCGGTGGTGCTGGCGCACAGGCCCAAGCCAGGCGCGCCGCATGTGCTGTTCTACGGCCATTACGACGTGCAGCCGGTCGATCCGCTGAACCTCTGGGAGAGCGAACCGTTCAAGCCCGTGGTCAAGGAGATCGAGCCCGGCCGCGGGGTGATCGTGGCGCGCGGGGCCTGCGACGACAAGGGCCAGGTCATGACCTTCGTCGAGGCGATGCGGGCGACGATCGCCGAGACCGGCGACCTGCCGGTCGGCGTGACGGTGCTGGTCGAGGGCGAGGAGGAATCGGGCTCGGCCAACCTGCCGCCCTTTATCCGCGAGAACGCACAGGCGCTGAAGGCCGATTTCGCGCTGGTCTGCGATACCGGCATGTGGGACCGGCAGACGCCTGCGATCACCTCCTCGCTGCGCGGCATGGTCTATCAGGAGGTGACGATCACCTGCGCCGACCGCGATCTGCATTCGGGCCTGTTTGGCGGCGCGGCGGCCAACCCGATCCATGTGCTGGCGAAGATCGTCGCCGCCCTGCATGACGAAACGGGCCGCATCACGTTGCCGGGGTTCTACGACGGCGTCGAGGAGCCGACCAACCAGCAGAAGGCCGACTGGGCCGATCTCGACCTGACCGAAGAGGAGTTTCTGGGCGGGGTCGGCCTGAAACACTCGATCGGCGAGCGCGGGCGGATGCTGATCGAGCAGATCCAGTCGCGCCCGACCTGCGACGTCAACGGCATCTGGGGCGGCTATACCGGCGAGGGCACCAAGACGGTGATCGCGGGACAGGCCTCGGCCAAGGTCTCGTTCCGGCTCGTGGGCAAACAGGACCCGGCCAAAATCGCGGCAGCGTTCCAGGCCTTCGTGCGCGAGCGTCTGCCGGCCGACGTCACCGCGCAGTTCATCGCCCATGGCGCTTCGCCCGCCATCGCCGTGCCGGTCGACGCGCCCGCTCTGGTCAAGGCGCGGCAGGCGCTGGCCGACGAATGGGGCGGAAGGGTCGTCACCATCGGCACCGGCGGCTCGATCCCGGTCGGCGGCGACTTCAAGAAGACGCTCGGCCTCGACACGCTGTTCGTCGGCTTCGGGCTGGAGGACGATCGGGTGCATTCGCCCAACGAGAAATACGACCTCTCCTCCTTCCACAAAGGCCAGCGCTCCTGGGCGCGCATCTTGCAGGCTCTTGGCTCATGAAATCCGTCTGCGTCTTCTGCGGCTCCAATCCCGGCAACGATCCCGTCTATGCCGACGGCGCGCGCGCCATGGGGCGCGAGATCGCCCGGCGCGGGCTGATCCTGGTCTATGGCGGCGGCGCGGTGGGTTTGATGGGCATCGTCGCCAACGCCGCGCTTGAAGCCGGCGGCGAGGTCCATGGCGTGATCCCGCGCGCGCTGCGCGACAAGGAGGTCGGCCACCACCATCTGACCCGGCTCGAAATCGTCGACACCATGCATATCCGCAAGGCGCGCATGGCCGAGCTCTCTGACGGCTTCATCGCAATGCCGGGCGGCATCGGCACCTTCGAGGAGTTGTTCGAGATCTGGACCTGGGGCCAGCTCGGCATCCACTCCAAGCCGCTCGGGCTGCTGAATGTGGCGGGCTTTTACGACCCGCTGGCGCTGTTCCTAGACCGGACGGTCGAGGCCGGGTTCCTGAAGCCGATGCACCGCGCCATGGAAATGACGGATACCGACCCGGCGCGGTTGCTCGACCGGATGGAGGCCTATGTGCCGGCGCAGACGGTGAAGTGGGTGGAGAAGGAGGAGGTGTGAGGTGGCGCAAGGGCGCGCGTCTAGGCTTGTGCAATGCGTGGCAAATCCCCATTTCCGGCGCCGAACAGGTCGATGATTTGCAAGATTCGATGAAACGGCGCATGATTTCGCATCGCAAAGAGGTGTTTGAATGGTCGTCATGGGTCTGAAGATCGAGCACCGCGTCGTCGGGACACAGCACGTCTTCACGTCGCCCGACCTGCCGGGTCTCTTTGTCGCTCATCGCGACCGCGACACGGCGGAGGCCGATGTGCCCGCTGCGATCGAGATGCTGCGGCGGATGGAGCAGCGTCTTGCTGAGAAGCGCCGGGTCAGAAGCCGGATCGCGCTCAGCGCCTGATGGCGTTCTATCGTGAGGCCGACGTTCTGAGATTTCTCGAAAGCGTGGGCTGCCGCTTCGAAGGAGACCGTTATCCGCGCGGCATGGGTTGGATTACGGCCGACGAAATGCCGTTCACGCTGCCTGATGCCGAAGATGGATGGCTCGATGCTGACGTTGTCGATCTGATCCTAGCAGATCGTTGGGTCTGGACAGGTCCTTCGCGACTCAAGCGCCATGCAGAGCAGGATATGGAATAGGAAAATATCCCTTGACATCGTGACGCTGATCCGGTAGACATCAAGAACGCTCACGAAGTGTGACCAGACGCCAGGCCGCCGCGCTCTCCCGCCGGCGGCTTTCACATGTCCGGTTCACCTCACGATCTCGCTTATCGAGGTTTCCCCCATGACCGATGACGACGATGACGCGCCGGCTTTGCCGGCTGCGAAGGGCAGGCGCTTAGCTGTCGGCCGCAAGGCCGTGGTGTCGAAGCTCTGGCGCGCGGCCAAGCGGCAGCTTGAGGCGCATGAGGCGCGGCTCGACGAACTGCCGAAGGGCGCAGCCGCTGCCGAATCCGACGCCAAGGCGCTGGCGGTGCTTGCCCGCACGGTGCGCGAACTCGTCGCGCTGGACGGGGCAGCCGCGAGCCAGGAGGGCAAATCGACCGATGAACTCTCGCCTGCCGCCGGACTCCGACACGTTGCAGAGCTTCGCAAGGAGCTTGCGCGACGTCTTGAAATCCTTGCCGCCGAACAGGCGGATTCCGCTTCTCAGGCAGATACTGCCGAAGGCGACGCCTGATCAATGCGAGGTCGTCTTCGCCGAATGGCTGATCTGGGCAAGGCTCGACCAGTTGCCGCCCGAAACGGCGCAATGGTCCGTCTGGCTCGTTCTGGGCGGTCGCGGCGCCGGAAAGACCCGCACCGGCGCTGAATGGATCAAGGGCATGGCGCTTGGCATGCCGGGGTTTGCCGACATACCGGCCGAGCGCATCGCGCTCGTCGGCGAGACGCAAGGGCAGGTCCGCGACGTGATGATCGAGGGCGTCTCCGGGCTGCTCTCGATCCATACGCGCTGGGAGAGGCCGAGTTGGTATCCCTCGCGCCGGCGGCTCGAATGGCCAAACGGCGCGATCGCGCAGGTGTTCTCGGCGGAAGATCCGGAAGGGCTGCGCGGCCCGCAGTTTTCCGCCGCCTGGTCCGACGAGCTGGCGAAATGGCCCAACCTTCAGGAGTGCTGGGACATGCTGCAGTTCGGATTGCGCCTCGGCGACCGGCCGCGCCAGATCGTCACCACGACGCCGCGCCCGGTCCCGCTCGTCAAGCGGCTCTTGGCCGATCCTCACGTCGCGGTCAGCCGGGCCGCGACCGCCGCCAACCGCTACAATCTCGCGCCGGAGTTCATCCGCAGCATCACGGAGACTTATGGCGGCACGCGGCTCGGCCGGCAGGAGATCGACGGCGAGATCGTCGAGGAAAGCGCGGACGCGCTCTGGACGCGGGCGATGATAGAGGGCTGCCGCGAGCCGGCGGCTTCAGGGCTGGCGCGCATCGTCGTCGCGGTCGATCCGCCGGCGTCTTCGTCCCAGCGGGCCGATTCCTGCGGGCTGGTCGTCGCCGGCGTCGATGGCGACGGCGTCGGTCATGTGCTGGAGGACGGCACGGTATCCGGTGCGCGCCCGCATGAATGGGCGGAGAAGGCGATCGCGCTCTACAGGCGTTTCGAGGCCGATGCGCTCGTCGTCGAGGTCAACCAGGGCGGCGAGATGGCGACCTCCGTCATCCGCGAGGTCGATTCCGGAGTGCCGGTGACGGCGGTCAGGGCGACGCGCGGCAAATATCTGCGGGCCGAGCCGGTGGCGGCGCTTTATGCGCAAGCGCGGGTGCGCCATGCCGGGCGGTTTCCGCAACTCGAGGATGAGATGTGCGATTTCGGGCCCACAGGCCTGAGTTCCGGCCGCTCGCCCGACCGGCTCGACGCACTGGTCTGGGCGCTGACGCATCTGATGCTGATGGCGAAGGGACGGCCCCGTGTGAGGGGCATCTAGCCGCGTTCGGACGCGGACCTGGTTTTCCAAGCTCAACAGCGAGACAGCCATGCTCAATTTCCTACGCAACCTGCGCGGCAACGCCGCGCCGGACCAGAAGCGCTCGCGCGTCGGGCCGCTGATCGCGCTGCACGAGGCCGGGCGGCCGGTCTGGACGCCGCGCGATTATGCGGCGCTGGCCCGCGAGGGCTATGAGCGCAATCCGGTCGTGCATCGCTGCGTGCGGCTGATCGCGGAGGCGGCGGCGCAGATGCCGCTTGTCGCCCGGATCGGGACGCGCGAGGAGCCCGACCATCCAGCGCTCGCGCTGATCGAACGGCCCAATCCGCGCCAGGGCGGCATCGCCTTCCGCGAGATGCTCTATGGCCACCTGCTCGTCGCCGGAAACGCCTATGTCGAGGCGTCGAGCGCGGGGGCCGAGCCGCGCGAGCTTTATGCGTTGCGGCCCGACCGGATGCGCGTCGTGCCCGGCCGCGACGGCTGGCCCGAGGCCTATGACTATACGGTCGGCGGCGACACGGTGCGCTTCCGGCAGGATGACGGGGCGCTTCCGCCGATCCTGCACCTGACGCTATTCCATCCGGTCGACGACCATTACGGCCTCTCGCCGATCGAGGCGGCGGCCTGCTCGCTCGACATCCACAACGCCGCGAGCAACTGGCACAAGGCGCTGCTCGACAACGCGGCGCGGCCTTCGGGCGCGCTGGTCTATGACGGACCCGACGGCGCGAGCCTGACCGACGCGCAGTTCGAACGGCTCAAGGGCGAGCTGGAAGAGAGTTTTCAGGGCGCGCGCAATGCCGGCCGGCCGCTGCTGCTGGAGGGTGGGCTCGACTGGAAACCGCTGTCGCTGACGCCGGCGGAACTGGACTTCGTCGCGGCCAAGGGCGTGGCGGCCCGCGAGATCGCGCTCGCCTTCGGCGTGCCGCCGCTGCTGCTCGGGCTACCCGGCGACAACACACACGCCAATTTCGCCGAAGCCAACCGCGCCTTCTGGCGCCAGACCGCGATCCCGCTGGTCAGGCGCACGGCGCAGTCGCTGGCGCAATGGCTCGGCCCGGCCTTCGGCGATGCGCTCACGCTGGAACCCGATCTCGATGCGATCGAGGCGCTGGCCGAGGAGCGGGAATCGCTCTGGCGGCGGGTCGGCGCGGCCGACTTCCTCAGCGCCGACGAGAAGCGCGAGGCCGTCGGCTACGGCCGCGCACAACCGGAGGCCACGCCATGAACGCGCTCGACCAGATCCTGACCAGCTTCGTCGGCAAAGGCGATGTCGGCCATCTCGGCCTGCTGCTCTGGGCTACGGCCGCCTCGGGCCTCGCCTGGCTGATGCTGCGCGAGCTGACGGCCGCGAACCAGCGCTTCGACGCATTCGTCCGCGAGCTCAACCGCTTCAACGCAAGACATGAGGAGGAGAAACCATGAGCCGATCTGGCGACAAGCGGGCTCCCGCCGGCAAGGGGCCGCAAGCCTCCAAACCGACACAAAGACCGGGATCGGGCGCGACGGCCGCAGCGACATTCGGGCGCTTCCTCGGCACGCTCGCACGGCTCGAAGGCCGCGACGGTAACCCTAAGGAGGGCAGCCGATGAGGGCGGCTCTTGCGACCGGCCCCTTCGCCCGCGAGACGAAATATTTGCCCCTGCCGCCGGCGCGGATCAGGCCCGATGGCCTGTTCGAAGGCTATGCCAGCCTGTTCCGTATCGCCGATCTCGGCAAGGACATCGTCGAGCCCGGCGCGTTTCGCGAAAGCCTGGTCCGGCGCGGGCCTGCGGGCGTCAAGCTGCTCTGGCAGCACGACCCGGCCGAGCCGCTCGGGCGCTGGCTCAGTCTGATCGAGGATTCGCGCGGGCTCTTCGTGCGGGGCCAGCTTTCGCTGGCCGTGGCGCGGGCCCGCGAGATCCATGCGCTGATGCGCGAGGGCGCGGTCGATGGGCTCTCGATCGGTTTCCGGCCGGAGAAGGCCCGAACCGAGCCGCGCACCGGCTACCGCCGGCTGGAGCGGGTCGATCTCTGGGAGATCTCGCTCGTCACCTTCCCAATGCTGCCGCAGGCCCGCGTCTCCGCCGTCAAGGCGCTGCCGGGCGCGGCCGCCCTTCTTTACGCCTGACCAACTTTCACAGCAGGAGAGACCATGACCACGCTGCTTCAAGCCCCCGAGACCAAGTCCACTGCGTTCGATCCCGCCCAGGACGATCTGCGCTACACCTTCGAGAGCTACCGCCTCGCCAATGACGAGCGCCTGGCCGAGATCGAGAGCCGGGGCTCGGCCGATCCGCTGCTCGACGAGAAGATGGCGCGCATCGATGCGGCGCTGGACGAAACCAAGCGCCGGATCGACCGCGTCGCGCTCGACCGCGGCCGCCCGGCGCTGGGCCATGACGGCCCCCGCGATCCGCTGGGCCATGAGCACAAGGCCGCCTTCGTCTCCTATATCCGCAGCGGTGAGGCCGGTGGGCTGAAGCGGCTCGAAGCCAAGGCGCTGTCGGCCGGCTCCGGCCCCGACGGCGGCTATCTCGCGCCCTCGACGGTCGAAGCCGAGATCCTGCGCCGGCTGGCCGCGATCTCGCCGATCCGCGCCATCGCCACGGTCCGGACGATCTCGTCGGGCGCCTACAAGAAAGCGTTCTCGACCACCGGCCCGGCCTCGGGCTGGGTCGCCGAGGCCGCCGCCCGGCCGCAGACCGGCTCCCCCACGCTGGCCGAGCTGTCCTTCCCGGCGATGGAACTCTACGCCATGCCGGCGGCGACGCAGACCCTGCTCGACGACGCCATCGTCAACATCGACCAGTGGATCGCCGAGGAGGTCGAGGCCGCCTTCGCCGAACAGGAGGGCGCGGCCTTCGTCGCCGGCGACGGCATCGACAAGCCCAAGGGCTTCCTCGCCTACCCGACGGTGGCGGATGCGAGTTGGAGCTGGGGCAATATCGGCGCGCTGAACACCGGCGTGGCCGGAGCCTTCGCGGCGTCGAACCCCTCCGACATCCTGGTCGATCTGGTCTATGCGCTAAAGGCCGGCTACCGCCAGAACGCCGCCTTCGTGATGAACCGCAAGACGCAGGCTACGGTCCGCAAGTTCAAGGACGCCAACGGCAATTATCTCTGGCAGCCGCCGGCCTCGGCCGGCGCGCCGGCGACGCTGCTCGGCTTCCCGCTGGTCGAGGCGGAGGACATGCCCAATATCGCCACCGGTTCGGTCTCGGTCGCATTCGGCGATTTCCGGCGCGGCTATTTGGTGGTCGATCGGGCGGGCGTGCGCATCCTGCGCGACCCCTATTCCGCCAAGCCCTATGTGCTGTTCTACACGACCAAGCGCGTCGGCGGCGGGGTGCAGGACTTCGCCGCGATCAAGGGGCTGAAGTTCGCGGTCTGAGGCGCAGACTTACCGCGAAAACCACCAGCTGTAGCCGGCCTGGGGCGGCGCGGGTTCGCCCCGGAATCCGTCCGCCCCGAAGGCCAGCAGCCGCTGGCTCGCCTCGGTGATCCAGCCGCGATGGTCGCTGATCGGCGTGATCGCGGTGAAGCCGCCGCAGATGCGCCGGACGCGAGAATTCAGCGGTCCGCTCGACCAGCTCACCACGCCGACGAGATCGCGCGAGGAGGCAGGTCCGCGCAGGACGGGTCCGCCCGAATCGCCTCGGCAGGCTCCGGCTCCCGGGCGATCGCCCCGCCCCTCGACATCGACCGCGACCTTGACCGTGTTGGCCGTGGTGTAGCTGCCGGCATTGACCAGCCGCGTCTCGCGCAGGCGGCGCGCCGTGCCCTTGTTGTCCTCGATGGCGAGACCGTAGCCCGCCATGGTGACGGTCTCGCCCTGCCAGAGCCCGCCGCCCAGCGACAGCGGCTCGATGTCGGCCGGCAGGGGCGAGACCAGCCGCAGGATCGCCAGATCGGCGCCGGGCTGGGTGCGCGGCGTCGTGCCTGGCACAAAGCTCGGATGCGGCAGCACGGCGGCCACCGAATGGCGGCGCGCCCTGAAGCGGGGATCGAGGCTGACGACGCTGACCGCGCCGCCGCCCATCAGGCAATGCGCGGCGGTGATCACGAGTTCCGGCGCGATCGCCGCCCCCGAGCAGAGTTCGCCGCGGCTGGTCTCGACCCGCAAGGTGGAGGCGCGGGCGCCGTTGATGTCGCGCGAGACGCTGCCGCCGACGACCGCGAGTGCGGGCGAGACGGCGCTGAAGGCGGCGATGAGAGCGAGCGTGACAGCGCGAACGGACATGTCTGGGACCAGGTGGCGACTGCGGTCCAGTCTATGGCTTGCCGCGCCGCAGTCCAGTGTTTCGATCAGCGGCCGATCGTCCACGTCGCGCTCTCGCCCCATTGTGACAGCGTGCGGTCGATCCAGTTGCGTTGCGGTGCGACCAGCACGCCCTGGCTCAGCAGGCCGCAATTCTTGCCCGACGGGCCTGTCGACCAACTCGTGACGGCGACGACGCCGCCGCCCTCAGAGAGCATCGGACCGCCTGAATCGCCCTGGCAGGCGCTGCCTCCGGGGCGCTTGCCGAGCCCTGAGGGATCGGCGGCCCAGAGCAGGATGCGGCCCGGCCCATAGGGCTCGACCGCTACGAGATCGGCCGAGCGATAGACGCCCGTGCTGCGCGCATCGCCTTCGCGGGCGACGCCGTAGCCGGCTAGCGCAAGCCCGGAGCCGGTGCGCGGCAGCGCGCCATCGACAAGGTCGGCCGGCTGGAAGCGTGCTGGCAGCGGCGCGGACAGGCGCAGCAAGGCGAGATCGATCGAGCGGCGGCGAGCGGTGATCGCCTTGGCGTCGAATTCGGGATGGAGCGCGATCGTGGTCGGCGGGATCAGGACGGGCTCGCCGCCGCCATCCTTCCAGTGGATGCGCAGGTCGGTTCCTCCTGAAGCGCAATGCGCCGCCGTCAGGATGGTGCGCGACGACAGAACGATTCCGGTGCAGACGCCGCCGCGCGCATTCAGGACCATCAGCGTCGAGGCTGCGGCCGGGCCGCCCTCGCGCCCGCCGACGACGGCCGAGGCCGGCTGCACGGCGAACGTGCCGGCGAGCGCCAGCGCGGCGACCGAGATTCGAGACCGAAATCCGATGTGCATCACGCGCTCCTCGCGAGGGGAGCCGCTGGATAGCGCGTCGCAGCCCTGAACTGAACCCGCAATCGGAGCGACCCATGACGCCCATCGCGCTGACCCCGCCGGTGACCGAGCCGGTCTCGCTGCCCGACGCCCGCCTGTTCCTGCGGCTCGACCAGGACGATGAGGACGGGCTGCTCGGCACGCTGATCACCGCCGCGAGGCTGATGATCGAGGCCGCATCCGGCCGCATGCTGATCGACCAGGACTGGCGCATCGTGCTCGACCGCTGGCCCGATAGCGGCGAGATCCGCCTGCCGCTGTCGCCGGTTCGCTCGATCAAGGCGGCCCGCGTCTATGACGCGGAAGGGGTCCCCCACAGCGTCGCGACAGGGGCGCTCGCGCTCGATGGCAGCGCCGATCCGCCGGTGATCCGGCTCGTTGCCGCCGTTCCAGTGATCGGCCGGACGCGCGGCGCGATCGAGATCGACGTCGTCGCCGGCTATGGCGACAGCGCGGCTGCCGTGCCGGCCTTGCTGAGGCAGGCCGTGCTGTGGCTGGCGGCGCGCTGGTTCGAGGAGCGCGGCGATGTCGTCGGCCGTGATGCCGTGGCGTTGCCGGCCGAGATCATGGCGCTGGTCGCGCCGTTCCGCCGGATGAGGCTCTGACGCCATGTCCGGTCTGGGAGACGGAAACGCCCCGGTCGGCTCGCTACGCCGGCGGCTCGTGCTCGAAGGTCCGGTGGCGACGTCGGACGGACTCGGCGGGGCGACGCAAGCTTTCGAGACCATTGCCGCCGTCTGGGCCCGGGTCGAATGGCTCGGCGGCGGCGAGCGCTGGCGCATGGGCCGGCCGGAACAGGCCGCGACGCATCGCATCACGCTGCGCTGGCGTGACGGCGTCGATTCCGGCCAGCGCCTGCGCGACGGGGCGCGCCTCTACGACATTCGCGCGGTCGCCGACCCCGATGGCGGACGGCGGCGGCTGATCTGCCTGGTCGAGGAGATTTCGCCATGAATTTTCAGGTGTATCGATGAGCGACGCCATTCTCGCCTTACGGGCCGCCTTGCAGACGCGGCTCGCGACCGACGCCTCGCTGACCGCGCTGATCGGGGCCGGCCGCGTCCATGACGAGGCTCCGCGCGCCGCGCGCGGCGTCTATGTCGTCCACGGCGAGGTCGATGCGCGCGACTGGTCGACCGGCAGCGACAAGGGCTGCGAGCAGGATGTGACGCTGGTCATCTGGGCCGGCGAGAGCGCGTCAGCCAAGCAGGCGCTGCAGGCGGCGGCTTGCGTGGTCGCCGCGCTCGATGAGGCGGAACTGCCCCTGTCGGGCCAGCGGTTGATCAATTTGCGCTGGCAGGCGAGCCGGCTCGCCCGCGATCAAAAGACCGGGCTGCCCTTCGTCACCATCCGGCTGCGGGCGGTGAGCGAGACGCTCTGATTTCACTTGTCACATCATCGAGGGAGAAGCCGGATGTCGGCACAGAAGGGCAAGGATCTGCTGCTCAAGGCGGCGGATGCGGGCGGGGCCTTCGTCACTGTCGCGGGACTACGCGCTCGCCAGATCGCGTTCAACGCCGAGAGCGTCGACGTCACCCATGCGGAATCGGCCGGGCGCTGGCGCGAATTGCTGGCAGGAGCCGGCGCGCGCCGGGCCAGCATCAGCGGGGCGGGCGTCTTCAAGGACGAGGCGTCGGACGCGTTGTTGCGGCAGATATTCTTCGACGGCGTGATCCGCGACTGGCAGGTGATCGTGCCCGATTTCGGCACCATCACCGGGCCGTTCCAGATCACCAGCCTCGAATATCGCGGCGACCATGCCGCCGAGGTCACCTTCGAGCTGTCGCTGGATTCCGCCGGCGCGCTCAGCTTCACCCTGCTGTGAGGGAGGCGGCCATGGGCAACCGCTACCGGGGCGACACCGCCCTGATGGTCGACGGGCAGGCGCTGCCGATGCGCCTCACGCTGGGCGCACTCGCCGAGTTGGAGCAGGCCTTCTCCGTCGACAGCCTGCCGGCGCTTGGCGAGCGCTTCGTCGGCGGCAGGCTGTCGGCGCAGGACATCACCCGCATTCTCGGCGCGGGCCTGCGCGGGGCCGGCAGCAGCATCGGCGACATTCAGGTCGCGGGGCTGGCTTTCGACGGCGGGCTCAACGGCGCGATCCAGGCCGCGATCGGGCTGCTCGACGCGACCTTCGGCGGCGCGGGCGAAGACAGCCAGCCCCCGCGCCCTCAGCAGCCGCCGGCGCGCTGACGCCGCCGGCGGCCGAGCCCTTTCCCTGGCGCGACGTCATGGCCTTCGGGCTTGGCCGCCTGCGCTGGACGCCCGACGCCTTCTGGGCCGCGACGCCGCGCGAGATCGCCGCCGCTCTGCGGGCGCATGAACGCGGGCCGTCCGTCGATGCGCCGCGCCGCGAGACGCTGGCGCGCCTGATGGCGGCCTTTCCGGACGCGTGACGACGCGCCGACCCTCGATCAGGAGCTTCCATCATCATGGCTGACAACGATTTCACCGGTGATTCCGGTTCCTCCTCACGACTCTCCGATCTGCGCTCGATGGACCGGGTGACCAAAAGCCTGAGCAGATCGGCCGACGGCTTCGGCAAGTCGATCAGCAACGCCTTCGCCAAGGGCATCGTCGAGGGCAAGCGCTTCGAGGATGTGCTGCGCAGCGTCGGCAAATCGATCACCCAGGGCCTGCTCAAGACGGCGCTGCAGCCGCTGACCAGCGGCCTGTCGAGCCTTCTCACCACCGGCGTCAAAAGCCTGACCGGACTGTTCACCGGTGGGCTCTCCAGCCTCACCGGGCTGTCGGGGCTCGGCAAGGCGGCCGGGAGCATCTCGGTCGCGCCCTTCGCCGATGGCGGGGTCATCGCGCAGCCCTCCTACTTCCCGCTCGGGCGTGGGCTCGGGCTGATGGGGGAGGCCGGTGCGGAGGCGATCCTGCCGCTCTCGCGCGGGCCGGACGGGAAGCTCGGCGTCAGCGCCGGCGGATCGGCTGCGCGTCCGATGAACGTCACCGTCCAGGTTTCGACGCCCGACGCCGACAGCTTCCGCCGCTCGGAAGCACAGGTCTCGGCCGCGATCGCGCGCGCCGTGGCCCGCGGCAGCCGGGCTTTGTGAGCAGCGAAGGTGCAAGGAAATGACCGATTTTCACGATGTCCGCTTTCCGCTCGACATTTCGCGCGGGGCACGGGGCGGGCCGGAGCGGCTGACGCAGGTCGTCACGCTGGCCTCGGGCCGCGAGGTCCGCAACAGCCGCTGGGCCCATTCGCGCCGGCGCTACGACGCCGGCGTCGGCGTGCGCACCTTCGATGCGCTCAGCGTCATCGTCGCCTTTTTCGAGGAGCGGCGCGGCCGGCTCCATGGCTTCAGATGGCGCGACCAGCTCGACTGGAAGAGCTGCCCGCCCTCGCAGACTCCGGCCGCGCTGGACCAGACGCTCGGCGTCGGCGACGGCGTCAATGCCACGTTCCAGCTCGCAAAGGATTACGGCACGGGCATCGCGACCTATCGGCGCGCCATCACCAAGCCCTGGCATGGCGAGGTGAAGGTCGCCATCGACGGCGTGCTGCAGCCGCAGCCCTCTCACGCTTCGACCAATGCGGCGACCGGCCTCGTCACCTTCGCGCCCGGCCACATCCCGCCGCCCGGGAGCCTGGTCACGGCCGGCTTCCTCTTCGACGTGCCGGTGCGCTTCGACATCGATGCGATCGAGGTCGATCTCTCGGCTTTCGAGGCCGGCGAGATCCCGCGCATCCCGGTCGTCGAGATCATCGCCTGAAGGAGGTCCCATGCGCGACATTCCCGCCGGCCTCGCGGCCCATCTCGCCCACGCCGCGACCACGCTCTGCCGCTGCTGGAGCCTGACCCGGCGCGACGGGCTGGTGCTCGGCTTCACCGACCATGACCGGCCGCTTGCTTTCGACGGCGTCATATTCCGCGAGACGACCGGGCTGGAAGCAGCAGAAGGCGCGGTCGAGCTTGGTTTCGCGGTCGGCGGCGGCGAGGTTTCGGGCGCGTTCGCGGCTGTGGGCCTCAACGAGGCGGATCTGGCGCGCGGTCTCTATGACGATGCGCGCGTCTCGATCTGGCTGGTGAACTGGGCCGATGTCCCGCAGCGGCTGCTGCTCGAGACCGGCTTCGTCGGCGAGATCAAGCGCGGCGACCTCGCCTTCAGCGCGGAGGTGAGGGGGCTGGCCAAGGCCTTCGACGAGGAGCGCGGCCGGCTCTACACCCGCGCCTGCAACGCCGATCTCGGCGACGCCCGCTGCGGCGTGGCGCTGACGCTTGTGACAGGCAACGTGGCCTCAACCGACGGCCGGCTCTCGCTGGACGCGCCGGCGCTGGTCTCCTACCCGGATGCGCATTTCAGCGGCGGCCGGCTCGTCTTCACTGGCGGCGGCAATGCCGGCTTCGTCACCGAGGTGAAGCGCCATGCCGCAGACGGGCTGGGCACGCTCCAGCTCTGGCAGGCTCCGCCCGCGCCGATCGCCGTTGGCGACGCCTTTCAGGTGACGCCGGGCTGCGACAAGAGCTTCTTCACCTGCCAAGCCAAATTCGGCAACGGAATCAACTTCCGAGGCTTCCCTCACATGCCCGGCAACGACTTCATCATCGGCGGCGTCGGACCAGGCGATGGCGCGCTCGACGGCGGGAGTCTGTTTCGATGAACGGGCCGACGATCACGCGCGCCGATATCGTCGCGGCGGCCAACCAGTGGCTCGGCACGCCCTACCACCATCAGGCGTCCCTGCGTGGCGTCGGATGCGATTGCCTCGGACTGGTGCGCGGCATCTGGCGCGAGCTGCATGGCGACGAGCCGGAGCCTGTGCCGGCCTACTCGCCGCGCTGGGCCGAGAGCACCGGCGAGGACAGTCTCGCCGCAGCAGCGCTACGCCATCTGACGAGGGTTCCGCCCGGTGCGGAGAGACCCGGCGACGTGCTGCTGTTCCACTGGCGCGCGCATCTGCCGGCCAAGCATTGCGCGATCCTGAGCGCACCCGGCCGCATCATCCACGCCCATGACGGGGCCTGCGTCGCCGAAGTCGCGCTGACGCCGTGGTGGCGGCGGCATCTCAGCCATGTGTTTTCCTTTCCGGAGGTCGCCGACTGATGGCCACGCTCGTTCTCCAGGTCGCTGGCGCGGCGCTCGGCACGGCTCTCGGCGGGCCGCTAGGAGCGATTCTCGGCCAGGCCATCGGCGGCCTCGCCGGAGCGCAGATCGACCAGTCCTTCCTCAATGCGGGCGGCGGCAAGCCGATCGAGGGGCCGCGCCTGAAAGAGGCGGAGGGTCTGGCTTCCACGGAAGGGGCTGCAATTCCGCGCGTTTATGGCCGCGCGCGGGTCGGCGGACAACTGATCTGGGCGACGCGCTTCGAGGAGCAGGTCAACGTCACGAAGAGCCGCGCCAAGGGCGGCGGCAAGAGCATGGGCGGCCAGAAGACCACCGAGACGACCTACAGCTACTATGCCAATCTCGCGATTGGGCTGTGCGAGGGGCCGATCGCCTTCGTCCGCCGCGTCTGGGCCGACGGACGCGAGCTCGACGTATCGACTGTGACGATGCGGTTCTGGGCCGGCTATGGCGACGAGCAGCCCGACCCTCTGATCGCGGCCAAGGAGCAGGGCGCGGCCCCGGCCTATCGCGGCACGGCCTATGTCGTGTTCGAGCGTTTCCCGCTGGCCGATTACGGCAACCGCGTGCCGCAGTTCTCCTTCGAGGTGGTGCGCGCGGTCGATGGGCTCGGCAACATGGTGCGGGCCGTCACGCTGATCCCCGGAGCGGGCGAGTTCGTCTACGAAACGCGGCTTGTCAGTCATGAGCCCGAGCCCGGCGCGACCGAGAGCCTGACACGCCACCAGCTCTTCGGCCCGTCCGATGCCGAGACAGCGCTGTTTCATCTGAAGTCCCTTTGTCCGAATTTGCGGCGCGTGGCGCTGGTGATCTCCTGGTTCGGAGACGATCTGCGCGCGGGGTCCTGCACGATCGCGCCGCGCGTCGAGATTCCGCTGAAACCGACGATCGGCGCCGAATGGTCGGTCGCCGGCCTGACGCGGCCGGTGGCGCGCGTCGTCAGCCAGGTCGACGGCAGGCCGGCTTTCGGCGGCACGCCGTCCGACGAGAGCGTCATCGCACTGATCCGGCGCTTGCGCGATCTGCTGGGGCTGGAGGTCGTGCTCTACCCCTTCGTGATGATGGACATACCCATCGGCAATGCGCTGCCGGACCCAGCTTCGGGCGCTGTGGGCCAGCCGCGCTATCCCTGGCGCGGGCGCATCACCTGCGATCCGGCGCCCGAAAGCGCAGGCAGCGTCGACGGCACAAGCGCGGCCGAGGCGCAGGTCGAGAGCTTTCTCGGCACCGTCGCACCGGCCGATATGGGCCTCGTCGGCGATCAGGTGATCTGTGCAAAGCCTGACGAATGGAGCTATCGCCGGCTCGTGATGCATTGCGCGGCGCTGGCGCAGGCCGCCGGCGGGGTCGAGGGCTTCGTGCTCGGCTCCGAGCTCGTCGGGTTGACGCGGGTGCGTGGCGCGGCGGGCTATCCGATGGTCGACGGGCTGGTTTCGCTGGCCGAAGACGTCGAGGCGATGCTGCCCGCAGCCAGGCTGACCTATGCTGCGGACTGGACGGAGTATGGCGCGCATGTGCGCAATGGCGGGCAGGACGTCGCCTTTCCGCTCGATCCGCTGTGGGCCTCGCCGTCGATCGACGCAATCGGCATCGATTTCTACGCGCCGCTCTCGGACTGGCGCGATGCGAGCGCCCATGCCGACCTTGCGATCGCGCGCGGGCCGAGCGATGTCGCCTATCTGCGCGGCCGCCTGAATTCTGGCGAGGCCTATGACTGGTACTATGCCGGTGCTGACGGGCGCGCCGCGCAAGCGCGCCTGCCGATCACGGACGGGGCCTATGGCAAGCCCTGGATCTTCCGGCCCAAGGACCTGTGGAACTGGTGGAGCCAACCGCATGTCGTGCGCAGCGCCGGCGTGGAAACGACGGCGACGGCCTATGCGCCGGGCTCCAAGCCGATCTGGCTGACCGAAATCGGCGTTCCCGCCATCGACAAGGGCGGCAACGGGCCGAGCTTCTTCCCCGATCCGAAATCGGCCGACAGCGGTCGGCCGTGGTTCTCCAGCGGCGCGCGCGACGATCTGGTACAGCACCGCGCGCTGGAGGCGATCCTGTCGGGTTTCGACCCGGCTCTGCCGGGGTTCGAGGCGAGCCGCAATCCGGTGCATCCGACAAGCGGCCTGCGCATGGTGGATCCGGCGTCGGTCTTCGTCTGGAGCTGGGATGCGCGGCCGTTTCCGGCCTTCCCGGAACTGACCGGCGTCTGGGCCGACGGCGCGAACTGGCAGACCGGGCACTGGATCAACGGCCGTATCGAGGGCGCGCCGGTCGACCGGCTGATCAAGGCGGTTCTGGCCGATCTCGACCTGCCGGCCGCCGATGAGATCGTGGTGGACGGCTTCGTCGACGGCTATGTGCTCGATCGTCCGATGTCGGCGCGCCAAGCGCTGGAACCGCTGGCGCAGGCTTTTGGCTTCGACGCCATCATGAGCGGCGGCCGGCTGGTGTTTCGTGGGCGCGGCGGCAAGGTCGCGCGCGTGCTCGGCAGCGACGACTGGCTGCCGGGCCGCGACGGCAGCCCCTATGAACTGCGCCGCGCGCAGGAAAGCGAGTTGCCGCGCGAGTTGCGGCTCGGTTTCACCGATGGCGACGCGACCTATCGCCGGGCCGCCGCCTCGTCGCGCCGTCTTGCGGGTGCGGCCCGACGCGAGAGCGCGGTCGAGACCGCGATCGTCACCCGTGTCGCTGAAGGACAGCGCCTGGCCGACCAGCGCCTGCAGGAGGTCTGGTCTGGCCGCGAGACCGCCGAGTTCGAGCTCTCGCCGCGCCGCATCGACCTCGAACCCGGCGACGTCGTGGCGCTGCCGGTCGACGGGGCCGAGCGGCTGTTCCGGCTGACGCGGATCAGCGACGGCCCGACGCGCAAGGCGAGCGCCCGCGCCGTGGAGCCCGCCGTCTATGCCAGCGCGGGCCCCCCTGTCGGGCCGATGCCGCCGCGCGCCGCGCCGGCTCTGCCCGGCCGCCCGCTTGCGGTGCCGATGGCGCTGCCGATCGCCCGCAGCGCCACGCCGCCGCTCCTGTCGCTTGCCGCCTTCGCTTCGCCATGGCCGGGCGCGCTCGCGGTCTGGCAGGCCGATGGGGCAGGGGATTTCTCCCTGCTGCGGCTGATCGAGGCCCCGTCGATCGTCGGCGAGACCCTGACTGCGCTGCCGCCGGGTCCGCTCTGGCGCAGCGATCTCCGCTCTATCGTCGATGTCAGATTGCGCGGCGGCGTCCTCGTCTCGGTGTCGGACGAGGCGGCGCTGGCCGGGGCCAATGCGCTGGCGCTGATCGCGGCCGATGGCGAGATCGAGATCCTGACCGCCGCCCGTGTCGAGCTGATCGGCCCGCGCCAGTTCCGGCTGTCGCGGCTGGTGCGCGGAATCGGCGGCTCGGAGGCCGCCGCGGCGCGCAGCCTGCCGGCCGGTGCGCGCATCGTCGTGCTCGACGGCGCGGCTGTCACATTGACCAGCGACATCTCCGAAATCGGCGTGGCGCGGAGCTATCGTATCGGGCCGGCCCGACGCGATGTCGGCGATCCGGCCATGGCGGAGTTCATCGCGGCCGCGAGCGTTGCCGCGCTAGCTCCGCTCGCGCCGGTGCGTCCCAAGGCGCTGAGAAGTCCCGCCGGCGTCACGCTGAGCTGGATCCGCCGGACGCGACTCGACGGCGATTCATGGGAGATCGCCGATGTTCCGCTCGGCGAGTATGGCGAGCGCTACGAGATCACCGTGCTCTCTTCTGGCGATTCGATCAGGACCGTCGTGACCGCGGAGCCGTCCTGGCACTATCCGGCGGCGCAGGAGATCGCCGATTTCGGTGCGGTTCAGGGCGATATCGACCTCGTGATCGCGCAGATGAGCGCCGTGGTCGGCAAGGGGCGCGAATGGCGTGGACGGATCGCGGTGCGCTGACGTATCGTTGGCTCTGACTGATCGTCCTTGGGTTGCATCACGCCGCATTCATGACGCGTTCAGTCGCCCGGGGTTAGCGCATGTCGATGATGCCCGTCGAAACCATCTTCGCTCTCGCCCTGCTGGCGCAGCCGCTGCCGATCCTGCGCGTCGACGATCCGCAGCCCATCGTCTGCCTTTCCGCCGACGAGATGCGCGAGACGATCGCCGATGGCCGCGTGATCCAGCCGGTGCAGGCCTCCCGCCACGCGCGCAATGCTGCGCCGGGAGAGGTTCTTCGCATCCGGCTCTGTCGCCAAGGCGAGGAACTGGTCTATGTTGTGACGACGCTGAAGCGCGACGGGCGCGTGGCGCGCGTCACGCTCGAGGGCCAGTCCGGCAAGGTCGAGACCGTCCGCTGAGCGTTTCCTGGCTTTACCGAACATCCGCGCCGCACCCTGCGCCAACTGGAGCTTGCCGACCGTGAGACTGCTCGTCGTCGAGGACGACAAGGACCTCAACCGCCAGATCGTGACGGCGCTTGAGAATGCCGGCTATGCCGTCGACAAGGCTTTCGACGGCGAGGAGGGCTCGTTTCTCGGCGAAACCGAGCCCTATGACGCCGTGATCCTCGATCTCGGCCTGCCAAAGCTCGACGGCGTCGCCGTGCTCCAGGGCTGGCGCCGCGCGGCCAAGACCATGCCGGTGCTGATCCTGACCGCGCGCGACCGCTGGAGCGAGAAGGTCGCAGGCTTCGACGCCGGCGCCGACGACTATGTCGTCAAGCCCTTCCACATCGAGGAACTGCTTGCGCGGGTGCGGGCGCTCCTGCGCCGCGCCACCGGCCACGCCACATCCGAGCTGACCTGCGGGCCTGTGCGGCTCGACACGCGCGCCAGCCGCGTCGTGGTCGACGGCAACCCGATCAAGCTGACCTCGCATGAATACCGGCTGCTTGCCTATCTCATGCATCATCAGGGCCGGGTGGTCTCGCGCACCGAACTGGTCGAGCATCTTTACGATCAGGATTTCGACCGCGATTCCAACACGATCGAGGTCTTCGTCGGTCGTTTGCGGAAGAAGCTCGGCGTCGATGTCATCGAGACCGTTCGGGGATTGGGCTACATCGCAGCCGCGCCGGAAAAAGGTCTGACCGACATTAAAGAGTGAGAGCATGATGTCGTCCGAAAACCAGTTCCCACGTGTCGGCATCATGCTCCGGCGATGCCGCTGAAGCCGCATCGCTATTCGCTCGGCGCGCGGCTGTTCATCTCGGCTGCGGTGTGCTGCGCGCTGGTGCTGATCCTCGCCGGCTTCGGCCTGACGACATTCTACCGGCGCTCGGCCGAGCGCGGCTTCGACGAACGTCTCAGCGTCTACATCAAGGAACTGGTCGCCGACATCGCCTCTCCGCCCGAGGCGGAGCGGCAGGCGATCGGCGATCTCGGCGAGCCGCGTTTCGACCTGCCGCTCTCGGGCTGGTACTGGCAGATCGTGAGGCTCGATGGCGAGCGCCCGGTGGTGCGGACCTCGCGCTCCATCGTCGGCGGGCAGTTGCCCAAGCTGCTCGACCAGCAGCAATTGACGCCGAATGCGCGCGGCCTGCGCGAAAGCTACGTCTCTGGCCCCGACGACCGCTGGCTGCGCATCCTCGAACGCGAGATCGATGTCGGCGAAGAGGGGCGCTTCACGGTCGCGGTCGCTGCGCCCGCCGACGAAATCGACGGCGACATCCGCGATTTCCGCTTCGCGCTGACCATGACCTTCGTGCTGCTGGGGCTTGCCCTCGTCGCCTCGACGATCATCCAGGTCAGGTTCGGCCTGCGCCCGCTCGTGCGGCTCGGCGCGGCGATCGGGCTCGTCAGGACTGGCGAGGCGCCGCGCATTGCCGGTCGCTACCCCCCCGATCTCGACCCCCTCGCGGGTGAACTCAACCAGCTCATCGACGCCAACCGCGAGATCCTGGAGCGGGCGCGCACGCAGGTCGGCAACCTGGCCCATGCGCTCAAGACGCCGCTCAGCGTCATGATCAACGAAGCCGACGCAGCCGAAGGCCAGCTCTCCCAGACCGTGAAGACGCAGGCCGCGATCATGCGCGACCAGGTCCAGTACTATCTCGACCGCGCGCGGGCCGCCGCGCTCTCGGGCGCGCTCGGCGGCGTCACCGAGATCGCGCCTTCGCTCGATGCGCTGATCCGGACCTTCAGCAAGATCTCGCAGGGGCGCGGCATCACCGGCATGCATGCCGTGCCGACCAGTCTGCGCTTTCGCGGGGAGAAGCAGGATCTGGAGGAGATGCTCGGCAACCTGCTCGACAACGCCTTCAAATGGGCCGAATCCACCGTCGAGGTCGGCGTCGAGCCGGCCATGCGCGACCAGCCCGATCGCATCGCGCTGCTGATCGACGATGACGGGCCCGGCCTGCCGCCCGAGGCGATGGCCGATGTGATCAAGCGCGGCCGCAGGCTCGACGAGACGACGCCTGGCTCAGGCCTGGGGCTTTCGATCGTCGGCGATCTCGCCAAGCTCTATGGTGGCGAACTCTCTCTGCATCCGTCTCCGCTCGGGGGCTTGCGTGCCCGCCTCGTGCTGCCCTCGGTGTAGGCGATTGACCCCGCGTGACCCTTTGTCGCCATCATCGGACATGATGCGAAGCTTTGAATTGGATAAGACAGCGCGATGCTGATCTGGATCATCTTCGCGGCCATGACCGGGGCGGCGGTCTTCGCCCTGCTCTGGCCTCTCGGCCGGGGGCGCACGGCCGCCTTCACTGATGCGGCGGATGCGGCCAGCCTTTATCGCGACCAGCTCGCCGAGATCGACCGCGATCTCGGCCGTCGCCTGATCGGCCCGCAGGAGGCCGACGCCGCCCGCGCCGAGGCGGCGCGCCGCTTGCTGAGGGCGGCCGGCGACGAGGCGGGCCCGGCTGCCGAGACCGAATCCTCGTTGCGCCGCCGCCGCGCCTCCTCGGCGCTGGCCCTGTCCTGCGTGCCGCTGCTGGCGCTCGTGGTCTACGGCGCCTATGGCTCGCCGGCCCAGCCCGACCTGCCGCTGGCGGCGCGCCTGAAGGGCGCGCCCGAGCAGCAGGATTTCTCCGTCGCGCTTGCCCGGATCGAGGCCCATCTCGCCGCCAACCCGACCGATGCACGCGGCTGGGCGGTGATCGCGCCGGTCTATCTGCGGCAGGGACGCGCGGAGGATGCGGCGCGCGCCTTCGGCAACGCCGTACGCTTCGGCGAGCCTGACGCCGAATTGCTGGCAGGCCAGGGCGAGGCGCAGGTTCTGGCGGCCGGCGGCGTCGTCACGGCGGCCGCTCGCGAAAGCCTGAGCCAGGCCGTCGCCCGCGACCCGAAAAACGCCCGCGCCCGCTTCTTCCTCGCCATCGGCAAGGAGCAGGATGGCGACAATGCCGGTGCGGCCGAAGCCCTGCGCGCGCTGATCGCCGATGCGCCCGGAGAGGCCGGCTGGCTTGCGATGGTGCGCGACAGGCTCGCCCGGCTGGACGGCGAAACCGCGCGGGGCGCGATTGCGGCGCTGCCGGCGCAGGATCAGCAGGCGGCCATTCGCGGCATGGTCGAGGGACTTGCCGCCCGGCTCGCACAAGGCGGCGGCAGCCTCGACGAATGGACGCGGCTGATCCGCTCGCAGACCGTTCTCGGCAACCGCGAGGCGGCGAGTTCGGCGCTGGCCACCGCGCGCCAGCGGCTCGCAAGCGATCCGACAACCCCGCCACAGCTCGACGCGCTCGCGGCCGAACTCGGCCTGAAGGCAGCTTCGCCATGACAGCCGCGCAGCAGCCGCTACCCGCTACGCGCCGCCGGATGACGCGCAAGCAGCGCCGCCTCATGCTGATCGGCGCGGCCGGTCTCGTGCTGTGCGTCGCCGCCGGACTCGTGCTGGTCGCGATGCGGGATTCGATCGTGTTTTTCTACGGGCCGACCGAAATCGTCGAGAAGGGCCTGACGCCGGGCACCCGCATGCGCCTCGGCGGACTGGTCGAAATGGGTTCGCTCGTGCGAGGTCCGGGTCAGAAAATCACCTTTGCAGTGACCGACAGCAAGACCACGATGACGATCACCTACGAGGGTTTGCTGCCGGACCTATTCCGCGAGGGGCAGGGCGTCGTGACAGAGGGCGTCTTCGAGGGCGCCGGCCGCTTCAGGGCGGATTCCGTGCTCGCCAAACATGACGAGACCTATATGCCGCGCGAGGTCGCCGACACGCTGAAGAAGCAGGGCCACTGGCAGCCGGGCGGCGCGGCCGGCGCCAACACTCCGGCAAAGCCATGAGGCGCGCGACATGATCGTCGAGATCGGCCATTTCGCGCTGGCGCTGGCGCTTGGCGTCGCCTTTGTGCAGGCGCTGGTGCCGCTCTGGGGCGTGGCGCGCGGAGACCGGACGCTGGCCTCGGTGGGACCTGCGGCCGCGATCACCTGCTTCCTGCTGGTTGCTGTGTCCTTCGCGGCCTTGACCGCCGCCTATGTGCGCTCCGATTTCTCGGTCGAGAACGTCGTCGCCAATTCGCATTCGGCCCAACCGCTGATCTACAAATTGACCTCGACCTGGGGCAATCACGAAGGCTCGATGCTGCTCTGGGTCCTGATCCTGACGCTGTTCGGGGCGCTCGTCGCGCTGTCGCGGCGCTCCCTGCCGGTGCGCCTGCGCGCCGGCGCGCTGGCGGCTCAAGGGTGGGTCACGGTTGCGTTTCTGGCCTTCACCCTGATGACCTCGAACCCGTTCCGGCGCATGATTCCCGCGCCGGCAGAGGGCAACGACCTCAACCCGATCCTGCAGGATCTCGGTCTCGCGATCCATCCGCCGCTGCTCTATGTCGGCTATGTCGGCTTCTCGATCACCTATGCGTTTGCGGTCGCGGCCCTGATCGACGGCCGCATCGACGCGGTCTGGGCGCGCGCGGTGCGGCCCTGGACGCTGCTGGCATGGGTCTTCCTGACGCTGGGCATCGCGATGGGCTCCTACTGGGCCTATTACGAGCTCGGCTGGGGCGGCTGGTGGTTCTGGGATCCGGTCGAGAACGCCTCGCTGATGCCCTGGCTCGCCGGCACGGCGCTGATCCATTCCACTGTGGTGATGGAGAAGCGCGACGCGCTCAAGGTCTGGACCATCCTGCTCGCGATCCTGACTTTCTCGCTCTCGCTGCTGGGCACCTTCATCGTGCGCTCGGGCGTGCTGACCTCGGTCCATTCCTTCGCCAGCGATCCGCAGCGCGGGCTCTTCATCCTCGCCATCCTGGTCTTCTTCGTCGGCGGCTCGCTGGCGCTCTTCGCCTGGCGCGCGCCGCTCCTGCGTCAGGGCGGGCTGTTCGCGCCGGTATCGAGAGAGGGCGCGCTCGTCGTCAACAACGTCTTCATCGCGACGTCCTGCGCGACCGTTTTCATCGGCACGCTCTATCCGCTGGTGCTGGAGATGGTCACCGGCGACAAGATCTCGGTCGGGCCGCCTTTCTTCAACGCGACCTTCGTGCCCGTGCTGGTGCCGCTGCTCCTGCTGCTGCCGATCGGCCAGTCGCTCGCCTGGAAGCGCGGCGACCTGCTCGGCGCGGCCCAGCGCACGATCTGGGCCTTCGGGCTCGGCATTCTCGCCAGCGTCGCGCTGCTGGCGCTGTTCCGGGGTGGGCCGGTGGTCGCTCCGCTGGGCATCGGGCTTGGCGTCTTCCTGGTGGCCGGCGCGGCCTTCGATCTGGGCGAGCGGGTCGTGGCGCGGGCCAGCAGCGTGTCGGCGATCTGGTCGCGCGCCATCGGCCTGCCGCGCTCGGCCTGGGGCACGGCTTTGGCCCATGCCGGCGTAGGTCTCTCGGTCATCGGCATCGCGGCCGCCGCCTGGAGCACCGAGGCGATCGGCACCCTGAAACCCGGCGAGAGCCTGACCAGCGGGCGCTACACCATCACGCTGGAGGCGATCTCGCCGCGAACAGGCCCCAATTTCCGCGCCGAGATCGCGCGCTTCCAACTCTCCTCCGGCGACAGGGCGCTGGGCGTGGTCGAAGCCGGCAAGCGCGTCTACATCGCCCGCAACATGCCCACCACCGAGGCCGGCATCCGCACCGATGGTTTGAGCCAGGCCTATGTCAGCCTCGGCGAGCCGCAGGGCGATGGCGGCATCGCGGTCAGGCTCTACGACAAGCCGCTGATCCTGCTGATCTGGATCGGCGCGATCGTGATGGCGCTGGGCGGGGCGCTCTCGCTGACCGATCGGCGCTTCCGGCTCGCGGCTCCGCGCCGGGCGGCTCCCGCCCGCGTCATGGCTCAGCCGGCGGAATGATGACGATGCGCGCCCTGCCGCTGGCCATGATCGTCTCGCTTGGCCTTGCAGCCCCGGCGCAAGCCGTTCAGCCCGACGAGGTTCTGCCCAACGCCGCGCTCGAACACCGCGCACGGCAGATCTCCGGCGGCCTGCGCTGCCTCGTCTGCCAGAACCAGTCGATCGACGATTCCGACGCCCCGCTCGCCCGCGACCTGCGCGTCCTCGTGCGCGAGCGGCTGGTCGCCGGCGACAGCGACGCAGGCGTGCGGGATTTCGTCGTGGCGCGCTATGGCGATTTCGTGCTGCTCAGCCCGCCGGTGAACTGGCGCACCATCCTGCTCTGGGCGGCTCCGTTCCTGATCCTGGCGACAAGTCTGGCCTATATCGGCCGTCGCACGCGGCGGATGCGTGAGCCTGTCGTGACCGCCGTGCCGTTATCGGAGGACGAGCGGCGGAGGCTCGATGCGCTGATGCGCCAGGACGAGCGCAGCTGACGGCGGCTATCCACCCAACCTTACGAAATCGTCATCTTCGCGCGAAATCCGCGTAAGGCGGCAGGCCTCATGGTCCCTCCCACAGACAGGGAAGGCCCTGCCGCTGCCGAGGTTTCCGCCATGACAACTCCGACCACCAAAAAATCCGTCCTGAAGCGCGGTGCGTTGTTCGCCGGCGCCGCCACGATCGCCATCGGCCTCGCAGCCGGTCTTGCCGACGGCGTGCTCGCCCCCAGCCACAACGCCTTCGCCCAGCCGATCCAGCTTTCGGGCGTCCAGTCGTCGCTTCCATCCTTCGCCGACGTCGTCGAGAAGGTGAAGCCCGCGGTCGTCTCCGTCCGCGTCAGGACGCAGGCCGTCGCCCAGCAGGGCGAGCGCAGCCTTGATGACCTGCCGCCTGGCCTGCGCCGCTTCTTCCGCGAGTTCGAGGACCAGCAGCCGGGCCAGCGTCCCGGCCGGCCGCAGCCGCGTCAGGGTCAGTCGCAGGGCTCGGGCTTCTTCGTCAGCCAGGACGGCTATGTCGTCACCAACAACCACGTCGTCCAGAACGCAGTCGAGGTCCAGCTCGTCACCGACGCCGGCAACACGCTGACCGCCAAGGTCATCGGCACCGATCCGCGCACCGATCTGGCCCTGCTCAAGGTCAATGAGAGCGGCAGCTACCCTTATGTGCAGCTTGCCGGCGCCAAGCCGCGCATCGGCGACTGGGTGCTGGCGGTCGGCAATCCGTTCGGGCTTGGCGGCACGGTCACGGCCGGCATCGTCTCGGCTCAAGGTCGCGACATCGGCTCGGGCCCCTATGACGACTTCATCCAGATCGACGCGGCGGTGAACCGGGGCAATTCCGGCGGGCCGACCTTCAACCAGAAGGGCGAGGTCGTCGGCGTCAACACCGCGATCTACTCGCCGTCCGGCGGCAATGTCGGCATCGCCTTCGCTATTCCGGCGACGACGGTCAATCAGGTCGTCGAGTCGCTGAAGAAGGACGGCTCGGTGGCGCGCGGCTTCATCGGCGTGCAGATTCAGCCTGTCACCGCCGAGGTCGCCGAGGCGATCGGCCTGAAGGAGCCGCGCGGCGCGCTCGTCGCCGAGGCGCAGTCCGATGGGCCTGCCGCAAAAGCCGGCATCCGCCGCGGCGACACCATCACCGCCGTCAATGGCGAGGCCGTGAAAGACGCCCGCGAGCTGTCGCGCAAGATCGCGACCTTCGCGCCCGGCGCCAAGACCACCATCACGCTCTTCCGCGATGGCAAGGAACGCCAGATCAGCTTCGAGGTCGGCCGCCAGCCGGCGGCGTGACCTGCAGTAGGGTAGGGTTGGTTTCCCGGTATCCTGTCGCCCCCGCCGGGGGGCCATCCTTCACCGCGGCAGGCCGGATGTTCTCATCCGGCCTGCCGTTTTTCGTTCCGATAGGATAGCGTGACGCCATGCGTTTGCTGATCGTCGAAGATGATTCCGAGGCTGCGGCCTATCTGGTCAAGGCTTTTCGCGAGGCCGGCCATGTCGCCGACCATGCGCCCGACGGGCTGGAAGGCTACGGCATGGCCGAAGGCGGCGGCTACGACGTGCTCGTGGTCGACCGCATGCTGCCGCGTCTCGACGGGCTCTCGCTGATCCGTTCGCTGCGCGAGCAGAACGACACCACGCCGGCGCTAATCCTGTCGGCGCTGGCGCAGGTCGATGACCGCGTGAAAGGCCTGCGCGCCGGCGGCGACGACTACCTGCCCAAGCCCTATGCATTCTCGGAACTGCTCGCCCGGGTCGAGGTGCTGTCGCGCCGACGCGGCGCGCCGGCCGCCGAGCCGATCGTGTACCGTGTCGGCGATCTCCAGCTCGACCGGCTGGCGCATCGCGTCACGCGGGCTGAGGGCGAGATCGTGCTGCAGCCGCGCGAGTTCCGCCTGCTCGAATATCTGATGAAGCATGCAGGCCAGGTGGTGACGCGCACCATGCTGCTGGAGAACGTCTGGGACTATCATTTCGACCCCCAGACCAACGTCATCGACGTGCATGTCAGCCGCTTGCGCGGCAAGATCGACAAGGGCTTCGACAAGCCGATGATCCATACCATTCGCGGCGCGGGATACATGGTCCGTGACGCCGGCTGACGAGACGCGCCACTCCGGGCCGGCCGCGCAGCCGCGCCAGCGCCTGCTGCCCAATCTGTTCCGGACGACGGCGTTCAAGCTGACGGCGGTGTATCTGCTCGTCTTCACGGTTTTCGCCGGCGTGGTGCTTGGTTACGTCGCCTGGAACGCCAAGCGCCTGCTCGACGACCAGATCCGCTCCACCATCGACGCCGAGATTCAAGGCTTGGCCGAGCAGCAGCGTCTCGGCGGCATCAGGCGGCTGGTCAACATCATCGAGCGCCGCTCGCGCGCGCCCGGCGCATCGCTCTATCTCGTCACGACCCCGGTCGGCGAGCGGCTGGCCGGCAATGTCGAGGCGCTGCCGCCCGGCGCGCTCGACAAGCCCGGCGAGAGCGAGATCGACTATGCCCGCTCCAGCGAGGCGCTGGATACGCCCGGCCGCGCCATCGTGCGCGTCTTCATGCTGCCGGCCGGATTCAGGCTGCTGGTCGGCCGCGACGTCGAGGAGCGCGAGCGGCTCGGCGTCGTGATCCGGCGCGCGGCGGCGTGGTCGCTGTTGCTCGTCTTCGTGCTCGGCTGCGTCGCGAGCTGGTTCGTGGCGCGGCGCGTGCTCAAGCGCGTCGACGGCATGACCGATACCGCCCGAACCATCATGGCCGGCGATCTCAAGGGCAGGCTCGCGATCTCCGGCACCGGCGACGAACTCGACCGCCTGGCGCTGGCGCTGAACGCGATGCTGGACCGCATCGGCGAGCTGATGGCCGGCATGCAGCAGGTCTCCGACAATGTCGCCCATGACCTCAAGACGCCGCTGACTCGCCTGCGCAACCGCGCGGAAGAAGCGCTGCGCACCGCGACATCCCCCGACGAGCTGCGCGCCGCGCTCGACGGCTCGATCGACGAGGCCGACAATCTGATCCGGGTCTTCAACGCGCTGCTGATGATCGCGCGGCTCGAGACCGGCCGCATCCAGGACAGCATGGACGAACTCGACCTCTCGGAGATCGTCTCCGGTATGGCCGAGCTCTACGAGCCGCTGGCGGAGGAGGCGGGGCTGGAGCTGGTCACGGATATCGCGCCCGGCCTGCGCATCGCGGGCAACCGCGAGCTGATCGGCCAGGGGCTCGCCAATCTGATCGACAACGCGCTGAAATACGGCCAGCCGACGGACGAGGCGCCCGCCGTGGTTCGCGTCGCCGCCGCGCAAACCGACTCCGCCGTCGAACTCTCCGTGTCGGATCACGGTCCGGGTATTCCAGAGGCCGATCGCGGCCGGGTGCTGGAGCGCTTCGTCAGGCTGGACCAGAGCCGCAGCAAGCCGGGCTTCGGGCTCGGCCTCTCGCTGGCCTCGGGCGTCGTGCGGCTGCATGGCGGCCAGCTCCGGCTGGAGGACAATGCGCCCGGCCTGCGCGTGGTGATGGCGCTGCCGCAGACACAGCCGAAGCCTGTGGACATGCCGCAGCCCGAGCTCGCGCGACCCTCGACAGCCGAGCCCAACCCTGCTGGCCTGCAATCAGCGTGAATCCGGCCAAACCTACAGCCCTCATCCTGAGGAGCCGCGAAGCGGCGTCTCGAAGGGTGCTCCAGAGGGCGCTGGCTGGAGCACCCTTCGAGACGCAGCCTTCGGCTGCTCCTCAGGATGAGGACTGAGGGAATGGTGCGGGAACAAGCGATGACGGGTCGGCTCTGCGAGCGATTGACGGCGGCCCCGGTCCTGCCCGCGCGTGCGAAACCCGAGACCCTGCTCGCCCGCGACCTGATCGAGCGCCTGCGCGACGATGAGGCGGCGGCCGCGCTGACCAGCCATTTCGTCGAGCATCCCGCCTCCGCCGCGCTCGTCGCCGGCATCGTGGCGCATTCGCCCTTCCTGACGCAGATCATGCGTTTCGATCCTCAAGCGCTTCTCGCCAGCCTGACGACAGCGCCCGAAGCCCGCCGCGATACGCTGCTGGCCGACGTGATTGCGCTCGACCGCGAAGGCGTCGAGACGGCGGAGCTGATGCGGGCGCTGCGTCGCTTCCGGCAGGCGATGGCGCTGCTGATTGCGCTCGCCGATATCGGCGGCGTCTGGGATGTCGAGACGGTGACGGGCGCGCTGACCGCGACGGCCGATGCGGCGGTCGTGCTCGCTGCCCACCATGTCCTGCGCCAGGCTGCCGATCTCGGGCGGATCAAGCTGCCCGATCCGACGAAACCCGGCGACGGCTCGGGCCTTGTTGTGCTGGCGCTAGGCAAGCATGGCGCTGGCGAACTGAATTATTCCTCCGATATCGACATCGTCGTCTTCTTCGATCCTGAGACGGCCGAGACGGCCGGCGTCGCCGAGCCGGCCAGCCTCTACGTCAAGCTCACCCAGCAGCTTGCCCGCATCATCCAGGAGCGCACGCCGGACGGCTACGTCTTTCGCGTCGATCTGCGCCTGCGGCCCGACCCCGCCTCGACCCATGTCGCCGTCGCCCTGCCGAGCGCCTATTCCTATTACGAGACGGTCGGCCAGAACTGGGAACGCGCCGCGATGATCAAGGCGCGGCCGGTCGCCGGCGACATCGCGCTTGGGAAACGCTTCATCGCCGATCTGGCGCCCTTCATCTGGCGCAAATACTTCGACTTCGCCGCGATCGCCGACATCCATGCGATGAAGCGCCAGATCCAGACGGTGAAGGGCCATGAGACGATCGCGGTCGCCGGGCACAATGTGAAGCTCGGGCGCGGCGGCATCCGCGAGATCGAGTTCTTCGTGCAGACGCAGCAACTCGTCTTTGGCGGCCGGCGGCAAGGGCTGCGCGGGCCGCGCACGCTGGAGATGCTCGGCGCGCTGACGCAGGAGGGCTGGATCACGCCTGCCGCCCGCGACGAACTGGCGGAGTCCTACCGCTTCCTGCGCACGATCGAGCATCGCCTGCAGATGCGCCATGACGAGCAGACCCAGACCCTGCCGACCGACAAGGCCGATCTCGAAGCCTTCGCGCGCTTTTGCGGTTTTGCCTCCACCGCAGCCTTTGGCAAGGCGCTGACCTCTCACGCCAGGCGCGTCGAGGGCCATTATGCCCTGCTGTTCGAGGAGGGGCCGTCGCTCGCCAGCGAATGCGGCACGCTAAGCTTCACCGGAACCGAACTCGACCCCGACACGCTGGCGACCCTGCGCAAGCTCGGCTTCCGCGACCAGAAGAACGCCGCCGAGACCGTGCGCGGCTGGCATTTCGGCCGCCGCGCCGCCGTCACCAGCGCGCGCGCCCGCGAGGTGCTGACCGAGCTGACGCCGGCGCTGCTCGTCGCGCTCGGCCGCACGGCCGATCCCGACGGCGCGCTCGCCCATCTCGACAACGCCTTCGTGCGCATGCCCGCCGCCGTCGAACTGCTGACGCTGCTGCGCTCGCATTCATCGCTGCTGACGCTGTTCGCCGAAATTCTCGGCAGCGCGCCGCGCCTCGCAAAGGTTGCTGCGATGCATCCCCACGTGCTCGACGGCGTCATCGACCCGGCTTTCAACTCCGCGACGCTCGATTGCGATGCGCTGACGAAGCGCATCCGCTCGGCGGTGGGCACGCCGCCCCCCAGCGTCGAGGACGGGCTCGACCGTCTGCGCGACGCCGCCCGGCAGGAGAATTTCCTCGTCGGCGCACGGCTGCTGTCGGGCGTCTATTCGCCCCGGCAAGCCGGAGAGGCCTGGTGCGCGGTCGCCGAGGGCTGCCTGCGCGTCGCCTTCGAGGATACCCGCGCCGCCTTCGCCGCCGATCATGGCGTCATTGTGGGCGCGCAGACGGTGGTGCTCGGCCTTGGCCGGCTCGGCTCCGGCGAACTCACGCCGACTTCGGACCTCGACCTTATCCTGCTTTACGATCGCCCGGAGGATTCGGACGCCAGCGACGGCGCCAAAGCGCTCGACCCCGTCACCTGGCATGTTCGCTTCACCCAGCGGCTGGTCGCGGCGCTGACGGTGCCGACCCGGCGCGGCTCGCTCTATCAGGTCGACATGCGGCTGCGCCCGACCGGCAACAAGAGCCCGGCTGCGACCCAGTTTGCCGGGTTCGAGGCCTATCATGCCGGCGAGGCCGAGATCTGGGAGGAGATGGCGCTGACCCGCGCCCGCATCGTCGCCGGCGATGCCGGGCTGGCAGGGCGCGCGGAAGCCTCGGTCCGCGCGATCCTGACCCGCCGGCGCGAACCGGCCGCCGTCGCCAGGGCGGTCAAGTCGATGAGAACGCTGATCGCGAAGGAGAAGGGCGAGGGCGATCCCTGGGACCTCAAGCTCGCGGCGGGCGGGCTGACCGATCTCGACTTTCTGGCGCAGTTCCTCGTGCTGGCCTACGCGCACGACCATCCCGGACTGCTCCAGCGCGACACCGCCGGCGTCTTCGCGGCCGCCCGCGATGCGGGCCTGCTCGCCTCAGTGGATGCTGGCTCGCTGGGGGAGGCTCAGCGCCTGTTCAGCGATGTCCAGCTCTGGCAGCGCTTCGCTGTCGAGGAGACGCTCGAGGCGGGCCCTCCGCCGGACCGTCTCCTGCGCCGCATCGCCGCCGCGCTCGGCCGGCCGGACGCCCGGGTTCTGCGCGCCGAACTGGACGATCTGCGCGCCTTGACGCGCCGGCTGTTCGAACGCCTGCTCGGCGAGGCTGGCTCGGGCTGAGGCCTCCACCACCATGCCGGCGACGCGGCTGGCGCCACCATCGAGCGGCAGATGCACCATGACGATGGTGCCGGCGCCGATCGCCGAGCGCAGGCGCAGCGAGCCGCCATGCAATTCGGTGAGGGAGCGGGCGATGGCGAGGCCGAGGCCAGAGCCTTTATAGCTGCGGGTCATGTCGCCCTCGACCTGTTCGAAGGGCCGGCCGACACGCTCGATCTTGTCCTTCGGGATGCCGATCCCGGTATCCTCGACATAGATGTTGAGCGCATTGGCCGCCTGGCGCAGCCGGATCGCGATCTTGCCGCCCTCGGGCGTGAACTTGGCGGCGTTGTCCACGAGGTTGCCGACGATCTGGTAGAGCGCATGCGGGTCGGCTACGAGATGCAGCTCGATCGCGCCGTCGATGCTGACATCGATGCGCTTGCGATCGATCTCGTCGCGCGAACGGCGCACCGCCTCCTCGATGACGAGCCCGACCGAGACGCTGGTCTTCTCGAGCTGCAATCTGCCGGATTCGATGCGCGACATGTCGAGGATGGCGTTGATGACGCCGAGCAGATAGCCGCCGCTCTGGCGGATGTCGCGGGCGTAGTCGAGATAGCGGTCATTGCCGAGATTGCCGAACAGCCCGTTCTCCATGATCTCGGAGAAGCCGATGATGGCGTTCAACGGCGTGCGCAACTCGTGGCTCATATTGGCGAGGAATTCGGATTTGGCGCGGTTGGCGCTTTCGGCGGCCGCCTTCTGCTCGAGATAGCGCTCGGCCATCTCGGCGAGCTTTTGCGCCTGCGCCTCCAGTTCCTGGCGCGAGGCCTTGAGGTCGGTGACATGCATCATGAGCTGGTGCTCCGATTGCGTCAGCCGCTCCTCCTGCTGCTTCAGCTTGGTGATGTCGGTGCCGACCGAGACCGAGCCGCCATCCTTGGTGCGCCGGCCGTTGATCTGGAGCCAGCGTCCGTCCGAGAGCCGCGCCTCATAGGAGGTCGCGCCGACCGTGCCCCGCGCGGTGCGGATCGGCTCGCGGTCGATATTGGGCTGTGCGCTGAGCGCCATGACCTCGTCATGGGTGATGCCGTCACAGAGCGCCTCGGGCGGGAGCTGGTGCAGTTGCTGGTATTTAGCGTTGCAGAGGACGAGCCGATTGGACGAATCCCACAGCACGAAGGCTTCCGAGATCGCCTCGACGGCGTCGCGCAGATGGGCATCCGACGTCGCCGTGCGCTCGGCCATGCGGCGCTGTTCCGAGATGTCGACCGCGATGCCGACGAGATGCTGCGCGCCAGTGCGCCGGTCGATCACCAGCTCGGCGCGGGCCTTGAGCCAGACCCATGCGCCGTTGACGTCGCGGACGCGGAATTCCTGGTCGAGATGGTCGGCCTCGCCCCGGCTGATCGCGTCGGCGAGCGCGTAAAGGTTGGCGTCGTCGGGATTGATGAAGCCGGACACCTCGCCGAACGACATATAGTCGCCGGCGCGGTCGTAGCCGAGCATCGCGTACATGGAATCGGACCAATAGATCCGCCCGCGCGCCAGATCCCAGTCCCAAAGGCCGCAATGACCCCGGTTCAGCGCCGTGTCGATGCGTTCGCGGACGCAGTCGCAATCGTCGTCGGCGGCGCGGGCGCGCCGCGACTGGACGAGAAAGGCGAGCGTGATCGCGCCAAGCACGATGCCTGCCGTCGCGAACAGGCCGATCAGCGCGCCGCGCCGTTGTTGCCAGCCGCCGAGCAGACGGGTCGTCGGCTGGATGACCGCGACCTGGCCGAGCGGGGCTGCGAGGTTGCGCACCGTCGCCAGCGCATCCTGGTCGCCCGGCAGCGTGATGCGCATCACGCCGGCTTTCTCGCCGAAGCTCGTCAGCAGTTGCGTCGATCCCAGCAGATCGACCAGCGTCTGCCGCGCGGTCGCGCCGATGGCGGGCTCGCTGGCGATGACGTCGCCAGTCGCGGTGGTGACATGGACGATGCGGCCATGGGCGGCAAGACGCCGCGCCGCCAATCCGGTAAGCACGGCTGAAGGACTGATCTCGGCCAGCGAAGCATTGTCGAGTTCAAGCGCGATCAGGGCAGACAGGATGTCCAGATCGCCGACGGCGTCTTTCAGGACATCGTCGCGCATGTTCGTGGTCTGGACGAAGGCCCCTGCGCTCAGAATGATGACGAAGAGCGCGACGAGGAGGGGTATGACTTTACGGAAGGTGGGTTCGAGGGCCTCGAACGTCCTGTAGAGCGGATGCGTCAGCGATCTTGCTACACCTAGAATCGGCGCCGCGCGCATGGTTGCGCAGCCCGCGTTTGCACGCGTCATGCCCGTCCCCCTTCGGAAAATCAGTACCGTCAGCAAGATCGGGAGACGTGCCGCATCCCCGCGAATAACCTTTACTTGAATCCGCGTGAGTCGGTTTGTCCAGCCTTGAGTTGAATCGGAGCGTCCGAATTCGCGCTTGGGTTGTAGCGATTCAAGAATGAATCCTGTGCGCGTAATGTCTCGTTAACCTTTGTGCCAGCTGCCGTTACGGCAGGGTGTGAATGGGCTTTGCCGTCATGCCAGCGCGCGTTCTGCGATGTCGGCGACGTCGCGCGAGAGGTTCGGCGTCTGGGCCACCATAGCGAGTGCGTTCTCCGCGAGGCTGCGCCGGACAGGCTCCAGCATGCGCCAGCTTTTGAAAGCCCCCAGCAGGCGGGAGGCGACCTGCGGATTGGTCCGGTCGAGCGCAATCACGATATCGGCGACGAAATTGTAGCCCGCCCCGTCCGCCCTGTTGAACTGCGTCAGGTTCGCCGCGAAGCCGCCGATCAGCGAGCGCACGCGGTTGGGATTGCCGAGCGAAAAGGCCTTGTGGCGCATCAGCTCCCTGACGCGATCAAGCGTGTCGGGCTCAGGCATCAGCGCCTGCGCCATCAGCCATTTGTCGAGGACGAGCGGCTCGTCTTCATAGGCCGCGGCAAAACGCTCGATCAGGCCGTCGCGCGCCATGCCGGGGATCAGCGTCATGGCCGCCAGCGCCGCGAGCCGGTCGGTCAGGTTGTCGCCCAGATCGAACTGCTCGGTGCAGAGCCGCATTGCGCGCTCGGGATCGGCGAGGGCGACGAGGCCGAGCGCCTCGTTGCGCAAGGCGCGCCGGCCCGCCGAGTTGGCGTCTGGCGAGTAGGCTCCGGTCTGGACCAGCGCGTCGCGCAGGCTCAGAAGGCGAGGCAGCAAGGCGTGTCCCAGACCTGTCGATAGCGCCCGATGCGCCGTCTGGATCGCGTCGGGATCAACGTCGCGGCCGATCTCGCGGGCGATGTCGGCCGGCGGTGGCAGGCGCATCACCTGCGCCGCGAAGGCGGGGTCCGCGAGCGCCCTGTCGCCGAGGAAGGCGTCCAGCGCGGCCGCCATCTCGGCGGTCCGGCCATCTAGCGCGTTGCGGTCGCCGCCCGGCTGTCCCGCCGCCACGAGCGCGCGCGTCGCAACGCTCTGCAGCGCCTGCCAGCGGTTGAAGGAATCGCTGTCGGCCGAAAACAGCCGCAGCAAATCGGTGTCGCTCAGATCGAGTTCCAGCCGCACTGGGGCCGAGAAGCCGCGCAGCAGGGAGGGGATCGGCGGCTCGTCGATGCCGCTGAACGTCACCGAAAGCGAGGGCTGGTCGAGCACGATCAGGCCGTCGCCAGCATAGGCTGGGGATGTGGTGGCGAGCGGCAGGTCGCCGGTCGCGCCGACCAGTCCGAGCGCCACGGGCAGCACCATCGGCTGTTTCTCCGGCTGGCCCGGCGTCGGCGGTGTGGTCTGGGCAAGGTCGAGCGTGTAGCGCCTGGCGCCTGCGTCGTAGCGCCCCGAAGCCACGATGGTCGGTGTGCCGGCCTGCTCGTACCAGCGCGCGAAATGGGTCAGTTCGCGGCCCGAACTCTCCGCGAAACAGGCCAGAAATTCCTCGATCGTCGCGGCCGTTCCGTCGCAGCGTTCGAAATAGAGGTCCATGCCGGCCTTGAACGCCTCAGCCCCGATCAGGACCTTGAGAATGCGGATCACCTCCGCGCCCTTCTCATAGACCGTCGGCGTGTAGAAGTTGTTGATCTCCTTATAGGCGCGCGGCCTGACCGGATGGGCCAGCGGCCCGGCATCCTCGGAGAACTGCGTCGCGCGAAGGGTGCGCACGTCGGCGATCCGCTTCACCGGCCGCGAGCGCTCGTCGGCGGAGAACTCCTGGTCACGGAAGACCGTGAGGCCCTCCTTCAGGCAGAGCTGGAACCAGTCGCGGCAGGTGATACGGTTGCCCGTCCAGTTATGGAAATACTCATGGGCGATGATCGCCTCGATCGAGGCATAGTCGCCATCCGTCGCCGTTGCCGGGTCGGCGAGGACGTATTTGTCGTTGAAGATGTTGAGGCCCTTGTTCTCCATCGCGCCCATGTTGAAGTCCGACACGGCGACGATGTTGAACACGTCGAGATCGTAATTGCGGCCGAAGACGCGCTCGTCCCAGCGCATGCAGCGGATGAGCGAGTCCATGGCCCAGCCGGCGCGGCCGGCCTTGCCGGGCTCGACATAGACCGCGAGCTCGACCTTGCGCCCGTCGGCCGTGACGTAATCCTCACGGACATGGTCGAGCGCGCCGCCGACCAGCGCGAAGAGATAGGCAGGCTTCGGATGCGGGTCGTGCCAGACCGCGAAATGCCGGTCGCTGCCCGGCCCTTCGCCGGCCGCGACCAGATTGCCGTTGGAGAGCAGCACCGGGGCGTCGGCCTTCACGGCTTCCAGCCTGACGGTGTAGACGCTCATCACGTCGGGCCGGTCGAGGAAATAGCTGATGCGGCGGAAGCCGTCGGCCTCGCATTGCGTGCAATAGGCGTTCGACGAGCGGTAGAGCCCCATCAGCTTGGTGTTGGCGGACGGGTCGAGGACCGTCTCGATGCTCAGCGTGAACGGCCTTTGCGGCGGGTTCGGAATCGTCAGAGCCTGCGCCGTGGCCTGACAGGCCTCGGCCGGAAGCGGCGCGCCGTCGAGCGACACCCCGCTCAGGACGAGTTCGTCGCCGTCGAGCACCAGCGGCGCTCCCGGCCGGCCGGCGGGATTGGGCCGCAATCCCAGAAGCGCCCGCACCCGCGTCTTGCGCGCGTCGAGCGCGATGTCGAGATCCACCGTGTCGATCAGCCAGTCGGATGGGCGGTAGTCCTCGAGGCGGATCAGGTTTGTGTCGTCAGTGCGCATGGGAACCTGCGAGGCGAGTGGTCTCTCGCCTCGTCTGTAGCCTGCACAATTCCATGCAGGAAGAGCGCCAGTGCGGGCGGTCGATGCGTCCGCGCCGGCGGCCGGCTCAGCGCCAGCCGGCTTCCCTGTCGCAGGCGGCGCGCGCCTGCGGATTGCTCTTCTCCCATTGCGTGATCGAGCGGGTCTCGTTGTCGCTCATCTTGTTGTTCATGCAGACGCAGTATTTGCGCACGATCGGCTCGGCCGCGCCGCCGGCATTGTCGATCAGGCACTGGCCGACCCATTTGGCGTCGTCGGCGGACTGGGCTTGCGCGTCAGGCCCGGCCAGCAGCGCGACCATGCAGGCGGTTGCGAACAGGATTGTCTTCATCGTCGTCGTCCCCCAGGCGAAAGCCGCCGACCTGGCGTCGGCGGCAGGCGGCGCACGCTCTCACCGGCGCGTGGACGGCGCATGGTTCGCTGGTGAACCGCGATCCGCAATCAGGCCGAAACGAGACCGCGCCTACGGCGGCCGTGCGCCCGCGGCACGGCGCGCGAGCGCAGCGCCAGCGGCTCGACTGCGGCCAGCCCTTCATAAAGCAACCGGGTCTCGGCATCGGGCGCCTGCGGGCCGCATTCGAACGGCCGGACCTGCTCCATCAGCCCGCTGAAGACGCCGCTGCGCGACCAGCGCTGGAACCGGCGATAGACGCTGCCCCACTTGCCGTAACAGACCGGTAGCTCCCGCCAGGGCTGGCCGCTCCAGGCGACCCAGAAGATGCCCTCGACCACGGCGCGGTTGTTGCCGGGTGGGCGGCCGCGCTTCTCGGTCGCCAAGGGCAGCCGGCTGCTGAGCCAAAGCCATTGCCGTTCCGACAGAAGCTGATCGCGGGCGGCGTCGCTGGTCGTCGTGCTCCCGATCGTCATGGCTGCTGAGGTGAGGCGGTCCTCGTCCGCCGCGAAGGTCTGGGCAGGCTTCGGCATGGCCGGCGCGCTCCATTGATTTTGTCAACACGAACAGAAGTATTCGTACTCATTACGTCTGAGTTTTTGTCAACAAATCAAAGTAAATAACTTGTGATTTCTGAGTGATAAATGCCCGTGACAGCGTCCCGCAGTCGGAAAACGAAAAACAAATCAATAAACGAACCACTTTACGGGGGAGTGTACATGTCGTTTTTAGCAAGATCAGGTTCTGTCGCGACAAGTGTCGCAGCGTCGGGCCTCGCGCTGGCCCTGTCATCGATAACCGTCAGCGCCCAGGACCAGACGGCGCGTCTGGAAAGGCTGATCCGCGATCAGCAGCGTCAGATCGAGGCGCTGCGGCGCGAGGTCGGCGGCATCAAAACGCAGAGCGCGCGCCGCACGCCGGCGGCGCGCAACGTCGTGAGCAAGGATGGCGTCGTCGCCAAGGCCGATGACGAACCCTACGTGCTCAAGGGTGGCCTGCCACGGAGCTGGCGTCTGCCGGGCACCGACATCGACGTGAGGATCGGCGGCAAGGTGAAGGCCGACGTGATCGGGCGCGTCAGCGGCGACCCATCGCTTGGAGCGGAAGATCTGTTTGCCGTCGCCGCCATCGATACGCGGCGCACCCGCATCGGCGACTCGGCCTTCCGTATCCACGGCCGCGAATCGCGCTTCAATATCGAGTTCTCCAGGAAGGAGACGCCGCTTGGGCCGGCCCGCATTCTGCTGGAGGGCGATTTCTTCGGCGCAGCCGGCAACCAGATCGCCTCCAATTCGGATTCCTTTCGGCTGCGCCACGCCATCGTCGAGGTCGGGCCGCTGCTGGCCGGCCAGTGGTGGACGACCTTCTACGATCCTGGCGCCTATGCCGAGACGCTCGACTTCCAGGGCGCGGGCGGCCAGACCTTCATCCGGCAGGGCGTCGTCAGGCTGCAGCACCGCTTCGCCAACGGCTTCTCGATCGCAGGCGCGATCGAAAATCCCGAGGGAAGGGTTCAGTTCGGCCCGGCGGCGGCGGTAGTATCGAGCCGCGACACGACCCCCGATTTCGTCGGCAACATCCGCTATCAGGGCGCGTTCGGGCACATCCAGCTCGGCGGCGCGGTCACGCAGACCAATGCGCCCAACGGCGTCTCGGGCGACGAGGTGGGCTATGCCGGCACGCTGCATGGCCGGCTCAACCTGCCGTTCCTCGCGCCCAAGGACAATATCCGCTTCCAGGCCACCTACGCCAATGGCGCGACCCGCTACATTCAGGAGACGGCCGGCGTTCTGCCGAGCGTGTTTTTCAACCCGGCGACCGGCCAGTCCGAAACGCAGAAGACGTTTGGGGGCTATGTCGCGTTCCAGCACTGGTGGACGAACGAGCTGCGCAGCAACCTGCTCTACAGCTATGTCCGCTCCGACCTGCCGCGCTTCGCCTCCGCCGCGACGTTCAAGCACAGCCAGTATGGCGCGGCGAACCTGATCTGGAGCCCTTGGGCCGATCTCGACCTCGGCATCGAGGTCCAGCACGGCCTGCGCGAGGACCGCGACAGCGCGCGCGGCCGTCAGACGCGTCTGCAATCCTCGGCGACCTACAGGTTCTGAGCGCGTTTCGGGCCGCGGGGTCCCCCGCCTGTCCCGACGGCAAGCCGGCAATGCAACGCCCGCATCGCCGGCTTGTCCGGATCTCATGCCGCTTTCGCCAGTCCCAGCGCCTCGTCGAGGCCGAGATGGCCGCGGAAGCCGCCGGCGCTGTGCGCCTCGCGTTCCTCCTCGATCGCATGGGCGAAGCGCACTGCCGGCTCGTCCTGCAAGCGCTCATGGAGCCGTGCGAGGCGCGGATAATCGGCGCGGTCGACGACCTTGTGATAGTCGTTCCAGCGCGCGATGCCGGTGAAATAGCCATCGACGAGGCCCGGCCTGTCGCCGGCCAGCCAGTCGCGATCCGCCAGCATCGTCTCGAGATGACGGTGCGCCTTGGCGACCTGATTTACGCCATAGGCTCGCAGGGCTGCTTCGGCGGCGGGGTCGCCTTCGGTCTCCAGCGCATACCAGAGCGGCGAGAAGGCCGAGAACAGGCTGGTGTTGAGGAAGGCGAGCATCTGGTTGAAACGGTCGAAGGCCGGATCGCCTTGGGCGAAGCCCAGGCCTTTGGCGATGCCGCGCCCGGCGAGGTGGTTCAGGATCGCGATGCTCTCGCTGATCAGGGCGCCGTCGGCGGTGAGCAGCGTCGGCGTCTCGCGCACGGCGTTGACGGCCGCATAACTTTCGCTGCTGACCTCGTTGGGCATCTGGATGCGGCATAGGCGATAGGGCTCGCCGAGCCATTCGAGCGCGACGATGGAGCCGAAAGAGCACCCTTCGGGCACGCCGTAGAAGAGGATGGGTGACATGGTCCTGCCTTTCCGTGTTGAACAGGACCACCCAGTTATCGGGCTCTGACCCTGCGCTCAAGAACGGAAATTCATGTCGCCAGGGCACATCCCCGTAAGTTTTGAGGTTGTTCAGCGCGATGCGACGCGAAATCGAATGCCCGATCGAGGGCGCCATGATCCTGCTCAGCGGCCGCTGGCGCTCGCTGATCGTCTATTATCTCGATCAGGGGCCGCGCCGCTTCAACGCGCTGCAGCGTGATCTCGGGCCGATCTCGCAGCGCATGCTGACGCGCGACCTGCGCGACCTGGTGGCCGCCAGCGTGGTCTCGCGAACCGTCTATCCCGAATCGCCGCCGCGCGTGGAATACGCCCTGACCGAGCAGGGCCGGCGGCTGATGGCGATCATCGACGCGCTCGGCGACTGGTGGGAAGCGCGCCCTGTCGCGGCAGCGCGCGAGCCGCGGCAGATCGCGCGCGCCTGAGGCTCAAGAGCTCGCCAGCCGCGCCGGCTCGGCATGGCTGACCAATCGGCAGACCTGCGGTCGCGACAGCCTGACCGCGCGTTCGATCGCGTCGACCGCCGCATGGACGGCGGCGACGTCGAGCGCCGGATCGACGCGGCAATGATAGTTCACCACCAGCCCGTTGGCGGTCTGACGCACGCGCACGCTGTGGATGTCATGCACCGGGCCGTCGAGGCTGAGCGCCTCGCCGGCCAGCGCCTTGCCGATGTCCTCGACGACCTCCCAGGCGGCGTTGTGCCCGGCGGGCAGGCCGGTCTCCATCGGCTCGATATGGGTCTCGACCTCGGTCTCGCCGCCGAACTCGGCCCGGATGGCGCTTTCGAGCCGTGTCGCAACGTCATGCGCCTCGCCGAGCGGCAGTTTCGCGTCGACCTCCATGTCGAGGCTGACCGAGAGCCGCTCGCCGATCGAGTGGACGCTGACATGGTGGACCGGGATCTTGAGCTTGAGCGCGATCAGCAGCACCCGCTCCAGCGCCGTCTCGTCATCGACCTGGATCGGATTGGCCGCGATCGTCATCTGCGCGCCCGGCTGCTCGCGTTCGACGGCGTCGAGCAGCGCCTGCTTGATCGCGACGACGCGGTCCAGCGGCAGCGTGCGCGAGACCCGGATGGCGATCTCGCCGAAGACGCGTCCGCCGGCGGGCCGCACCTTGATCGAATCGACCGCCACCACTCCCGAAACGGCGGCGACCGCATGGCGCAGGCGCTCGGTGACGCCCTCGGGCGCGGCGTCGAGCAGCGTGTCGATGGTCCGCCGCGCCAGCTTGAACGCCGACAGGATCATGAAGGCGGCGATGGCGAAGGCCGCGACCGTATCGGCCTTCGCAAAGCCGAGCCAGGAAGCGACGAGCCCCGCCAGCACCAGGCCTGAGCCGACGAAATCGGCCGAGAAATGCGTCGCCTCGGCGGCCAGCGCCTCGCTGCCGGTCTCAGCCGCCACCCGCGTCAGCGAGCGCCAGCGCACCGCATCGACCACCATCGACAGAAGCATCACCCCGATCACGACCGGCGTCACCGACACCGCGCTGAGCGCGCCGGTCCACAGCCGCGAGCCGGCCTCCCACAGGATCGCGCCGGCGAGCGCGAACAGGATCGCGGTCTCGACCAGCGCTGCCAGCGCCTCGACCTTGCCATGGCCGTAATGATGCTCGTCATCGGCCGGCTTGTCGGCGGCGCGCACCGCAAACCAGGTGAACAGCGTGGAGCCGATGTCGACCAGCCCCTGCAGAGCGTCGGTCAGCAGCGCCAGCGAGCCCGAGAGCACGGCGGCCACGCCCTTGGCGAGCGTCAAGAGCAGCGTCGCCATCACCGAGAGAATGGCGGCGCGCTGCTTGATGCCGGAGATCGTCGCCGCATCGAGGCGCGAAGGCCCGCCTTGCGTGTCAGTCATGGCTCTCTCGCGCCGCCTCTCTTGCCGCCTCTCTTGGACGGACCCTCTTGAATGGGCCAAGCCTCTTGAACCCGAAGCGTGTCGCCCGATCTAGAGGCGAGATCAACCCGCTCACGCTCGAAACAAGAGGCTCTCCCCGATGCGCTATCTCCACACCATGGTCCGCGTCACCGATCTCGACGCCGCGCTGGATTTCTACGTGACCAAGTTCGGCCTGGTCGAGACGCGCCGCATCGAGAGCGAGAAGGGCCGCTTCACGCTGGTCTTTCTCGCCGCCCCCGGAGACCTCGACGCCGTCAAGGCAACTGGCTCGCGCGGCCGGCCGACGCTGGAGCTGACCTATAACTGGGATCCGGAAACCTATACCGGCGGCCGCAATTTCGGCCATCTCGCCTATGAGGTCGACGACATCTACGCCACCTGCGACGCGCTGATGAAGGCCGGCGTCACGATCAACCGCCCGCCGCGCGACGGCAACATGGCGTTCGTCCGCTCACCCGACAACATCTCGATCGAAATCCTGCAGAAGGGCGAGCCGAAGGCTCCGGCCGAGCCGTGGGCGAGCATGGCGAATACGGGGGTTTGGTGACACTGAGTTTGCCCATGATATCTCAATTTGATATCCTACTTTGATATCCTACTTTGATATCAGGAGATCGTCATGGGCATACTTGTCAGAGACGCCGAAATCGACCGCGACGTGCGTGAGCTCGCCGCTCAGGACGGCCTGACGCTTCAGGGGGCGATCGGTCTGGCTGTGCGTCTCGAGCTGGAGCGGCGCGCCGAGCGGCGGAAGATCGTGTTCGAGGCTGCGGAGAAAGCGCGGAACCGTCTCGCAAAGTTCAATCTCAAGGATGACGGGATGTCTCACAAAGAGTTTTTCGATCGCGAATATGGCGACGCCTGATGTTCCTCGACGCCTCTGTCATTCTGGCTATTCTCCTTAGGGAGGCCGAAGGTGATGCTGCTCTTGAGGCGATCGTCATGTCGTCTCGTGTCAGATCGTCGCCTTTGGCGGTATTCGAGGCGTCGGCCCGGTTGACGCGGCAAGGAGCCACATTCGGCGAAGCGCTCGACGCAGTGCTCGAATTCATCGATGACGTACGCGGCGAAATCATCGAACTCGGCGAAGTGACGATGAGAACCGCTCATCTTTGCGCCTCGCGCTATCATCATCTCACCGGCCATCCTGCGCGTCTGAACATGGGCGACTGCTTCGCTTATGCCGCCGCTCAGGCATCGGGCCTGAAGCTCGCCTACAAGGGCAACGACTTCATCCATACCGACATAGACGGCGTCCGCTTCGGACCCTGAGAGCGGAGCATGTCGCCGTGACCAAATCCCTCCTCGGCACGCTCGCCGACGGCACGCCGATCCACGAGGTCACGCTGCGCTCGGCCGCCGGCGCGCAGGCGACCATCATGGAATGGGGGGCGGTGCTGCGCGATCTCGTCGTTCCCCGGCCCGGCGGCGGTTCTCAGCGCGTCGTGCTCGGCTTCGACAGTCTCGCCGATTACGTCGCCCATTCGCCGCATATGGGCGCGATCGCCGGCCGCTACGCCAACCGCATCGGCGGCGGGCGCTTCACGCTCGACGGCAAGAGCTATCAGACGCCGCTGAACCAGAACGGCCGTCACTCGCTGCATGGCGGCGGCAAGGGTTTCGGCAAGCGGCCCTGGACGATCCTCCATCATGACGAGGCGAGCGTGACGCTGGCGCTGGTTTCTGCCGATGGCGACGCCGGTTATCCCGGCGCGCTTTGCGTCTGGTGCCGCTACAGCCTGCAAGGCGCAGCGACCTTGCGCATCGAGTTTTCGGCGACGACCGACGCGGCGACCATCGTCAACCTCGCCCACCATTCCTATTTCAATCTCGATGGCGGCCCCGACATTCTCGACCACGAACTCGAAGTCCGCAGCCATCTGATGACGCCGGTCGATGCCGACCTGATTCCCGATGGCTCGCTGGCCGATCTCAGCGGCACGCCGTTCGATTTCCGGAAGTCCCGCCCGATCCGGCTGATGGGGCGAGACGGCGCGCGCATCTGGTACGATCACAACTACATCCTGCGGCGCGACCGCTGCGAACCGAGCGCGGCGGCCGGGCCCGATCTGGCGCACGCTGCAACGCTGCGTTCGGGCAGGAGCGGCATCGCCATGCAGCTCTGGACCACGGAGCCGGCGCTGCAGGTCTATGACGGCGCCAAGCTGAACACGCCCGTGCCGGGCCTCGATGGCGCACCTTACGGACCAAACGCCGGCGTCGCGCTGGAGCCGCAGCATGTGCCGGATTCGCCCAACCTGCCGCATTTTCCCTCGACCGTGCTGCGGCCGGGCGAGGTCTACCGGCAGGTCAGCGAATACCGCTTCGGAGCCGGCGGCGCGTGAGCGGCGTCTTCTGCCTCGGCATCGCCACGCTCGACTATGTCTACAGCGTCGAGACCCTGCCGACGCGCGGCGAGAAGTACCGCTCGCGCGATCTCGCCGTGGTCGGCGGCGGCTGCGCCGGCAACGCCTCGGTCGCGATCGCAAGGCTCGGTGGCCGCTCATGGCTTGCGACACGCCTCGCCGACGACCTGACCGGAGACAGGATCGTCGCCGATCTCGAAGCCGAGGGCGTCGATGCATCGTTGTCGCTGAGGGCGCCCGGCCTGCGCTCGCCGGTCTCGGCTATTCTGGTCGATGCGGCGGGCGAGCGCATGGTGGTGTCCTATTCCGATCCGGCCATGCCCGAAGAGACCGGCTGGCTGCCGTCGAACCTGCCTGAAGGCGCGAAGGCCGTCCTTGCCGATACGCGCTGGGGCGAAGGCGCTCTCGCAGTTCTCCGGCTCGCGCGGAAGGCCGGCGTGCCGGGCGTGCTCGACGCCGACCGCAAGCCGCCCCATCCCGACCTCGTGGCGACAGCCAGCCATGTCGCCTTCAGCCAGCAGGCGCTGCGCGAGCTCTCGGGCGAGGACGATCCGCGCGCCGGTCTGGCGAAGGTCGCCGGCCTTGCAATGATAGAAGCGCGTGCATCGAACTGGCTTGCGGTTACGCTTGGCAAGGACGGCGTGCTCTTCATGGAGGATGGCGCGGTCGCCCACATCCCGGCTTTCGTCGTGGAGACGGTCGATACGCTGGGGGCCGGCGATATCTGGCACGGGGCTTTCGCGCTGGCGCTGGCGGAAGGGCAGGGCGAGCGCGCGGCGATCCGCTTCGCCTCGGCTGCCGCCGCGATCAAATGCACCCGCTTCGGCGGGCGTCTCGGCGCGCCGCGACGGGACGAGATCGAGGGCTTTCTCGCCGCCAACGGCTAATCGCCTCGTCGCGCGGTCGCGTCTGCCTAAAATTAAGGCGCGATTTGCAGCGCGACCCCTTGCCCGGCAAAGGGCCGCGCGGAAGATTGGCGGCTCTGTTGCAGTCTGGACCGCCGATGTTCGCGCCCCCCATCCCGGCAGCCCATGATCCGCTCCTGCCGGCTTATGTCAGGGCGGCAGGAGGCGTGCGGCTGCGCTTCGGCGTCGCCGCCGGCCGGACGCATCGGCGGGAGGTGGCCGAATCCGGCGGCTACCGCGCCCGCTTCCCGACGAGCTATGACGAGACCTGCGAAGCGGTGCTGATCAACACTGGCGGCGGCATGGCCGGCGGCGATGCGATGCGCGTGGAGGCCGCGCTCGACGCCGGCAGCCATGCGATCGTCACCAGCCAGGCGGCCGAGAAGGTCTATCGCAGCCAGGGCGACGACACCCGCATCGAGACGACGCTCTCGGTCGGGGAGGGGGCGACGCTGCACTGGCTGCCACAGGAAAGCATCCTGTTTTCCGGCGCGCGGCTCTCCCGCAGCCTGACGATCGAGCTGGCAGCGTCGGCTTCGCTCGTCGCCTGCGAAAGCGTGTTCTTCGGCCGCGCCGCCATGGGCGAGAGCCTGCTGCGCGGCTCGCTGCACGACCGCTGGCGCATCCGCCGCGAAGGCAAGCTCGTCTTCGCCGACGATCTGCGTCTGGAGGGCGCGATCGCGAGCCATCTCGCAAGGCAAGCCATCGGAGCCGGCGCGCGCGCCGCCGCCACTTTGGTCGCGGCCGGTCCTCAGGCCGTTGAGAAGCTCGAAGGATTGCGGGAAACCATAGCCACAGAAGCGCTTTCCGATGTCGAGGCCGGCGCCGGCATCGTCTCCGATCTGCTCGTCATCCGTCTCCTCGCCCTTGAGGCGCAGGCGCTCCGTCGCGCCCTCGTCACGCTCGTCGGGCAAGTGACCGGCCGTGCGCTGCCGCGCACCTGGTCAATCTGAGGAGAGCATCATGCTGGCGATCCAGGGTCTGAAATGCATCTATGACACCGGCTCGCGGGGCTGGGCGATCGAGCTCGCGCTCAAGGCCGACGGCGAGGAAGCGGTGCGCCGCTTCGACGTCGATGGTCCCGAGGATGCGGAAATGCTGATCGAGGCGTTCGACGAATCCACCTCCAGCAGCTTCGATCCCGCCACCGGCGAGATCGTCTTCGCCTATGAGTATGCCGACCTCGGCGATGACGAGGACGAAGACGAGGAAGACGAGTCCGAGGACGAAGATGCCGAGGACGAGGAAGACGAAGAGGAGGTCTCCGAGGACGAGACCTCCGATGACAAGAAGAAGGTGACTGCATGAATCTGACGCCGCGCGAAAAGGACAAGCTGCTCATCGCCATGGCCGCCATGGTGGCGCGCAGACGGCTCGAGCGCGGCGTCAAGCTGAACTATCCGGAGGCCGTCGCGCTGATCACCGACTTCGTCGTCGAGGGTGCGCGCGACGGCAGGTCCGTCGCCGAGCTGATGGAGGCCGGCGCGCATGTGATCTCGGCCGGCCAGGTGATGGACGGCATCGCCGCGCTGATCCACGACGTCCAGGTCGAGGCGACCTTTCCCGACGGCACCAAGCTGGTGACGGTCCATGAGCCGATCCGCGGCGCGGCCGACGCCATGAAGCCGGGCGAGGTCACGACGCTGCCGGGCGATCTCGTCATGAACGAAGGTCGCGAAAGCCTGTCGCTCACCGTTTCCAACACCGGCGACCGGCCGATCCAGATCGGCTCGCATTACCATTTCTACGAGTCCAATCCCGCCTTGTCGTTCGAGCGCGACAGGGCGCGCGGCTTCCGTCTCGACATCCCGGCAGGAACGGCCGTGCGCTTCGAGCCCGGCCAGACCCGCGAGGTCAGGCTGGTGGCGCTCGCCGGCAAGCGCGAGGTCTACGGGTTCCGGCAAGAGGTGATGGGAAAATTGTAGGCTCGCAAAGACGATTGAGGAGGTGGCCGTGTTGAGACGAACGATCCTTGCCCTCGGTTTCGGCATGGCTGCCCACGCCGCGCTCGCCCATCCTCCCGCCATCCTGTCGCCTGCCGGCGAGCGCGCCATCGCCGAGGAGATCGTCGAGTTCCGCAAGGCGCTGGCCGCCGCCATCGTGGCCAAGGACGCCGGCAAGCTGCGCGAGATGTACGCGCCGGCGTTCGTTCACACCCACGGCTCGGGGAAACTCGACGGCAAGGACGCCCGCATCGTCTCCGCGCTGGCGGGCGATCCCGTCATCGAGAACGCCCCGGCCGAGAACCTCGTCATCCGCGCGCCCAGCGACTGGACGGCGGTCGCGACGGGATTGAGCCCGATCCGTTCGCTCGCCGACGGCAAGACGTATTCCTTCCGCTGGACGGCGGTCTATGTCCGCACGCAGGCGAGCTGGGCGCTGGCGGCCTCGCAGGCGACGCGGCTGGGCGAGGTGAAGTCGTAGCGGCCTTGCCTTACTCGGCGATCCTCCTTACTTTGAGCGAGGTAAGGCGATTGAGGACATGGGCATGACCATTACAATCGATGCGACTCTCACATCGAAAGGGCAGTTCACTTTGCCCGCCGAAATCCGCCAGGCGCTGAACCTGCGTTCCGGTGACAAGCTTCGCTTCGAGCTGACGGATGATATGCAGCTTACGGTGGTGCCGAAGCGGCGGCGCAGCATCCGCGAACTGCGTGAGCTCCTGCCTCCGCTGACACTGGGCCGCCCCTTGACGCAGGCCGACATCGACGACGCCGTCACCGAGGCGATGAACGAGCAGGAAGAGCGCGTGCGCGCACGACGTTGATGCGAGGCATCGACACCAACATCCTCCTGCGGACAGTCGATCTTACTGACGCGCGACAGACCGCCGCCGTCGAGCGTCTGCTCGACGAGGCCGAGGAAGAGCCTCTTTTCGTCAACCATATCGTTTTGAGCGAGTTCGCCTGGACTCTCGAACGCACCTTCAAGCGCTCGCGGCAGGAGATCGCGCTGCGCTTGCGTCAAATCCTGGAGGCGCCGGATTTCATCGTGCCACAGGCCCGCTTGGTCGAGCAGGCCATCGATGCCTTCGAGGCGAGCAGGGCCCAGTTTCCCGACTGCCTGATCGGTGTCGCGAATCTTGCATCCGGCTGCACGACGACGTTGACCTTCGACGGAGACGCCGCCGAGATGACGCATCTGTTCTCGCCTGTCCCGAGCTGAGGCTTAGCCCATGCCCTTCACCTACCCCCGCAACGCCTATGCCGCGATGTTTGGCCCCACCACCGGCGACACGGTGCGCCTCGGCGATACCGAGCTCGTCATCAAGGTGGAGCGCGATTTCACGACCTATGGCGAGGAGGTGAAGTTCGGCGGCGGAAAAGTCATCCGCGACGGCATGGGCCAGAGCCAGGTCAGGAACGCCGACGGCGCGGTCGACACCGTCATCACCAACGCGCTGATCCTCGACCACTGGGGCATCGTCAAGGCCGATATCGGCATCAGGGCAGGGCGCATCTGCGCCATCGGCAAGGCCGGCAATCCCGATATCCAGGCCGGCTTCGGCAATTTCGACCCGTCCGAGACGATCATCGTCGGTCCCGGCACCGAGGTCATCGCGGGCGAGGGCAAGATCGTCACAGCCGGCGGCTTCGACAGTCATATCCACTACATCTGCCCGCAGCAGATCGAGGATGCGCTGATGAGCGGCCTCACCACCATGCTCGGCGGCGGCACCGGCCCAGCCCACGGCACGCTGGCGACGACCTGCACGCCCGGCCCCTGGCATCTCGGCCAGATGATCAAGGCCGCTGACGCCTTCCCGATGAACCTCGCCTTCGCCGGCAAGGGCAATGCCGCGCTGCCCGGCGCGCTGATCGAGATGGTCGATGCCGGAGCCTGCGCGCTGAAGCTGCACGAGGACTGGGGCACGACGCCGGCTGCGATCGACAACTGCCTCTCGGTCGCCGACGATTACGACGTGCAGGTGATGATCCATACCGACACGCTCAACGAAAGCGGCTTCGTCGAGGACACGATCAAGGCCTTCAAGAACCGCACGATCCACGCCTTCCATACGGAAGGGGCGGGCGGGGGCCATGCGCCCGACATCATGAAGGTGGCGGGGCTGGAAAACGTCCTGCCGTCCTCGACCAATCCGACGCGGCCTTTCACCGTCAACACGCTCGACGAGCATCTCGACATGCTGATGGTCTGCCATCACCTGTCGCCCTCCATCCCGGAGGATCTCGCCTTCGCCGAAAGCCGCATCCGCAAGGAGACGATCGCGGCCGAGGACATCCTGCACGATCTCGGCGCGCTCTCGATGATGTCGTCGGATTCGCAGGCCATGGGCCGCATCGGCGAGGTCATCACCCGCACCTGGCAGACCGCCCACAAGATGAAGGTCCAGCGCGGGGCCCTGCCGCAGGATGTCGGCACCGGCGCCGACAATTTCCGCGCCAAGCGCTATGTCGCGAAATACACCATCAACCCGGCGATCTCGCATGGAATTTCCAGGCACATCGGCTCGGTCGAGGTCGGCAAGCTGGCGGACCTCGTGATGTGGTCGCCGGCGTTCTTCGCGACGAAACCCGATATGGTGATCAAGGGCGGCATGATCGCGGCGGCCCCGATGGGTGATCCCAACGCCTCGATCCCGACGCCGCAGCCGGTGCATTACCGCCCGATGTTCGGCGCCTTCGGCAAGGCCGTCACCTCGACCTCGCTGGTCTTCGTCTCGCAGGCCGCGATCGCCAACGGTCTCCAGAATCGGCTCGGCACCGACAAGCAGATGGTCGCGGTCGAGAACACGCGCGGCGGCATCTCGAAAAAGAGCATGATCCACAACGACGCCACGCCGGACATCCAGATCGACCCGGAGACCTATGCGGTGGTGGCGGATGGCGAACTGCTGGTCTGCGAGCCGGCGAAGGAACTGCCGCTGGCGCAGCGGTATTTTCTGTTCTAAGTGGCAACCGCGTCTTTGCGAACGCAGCGAAGCAATCCAGAAGACGTAGCGCGAGACGCTGGATTGCTTCGCTGCGCTCGCAAAGACGGTATAGTCGGAAAACTGGAAAACTGTTGATCGAACCCGCAGCCTGCGCGGGTTCGATCTGACAGACTTAGCAGCACAAACCTTAATCCGTGCTACTAAATCCCATGAAGTGCATCCGCTTCGACAAAGTCGGCCGAGGCTATTCCGGATTCCGTCGACGACTCACTTGCCGGGCGCGCGCCCGCTGACGATTGCTGCGACGGACGGCGCGTGCCACTCTCGCGCCGCGACGATCCCCTCTTCGAAAGCTCCCCATGGCCAGCCTCACCTCCGTCGATTCCGGCCTCTCGCCGAAGAGCTTGCTAGTCGGCTTCATCGCCGCCGCGATCGCCGTCGTCATCTTCCATCAGGGCATGTTCCTGATCCTGAACCTCGCCGGGCTGCTGCCGGCCAAGCCGTGGAACCTGGCGGCGACCGGCCCGCTCGGCGTGCCGACCCTGCTCAACCAGATGTTCTGGGGCGGGCTCTGGGGCGCGCTGTTCTCCGTGGTCTGGCCGCATCTGCCGGGGCGCGACTTCTGGCTCAAGGGCCTGGTCTTCGGCTGGCTCGGCCCGATGCTGCTCGGCAACTGGCTGCTGCTTCCGCTGATCAGGAGCACCCCTTATTTCGCCGGTCTCGTGCCGATGCGGATGCTGGTGAGCGCCTTGATCGCAGGCGCTTTCGGCCTCGGTCTCGGGCTGATCTACGAGCAGTTGCGCAAGCGGATCTGAGCGCCGGATTCATCGGCTGCGTCCCCGATCGGTAAACCCAACGGCACGGCATGTCGCATCCGCGCAGGCATTCCGACTGTAACCGGTGAAACCTCAATCCCCGGTTGCTCTGGAGTCGCCTGCCTTATGTCCGATCCGGTTATCGTCATCGCCCGGGCGCAGGTGCGCCCGGACGCCCGCCACCTGTTCCTTGCCGCCGCCCAGGACTGCATCATTGCGACGCGCCGCGAACATGGCTGCCTCGCCTATGACATGCACGAGAGCGTCAGCCAGCCCGGCCATTTCGTCTGCGTCGAAAGCTGGGAGCAGCGCGAGCATGTCGATGCCCATATGCGCCAGCCGCATCTTCTCGCCTTCCTGACGGTCGCGGGGGCTTGCGTCACGCAGCCTCCGGTGATCGAAGTGATCGAACCGCGATCGGTCGATCGCCTCTGATCATAGACATCCGGGTTGCACCATCATGCTGCGCGCTACCTCCGTCGTTCGCAAAGCCGCGGTCAAGGCGGACCGCGTCGTTGAGACCCTGACGCTCGACCATGAGGATCGCGGCCGCCGCCGCCTGGCGCTGAAGGGCGATGCAGGCCTCGACATCCTGCTCGATCTCGACAAGCCGACGGCGCTCAGCGACGGCGATGCGGTCAAGCTGGAGGATGGCCGGCTCGTTCTGATCAGGGCCGCCGCGCAGAGCCTGCTCGAAATCCGGGCCGACAATCCGCTGCGGCTGATGCGCGTCGCCTGGCATATCGGCAACCGCCACACGCCGGCCGAGATCACGGCGGATGCGCTCTACATCGAGAACGACCATGTTCTGGCTGAGATGGTGCGCGGGCAGGGCTGCGCCATGGCCGTAGTCGAGCGGCCTTTCCAGCCAGAGCGCGGGGCCTATGATCACGACCACGCCGATTGCGACCACCCCAGCCACGCCCACGGGAAGCATGATCATCACGGCCATGATCACCATGGGCATGACCATTCAAGCCACGCGCATGGCCATGCCGAGGCGGACAGCCATGCCCACGCCGATGCCCATGCCCATACCCACGCCCATGGCGACGATTGCGGCTGCGGGCACGACCATCACGGGCACGACCATGGCCACAAGCATGGCGCCGAGCATGGTCACAAGGGCCACACGCACGATCGCTGAGTCCTCGATCATCGAGCGACGCTGATGTCGTCCGTACATCTCCCCTTGATGATCTGGCTGTCGCCGTCCTTCCCGGTCGGCGCATTCGCCTATTCGCACGGGCTGGAATGGGGGTTCGAGTCCGGCGATATCACCGACGCCGCAACCTTGCGCGACTGGCTCGACGCGCTCGTCTCGCACGGCTCGCTGCGCAACGATCTGATCCTGTTCGCCTGCGCCCATCGCGCGGCGCATGCGGATGGCGGCGACCTGCCCGAAATCGCCGAACTGGCGCTGGCGCTTGCGAACTCGGCCGAGCGACGGCTGGAGACCGTGACGCAGGGCAATGCCTTCATCGCCGCCCTGCGCGCCGCCTGGCCTTGCGCCGCGATCGAACGGCTGCGCGCGCTCTGGCCCGGCGACATCGCCTATCCGCTCGCGGTCGGCGTCGCCAGCGCCGGCCATGGCCTGCCGCTGCGGCCCTCGCTGGAAGCCTATGGGCTGGCCTTCGCCGCCAATCTTGTCTCCGCCTCCGTCAGGCTCGGCATCGTCGGACAGACCGACGGCCAGCGCATCACGGCGGCGCTGGTGCCGGCCTTGCATGAGGCGGCACAGGGAGCGGAGACCGCGACGCTCGATGATATCGGCGGCTGCTGTTTCCGCTCCGACCTCGCCGCTCTCAAACACGAAACCCAGTATTCGCGGCTGTTTCGCTCATGACCCTCTTCATCGCTGTCCTGCTCTGTCTGCTGCTGCTCGTGGTGGCGGCCCTTCACGCCTATTGGGGCGGTGGCGGGCTCTGGCCGGCTGCGAGCGAGCGGGACCTGGTTGCGACCGTGATCGGCCAGGCGCAGGCGCGGCGCATGCCGCCGCCATGGCTCTGCATGCTCGTTGCGGTCGCGATCGGCGTGACGGCGGTCTGGCCCATGTTGCTGGTCGGCGTCGAGTCGGCCGCGCCTGCGCGGCCGCTGATCGTCGCGGTCGGCGTTGCGATCCTGCTGGTTTTTCTCCTGCGCGGTCTGGCCGGCTATTTGCCTGTCTGGCGCAGGCTCCATCCGCAGGAGCCCTTCGCCAGCTATGACCGGCGCTTCTACGCCCCGCTCTGCCTGCAGGTCGCTGCGGGTTACGCCATTCTGTTGCTGCAAGGACGCTGACGCATGACACGCTCCCCCCACGGCCCGCTGCGCGTCGGCATCGGCGGCCCGGTCGGCTCCGGCAAGACGGCGCTGATGGAGGCGCTCTGCAAGCGCATGCGCGACGCCTACGATATCTGCGCCATCACCAACGACATCTACACCAAGGAGGACGCCCGGCTGCTGACCGTCGCCGGCGCGCTGCCGCAGGAACGGATCATGGGTGTCGAGACCGGCGGCTGCCCCCACACCGCGATCCGCGAGGACTGTTCGATCAATCTGGCCGCCGTCGAGGAGATGCGGGCTAAGTTCCCGAACCTCGACATGATCCTGATCGAATCGGGCGGCGACAATCTCGCCGCGACCTTCTCGCCCGAGCTCGCCGATCTGACGATCTACGTCATCGACGTCGCGGCCGGCGAAAAGATCCCGCGCAAGGGCGGTCCGGGCATCACCCGCTCCGATCTTCTGGTCATCAACAAGACCGATCTCGCCCCCCATGTCGGCGCGGATCTTGCAGTGATGGACCGGGATTCGAAGCTCATGCGCGGCAAGCGGCCCTTCGTCTTCACCAATACGCGTGAAGGCGACGGCGTCGATGTGGTGGTGGATTTCATCGAGACGGCGGGCGGGCTGAAGGCCGCCCGCCCTGCGGCCTAGGAGATGGCGATGACGACGAAGGCGATGCTGACGGGTTTGACGCTGGCAGGCGTAATACTGGCGAGCGCATCGCTCGCCGGGCCGGCCTTGGCTCACACCGGCGCGGGCGCGGTTCATGGCTTTGGCGCGGGCTTGCTCCATCCCCTGACAGGCGTGGATCACCTGCTCGCCATGGTCGCTGTCGGCCTCTGGGCCGGGCTCACCGGCGGCCGGGCGCGGCTGGCCTGGCCGCTGGCCTTCGTCGCGATGATGCTGGCGGCCGGCTTGTGGGGCATGTCGGGCGCGAGACTTCCCGGCGTCGAGACCGGCATCGCGGTGTCGATCGTCATCATCGGCCTCGCCATCGCCGTCCGGGCGACGCCTCCTCTTGCTGCGGGCGCTGCCGCCTGCGCCATCTTCGCGATCTTCCACGGCCATGCCCATGGCGCGGAACTCCCCGACGGCGTGAGCGGGCTCGGCTATGCGGCCGGCTTCGTCATCGCCACGGCCGGGCTCCATGGCGCCGGGCTGGTGCTGGCGGCGCAGCTTGCGCGCTATGCGCCGATGGTCGCCCGCGCGCTTGGCGGCGGGCTCGTTCTGGCCGGCGTCGCCATCCTGGCGGGCTAGTTGCGTCGGCGTCGCGTTTCCCTCGGAGAGGGGAGGCGTTCGCTCAGCGTGGATCATGAGGTCGGACCTGAAAATCCTGATCGTCGATGCAAGTCCGGTGCGCGCGGCCATCATCGATGAGGGCCTGCGCGAGGCCGGCTTTACCGATCTCGTGCGCATCGGCGCGACCAACGGGCTCGTCGCCGCGATCGAGCGGCATGACCCGGACGTGGTGGTGATCGACCTCGAAGACCCCAGCCGCGACGCGCTGGCCGACATGTTCCTCGTCTCAAGCCATGTGAAGCGGCCGATCACCATGTTCGTCGACCAGTCGGATTCGGCCTCGATCGAGGCCGCAGTCGAGGCTGGCGTCTCGGCCTATATCGTCGACGGGCTGAAGAAGGAGCGCATGCAGCCGATCCTGCAGACCTGCATCAGCCGCTTCAACGCCTTCCGCAAGCTGCGCGACGAACTCGACGACGCCCGCTCCCAGCTCGAGGACCGCAAGACGATCGACCGCGCCAAGGGTATCGTCATGAGGCTGAAAGGCCTCTCCGAGGACGAGGCCTACGCCCTGATGCGCAAGACCGCGATGAACGAGAAACGCAAGATCGGCGACATCGCCCGTTCGATCATCACGGCCGCCGAGGTGTTCAAATGACGCTCCACCTCAGGGTCGGCTTCATGCCGCTGGTCGATTGCGCGCTGGTCGTGCTGGCGAAGGACGAGGGCTTCGCCGAGGCCGAGGGGCTCGATCTCGAACTGGTGCGCGAGGTCTCCTGGTCGAACCTGCGCGACAAGCTGAACGTCCGCCTGCTCGACGCAGCCCATATGCTGGGTCCGGCCGCGGTCGCGGCCACGCTCGGCCTTGGCGGGGTCAAGGCCCCGATGGCCGCGCCGATAGCGCTCAATCTCGATGGCGCGGCGATCACCGTCTCGCTGCGGCGCTTCGAGGAGATGGCGCGCCTGGCCGATGGCGACATGGCCGATCCGTCCGTCTCCGCGCAGGCGCTGGCGAGCATGGTGGCGCGGCGCAAGGCGGCGGGTCTGCCGCCTTTGACCTTCGCAGCCGTGTTCGGCTTTTCCAGCCACACCTATCTGCTCTGCGAGTGGATGGCCAAGGGCGGCGTCAAACTCGGCGAGGATGTCCGCTTCGAGGTGGTGCCGCCGCCGCAGACGGTCGAGGCGCTGAGCAGCGGCCGGGTCGATGGCTTCTGCGCCGGCGCGCCGTGGAATGCGGCGGCGGTCGCGGCCGGCGTCGGCGCGATGGTCCATGCCAGCGTCGATCTGCGCCGCGACTGCCCCGACAAGGTGCTGGCCTGGCGGGCCGATGACGCGGAACGCCGCGCGGCGGCCGTCGGCAAGCTCAGCGCCGCCATCCTGCGCGCCAGCGACTGGGCCTGCGATCCCGGGAACACGGAACGCTTCGCCCGCCATCTCTCCGCGCCCGACCGGCTTGCCCTCCCGGTCGAGATCCTCGAACCCGTCCTGCGCTTCGAGCTGAGGCAGGGCGCAGGCCGCCCGGCCCGGCAGGTGGACCGCTTCATTCGCTTCGACCGCGCGGCCTTGCGGCCTGATCCACGGCACGCTGACTGGATTCTGGCAGGCATGGAGCAGGCGGGGCAGATCGTCCGCACCGCCGACATGACGGAGCAGGCGCGGGCGGTTTTTCGACCTGCCCTGTTTCCGGGCAGCGAACACTGACCGCCACGGGCTGCGCGTTTTTTGAGCGAATGCGGTCGTTTTGTGCGGCGCAACATTGCGCACCGATGACGGCTCGCCGTTACCGGGCTTCTCCCAAGTTATTGTAATTCAACGAAGCTGCTGAGCGGAGCGAGTTGGCACGATCCTTGTAAGGATTGTTGCAACGCGGCCAATGCTGCCCGCGCCCATCCGAACGAATTGCACAGCAACGCCGCTGTCGAAAGGTGCCCTCCGGGCGCGTTTCGCGCGGCGTTTTTCGTGTCGGCGGGTGGCGGGCAAGTGGAATTCAACGAAGCGAGGCATCGATGACGCAGACGATCGAGACCAGGCCCACGAAAACCGGCGCGAGCCGCCGCCGCTTGCTACAGCTTTCGGGCGCCGCCGCCCTCTTCCAGGCCGCCAAGATGGCGCTCCCGGCTGGAGCCTTTGCTCAGGCCGCTGGTCCCGAGGTCAAGGGCACGCGGCTGGGCTACATCGCGCTGACCGACGCGGCGCCGCTGGTCATCGCCAAGGAAAAGGGCCTGTTCGCCAAATACGGTCTGCCCGACATGGACATCGCAAAGCAGGCGTCCTGGGGCGCGACGCGCGACAACATGGCGCTCGGTTTCAAGGCCAACGGCATCGATGGCGGCCACATCCTGCGCCCGAAGACGCATCTCTACAGCACCGGCAAGGTGATGCAGAACAGCCAGCCGCTGCCGATGTACACGCTGCTCAACCTGAATGAGGACGGGCAGGCGATCTCGGTCTCCAACGAATACAAGGACCTCAACGTCCAGAAGGACGCCTCGCCGCTGAAGCTCGCCTTCGAGCGCAAGAAGGCCGCCGGCAAGGAACTGACCGCCGCGATGACCTTCCCGGGCGGCACGCACGATCTCTGGATCCGCTATTGGCTCGCCGCCGGGGGCATCGACCCCGACACCGACATCAAGGTCATCGTCGTGCCGCCGCCGCAGATGGTAGCGAACATGAAGGTCGGCAACATGGACTGCTTCTGCGTCGGCGAGCCGTGGAACGAGCAGCTCGTCAACCAGAACATCGGCTACACCGCACTGACCACCGGCGAGCTCTGGTCGCGCCATCCCGAGAAAATCCTCGGCATGCGGGCTGACTTCGTCGACGCGAACCCCAAGGCGACCCAAGCCATCCTGATGGCCGTGATGGAAGCCCAGCAATGGGCCGACAAGCGCGAGAACCGGCAGGAACTGGCCGAGATCGTCGGCAAGCGCCAGTGGTTCAACGTTCCCACCAACGACATCAACAAGCGTCTCCTCGGCGACATCAACTACGGCAACGGCCGCGAGGTGAAGGGCACCAATCTCCAGATGAAGTTCTGGGGCGAGGGCGGCTCGACCTCCTATCCGTGGAAGTCGCTCGATGCGTGGTTCGTCACCGAGAACATCCGCTGGTGCAAGTTCGACACCAACACCGACATCAAGGCGCTGGTCGACAAGACCAACCGCGCCGACCTCTGGCGGGAAGCCGCCAAGACGCTCGGCGTGGCCGGCGCGCCGACCGGAGACTCGCGCGGCGTCGAGACCTTCTTCGACGGCGTGAAGTTCGATCCGGCGGCCCCGATGGACTACCTCAAGGCGCTCAAGATCAAGCGGGTCGCCTGATCCATGGCTGAGCCGCTGGTCATCGTGGGGAAGGGCATGGCCGCGACGCGGCTGGTTGACGAACTCAGCCAGCGCGCGCTCGGCCGCTATTCCATCGCGGTGATCGGCGAGGAGGGCCGGCTCGCCTACAACCGGGTGCTGCTCTCGCCGCTTCTGGCCGGCGAGATCGCCGCCCCTGACATCGAACTGAAGCCCGCCGCATGGTGGAAGGCGCGCGGTGTCTCGACGCTCTACGGCCGCGCGGTCGAAGCGATCGACCGTGGCGCGAAGACGGTGACCCTCAGCGACGGGCTCACCCTGCCTTACGGCAAGCTCGTGCTCGCCACCGGCTCGAAGCCGCTCAGGCCGCCCTTTCCGGGCGGCGGCCTGCATGGCGTCGCGACCTTCCGCGACACGCGCGATGTGGAGACGATGCGGTCTTACGCCGGGCGTGGCGCGCGCATCGTCGTCATCGGCGGCGGCCTGCTTGGGCTCGAGGCCGCCTACGGGCTCTCCAAGGCCGGCGGACAGGTCACGCTGCTGCACCTCGTCGATCGCCTGATGGAGCGCCAGCTCGACGCCGAAGGCGCGGCCCTGCTCGCCTTGGCAATGGCCGAGCGCGGCATCACCGTGCGGCTCAACAGCGCCACCAGGGGCTTCGTCGGAACCGACCAGGTCGAAGGCGTCGAACTGCAGGATGGCGCGGTCATCCCCGCCGATCTCGTCGTCATCGCCATCGGCGTCCGCCCCAATATCGAACTGGCGAAGGCCGCCGGGCTCAATGTCAATCGCGGCATCGTCGTCGATGACGGGATGGCCAGCAATGAGCCCGACATCTTCGCGATCGGCGAGTGCGCCGAGCATCGCGGCAGCGTCTACGGGCTGGTCGAACCGGCCTATGAGCAGGCCCGCGTGCTGGCGACGAACCTTGCCGGCAAGCCCGCTTCCTATCCCGGCTCGCTTCTGTCCACCAATCTCAAGGTCAGCGGCGTCGGCGTCTTCTCGGCCGGCGAGTTCGAGGCGGTCGGCGACGACGAGACGGTCGTGCTGCGCGATCCCGCCGGCGGCATCTACCGCAAATTCGTGCTCCGCGAGGGCCGGCTCGCCGGCTGCGTGCTGGTCGGCGATACCCGCGGCGCGCTGTTCTATCTCGGCCTGATCCGCTCCGGGCAGGACATTTCGGCAATCCGCACCGACCTGCCCTTCGGCGAGCCCTACTGCATCAGGGAGGCCGCCTGACATGCGCATCGACGGCGCGCTTCCCGGCCCCGGCATTCCCGATGCGGCCGTGCGCACGACCTGCCCCTATTGCGGGGTCGGCTGCGGCGTGCTGGCGACGCCAGACGGCAAGGGCGGCGCGTCCATAGCCGGCGATTCGGCCCATCCGGCCAATCTCGGCCGGCTCTGCTCCAAAGGCTCGGCGTTGGCTGAGACGCTGGGTCTGGGCTCGCGGGTCCTGCACCCGCTCATGCGCAATGCTGCCGGCGGCTATGATCGCGTCGATTGGGAGGTGGCGCTCGATGTCGTCGCTGACGGCCTCAGGGCGATCATCGAAAAGGACGGCCCCGAGGCGGTCGCCTTCTATCTCTCCGGCCAGTTGCTGACCGAGGACTACTACGTCGCCAACAAGCTGATGAAGGGTTTCATCGGCTCGCCCCATGTCGACACCAATTCGCGACTGTGCATGTCCTCGACGGTGGCCGGCCACAAGCGCGTGCTCGGCTCCGACACGGTGCCCAGCAATTACGAGGATCTCGATTCCGCCGACTTGATCGTTCTGGTCGGCTCCAACACCGCCTGGTGCCATCCGGTGCTATTTCGCCGCATGCAGCAGAACAGGACCGGGCGCGGCGCAAAACTCGTCGTCATCGATCCGCGCGTCACCGCCACGGCCGACGACGCCGACATGGTGCTGCCGCTGAAGCCCGGCTCCGACAGCGTCCTCTTCGCCGGGTTGCTGGTGCATCTGAGCGACGCCGGCCTCACCGACCAGACCTATCTCGCCCGCCATGTCGCGGGCTTCGAGGAGGCGCTGGAGAACGCCCGCGTGATCGCCCCCGACCTCGCCACGATCGCGCGCCGCACCGGGCTGACGACGGCCGAGATCGCGGCTTTCTATGCGCTGTGGGCCGGTACGCCCGCCGTGGTCACCGCCTGGAGCCAGGGCGTCAACCAGTCGGCGCAAGGGACCGACAAGGTCGCCGCGATCCTGCACTGCCACCTCGCCACGGGCCGCATCGGCCGGCCGGGCGGCGGGCCGTTCTCGCTGACCGGCCAGCCCAACGCCATGGGCGGGCGCGAGGTCGGCGGGCTCGCCAACATGCTGGCCGCCCATATGGGCTACTCCGGCCCCGAGATCGACCGCGTCCGCCGCTTCTGGAGCGCGCCGAACATGGCGCAAGCCGAAGGCCTCAAGGCCGTCGCCATGCTCGATGCGGTCGCCGACAAGCGCATCAAGGCCCTCTGGGTGATGGCGACGAACCCTGCCGTCTCGCTGCCGCGCGCCGACCATGTCATGGCGGCGCTGCGGGGGCTCGACCTCTTCGTCGTCTCCGAGAACGTGCTCTCCAACGACACGCTGGCCGCCGGCCCGCACCTCATCCTGCCCGCCGCCGCCTGGGGCGAAAAGGACGGCACAGTCACCAATTCCGAGCGCCGCATCTCGCGCCAGCGCGCGTTTCTGCCGCTTCCCGGCGAGGTGAAGGCGGACTGGTGGATCATCAGCGAGGTCGCCCGCCGTCTCGGCTTCGAGCAGGGCTTCAGCTACACGCAGGTCTCGCAGGTCTATGCCGAGCACGCTGCGCTGTCGGCCTTTGAGAACGCCGGAACCCGCGATTTCGACATCGGCGCCCATGCCGCCCTCCCGAGCCGCGCCTACGACACGCTGAAGCCCGTGCAATGGCCGGTCCCCGTCGGCCAGCCCGCCGGAACGCCGCGCCTCTTCGCCGATGGCGGCTTCTTCACGGCGGACGGCCGCGCGCGGATGAAGCCGCTCGCCATGCCGGCGCTGGCGGCCGCGACCAGCGAGGCCTTCCCGCTGCTGCTCAACACCGGCCGCGTCCGCGACCATTGGCACAGCATGACGCGCACCGGCCTGAGCCCGCGCCTGTCAGCCCATATCAGCGAGCCGACCGTTCATGTGCATCCGTCTGACGCCACCGCTCACGGTCTGACCGAAGGCGGCTTTGCCCGCATCGCGAATGCCCATGGCGCGGTCGTGCTCAAGGTGGCGCTCGACGCCGGCCTGCAGCCCGGCTCGCTCTTCGCGCCGATCCACTGGTCGGCGCAGACGGCTTCTCACGCCCGCATCGGCGCGGCCGTGCAGCCGGCCTGCGATCCGTTCTCCGGCCAGCCCGAGATGAAGGCGACGCCGTCAGCGATCTCGCCCGTGACTTACGCCTCGCAGGGCTTCGTCCTCTCGCGCGAAAGCTTTGCGCTGCCGGAAGGAAGCTGGTGGGCGAAGGTCGCGGTCGAGGGCGGCGAAGGCCGGCTCTTCGCCAGCGACACATCCGTCGAAGGCTGGATGGAGCATGTCCGCGTCGCCTTCGGCACCGATGGCCTCGCCGAGATGATCGACCGGAAGGCCGGGCTCTATCGCTACGCGGTGACGCAAGGCGGCAGGCTGGTCGCGGCGCTCTTCCTCGCGCCCGCGGGCCGTGCGCCGCTCTGGGACACGGTGAAGGCGAGCTTCGCCGATGACGCCGCCATGCCCGAAAACCGGCTGGCGCTGCTCGCCGGCCGCACGCTGGACGGCGCGGGCGATCCCGGCCCGACCGTCTGCGCCTGCTTCGGCGTCGGGCTCAACGTCATCCGCGCGGCTTTCGCGACGGGCGAGGCGCTGACGCCCGAGGATATCGGCCGCCAGCTCAAGGCCGGCACGAATTGTGGTTCCTGCCTCCCGGAAATCCGCCGCCTCGGTGCGCAGATGCGCGAGACGGTGGCGGCATGAGCATCGCTTACGACGAGACCAACCAGAGGAGATCCGAAATGGGTCAGGCTGTCCTGAAGACCGCGACGACGGGCGCGAAGGTCGTCGCCCTGCCGACGATGCAGGCCGAGGTGGTGGCGCTTCCTGCTATCGTTTCAAAGCCGCTGCTCGAGCGCTTGTCGCCCTGGCTCAGGTCGGTTCTCGTCAACGTGCTGCCGCCGCTGGTGACGGTCGCGCTGATGCTGCTCTTCTGGGAGATCGCGGCGTCGGGTCCGCAATCCTCGCTGCCGCCGCCCTCCAAGATCTGGACGGAAGCCAGGGACCTCATCGTCGAGCCCTTCTTCTGGGCGGGCTCGCAGGATATCGGGCTCGGCTGGCGCATCCTGGTCTCGCTCCAGCGCGTCGCCATCGGCTTCAGCCTCGCGGCGGTCGTGGGCATTCTGCTCGGCGCGCTCGTCGGCCAGTCGGTCTGGGCGATGCGCGGTCTCGATCCGGTCTTCCAGGTGCTGCGCACCGTGCCGCCTCTGGCCTGGCTGCCGCTGTCGCTGGCCGCCTTCCGCGACAGCCAGCCCTCGGCGATCTTCGTGATCTTCATCACCGCGATCTGGCCGGTGATCATCAACACCGCGGTCGGCATCCGCAATATTCCGCAGGATTACCGCAATGTCGCGCAGGTGCTGCGGCTGAACCAGGTCGAGTTCTTCTTCAAGGTCATGGTGCCTTCGGCCGCGCCCTACATCTTCACCGGGCTTCGCATCGGCATCGGCCTGTCCTGGCTCGCCATCGTGGCGGCCGAGATGCTGACCGGCGGCGTCGGCATCGGCTTCTTCATCTGGGATGCGTGGAACTCCTCGCGCCTGTCCGACATCATCGTGGCGCTCGTCTACATCGGCGTCGTCGGCTTCGTGCTCGACAAATTCGTCGCCTTCATCGGCACCGTGGTCACCCGCGGCACCATCGTGAACTGAGGAGAGCCGATATGAGCGCGCCCTACCTGAAGATCGACCATGTCGACAAGCGCTTCCAGCGCGGCTCGGCGACCACCGAAGTCCTCAAGGACATCAACCTCGTCATCGACAAGGGCGAGTACGTCTCGGTCATAGGCCATTCCGGCTGCGGCAAGTCGACCTTGCTCAACATCATCGCCGGGCTGACCCCGGTGAGCGCCGGCGCGGTGCTGCTGGAGAACCGCGAGGTCTCCGAGCCCGGTCCGGAGCGGGCGGTGGTGTTCCAGAACCACTCGCTGCTGCCCTGGCTGACCGTCTACGACAATGTCGCGCTGGCCGTGAACAAGGTCTTCGGCTCCAAGAAGACCAAGGCCGAGCGGCATGACTGGATCATGCACAATCTCGACCTCGTCCAGATGGGCCATGCCAGGGACAAGCGCCCGGCCGAGATCTCGGGCGGCATGAAGCAGCGCGTCGGCATCGCGCGCGGCCTCGCCATGGAGCCCAAGATCCTGCTGCTCGACGAGCCTTTCGGCGCGCTCGATGCGCTGACGCGGGCGCATCTGCAGGATTCGATCATGCAGATCCACGCCGCGCTCGGAAACACCATGATCATGATCACCCATGACGTGGACGAGGCCGTGCTGCTCTCGGACCGGATCGTGATGATGACCAACGGACCGTCGGCCCGCATCGGCGAGGTTCTGGACGTGCGGCTCGAGCGACCGCGCAAGCGGCTCGAACTGGTCGCCGACCGTACCTACATCGCGGCCCGCGAGGCGGTGCTGAAGTTCCTCTACGAGCGCCACCGCTTCGTCGAGGCGGCGTGAGGCGCTGTCGGGTAAACCCATGAGCGATGATTTCACCCCCGAGCAGAAGCGCTATCTCGAAGGCTTCACGAGTGGCCTGCAGTCCGCACGCGCCGCGCGGGGCCTGGGCCCGCTCGGCGGCGCGCCGGGAGCGGGCGGTGCGGCCGCGCCGTCGGGCCCCGACCGGGAGCATGCGGAGGCTCAGGCGAAGACCGTCGCGGCCGGCGGCAAGCTCGTCGATCAGGAGAAGTGGAAGGCGGCCGAACACCCGTTCGACGCCTATGCCCGCTTCAAGGCGCAGGCCGAGGCCGGAACCTACCCCAAGCCGGAGGACAATTTCCGCTGGCGCTATCACGGCCTGTTCTACGTGGCCCCGGCCCAGAACAGCTATATGTGCCGCCTGCGCATCCCCAACGGCATCCTGAAAGCCTGGCAGTTCGCCGGCGTCGCCGATCTGGCGGAGCAGCTCTGCGGCCCCTACAGCCACGTCACCACCCGCGCCAACCTGCAGGTCCGCGAGATACCTGCCGAGAACGCCCCGGCCTTGATCGAGGGGCTGACCGATCTCGGCCTGACCGCCAAGGGCTCCGGCGCCGACAATATCCGCAACGTCACCGGCTCGGCCACCGCCGGGATCGACCCGCTCGAACTGCTCGACACGCGGCCCCATGCCCGCGCCTGGCACCACCACATCCTGAACGACCGCTCGCTCTACGGGCTCCCGCGGAAATTCAACGTCGCCTTCGACGGCGCGGGCTCGATCGCGACGCTGGAGGACACCAACGACATCGGCTTTCAGGCGATCGACGTCCGGGAGGGCGCGTCCTTCGACGGCCAGCCGGTCGAACCCGGCATCTGGTATCGCCTTGCGCTCGGCGGCATCACCGGCCATCACGACCTCGCCCGCGATACCGGCGTCATCGTCGCGCCGTCGGATACGGTCGCGGTCGCCGATGCCATCGTGCGCGTCTTCATCGCCAATGGCGACCGCACCAACCGCGCCAAATCGCGGCTCAAATACGTGCTCGACGCTTGGGGCTTCGACAAATTCCTCGCTGCCGTCGAGGAGAAGCTCGGCCGCAAGCTCATCCGGCTCGATGCGAGTTTCGTGAAGCCGCGGCCGATCTATGACCGCCTCGCCCATATCGGCGTCCACCCGCAAATCCAGCCGGGCCTGAACTGGGTCGGCGTCGCGCTGCCTGTCGGCAAGCTCACGGTCGCGCAGATGCGGACGATCGCGGATATCTCTCAGGCCTGCGGCGATGGCGACATCCGCCTCACCGTCTGGCAGAATCTGCTGATCTCGGGCGTGCCGGACGCGAAGGTGGACGATGTCGTCGCCAATCTTCAGGCCGTCGGCCTTTCTGCCGAGACCTCGATCCTGCGGGCTGGGCTGATCGCCTGCACCGGCGCGACGGGCTGCAAGTTCGCCGCCGCCCACACCAAGGAGGATGCGCTCGCCATCGCCGCCCATTGCGAGCCGCGCATCACGCTCGACACCCCGGTCAACATCCATCTCACCGGCTGCCACCACTCCTGCGCCCAGCACTATATCGGCGATCTCGGCCTGATCGGCGCAAAAGTGCCGGTCAACGAGGATGGCGACACCGTGCCGGGCTACGACGTCCTCGTCGGCGGCGGCTATGGCGTCGATGGCGGCATGGCCCGGCCCTTCCGCGAGAAGGTCAAGGCGGAGGAAGCGCCGGCGCTGGTCGAGGCGATCCTGCGGACCTGGACGACCCATCGTGCGGCGCCCGAGGAGAGCTTCGTCGCCTTTGCGCGGCGGCACGAGATCGCGGCGCTGCAGGCGCTGGTTGCTCAAAGTGAGATCGCGGCATGATGGCATGTTTTGAAGCGCCGCCCTGTCCCCTTCCCCCCGCTTGCGGTGGGGAAGGGTTAGGGATGGGGGGGCGTGCAGGACGAGGCTC